>OLQP01000001.1_pt1 | contig 534867 bp, 481 predicted proteins | sample 1643181 | NCBI WGS metagenome assembly OLQP01 (sample SAMEA3136710, study PRJEB25190) | human gut metagenome | biome: human gut; feature: human-associated habitat; material: faeces | place: Austria | collected 2013 | reverse complement strand
ATCTGAAACCTGAATGCGAAAAAAGTGTTATTGAACACATTTGTGATGGTGTACAGTCGGCAATTGAGTGGTGTAAAGAGCATTGGAAATTTATTGCTACAGTAGCCCTTGTGGCAATTGCAGTTGTTTTGCTTTGTACAGGCGTCGGTTCAGGTTTAGGTGCTGCAATTATCGCCGGAGCCTGTTGGGGTGCTATTTTAGGAGCAGTGATTGGAGGTGTCTCAGGAGGGATAAACAGTGCTATTCAAGGCGGATCATTTTTTGATGGGTTTGAAAGTGGAGCTTTTGATGGTGCTGTAGGTGGTGCAATTGGCGGAGCAATTACAGGCGGACTTACATTTGTAGCAGGACCGGCATTGTCTATGGTTGGAAGTATTGGCAGAGGAGCCGGAATAGGTGCTTTGTCAAACGGTGTTTCAAATATGTGTGTTACAACCATAGACTATCTCGCAGAACACGGAAATCTCAATGGTGCCTTAGATGACATCGCTATATCAGGTTTCTCCGGAGTATTGAGTGGTGGAATTATAGGTGGTATAAGCGGGGGACTTCAATTTAAAATAAACGATTTTCATTCGGGTTTAGAAAATACAAATAATAAAAATTTTGTCGATTCTATGAGCCCTGAAGATGCAAGCAGATACGATGACTTTTGGAAAAATAATGGAATAGGTTCTGAGAAAACTTGGAATGAATATAAAAATGCTAATCCAGAAAATAGTATTGATGATTATTTAAAATTAGTTAAAGAACAATCCCCTTGGCCGGATGGATATAATTCGGAAGAAAATATACTCATATTAAAGGAAGGTGATACTTTTAATATGGTATTGGATGAGCAACAAAGTGTTAGAGAACCTGGTGGATTTGCTTTAAAAGAAGATATTCCAAATGTCGATTTTGCAAGAAATGATATGGCTATAAAGGGTAGTTGGAAAACGGATTGCGGAAAGGTTGCTACATATCGAATAAGACCTGGTGTCGAGTTGAATGTAAGACAAGGTCCTATAGGTCCACAGATTGATCTCGAGGCAAATAAATATCTTCCGGGAAATTCTAATTTAACTCAGTATGAATTATTTAAGGGATTAACAGGAAATCGAATGGATTATATTGAATTTGTCAGTCTGAAAAGAATTAAATGATAGGTGGATAAAGTTAATATGGAAATTAATTTTAGTAGTGATAATAGGATAGTAAATTGGAAATATGAAAATAAATCATATAGTTATGTAGTTGAAGGAATTATATTTGCTACAGAAAGCAATGACATGATTTTTTTAGAAATATATGAAAATAAAACTTTTAGTTACAGATTTATTAACTTAAATGGTAAGGATATTCTTTGGTATGACGAAAATGGAAATTTAAAATTATTTGATAGTGATGGTCATTGTATAAATGAACATAGGTATAACGAACTGAAAACTGTGAAAGTTTCTAAAGATAATATTTATCTGATGTATAAAAATAGAATAAGCGTTTTGTCCAGAAAAGGAGACGAAATATCGAAGATATCTCCGCCATTTGGATATATTTTTTATCGCTTTATTGATGGAGAAAAATTATCTGTTATATGTCAAGGAAATAATAACACCGCTGATAAGTATGGAAGAAATGATTGGAAATTTAAATATGATTTTTTAAATAATACTTGGCATAAAGAATCTTTTGCTTATTGACTTTTCTATACAATGTCTTTTAACCATTAGTGAAATATGTATTTGCTGAAAGATTAAGTCTTAAGCTTTATAGAATGTAGTTCAAAAAATAATATGAACCATTTGGATCATTTTTTGATGGGTTTGAAAGTGGAACTTTTGATGGTGCTGTAGGTGGTGCAATTGGCGGAGCAATTACAGGCGGACTTACATTTGTAGCAGGACCGGCATTGTCTATGGTTGGAAGTATTGGCAGAGGAGCCGGAATAGGTGCTTTGTCAAACGGTGTTTCAAATATGTGTGTTACAACCATAGACTATCTCGCAGAACACGGAAATCTCAATGGTGCCTTAGATGATATTGCTATGTCAGGTTTTTCGGGGATAGTTAGCGGTGGCATTTTAGGTGGTATAAGTGGGGGGATTCGATTTAATAGCCCATCCAAAACCGCTAAAAGTTGGCAAGGCAAGGATGATTATCCAGGTATAGATGATTATGTAGATGTTAATATGCATAAAGGTGATATACTTTATCGTGGAGAACCGAATGGCACAGAATATTTTACCACATTAGATGCGATTGAAGACTCTGGACGAAATGCTACTACCTTATTTGAAGGCTTACAAGTTAAGCCTCATCCAATTTATGGGTTTAGAGGACAAGTTAGTGGGTATAAATTTACAAAAACAGTAACCGTAGGATATGGTCAAGCACTAGCTAATCCGCAATTTGGTACAGGTGGGTTAGAGCAATTTTATGTGCCAAATGTTCAAAAGTTAATTGATAAGGGTATATTAGTGCTTGTTGAAACAATAAATTTGACGAAGTGAGGATAAAATGGACTTAAAATCTGGATTAATAGAAATTAACGGTGAGATTTTTACTCCCGGATATACATTTGAAAACTTTCAAAAATCTACTTTTTTTGAAGGGCAAGATGGGGTTAGAATTATAAGATTAAATAAAACTGTACAAATTAGTGGAAACAATTTTATCACTAGTCTATTCTTCCGTAACAAAATTTTGTATATGATATCAATGGTTTGTGTTGATATTAATCCTTCTTTTTCGGAAGAAATTAAACGCAAGCAGTTCCATGATGCGATTCTTGCTAAGAACGGATTAAGCCCAGAAACTTTTTTTGATTGGGGTAACATTAAATCTGTGTACGATCCAAAAGGAAACGTTAGCAGCATTAATATAATATATAACGCTGGTAAGTAATATAAAATTAAAAGCATGTGTTTCTATGAATAATATTACATAAAGAAAAAGTTAGTGGTGCAGGTGGCTTTTTCTGACATCCAGATAAGTTTTTAAAATCGTATAGTTGGTTAATGGAAGATTATTAATTTTTGAGGTTTTTTATAGATATGAATTTAGATGCTTTAAAAAACTATTTAAACAATTGAGAGATTACTTAGAATTGCATCATGACAATTCTATTATTAATATGCTCAAGTTAGTAAAAAATACCGTGAATGTGCTAGAATTGGGTGAATCGGAAGTTTTCAAATCTGAGTATGTTTTGGAATTATATAAATCGCTGTATACCGGAAGAGCTGACTTAACGGAGTATTACATTTGAGATAATGATTATAACACGAGAATGAAGTTGAATGAAGCCTTTTGAAAGAATAAGAAATGATTTGTGGAATATTATGAGGCAATACATTTAAAGCAAAATGACAGCTATTATGTGAGAGGAGGTGTCCTATGGCAACAATAACACTATATAAAGAAAAGGTAAACGGTGTAGGCGGGCTGATTGATAATTTAATAAAATCATCAAGTAATTTGGATGTTCAGCTTGGAACACTGAAAAATACTCTTCAAGGTGTTGATAGCAGTACTTGCAATTTGCAGGATACTGTTGATAGTATCAGTTCCTCGTCAAAAAGTGAAAAATCAAAAATCGAAGATTTAAAAAAGTTAAATAATAAGCTTAGCGAATTCATTGAGACTGCATCAAGAAAAGATTCAGCGGCAGAAGAGGAAATAAAGAAATCAAAAGAAGATTTTTACACAAAGTATTCCTATCTGAAACCTGAATGCGAAAAAAGTGTTATTGAACACATTTGTGATGGTGTACAATCGGCAGCAGAGTGGTGTAAAGAGCATTGGAAATTGATAGTTACAATAGCAATAGTAATTGTATCTGTTGCTGTACTTTTGATTCCAGGTGTAGGACCAATTATTGCCGGAGCCTGTTGGGGTGCTATTTTAGGTGCTTGTATAGGAGGCGTATCCGGAGGGTTGGAAAGTATTGCAAACGGAGGTTCGTTCCTAGAAGGTTTCGAAGATGGAGCACTCTCAGGCGCAATAAGCGGTGCAATCGGCGGAGCGGCTTTTGCCGGACTTGGACAATTAGGTGCAGTTGCCGGCAAGGGAATTAAATGTATGTCCGGCTTTGGTGAATTTATCAAAGGAACAGCATCGGTAACAAAGGTAATGAGTACCGCCATGGGCGGATTTGATACAATAGCACTTGTTGATAAAGCTTTTGGAAACGGTGATATTGCCACATTGAATTCCAAATTACACGAAAGCAAAGCGTATAACATTTTCCAAACAGGTGTAACAGCTGTTGCTGTACTTACCAACGGAATGACTTCCACGATGAGCTGTTTTGTTGCCGGTACACTGGTAATGACTGCTGTTGGGCTTGTTGCAATTGAGAACATTAAAGTCGGAGATATGGTGGTTTCTGCTGATCCAGACACTATCGAAATACATAACAAACCGGTAGTTGATGTGTTCACCAGAGAAGTAGATCGCTTAGTACATTTAACAGTCAACAACGAAGAAATCGTAACAACATTTGATCATCCGTTTTATGTAAAAGGGAAAGGCTTTATAAATGCAACCAACTTGTGGATTGGTGCTGAACTTGTCAATAAAGACGGATGTATAATTGTTGTTGAGAATATATTCAAAGAATATCTTAAAGATAGGACTGCTAAAGTACACAATTTCAAGGTGGAAGATTTCCATACTTATTTTGTTGGAAATATTTTCATATGGGTTCATAACGCTGAATGTACTATCGAATTTTCAAATAAATCCAGACTTGATGAAAAGGAGTTTAAGCAACAGCTTAAGGATCAACAAGATGGTTTAGGTGATTTGACTATCGATGAATACAAGAATAATCGGCAAGCTTATAATGATAGAAAGCTACAGACAGGAAGTGGAAGAGATCCTAACAGTGTCAAATATCAAAACCAAGCTAAGAAAAAAGCGATTGCTGACAAAATTACAGAATTCAGAAAACAAGGATATTCTAAGAGTGAATCTGAGTCCATGGCAAAGAATTGGGCAAAAGGCAAGGCGGCTTTACATGGACCTGATCAGATTGTGGGAGGTAAGGCCAACAATATTTCAGGTTTAGGCGACAGCAAAATCAATTCTTCCATTGGATCTCAATGGAAGTCACGTGTAGGAACGCTAGATAGTTATATAAACGAGAAGGCGGCAACACTACCCGGTAGTGCTAAATTAAGTGAGTTGGAGATTGAATTCGTACTAAAGTAACAGGAGGTATATATTTTGATAACAGATTTTATTAAGAAAAATGATGTTTCGGAAGAATTGATTAAGGAATACGAGGATAAGCTTCCTAGCGAAATGATTGCTTTTTGGAAAGAATTTGGATTTGGGACATTTTATAAGGGATACTTAAAATCTATAAATCCTAACGAATATAAAAACTTGCTTGAAAATTCTTATTTTCTAGGAGATGTATCAATTCCTATTTTTGCAACCGCATTTGGTGATCTGATTACTTGGGAGGAAGATCAGTATGTAGGAATTGTAAAGTATCGTTACGGTGTAAATGATGTTATATGTAGTGGGTTTGATTTCTTTTTTGATGATCTTTCAGAAGGCGAATTAGATGATGAATATTTAAGTATTAAACAGTATAAAGCTGCGATAAAGAAACTTGGCACTTTAGAATATGATGAGTGTTTCGGTTATGTTCCGTTACTTGCATTAGGTGGAGAAGAGTCTGTAAACAATCTCAAAAAAGTAAAAATTCGTGAACACATAGCGTTAATTACTGAAATTTCGGGTGAAGTATAAGCGGTGAGTTAATAGGTAATCAATGCTTGCATTTAAATAAGAAAAGTATAGTAAGTCGCTAAAACTCCCTAAATAAGCTCTTGAACTTGTTTAGCAAGGCTTGGTTGCAATTGAAAACATTAAGTCCGGAGATATGGTTTATGCTGCAAATGTAGAAACATTAGAAGTATCGCTTAAACCTGTTCTTGAAACCTATATTAGAGAAACATCGCACCTTGTTCATATTACTGTAAATGGTGAAGAAATTGTATCTACTTTCAATCATCCATACTATGTTAAAGGGCAAGGTTTTGTGAATGCCGTAGATCTTTGCATAGGGTATGAACTTATAAATAATAATGGAGAGCCCCTTGTTGTTGAACAGATATTCCGTGAAGATTTACATGAAGAAACAGTTAGTGTTTATAATTTTAAGGTGAGCCAAAACCATACGTATCATGTAGGAATCCATAGCGTATTGGTGCATAACGCAAATTATCCTTCTAATCGAGATAAATATATGGGTAAAACACCTAGTAAAAAATCGAAGGTGGGGCAAGCAGTTATAGACAAAATGAGATCTGAAGGAAGAATTAGAGAAGGTGCGGAGGGACTTGAATTTAAAGCAGGAGATGGAAACTGGTATTCTGTTGATCGTGCTGATATGGCTCATATCAAAGATGCAGTATCGTGGTGGAATGAAGAAGGTCGAAACTATGGTGCAAAATCTCCAGAAGTTCGAGCTTTTATGAAGGATCCAAATAATTATGAATTGGAATTGGATTCTATTAATCGCTCACAAGGTCCCCATAATCAAACGTATTTGCCCCCTAATAAGTAATGAGAATCAAAGAAAAGAGAGGATTTTTATGGAATTAAATGATAAAGTGTATGATGAAATAAAGCAAAGGAGTGCGAGGGGCAATGAACTCGCAGACTCCGAGTATTATCGAGAGGCACTTAATGAGTTTAAAAAAGCATTAGAATTATTGCCACAGCCTGTTTATATGTGGGAAGCTTCCACTTGGCTGTATGCATCTATTGGTGATATGTATTTTCAGCTAAATGATTATTCCGATAGCTTGGATTCCTTCTTGCAAGCACAGAAGTGTCCTGATGGCTTAGGAAACCCGTTTATCTGCGTTAGAATCGGAGAATGTTTTTTTGAATTAGGAAACATAGAAAAGGCAAAACAATATTTAATGCAGGCATATATGCTTGAAGGAGAGAAAATTTTCTTGGATGCCGATCCAAAGTATTTAGCATTAATTCTCCCATTAGTTTAGGCATAAAAATTAAAAGTTCAAGAGGATAAATTATTGCTGCTCTTAATGCCAAATTATACGAAAGCAAAGCGTATAACATTTTCCAAACAGGTGTAGCAGCAACTGCCGTATTTACAGGTTGTATGACTACAACAATGAAATGCTTTGTTGCAGGTACACTTGTTCTTACCGCAAGCGGCTTGGTTGCAATTGAAAATATTAAGCCAGGAGATATGGTTTATGCTGCAGATGCAGAAACATTAGAAGTATCTCTTAAACCTGTTCTTGAAACCTATATTAGAGAAACATCGCACCTTGTTCATCTCACAATAAACGGTGAAAATATTATTTCAACATATGACCATCCATATTATGTGAAAGATAAAGGTTTTGTCAGTGCCGAAGCCTTGTGGATAGGTGCAGAACTTATTGATAAAAATGGAAATGTTGTCCTTGTTGAACAGCTTTACCGAGAAAACTTAGGTGATGAATCGGTTAAGGTTTATAATTTTCAAGTTGAAGAGTATCATACATATTTTGTTGGTAGAACTATGATTCTAGTCCACAATGCTAAGTATGATGTTGGTAAATATAATGAAATGCCAAACGAGCCTGGAATGGATAAACATCATGTTCCACAAAAAGCAGTGATGAAAAAACTTGATCCAAACTATGATCCTTCCACTGGACCTTCAATTAAAGTTCCTAAAGAAGGACATACTATCAAAGGCCCAAGGGGTATCGTTTCCAGGAGTACCAAGGGCATCAATAGTCCGTCTGAATTAATAATGCGAGATATAAATGAATTGAGGCGAGTATATCCAGATATACCGGAATCATCAATTAACAAACTTATAAATATGTTTAAAGAAATGGGGTATAAACTATGATTGAACAATTTATCGAAGGACTATATAAGAATATTGTAGAAGGGAATATGAAACTTTACAAGCAATTCTTCTTATACGATCCTAATGAAGAGGGAACCATTGAATACTGGAAGAATGCAATAGCATTTTATGACAAACTGGATGATAAGGATAAGGAAATATTGTTTTCTATAATTAAAAGCACAATTGTGGATACAGTTTCTAATGTTCTTGCTGTTCTTGATGGTCATGAAGACATTGATAGAATTAATGTGCAAGTTAAACTGAACGGTCAAGAAAATGATAGCGAGTTACAGGATGCATTTCTTGCTTATGTGGAAGATTTGGATGAGTGATTAACTGAAACCTATACTTACTAACATACCAATGATGGTAAATATATGAGCGACGACGGGATTATCAATAGACTAGATTTTACAAAACTCTTGGAGACAATTCAGCATTATCACAAGATATTAAAGATTAAGTGATCTTTAATTCAGATTATGTTGGAATAAATATATCCAAAACTGATTGCAAATCTGCATTTGAAGTTTTTGTTCAAGGCGGAATGTTGGAAAGTATTGCCAACGGAGGTTCGTTCCTAGAAGGTTTCGAAGATGGAGCACTCTCAGGCGCAATAAGCGGTGCAATCGGCGGAGCGGCTTTTGCCGGACTTGGACAATTAGGTGCAGTTGCCGGCAAGGGAATTAAATGTATGTCCGGCTTTGGTGAATTTATCAAAGGAACAGCATCGGTAACAAAGGTAATGAGTACCGCCATGGGCGGATTTGATACAATAGCACTTGTTGATAAAGCTTTTGGAAACGGTGATATTGTCACATTGAATGCCAAATTACACGAAAGCAAAGCGTATAACATTTTCCAAACAGGTGTAACAGCAACCGCCGTATTTACAGGTGGTATGCCGACATTTAAAATTATTGATTTCAAAATATTGCGTTTTAAATTATTTATATCATTTTAATTTTAGTGAAGGAGTGATAAGATGGAAATTTCTATTGATGTATTGATAGCAGATTCTCGTCTTGCCTTTGTACAAGGCAGATATAATGAGTCATTAAAACTTGCAGACGAGGCACTCAAAGTTGATGAAAATAATTCTGATGCTCATCAATGTGCAGGTAATGCGTATATGTCTAAACAGGATTATGATAACGCAATAGAGCATTACAAAATTGCAGTTGAAAATGATGCTGATAATGGTGATCGGTATTTTAACCTTGGTTACGCATATGCCACATCTAATCAACCGGTTAAAGCATTAGAAATGTTCGCAAAGGCTGATGAAATTGGTTGTTCACCTAATGTGGTGGGACAGCTATACAAAATAATGGGTATGCTTTGTTTCGATCTTCACAGGTACAATGATGCAATAATAAACTTAATAAAATCTGAAAAAGTTGTCGGCATAGATATGGATGTACTTCAACGTAAGGCTTTAAGTTACAGTATGAGCGGTCAAACATCAAACGGTATAGAAGTAGCTAATCAAATGAAGTTGCTTGCTCCGACAGAGTATTTGGGATACAGAATTGCTTTTAATATTCTTTTGCAAGAGGAAAGGCTTGAGGAAGCAGAAAAAGAACTTGACCGTGCCGAACGTTTTGCAAAACCTGTAAAAGAACTGTTTTTTGATTGGGTTGCTTATGAAAACGCTCGTTATGAACTTGACGGTGATAAGGAACATCTTTATTTGGCAATAGATAAAATTTTTGAAGGATTATGTGTGGTTGAGCCGGAAGTCAATAGTATTGTTGACAGTTATATCAATGCAGCTGAAATATATATTCAACTCGAAAATTCAAATATGGCATTGAAGTGTATCAATGCGGCTGAAAATCCAATCAATTCATTTAATGAAGGGTTTTCAGTAAAACAGTTGACTGAGTTAGAAACAAAACCTGTAGTAAAACCGGGTCAACGAGAAATTGATATTGCTGTTGAAACTGTAAGACGCAAGTATGGTGAACAGAAAATTGAAAGATATGGCAGAGAAATGGCGGCAAAGGCAAGGCGTAACTCACCGGATCTTGAAAAAAATATGACACCGATAGCTCAAAATCATGAATCTGATTATAGCAAGTTAGATGTCGATGTGAATCCTGTTTATTCTCAGGAAAAAACAGAACATATTTATCGTTTATATGTGGCAGCTTATACAATTGTTAAAGATAATGAACACATTAAAGTGTATGCATCAAAACTCGCTAACAGTTCTGATCCTCAGAGTAAATATATCGGTAAATACAGCCTTATTAAAGCGTTAAAGGATGAAGGCTATCCTAAGGCTGATGAAGAATACAGAGATTTTCTTACATACTTAAGAAACGAAATGATTAAAGATCCTACGGACCTCTTAGTACTTACATTCCGCATACAATGTCATATAGATCTCGGAGAATTTGAAGAAGCTGAAAAGCTTGCAGACTTATTGTCCGATGAAATGCGTAAACCAATCTTAGAGCAGATAAAAACTGCGCAAAGTGGAGGTGAAGCATAGTGGCTACATATTTATCCAAAGACCTTGTGGTTGATGAAGAAAAATTCAATACTGCTGCACAAGATATGCGTGCATTAAAAGAACGCACCAATAAATTAAAAGAAAAACTCAGTACTATGTATGAGGAACTTGCAGGAGCAATGGATACCGAAGCAGGGCATGAGGCTCAGCTTGAGGCTAAAAATGTTTTATTAAAACCAATAGAAAATATGTCACTTGTAGTTAACCATATATCCGATACACTCGATACAGTTATTGGTAATGGTTATTACAAGGATGTATTTACAGGTTTTGAAAATTTAAGTCATTTATTTTAGGAGGTAAATATTTATGGCAAATATGGGTTCAACCGGTACGGTTAACATCACAAAGGCAATGATGGATGCTGCTATTAAAGCAGTGGACGATTATCAGAGTCAGGTAACAGGAATTAACAGTGAGCTTCAATCTGAAATTGACGGACTTATTCCAAGCAGTTTTTCGGGTGCAGCAGCTAATGGTTTTAAGGCTTTTTACGATACAAGTATTCTTCCAAATGTTACTGATAATCTTACAAAAATGCTTGACTCACTCAAAGAAATTTGTAACACAATAAAAATGCAAATTCCCGGTGATGATCAGGGTGTTGATGATCAGCTTGGTCAGGGTAACCAGAACTCTGGCAGTGCACAGGGTTAAGTAATTATATTTAACGGAGGTATTATATTATGGCAGATTGTAGAATTGTTAATCAGAATGTAGCCTCATCGGTAACAAATATTGATAATTTGGCTACTAAATATGCTAACGCAGGAACTGAATTTGAAACAGCTTTTAAGGCAGCTATCGCCGAAATGGAAGGCGATTCCAAAGATGCTTTGATTGAGCTTTTTGATAAAAGTTATAAAGAATTTGTAACAAGTTTGGAAGCAGGTCTTCCGGCAATGATTAAAGGAATGTCAAGTCTTCTCGAAGGAAATCGTGACAATTTTGAAAAAGTTGACGCACAGATTGCTGAAAGTATTAGAGGCGGCGGACAGGGCTGAGTATTCGGCTTATATGTGGCTCTGTTTGTTAAATTACAAATAGAGCCGCATTTGTTATGTAAGGGATGTGATTTTGGTGGCATTTAAAATTTTATCGCAGGACGAAATTCAGAAATTAACTTCAGTAGAAAGAAAAAATTACGAACAGTTGTATGCTGAATATCAAGAACGTGAAGCTTTTGTCAACCGTCTTGAAAGGCAGAGAAAAGTGAAAGTACCACGTTTCAAAATCAAAAAAAGATATATGAAAAACTTTTTGATTCCTCAAAATTATAACAAGAGGTTTGGAGTATTTGAAGCTGATATTTCTGAGTTTAGCAGTAATATTTTAAATGCAACTAATTGTGTGAATAAAACACTTTCCAAATATAAAAAAGTTGATTTTGTAAACAAGCATAGTGTTACATTACCTGATATACCAAATGTCGGATTAAAATTTACTAATAAAAAAATCAATAGATTTTATGTTTCAAAGCCCAATAAAGTAGTTAGCATTAATCCAAAGAACATAAACTGTGAATTTTCAGATGTACAGTTGAATTTAAAAGAATCTTATGTAGCTACTCCATCTTTGAAAAATGTTCAGATTGGTAAATTAGAGTTAATTAAGACAAATGGTGTTTTCATAGCAACGGCACAGATACCATCAGTAAAAATTCAAAATAATATAACTAAGAAATTACCTTTGGTTTTTACAAATGTACCGGATGAAATTAACACTGATTTTGTTCCAATGAAATTACAAGTATTACCATATATCCATGTTAGTAAATCTTATCTTACTAAAAAAAGTATTAAAACTTATAAGATGACTGATTTACCAAAAAGCGAGATAAACTTTCCCAAAGTATCTTTAAATAGAAAACCTATTAATATTGAGATAAATTCGTCGGAGGTAATTATACCTACATCTAAAGTTGAAAATTATAAATTAAAACCGGTTAATATAACTAAGCCAAAAACTACTTATATTGAGAATAATGTTAATGAATTTGAAAAGCCTGAAATGTCAAAAGTTATATTAAGTAGTGTAGTTATACCAAAAACAGCGAAAATTGTTGGAAAATGTACCACTTCTGAAAAATTAAATCAAGTTAAGGTTAAAAGTATTGACTCACCTACAATAAGTTTTAGTATTAGTGAGCCAAAAATAGAACTTTCGCATGGTGTAGTAGTTAATCCTCCTAAAATAAATTTTGAATATAAAAATTCTATTCACAGGGCATAGGGTAAATGATATGAAAAACAATGAAATTTTAGTTTCTGTAAAATTTAATATAAAAAATAGAGTGCGAACATTGTCTTTTCTTGTAGTAAAAGATATTACTTTAAAAGAATTTATTCAAGGCGTATATTACGGTCTTAAAAATTTTAATCCGGATGAAAGTATAGACGCCGATACAACTCTTAGCATACAGGATTGTTTTCAGGCATTTGAACAATATATCAAAACTCATTGTGAGTTGTTGATTCTTTACACTATCATGGGGGAATACTCTAAAGTCGATATTACAGAACAATCAATGGATGTACTTGATCAACAAAAGAAGGTCAAAAACAATTACGATTTGTCATTGAGTAGCCTTGGAATTGTTACATCAAGTGAGTTTTTTATTACTGATAATGATATGGTTACAAATGTACCACAGCTGTTTGATAAGGGCGACAGAGAGAAAACATATATACTCCGTGATAATAATACTTTGGAATATAACATAAGTACCAGAAGGCTTAATGTAATTGAACCTACAGTAATAGATATTCTTCCGGCAGGTGACATGCCTACAAAGGCTAAGGGTAGTTTATTAGATACTATTGCTCCGCCATTAATTACCGGTTTAGGAATGGTTGGCATACGCTTTTTTATCAGTCAGTTTTCAAGCAATTCAGGGCTTAATGATTCTATGTTGGCAATGACTATTGCAATGCCGTTTATGTCAGCGGTGACTTCTCTTTATAATCGAAGAAAACAATCAAAAGATTATAAACAGTCTGTTAGTGAATGGAAAGAAAAATACGAAAATTATATTAATGAAACTATAATTAAAAAGAAAATTGTAAAATGGCAAAAGGATGAAATTGTTTATCTGAATAAAGCTTATCCCAGAATGGGTACATTATTTAATCAAACAGGCGAGATTTCTACTGCAATTTTTGCACGTTCACAAAATGACAATGACTTTATGAGAGTAACGCTTGGTGAATCGGATGAAATAAAGCCATCATTTCAAATTAAAGCAGAGCAAAAAGATGACATATTTTATGATGTGCGTTATAAGCTCCATCCGCCCAAGAAAGGTAAAGATGAGTGTCCATATATTACAATCGAAATACCACCGAAACATAAAAATAAAAAAGGATATCAACAAACAACAGAAGAAATGAAAAATCAATTTCTCCTTACAGAGTTACCTTATATATTTTCAACCACACAGGAAACTATAGGAGAAAATGGAGAAAAAGAAATTACAGGATTTAAATTTTTAAGAGATTCATCGGCAAAAGCAGAAAAACCACCTTTACTTGTCGATCTCAAAAATATCGGTACATTGGGCGTAATTTCTAAAAATGATGATGTGTCGTTGAATTTCATCAGACATTTAGCTTTTGAACTTTCTTTTTACCATTCTCCCGAGGATGTTCAGTTGGTATTCTTTTTTAATAAAGAAAAAGATATCGAGAAACAGAGTGACATAATAAACGACTATATGTTTCTTCCGCACGCTAATGAATTATTTGATGGTTTATCTCAATTTGTGTTCGATGAAAAAAGTGCAGGCGAAGTGTATAGCCAGTTACAAAGTATAATTTCGGAACGAGTAAAATCCAATAGTTCAGATGAGCCGGACAGTAATTCTTTGTCTGAAAAAGTAACACAGATTATTTGTTTTGTGTTAGATGATTATGATATTAAGGAAAAAGCTTTTTCAAAATATATTCCTGAAGCACCTAAAGAAGGAGAAAACTATGAAAATTCTTTAGGCTTAACATTTGTGTTTATTCAAAAAGAAAAAGGTATGCTGCCCAAATATTGCGGCAGTATTGTTGAACTTGATGAAACTATTCATCGTATAAGCAACAGGTATAATCTTTTAAGCCACGAAACTCTTAGTAAATTAGCTCGTGGTAAAGATTCATCAACCACAACGGATGACATAATTGAATATACAAATTTTACAAATGATTACATATTTAATAACGGAACAAAGGAACATCCAAATTCAGAATTTGACATTGCTTTCAGACGATTAAGTTCTATTTACTATACTAGAATAGCTGAAAACGGTAAAGTTCCTTCATTAGTAACTCTTTTTGAATTATTTGAAGATATTTATAAATTAAATAATGAGCAAATACAGACAGATGAATTAACAAATATAATATGTAAAAACTGGTCTGATGTTCAAAATAATGATGTTACTCGTAATATGAAGGTTGCTGTCGGTAAAAATGAACATGGGATAACTTATCTGGATCTTCATGAAAATGCTGATGGTCCACATATGCTTGTCGCCGGTACGACAGGTTCCGGTAAATCTGAAACAATAATTACATATCTTATCGGACTTTGTGTAAAGTATTCTCCATCCGATCTCAATCTAATGCTTGTTGATATGAAGGGCGGAGGATTTTCTGAACGCTTGGGTAAATTACCTCATTGTGTGGGCACGGTTACGAATACTGCAGGAGAAAGCCAAGGAATTTCTGCAGTGTATATGCTTAAACGATTTTTGGAATCGCTTAATGCTGAAGTGAAAAATCGTCAAATAATACTTTCAGATCTTGATGTTGATAATGCGGACGCATATATCCGTACTTATAGAAAAGTAAAGAAAATTCATGAATTGAAATCCAATCCAAACGAAAGAGCAAAGTATGAAGAATTGATACAAGAAATTCGTGATGGTAAAAAAGAAAAGCAAATCAGATATATTGACGGTGATATAAGCAAACTAAAACCACTTTCACATCTTATACTGGTTGTCGATGAATTTACCGAATTGAAAAGATTTTCAAGTGAATCTAATGATATTGATTTTATTGCCGAAATTACTACTATTGCACGAATCGGCAGAACACTTGGATTACATATTATATTGGTGTCACAGAACATTGAGGGTGCTATAAATGATGATATTCGTGTAAACACAAAATCAAAGATATGTCTAAAAGTAGCAACTAAGCAGGCATCAAAAGAAATGTTGGGTACTACAGATGCAGCGGCTGCAACTATGCCTGGGCATGGTAGGGCATATATTTTAGTTGGAACCGGCAGCAGATATGAGTATTTTCAGTCTGCTTATACGGGTGCAAATAAAAATACAGACATAAAACCGGCTACAAAGATGACTTATGTAACAAATACAGGTGAATTTATTAGTGACTTTTATGATTCAACAAAACATAATGATGTGCTTAAAGCAAAAAATAAAAAACTTAGCTTTGGTATTACGCAATTAGAGTATGTTGTTGAGAAAATCATTGAAATAACAAGTCAAAAGACATCGAATGGTACGAATAAATACGATGTACCGAAAAAAATATTTCTTGAACCATTACCTGTTTTACTTTCGGATGACAACGATGAATTTAATGAATGGAATGAGGTGTGATAGACTTTGAATAATGGATTTGAAATGTGCTCTTTGGGCAGATATGATATACCAAATAAGCAAAAGCAATCGAATTTTAAAGTTGATCTCGTTAATTCAAATATTGCAGTTTTTGGTTCGGCTATGTCAGGTAAAACCAATTTTTTAAAGTTGTTAATCAACTGTCTTCATAAAAGAAGTAATATATATAATGAGCAAATATTTATTCTTGATTTTGGAGGAGCATTAAGAGATTACAAAGATATGCCATTGGTTTCAGCTTATTTTGATAATACCAGTGAAGAATATGTAAAGCGTGTTTTTGTTATTCTAGAATCAATTTTAAAGCAAAACATTAAAGATCTTGGCAGCTATAATTTTAGTGTCGGAAGAAAAAATAATTTACCACATACAACATTTATTATTGATAATTTAAATGCTTTTATAGGTGAAAACAGATACTCTGCATATCACGAGAAATTTGGCAGAATTTGTCGTGATGGTAGATCTCGTGGTATTTCAGTAGTTTTTACTGCTTCAGATACGAAAGGAATTTCAAACTATTTGCTTTCATTTGAACAGAAAATAGCATTAAATTTTGCTCCTGATAAATGTTCAGAAATATTTGGTTCTAAAGTTGAAAGCCTTGGTAACATACAAGGAAGAGGATATGCGAATGTAACTGAAAGACCTGATGATATTATAGGTACTTTTAATCTAAATGCACCTTATGAAGTTCAGATATTAAAGTGTTCTGATATAAATGATGAAGATTCGGTTTTTATGAGAAAGTTAAAAGAAAAATTTGCTTATGATGAATCTTCATTTGAATATAGAAAACAGGTTCAAAAATACAAAACATTTCCACAGGAACTTCTTTTTGAGGATTTTGTTAATTTAAGACAACCTCCGGATGCTACAGATAGGGTTTTGTCATCTAATAATGTTGAAGTTGGGTTGGACTATGTAGAGTTTAAACCAATAAATGTTGATTTTTCAGATTCAAGAGTGGTTGCAATTTATGGTAAAAAAGAATTTGGTAAAACAAATCTTCTTAGATTGTTGTTGCAAAATCTGAAAAACAATAAGAAAAATTCAAGGTTTGTCTTTTTTGATGACGGCAGAAAGCAATTAAAAGTTTTTTATGATGAGTTTTCTGAAACATTTGACTGTGATTATATTTCTGAGTATGAGCAAATTCCTATAAACTTTGTTAATGGCAGAATGAAAAAGAGAAAGCTTTCGCCTATGCAACAGTTTTATAAAATATTGCATGAAAAATATATGAGTCTGTACAACGATTATGATAATGATTTACTTTATCAGATTTATGGAATTGATGATATTGATTTTACGGTAGAGGATTTACCTAGAGGTGCAGATAAAGCAGACGGAACACCAACTGTGTTTGTAATACAAAGTAAATCAATTTATCTTAATACAAAGATGAATTCTGATTTTATACATTATTTTTTGCAGGAATTAATAGACGTTGCAGATGAAAATGATTATATTTTTATTTTTACAGATGTAAAGAAAATAACAGATGCAGAGGTAAATGCATTGTTTAACAGTACCTTAAAAACAGTTTTCCTGCTTGACAATATCGCAGAATTTGCAAGCGAGCGTGGATCTAAAACTGTATTTGGTGATATGGATCAAAAGAATCTAAAAGAAGAATATGCAAAATGTGAAATTGGTGACGGCTATTTCTATAATGTCGAAGCTGATTTATTAAAAAAAGCAAAGTTTATAAAAACTGAGTAAGGAGATTATTATGTCTGACAATAATTCAAGCGGTAAATTTGTTTCAGCAGATACTACGAAAATTGCAAACTTTGAAAAGCAAAGTGCTGAGGTTATTACAGAATTTGCCACTATAAAAAACGAGTTTAACAGGATAAATAAGGAATTACTTGCTTCTTGGAAAGGTGTAGGAGCAGATGCTTATAGTACTGAAATAGCTCATATTTTAGAAAAAATCGGCAGTGTTGAAGATGTTCTTAAAGCAATAAATGAAAGTGCCGTAAAAGATATTAGAGATTCATATAGTCAGGTCGATGATGAATTGGGAGAATTTAATAGAAATCCTAATTCCGGAACGGAGGAGTAAAATGGTTGATCTTACAGATGCTCAGTTTGCCTGTAACCAAACGAATTCAACATCAAATAATGTCTTTCTTAAAAAATTAAATTCAAATGACCCTGATACTATATTTAACAAAGTAATAATGGAATTTAATGAGGAAGAAAATGATGACTAAAGGTATTATTAAAGGTTCTGAATTTAATTACATAATAGATACATCATACGGGCTGTCATCTGATGGTTATATTGCTACAGGTACTGAAAGTATTGTTTACAAAGGACTTAAAATTTCACATTCCGGAGATATAGTGTTGTCTTGTGTGCTTAAATTTAAGTATAAATCCCTCCTGATTGGAGCTGAGGGTGGTGTAAGTAGGGTTGTTAATGTGTATGACCGATTTAGAACACATGATTTAAAAATTTTTGATGAACTCCAGGATTGCCGTTCGGTTGTTAGAATTTTCGATGTCATAGAAGACTTAGGCGATTTTTCACTAACGGATACACATGTCGAAGAAGGCAGGAAGTCTATTTCTATTAACCGTGAAAAGTTTTTTTGTGTTGTTGAAGAGTATGTTGACGGTTGGTCGCTGGAAGAATACTGTCGAGATTATTATTGGAAACTTACTGAAACAGTTGATGTTGGTAATAATTTAAAAAAGAAAATTTCTTTTCATCAGTTTTCAAATGACAAGAAGCTTAGAATGCTCAAAAGTTACAGCAACGATTACGAAGAATTGATTCGTTATCAAAGTGATATGTTTGACTTTATGTTAAATCTTTGTGATATCTTGGAATATATTACGGATCAAAAGCATATTTTACACCTTGATATTAAACCGGATAATATTATGGTTACGCGTTATGGCAAGGAACTTGTTTTAATTGATTTTGGTCGTTCTGAACATATTGATATAGAAACAAAGTCGGTCAAAAGTAATCTTGGTGAAGCTGATTATAATAAAGAGCAAAGTATAACCCGTATGTATCAGTATGGTACATTGGGATATGCTGCTCCTGAATGTTATGTGAACGCATCAAACGGTTCTGTGTTTCCTTTTAATGATGATAATTTTGAAAAGGGCAGAATGAGTATAGAAAGTGATATTTTTTCTTTTGGAGCTACTTTTTGGGAATGCTTGAATGTATTTGAGTTATATACAGGTAATACGGAATTTGCTAAAGATAAAAGTTTAGGAGGTTCTTACGATTATTACCGACATAATATTATGAATGATGATGCTTATTGTGATAGAGATTTATCATTAACATCTGCTCATTATCACGAAAAATTAGAAAATATAATTAAGAAATGTACCCGCAGAAGAGAAAAAGGTTTTCTTGAGAGCCCATTGTATTACCATGATTATAAAACTCTGCATGATGATATTATAAACGCAAAAGAATCTGCTCCATCTATAATGAAATCAGAAAATATAAAGGTTAGAAATTCATTTGGTGTAGTTGGTGTTATGGCAGGTTTGTTTTGCGTTATTCTGCTTGTTTGTGGATTTTTAAAGATGACAGGCAGTTATTTTGCAGAGCGTAAAATGGATAATATTATTGAAAATTACAACCCAACCAAGATTGAGTGGCTTGAAAATGCTGCTGCTGAACAGATGAAATCTTCAATTGAATCGGAAAAACAAAATATTTATAACAAAGTATTTGAATTTTTGAGTAAGGAAGGCGATACGCTAAATTATTCGGAAACTGTTGTTTTGGTTAATTTACTTACACAAATGAATAATACCAAATTTATAAATGATTCTGTAGATCAGATGTTATTGTCAGTTGACCAAAAGGAGTTGAGCTCTTGTATTGAAAATACAGTTACAGGGCTTCCAAATTGTAGTAGCGACGGATATAAAATAGCTGTTCAAATTTATAATGCACAGAAAAGGCAAAACTTGTTGGAATGTTATAATATGCTTGTCGATAATACTGATAATAAAAACTTAAACAGACTGGTCAGTAGATTAGCACAGGATTTAAATCATGATGAACAAATAAACAGTATTGCCGAGCAAGAACTTAAATCGGATTCAAATTACACATTATTGACAGAATATGAAACTGATATGAAACTATCTGAATTAAAAAATACAATTAAACAAACACTTAATAATATAAGTGCTTTTGGAAATGTGAATGGAGTGTTGAGTAATGAATCTAATTAATAGAATCAAAGTGGGATGGAAAAACGAAGAATTTAGTAAGATTAGAAAATACATAAGAAAACCTGCTTATATTACTTTTGCGATTGCAGGTTCGATAATGACTCTTGCTATTATATTTTTGTTTGCAATTGGTAAATTAGAAGATATCATTGTTTCAATGGATATTAGATATAATTCTCCCATCTTTATTACTCTTGCTGTGATAGTTTTGTCAGTTCAGGTAGGTGCGGCTTTTTACGGAGTTTTTTTAAGTCTTAGAAAATACAGACGCCCCGGAGGCAAAGGAATAGTAAATGTTTCATATAATAAGGGAACTTCGTTTAATGCCCTATCTAAAACTTTGGATAATAAATAGGAATACATATTGGTTTGGAGGAGATTTTTATTGACTACAAAAGTATATAAAATATTTTTAGCAATAAGTATTGCTTGTTTTGCGTTGTCTTCAGTATCTGTTATGCTTATTTTAGCAGACAATATTAAAGAATCTTTAAAGCCACTGATTATAAGTACAATTTTTTGGGGTGGTTTAATTATAGGATTAATTTTTACTTTTTTAATAGGGAAATATAGAAAAAATGAAAAATATAAAATACATAAATATCCCGGAATCTTTTGCTTTATGAAAAATAAGAATGCAACTATTTGTGACATTGTATGGCTACTAAGTATAGTTTTATTCTTATTGTTTAGTGCAATATTAGGACAGCATAATGTATTTTCGATAATGATGCTTGCGTTAGCATTACTATTGAGTTATCTTCATTCAGTTTTCAACGGCAATAATTATGCTTTTATAGTAAAGAGAGGTAAAAGAAAATGAGTGTATTAAAGAAATCTACGGCATTATTTTTGTCAATTGTAATTGTTATATGTTCAATGTTGATGAACATAGGCACGGTTTTGGCAGCAGAAAGAAATGAATCATCATCAGTTTTAGATAATGATGAAATTAATGATTTCTCTGTACCTGAACTTAATGTTACGGTGGATGACGAAAATAAATGGACTAATGATATAAATAAACTTAAGATTACTGCTCCTGTCAGTACTGAAATATATTATAAGACAAGTACGGATAAGCTTGACGATTGGGGTAATTATACAGATTCTGATGCGTTTGTGTGGGATGGGGATGAATCGGAAAATTTGCCTCAAGGCTCTTATTATATAAAGTTTTGGGCAAAATATCCTGGTGAATCAAATCCTGTCAATGACAGTGTTGAAGCTGTGCATTTTATGTATGATACTGAGGGCCCTTCAGCTTTTAAAATTAAAGAAACAAAAATAGGTAATGATTATTGTCTTGTTGCCGACGAAGATATAACTGATCTTTCAGGTGTTCAAGATATTCATTATTTTATAGATAATAACAGCGAGGGTGTCTATGTAGAGAAGATTAAGCTTGATGGGGATAAAAAAGTTAATTTTAAAATTCCTTTAAATTCAGAAATGCAGAGTCACAGTATTAAAATTGAGTTAAGCGACAATTTAGGAAATAAAACAACTGTATCATCTGGAAAGATTGACGATGCTGATATTCCCAAAATAAATGGTTTTCAGGTTGTAAATATTTCTGATGAAACAGAAACAAAGCTTGAAAGCAGGGAGTTTTATGTAAAAACTAATGATGACGGTGAAGAAGAAAAGAGTGAATATACTTATATTGGTAATAAATCGTATTTAAAACTCAATATTATTGAAAAGAATCTTAAAAATGTAAAACTTAGTATTAAGATAAATAATAATCAATATGAATTAAATGTTGAAAACAATAAACTTACTCCACCGGCTGGTATAAAAAAAGAAGAATATTGGTATTATATTTCATTTGATGAATTATATAGCCGGTTAAAAAATGAAAAACAATTAACTGAATTAACCGATTTTGCTATACAATCAATATCAGTAACAGCTTCTGATAAAGTAAACCATCAAAGTGATACCCTTATTCTTGAGGAGAATGGAAAAATTAAAACCTTTTTCTATGATTCTTTTGACAGCGGGGATTTTAATATCACACCGGTTATAACTGAAACGCCGGTTATAACTGAAAAGGATGAATATTATTTTTCTAAGTTGCACGTCAAATTTAAATTAAGTGATGATATAGGCATTGCAAGCTATATTATTACTGTAAAAGAAAATGATGATGCCAAAATTGATACCAAAGCAGATAAAGAAAATATTGTTAAAAAAGATGGTAATCATATTCTTCCGTCAACGGAGGAAACAACCGAAGAATTGGTGTTTACTAAAGATGGTAAGTATGAGATTAATGTAACTGTTACTGACCTTAGCGGAAATAAAAAAACTTTTAGTAAAGTCTACTATGTTGATACTACTGCACCTAATATTGTTGAAATGAAGTACGAAGTTAAGAATGGCTTACTTAACTATGTTACTTTTGGAATCTTTGGTGTACCTCGTGTGGAAATTTCAATTAATGTTAATGATAAAGGTTGCGGTGTTGACCCAAATGAAGTTAAGCTCTATTGGAATAATAAATCTTATGATGCAACAGTAGATGAAAATACATACACATTTTGTCTCGATAGTTCCGGAAAGGGAACACCATACATTACAATAAAAGATTTCTTGGGAAATGAAAGAAAATATAACTTTAAAACTATAAATGATTATAGTGAAAATCTACCAGATGAATTTTTAGATGAAATTAATGCAGATGATAGTAGTGGTGCTACACTTGTATTAGAAAATGATGCTCCTTCGTATTCAATAACAGCTACAGGAAATTATAAAACTGACCTTAGTCAAAATGACGAAAATAATCAGAGTGAAAAAGGTCTTTATTTTGGCTTGCAAGATGACAGAATAGGCAAAAATAACCTTCATTTTACCATTTCAGACCAAGAAAATGATAATAAGTTCGGTTTAGCTTCTTACTATATTTGTATCAAAAAGATTAGTGAAGATGGTACGGAAAGCGAAGTGAAAAATATACCACCTAAGAATCTTACGCATCAAAATGAACCGATATTATCGGCGGAAGAAGACCTATATGTTGGCGATTTAGAAAGCGGTACCTATCGTATATGTGTTGAAGCAAAGGATATTGCAGGTAACGATGCAATCTTAGACGAAGATAATACTAATTTTAATTCTAATAACGGTGTATTCTATGTTGATAATGAAGCACCATCAATAAGTGAATCGAAATATACAGTGGAACCGTCTGTTCTTAATTATTTGTCATTTGGTATATTTGGCAATAAAGAGATTAATATATCAATAAAAGTTAATGATGATGGTAAAAGCGAAAATTCTTTTTCTTCAAAAGTTAAGGATGTTACTCTTAATTGGGGCGATATCTATAAACCTAAATCAGTAGTTGGCAATACATATACATTTGTTATAACCCCTAATTATTCAGACACCCCATATTTTACAGTAACTGACCAAATTGGTAATACGAATATTTATTATTTTTCTACTGAAAGTATAAAAACGTTAAAACAGGAGGGCGAACTTAACAACGAAAGCGGAATTAATTTAATGCTTGAAAATAACCCGCCTGAAATTAAGGTTGATGTTTTAACAGACTATGAGAAATACATAATTAACGGCAAAGTATGGTATGGTAACGATATAAAATATCAGGTGACAGCAAGTGATATAGCTTCTGAGAATAAGTACAATTCAGGTCTTGAGAGTGTCAAAACAGATGTCCTCAACAATTCAGAAGCGTTTTCTAATTATACGGAAACACAATTTAATAATATTGATTTCGGCAAGGAGTCATTTAATAAACAAGAAGCAAAATATATCTATGATATAAATAAAGAGGGATTGTACAAAATTACAGCTGATACTACCGACAATGCTCAAAATTCAAATTTGGATGTATTAGAATTCAACATTGATAAAAATAATCCTGAGATTACTATGTTTAAATTTGGAAATCAGGATGATAATAAACCCTTTTATAAACATTATTATGGATATTTCTTTAAAAAAGCCACACCATTGAAAGTATATGTTAATGACCCTGGAGTTTCATCCGGAATTAAAAATGTTGAAATTTATCTTAATAGTAATGATAAAAACGGCACAAGTAAAACAGAAATTACAGATGGAACATCACTAAAAACCGATTCAACAGGAACATATGCTGAAATCCTTATTCCAAATAATTTTAAAGGTACTGTAGCCGCCAAAGTTACAGATAATGTTGAACATACAACAGGTCTGATTAGTGCAGATGGTAGCGTGATTGAGGACGATTCATTACATAAATCAGTATCTTCTATTGATATTAAGGCAACTAATGATACTGATAAAGAAGATGCAAATGGTGCGCCTCTTTATAAAACCAGTATTCCATTGGTTGTTAGTGTTAGTGATACTCACTCAGGTATTTCAAAAATTGAATGGTCTGTTTCTAATGATAATAAGAACGGCATTATTTCAGTTGATTCTGACGGTAAATATATTAGCAATTCTTCTGATATTGTAATTAACAATAAATCAATCAAGACAGATCATAATCTTTTGACATCTATTGATTTTAATTTAGTAGTTGAGAGTAATACAAACGGTAATGAAGTAACAGTTAAATTAACTGACAATGCTGGTAATTCAGAGGTAAAAAGGGTTAAATACAGTATAGACACTACCGTTCCCAAAATTACTGCAGTGAAAAGTAATGTGAATTCTTCTAATGGAAATTACTATAATACAGCACAGACTGTAACTGTTACAATTACTGAACGAAATTTTAATCCTAAAGATGTGGAAGTTAATGTAAACGGCAATGTTCAAACTATAGATTGGGGACAAGATAATTTGCCCTCAGTAACTTCAGATAATCAAACACACATTGGTACATTTACACTTTCTGAAGATAATAGGTATGAATTTTCAATTAGATATGCTGATATGGCAGGTAATAGGGGTGATTCCTTTAGTGAACCTGAATTTGTAATTGACAGAACAAACCCTTCAATTAGTGACAACTTTGCTGATTTCGGATCCTTTGATGATAAAAATGTATTTTTTAACATAAAGGAAAAAGATAAGGCAACAGCAACAATCAATGTAGTAGAAACTAATTTTGTTGAAGAAGATATGCAGCTTAAAGTTTACTATAAGGAACCTGGAAGCAGTCATGAAGATAGTGGTTGGTCTGAATATCCGTTAATGGCCTCTTGGAATAAATTAGGTGATAATCATTCCATAACTATTCCTTTTACAGAAGATGGTGTATATAAAATTGATATGAATCCTGTCGATCGCGCTAATAATAAGGGCGTTTTTGATGCGAATTCTTCATCACATACGGCGATATTTGAAGTTGATTTTACTGCACCTATTGTGTATGAAAGAAATAATGATATGGTAGAATCTGGTAGTACTAAGTTTAGTGATATTTATGATTTTAATCGCAGAAAAGATGAAAATCCAAATATTGTATTTATGGATACCAATATCGACAGAATTGAGTATAGTTTGAAAAAATATGTACCTAGCTATACTAATAAAAAAGAAATCGGCACTATAAAATATGAGGAATCAAAAGACACTATTCGAGAATTTGTCGATAATTCCGATGCTACGCATATGATTTACAAGTTGCAGGACTTTGACAAAGACGGAGTCTATTCAGTAAAAATGATTGCTTATGATAAAGCAGGAAACCCAAGTGTACTTAATGAAAATACATATACACGAATGGTAAATACAGATGTTCTTGCTTATATTGAAAACAGCGATAGCAAAAATAAAACGGGTTGGTATTCTTTTGAAGATGAAAACGGTCCTATAAGTAAACAACCAAGTAGTTTTTCTGATTTGAGCATAGTTGTTTTTTCAAGCAATTCTCAAAAAAACAGCGTGTGTTTGGTCGATAAGGACACTAATGAATCAACGGATACAAATATAACATCTGATTCAAAGAGTCTTTTTGATAAAGAAATGTATGGCACGAGTGTTTACCGATATACATTACCAGGTAGTTATTTTGCCAACAACTATACCGCTGATGCGGATACAAGTTTATACTTGAGAGTTGTTAATGGCGAGAATATTTTAGATCTTGGTGAGATGTATATTGATAATACTAAACCAACCTGTACTGTTCCGGAAAACTTCTCAGATTGGGGATGGTTTAGTGGTTCAGGAAATCAAACTATTTCATTTAATGATATAAGTGAAGTGCTTGATGAAGAAAAGACAGTAGCGTATGTAGATGGCAAAACATACAAAGTAAGTGATGTCAAAAATAATGATGTTCCGGGTCTGCACTATTCAAAATCGAAAAATCAGATCAAGTTGATTTTAAATGAAGGCAGTCATACGGTAGGTCTTTCATTGTTTGACAGAGCAGGTAATAATACTGTGATCAAAGAAGTGCATCACCTTGCTATAGGCAATTATAGATTATGGATTATAATTGGAATAGTGGCAGGCGTTGCGGTAATTACAGCAATTGTAATTTTTACATTCCTTGTATTTAAGCGTAGAAAAAACAATAAGAAGTAAAACTACACCTAATAGTCTTTAAAATTACTCCACAAATAAGCCTCCTATGGTAGTTGTTAAAAACTTTCATAGGAGGCTTTGCTATGTCGGAAAATATAGCTTTATACAACAATATGATAGTACAAAATAATTATCATATCAATGAATCAGCACAATTTACACCGTCTTAAACATATTCTGTTTTAGTGGTTGTGTGCCGAGAGTTTTTTCAACTTCTTTTCTTGCTTGTTCCAGTTCTTCGAGCCTTATCATTTCATCCTTGGCATCATCCAAACCAAGATGGGTATAGGTGTTCATCGTGACACCTATATCGGAATGTCCCATAAGGTATTGCAATGTTTTCGGATTCATTCTTGCCTTTGCCATATTTGAACAATAGGTATGTCTGCAAATGTGAGGGGTGATATTAGGCAGTTGCTCTCTGAAAATATCATTGTATCTCTTGACCGAGTGATTAAACCTATGCTCCCAATGCATTGCTACTTCTGGCATTCCTTTCGAATCTCTGAACAGAAAACCGCAATGTCCTGCAACCATAATTTCAGGAAGATTTGTGGGTCTGTTTTCAAGTATTCTTTTGAAGGCCTGATAAACATCTTCCGTCATAGGTAGTTTTCTTGTGCCGGCATTTGTTTTTGTTGATTCAATCACATACTCCATTTTTGAGGTTCTCTGCAACTGGTGGTCAATATTGATGATTCTGTTGTTCATATCAAGGTCATTTATCGTCAACCCACAAAATTCTGAAATTCTCAAACCAGTGTGAAAGAGAATGTAGAAGACATCATAGTATTTGTAGTAAACATTATCGTAACGAACAAATTTCAAAAACTTGTTCATTTGCTCTTTTGTCAGAGCCTGTCGGGTGTGTTCAGTGTTTATGATAATGCCGAGTAATTGGAAACCGAAAGGGTTCTTCATTAGAATATCATCATCAACTGCCATTTGAAATGCCGGTCTTAAAACACCTCGCACTGTTTTTATTGTACTCGAGCCTCTTCCGTCTTCCTGTAATTTAATGAGAAACAGCTTTGCATCGGAAGTTTTGATTTCACCGATTTTGCGACTGCCAAATTCCTCTTTGCTCATAATGTTTTGCACAAAGTTGTAATTTGAAAGTGTGTTGTGTCTTACACCTGTCCTTGTTTTGAGATAACGGGAGATTAACTCGTTGACGGTGATATTTCTGCCGGTTATGTCAAGTCTTGAGTCAATGTCTTTACCGACCAGCTTTTCTAATTCTCTCAGTGACAGGCAAGGCTGTTTGCCTATTGGTTGTGGATCTGTCGGAACAAGTCGCCAACTGTATACAAATTTTGGCTTGCCGTCAACTAAATACTTGAATTGATATTTTCCATTTGCCCTTATTGATTCTCCGTTGTGCAAAAGTCTATGCTTTGAATCTCGTCTTTGTCCTCGGCTCGCCATTTTTGAGTTCTCCCTTCATTCCTGATTTATTAAGATATTTTACAAATTCATCTTTGATGATTAACTTTCGTGTTCCGTATTTAGCCATAAAGGGAAGACCGCGTTGGCTTGTAAGACGGAACATTTTTCTTCTGCTGAGTCCAAATAATTCGGCTGTTTCAATTACCGTCAAAAAATCTTTGTCATGCAGTGATGGTTTATTCATATTTTTTACCTCCTCGTTTGGTACTCATATATTGCCGTAAAACTCTCAGAATAGCAACTACTTTCAGCAGATAAAAGGAAACTATATCGTAGAATTATTGCACAGATATTCCTCAAATTTTGTTCGTATAATCAAATAGCGATTACCGCTCAAAACTGAAAAAATTCCGAGATTATCCTCGGCAAGTTTTCTCATTTTTTTAATGCCAATGTTAAAATATAATCCGGCTTCTTTGACAGTTAGGGTGTAACGCTCTGCGTATGTAGGCTTATCCATTTTGTTTTCCTCCGTATCTGTATTTGACATAACAACTATGATTGCAAAATTTTCTTTTTGCATTGCCGTAAACTGTAAAAGTTTTTCTGCAATAATGACAAGTCAGCTCATAAATGGCTTTCCTTTTGACTAAATCAAGATGATTGTTCCACCACTTGTTTCTGCAAGCGTCTGAACAAAATCTCTTGCGTTTGCGGTGCTCGTTTTGCTCAACCGGTTTTCCACATTGTTCACAACAAAGAGTGTGGTTATCATTGCTTTGCAAATCGGCACTCATCAGTTTGTTCCTTTTACAGTATGATTTTATTGTATTAACGGATAGGTTTGTGAGATTTGAAATCTGTTTGTATCCGTAACCGTTCTTTCGGTAGCTTTCAATTTGCTTTTTCTCATTGTCTGTCATAAAAAGCACCTCCTACCATATAGCCATAGCAGAAGGTGAAAAAGGACGCTTTTTAATCTTTCATATAAAATTGACATTCATAACCGTCCGCACGGAGTAAAAGACCTTTTGCCCAAGGCGGAGTTCTGCTCATTTGTTCGCAGATAGTGTTTACGGAAACATCTTTTTGGCATTCAATAATAACCTCGTCATGAACATGAGCGATTATGCGGTAATTTTTTAGTGTTTGCATTGCGTATAATAATATATCTCTTGCAATGGCTTGAATGATATTTTCACAGAACTTAGGGCCGTAGCTTTCAAGCCGTTCCCATTTCTTCGTACTGCCAATGCCCTCATAGGTAACTGATTCACCGCCAAATTTATTTATTCCGATTCTCGGCTTAACATATGCAAGTCTTCTGCCGGAAGGGAGAGTGATGAACAGAAATCCGCTTTCGTAGGTAAAAGATATGCCGTTGGTTTCAGTCGGTATCCTTTTGGTAACAGTTTCTTTAACACATTTATCAATGTCCCACCAGAGTTTAGTAATTGACGGATTAGAGTTTCTCCACGCACACACTAGAGGTTGAAGTTCATCCTCTGAAAGTCCCATCTGAATAGCACCCATAGCTTTCAATGCCCCGACAGAACCGCCGTATCCGAGTGCAAGCTCGGCGATTTTGCCTTTTTGTCGCAGATGCCCGTTTATTCCATGCTTTTCAACAGGAACACCAAACATCTGTGATGCACTACTGCAATAAATATCTTTGCCCTCACTAAAAACTTTGTTTCTCCATTTCTCACCTGCAAGCCACGCAAGAATCCTTGCCTCAATAGCAGAAAAATCGGCTACTATGAATTTGCAACTGTGCTGTGGAATAAAAGCGGTGCGGATAAGTTGTGAAAGTGTGTCCGGAATATCATTATAAAGAATACTGAGTGCATCATAATTTCCGCATTTTACAAGACTTCGTGCATCTGCCAAATCACTCATATGGTTTTGCGGTAAATTCTGTAATTGCACAAGTCTGCCTGAAAATCGACCTGTTCTGTTTGCACCGTAAAACTGAAACATTCCCCTTGCACGGCTGTCTTTACAAACGGCATTTTTCATTGCTGTGTATTTCTTAACACTGCTTTTTGTTAGTTGCTGTCTGAGGGATAACACTTTGTGTACATGATACGGTGCAGTTTTCAGCATTTCTGAAACTGATGTTTTGTTAAGACTTTCGGTTTCAAATCCGCTTTCGGAGAGCCAGTTTTTCATTTGCTGAACGGAATTTGGATTATCAAGATTGGTAAGGGATTGTATATCATTGACAAGCGACTTTTTAACCATTTCATCAATAACTATTGCGTTTTCAACTAAAAACATATCTACACCAATGCCACGGTCATTTATATTTTGGTCAAGGTGGTATTCGTTCCATATTGAATCACTTACAGGAAATCTTGATAATTTCTTTTGAATACTCATCTCAGTTTCAACATCACGAATATTGTATGCTTTGAAATTATTCCACTTTTCTATATTGTGATATGGCATATTTCTTGTTCTGCCATTATTGATTTTTGTAGGGGAACAGGGAATACAAAAATATCGTATGAGATTTTTACCCTCTGACAGCTTTTGATTTTCAAGGCCTAATACAGCACCCACACCCTCAAGAGAAAGGGGAAGACCAAGTGTTGCCGACCAGACAAGAGTACAATGCCAAGATGACGGGTTAAGATATTTGCCGTCAAAATCTATACCTAAATCTTTAAGATACCTTGATAAGCATACCCTCTCAAATTGTGCGTTGAATGCCCATTTGATAACCGAAGTATCGGTCAGTGCATCAAGAATATCCTCGGGTATCTTTTCTCCCATACACAAGTCAATGACTTTGACATCACTGCCGTCAACAGAATAGCCAAACAGCAGAATTTCAAAATCATCACTTTCCGCATAACGGTAAACACCGGATTTCTGAAGATTAGCACTTGAATATGTTTCTATGTCAATACTGATTGATTTCATGTTTTCACTTCCTTATATATAAAAAACGGACGGCAGAGAGTATCTCTCCACCGTCCAAAATTGTTAATTATCTAAGTTGTTTTTCTTAGCCCTTCTCGCTATTCTGTGCTTTCTAAAAGTCTTGTGAATAAGGAAAATTAAATCCGTTACGGTGCTTATGATGCCGTACATACCTATTCCTAAGAAGAAACAGAAGATAACAACTACATCAAACAATTTTGCAAGTTCATAAAATTCGTTCATATCGTTTACCTCATATTATGTTAGGATAAGAAATCATCATCTGTTTCTGTTCTGAAATCATCAGCAGCCGAACTTCTGCCACCAAGCGGTTCGCCGTCCTTTATTTTCTGAATGTTGCCAAGACCACAGGCAATACCTTTGTTGCCATTTGAATTGAATGCGTAAAAATTCAGAGACACTCTTGCATAACAACCGCTGTACACCTCATCTCTGTCAAGAATAGGTTTTACAGCCTTATCAACAATCTGTGGAGCGGTTCTGCTGTTTGCATTGATAAACCAGTGACCTGCATAAGCCTCATCATTACGCTCGGTATCACCGTCACGAAGAGGAAGTTTAAGTGATGCTTTGTTTGGCTTTTTACCACCAAATTTACCGATACCTTCTTCAATTGCAGTATTTACAGCGTTGTTAATCGCATTAACGGTTTCAGTATCATCTTTTGGAATAAGTACGGATACGCTGTATCTTTCAGGACTGCCGTTGATTGAAACAGGTTCCCAACCGTGAAAATATGAAAGTCTTGTGTTTTTGCCTGTGATAACTTTTGTTTTGTTTGAATTAGCCATAATAATTAGTCCTCCGTTTTAAATTCGTTTTTAACATCTGTGATTGTCATAGCATCTCTTTTGTCCGTTTCGGGAACAAGAGCAGGCTTGCCTTTTGGTTTAATGATGAGATTTCCAAGTATTTCGTTGAAATTTTGCTTACCTAAAAGCTTTTGCATTTCTGTAAGTGTGATAAGACTCTTGCGATAAATGTCTTTGTAGCCGGCATCTTCCAATGCTTTAGCCACTGCGGTTTCATCTTTATACTTTCGTACAGACCGTCCTTCAACAATTTTAAAACCGTTCCAATGCTTGCCGTGATTGACAGCTGATTCGGTAGCATATGCCATTATTTCATTTGCCCACTTCGTGAGATTGGGGATAACAGATAAAATCTTTTCAATTTCAGAATCAGTAAGAAGTGGGGAAAGTCTGAATTCTTCCTGTGCAAGTTTCAGATTGTTTTCGGCTCTTGCTCTGCATCTTACTGATGCTTTGCAGAATGTACACCAATCACCGACACAGTAATCACCTTCACCTTTAACAGCTAATTCTGCTTTTGGCTTTAGTACATTTTCTGCCCAGCCTTTGAGCTCATCAGCAGAAACAGTCCAAGTGCTGACATTATCTCTGCGTGGCTGAAAAATTGACATTGACACATCTTTAATGTCATATAGGCGGTCAAAGATTTTTAAAGCACCGAGAGCATAACATTTCATCTGCGGGTTATCAAAGGCATCAACCAATACTCCCATTCCATATTTGAAATCAATGATATGTATTTTGCTTTCAGAAACAATAATGCAGTCGGCTGTTCCAAAACTATTTGGTACATATTCTGAAAAATCAACCTTTTGTTCAATAAGAATCAAAGGATCTTTACATTTCTGTTTTGCAAGATTGAATTGTTCAAGTACAAAATCAACATATAAGTCGGTGTATTCCTGCATTTCATCGTTTGTGTAAGGGGAGACAGGCTCGTCACTTTTTCTGCATAATATGTTTTTCAGTTTATGCTCACACCACGCATGGGCGACTGTGCCTTCTTCAGATGCTTTGGTTGATTTGTTCTCAAACTTTGATTCAAGCACGGCACTTGGTGTACAATTGAGCCATCTGTGAGAACTTGAAGGGGAGAGGAAAGCGTGATTACTCATTCTTAAGTGCCTCCGCATCTTTGATGATTTCTTCGTAATGACAGGGGTCAATTTCTGACAGTTTGTTTCCACCATACTTTACAATGATTTCTCTAACCTCAGAAGTGAGTCCGCTTTGACTTTTTTTAGCAAGAACACCCCTTACATCTTCAAGTGAATACACCTTTGAATTTCCTGTGCTTTCAGAAGTATGTACGGTTGACTTCTTCGAAATTTCAGTAATCTTTATCTCATTCAAGAGATTTGAAACAGTCTGCAGACTTTCTGTAAGTGTGCCAATGTTTTTGATTACCTCGGTAATCGCATCAAGTAATGCTGTTATTTTGTTCATAACTGCCTCCTTTTTTAACCTTGGTAATGGCGAGTTCCTCAATAGAATCACTTGGAACAAGGATTGTGATTTTCTGTTTTCTGCCGAACAGCATTCGCAAAAATCGTTCTCGCAAGGTGATGTTTTTGCAGGATACCATACTGTTTCTTTGTGGTTTGTCCGAAACACTGATTTGAAGATTGTGTTTCATATATTGTACCTCCGTTTCCGAGAGCATTGTTGCCCTCTGTCTGTTAGCCACGGGAGAGTGCTTAAAAGGACGCTTTTTGAAAAATTTTTATTTTTATTATTTATTCGTAAGCAAAAAATCCCCATCAAGGAATAAAACTTCCTCGATGGGGATTTGGCTTTGTTAGAATACTGTTCTATTGTCTGTTAAGATAAAATCTCGTTTACTCTTTTCTGAATGGCGTTGTAGTCATAGCCGGCTTTGGTGAGGCGGTTTTTGCGGTCGGCACCGTTGCCCCATTTGCCCTGAATTACTTCTCTTGCAATGGCATCAACTGACTTTTTGCCCGATGACTTTAGTGTGTACACAACTTTTCCGCTTTCATTAAAAACAGAGTAACCGCTGTTTTTGTCGGCACATTTCTTGGCATTTGAAAGGTCATAGAAAGCACCCTTTTGCGACTTTGCGTCCTTCCAACTTTTGCGTACACGATAGAGAGTTTTCTTTGAAGTCGCAGGTTTTGAACTGCCTAAGCCAAGCTGAGCGTTCACCTCCTTTGCAATCTGTCCGTGAAGATTGTAGAGATAATCACCGGGGCAGGACTTGTTCGCATAATCCCTGTGAACCGTCATATTGCAGCCGTTAAGGTGATTCATTCTCTCTGACTTGTTTGTTGACCACACAAGCCTTTTGATGCCGTTTCTCTTGCAGATGTCAACAAGCAGTTTAATCAAAGACTTGTACGCAGCATCATTTACTCTGTATGGGTGGTAGGTATCTGACGCAACCTCAATGGTAATCGCCCTGTTGTCATTTGACGCAGATGAGGTGCACCAGCTACGATCCTTTTCCTCAACATACATTCCGATTCTGCCGTCATAGCCGATACCGTAGTTTGAGCTTGCCTCCTTGTCCCTTGATGCAAAGATTGAGCCGAGAGTTTCAACAGAGCACTGTCCGACTACGCAGTGGATTGAAACTGTATCAATCTTGTGATTGCGATTGATGTTTCTGTTTGGTGAAATTTTTGTGTAGCTAACTAATTTGCTGTTTGTGTATGACATTCAGTCGTCCTCCTTTTCACTTCTGTGGTGTAATTGTGCAAGCACATTTTTAATCTTTTCGGGAATGGGAAGTCCCAGATGTGCTCCGTTTTCAAGCAGTGACAAGCCCTCATTTGAGAGATAGAAGAAAATCACTGCCGTTCTCAGCACACTGCCCGTGCCGATAATGTACACATCAAGGAGATTCGCCACTCCCACAAGCAGAAAGATAATCACCTTCCTGCAAATGCCTTTAAAACCAACCTTGCTCGAAAGCTTTTTGTCGGCAACGGCACACATCATTCCTGTAATGTAGTCGATAACTACAAATGCAATGAGTGCATACAGAAAGCCGTCTGCACCTCCGAGAAACCACCCGAGTGTTCCTCCAAGTGCGATGAATGCAGTCTGAATGCTGTTCCAAATCTGTTTCATAAATACCTCCTGTGTCTATTTTTTAACCCACTTGCTCCAGCTTGAATTCACCTTTGAACGGATATACACATCAAACGGACTGTCCCTTGCCGTATATCTCTGTGTCACAAGATTTGTACTGCAAGAAAATACTTCAAGCATACCGAATACAAGTGCCGGATAGTTCATATTCTCCTGCGGTACTCTTCGTCTGAAATAAATACCCTGCGTTGTAAGACTGTTAAGGCTGACATCGTCCTCAACAGAGGTCTGTATAATGCCCATAACAGGAAAGCCGTTCATATGTATTTCACCCGTCACATCAAGTGCGGATTGTGGGTTTGGATTGTTAATGCCTACCTTTTGTTTGCGTAAAGAAACAAGCGGTGTGCCCTGCGGAATTAAATAGTACAGGTCTGTAATAACCGACTTTTCCATAGCATCACGGATTTCAATATGAAAGTCATATGACATATTCACATCAAGATTCATAAGCTGAAGATTTGAGTACGAATAGCTTGTGCCGTTCATTTTAAGGTTGCTTAAAATGTCAACAAAATTTCCGTAGTTTGCATCACTTGTCCTCTTGTATTGGTAGCGAAAGGATAAAAGCTGATTGTGATTTACCCCGTCAATTGTAATTGGTGAGTATGAGCCGTTGAAAATAAGCTGAATTTCCGACTCAATCTCATTTGTTCGTCTTAGTGTAATCTTACTGAGATTCGGACTGCTGTACGGAATAACTGTAATCGTCTTTTTAATGCTCGTTGTGTAACCTCTTGAGTCCGTGACCGTGACCATAACCACCACATCACCGCTTTTGGTGATTGTACCAAGATTCAATTCCTTTGCAGTTGTACTTGATTTGCTCACACCGTTACAGCTTACTGTGTAGCCTGTAATCTTCGATTCATTTCTCGGCTTTGCCGTAAGCGGAGTAACCTTGAGATTTGAATAGTTCTGAATAAACAGCTTTGAGTTGCCCGTAACGGCAGTGGTCTTTAAATTGGTGTCAAGATAGATAAACCCGTTAATTACAGGCCTTGAGCTGTGCGATGTGGTGGTAATCTGACAATTTCTTTCAGAAATGCCTACATAGGTTGAACCCTTGTATGTGGTGACCGTTAGCTTTGCCGTAATGCTTTTGTCCTCATACATTGCCTTGAGAATACCCGTTCTGCTGTCCGTAGGAATGGTAATAATCCTGTTTGCCGTCCCCTTGTTCCACGCAAGTCCCGATATGCCAGTTATCGGAATACCTCGTATGGTAATCGTAATGCTGTGTTTAAGACCTGCGTCATTTACCGTTGTGTTTACTGATACGGTCGGATTTTCCGTATCTATGTAAATCGTGTCAATTCTATTGACAACCGTTGTCTTTGCCATATTGCCTCCTAATCAAGAATTACAATGTTGAGTCCCTGTGAACTGTTTGACATCGGAATCAGCTTTGTTCTGCCGATTGTAAGCTCACCGTCAACTGTGGTTTTCTTCGTCTGAGTTTCGTCCTTGTTTAGGGTGAATATCTTTTCACCGTTGTAGTAGCCGGAAAATTCAGTGTTTGTAATTACTGTTTTCTGCGAGGACTTGCTGTTTGAAACCTCAATGCCTTTGCGGTCAATCTTTACCTCGTTTGTGTATATCTCGTTCGGTGCAGGCGACCAGTGTTGGATAATACTTCCGTCAGTAAGCATAAGGTCACTTACCTTAAGGGAAGAACCACGGCTGTAAATGAATACCGTGATTTCACCGTCCGAAACATCGGGGAGTACAACGGAAAAATCTGTCCAATCAAAGCTGTCCTTTGTGTCAAAAAGATATTCCTTTTTAACTCCGTTGTACTGCACATACATATATGCACTAAGCTGTGAGTAGCTTTTCTTTGCCCTAAGTGACAGCACAAATGCTCTGTCAGTAACCGAGTTATGCACACTCTGCGACAAAGTACCGTCAATGCCAAGTACAAAGGCAGAACCCGAAGAGGTGTGACTGATTACATCTGTATCGGAAAGAACACTGACCGAACCCGAATATTCCCAGTCATCAGTCAGTCCGTTAAGACCCGAAGAATTAAGAAGATAGTTCTTTCCGCCCGTGGACTGCTCGTTGATTTTAAAGGAAATGTCCTCTGCGGTCTGCTCAAGTGTTGATGTTCTTTCGGTAATTGCGGAAATATTCTCACTTAGCTTTTCAGTATCCTCCGTTTTTGTGTAGGCACTGAGGTGAACCTCACCGCTTTCCAAATCCCACCACGATGAATTGTCAGCCGAACTGATTACTCCCGCCTTGATGATATTTGCCATAAGCGTTCCGCTTGTGATAAAGTTTGCCACGATTTTTCCGTCAGCCGTAATCGCAGTTTCATACGGGCCGTTGTATCCACTCTTTGAAAAACCTAAGCCACCGACATTCCACCGCCACACATTCCTTGCATCGTACAGATTTTCGTTGTCAAGAATCAAAAGTTCATACGGCTTGCCCGTAACAGAATCCGTGTGCATAACAACAAAGCCACCTTGCTGACCTGAAATCAGCGAAGTGGCATTTTTAATAGCAGTATTCATAAGTAACGGAAAGCTGTCGGTTTCCTTTTTGATTTTATCGGTTGTACTTTTGATTTCTGCAACCGTATTCACAAAGTTTGATTTTGCCGTTCCGAGTGTGATTGATGAATATTTCTCGGCCAGTGCGTCATATACGGTTTCAATAACCTTCGTCTTTACCTCAATATTCATATCTGCGTGTCTGACGGTCACTGTGTCGCAGAGGTTCACCTTTTCGAGGAACTGCGAATATTCGGGCTGTTGCCATAGCGGTTCAAACGACACCTTCACCGTGGGAGTTTCGTCACCGAACGGATTCTGTTTGATGTATGACTTAGCCTTTGCTCGAAGTGTGTCCTCGGTAACGGTTTCTCCGTCCTTAAAGAATGGCGAAAAATCCTTGATTAAGGTTTTCTCTCTCGCATATTTTTCGACAACAGGAAGTACGGCTTCCGAAAGAGTAACCACATTTTCGGTATCACCGTTCTTTACAACCGCATAGGGCAAAAGGTGTGTATATACCGATGAAAAATCATTGTCCTGCTCCACATCAGTCAGGTTCTTGCCGTATTCAATCACCACACCGTTGTCCTTACCACGCTTTGAGTGAAGAATGACATCAAACATATCCCATTCGTATTCACCGCCCCACACATCAAGGACTGAACCTTCCGTACCGCCCAGAACAGCACGAACGCTCATCGGCCTGTCGACTGAAAATGCCCTAGGTGCAGAAAGGTCGGTTTTGCAATTAAAGCTGTGCTGTGATGAGGTGCTTGAAAAAATCCTCTCGAGTGCAAGCTGTGGTGAAACCGATTTGCTCTCAAAGCACAACACGCCAATGTCCGACAAATCATATGACATATGCTGTGCATACACTGTGATGATGCCGTTCATCGGTGTTGTAATTCTGTATATGCGAAACGGCTGTGACCTTGATGTGTCATTCGGCTTAACGAGTATAACCCTGTCGTTTTTAATCTCATCAAACAATGCACCGTGCAGAGGATATTTCATCACACATTCAAACGCACCGTTTCTCTCCTCTGTAACTTCGCAAAAGGTGCAGTCCGACAGCACACCGATTCCGTAGGTGTCAAACTCAGTTTCATCTGCTTTGTATAAAATCGGCATCATAACGAACACCACCTTGGAAATACTGAACCGTCTGTTATGCCACCGCCGAGAATAAACCTGTTTTCGCCCCTTACAAGCAAAGGAAAACCCGTGCCTGTAACCGTATCATTTTTCAGCGTGTTGTCCTTGTAAAAGCACATCTTTTCGCTGTCAATCTCAATGAACTCGTCAATATCGTTGAATGTCCATTCGTGTCTGCCGTTTTCGTTATCAATGGTAAGCGTACCCGTACCGTTGCCGTTAAGATGAATAAGCGGTCTGCTCTCAAAGCTGTACGGATTCACAAGTACGGTTTCACCCTTTGACGGCAAGGTCACTCTGTAAATATCCTCGCTGACCTTCTCGAGAGAATACCATGCGGTTTCGTCACTGATAAATGTATATAGGGCAAACCTTGCATTCTCCTTTTTCCAGTTTTCGTTTACCTTAAGATATATTCTGCTCTTGTCGGCATCTGAATAGTAGTCCCAGTAGCCGTCTGTCCACGAATTTGTATTCAGCACAAACATATTTTTACCACTCGGCACAACAAGGTCTGCCGTCTGATTCCAACGGTTGCTCCAGTCATTTTCCGGCTTTGAACCATCCATTCTGCAAAAAATCATATACGGAAAATTCAGCACCACATCAATACTGTGCGGTAACTCACCGTCAATGTCATATCTAAACGGCTTGCAGTTAAAGCTTACGGTAAACACACCGATTTTATTAAGCTCATCTTCAATATCAAGCGAGGAGTTAAAGAGAGCATATCTGAAAAATTTTTTGTCGTAGCTGTCCTTTAGTATGTGATACCTGTCGGGCTGTGCATACAGCCATGCCTTGATTTTTGTAATGCTGTCAGCAAGCTGTTGACTGTTCTTTGCAGACAGATATACAGAATAGCTCACCTGTGGATTTTCATATCTGCGATTCGGTACAATCAAATCACCATTGCGACCGGGGATTGATACAAAGGAAGAGTCATACTTTGGCGAGGAGTACACATTCTTTCTCTGTATATGAAGCCCCATATCAGATGACTTGATGCCGTTGTATTCAAAATAGTTCAAGCAAACACCAGTCCTTGCCTTTTGGCAAACTGACCTGCAGTTTCCATAATTTCATTTGTAAGCTGAGAAATATCGTCATTTGAGTAGTTGTTGAAATTTGCAATATTAAGAACAAGCGAAAGTCCGCCGACACCGCTGTTTAAGCCTTGTGTGTTGACGGAGTTTTTTACATTTCCGTCAATGCTGAAATCAGTTGGCAAAGCAGTTTTCATATCATCAGCAAGTGAGTTCATAACACTTGAAACATCACTGCTCATACCCTCGGCAGCACGAACAGCCATATCACCGTTCTTGTCAATAGAGCCGGCAAGACCCTTGACGAGCATTTCGCCAACCCATGCCATTTCCTTTGACGGTGAGTGAATGCCAAAAAAGTCGCAGATGCCGTCCCAGATACCCGAAATCCAACCGCTGACTGAATCCCAGAGCCACGATGCAAGACCGCAGATACCGTCCCACAAGCCTTTTACAATGTTACCGCCAATTTCAACAATCTTGTACATAAGTGAACCAAAGGCCTTTACAATGCCTTCAATAATCTTAGGTACTGCCTTTACAATTCCCTTAATGATAGTCGGCAGATTCTTAACAAGCGAAATCAACAAATCAATACCCGCCTGAATTATTGCCGGAATATTGTCAATAAGAGCATTAACAATGCCTGAAATGATGTCGGGTATTGCATTCACGATTGTGACGATAATGGTGGGCAGAGCCTTGACAAGTGAAATGAGCAAGTCAATGCCTGCCTGAATAATCTGCGGAATTGAATTTATTACCGCATTTATAATCCCGTTGATAATCTGCGGAATTGCCTTGACTATTGATGTGATAATATCGGGCAAAGCACCGACAAGAGAGGTCAGCAGCTTAATGCCCGTCTGTATGATTTGCGGTATTGAATTTAAAAGAAATGTAACTATGCCCATGATAATCTGAGGCAGTTTAGATATGAGGTCGGGAAGTGCATCAAGAATACCCTGTGCAAGTGCTGACACAAGTTCAAGTCCTGCGTCAAGAATTGACGGCAAGCTGTCCAGAAGTCCCTGTACAATCGTCATAACCGCATTGACCGCAGTAGGAATTAGTGTAGGCAGTACATCTGCAAGGCCTTGTACGAGAGTTGCTACGAGCAAGGTTGCCGACTCAATCAGCAAGGGTAGATTTTCAACAATTGCATTTGTAATTGTTAATAAGGCTGACACCGCAACGGGAATCAGCTGTGGCAAAAGCTGAAGCAATCCCTCAAGCACCTGTGCAAACAATTCTGCAAGAGTTTCCAGAACAGTGGGAAGCATTTCACCTGCCGATTCAAGCAGTGTGGTAATGACTGTCGGCAAGGCTGAGATGAGATTTTCCACAATAGGCGAGATATTCTCAAGCACGGTCTGAAATGCTGTTACAACATTTTCACACAACACATCAAGGTCAGCGTTTGCGTCGCCAAATCCTACCACAAGGTTAGTAACCGAGGATTTCAACGCATTAACTGAACCCGAAATTGTACCCTCCGCCTCTTTTGCGGTAGTGCCGGCAATATCCATACTCTCCTGCATAACATGGATTGCATCGACCACATCGGCATATGACGAAATGTCATACTTAACGCCCGATATTTTTTCTGCGTCAGAGAGAAGTCTTTGCATTTCCTCTTTAGTACCGCCGTAGCCGAGTTTAAGGTTATCAAGCATGGTGTAATTCTGCTTGGCAAAGCCTTGATATGCATTCTGAATGAGTGACATATCTGTACCCATCTTGTTTGCGTTATCTGCCATATCCGTGATTGCCATATCTGCATACTTTACCGACTTGTCCGTATCACCGCCAAGCGACTGAATGAGGCTTGCGGAAAAGCCTGTAACGGTATCCATGTAGTCATTTGCAGAAAGGCCTGCCGTTTTGTAGGCATTAGATGCGTAGCTTTGCAGTTTCTGCGATGAGCCCTTGAAAAGCGTATCAACACCGCCGACAAGCTGTTCATAGTCGGCATAGGCATTGACAACCTCCTTGCCTAGCTTTACGGCTGTTGCGGCAGCCGCAGTAACAACCGCACCCATCGCAACGCCCACACCCTTGAGTACCGAACCAAGCTTTGAAAATCTCTCCTTCGACTTATCCGCCTTGTCGCCTGCGTCCTTGATTTCAACGCCCATATCATCGGCACTTTCGGCAGTATCATAAAGCCGACCGTCAAACTTTTCAAGAGATTTTTCTGTACCCTCAATATCCGTCTTTGCCTGTTCAAGTGCAGAATTATTGCTGCCAAGCTCACGCTCCATACTGTTGAGTGATGCCTCGGCATTGTTAAGCTGAATTTGCCAGCTTTGTGTTCTTCTGTCGGTTTCACCAAATGACTCTGATGCATTTGCAAGTGCCTGCCTGAGGGTTTCAATCTTCTGTTTTTGTGCGTCAATCTCCTTATTAAGAACCGTATTTCTTGCCGACAAAGCCTGAACGGAATTGTCGTTCTTATCAAACTGCGAGGACACAAGCTTCATCTCAGAGCCAAGCACCTTAAAGCTCTGATTGATTTCAGCAAGCGCTTTCTTAAATTCCTTTTCACCTTCAACACCGATTTTCAGTCCAAAATTATCTGCCATTCTGTCACCTCCTCGTTTTGGATATAAAAAAAGAGCCTTTCGGCTCGTGCTATATATGAAAAGGAGCAACCATAAGGTCACTCCTTTTGTTTTTATAGTCAAATAAATATCAGTTAATTTCTTATCATATCGTAGGTTATTTTCTCTTTTCCAATACAATACTTTGATGGGATTATATAATTGTCAGGTAATCTAACGATAGGATTATCGTTATCAAACATATATTTAGTGTCTAATGAGTTGTATTCGGCTAATCGCTGAAGAATACACCTAATCAAGTATTTTTGCTTTTGATGTAGGGAGTATTTATCGTTTGTATCGAATACAACAATTTCCATAGGCAATCTATATTCATAGCAATAATAATCACTATGTTCTGTGTAATCTTTGCCAAGAGAATTGCATTCTATGCACTGTATTAATTGGTTTAAAAATTCAGGCATAGAGTAAAGCATTCTTGCGTATTCGTTTTTATACAATAAGTCTTTAAATGCAAAACCGTTGAAACAGAAATCTTCTCTTCCTTTAATGTATCCAAGTCTAACTTTCATATAACTTGAATTGCCATGCCAACACCTATCCCAATCAACTTCTTTTCCTTTGTAGAAAGTTTCGATATGCTCTTTACCTTGTGAAAATTCTATATTAGCTCTTTTCATAAAGTTACTAAATGGATTTTCAGTTGTGAGTAAATTTAAGAGATTTCGACCTTCAGTTTCATCTTCTGTTCCATGAAGACGTCTTGAAAAATGAAACAGTAATATTTCATTAGGATAATTTTTAACATTTTGCCCTATGAAATCATCTAATCTTTCTATATAGTTGTCGTCAATTGCCGTTACATCTCCTATTCTGTCTAATTTATTCATCAAATCTTCTTCGGAAATATTAAATAAATTGCAAATTGATTGTGTCATACTATTTTTTGAACGAGTATCAATAAACATATAATTCACCTCTTATATTTAGTTTTGAGTTAACTCTTGGTACACATTATAGCATATTGATTATTTGATTTTCAATGGAAATATATTCAAACCCCTAACGGTATAACATCATCAATCGTCAAATCTCTTTTCGGCTTTGTAATGCCGTTGTATTGTCTATGACATTCCCATAAGTCGAGCAAGAGTCCAAAGGGCATCAGCCACACCTCATCTTGCGAAAGATTTAAATGTGCAAGTCCGTAATAAAGAAGTCGGGTAAACAGTTCATCATCTGTTACCCGACTTTCGCGTTTTTTGAGTCAGACTCGCTTTCAATATTTCTCTTTGTACCCTTGTGCATTGAGTCCATAATTGCATTCTTGTATTCTGCAAGGTCAAACGGTGAGGTTAAAAGCTCAACCTCGTCCTCAAAAAGCAAAGGCCTTTTGCTGTTCGGATTTTTCAGATTGTAAATCATAACGCTTTGATTTGCAAGCAAGGTGATAAGCCAGATGATTTCATCAAGTGCCATTTCAAAATTTTCACTTTTCATAAGCCTGTCACCGAGGTTTTCAAGTCCGCCGTATCTTTTGGCAATTTCCTTTGTTGCCCTTGTTGTGAGAATAAGCTCATAATCGTTTTCACCAATTTTAATAATACTTCCTCTGTCAGTCATAACGCACCTCCGTATTTATTCAGCATAGGTCGGCTCATACACTTGAGTGTACCAACCGCTGATTGTATCGCTTGCAACCCCTGTATCGTCCTCTGAAATTTCAGCTTTCCATGGGTGCTTGCCGAGCTTGTCAGCCTTGTTTCTGCGAATAACCGTACCCTCGATTGACGGAGTGGAAAACTCGATGCTTTCTCCCTTTGTGGTAAGGTTGGTTGCGGGAATGCCAAACTTCACTCTGTAAAGCCAGAAGTAACGATACTTGCCGTTCGCTTTCTTTGCACGAAAACCGATTGCAACGGGCGGTGCTCCGTCCTCAGATGCGGAAACCAACACCTTGTTTTTGTCGATTGTCGCACCGGTCAAATCCTCTGCAACGGCTGTTCCGATGTTGTCAATACCGAGTGTGAGCGTACCGCTCTGAAATTCCTTTACAACCTCTGACGCACCGTCATCGGCATAAAGTGTTGCCTCGGCAAGCTCTACCGAAAGTTCCGCACTCATCGCCTTTGCAAGCGGAACAGGTGTATCGTAGGTTTCGTTTCCGTCAGAGTCCTCCGTGATTTTTGCGTAATACAGCTTATCAAGTCCAATTGTTGCCATAATCTATCTCCTCCAGTTCATAAGTTTTTAATGCGTCAATAGCATAGTGATGATAGCCCGTGTCGCTCTCATAACCGATATACAGTCTGTCGGTAATTGAAATATCACTCTGAAAAAGAGCGGTCACAAGCTTGTATTTAAGTGCAGAGTAATTACCCTTTGAAAATATAGAAATTCTCACTTCCTGTCTGTCAAAGGTCGGCATATTGTCGCAGTGCATATCAAAACCATCCGAAAGCGGTGTGAGAACAATGTATTCGTCAGGTGCTTTGCCTGAAAAAACACCTGTTTCAACCTTGATGTTCAATCCCTCTGCAATACTCTTGATTTCAGCAAGCAAACTCATATGCTTCTTACCTCCTCATCAAGCGTGTTAATCATAACTGTCATACACTCCTTGCGTGACGCTGATTTTGCGGGTTTCATAAACGGCTTTGGTGGCTGACCGCTTTTGCCGTATTCAATTATGCTCGCAATTTTTGCATTGCGCTCACCATTTGTTCTCGGCTCTGAAAAGCCTATCTTGATATTCAAATTGCCGTTCTTGTCCGACAAAACAGGGGACACGCCGAGCGAGTGTTCAAGCTCACCCGTGGAGCGTGACTGCGTTTTTGTGTCCTTACCGATGACATTTCTGAGATTTGTCCTCACCTTTTTAAGAACAACCTCAGCACCGGCATTGAGTACCCTTTCACACACTTCATCTGTTTTGTCACCTAGTCTTGAAATCTTGAGTAAAAACTCCTCCGGCATTTTCATTGTGCATCTAGCCACTTGCTTCAACCTCCTTTGCGAGAATTTCAAGATACATTCCTCTGCCTTTTACATTCTCAACAGAGGTGATTTCAAACCGCTTTCCGTCACGAAGGATGAGCATATCGGTTGTAACCTCAATGTGCGGAATACACCTTAGGCGAAACAGGTCAGTCGCAACGGAAAATGTCGCCATATTTGCCCACCGTTCACTGCCGTGTCTGGCCTCACGATATGCTCTCACTCTTGCAACCGTTTTCAGCCTTTCATTTTTAAAGCCCTCATCATCGGTTTCAATCACCTTTTTCATAATTTCAACAGGTGTGTTCATCTTTCCACAACTCATATCTACACCTTCCAGTTCCTGTCAAGCCTTAAAAGCAAATTGACCGTGTTCCACACCTGCGCCGATGCATTTGTGCTGTCAGCAAAGAATCCCCCCGTTGAGCCATCTCTGCTTTCGTAGAAATGGCTCGCAAGCATAATAACTGCCTGCTCGGTAGTTGCAGGCATTGCGTGTGTGGAGTAGTAACCCTCATCAATGTGTTGATAGCTTTCGGCATAGGAAACCGATGCAGTGATGTACTGCTCAAGAAGTGCATCGTCCTCAGAATGTTCAAGTATGAGATTCTGCTTTACTTTTTCTAAAAGCCTGTCAGTCATAAAAGCACTCCTTAACCGCCTGTAGAAACTGTACCCTTCATTTTGAGAATCTTAACTGCCTCCGGAACAATAAGTCTTGCATCAACTCTTTTTGTCGTAAGGAAACCTACCTGTCCGTTTGCTGCATATAACTCATTGAGTCGTCTAAAGGTAACACCCTGTCTGTCACCAATCCAGTAGTAGGAAAGGTCACCGAATGCAATCGGCTTTGTACCCGATGCAGCATTTGCGATTGATGAAGATGTGTAAACAGGCTTACCGAGAAGTGTGTCGGTTTCACCATCCTTAATAGATGGTTGCCATAAATACTGACCGTTGCTGTCCTTGAGCTTTCTGATAATATTTACAGTGCTGTCATTTAAAAGCCATACACCATTCTTACGGTACGGTGCTTTAAGGCTGTAATAGAGGTCGATAATCTCATCAGCCGTAACATTAACAGTTGAGCCGGCCGTTACACCGACTTCGCCACCCTCAGTATCATTGAAAATACCATAAGGCTTTGAGCTGCCGTCACCGATAACAAAGGCTTCCTCTTCAGCTTCACCGATTCGTCTTGCAAACTCCTGATTAAAGTAGCTTTCAAGGTCGAATGCAGAGTCGTTTAAAAGCTCTTCAGATACCTTGATTAAAGCACACAGCTTATGCGCACCGATTGTTTTCTGACCGAATGATGTATCGCTGTCGGTGATTGCAGCGTTCTCCTCAGTCCACATTGCCTTACCTCTTGTGGCAACAACAGGGATTTTGTGTGCGTTTGACGCTGTTGTAAATGTATGTGCAAGCTGACGAATTACAAGCTCTTCATCAAGTGCCTGAACAAGTGTGTTTTCAAAGGTTTCCGGTACAAGAAAACCGCCCTCGCTGTCAACACCCTCACTGAGAATGTTTCTGACCTCCTGCGTTGAGCGGTTTCTCATCTGATTCCAGAATGCTTTGTTGTACTTTTCAGAAGCTGTGCCTGTTTTACTCTCACGATTGACGTTATCGGGTTTTGAAACAAGCGGTGTGCTTGTCGGGAGATTTAACTCTCTTTCAAGGTCGTCTGCTCTTTGCTGACGCTCAATCTCGTGACCGAGGTCAACAATATCCTTTTCCATCTTTTCATAAGCTGCGGTATCTTCCGCCGAAAGAATACCGGTTTCGTTTCTGTGGGAATCAAGAAATGCTTTTGCCTGTTCCCAAATTTTTGCTCGTTTCTCACGAAGTTCGTTAATTTTAGCCATAGTAAAATTCCTCCTTAAGGTTTTAATAAATTAAGTCTTTTTTCAAGGTCTGTGATGTCTGTTCCTGTGTTAGCACCGGCATTTGCTAAATAGTGTGATTTAAGTTTATTTTGAAGAGCCACACTCACTGCTCTGCGTGAAAACAGGATAGAATCCGATGCTTTGTTTTTCTCCTTTTCATCTTCATTAATTTTCTTGTCGGGTTCTATAATGCTGTCTGCAAATCCGAGTTCAACGGCTTTCTTTGCATTCATCCATGTTTCTTCCTCCATAAGACGGGCAAGCTTTGCTCTGCTCATTCCTGTTTTGATTTCATAAGCATTTATAATGCTCTCCTTGACCTCCTCAAGCATTTCAATAGCCTTCTGCATTTCGTTGTGGTCACCCATTGCAACCGTAGCCGGATTATGAATCATAAGCATTGAAACAGGGGACATCATCACATTATTTCCAGCCATAGCAATTACAGATGCAGCACTTGCGGCAATACCGTCAATCTTAACGGTTACATTGCCTTTGTAATCCATCAGCATATTGTAAATCTGAGCCGCAGCCACACAATCACCGCCCGGAGAGTTAATCCAAACTGTAATATTACCCGAGCAGCTGTTTAACTCGCTTTTAAAAAGCTGAGGAGTGATATCATCATCAAACCAGCTTTCTTCCGCTATTGTTCCGTTAAGAGTCAAAATTCTCTCTGTCGGATTACTTTCCGTCAGGTTCGTCCATTTCCAGAATTTCTTCATTTTCTTCCTCCTTGTTATTGATATTTGCAAATGCTCCTGCGTTGTTAAGAGGGAGCATATTTCCGTTTACAAGATATAAATCGCCACCTTTTTCCGTTGGAATACGGTCGAGATTTTCAAGTTCTCGTATATCGTTTGCCGACATCCATCCGTTCTGCCTTGCCGTAGCATAGCCACTCATTCTGCTTGCATAGTCACCACGCAGAAGTCCATCCACATTAAACTTCACAAAGTACGAACTTTTTTCGTTTCTTGAAAGCAAGGAGCGGGAAATCGACTGCTCCCAACGCACTATCCACGGCTCAAGTGTGTACTTCACAAATTCAAGTGACTGCTGTTCAATATTAGAAAAGCTCGATTTTTCAAGGTCACCCACCATATGCGGAGGCACTCTGAAAATTCGAGCTATCTCATCTATCTGAAATTTTCTGGTTTCGAGGAACTGCGCCTCGTTCGGTGAAATTGAAATCGGTGTGTACTTTAGTCCCTCCTCAAGCACGGCAACTCTATGACTGTTGCCACTTCCTGCAAAGGCGGCATTCCACGAATCACGAACCTTTGACGGGTCTTTAAGCGTACCCGGATGTTCAAGCACACCGCTGGGTGACGCACCGTTTGCATAGAACTTACTACCGTATTCCTCGGCGGCAATGGCAAGACCGATTGCGTTCTTTGCCATTGCAATAGGCGAGTATCCGACAAGTCCGTCAAATCCAAGTCAGGCAATATGCAAAACCTCATACGGTGAAAGCCTTACCGTTGCACCTTTCATTGTTCTTGCGTCATCGGAGCTTGTGTTGTACTGATAGTAAAGATTACCGTTTTTATCTCTGTCAACTGCCATTCTGTTCGGCATAAGAGGATAGAGGGCAACAACATCGCCCTTGCCATTTCTTATGATTTGTGCATAGGCATTGCCCCACAAAAGCAGATGAGTCATCAAGGTTTCTCTAAAAGCAAATGAAGTCATTTCGGGATTAGGCTCATCGTGCAAAAGAAAATACAACGGATGTTCAAGTGCCTTTTCTTTGCTCCCGCCAGAATTGTATCTGTAAAGGTGGAGAGGAAGTCCTGCAACCGCCTCGGACAAAATTCTTACGCAGGCGTATACCGCAGTCATCTGCATTGCACTTCTTTCTGACACACATTTGCCTGCACTGCTCTGACCGTAGAAAAATCGGTAGCTGCTGCCCACCGTGCTGTTTTTTGGCTTATCTCTTGAACGAAACAAACCGCTTAAAATACCCATAAAACCACCACTCCTTTCGTAAAATGGGCAAAAGAAAAACACCTCTTTTGAGATGCTTTGAAAAATATATTTACTTTTTATGCTCATATATATCTGCATAAAAATTGACTGATGTCATATAAACAACAATCCTCTATTATCATAAACCGATGCACAGTTATTGTTTCCACAGCGAATTGCTCTGTCAAGTGCCATAATTGTAGCAATCGCACCGTCAATTTTCTCCGTGGATTTTTCTTTGTCTGCCTTTATGTTGCCGGCAGGGTCAGTTCTGACAAATATGTTATCCATATTCCAGCGGAGTACAGGGTGTCCACCGTGTGCAATTCTCTGTTCAAGCGTCAGCTTCATAAGCTCCTTTGTGGGTGGTGACATATCCTTAAATCCCTGACCGAAGGGAACAACGGTAAACCCCATACCTTCAAGGTTCTGTACCATCTGAACCGCACCCCAACGGTCAAATGCAATCTCTCGAATGTTAAATCTCTCACCGAGCTTTTCAATGAATTTTTCTATGTAGCCGTAGTGAATAACATTACCCTCCGTGGTCTGCAAATATCCCTGTCGCTCCCACACATCATACGGAACATGGTCACGCTTTACACGCAAATCAAGCGTATCCTCGGGTATCCAAAAATACGGAAGAATAACATACTTATCCTCTTCATCAAGCGGAGAAAATACAAGCACAAATGCGGTAATATCCGTTGTGCTTGAAAGGTCAAGTCCACCGTAACAAACCCGTCCGCAGAGGTCATTTTCATCGACTGCAAAGGAACATTTATCCCATTTGTCCATCGGCATCCAACGAACAGCCTGCTTAACCCACTGATTAAGTCTTAGCTGTCGAAACGAGTTCTCTTCACTCGGATTTTGCTTTGCTGATTCGCAAGCGGTTTTAACTTTATCCATTCCGATAGTTTCACCCAGAGATGGATTGCATTTTTTCCAGACCTTCGGACTTGTCCAGTCCTCGTTATCATCAGCACCGAAAATGACAGGATAGAATGTAGGGTCGATTTTTCGCCCGTCAATAATATCCTGTGCCTTTTGATGAACCTCATAGCAGATTGAATGTGTATCTGTGCCGGCTGTTGTGATCAGAAAAAAGAGCGGCTGCATTCGTGCATCACCGCTACCCTTTGTAAGGACATCATAGAGTTTTCTGTTCGGCTGACTGTGCAGCTCATCAAACACAACACCGTGAACATTAAAGCCGTGCTTGCTGTATGCCTCGGCGGATAGCACCTGATAAAAGCTGTTTGTAGGTTCGTAAATCAGCCTTTTCTGTGATGCAAGTATCTTTACTCTTTTGTTCAGAGCCGGACACATTCGCACCATATCGGCGGCAACATCAAAAACGATTGACGCCTGTTGTCTGTCAGCAGCCGCACCGTAAACCTCGGCTCGCTGTTCACCGTCACCGCAGGTGAGCAGAAGTGCAACAGCCGCAGCTAATTCAGACTTGCCGTTCTTTTTCGGAATCTCAATATATGCAGTGTTGAACTGCCTATATCCGTTAGGCTTTAAAATGCCGAAAAGGTCACGAATAATCTGCTCCTGCCAGTCCATAAGCTCAAACCGTTTACCCGCCCAAGTGCCTTTGGTGTGGCACAGACTTTCGATAAAGGCAACGGCAAAGTCAGCGTATTCCTTATCGTAATAGCTGTCCTTTGCTTTAAATTTTGTCGGCTTGTAATTTTTAAGTTTTCTCAAAATCTCACCTCCGATAGGGCATAAGAAAAGCACCGATTATTTCTAACCGATGCTTGATAATTATTATTTTTTTGTTTGATAAGTCAACAAGAGATTGCTTATTGATTTTCTATTTTATGTATTAGAGTGAGAGTAGCCGTAATTATAGTAACAACATATGTGGCTTCAGATTTATTCAATACATTGTTATCATGTGCGTAACTTTGAGAATTTCTAATTTTATTATATTTTTCAAATGTAGATATGCTCATTTTTAATGTTTGAACAACAAAATCAGATTGAAACACATTATTCTCTTCATAATACTTTGAAAGTGCCCCAGCTAAATTATGAAGAGGGTAATTATTTCCCTTCTCGTCAGCAACAGGGATATTATGTCTATTACAAATATTCCTTAAAAATCTCGTTGAATATGTATGTAGTCTATCAAGAACCAAGGTTGGTTCATCCTTACTAAGTGCATCATAAATATCTCTGGATAGTATTTCGAATGTTTCACCCTGTTCTTCGGGGAGATTTATTTTAAAATCATCATCGGAAATAATATAGTATACCTCTTTAACAAGATATCCTGACACACTTGGCTTAAGTGCTTTATTAATAATCTTTTTTAAAAATTCGTTTCTTGATTTAAGTAAACTAATATCTTTTTCTGAACCCTCAAAAGTAAAGTCAACCGCTTTTTTGTCCCAAGTATCTCCTCTTAGCCCTGCATAATATGCTAAGCCTAAATCCTGATATTCATATTTACATCGTTGAAACGCTTGTGCCACATCAGTACTTCTGTTTTGTTGTAAAAACTGAATCAAACTACTATTAAAATTATTTGGCAATTCATAAGTGAAATCAAACTGTCCCATATTTTACCTCTATCGACTAAATTGTATAATAACGAACCTAAATAAAATACGATTTATCTTTCATCCTCATATGAATAATTCTATCAGTTATATTTTTAAAGTCAATACACAACAAAAAGAAAACTCAGATCAATTCACCTCTCACACCTGTGAATAGTATCAAGAATTTTCTCCTGCTCCTTTTCATCAACACCAATGCTTTCGAGGGCCTCTCGTGTGCCACAGTCGGGACAGATAACGGTTAAATTGTCTGCCCTTGAAACTGCACCGTGTCCGGAATAAACCCCGCCACAACGGGGACAGGTGCGTAACTGAACAAGGTTATCGGTCATTTTCGTACAGCTCCTTTGACTTGTGATAGGCATTGAGAAGTATCTGCTTGTCAAAATAAAAGGTATCGTAACCGTCAAGGCAGGTGTTGAGGTAGAAAAGGCTTGGTACACCGATTTGCCTTTCCTCGTGCATAATGTAGGCGAAGGCGGTAACCGTTCTGCGATTGCCTGTTCTGATGCCCTTGTATTGCACCTTGATATCCTTCTTGTAGTAGAAGGTCGGATATACCTCATAACGGTCAAGTGCTTTTTCATCGGTCTTATCGACCTCCCAAATTACCACAGGCACAATGGCATTTTCTTTTTTCTCAATGGTAAGGTACGAACCCGACTTGCTCCCTTTGAAAAGCAACTCCCAGCCTTTCAGCTTTGCCGTACCTAGAATTTTTGCGTTCGGACATCTCGTTTTCATCTGCCTTACATTTAGGTTACTTCCGTAGGCTATGTATAACCTTTTCATAAAATCAATCCTTTCCGAAGATATGTTCTTCTACCACCTTAAGACCGCCAAAGCGGTCAGTGGGGCATTTAACCTAATCACTTCAAGCAACTCTGCCGTTCCTAAAAGCCGTGTCGCCCGAAAGTCTGTTTGTGAACACATCTCTCGCTGTCTTGAACTCGTCACCGATAAAGCCAAGTCGCAAAAGCCAAGTTCTCATTGCGTATTTTGGATTTTCTGTTTGCTGAGGTTTTGCACTTGCCGACTTAACTTCCTTTGCCATTTGGCTGAGTGCCAAGCAAAGCTGAATGTAGCTTTTAAGCTGTCCGGCGTGAAGTCCATTCTGCTTGCCGTTTGCGGGCTTGTCAAATTGGAAAAGTCTGAATTCAACCGTTCCCTTTGTAAAGGTTGCGTGGAGGTTGAGCATATGGTATCTACTTCCATTGTAATGGTGACTTCTGCCGTAGTTTTCATCATGGCTCTTGTACCATACATCGGCAAGTTGTGACATCGTTTCAGGCCTAGTTCTGTTGACCTGTTCCAAAAAGCGTGGATCTACCGTTTTGCAGTATCTTCTTATTCTCACCTCGTCAAGGTTTAAGGCGTCAATCAAAAGCTGTTCGTGGCTTGCCATAATGTTTGCAAGGTTTCTGATTGTCTTTGCCGTGTGGCCTTTTGCACCGATGTGAATGTGTACTCCGCAACCTCTTGTTGAGTCGCTCTTTGCACCCGCTTTTCTTAATATCCTTACAAGCTCCTGCAAGGTTTCAATGTCTGAATAGTTTAAAATTGGTGTGACCATTTCGCATTTCTCACTGTCAATTCCTGCAATGCTGACATCTTTTTGGAATTTCCACTCTCTGCCTTGCTCGTCATATGCTGACCAAGTGCAGTAGCTGTTTCTGTCGGCTGTGTTTTTGTATCGACCTGTTCCGAAAAATTGTGAGGCAAGCTTTGCAGCCTTGCTCCTTGAAATGCTGTTCATTTCAATCTCAACACCGATTGTCTGCTTTTTCATTTCCTCAATCTGTCTTGCTGTCTTTGTATTCATAATGTCCTCCGTTGCTTTAGGCTTTTCTTTGCCTTTTGTTGACTGTATATTACCGTCATTACGGAGTAATAGCAATACGATTACTACACAAAGATACACTCAATATATTGTGTATTTGTGAGATGAATATTCTATATATAGAAATGACGAGTATAAAAAATCTCACTGACAATCTTATCATCAGTGAGATATGTATTTATTTTTCATTATCACAGATAGTTTTTGTCGTGTGCAGTTTGCGTACTTTGTCAATTCCATAAATTACACTAAGACCGCTTCCGTTATCCCAGTTAACAAGCAGACTGCCTGTATCATCAACACCTTTTACAATACCTTTTGTACCTAGGGGTGGTGCTTGAAAGTCATCCATGCTTACAAGCTCAACTCTTGTGCCGACAGGATATACTTTCCTTAATTTTTCAACCGTTCCTTTGTTTGGAAATTTCATAAATATTACCTCCTCGATTTAGTAATATATATATCACTCTGAAATGGAGAAAAATCAAGATACGAAAATCGAGAACAATTAGGAGATTTTTTCATCTTCTTGTGTAGAACTGACAATGCGTGAAAGTACAAAAACAACACAGGGGAGAGCTACACCGTTGCCCCACATTTTGTATTCAGCAGAATCAGTATGAGGATTTTTAAGCCACTTGATTATCTGCTTGTCAGTTTTAGGCTTTTTGCCGTTGATTTCAGCGTATGTGTTAAAAACGTTTCTCCAGAAATCAATTTCCTCATCGGTAGTTTTTTCAGTTTCAAGACCACTGCACCACCAATCTGGAAAGCCTTGAAGTCTTGCACATTCTGTCGGCGTTAATCTTCGTACTATGTAAAGGGGTTCTTCACTTACAGTCGGCGGATCTTTGAAATCTGATGCAACAAGAGTATTCGCTATGTTTTTCTCTGCAATTGTGTGATATGAGTTTTTACTGGTTGAATACACTGAGTGTGCAACAGCACCCGGACCTCTTGCAACCATTGTGGGCTGTAGTTCGGATTCAACCACGAAATTATACTTTGCGTTTACACCTTGATTGAAAGCTGACCTGTCGATACCGTAAGATACAGCATGTCTGTCCGTGGCATTGAGCGTAAAACTGACATCTTCGTTTACACCGTTTCCCTGTGGTCCATTTTCGTCTTTTCTGCCAATCATTGAACCTTGAATACTTACTACTGCGACTCCGCCTTGATTTGAATCGGGCGAGTTTCCGCCTGTATCAATCGTTCTAGCTGTTGTTGTAGGATAGCAATTATGTCTTGCATTTTTTGTCCCTTCAGAAGTGAATCTGACATCAAAACATTTTGAACTTTCAATTACGAAAGGTTGGTTGTTTCCGCCTGTGCCATATGTAGAAAGAACGGTGGGTGCTTTTTCAATTGGCCCTGTATATCGTGTGTCTTGACTATGATTTTCAAACATCACTGCTCCGGGTACTGTGCCGGCACGAAGTGTAGGGGAGATTTCCTTTTCATAGCCTATACTTCGACTTTTAGCTGAATGTTCTGTGCAGAAACCGGCTGAATCAATAACGCAAGGCGGGTGATGTGCCTCAGCACGAAGTGTGCAAGTCACATCTTCGGTAATATCCATTCTGTTACCGCCTTGGTTATTCAAAACTACTCCGTTTCTGCCTGTAGACATTCCGCAGTTTGCACCGATTGTAGAAGATACATTGCCCGTCAGTTTTGCATTGTATCCGTCAAAGCCTGTTGCTCCAATGCAATTCTTAACATCTGTGGTAGCTGTTTTCCTCTGGCTGACGCTCTGCGTAAGATTCCCAGACAAGCTTTCTGACTCAAATAGTATTTTGTCGGCACATTCGCCTGCAAAATCTGCGACAAGGTAGATTCTCTTTCTTCGTTGGGGCACTCCCCAGTATTGAGCATCAAGGACTCTCCAACAAACGGAAAACGCATCTCCCATGATTTCCCCTGAGTTAGTCCATTTTCCACTTTTAGGTTTAGAAACAGATAGTCTTTCATCTTTGATTTTGCAGATTTCTTCGAGGACTGTCTTAAAGTCCTCACCTTTGTTTGACGAGAATGCTCCAGGGACATTTTCCCACACAATGAATCTGGGATATTTTCCATTTGTTTTACACCTCATTTCCTTGATTATTCGTATAGCCTCGTAAAAAAGGTTGCTTCTTGTACCGCATAATCCTTCTCGTTTACCCGCAATGCTCATATCCTGACAGGGACTTCCGAAGGTGATGATGTCAACAGGGGAGAGAGTTGCTCCGCTTAATTTTGATACATCACCAAAATGTTTCATTTCAGGTATTCGCTTGGTTGTTACACGAACAGGAAAAGGCTCAATTTCCGATGCCCACAAAGGAGTAACACCGCAAATCAAGCCTCCGAGCGGAAACCCGCCACTGCCGTCAAACAGACTGCCGAGGGTCAGCTTTCTATTCATTTTCAACCTTTGCTTTCTTAACGAGTTCAGAGTATGAAACCTTTTTGCCGTTACGGACAACAAATACATTTTCAGAAGTACCAACCTGTTCAATGTAACGCTTTACAATTACATCGCAATATTTCTCATCAAGTTCAATGGTATGGCAAATACGATTTGTCTGTTCACAGGCGATAAGGGTACTGCCACTTCCACCGAATGGGTCAAGTACGATACAATTGCTCATACTTGAATTTTTAATTGGATATGCGATGAGGGGGACAGGTTTCATTGTCGGATGGTCACCGTTTTTCTTCGGCTTATCAAACTCCCATATTGTGGTCTGTTTTCTGTCTGAATACCACCGGTGCTTTCCGTTTTTCTTCCAACCAAACAGACAGGGTTCATGCTGCCACTGATACGGACTTCTTCCGAGAACAAGACTCTGCTTTTTCCAAATACAAGTACCTGAAAGATAAAAGTCTGCGTCAGCAAATGCCTTTCTGAAATTTAAACCTTCTGTATCTGCGTGGAAAACATAGATACTTGCATCATCAGCCATAGCATTTTTTATACAAGAGAATGCATCGAAAAGAAACTGATAGAACTTATCACTTTCAAGATTATCATTCTTAATTTTCCCCGCACTGCCTTCGTAGTTTACATTGTACGGCGGGTCTGTAACAACGAGATTTGCTTTCTTGTCATTCATTAGAATCGTGTAGGACTCTTCTTTAGTACTGTCACCGCAAAGTAGTCTGTGATTTCCAAGTAACCAGAGGTCACCGTTTTTTGTGATTGTAGGATTTTTGAGTTCTTCTTCAACATCAAAATCATCTTCTTTTGCGTCATCGGCAGTATCAAAAAATCCCGCAAGCTCGGTTTCGTCAAATCCGGTCAGACTCAAGTCAAAATCAGCACCTTGCAGTGATTCAATTTCTACCTTCAAAAGTTCCTCGTCCCAGTCGGCATCAAGGGCCATTCTGTTATCGGCAAGTATGTAGGCTTTCTTTTGTGCATCGGTAAGGTAGTCTACAAATACACAAGGCACTTTATCAATTTCCTCTTCTTTTGATGCCATAATTCTGCCGTGACCGGCAATGACATTATAATCTCTGTCAATTATTACGGGGTTGATAAAGCCAAATTCTCTGATTGATGCTCTCAGCTTGTTGATTTGCTCCTTTGAATGTGTCCTTGCGTTATTCACATATGGAATCAGCTTGTCTATGTCAACAAGGTTCATCTCCGATACTCTATTCATATTGCATTTTCCTTTCCTCCATCAAAACACAAAAGCCTTTCTTTGCTCCTGCTATGTTACCGTGAAGTGCCTGTCCTCTCAAGGTTAAAAGCTCCTGCCTTTTCAGCCTGTGTTTATATCTTTTAAGTGTTTTTAAAAATTGTGTCAATTCGTTCTGTTCGTTCATCATTTCATCTTTTTCCTGAGCAAAAGTTCCATAGTATCGTTCGGATTATCCTCAAACGGTACTGTGCAGTTTTGCTTTACAATATCATAAATTTCGTACCAAATAAGGTTTGCACTCTTTTGGTACTGCTGGCTCATCTGTACGAACGGCGACGAGATTACTCCGCCCGTGGTCGGGTGCTTTCCAAGCAAGCCGTAGGTGCTCGTTGCCTCCTCACACTGAATGTATCTTGCAAATGCCTGAGCATACGCTTCAATCAATCTCGGATTGACAAGCCGTTCACAACCACGCTCTTTAAGCCACAACCAAGTTTCCTTGTATATCTCATCTGCTCCGAGAGGCACTCCGTTCTTCTGCTTTGCCGAAAGATAGTCTGCCGGTTTTGGCATATCCGCACCTTCAACAACTGCACCCTCAGGTAGGTCAACGGCCTCAAGTTCCGCACTCGTAAGCACGGGTATATCGTTTTCCATTAGCCGAATAGCCTGACCTTTTTGCAATTTTTCTGCCACGGACATTGGCTTGTCACCGGCCCGAACTCGTCTGCCGCCTCTGTTTGTACCGTCCTTTGCCATATAAAATCACCTTCTTTCACAATTTTTAATACCCCGTTTGAACTGCCGTTTTTGTGCGTGACACCCTCCGCCGTTGTCCGCTATATGCCTCGCAGAGATTTTGATACCCCCACCATTTGCTGAAAATTGACAAATAAAAACTCAAATGGTAGAATAAATAAAAAAGTTGGTATACACTTTTGCTTTATTCCTTATGTTCGGATTTCCAATTGATGAAATAACACTCCTTTTAACATTTGTTCAAACAGCTATATCTGTTCTTGCTTATTTTGAAAGTGGTGAAAAGATTATGGAATACAGAAACAACACGGTTTGGTGCGGTACACGCGGAGTGATCAAGTATGTCTGCGAAATTCGCTGGGATAAACAAAAGTGTTACAAGCGTGCTGCGATAGGTTCGAATCCTGTCCGCTCCGCCATATTTTAGGACTACCTTCACGCGGGTAGTCCTTTTTTTATCTGTCTCCAAGGTCGTGGTGAATTTTATTGTGGCAGGACTGGCAAAGGCTCATTAGATTATCTGTACTATGTGTACCGCCTTTTGAGAGCGGGATGATATGGTGAACCTCCTCGGCAGGTGTTGTTTTTCCCTGTTTGAGGCACTGCTCACACAACGGATGTGCCTGCACATAGCGGTCACGAATTTTTTTCCACGCTTTGCCGTACTTCTTGTTGACATCAACCGCTCGTGTGAATCGGTTGTACTGCTTTGCAATCAGCCTTTGATGTTCCTCACAATACCGCCAGTTTGTAAGTTTTGGACAGTTTGGATATGCACAACCCTGCTTTGGTTTATGTGGCATAAACTCCTCCTTTTTGGCATAAGAAAAGCCCTGCAAATTTCTCTGCAAGGCTTTCAAAGTCTATTTCACTGTTTATATTATAGCAGATGAGCATACTGTAATTCTATGGAATTTACTGTCAACTTTCGGGAATTACAACACTTTTTAATGCGTTTTTTCTTATCTTGAACACATTGTCAATACTGCAATTCATCTGTACCGCTATTTCTTCCCAGGTTTTAAAGCACAAATATCTCAATTCAAGAATTATCTGATACTCCGGATTCTGTACGGATTTTATTGTTCTCACAATATCTCGCTTTAAATCAACAAGGCTGTCGATGTCCCTGTTTATTTCTTCCTGCAAATCAACAATTTTTACAACAGTATCCTCAAGTCGAGAGTTACTGATACTTTGGCTTTTTGGCATATCCGATAATGTAGATGTGCATTTTGTTGCAAGAAGATTAAGTGATTTAAGCTGTTCAATTTTTGAATCTATCCTTTTGTCAAGTCTGTATGCCTGACTTAAATATTCCTTTGCCGTCATTTTATACCTCCAAATCTGCCCTTACGGCATCAATCAAATCCGCCTGCGTTTTATTCTTTTTCTGCAAGACTTTCAAAATTTGTTCATCAATCGTGCCTTTTGTGATTATGTGCTGAATAACAACAGTGTTTTTCTGTCCCTGTCGATACAGTCTTGCGTTGGTTTGCTGATACAGCTCAAGTGACCATGTAAGGCCAAACCACACAAGAGTTGAACCCCCGTTTTGAAGATTAAGTCCGTGTCCGGCACTTGCAGGGTGAATGAGTGCAACGGGAATTTTGCCATCGTTCCAATCGGAAATATCCTCACTTGTTTTGATTTCACGAACAGAAAAACTGCTCTTTATCCGTTCCAAATCGTGTCTGTACCAATACGCAATAAGCAGAGGTTTGCCGTTCATACTCTCAATTATATCCTCAAGTGCTTCAAGCTTTCGGTCGTGAATTTCAACTATATTCTGCTCGTCATCGTAAATTGCACCGTTTGAAAGCTGGCATAGCTTGTTTGAAAGGGAGGCGGCATTAGATGCGGTAATTTCTCCGTCAGTGATTTCAAGGACCAAGCTTTTCTTCATTTCATCGTACTGATTCTTTTCGCTGTTGGAGAGTTCAACAACATAGTTGCTTGTTAAAAGCTCAGGCATTTTCAGATATTCATTTGCTTTCATAGAAACCGTGATGTCTGATATTTTTTCGTAGATGGCATTCTCGGCATTTGGCAGAGGCTTATATGAATACACAATCGGACCATTCATCTTGTCGGGTTTGAAATATGTGTTCCTGTACTGCCCGATAAAATAACCGAGCCGTTTGCCCATATCAAGAATTTTAAATTCAGCGAACAAATCCATAAGTCCGTTTGATGAGGGAGTACCTGTCAGGCCGACAATTCTCTTTACAAGCGGTCGCACCTTCATAAGACTTTTGAAACGCTTTGACTGATGATTTTTAAACGAACTGAGCTCGTCAATAACAACCATATCAAAGTCAAATTTATATCCGCTTTTATTCACAAGCCAGTCAACATTTTCTCGGTTGATTATGTAGATGTCAGTTTGTTCATTGAGTGCTGAAAGTCGTTCATTTTCATTGCCGATTATCAGTGAATAAGTGAGAGTGCTTAAATGCTCCCACTTTTTTATCTCATCAGTCCATGTGTTTTTTGCAACCCTGAGCGGTGCGATTACAAGCACCTTGCACACCTCAAAGCTGTCAAAAAGGAGATTGCGAATTGCAGTCAATGTAATTGAGGTCTTGCCAAGTCCCATATCAATCAGCAGTGCTGAAATCGGATGAGTTTCAATATATCTGATTGCATATTCCTGATAGCTATGTGGCTTGTATTTCATCAATCATTCCTCCAATCTGCTCTACATCGTCAATCACATAAACCTTGAATCCCAATCGTTTCAGCATCTTATACCGTGCAAGCTGGAGTGCTCTCGGCTTTTGGCCGTTAGCTTTCAGTTCCACCATGCCAAAATGACCGTTTGGTAAAAATATCAATCTGTCAGGCATACCGTTAAATGAGGGACATACCCATTTCAGACAGATACCTCCATCTATCTTCACTTTTTTTACTAATATTCTTTCAATTTCACTTTCACGCATTTTTACACCTCAATTCAAGGTGTGACAGGGTACGACTGTCATTTCCTATACTTATATATAAAGCTTATTTTTTTATTCTATAAGAAAAGGATAGTAAATAGCCGTCATAAACTGTCACACCTACTGTCATTAGTCCTCTTCCATAAAGTCTGTCTTGAGTTTTAAGCCTTTGATGTATCTGCCGTTCCTGTCACGAAATTTTTCAAAACCCACGGTTTCAAGAGCAGTATAGAAATCCGTTGTACTGCGGATATATTCACCCATTTGAGTACAGAAAATTCTGTATTCGTTATATACCTCTCCCGACTTTGCAATGTATGATGAGTCAATTTCACAGCGTTCGCTCAAAAAATATGAGAGCCAATCGTTGCTGTCCCTGTAATGCTCAATTGCATCACAGACCTTTTGCGGAGGAGTGATTTTGTAATTATCTTTAATCACCTTTTTTGATCCCTCAATAACCCAACTGAGAATTGCACCGCCGGCATGCTCAAAAAGATAGTCCGCATAGTTCTTAATATCAGCATTACCCTCAATTGTTGCATCAAACGGAATTACAATAAGTCTTCTCCATGTACCTTTGTCGATAGCACCGACTTTCGGCAGGTGGTTGGTATACAGCACAAGAGTATGAGTAGGAGTATATGAGAAAGGGTCTTTGTATTTCTTTTCTGCATAGATTTCATCGGTGGAGCAGAGCTGTTTAACATTTGCCGTGTTAAGCCTCATACCTTCCTCAAGTTCAGATGCAATTAACATTCGTTTGCCTTTTGCCTCTGCAAGCTCAGGTTTAACATTTCTTCTGCACCCGACTGTAAGCATATCCGCAGAGATGTTGCCTGAATATGTACCCAGAACCCTTGCTATGACATTCCAAAATGTACTTTTACCGTTTTTGCCTTCACCATATGCAATGATGAGAGCCTCAACATATACCTTGCCGATTGCAGAAAGACCAACCATTCTCTGAACATAGTCAATAAGGGTATCGTCACCCAAAAAGAAAGTATCAAGTGCGGATTTCCATATATCCATACCGTCATCTGACGGATTAACGGTTGTCTGTTTCGTAATTAGATGTTCGGGATTATGTTCGATTGCAAGGTCAAGTCCGTGTCTGAGGTCATATGTACAGCTTGGTGTATTCAGCAAAAATTCGTCTGCATCCAGATATCTTTGTTCAACTTCAAGCATAGGTCGAGCCTCCTTGAGCGTTGCGGAAATACACTTTGTATCTCTGCGTTTGACAGCATATTTCTTGTAATTCAGGGCATTGTCATACATCTCATATGTGTGTGTCTGCTCCTTGTTAAACATCTGCAAAGCTTTCTTTGCACCAACAGATACAATTATCTCCATACCACCATTTTTGACGAGCTTATCCATGGCTTTTTTTATTTCGGTTTCAGACTCAGCAAGCTGTCTTTCGGTCAAATCTTGAGAAACGCCTTGAGCCTTTGGTTTCGATTCCTCCCAAAAACTTCCGTTGTAGACCATATAGTCGGTAGATGGGGAATAGGAGAGAATATTTTTATACTCCCGTGCAAGAACAGTAGCTTGTCCTACATCTGAGAAATCTTCAGGTTTTAGTTTGCAGTCAGAGTTATATTCCTCGGGTGGAATGTATCCTTCTTGGTTTGACACCTTGTTACCGAACCTTGATGCACTTCGCCATATCACCTTAAGTTCGCTTTCAGGGAGTGGTGGATTACAGAGTTCTGCCTTCTTAAGGAAAATCTGATAAGTTTCTTCTGTATTTCCATATCTCTTGATAATCTTTCCGGCAATGTGGCTCATGGTACTGTTACGCTGACCTTCTAGTACTTGCTCAAGACTTGCATCGAAGTCAGCAAAGTCATCCTCTTCCAGATAATCAAGAATGGTTTTATTCCCTTCATAGAACTCCACTTCATCAGAGTCATTTCCATAAAGGAAACGAGCCGAATCAAGTGCGTTGGTATCGTAATAAGGAAAAGCAACGGCAATCCTGCGTTTCATATCTGCATACTCCTGCTCATCCGATACAATCTCAATAGGGAAGAAGATATGAAATCTTGGTCTAGCAGACTTATTTCCCTTTGGAAGGTTGTGGTGTCTGCTATACGATACAGCAAAAGCAACACCCGGTATTTCAAGTGCTATATCAAGAGGAGTTACCCATTCATTCGGGTTGTCCGAATGGTCATTATCACAGTCAAGCGGAATACAGTCGGAAAACTCGAAATTATCCTTACTGCGATAATTCCTTTTATACTTTGCAGTTACATGATCCATCTTCGTTGCTTTGATAAAGGATTCCTTGTCGGTAACAATTATCTTGTTGGGATACAAACAGTTCCCGCTATTACCGACACAATCTGCTGTGTATATAGTGAAATTAAGCATATTCATTTACCTCCTTCATCGCATGGTCAAACCATCTGATCTTCATTCTTCTTTTCTTTGCAACACCGATTTCACGATTCATACCACGACTTACCACTCCACCAAATACCCAAAGTTCCGTGCATTTACCAAGAAGTACATAATTGAAGTGCATAGCCATCTCACGTTCCGTTTCATTGCAATCATTCATAAACTGTGGATAGAGAAGATGAGGTGTTATCGGGATAGCATTCTTATCAACGGCAAATCTGCTGTACGCTTTTGCATTCTTTACATTATTCTCGATATCACCTGCATACGGACTGCAAACATATACCAACGGAAGATATGCAGCCTTTTTATCAGCTACCACTTCTTCACGATGGATATTGGTAAGAGCCTCATATGTAGTCGGGTCTGCATACCCTTCGTGATTAAACTTATCAATGCCCATATCTTTTAATCCTCCTGTTCAATGACTGGTAAGATACCTTCGTTCTTTAGAAGGTCATAAAGGAAAAGTCTGCCCTTCTGTGTCCAATAGGTATGCATCACACTTCTGCTCTCATCAATTGCATAGGTACGTGATTGTGTGTATCCGCATTCTGCATACTGCTGATATAAAAGCCATGTCTTTCTGAACTTGTACTGAACCCCAAGTTCATGAAGAAGTTCATTGAACTTGCGACCGCTCATACCGTAGTCCTTTGCAATCTGTGTAATTGGTACTGTGTTTTTGTTCTGTAAAATAAGGTCATAGTAGCTTGCCTTTGGCTGTATCTCTGCAATCTGCTGACGCTGAATTAGTGTCTGGCATTCAAGCTGTTTTCTTCTCTCACGCTCTTCCTTAAGCTGTGTAAGTGCTGCAATCGCAAGATCAGGATTTTCCAAAATCTCATCGATGGCATACATTCCATGTTTACGGATAGCCGGAAGAACCTCTGCCGTTACCCAATGTTTGAACTTCTTCGCATTAGGCATCTTGCTTGAAAGGATAAGACTGTAAAGACCTGACTCATTGATAATTGTTAAATCTTGAATACCACCAAGGGTGTCGCATTTTGCTACTCCCTTATCTTCATCATCAACATGCTTGTTAATAGCATCTCTCGGATTACTGTATCCAAGAATTGTTGCTATATCCTTTGCAAAAAACATAATCTCGCCGTTTACAGTTGCTGTTCTTACAGAGCCAAACTCTGTGCTGTTAAATACTTGTAATTCCATACGAATTACCTCCTTAAATAAATTTCTCGGAGGTGTCACCCTCCTACCTGGTAGCCTTGGGAGAAGGGTTAAAAGGACGTTTTTGAAAAAACTTTTTTCAATTTGTTGATTGCACGTCTGTAACGATGACTGACAGTGTTGGCATCCTCACCGATTTCTGCTGCATACTCACCAACGGTGTAACCATCAAGTGCAATAGCAATGACCATATCTGCTACTGCAGGTTTAAGAAGACTTCTCAATGTTTCACAGCACTCTTCGTATTCAAACTGGTTATGTACTCCATCAATGGAACTGCTGAAAGCTGACTTATCAGCTGCTCTAAACATGATTGCCTCTTCTGTGTTGACCTCAACTGTCCCGTCCTTGCTCTTCATATAAGCGTTGCCAGTATGACGGTCATGCTTGTGCCAGCTGTTGTAATCGGGTCTGTTGAATCTCTCTTCGATTACATCTTGGATTCTCTTTTCGTAGTCTTCCTGACTCTCTTCTTCAGAAACGGAGATGTTTAACCATTTCTCCAATTCCATGTTCTCAACCTCAAGGGTCTGATACTCGTTCTCGTAACGAATCTTAATCTTCATAGTCTCCTGCCTTTCTGCCTGGTTCTTGCAGAAGGGCATAGGAAACAAATAGGGTCGGTGCCTATAGAAGTACCGACCCATGAATTGCCTGAAAAAGAGCATAAGGAAATAAGGGTACTTCTATCGCACCTTTCACAGGTTGTCATGTGATCGATGCCGATATCTGTATCCCAATGCCCTTATAGCTAATCAGGCCTTGTGATATTTATTTTTTAAGTGCCTCTGGCACTTAGATGGATACGCATTTCTGTGTACCCATCTCAATGTCAGGTGTTTTTATTTATAGTGTACACTGGAAATTTTTCTCGTGATGGACACGCCATGTCCGCTGAAAACTGCCGTAAAACACAAAAAAGCCGGAGTTACCTACTTTGCCTATAAAGGCTTTTGCAGATAACTCCGGCGGTTAGCTCCTCGATTCGTTACGGGGCAGTTTGCGGTAGTTTCTAATTTATTCTTTTGCTGCTTTCATTATTGCTTGATTTACTTGGTATTGCATGTCTTCCCAAGAAATCGTTTCAAACTTATTTTTATTTATCTTTACCTCAAGCGTTACATCTTCCCCATTTACAATAACATTGCAGAAACGAGGCGGTATATCTTTGTCGCTGTGAAGATTTCTAATAGGTGTCTTTATCACTCAACTCGACCTCCTTCTTAGAATGGCATTTCATCCATGTCATCAGATATATCATCCTTCATGAATGCATCAATTGCATACATCACGTCATTGTTTACCTTCGGATGTTCCATACGCTCCTTTACAGTTGAGAATAGTAACTCAAGAAACGGAGCTACTGGTGTATCATCCTGTGAGGCTACCAATAATTGACTTCCCTTGGACGGTACATACATCCAAGCTTCTTTAGCAGCTGCAGAAGGATCTCCAACTTTATGAATGCTCTTCTCAATATCCATAAGATAAAGCGTTGTTCCATGTTTTAATCTAAGATTAAAACAATCTCCGGCAATATATGTCTTGGGACCAAAGGTCTTTGAATTGAATACGATTTTAGTTACTTCCTGCGGATATTCACAGTCTGTCTCCTCATAAAATGTTTCTTCTGCAAACAGAGGATGGTATACGAAACCATTCCTATCCGGCTCCATTCGATTCAGATTAAACGCTGTCTCTCGATTCCAATCGAGCCTATCCTTTAATGTATCTTCCTTTAATTTATCGAAGAAACTTGTAATATACTGCTCTGTCGGTGTAAGTCCAGTAAGATCAACAGATATCAAAGTATCAACACTAACCTTAAGAAGCTTTGCTGCCGTTACAACAAATTCCATACTCGGCTCGGATGTATTTCCATCCTTCTCCAGACGAGACATATATCCTAATCTGATTCCTGCTTCCTTTTCAATCTGACCTATTTTAACATCTGGATTTTGACGTAATAATTCCCGAATATTTGAAAAACAAAGCGTTTTATTAAAATTTTTACATTCACTTAAGTATAACTCCAACTGAGTAAGAAAACCTGCCCACTGAGTACGTTCCTTATTCAGTACATCCAAACGATTACGTATGCTTTCCTCCGTTCCATATTCTTCGATAAGATCATAGCTTTCCTTTGATGATGAACTTTGTTTCGTGCGTTCCCACCTTTGCAGTGCATCCTCAAGTTCTGCAAGACGGCTATTTAAATCATCTAGTTTATCTTCTACCACCTGCTTTTTATCCAAGGTTTCATCTTTATTGCAGAGTCCCATACCCGCAGTTGCTATGAAACCACGCATTATGTCTACATCTTTGATATCACTAATTTTAACATCAGCTAATTTCCGTTCTTCTGACATATCAGTGTCTCCTTTGCATTTTTATGATATTATTATACACCATTTGCATTATTTGTCAATATGTGCAAATATATTTTTGCTATTGCATATATTTGCAATAGCACTTTCTTTTTTGCCGCATAGTAAAAGACCCGGAAGTTTTCTTCTTCCAGGTCACTCTAGCAACGGACATGGCATGTCCGTTTTTTATAAAATAAATTTTTAAATTGCTACATCATATTGCTCAAGATATTCTTTAACAACCCACAGTGGTTCCGGGTACTTCACATGTAAGGCTTCACTAATCCACTGATGTTCTGGATCAAACGGTTTCAGCTTACATCCCAAAACATCCAACAGCTTCTCGCTTATCATTGGTGGCAAGTTAAGCCCGAAACAAATCAACACAGCAGTGTTCAGATTCGGAGCTGTTTTCCCTTTAACGATACGGCTGATTGTTTTCGGATCTCTATCAATCAAGTCACCGAGATCCGTGTATTTCATATTTCTCCAGTCTAACAACAACTCCATGCACTGCTCTGGATCGTCCGTCATCTGCTTTCGAATATTCAGCCACTCCTCCTGTTGCTTCTTTCGCATTGCAATCTGTCGTTCCGGTGGAGCATTCTGATACCCATTGTGATATTTTACATCAAAGGTAATATCGCTCTGCTCTCTGTTCAAGAAGCAGATGGTATGGTATGCGGACTCTACCTTACTCGTGATGCTTAGATCAAAGACAAGACAACATTCGTTCATATGTGCTCTGGCATAATCAGTCAGTATAAGCCGACCGTCCATATCAGTGCAAACATATAGCGGAGAATTGTAGACATAATGATTTTCTATAAACAGATAATCACCATTAGCAGTCTTTTCACGGAGTTCCGGATTTGAGAAGCGCTGAATAGCTGCATCTTGAGCACTTATCGTAAATGTCTGATATGCTTCAATTGAGCCCTTTCGGAAACCATGTGGTCGGACATACTGACCATCAACATAGTTAAAAGTTCCGATTGCACCATCAAATCCAAGTTCTACTAATCGAATCTTAGCCGCCTGCCTGGATACTCCAAAATCGACTGCAAGTTGGTCGATGACCATCTCCATAACATCCATTTCGTATTGAGCATCGGTCTCACGCAAAAATGTAGCTATGTACTCGTTCGCCTTGGCTCTAAACGGAGTCTGTGGCATCTGAATTCTTGGTGCAAGCTGATTAGCCTGTTTCTCCATGAATTCCGTAGATTTTTTTGATATTTCGGATGCTGCACCGCCTACAACTTCGCAGCTGATGCATGATGCTGCTTCATTATAAAGCCGTTCTAATACAAAAGCTTTCCTATGCTTATCCCAGTGAACGCACTCATGAATTATGGTTGTATTCACTGATCCGATATTTCGAAGTAGGTACACCAAAGGATCTACAAGAATGGTTTTTCCTTTAATATGAGTAAGAACATCTTTCTCTGCATCATCATCATAAATGTCAGCATCGGCTTCCTCAAAATAAATCTGACCGAAAACCGATGAATCATCTTTAATACGGTGGCTTTGAATCGTCAAGTCCAGTGCTTCTACCAATCTTGTCGGATCTACCCACACGGGAGATTGACCCCTTGGGGGAACTCTCAGTGCTTCTGGGAAATTTTTCTTTAAAAAATTCTCTGCAACCCTTTCAAGTTCAGAATAAGGAATAATTGGCACAAGGGAATCATCCATCGGATCTTTCACTCGATTCTTACCATTGTAGCTAGATACCGATGTAATTTCAAAGTCCTCCAGTTTCATATCCAGATCACCCCGACAGGACACCATCAACCAGAAAGTTCTCTCTTCTGATACATCATAGTGATGGTTGCCATCTTTTATTTCAATATTCACTGACAGAGCAACATCGAAACTAATCTTCATTCCCGGAAGATCTTCCACCCAGACATGCTCCACATGAACATCTGCAATCTCAGTTTCTCCGACAGAATGCACTCTAGTAGCCAGTTTTTTTATATAGTCCTGGTTATCCTCAATGAACTGCTCGGCTGCCGCCCAGAACTCATTGTCATATTTCTTTCTAACATAATCCGTAAATGAGCGGCTTACCGCCATACATAGCACCTCCTACAATTTCAGCTTATCAATATCAATCTTCTTCCTGCTCAGATAGCAATTAAAGAGCATCTCTGCCAAAATTAAGCGTATCTGTATATCCTCCAAACCTAAAATTTAAAGTAGGATAATTGTTTTAAATCGAAGGAATTAAATTATCTTCAATGCCTTTTGCAACACAATCAATATTTGCAATTCTAGCTGCGAATATCAATTCGACAGGAACAGGGTCATGTTTACTTTTCAGATGACTCGATAATTCTTTGTTATAGGATGTTATATCCAAATCGTAGGTTGCAAAAATACCACTACACACAGACTTAATAGTATCAGCACTACGTGTGCGGCTTTGATATATTAGGGTAATTATTGTTTCCAAACATAATCTTTTCATTTTTGCGACCTCCCTCCTTATATAGCCAAGTGTTAATTGTTGAAAATTCAAAGGAATATATCCCTGCATATCTCAGTGAACATGCCTCAGTTTAGCTCCTTTTCTACAAATGCTATATATCCTGTATTGTATATACAACATTATTTGCAAACTCATGAATCGATTGCAAAAATTTATCACCACTCTCATCCCCTATATTGACGAAGCAAGCATATATTAATGAGGGATTAAAAATTTCGGAATTTAATGAGAGTATTTCTGTTCTTCTATTGGTAAACGATGGGTATAACAACAATGCTTTTTCACTGTGAAGTAATTTTGCATACATCATAATCTGGTATATATCTGCATTTTTAAATTGTCCATATGCTTTATTTTTCACATCCAGTACAGCATAAGCCGATGGCATATAGTCAAATACTTCATCTTCCTCTTTATACCTATATATGATGTCCGGTTGATATTCTCTTCCAGAATATACTCCAGTACTACCTATTACATCTGCAAATCTTTTCTTAGCTGACCACGTAGTAAATTCACGTTTTTCTGGAATTTCTTTGAGAACTTTAACTACAAAATCTTCAAACAGCCTATCAAAATTAATCAAAAAACTGTCCGTTCCAACGGAGGATCCCTTATCACTGTATGTTAATTGATCGATAATCATTGCTGCATACGTTAAAGTTCTCCTATATCTAGCAGTGTTGGAATTAAAAGTTATTTCTTGAAGTAAAGCACTGCCATTTTGAACATTTTTGTCAGCCCCATAAAAATACATTTCCAACTGTGCTGCATCTGAGAAATACTCGTCCGTATGTTTTAATTTTTCTAATGCAGATAGTATCAGCGAATTAATATTATTCTTAATCGACAATTTTGATACTCTACTCATAACTGGCTTTCCTTTACCAGTAAGTACATTCGTATAAGTTCGAGTATAATTAACTTTACCTTGTAACAATTCGCTTTTAATATCTGTCTTTTGATAAGAACGTATAATTCCTTCTTGAATATTTCTTTTGAGGTTCTTAATGAACATTGATGCAACATCTGCACTTGTTTCAGACTCAGAAACATCCAAAATCGCTGTGCTATCAGTTGGTCTGTACCCATACACATAAAGATAAATTCGTATAATGTGTTCGAATCCAATTTCGTGATACTTAGGATTCAAAGATATAACTCTTGTTGGAGTTGTTATATAACCAACATACGACTTACTTAAAGGAAGAATATTGTTCAGTTTTTCTTCTCGGGTCCAGCTAATCGCATACTTTTTAGTGAACTCTTCAAAAAAAGCCATTTCTTCTGGCTGGACAGTAATAATGTTTTGTTCAGCAGACTCCATTATTTCCATAGCACATCTCCTCATTCTCCAAATTCAGCAGAGAAGGAAGCCATGAAATCATCTAAATCTTGTATTCCATCGGACAGGTTTTCTCCGACAATTGATCCAATGGCACTCGCATTATTAAAGCTGTATTCTCTTAATGTTGGTAACAAGACAAAATTAAATTGGTTTTTAAAGTCATTTGCTTCCCAAATATATTTACCTGACTCATTAGTCTTCGGGATAAAATAGGACTGGCCTAAAATAAGCTCTGGGTCTTTTAAAGTGTCAATAATTCTCTGATTAATCTGTTTTAAAATATTTCCCAAATCAAAGTCTTGGAATATAACTTCCTCAGATAAGAAGTCATAATTTGGCAAAAGAGGTACGAATGCAAATCTTCTTCTTATCGCTAAATCTAAGAAAGCAATATTTCTATCACTTGTATTCATCGTTGCCACAATATACAAATTGTGTGGAATTGAGAGAGTTCCTACATCTTCATATTCTTTTGACAAACTCGCTTCATAATTTCTGTCCAAAGCAAGAATTGATTCTCCAAATATTTCTGCAATATTTCCACGGTTCAATTCGTCAATCACCAGCAAATATTTATTTGATTTATCTGGATCACTCTTAACCTTCTCAATGTATTTTAAGAATACTCCCTGTTTGGTAGTGACATATGTACCTCCATCTTCTGATCTAAGAACTTCAGCACCAATAAAATCTTCATATGAATAATTTGCATGAAACTGTATCGTTAAGCTATCAGCAAATTTCCCACTTTCTGTAAGAGTTTTTGTATATCTTGATTTTCCGACACCTGGCACTCCTGTTAGCACAATTTGTTCCTTATTCATCAAAATATCAAAAATATCGCTATCGCTAGGATTATCACCATTTAATGCCAAGTAATGTGCCACCGTATCCTTATCATAGACACTAACTTGGGCATCTTCAGGTACTGAAATCGCATTAACTTCAGGCATCTTTGTTGCGTCAAAATCGAACTGATTTCTCACTTCCTGCCCCTTAATACTGTCTGTATCTGGAATTAAGCGACAATTTGAGATATCATCCTCAAACAACCAAAGGAAATCATTTTTTGTTATTTTAAAATACTTCTTGATTGCTTTATCCAATACTCTTGAAAACTGCTTCTCATTTGGCATTGAATCGAACTCAAATGAGCTAAAACGAAAAGTCCAAGCTGCTAATTTAGATAATGATATTCTTTGACCCTTTAAATATTTTTCATCAATCAAATCCTTATAATTGCTTCTAAGAGTAAGCTTTGAATCCACATCATTAAAAATAGGGACATTGATATTCTTCTTCTCAACAGTATCTTTCATTCTTCCGGGAATTTTATTAAATTCAGTTCCTGGTTGATAAAAGGCCAACTTTCTAAAGGCAGTTGGAAACATAACTCCTTTTGAGCTACACATTTCTCCAGAATCAAATAAACCACCAAGCAGCCATAAAGAATTTAACTCTTCCATCTTTTGCTCAACAGTTAAAGCACTGTTTAAAAATGTTACAGGGTAAGAAGCACTCACTCCCATATGCTTAGCCATTAAAAACAAGAACAGCATATCATCGGTATCAAATCCTGCATTTTTAAAATATTCTATTGATTCACTAACTTGGTCTTTTTTTATGTAACATTTCATTTATTTTTCCTCCTCAAAAGCTTGCTTGTAAATAGCATTTGCAAGCACCTCTGCAAGATGACAAGGTACAGCATTTCCTATTACTTTATACATTGCTACTATGTTTTTAGTTGTATCATCAATAAATTTAAAGTCATCCGGGAACGTTTGAATTCGTGCAATTTCTCGAATCGTATAACGTCGATTCTCTGTTGGATGTGTTATTCCACAGTTTTCCGGCTGAGCAGATGCTGTAATCGTTCCGTTTATTTCATCTCTGCTAAAGCGTCTATAAAAATTTGGCGCATGATATCTTTTCATATCATCTCTAATTCTTTTGAATCTAGGAGAAAGATTCTCATATGGAATGTTCTTCCACGAACCTCCTTCTGGAATCTGATCAACCATATTTTGTGCTTGAGGAGAATATGGCCAAAAAGTCTGATTCGGTACATCTGCAGGAATATCCAAAATATGTCGTAACGTAAGCTTGCTTTTATCACTCTGAATAGGTGGAAATTCAAATGTCTTTCCGAGATCCTTTCTCAAAGCTACTAGTATCATACGTTCTCTATTTTGTGGAACTCCATAATCTGATGCATTTACAACCTTGTAATTTACGAAATAACCCAGTCTTTCTAAGTCCTCCTTAATTACATCAATTAATTTTTTTCCGCTCTGATGTTTGGAAGACATCAAACCTTTAACATTTTCAAACAATACTGCTCGTGGTTGCTTATGTTCTATAATTCTCAAACACTCGAGATACAATTCACCTCTCTCGTCATAAACGCCCATACGATTACCAGCGTTTGAAAATGGCTGACATGGAAATCCAGCAGTTAGAATATCACAATCTGGAATATCATCTACAGGTACTGTAGTTATATCTCTTCCATCAATTTCACCTAGATTGAGTCTAAATACCGCTTGGGCATCTTTATCAAAGTCATTTGCCCATACTCTAGAATAGCCTGCATTTTCAAATCCTTTGTCCATTCCACCACAGCCAGAAAACAATGACACAAGCCTTGGTGAGTATGTTTTATGTTCAAGTTGAGTCTCCGTTTCCTCACTTTCCTTTACTGAATCCAGTCCTTTTAATTCCACCACAGCATTCAAATCACACTGAAGGGTTTCACATATTTTAAGTAAGGTTGACATACTTACATTCTTATTCTTTCCCATATTCGCAATGGCATTCGTTGATAGCTTTGCCATTGTTCTAAGATCCTCTTTAGACATTCCTTTTTCCAAAAGAGTATGCCATAAAGGTTTATAACTAATTTGCATTTATTCACTCCTTAATCTATGTTTCAGCAGTTTCATTTAAATCAAACTCAGCTTAATCATTGTACCACGAAATTTGAGTTTTATCAAGATGTCCTATCGTTTTGCAATTCCGTGAATGTTCATATTCTGTAAGCAAATATGAGACCGAGCACCTATTGAACCCCTCTAGGGTTCAAACCTCTGTTATCCATTCCATAGTGTCAATCTTGCTGAGAGGACCGATTCCCATTCGGTTATTTTCAAGCATCAAAAAAGGACTTTCCGCAAGACTTCATATATCTTTTAACGATAGTCTTTGAGAAAGTCCTTTGTTTTCTACACTATATTTACTTGTTAGGGTTCACCTTCGACATCAAGACTACCATCTCCACATGAAATTATTAGGCTATTTCATGCATAATCTGTTATAGCACTATTTTTCAATGGTTATAGCATTTTTTCTTGTTCCTAATCATCTACTTAGTCCTCTTGCGAAAATAGGCTATTTTATTAGATTATTCATTTTAAGAGCCTTTTCAATTCTGGATTGAAATTCTTCCTCTTGTTCAAGTTCATAATCCTCTTCGATCTCTGCTTCGCATTGTGGACATATGTAGCTCTTCAAAAACACATCATCTCCAAATGAAAAGTCTGATAAATTATCAATGCCACAAAAATTTCTGCATACTTCACATTTATAATACATTTCATCTGGATTTAAAGGATGAAGACTGATTATTCCGTTTTTACCTGATGTTTTTAAATAAAGCATATAGATAATACCTCCGTTACTATTTTGGTACTACCATATATCACTCTTTTCTTCTATATTATCAAGTAACATAGAACACAAAAATTCATCTAATTTTCTTCAACTAACTGTGTTAATTATGCTTTTTAGAGCCGTACTTGGTTTGCTTTCTTTTAGAACCATCTTCCGTTTTCTCCACATTACTGCGTTTATTTTTCACAAATCACAAGTAAACACTTTTGTATAATCGACCCAATCTCAATATTCCTGTCTATCCGACTATAAAAACACCAAGGGTTTATACACTTTTTCAGGCAAATTTCGCAGTCTATTTTTTAATTCTAAAAATCTCAAAAGGCCCTTATTTCAAGCCTTTTTTACACTTTTACTTATGTACTTTAGTCAACAAGACTACGCTCTCCACATGGCACGGTTGTTCAACGAAAAACATACTCAACCCCTATTGTACAAGGGAATGGTGGAACGCACTTTTTCTAAAATACTGGGGATATCGAGCCTGTGAAAGGTTTGTCTTGCACTACTTTTTTCGTATAAGCAAATTCAGTTTTCTATCATCGATTACTTCAATCTTATTTTTATTCACTAACCAATATTTGATGCAATCTCTTTAAAATGAATGGCCCATTTCTATGCTTCATATAGTATTATTCAAAATAAATTTTAACCATTTTACAATGTGACTGTTTGATTCAATAATTGTCCTTCTAATGTAATCACATGTTCGTTTGGTACATAATGGTAAATAGAGGCAATAATAATCTGATTATTTGGGAAATCACGCTGAAGTATCTCCATCATTTTGCCAATATTGATGTCATCAACTTCCTTTCCTTTGGGTGAATCCATTAAAATTGGTAATTTGATACCCAGTACTTTTTCAATTTCGATTATATATGCCAAGCGAAATGAAAAAACTGTTTTATGCAACAGTGCTCCGGATAATTCTTTAAGATTATTAGTAAACAGATATTTCCATGTCATCTTTTCTGCTTCGGAATCTCCAAGTTCCCCCATATATTTCTGAACAGTTTTAATCATAGACTGAGTTACATTGTTTCTATCATTAGTAAATTGAGAAATCTGGTCTTCCAATGATTTTTTCTCTTTTTCCAAATCATTAATTACTTTCTTAACATCAACCGGACTAATATTAATATCTGTCATCTTTTTATCAAATACATCTGCTAACGATTCTGATGGAAAAAGAGATAATTGTTGTTCTTCTTCCTTTATTTCAAGTTCCAGTCCTTCTATTTCTTTAAGATTCTTTTCTAATCTTGGAATAAGCATCTTTTTCTTCGCACGAAGAAGATCTATACCATCAGAAGCACCCACAACCATATCTCGTGTAACACATATCTCTTCGCCATTATTTAATTTAATTACTAACTTCATCTCATCAATTAATTCGATTGCTTTTTTATTATTTTTTATATTTTCATCAAGACGTTTAATCTCCTTTTTTATCGAATCCCTCTCAACTTTGAGTTGATCCAATTTTAATAGCCGCTCACGATTATAACTATCTTGTGTTAAAGATACACTTGTTGATGTAATGGTTTCCCTATACTCTGCAATATTCAAAATTTGTTTATATTTCTTTAGGTTTTCCTCAATTTTTCTTTTTCGAATTATGAGGTCTGCACAGCTTCTTCCAGACAATCCCCTTATTAATTCATCTATATTAAAACGAACCCCTGCTATAACCTTTCCACGATTTAGAAGTGTCCATCCTTTTTCTTGGTCAACATACATAGCACCAAGAAGGTTATTGAGTATGTCTTCATTGTCAGTTCCAAAGATTTTTTCATGTAAATCCTTACTCTGTACTGGGAGTGCATACGAAAGTTGCACTTCCTTCTCAATTAATTCTATAGATTCAGATGTGTCCCTGTTAAGTGTTAATAATGTTCCGTCATCTTTTTCAATAACAACACTTATGCTACATGATTCAATTCTAAACTTTCTTGTCCCTGGAACTGCATAGCCAAGTCCATATAGAATGCAACGCATAAGTGTTGTTTTTCCAGTACTATTCTTTTCGCTGAAAATAAGATTAAAACCAGACTCAAAAAAACGTTCTGTACAAAACATACCTTGAGAAATGTATATAGATTTAATTTTCATAATGACACACCTCTACTAACGTTATCAATTAAGTATCTTTGTTGAATCACTTTGGCTAAAATTACTTTTATAACCGCTTCTTGAACTTCTTTATTCAATGATTCGAACGAAAAAACAGAAATGTAGTCTGTCCATTTATTTGCAACGAACTTTCGTATACGTTCTTTCATCGACAAATCACAATTCGATGAATTGTAATCAAATATGATTTTAGTTATGAGACTATATTGTTCAGAAATAGTATTTATAATATACGAATATTGTGATGTAACCTCATCTATAAATCCTTGGTCATAATCTTCTATATATTCTGATGGCAACTGTTTACCTAGAGTTAGTACAATCACCGGCCATACAATTTCTTCTTTACTCAATTTTATAGTTGTGTCAGTTTTAGAACCATTATGAAAAAGATCGTTTTGCCAAACCCGCATTAACTCTATGCTACTTAAAACCTGACCCAGATTAAGTTGATTAATAAAATCTTTGACTTTTTCCTCTATTACCGCATACCTAGTTCTCGAATTATCAGTTTCAAACATGAAATAACAAATTCGAAATTTGTTCGTATCAAAATGACCATTAATCTTATCAACAATATTATCAATAACTTTCTTTGCTTCATCTGAAAGATTATTATAACCAACTGTTACCGGTGGACCATAGAAAAAACTCTTTGATGTATCCTCATTTAGCGGATTTTTGGAATTAGTGATAAGAATTAATTGTTCTACCGATTTATTGTCAGCAGAAGAAAGGGTTTCAATTGCCTTTTTTAGATTTCTTCTTACGTTTGAAAAATCGTAGCTTCCTTTTACTATTCCTTTTGCTTGAGCCATGATTTGACTACCATTATTCATGGTTAACTCGATATCTTCAGAGGCTCCCTCCATTCGAATTGCTTTTAATTCTTTTATATTGTCTAATAGTAAAAAAATAGTTGCATTGACTTGAAAATCAAACCCAAAAACTTCTGGACTCGCATTAGTATTATTGGCCATTTGCATTTTTCCCCCTTTTTTTGGATTAATATGCTTATTTAAATACATTTTATAATAAATATGATGCCATATTAAGCTATAAATTGTCACATAACATAAATATTGTAATCCCGATCAAGTTGCTATCTTAATAATAGAACAGATTATCTTTTGCCGTTAACTATACTTAATAAGTTAATCGACATATAAGATATGAAATGTATGGTTTTTGATTCGCAATACCTTTTACAACTATCAGACTATCAATTTATCGTTTCATTTTATTAGTTACTCGTTCTTATCTGTTCTCCATCGGGAAAACAAATGACTGTTCACAAGTAACCTCCATCACATCGGCTATCTGTTTCAACTCTTCAAGAGTCACAGTATCTCGTTTCAGTTTCTTACCAAAGTTCTGTGGAGTCTGACCTATCCGTCTGGCAAGTTCCGAAACGCTTATATTCTTTTTATTATATAATTCTTTAATCATAGCGGATGTCTTCATACTATCCCTAATTTTATGCAAATATCACATAATTAAAGTATAAACCATTTACTTGATGAATTCAATATTTTCAAAATATGTTACGGCTTTTTACATATAGAAAAAACACCCTGTAAATTGTACAGGATGTTAAAAAATATATTAACAATCAAAATAAGTGAATGTCTTGAAATTTTAGGATAGGGGAGAAGTAGTCTTTTAGTAGTCTGCATTATTTAAGCTTATGAACTGCGGTGTAGAAATGATATTTACTTACTCAGATAAGACTCATTCAAAGCAAATCACACCCAGCAAAAACTGCTGTTATATATAGGTATAGGGAATTGCTTTCTGTTACAACCCTTTTAACGATAACTCGGCAATAATAATGTTCGTTCTAACCCTATTAACGATAAGGCATAAAAGCTGATTTTAAAACCGTTGAAAAGTAGTCTTTTGGTAGTCTTGTACTTTTCAACTGACCGTGATTTGCCGAGATTTACAAAGGAATATTGCGGTTTGCAAAGCGTTCGTGAGTCATCCCATGGCACACAAACATTATTTTAATCAAAGTACAATTCCTCCCGATTTGCCGTAATATGCCGCTATAAATTTTGCAATATCTATATTTGAGTATGTTATTTTGTGTGTTGCTGTATTTTCACTATTCATCTATATGTTCCTCAAAAAAATGATTTTGAATTGTCACTATAATATGCAATTTTACCTGTTAACCGAAAATTTCTTCTGGAGTGTGTCCCAGCAGAACATGGAGTCTGGCACTTGTGTACATGACTTTTTGACACAAATATTCAAGCTTTCGGTGGCTGAATGCGATATCATCACGGTTGTAGATTCCGCTTCCAATGATTACTTCGTATACAGATTCTTCGGAATTGTCGGGTTGAGCTTCAAAACAAATCATAATATCGTTCGCATAATCGTCTGCGTCCTCTTTTGAAAGTCCTGTTTCATTTCTTAAAAACGAACGCATTTCAAGAAAATCGGGAGTCTTTTTAAAATAACAGTCATCTTCATATCTGAGAAATTGCTCTTTGTCAAGAACGCAAAATTTCTTTCCGATTTGACGATATTTCAGCATTTCGTCTTTATCAAGACTATCATCATCAAATTCAAAAAAGTAAAGATATTCTGCAAGAATTTCCTGTTCAAGAGCAGGGGCTTCTGAGCCGTCATCGTAAATATCGTCCTGATTAAACACACAAAAATACTTTCCTTTAAAATTCATATTTTCAACAAATGATAGAAAATCTTTCTCGCTCACAGGCTCGTTCTGGCTGTTGTAAATTTTAAGAAGTTTGCCGATTTCGATAACTCCGTAAAGATTTGCCGCAGCCGCAAAATATCTGTATAAAAGGTTTTGTGTTTCCTTTGAAAGTGTGCATTCTGAAATTTTTATGTGTCTACCTCAAATTATATCGTACTCTGACTTATATTGTCAGTTTATCATAATTAATCCCACATTTCAACAAGTCTGTGAACAATTTCAGATATCAGATACTTGCCAGATGATTAACTTCTAAAAGACAGTTGCAGAGTGGTTTAGCACTGTGTATATGTAAGCTTTCAGGTTGCCGTGCAGAGGATCGCTGTGCAGTGAATATAGCGGATTATATAGTGCTTTTTTACCTGAAATACGCCATAGATTTCTCGCTCTGCTTTGCGGCGTTTTATTATATTCTGTGACAAATTTTGCACAAAATAACCAAAACAGACTATATTTGATTATCACTTTAGTGAAAATAAATCATATCTATGACAAAAATCTTGCGTAATTATACCTATATTTTGTTAAAAAACACTTTTTTCAATTGTTTTTTTCCGTATTCTCCTCTTTTATTGCTTATTGATGCTTTCTGTGGCATAATTCTATAGATGTATTGCGTAAGTTAGTTTTGGGTTGAGGAGTATTAAATATGAAAGACAGAAAAATGTCGTTTTATAACAGAATTGTGAAAAGAATGCTTGATATTATCTGTTCACTTGCAGCGATAGTGTGTCTGTCAGTACTTTACCTTCCGATATGTGCCATAATAAAATGCACGAGCGAAGGTCCTGTTTTTTTTAGGCAGAAAAGAATAGGAAAAAACAAAAAATATTTCAATATTCTGAAATTCCGCACAATGAGAATTGATACTCCCAAGGATTGTCCTACACATCTTCTTAAAAATCCTGAACAGTATATAACTAAGGTGGGTGCGTTTTTAAGAAAGACAAGTCTTGACGAATTGCCTCAGATTTTTAATATTTTTAAGGGCGATATGTCGGTTATCGGTCCAAGACCTGCACTTTGGAATCAGGATGATTTGATTTCTGAAAGAGATGAGTACGGTATAAATGATTTAAAACCCGGCTTGACGGGTTGGGCGCAGATTAACGGCAGAGATGAGCTTCCTATCCCTGAAAAAGTTCAGATGGATAAGATTTATCGTGATAATGTCAGTTTTGTCTTTGATGTAAAATGTCTTTTTATGACAGTTGTAAGTGTGTTTAAGCATGATGGTGTAGTTGAGGCGGAACAGGAGCAATTGCAGATGAAGAATAATCGTAAAAAAGTTATGATTCTTACTAATCATTCTTATATGCTGTATCGTTTCAGAAAAGAATTCATTGAAGAACTTATGAAAAATTATGATGTTGTTCTTAGTATGCCTTTTGTAGGACATCACGAGGATTTCATCAATATGGGATTGCGTTGTATTGAAACTAAGATGGAGCGCAGAGGGGTTAATCCGATTCACGATTTTTCACTTATGAAATTTTATAAAAAAATATTACAGGAAGAAAACCCTGATTTGGTAATTACATACTCTATCAAACCAAATGTTTACGGTGGATTGATGTGTGAAAAGTTAAATATTCCGTTTTATGCGAATGTTCAGGGATTAGGAACGGCATTTCAAAAGCCCGGACTTGCTCAGTTTGCGACAGTTCTTTATAAAACAGCCTTTAAAAAGGTAAAAACGGTATTTTTTGAAAATCAGGTTAATGCAGATGAATTTGTCAACAGAAGATTATTTCTGTTGACAAAGAAACTATTTTGAACGGCGCAGGAATTAATCTTGAAATTTATGAGTACAAGCCTTACCCAAAAAGTGATCCGCCGCATTTTTTGTATCTTGGCAGAATCATGAAGGAAAAGGGCATGGATGAATTGTTTTCTGCGGCTGAGAAGCTTCACGATGACGGCTATAAATTTGTACTTGACCTTGTAGGCTTTTTTGAAGATGAATACAAGGAAAGAGTTGAGTTACTTGAAAGTAAGGGCGTTGTAAAATTCCATGGATTTCAGGAAGAACCAAGACCTTACTATGCGACCGCCGATTGTGTTGTAATGCCGAGCTATCACGAGGGTATGAGTAATGTAAATCTCGAAGCTTCGGCAACAGGCAGACCTGTCATTACCACCGATATTCCAGGCTGCAGAGAGTCGGTGGAAAATGAATATACAGGCTGGCTTTGTGAACCTAAAAGCGTTGACAGCCTTTATGAAAAAATGAAAGCTTTTCTTGAAACGGATATTTCAAAACGAGAAGTTATGGGTAAATACGCCCGACAAAAAATGGTGGACGAATTTGATAAAAAAATCGTTGTAAACGATACAATAAAGGCTCTAAAACTTTAATTCTATAAAATGAAGGGTAATTGAATTTTATGTTAAGAATATTACATATTGTAACATACATGGGGCGTGGCGGTCTTGAAACTATGATTATGAATTATTACAGAAACATAGACCGTACTAAAATTCAATTTGATTTTCTTGTACATCGTCAGGAAAAGGCTGATTATGATGATGAGATATTATCTTTAGGCGGACATATTTATCATATGCCTATGCTGAATCCCTTTTCTAAGGCTTATTTTAATGCGCTTGATGACTTCTTTGATAATCATAAGTACGATATTGTACATTCACATTTGGATTGTATGAGTGCATATCCTTTGGAAATTGCACAAAAACATGGCGTAAAGGTGAGGATTGCTCATTCGCACAGCAAAAGTCAAGACAAAAATTTAAAGTATCCGATTAAGCTTCTTTCAAAACATTTAATTCCTAAGTACGCTACGCATCTTTTTTCTTGCGGTAAAGAGGCAGGAGATTGGATGTTTGGCGGAAATGCATATACGGTATTAAATAATGCAATTGACGCTGAAAAATATCGGTATAACTGTCAAATAAGAAATCAAGTGCGTGACGAACTGAAAATCAGTAAATCTGATTTTGTAATCGGACATGTCGGAAGGTTTGCTCCTCCAAAGAATCATCCGTTTTTGATTGATGTTTTTAAGAGCGTACATGATAAAAACAGAAACTCCAAGCTGCTTCTTGTAGGAACAGGTAACGGGCAGAGTAATATAAGAGAAAAAGTTGATAATCTTGGTTTATCGGATTCCGTGATTTTTTTAGGAAACAGGGGAGATGTGAATAGAATACTACAGGCAATGGATGTATTTCTGTTTCCGTCTTTATACGAAGGATTAGGTATTGCAGCACTTGAAGCACAGGCTTCAGGATTGCCGTGCATTATTTCTGATGGTGTTCCGTCTGAATGCAAAGTTACAGATCTTGCAGAGTCGTTAGATTTAAACTTGCCGATTGATAAGTGGGCGAATGCTGTCTTAGAAAAACAAAGTGCGATTAGAAAAAACACATATCAAGAAATCAAGAATGCAGGTTATGATATTGAACAAAATGCAAAACAATTAGAAAACTTCTATATAAAAAAATATGAAAATTTGGGTGAAAGGAATTAAGTATGAAGCCAATATTGACTATTTTTACTCCGACATACAATCGTGCACATACAATTGGTCGAACATATGAGAGTCTAAAAAAACAGAATTGTAAAGAGTTTATTTGGCTTATTATTGATGATGGATCTACGGATAATACTTCAAAGTTAGTAGAACAGTGGAAAAACGAATCGTGTGGATTTGAGATTCGATACATATATAAAGAAAACGGCGGTATGCATACCGCACATAATATTGCGTATGAGAATATAGATACAGAATTAAATATGTGTATTGATTCTGATGATTGTGTTGCAGAAGGAGCGGTTAAAAAGATTCTGGATAAATGGGAAAAAATTAAGAATGAAGATTACGCAGGAATCATTGGATTGGATTCTGATATGCAGGGAGAGATTATAGGTAAGGACTTCCCAAAGGATTTAGTAGATACAACGTTAAATGCTTATTATGCTAATGGCGGAAGTGGAGATAAAAAATTAGTATATAGAACAGATATTATTAATAAATATCCACCATATCCAGTGTTTGAAGGAGAACGTTATGTTGCATTAGGGTATAAGTATAGGTTGATTGATCAAGAATACAAGTTATCAATATTAAATGAAGTTCTTGTGAATGTAGATTATCAACAGAATGGGTCAAGTGCGACGATGTGGAAACAGTATGTAAAAAATCCTAAAGGGTTTGCATTTTGGCGTAAGGTTTCTATGCAATACCCAGAATCGAAAAAAAGATTATGGGTAGATTGTACACATTATGTTTCTAACAGTATTATGGCAGGTAACAGACATTTTATCATCGAGTCGCCGAGAAAAGGATTGACTATCATGTCGATCCCAAGTGGAATAGTATTATATTTTGTTACAAGATATAAGGCGAGGAAAATTTAGATGAATAATAAATTTAAAGATGATTATTATCGTATGACAGGTACAAAGTTCTCTATTGTATCCGGGATAGTAAATATTATATGTAGACATAATATTAGATATGTGCTTTTCTGGAGGTTACGAAATACTTCACCTAATAATCTGATTTATAAGATTTTGTGCCATACAATATCAAAAAAATATGGATTAGAGATAGGAAATGCTTCAATAGGAAGCGGACTATATCTTGGACATGCTTTTGGAATTACAGTGAATTCGGAGGCGCGCATTGGAAGTAATGTGAATTTACATAAGGGAGTTACCATTGGAAGTGAAAATAGAGGGGGACGAGAAGGGGCTCCTACAATAGGAAATAGGGTATATATTGGAGTAAATTCAACAGTAATAGGTGCTATTCATATAGGAGATGATGTTTTAATTGCGGCGAATTCATTTGTAAATTTTGATGTTCCAAGCCATTCGGTGGTAGTGGGAAATCCAGCAACAATACATCCTAAAATGAATGCAACAGAGGGACATATTGGATTTTGTGTCGAAAAAGATTGATTTAGACGGTTTAATACAAGGAGAATAGAATAAGTATGATACCTAAGAAAATACACTATTGTTGGTTTGGCAGAGGTGAGAAATCAAAATTAACAGAAAGATGTATTAAAAGTTGGAAAAAATATTGTGTTGATTATGAGATTATAGAATGGAATGAGGATAATTTTGATATCAATATTCATCCATATACAAAGTATTGTTACGAAAATAAAAAATGGGCTTTTTTAAGTGATTATGTTCGATTGTGGGTAGTAGAAAAATATGGTGGTTTGTATTTTGATACAGATGTGGAGGTAATTAAGTCATTTGATGAATTATTACAATATGATGGATTTTATGGTTTTGAAAATCCTAATTATGTTGCATCTGGGTTAGGATTTGGCTCAATTGCTCACCACATAACAGTTCGTAAGATGTTGGAGAAGTATGATGAACTAGTGTTAAAAAATGAAGAAGTTAAGTTGACCGGATGTCCACTGTTGAATACAGAAGCACTTCTTCCTTTGGGGTTAAAATTAACAGGAAAGAAACAAGTGATAGAGGGAACTAAAATATTACCGAGTGAGTATTTAAATCCACTAGAGGACTCAACCGGTATTGTGAGAAAAACAGAAAATACGCTTTCGATACATTGGTATGCTAAAAGTGCGTTAGATAAAAATACAATACTTAGAAGCAAATTAACGAGACCGATGCATCGATTGTTTGGAAAAAATTGTTTTTCCTTTCTAAAGAGGATATTGCATAGATAGGGGAATGATGAATGTTTGAAAGGACAGCATTATTTGCAGAAAGTTGGAATGTTGCATGGAGAAAGAAAAATAGAGAAAGTATTTTAACTGATAAAATAACTCCATTTGCTATTATAAAAAATAGCTTTAGGTATTGGGCAGCAGATCCATTTTTATTTGAGCATGAAAACCAGGTTTATATTTTTGTAGAGCTTTATGATTATATAAAATGCAGAGGCTGTTTAGGGTATTGTAAGTGGGATGGAAAAAAATTTAGTGGCTGGAAAAAGATTATAACAGAAGCCCATCATTTATCATATCCGTTTATTTTTGAAAAGCAAGGACAAGTGTACATTATGCCGGAGTCAGGTGCAGATCATTCTTTGTACTTATATAGAGCTGTTCAATTTCCGGATGAATGGGAAAAGTTGAATTTAATACGAGAAAATGTTGTATATGGTGATACGACTCCTTTTAAGTGGAAAAACCATAATTATGCATTAAGTTATGATGTGGGTAATGCAGAGGAATATCATCTTGTATTATTAGATTTGGAAGAGCCGGCTAATGATTGTATTTTAAAAGGTATAGACAATATAGAGTTGCGCAGACCGGCAGGAAAAATGGTATATATGAACGGAATGAATATTAGACCGGCACAAAAATGTGTAAATGATTACGGGGAAGGTTTAGTATTCTATGAATATGAATTAGAGGAAAAAAATTATATTGAAAAAGAATTACAGCAAGTATTACCGCAAGATTTAAAATATACAAAGAAAATTCTGATGGATGGAATGCATACATATAATGGGTTGGGAGAATATGAGGTTATTGATTTAAAAACAAGACGGTTTAATATTCTCAATTTTGTTTTTAGAATATTGGGGAAATTTAGAGGATAAAACTATGATTAGAGTTTTTATGGTAGGTATGAGTACCGATAAGGGTGGAGTAGAAGCATATATTAGTAATTTATCTGGCTTCTTATCTGATGAAAATTATGAGATTGTATATTCCTGGCCAGTGATGGAAGTGAAAGGAAAAACATGGGTGTGCCCTCGAAATAGACATAATTATTACAAGTATGCAAAGTTTTGGAAACGCTTCTTTAAAGAAAATCATTTTGATGTGGTATATTATAATACTTGTGATATTGTAAGTGTGGATATGCTGAAATTTGCAAAAAAAGCAGAGGTGCCGGTAAGAATTATACATTCACATAATACAGAGAATCAGATAAAAATGAATATGTTTCATCGAATAACAGAAAAACGTAATCGTAAGAATATCGAAAAAATTGCTACGAATTTATTAGCATGTTCAGAAGATGCAGGATATTGGATGTTTCCGGGAAAGAAGTTTACTGTGATTAAGAATGGAATTGATTGTTCTAAATACAGATATCAATTAGAAAATCGAACAGAATGTCGTAAAAGTATATCTGTTGCAGATGGTTATTTGGTAGGTTGTATAGGAAGGCTTGACCCGAAAAAAAATCCGCTTATGTCAGTGGAAATCATGAAAGAAATATCTAAATTGAATGCAACTGCAAAATTTGTATTTGTAGGTGATGGAGAACTTAGACCACAGGTAGAACAGAAAATTAAAGAATACAATCTTGAAGATAGAATCGTCCTATTAGGGGCTCGTGACGATGCAAATAAATGGTATTCGGCAATAGATTGTCTTATCATGCCATCATTATTTGAAGGACTTCCATTTACTTTAGTAGAGGCACAAGCAGCAAGATTATCTTGTGTGGTATCAAACACCGTATCTGGTGATGCAAATATTACAGGATTAATTGAGTATGTCGATTTGAATCAAAGTACAAAAGTATGGGCAGATCATATATTAGAAGCTTGTGAGAAAGAAAGATTAGATACAAAAGAACAATTAAAGAAAGCAGGGTATTCAATTCAAGATACAGCGGAGCAGGTTGATAAAATAATTCAAACATCATTAGAAAAGAGTGTGCAATGGGAACGAGTAAATTAAGAGAATCAAATTTAGAATATCTCAGAATTCTTAGTATGATTTTTATTGTTGCAGGACACTCAGTGTTGCATGGGGGGGTGGAGATGCCTCTGACAGTAAATGGGATTTTTGCTTTAGTAATGACATAGGGGTCAAGAATAGGTGTTAATATATTTGTTTTACTGTCAGGATATTTTTCTGCTACGAATGTAATTTATATAGATAAAATAAAGAAAATTTATATTCAAGTATGGACTTATTCAATTATGATTGCAGTGGTACTGTTTTGGAATATTGTAGACAAGTAATTTTAGGGAGAATAAGTTATAATGATAATAAAAAAAGTAATGGTCAGATTACGTAATACTGTCTGGAATTATAAGCATAAAAAAATAAGTCAGAAAAATCGTGAACGGCTGAATTGCGATGATGTTACTATTATTTCTACAAATTGTACTGGTGGTATTCTATATCACGATTTAGGTCTTGAATTTAAATCTCCAACAGTAAATCTGTTTTTTCGTGCACAGGATTTTATAAAACTGTGTGAAAACCTAGAGTACTATATGAGCATTGATAAATTTGTTGAATGTACGGATAAGAAAATTATTGGAGATAGATAATATCCGGTTGTATATTTAGGAGACTTACTGGTATTTTGTGTTCATTATCATACAGTAGAAGAGGCAGAAAGAAAGTGGAATTCTAGAAAGCAGCGTATCAACTGGGAACATATCGTGATTATAAATTGTGATAGAGAGGGTATGACAGAGGAAGTGAAAGATCGTTTTGAAAAGTTGTCATACCGTAAAGTGATGTTTGTACATAAGCCCGATAAAAACCATCATAGTTGTTTTTATATTAAAGGATATGAAAATCAAGAATCGGTAGGAATTATTACGGATCATAATACATGGGATGGAAAAAGACCGGTGGATCAGTTTGATCGGATTGAGTTTTTAAACAAATGATGAGTATAAAAGGGGAGTATATAAGATGAAAGAACGTATACAATGGATTTATGAAGCAAAAGGAATTGGAATTTTTGCTTTTGATTTTATTCCTTGAATCGTGATAGATCTGATGTTTGTCGTATATGGGAAATTAGGGATTGAGATTATAAATACAAGTTGGTCTGCAGTTGGTTTTGCAATGATAGATGTTTTGGTCTCTATTTGTGTAATTACACCATTTAATTTATTTATTTTGAAATATATGCCATGGTGTTTAGGAAGAAAAAAGGTTAAAGTGAAAAATGATAAGTATTATAATACCAATATATAATGTAGAAAAATATCTTTCAAAATGTATTGAGAGTTTAGTGGGACAAACCTATAAGGATATAGAAATAATTTTGATTAATGATGGTTCACCAGATCATTGTCTGAGTATATGTGAGCAATATTCAAAAAAAGATAATCGTATCATTGTTATTAATCAGGAGAATAAAGGTGTATCTGCTGCAAGAAATGCAGGTTTGAAAATTGCAAAAGGGGAATATATAGGATTTATAGATCCGGACGATTGGATTGCAGTAGACATGTATGAAGGATTACATAGTGTTATCAAACAGAGTGATGTGGATATGGTGATCTGTGGGTATGAGTATTATAGTGAAGACGGAGCTTTAGATGAAAAACGGAAGTATCCTATTCGCGAAAACGAGATTATTAACCAAAAAGAAGTGATGAATCGATTTTTTGATATGCCACCTACGATACGCCATGGAGTTGTAAATAAATTATTCAAAAAAGAATTATTAATTGGGCAGATGTTTAAGGAAGGATTACATTCATCAGAAGATGTGTTCTTTTTGAATGAATATGTTCAAAAAATTCAAAAGGCAGGGGTTGTGCATCAGCCTTATTATAAAAATCTTGTTCGTCAAGGAAGTGCAACGCATGGTGGACTAAGTATAAATAGTTTGGCAGATTCATTTGAAGCTCATGAAAGAATGTATTTAGATTCTATAAGGCGGTATCCTGAGTTGAAAAATCATGCAGCAGCTTTTTTATTAGATGTGTGTACATTGAAATATAACGAAGCAAAAGAAAAATGGGTAAAAATGGAAGAAAATGAAAAGAAAAGTGCAAAAGAGAAGTTAAAAATCATGTTGAAATTTATTAAAAAATATGCACTATATTCAATTTTGGATAAGGAAATTTATTGGAAAACCAGAGTAATGTATTTAATTTTAAAGTAGAGGATTAATGATGAAGAAAATTAGTATTATTGTTCCTGCATATAATGTGGAAAAGTATGTAGAAAAATGTATACAGAGCTTAATAAATCAAAGCTATAAAAATGATTATGAGAAATAGATGGCGAATTATGTCATCGAAACGTATATATTGGAAAGAAAAAGTGATAATGTTAGCTGGATGGTTTTAATAATAATATGAAAGAAGATATAAGAAATATACAAATAAAGTGTATAGAGATATTAGATATTGTAGATGAAATATGTCGCAAATACCATATTGAATACTCACTTTGTGGTGGAAGTGTTGTAGGAGCTCACTTATATCAGGGATGTTTACCTTGGGATGATGATGTGGATTTAATGATGACGAGAGAGAATTATAATAAGTTTCTTTCTGTTATAAAACAGGAACTTCCAAAAGGATTCTCGGTTCATAATTATCAACTTTCAGATACATATTGGTCGTTGTTTACTAAGATTGTTAATGATAATACTACAATAGTTCAAAATGATGGTGCAGTGTCTGGTGTGTTCTTAGATATTACTGTTTATGATAAAATACCAGATAATTATAAACGTAAAGAGGATATATTTCTTTGGAAGATGTCACAGGTGGTTAGTATTGGAAAAATAAAGGGAAAATCGTTAAAGGCGTTCGTAAGAAATATGGTACTTACACTTTTCTTTGGGGATAAAAGTAAATATTATAAGTTTTTTCAAAAACGAGTAGAAAAAATGGGAATACAACTAAATACCATTATTCTGAATTGTTTGGAGCTTTTTGTAATACGTTACCGTATGAACCGGAAATATTTGAAAATTACACAGAAATACAGTTTGAAGGCAAACAATATATGATTGTCAAAGATTATATAAAGTACCTTCAAACACGATATAATAGAACTGATTTTAGAGAGCCGAAAGAAAAGCAAGTTTCACCACATTATCGGTATGTGAGCTTTAGTATTCCGTATAAAGAGTATATAAAATGCAGGAAGTGTAAGGAAAGTTAGATGAATAAAGGGAAAAGAATAATAAAAATATTTGGATATGGTGTAATCTCACAGGTTGTTACATTGTTATTAGGAATTATCATCCCTAAATTGATGATTGTAAGTTATGGTTCAGAAGTGAATGGGTTATTGTCTTCTATAAGACAAGTATTTGTATATGTTGCATTATTGGAGGCTGGAATTGGAACTGCCTCTCTTCAAGCTTTATATGCTCCAGTTGCATTGGGAGATAACAAACGAATATGTGAAATCATGGCGGCAACCAGTGCATATTATAAGCGAACAGGTGTGTTGTATGGTATTGCTGTTATTGGATTAGCTATTTTTTATCCAATTATAGTAAAATCTGATATTCCGGTGATGGTTGTAGTTGCAGTCATTTTATTTCAAGGAGCATCAGGTGTTATTAACTATTTCTTCCAAGGAAAGTTTACAATATTACTTCGTGTTGATGGAAGAGGATACATAACAACGAACCTTAATACTATTGTTTCCGTTATATCTAAATTGGTACAAATCGGTTTGATTTTGATGGGATTCAATGTTATAGCAGTTCAATTTGCTTACTTTGCAATTAACCTTTTATATATTACATGGTATGTCAAAAAGCACTATGATTGGTTAGATTTAAGTGTAGAACCAGATTATAATGCATTAAGTCAGAGTAAGAATGTAATTATTCATCAGATTTCAGGACTTATCTTTAATTATACAGATATTATTGTATTAACACTTTTTGCAGGGCTAAAGACGGTAAGTGTTTATTCCTTATATAGTTTAATTATTAGTTGCGTATCAAATATTATTGATACCTTGTGTAGTAGTGTGGAATTTGTACTTGGACAGGCATTTAATTCTGATAAAAATAAATTCATGAAATTGCAGGAAGTATATGAAACATATTATCTTGGAGTTTCGTTTTTCTTCTTTACGGTTACTTTGATCATGTTGCCATCATTTATGAAGATATATTCATCAGGAATCACAGATGCCCAATATGTAGATAAATATTTACCGCTTCTATTTGTAACTTTGAATGTGCTGATGTATTCGAGAAGAACATCAAGTCAGATCATTAATTTTGCCGGGCATTTTAAACAGACACAGGTAAGGTCAATTATAGAGAGTGCGATTAATCTTACAGTATCATTAGTTTTGGTATTCAAAATAGGAATGTACGGAGTTCTATTAGGGACAATCGCTGCACTTTTGTATAGAACTAATGATGTGATTATTTATGCCAATTGGAATATATTAGGTCGCAAACCTTGGAAAACATATCGAAGATGGATTCAAAATACAATAGTTATGGTTTTACTAGTGGGTAGTCTATATAAAATACTTCCTGAAATCAGTACGCTTATGGCATGGGTAGTGAATGCTATTTGGGTAGCAGTGTTATGTGGGTGTGTTTATTTCGCAATTGATTCGTTTTTTGATAAGGAAAGCTTTCTCTTTATAAAAACGATTTTGATGGGTGTAATCAATAGGAAGAAAAAAAAGAGTCATTAGTGTTTATGCTAATCTAAATTTAGGTCACATGGCTCATTGAAAATTAGGTTACTCTGTTGTGCTAAAATATAGTTGTAACACACCGACCTAATAAGATATAATCTTAGTAGGAAACGAGGTATGTTACAGATGAACCGGAATTTTGTGAGAAGCTTGGTATCGAGCAAAGCATGAGCAAGGCCGGATATCCATATGATAATGCCCCTATGGAAAGATATTTCAATACATTGAAAAATGATCTTATATATCAGCATTATTATCGCACAGAGGATGAACTCTACACAGCAGTCGAAGAATTTGCGTATGTGTAATATAATCATGTATGTCCGCATTCTTATAATAATTACAAAACGCTCTATGAGGCACGCTACGGAGTTACATAACCCTTGTGGCAGAAATTAGGTCATAGTGTTACAGAAAAGCTTGACCACAACAACCACAACATTCTTTATCTAACAACAGGTGTCAAACTTGGCCTATAGTGACCTAGTTTTAAATGAGCGATTGACTGACTTTTCGGTTGACAAATGCACCTAATGAAGAGCCATTAAATAGCGTAATATGTATCGTCCAAACTTGAGGTTAGATTTTCAGGTTTGGACGATTTTTTTAGTGTTACTTCTTCCTTTTCAATTCATTTTTGAAACATTTTTTATCGAATGAGGGGTTGAAGGCGTAGAAGTTCTTTTCGTTGAGTTTATCGGTTAAGAGGCGGAGATTTTCGCCGAAGCGTTGGTAGTGGACAACCTCACGGGCACGCAGAAAGCGAATCGGATCTTTTACATCGTAGTCATCGCAGAATCTGAGGATGTTATCGTAGGTTGTTCGGGCTTTTTGCTCAGCCGCCATACTTTCGTGCAGGTCGGTTATCGGATCGCCTTTAACCTGCATTGATGCAGCTGTATAGGGAAAACCTGCTGCCGCCTGTGGGAAAATTCCGGTTGTGTGGTCAACAAAATAGTCACCGAATCCCTGTTCCTTGATTTCATCCTCGGTGAGGTCTTTCGTCAGCTGATATACTATTGCACCGATCATTTCAAGATGATTAAGTTCTTCTGTGCCTATATCGGTGAGAGTGCCCTTGAGTTCCGGCAATGGCATTGCAAATCGTTGACTCAGATATCGTAATGACGCACCCAACTCACCGTCCGGACCGCCGTATGGCAGAGTGTTACTTATTTTGACTGAGAAATATGTTGAGGTGGGAGGCTTTGCGGTCAAATATTATTCTTTTTGTAATTATGGATAGTAAGTCGTTTTGCGTTTTTAAGGGATAATTTTCTTTAATTGAGAAAGCATCATTAATTAAATTGTTCTTTATGAGAATATTGATTGCTTTAACTACAATTTTTTCAATCTTTTCAATTCTTACGCTGTGCGATGAATGGCAGTTGCCGTGAATGTAGGCGGAGCATTGGAGAAAATTATTTTTAATCGAAACGAGGGTTGAATTGCAGTTTGAACACTTGACAAGATTTTGAATAAGGTGTCTAATTTCGGTTTGTTTATGGGAATGTTCTCTATTTATTATTCTTTGCAAGAATAATATTTGCCTTGTTTGTTCAAAAATTACTTCATCAACAATCGGTTCGTGAGTGCCGTCTGAAATTATCAGGTTATCGTTATAGAAATCTCTGCCCGTTTTGCAGATTGGATTCCACCTGATTTTGCCGATATAAACCGGATTTTGCAGAATATATTCAACGGCACGGCAATCCCAGCGGTTGCCCTTGGCGGTTCTGATTTCTGACGAATTCAAGTTGTCACAAATCATATTTATATCTTTATTATTCAAAAAATCGGCAAAAATTTTACTGACAATCCGGGCTTTTTCGGCGTCAACCACAAGCCTTCCGTCTGTCACTTTATAGCCAAAGGGCGCAATGCTGACGATGCCGCCACGCTCGGCTTTTTCGGTCATTCCTCGCCTTACCTCACCCGAAAGCCGAATCGAATAATATTCGTCCGACCATTCGATAATGCGTTCAATCAGCTTTCCGAAGGGACCGTCATCAACGGGTTCGGACACGCTGATGACTTCAATACCGTTTTTTCTCAACAGCGATTTATAGAAAATGCTTTCCTCCTGATTGCGGGCGAATCGTGAAAATTTCCAGACAAGTACGGCTGAAAACATGGGAGGCTTTTGCTTTGCAAGGCTTATCATTCGGTTAAATTCAGGCCGCTTGTCGGCATATCTTCCCGAAATTCCGTTGTCACGAAAAATGAAATCCTCATCAATCAGATAGCCTTTTTCACCTGCAAATTTTCTGATGATTTTCAGCTGGCTTGACGGTGAAAGCTCAGTTTGATTTTCGGTTGACACCCTTATGTATGCCGCCGCAAAGTGATTTTTATTGTGATTTTTCGACAAATTAATCACCTCTTGAATGAATAATTCTTTTATGCAATAATATGCCTGCGATTGGAAGAAAATTCTTCGGCAAATTTCTCGAAAACACTTTACTTTGCTAACACACTAATGTATAATATACAAAGATTGTTTTGCAAGGTGATTTGCAGAACATAGGTAGAGAGTATATCAGATTACGGAGGAATAATTATGAAAAAGAAAAAGTTACTTTCTGTACTTCTTGCAGGTGCAATGTCAGCATCAATTTTTGTAGGGTGCGGTTCTTCTGCAACAGACTGGGATTATATCTCAAACAAGGGAGAGTTTGTTATCGGTGTTACATATTTTGAGCCGATGAACTACCTTGATGCAGACGGCAAGCTTACAGGTTTTGAAACTGAGTTTGCAGAGGCAGTTTGCGAGAAAATGGGTGTTACTCCAAAGTTCCAGAAAATTGACTGGGATTCAAAAGAGGTTGAGCTTAACTCAAAGACAATCGACTGCATCTGGAACGGTCTTACAATTGATGACGACAGAAAGACAACAATGGATATTTCAACTCCTTATATGGAAAACAAGCAGGTTATGGTTGCAAAATCTGATGTCGCAGACAAAATCAAGTCAGCAGATGACCTCAAGGATAAGACAGTAGTTGCAGAGAAGAAGTCAGCAGGTGAAACTGTTGCTCAGACAGACGAGTTCTTCTCAAGTGCAAAGTATGTTTCAGTTGACGCACAGGCTAAGGCTCTTCTCGAGGTTAAGTCAGGCACAGCAGATGTTGCGGTTATCGACTATGTAATGTCAATCGGTACACTCAAGAGCGGTTCTGACTACGCTGACCTCAAGGTTGTTGACGGCAAGGACTTTTCACCTGAGCAGTACGGTATTGCACTTCGTAAGGACAGCCCCGAAACACTCAAAAAGCTTAACGATGCTATTCAGGCAGTTGCCGATGACGGCACACTTGATAAGATTGCAGAGAAGTACAGCCTTCAGGATCTTCTTCTTGTAAAAAAGAAATAATTTAATTAAAATAAGCTTGTACATACAGGGCGGACTATGTTCGCCCATTGTGCTTTTTATTGATTATAAATTTACAGGTTCAAATTTGTAAGCCTTTTGATATATTCAAAACTGAAAATACTTGGATAGAGTGGTATATAAAATGGATCAATTTTTTAATGTAAGCGGTCAATTGCTTGAGGGATTCGGCGAAAACTGTATAATTTTCATTGTAACCCTGCTTGCGGCAATTCCGCTCGGACTTATTATCTCAATGGGTTCAATGTCAAAATTCAAGCCGTTAAAATGGCTGACAAAAACATTTGTGTGGATAATCAGAGGTACTCCGCTGATGCTCCAGCTTTTCGTAGTGTTCTATGTTCCACCGCTTGTGTCAAACGGCAGTGTGACATTTGCACGAATGAATGCCGCACTTATCGCATTTATAATCAATTATGCCGCATATTTTTCTGAAATCTTCCGTGGCGGTATCGAGTCTGTTCCAAAGGGACAGTACGAGGCAGGTCAGGTGCTCGGCATGACAAAGGGTCAGATTTTCTTTAAGGTTGTGCTTTTGCAGGTTGTAAAGAAAATTACTGCACCCATGGGCAACGAAATTATTACTCTTGTAAAGGATACTTCGCTTTCAAGCGTTATCGCAATTCCGGAAATTCTTATGAGAGCAAAGGACTTCTCAATGCAGGGACTTATCTGGCCGCTTTTCTATTCGGCAGTATTCTTCCTCGCATTCTGCGGAATTCTCACATTGCTTTTCTCATTCATCGAGAAAAAGCTCGATTACTACAAGGGTTAAGGGGGAAAGGTTATGTCTTTGTTAAATGTTGAAAACATCCGTAAAAGCTACGGCAAAACAGAAGTTTTGAAAGATATCAGCTTTTCTCTTAAAAAGGGCGAGGTGCTTGCGATTATCGGCTCATCGGGTTCGGGCAAGACTACGCTGTTAAGGTGTCTTAATTTTCTTGAAACTCCGGGCAACGGCAAGATTTCCGTCAATGACAAGGTGCTTTTTGACAGCAATGACAGCTCTGCAAAGAGCGACAGCGAAATCAGAAAAAGACGGCTTCACTTCGGACTTGTGTTCCAGTCATTTAACCTGTTTCCGCAATATACGGTTATCGAGAATATTATGCTTGCTCCAAAGCTTGCCGCAAAAGAGCAGATAAAGCAGACAGGCGAATATATGGGCGCAAAAAGCTATAAAGAGGCTCATGAAATTATCAAGAGCAATGCAAAGTCTTTGCTTGAAAGGGTAGGACTTTCCGAAAAGAGCGAGTCATATCCGTGTAACCTCAGCGGCGGTCAGCAACAGCGTGTTGCAATTGCAAGAGCGCTTGCACTCAATCCCGATGTTCTCTGCTTTGACGAGCCTACCTCCGCACTTGATCCCGAACTCACGGGTGAGGTGCTTAATGTTATCCGCAGTCTTAAAACCTCCGACAGCACAATGATTGTTGTAACTCACGAAATTGAGTTTGCAAGAGATGTTGCCGACAAGATCATTTTTATGGCTGACGGTGTAATCGCCGAAGAGGGCACTCCCGAACAGGTAATCAACAATCCGCAAAATCCAAGAACCCAGGCATTTTTGTCAAGGTTCAACTGATAACTGAATATTAGGTGAGGAAAGCACTCGAAAGGGTGCTTTTTTACATATTTTTGCAAATAACCTTGAAAAGTTTATGCCATTGTGCTATAATAATCGTGTCATTCACTGACAAAGGCACAAAGCCTGAAAAAATGAGAAATCCCGATAGGGAAAACGGAGGAAAAACAAATGAAAAGAATTTTCACAATCAGCGTTGCGGCTGTTATGGCACTTCTTATGGTGCTTTCACTTACAGCTTGCGGTAATTCAACACTCGGCTATTACAAGCTTACAAGTGCAGAAGCAAGCGGTATGAGCTTTGACAGCAGTACTCTTGCCGCTGTCGGTATGGACAAAGGCTACATTCTTCTTAAAGAAGACGGCAAGGCTAAGCTTTCTGCAGCCGGTCAGGAGCAGGAGCTCACATACGATGACAAGAACTTTACAGCAAACGGCGAGAGCATTCCATACACACTCAAAGACGGTGTTATTACAATGGAAAAAGACGGTACAAAGCTCGTTTTCACATTTGACGCTAACTTCAAGCCCGAATCTTCTGATTCAGAGTCATCAAAGTAATAAAACTTAACGGTGCAAAAATTTCGGCAGTCCAAATCGGACTGCCGTTTTTGTATATCCAACCCAAAAAACAAGGGCAGCGGAATTCCGCTGCCCATAATTTTTATAAGATTTTATCAGTCTGAAAGACACTCGTCAAGTGCATCAACAATTGCGTGCCTGTCCATATGCTGACCGATGAATACAAGCTTGATTTCTCTGTCACCGTATTTTTCGTCCCACTTTTCAGCCATATCCGGATACTCTGCAAGATAGAGCTTCTGCTGTTTCTTTGGGAATGCGGCAAGCCACTTGCCCTGTTCCGTAGCAGTAATCTGAACGCCTGCCTGCTCGAATACATAAACATCTTCTCTCTTGTCATCAAACCAGAGAACACCCTTTGCACGGACTACGCTCTTTGGCCAGTTCTCAACAAACTGCTGGAGCTTGTCCTGATTGAAAGGACGAATGCGGTGGTAAACAAATGAACCGATGCCGTACTCTTCTTCGCCGTCCTCATGATCGTGGTCGTGGTGACAGCAATGGCCGTGTTCGTGGTCGCAATGAGAGTGGTCAAGACCGTCCTCATCATGGTCATGATCGTGATGCTCATGTTCGTCATGGTCTTCATCGTGGTGGTGATGGTGGTGATGATGACCGTGACGGTCTGTATCCTCGTCATCTTCATCCTTATCATAAATCTGAGCCCAACCTGCGGATGCGGCTGTTTCTTCAAAATTAAAGCACTTTGTATCGAGAATATCCTTAACTTCAACCTTGCCGAACTGTGATTCAATAATTCGTGCCTTTGGCTGAAGTGTCTTAATCATAGCCTTAACTCTCTTGAGCTGTTCCTCTGTTACCTTGTCAACCTTGTTGAGGATGATTGTTGAACAGAACTCAATCTGCTGAATAAGAAGACTTTCAACATCCTCTTCGTCAACATCTTCCTTGAGGAGATCGTCGCCGCAGCCGAATTCTGTTGCCATACGGAGTGCGTCAACAACTGTAACAATGTTGTCAAGACGGACAAGCTCGGGAATATTGTTTTCCTTATCGCCCTCAAGAACCGAGATTGACTGTGCAATCGGAAGGGGTTCGCAAATACCGCTCGCCTCAATGAGAATGTAGTCAAACTTGCCTGACTTTACAAGGTCTGTAATCTGGTTGATAAGGTCAACGCTCAAAGTACAGCAGATACAGCCGTTTGTAAGCGGAACAAGGTTTGTATCTTTCTGAGTAACAACGCCTGCCTTTTGAATAAGCTCTGCGTCAATGTTTACTTCACCGATATCGTTTACGATAACGGCACACTTGTAGCCCTCCTGATTGCCGAGGACATGGTTGATAAGAGTAGTTTTGCCTGCACCGAGATAACCTGTAAGAAGCGTTACGGGAACAGGAAGCTTAATGTTAGCCATATATTTCATTTCCTTTCGTTGAATTGTGCTTATTAATGCGGATTACCGCTGTCCTTAAATATAACACTTTGCAAAATTATTGTCAATACAAAGTACGGAGTGCGGTCAATCCGAATAGCTGATTATTGCTGTACATTTTGTGTTTTTTGTATAACCACCTTTTATTTATTTCGGTTTTATGTTACAATAGTCAAAAGTAATTTTACGGAGATAGATTATGATTGTACTTGCATCTGCTTCACCACGAAGAAAAGAGCTTTTAAGTTTTATAACAACCGATTTTAAAATTGTTCCCGCAGACATTGACGAAACGGTTGAGAACAATGTTCCGCTTGAAAAGCGTCCCGAATATCTTGCCGTCAAAAAGGCATTGCATATTTCAAAAAACGGTTATGAAAAAGATATTGTAATCGGTTGTGACACGGGAGTTTTTGTTGACGGCAAAATGCTCGGCAAACCTAAGAACAGGGAAGATGCCGAGAATATGTTAAAACTGCTTTCGGGCAGACAGCACAAGGTTATCACGGGTTGTTGTACCGTCAAAAACGGTGTTGCAAAATCATTTTCCAACATAACGCTTGTTGAATTTTTTGAACTTTCCGATTCGGAAATAGAGGAGTACATTGCAACTGGCGAGCCTTTTGACAAGGCAGGTGCATACGGAATACAGGGCAAAGGTTCTCTGCTTGTAAAGAAGATTGACGGCGACTATTTTAATGTTGTCGGACTTCCCGTAAGTGAATTAAACAGGATTTTGAAAAAGGAGTATTCATATGAATGATAATATAAATAAAACAGTCAATGAAATTCTCGAAAGCTATTCAAAGCATGAACAAACTTGCAGACTTTCGGAGGATAACATTATCAACAAATCTGTGCTTATTCAGGTGCTTGAAGAAATCCGCAAGCTGTTGTTTCCGGGCTACTTTGACAAGAACAGAGTAAGAGAAGAATACATCGGCTATATTGTAGGCGACAGAATAGAATTTATTCAGTACAACCTTAAAAAGCAGATTGCAAAGGCTTTAAAGGGTTGCGAAAAGTGCAACGACCTTTCATATGACGAGGTTATGGAAAAGTCAGAAAAGCTGGTTTATGAGTTCCTTTCAAAGATTCCGTCAATCCGTGATTATCTTGCAACAGATGTTGTTGCGGCCTTTAACGGCGATCCTGCCGCATACAGCACGGATGAAATCATTCTCTGCTATCCCGGATTTTTTGCAATCACGGTTTACAGAGTGGCACATGAATTGTGGAAGCTTAAAATCCCGATGATTCCGAGAGTGCTTTCGGAGTACGCACACGGACTTACGGGAATTGATATTCACCCGGGTGCGACAATCGGCAAGTATTTCTTCATCGACCACGGCACAGGCATCGTAATCGGTGAAACTACCGAGATAGGCGAGAATGTAAAAATCTATCAGGGTGTAACCCTCGGTGCGTTGTCAACAAGAAAAGGCCAGCAGCTTAAAGGTGTTAAAAGACATCCTACTATCCGTGATAATGTTACAATCTATTCGGGTACAACTATTCTCGGCGGTGAAACCGTAATCGGCAAGGGTGCAACAATCGGCGGTAATGCCTTTATCGTGAACTCAATTACTGAGGGTATGAAAGTAAGCATCAAAAACCCCGAACTCCAGTTCAGCCCCGACCTTTCGGAAAATAATCAGGACAAGTATTGGTATTGGATGATTTAAGCTGACGCTTTAATTGAAAATTGAATGTGGATTTGCAACTGTTGAATACATAGTCAAGGAAAAATCTCCGTACGGTTTGCAGAGAAAATTCTACCGGATTGCAGAATTCAGAGTTGATGAAAACTTCCGCAGAATGGGTGTTGCAACAAAGCTGATAAGCTTCTGCAAACAAGAGGCTAAGAACAGAGGCTTTGACAGGCTGGAACTTGATGTGTGGGAATTTAACGAGGGTGCAATGAGGTTTTACGATTCCGTAGGATTCAAAACCTACAGAGAATACAAGGAAATGGATATTTAAACCGAAAAAATCCGTATGAAGATTGCTCCATACGGATTTTGTTTTGTGTATCAAATTTTATTTATCGCCATTTAAAGGTGACGAGTCCGTAAACATAGATAAATGCGATAGCTGTAGGAACTACATATTTGAAAATCGGTTTCATCCACGAACGCACTTTCATACCGATGCCCATGTTGGCTTCTTTAATGAAGTTATCCCAACCCCAGCCGAACTTGTTGCAACAGAACAGAGCAAGCACAAGAGAACCGAGAGGAAGAACATTTGTGGAAACAATGAAGTCCCAAAAATCAAGCCATGTTGTACCCTCTGCAAACGGCTGAAAATGAAGAACGCTGAATCCGAGAGCCGTTGTGAGTGCAAGCACAAACACTACAATTCCGCAAATAAGACTGCCTTTTCTTCTTGACCAGCCTGTCAAATCACGAATCATTGCAAGAATATTTTCGCAAACACCCAAAACGGTTGACATTGCCGCAAACACCATAAACAGGAAGAAGAGCGAACCCCATATTCTTCCGCCGGGCATATTGTTGAACACGGTTGCCATTGTGTCAAACAAAAGGTTCGGACCTGAATTAACTTCAAGGTTGTAAGTAAAGCAGGCAGGGAAGATGATTATGCCTGCAAGCAGAGCTACGAGTGTGTCAAGAGAGATAACATTGATTGCCTCGCCCATAAGTGAATGGTCTTTGCCGATATAACTTCCGAAAATAGCCATACCGCCCATACCTGTTGACAGCGAGAAAAATGCCTGATTCATCGCACCCACAACAACATCACCGTTGATTTTTGAAAAGTCGGGTTTGAGGTAAAATGTCATACCCTCACCCGAACCGCTCAAAAACAGACTGTGGATTGCAAGCACAATCATAAGTGCAAGCAAAGCAATCATCATATATTTTGTTATCCTCTCAAGTCCGCCCTGAATGTTGAACGAGAGTATAACAAAGGCGATAACAACCGTTATCATCATAAAAATAACATTGACTGACGGATTTGCAATCATTGTGGTAAATCCGAGGTCACGGTTGTTACCCGTCAGAAAATTTATGAAGTAGTAAATTATCCAACCGCAAACAACTGTGTAAAAAGCCATAATTGCAAGGTTGCCCACAAGGCATGCCCAACCGAAACCGCCCCATTTTTGCTTTGGCTTTTCAAGTTTGCGGTACATTTTAATCGGACTTGTCTGTGCCGCTCTGCCCACCGAAAATTCCATTATCAAACACGGAATTCCCAAAACAATAAGACAGATGATGTACACAAGCATAAAACTTCCGCCACCGTATTGTCCGCACATCCACGGAAACTTCCACACATTTCCGCAACCGATTGCACAGCCTGCCGAAAGCATTATAAATCCGAGTCGGCTTCCTAATTTTTCACGATTCACAACACAAGTCCTCCTGCCGAATTTATTTTATCTACACAATATTTTTTCGTCATAAATACTGCTCCTTTGTTTATTTTGCAATACAAAGAGTAGTATAGCAAATAAAATACCATTTGTAAAATTGATAAAACTGTGCTATAATAACGAAGATATCGTTCGTATAAAAGAGGATTTAGTTATGGATACCAATGTGCTTAAAACCTTTGTAGCTGTGTGCGAATATTCGGGATTTTCTGCTGCAGCGGAAAAGCTCGGCTATACCCAGTCAACCGTTTCATCACAGATAAAACAGTTGGAAAGCGAGCTTAACACGGTGCTTTTTGACCGCTTTTACCACAGAATCAGCCTGACTTCCGACGGCATAACGGTTCTGCAACACGCAAGAGAAATTCTTGAATCTCACGAAAAGATGCTTGAAGATTTGCGTACCCCCGAAACAATTGAGGGCAACATTCGCCTTGCAATGTCAAGTTCTGTCTGCAACCGATTTTTTAAAGATGATTTTCTTGAGTTCAGAAAGCATTTTCCTAATATTCACCTTGTCGTTGTCGAAAGCGGTACAGAGCAGATGTTTGATATGTTACGCAAAAATGAGGTTGATTTGATTTTTACGCTTGACAGCCACATTTATGATTCGGAATTTATAATTTGTGCAGAGCATGAGGAAAAGATTCACTTCTTTGCATCAGTTGACAATCCACTTTTGAATAAAGAAAATATTTCGCTAAAAGAATTATGTACCGAGGATTTTGTACTGACCGAAAGTAATATGAGCTACAGAAAATTGCTCAACAATGAACTTGCCGCACAATCGCTTGAAATTCACCCTGTTTTGGAAATAGGAAACCCTCTACAAATTTGTTCTCTAATCAAAAACAGCAAAATGATCTCGTTCTTGCCTGATTTCATCACGGAGGATTACTACAATTCGGGAGAGATAAAACATCTTCCCGTCAACGATTGTGATGTTTCGGTGTGGACGCAGTTGCTTATCCACAAAAACAAGTGGAAATCTCCTGCGCTTAATGCGTTTATTGATTTTTATCGGGATGTTATACGAAAATAAAAAGTATCACATTTTGCCCTACGCACCGCCGTATTGCGTTATGATAATCTTGGCAAGCTTTGCGTTCGGCTTTTTGATATTGACGGGGTACTGTAACTTTTTTTCATAGACAAACATCAGCAATCCTCCTCGTTTTCCCACGGCCACGGTCCCTTTATCCAGCTCCACATATTGGTGCTTGTCATACTCTTTTTCAAAGGACCGAATTTTTCTTCATATTCTTCAACAAGCGGTTTCAATTTTTCTTTGAAACCGTTCATTTTTTGTATCATTGCCGTATCGTGCGGATGAGTGTCAAGATAAATCTGAAGGTCAAGTGCGGCAAATTCGTAGGTTGAAATTTTCTTTAAAAGAATTTCTCTTTCAGTCAAGTCCCTCACCGCATTTCTTTCCGTAGAATGGTTTGTTGAGAACGGGGAACATTGTACCCGACTCAAGTCCCTGCAACGGGCTGTAGGTTGGGGAGTCGAACTGCTGAAAGGGAACATATGCCATAGCCTCGCTCGTTCTCTTTGGCAGACACGGTATTCCGTACTGCTGAGAAATAATTTCTTTAATATCCAATTTAATTCTCCTTTTTGTTCAAACTTATGAACATTGCTGTTCATTCTCATAATATGCCCGTTTCATACTTGTGTTTACATAATAAAAAAACAGAGCCGACAGCAATGCCGTCAGCCCTGATACAGAGGTTTTACCGTGAATATCCGATTAAATGTTAATTAACCTTTTTGGCAGAATTTGAAGTAACCTTTGCAATGATTGCAAAAACTACACAAAGCACAATTCCGATTGCCGAAACGATGCCTACAAGAGTAAAGTTTGTGTTTGAAATGAGTGAAAAATCAAGCACACCGCTCTCGGGATTCTGAAGTGACGCAAAAACTGCAACAGCGTCAATAATTACGGCAACCATAAGTGAAAGAATTGAAATTGATGCCGAAACAGTTTCTGTAAGGTTCTTTTCAATTTTCTTTGCAACGCTGATTTTTTCACTTCTGAAGTTAAGACAGCCGAAAAGCCAGAATACAGCCGCCGCATTGATTATTGTTTCGGGAATCATATATGTAGCGTTGTAGCTGAGTGAATAGAGAAGTCCGTCGGTTGAGGGGATTGAAACACCGGCCCATACGGTACAGCCCGAAATTACATGACAGATATATCTCAAAGCACAAACTCCTACCGTGCCTGTTACGGCAGCGGCAGACGGATTGCTGACCTTGTTTCTGAGAAAGCCAGCAAGACCGATAACCGTGAATGCGAATATATAGTCCAAGAAAATGATTGTTACAGCTGCCCAAAATGAAGTTGCGTATGAGAGGGTTGACGCAGTTTGAATAAGCTGAATAATGCTGAATACAAATCCCGAAAGCAATCCCCATTTTACACCGTGGCGATATGAGATAATTACAATCGGAACAATGCTGAATGCGGTAACACTGCCGCCGTAGGGAAGTTCAAGGATTTTTACAAAGCTTAAAACTGCCGCAAGTGCAATCATAATTGCACATTCGCACATAACAAGTGCATTTTTCTTATTGTTCGTTTTCATTAAAACTACTCCTTAAATAAAATTCTTTCGGAGAAAAAACACAACAAAAAAGGAGTATGCCAAAAAGACATACTCCAAGTGCGTACACTTCAAGCTTAATATGTCCCTTCGTTGGCATTATCCAAATCAGGTTTACGGTCGAAATCGAATTTCCTCTCAGCCGGTAACAGCTCCCGTTTTGTATGTGATTATTCTCACTCTGATTACGAATATTACACATCTTTAGGTTGTGTAATATCTACACTATGATTATAAACTGTATTTGACAATTTGTAAAGTCTTTTGTGTGCAATGTTACAGATAATCGCATATTAATTGACAAACACTTTGCTTTTGTGATAATATGTATCCTGTGATTTTGCGGTTTATTGCCGAATGGCAGTAAATTTTGCAACAATTGATAAACTAATTGAAGAAGGTTTTTTAATGGACAGCAGATTTAATTCACCGGCTGAAATTGCGTCGCTGGTGTCAAAATCAGGTGTAACAAAATCAATGCTTCCTCTGCCGAAAATGATTTTGCTCGGACTTATGGCAGGCGCATTTATCGCATTCGGCGGTGCGGCAAGTGATGTTGCAATGCACGGAGTTGCCGATGTGGGGCTTGCAAGAGTGGTTGCAGGCGTAATCTTCCCTGTGGGACTTATGCTTGTTGTGTTTACGGGAAGTGAACTCTTTACAGGTAACTGCCTTATGATTATTCCGACGCTTGAAAAGAAAATCAAGCCTGTTTCAATGATAAAGAATCTTGTTACGGTTTATATTTCAAATTTTGTCGGTGCAATGATTATTGATTTGCTGATATTTTTTTCGGGACAGCTCAATTATTCAAACGGCGGACTCGGTGCATTTACAATCAAGGTTGCACTCGCCAAAACAACAATCAATCCTGCAACGGCAATTATCAGCGGCATACTTTGTAACATTCTCGTGTGCCTTGCAATCGTTATGGCAACAGGCGCAACAGATGCAATAGGTAAGATTTTCGGTGTATTTTTCCCGATTTGTGCATTTGTAGTCTGCGGATTTGAACACTGTGTTGCAAATATGTTCTATATTCCGACAGGTGTTATGGCGGCAATGAATCCCGAATATGTTGCAAAAGCTCAGGAGCTTTACGGTATTACGGCACAGCAATGTCAGAATCTTGCAAATCTTTCGGGCTGTGAATCTCTGCTGTTCGTTACAATCGGCAACATAATCGGCGGTATGGTCTTTGTGGGACTTCCGCTCTATTTTGCCTATATTCGCAAAAAGAAAAGTGCTTAAAATACATAAACGTAAATAATTCATGAGAGCAGTCGTTTTGACTGCTCGTTTTCTTTTTAGTGCAAATTATTTAAAAGTATGTTATAATAAGCCTTACAAAACAAAAACGGAGGATATAATGGATTATTCACAGATTCTTTCACAGCAGTTTAATATTAAAGAGGAGTATGCAAAGAACATCATCACATTGCTTGATGACGGCAACACTATTCCTTTTATTGCACGATACAGAAAGGAAATGCACGGTTCAATGGATGACCAGTTGATTCGTGAATTTGCCGAAAAGCTTGAATATTTAAGAGGACTTGACAAGCGCAGAGATGAAATCCGTTCACTCATTGACGCACAGGAAAAGCTCACGGATGAAATCAACCTTGCACTTGACAAGGCTGCCACACTAAGCGAACTTGAGGATATTTACCGCCCATACCGTCCAAAGAGAAAGACAAGGGCGTCAATTGCAAAGGAAAAGGGACTTGAACCGCTTGCTAACGATATTTTAAAGCAGGAAAAAGGTTTTGATCCGTCAAAGTCGGCAGTTGATTATATTGATGAAGAAAAGGAAGTTACCTCCGTTGAAGATGCAATTCAGGGTGCAATGGATATCATTGCAGAACTTGTGTCGGATAATGCGGAAATCCGTAAGAGAATAAGAAATCTTACAAACGCAAACGGTGTGCTTGTGTCTGTTGCAACAGATGAAGAAAAGGACAGCGTTTACAAAAATTATTATGACTACAAAGAGCCTGTTAAAAAGATTGCAGGTCACAGAGTACTTGCCGTGAATCGTGGCGAAAAAGAGGGATTTCTCAAAGTCAGCGTTGAAACCGACAGCGAAAAACCGCTTAATTCAATTTTCAGAGCAATGATTACAGACAAAAATCAGCTTTGTTCAGACATTATCCGTGAGGCTTGCACAGACGCTTATCAGCGACTTATTTATCCATCAATTGAGCGTGAGGTCAGAAACGACCTTACAGATACCGCCGCTGAAAATGCTATGAAGGTTTTTGCCGTAAACCTCAAGCAGCTGCTTATGCAGCCGCCTGTAAAGGGCAAAACCGTGCTTGCACTTGATCCGGGATATCGCACAGGCTGTAAGACTGCCGTTGTTGACAGCACAGGCAAGGTGCTTGATACAACCGTAATTTATCCTACACATTCAGACAAAAAAATTCAGGAATCAAAGCAGACTTTGCTCCGCCTCATCAAAAAGCATCATGTTGATATTATTTCAATCGGCAACGGTACTGCAAGCAAAGAAACCGAGATGTTCACAGCCGAAACAATCAAAGAGGCTGACCACCCCGTTTATTATATGGTAGTCAGCGAGGCAGGTGCGTCGGTTTATTCGGCATCAAAGCTTGCTGCAACAGAACTTCCCGACCTTGATCTCACACTCAGAAGTGCCGTGTCAATTGCAAGACGACTTCAGGATCCTCTTGCAGAGCTTGTTAAGATTGAGCCTAAGGCAATCGGTGTCGGTCAGTATCAGCACGATATGCCGCAGAAAAAACTCGGTGAAACACTTGACGGTGTTGTAGAGGACTGCGTAAACTCGGTTGGTGCAGACCTTAATACGGCATCGCCTGCACTTTTGTCGAGAGTGTCGGGACTTAACGCAACCGTGTGCAAGAATATTGTTGCTTACCGTGAAGAAAACGGTGCGTTCTCATCAAGAGCAGAACTCAAGAAAGTTCCGAAACTCGGACCTAAAGCGTTTGAGCAGTGTGCAGGATTTTTGCGTGTTCCCGAAAGCAGAAATCCACTTGATAACACAGGCGTTCACCCCGAAAGCTACAAGAGTGCAAAAGAACTTTTAGGACTTCTTGAATATTCCGATAAAGAAATAAAATCAGGCAACTTCTCCGATATTCAGCAGAGAGTAAAAGCAAAGGGAACAAAGTCACTTGCCGATGTTCTCGGAATCGGACTTCCAACCCTTGACGATATTGTAAAGGAACTTTCCAAACCGGGCAGAGATCCCCGTGATGAATTGCCAGCACCAATGCTCAGAAGTGATATTCTCGACATCAAGGATTTGAAAGAGGGAATGGAGCTTAAAGGCACGGTCAGAAATGTAATTGACTTCGGCGCATTTGTCGATATCGGCGTTCATCAGGACGGACTTGTTCATATTTCGCAGATTTGTGATAAGTACATCAAGCATCCGAGCGAAGTTCTCAAAGTCGGTGATGTTGTAAATGTAAAGGTTCTTTCAGTTGATCCCGAAAAGAACAGAATTTCTCTCACAATGAAATTTTAATGCGAATAAAGCAAAAAAACAGTTCTATTGTTCCGCAAATCACCTTTGCATTATTCCGCAACTGTTGATATTGTTCCGTAAAAGGAGAATTTTAAATGCGTAAACTGGCTGTATATGTACACGGAAAGGGTGGTAATGCTACAGAATTGGAGCATTACAAACCTTTGCTACCTGAATATGATGTTATAGGCTTTGACTATAAATCAGAAATACCGTGGGATGCAAAACAGGAATTTACAAATCTGTTCGATAATTATTGCAAAAATTATGATTATATAGTTCTGATTGCGAATAGCATAGGTGCATTTTATTCTATGAATGCCTTTTCAGATAAACAGATTGACAAAGCTATGTTTATTTCGCCTGTTGTAGATATGGAAAACCTCATTACCAATATGATGAAATGGGCGAATGTAACAGAGAATGAACTTCGTGATAAGAAAACAATCTCTACTGAATTTGGTGAAACTCTATCTTGGGAATATCTTTGCTATGTTCGTGAAAACCAAATTCCTTGGAATGTACCCACCTCAATTTTATACGGTGAAAATGATAACCTTATATCATTTGAGATAATCAATAAATTTGCAGAGAAGATAAACGCTGACCTTACTGTTATGAATGGCGGTGAACATTGGTTTCATACAGCTGAACAGGTGAAATTCTTGGATAATTGGCTAACGAAGTTCATTTGATGATATTTTATAATAACGAGGTGTGCTTATGAAAAAGGCAGCTGCAATAATTTGTACCATTGTTATTTTTGCGTTTTACTTAAGCGTGTCAAATTGTTGAATCAACCGAAAAAAGTGTATCGCCTTATTGAAAGCAGTTGAGTAAAAAACAAAGGCTGACGATTTCTCGTCAGCCTTTTGTGTGTAATATTCGGTAATTATTCAGCCTTTTACTGCATATGATTTTCAAGGTGATTTTTCAATGCGGCAAAGGTTTCGTCGCTGATAATGTGTTCCATTTTGCAGGCATCTGCGGCGGCAGTTTCGGGATTAACTCCGAGCATAACAAAGAGCTTTGAAAGAACGGTGTGTCTTTCATATGTTTTTTCTGCAATTTCCCTGCCGAGGTCGGTGAGAATAAGCGAGCCGTCATCGCCTACTTTAAGATAACCGCCCTCTTTGAGAAGACCAACGGCACGGCTGACGCTCGGCTTTGAATATCCCATTTCTTCACATACATCAATTGATCTTATATAATTGCTCTTTTTTGAAAGAACATATATTGTTTCAAGGTACATTTCACCTGATTCTTTTAATTGCATAGTCTGCACTCCTTTACACTGTCTAATCATATCATGATATGAACAAAAAATCAATAAAATTAATTGTGCTTTCAATAATTATGAAAAAACGATTTACCGAAATCAACAAAAATAATATCCGAATTACAGGCGTGAAATATTCAATTTGCCAAAATTCAAAATAAAATAAAATTTTTTCGCAAGCCTATTGACATATTTCGAGTTTTATAGTACCATATAATCGGTTAGCGAGAGCTAACCTTTGATTAACAAATATTGTTAGTATCTGCTAACTTAAAGGAGATTGATTTTATGATGCCTTTGATGTTTGCTAACACAGGTGAAACCAATATTATAAAGAAAGTCGGAGGTTCTCCCGAGGTTAAAAAGCACCTTGAAAATCTCGGTTTTGTTGCCGGCGGAGAGGTTACCATTATTTCGTCACTCGGCGGAAATGTTATTGTTAATGTAAAGGAAACACGAGTTGCAATCAGCGAAGAAATGGCTCGTAAAATTATGATTTGATTCTATGTAACAAACACACGGCGGAGTTGTTCCGAGAGGTGTTTTTATACGGCTTTATGCTCAATTTTAGATGGAGGAAACTGTTATGAAAACTTTAAAACAGGCAAAAGTAGGTGAAACCGTAAAGGTTGTTAAGCTTCACGGTGAGGGCGCTGTTAAACGCAGAATTATGGATATGGGCATCACAAAGGGTGTTGAAATTTACATCAGAAAAGTTGCTCCGCTCGGAGATCCGATTGAAATTACTGTAAGAAATTATGAACTTTCGCTCAGAAAAGCCGATGCTGAAATGATCGAAGTTGAGTAATTTATACTTATAAATCCTACGGGAGAAATCCCGTATTTTTATAACATTACGGTTAGCTTTTGCTAATCTAAGAGAGGATAACTGATATATGGAAATTAAAATTGCTCTTGCAGGTAACCCTAACTGCGGTAAGACAACTTTGTTTAACGCACTCACGGGTTCCAATCAGTTTGTCGGTAACTGGCCCGGTGTAACTGTTGAGAAAAAAGAGGGTAAGCTCAAAAAGCACAAGGATGTTACAATCATGGACTTGCCCGGTATCTATTCACTTTCACCTTATACTCTTGAAGAGGTTGTTGCCCGTAACTATCTTGTAGGTGAACGCCCCGATGCGATTCTCAACATCATTGACGGTACTAACCTTGAAAGAAACCTTTACCTCACAACACAGCTTACAGAACTCGGTATCCCTGTTGTTGTGGCAATCAATATGATTGATCTCGTTAAGAAGAACGGCGATTCAATCAACATTGATGAGCTTTCAAGACAGCTTGGTTGTAAGGTTATGGAAATTTCGGCTCTTAAAGGCACAGGCATTATGGAAGCTGCCGAGGCCGCAATCAAAGCCGCAGGCTCAACAAAGACAGTTCCCATGCACAGCTTTAACGGTGTAGTTGAACACGCAATCGCTCACATTGAAGAGGCGGCTGTTCACAATATGCCCGAAGAACAGCAGCGTTGGTACGCTATCAAGATTTTTGAGCGTGACGACAAGGTTCTTGCAAAGCTTGACATTCCGCAGAATGTTATTGACCACATTGAAAAAGATATTCAGGCGGCTGAAAAAGAGCTTGATGATGACGCAGAAAGTATCATCACTAATGAGAGATACATCTACATTGCCTCAATCATCAAGAGCTGTTATAAGAAGAAAAACAAGGGTAAGCTTACAACATCGGACAAGATTGATAAGGTTGTAACCAACCGTTGGCTCGGCCTTCCGATTTTTGCGGTTATTATGTTCCTTGTTTACTACATATCAATGCAGACAGTAGGTACTGCCGCAACTGACTGGGCAAATGACGGTCTTTTCGGTGACGGCTGGCACCTTTTCGGTATCGGCTCATCACAGGCTGCCGAGGCTGAAGAAACCTACGGTGATTCAGATGCAATTATCGAGGCGTTCAATGCTCAGTACGGTAATGACGACATTGCAGAAGCTGTTGACCTTGAATCTAAAAATTATTCCGAAGATGCCGCTAAGGCCGCTCTTACAGAGCTCGTAAATCTCACACCTTCAGACGCAAGCGTTACATATTCTGTTCAGGATGAAGAAACTCTTGAAATTACAGAAACTCCCGATACTAAGAAATCTGATCTTGAAAAGGCTGTTTCAAACTACCTCAACACAGATTATAAAGAGGGTTACGGTGCTCCCGATGCCGCAACATACGGAATCTGGGTTCCCGGTATTCCTGTTCTTATCGGCAACGGTCTTGATGCAATCAACTGTGCAGACTGGCTCAACGGTCTAATCCTTGACGGTATCGTAGCCGGCGTAGGTGCGGTTCTCGGCTTTGTTCCGCAGATGCTTGTACTTTTCATTCTCCTTGCTTTCCTCGAAAGCTGTGGTTATATGGCTCGTATCGCATTCGTACTCGACCGTATCTTCCGTAAGTTCGGTCTTTCGGGTAAGTCGTTTATCCCAATGCTTGTCGGCACAGGCTGCGGTGTTCCAGGCATCATGGCGTCCCGTACAATCGAGAATGAGCGTGACCGCCGTATGACTATTATGACAACAACATTCATTCCCTGCGGTGCTAAACAGCCGTTCATCGCTATGATTGCAGGTGCTATCTTCGGTGGTTCACCGTGGATTGCAACATCGGCTTACTTCATCGGTATGGCTGCAATCGTAGTTTCAGGCATTATGCTTAAAAAGACAAAGATGTTCTCAGGCGATCCCGCTCCGTTTGTAATGGAGCTTCCGGCTTATCATCTTCCGACAGTAGGCAACCTTCTCCGTTCAATGTGGGAGCGTGGCTGGTCATTCATCAAGAAAGCCGGTACAATTATTCTCCTTTCTACAATCCTTGTTTGGTTCACAACATACTTCGGATTTGTTGACGGTGCATTCCGTATGCTCGGTGAGGACGAAATCGGAAACTCAATTCTTGCCGCAATCGGTAATGGTCTTGCATGGATTTTTGCACCGCTCGGCTGGGGCAACTGGCAGGCAACCGTTGCATCTATCACAGGTCTTGTTGCTAAGGAAAACATCGTTGGTACAATGGGTATCCTTTATCCGGGCGGATGGACGGAAATCGGCACCGCATTCACAGGTTTAAGCGGTTTCTCGTTTCTTCTCTTCAACCTTCTTTGTGCTCCCTGCTTTGCCGCTATGGGTGCTATCAAGAGAGAGATGAACAACATCAAGTGGTTCTGGTTCGCAGTCGGTTATCAGTGTGTATTTGCTTATGCAATTGCATTTATGGTATTCCAGTTCGGTTCAATCTTTGCAGGCGGCCTTAATGTAATCGGTCTTATCTTTGCTGTTGCAGTATTTGCATTTATGATTTATATGCTCGTAAGACCTTACAAAGAGGCTACAACTCTTAAAGTTAAGTCGGCTAAGAAGTAATAAATTTATTGATTAACAATGGGAGGAATAAATATGTTGGAATGGTTAGCGGCTAATATCGGCACAATCATTGTTGCATTAATTGTTATTGCCGTGATTGCTTTTGTGGTTGCCCGTATGGTAAAAGACAAAAAAGAGGGCAAATCCTCCTGCGGTGCAAACTGTGCGCACTGTGCGTGTCACGGTGACTGCCATAATCATAAGTAAATGTTTTGTAGGGGGTACAGCTAAAAAGCTGTACCCCTTCTTGTTTGTTATTGAAATTATGAATTTGGTGTTGAAGAAATTTTACGGTGCAAAGTGTATTCAGAACTGTTCTGAATCGTAAAAAATAAAAGGAGAGATAAATATGGAGTATGTTTTTTACGGGTTGCTTGCCGTGGCATTCATTGCGTTTGTGGTTCTCGTAATCAGAAGTTACAGGAAAAAGCTTGCAAGCGGATGTTGCGGTGCAAGTGACGAAAGCGTTAAGAAAAACAAGGTTGCCGATAAGGATAAGTCACATTATCCCTATGAAAAAACTCTTGTTGTTGACGGAATGGTCTGTAAAAACTGTTCCGCAAGAGTAGAAAATGCCCTCAATTCAATTGACGGTGTGTGGGCGGAAGCCGATGTTTCTTCCGGCAGGGTTACGGTCAGAATGAAAAGAGAAATTGAGGATAAAGTCCTCAAAAAGACAGTTAACGATATAGGTGCATACACCGTTATGAAGGCGGAATAAGGTTTTTAGGAGCTTATGGCAGTATTGCAGAAAATTGACAATCCATACGGTATGATACAGACTGTTGAACACTGCGAATCGTTCAGCATATACCGTTCACAGGACAGCACGGGCGATTGCGAGGTTACCGTGTATCCTGTGTTTTCAGGCATTGAGCTTGTGTATTACGATGTACATATGCAAAGTTGTGACATTAATCTTGCAAAGGGAAGAGAAATGCTCATCATCACGCATTGTCAGGAGGGCAGAATTGAGTTTGAATACAAAAACGGCGAATATCTTTACCTTGCGTCGGGTGATTTGTCGATACAGAAGAACACGGAGAACATCCGACACAGATATTGTCCGCTGAGCCACTACCACGGTGTGTCGGTTGCAATTGATATGAACCGTGTGCCAAGGTGTTTTTCGTGTATTCTTGACGATGTTTTTGTCAGCCCCGAAGAGCTTGAAATGAAATTCTGTTCCGAAAAGCCGTACTCAATTATGCGTGAAAATATCAGCATTGAGCATATTTTTTCGGAACTCTATTCCGTTCCCGAAAATATCCGAAAGGGTTATCACAAGGTTAAGGTGCTTGAACTTCTTTTGTTTTTGAGCGGTCTTGAATACAAGGGTGAGAGTGAGGAAAGACGATATTTTTCACGCTCACAGGTTACCGCCGCAAAAGAGGCAAAAAAATATCTGCTTGCTCATCTTGACGAGCATATAACAATTACGGAGCTTGCCGATATGCTCGGCATCTCTTCAACTTCTCTTAAAATTTGCTTTAAGGGTGTCTACGGCGACACGATTAACGGCTACATAACGAACTGTAAAATGCAAAAGGCCGCTTCGCTTTTGAAAAACACCGACAAAAGTGTGCTTGAAATTGCAGGAATTGTCGGCTACAACAACGGCAGTAAGTTTGCGGGTGCTTTCAGAAGGGTGATGAACAAATCGCCGAATGAGTACAGAAAATCGCTCGTCTGAACAGAGCCTTATATGTCCGTAAAGAGCAGTAAAAAGACTTTGTAAAGTGCTATAATAACATTGTCGAAAAGATACGCCTATAATTAAAGTACAGATGTTACCCACCGCCAAAGCGGCGTGAAACATCGCAGAGTTTCATTCTGAGTATGAAACTCTGAGGAGCTAACGCTCCTTGCATTACTTGCAAGCTGTCGCAATCACTGCTTTTTGCAAGCAAAAGCAGGTGCATTGCTCCGCTTTAAATCATTTCGACAGACTGCGGAAATATCCGCAGAGTATTTGATGATTACTTTGCCGGGTAATTATTCATAATATCTCTTCTCCTTTCAGGGACAGCGTTTGCTGTCCCTAAATCTTTGCTGAAATTGTCTGTCCGTTTGGAGCGTAGAAAACCTTTTAAGAGCCGATAACAACCTTGATTGATGGTACATTTTAACTGTAAGATAAAGACAACAAAATAGTCTTGCTTATGGAATTAAGTTAGCGAAAGCTAACTGTGAAACAATTGTCGGATAATCACTGTGGTGTATTTATTCAATTCTATTCAAATCATTCATTCAATTATTTAGAGGAAAAGATGTCAGAAGATTTAATTATCAAGCATTGTTCCCCAACGCTTGCAGGAATAAAAACGGCTAACCTTTTTAACTGTCCGTACTCATCACGGCTTGAGTGCGAATGTGATGTGAGAAAGCTGAATAAAATGTTCTGCAAAAAGGGAATAAAAGTTCTGCCACTGAAGTTCAGCAACGGAAAGGCTTTAATCTATATTTTTCGCCCGTCCAAGCTTGCTGTTGATTTGTCCGATGAATATGCGTGCAAGCTGCTTGAGTCGCAGGGGTATCATTCACACGATGCCGCACGCTGTATAAGGGAGCTTCGCCACCGACTTAAAGACTCAACCGAGTTCCCGCACGAAATCGGACTGTTCCTCGGTTATCCTCCCGAAGATGTCCGTGGCTTTATTCTTCATAAAGGAAATTGCTGTAAATATTCAGGTTGCTGGAAGGTTTACGGTAATGAAGAAAAAGCAGCCAAAGAGTTCGCCAAATTCAAAAAATGTTCTGACATCTATTACTCTAAGTGGTTACAGGGCACACCTATTCAGAAACTGACGGTTGCGTGTAACTGACTTAAAGTGTAATCAAGTACAAAAACTGAAAGGTGAGTATATAATATGAGTAAAGTAGCAGTAGTATTCTGGAGCGGTACAGGTAACACAGAGCAGATGGCGGAAGCCGTTGCCGAGGGTGCAAAGTCCGCAGGCGCAGAAGTTACTCTTGCAAATGTAAACGATTTTGATTCTTCATCGGTTGCCGATTTTGACGGCATTGCATTCGGTTGTCCTGCAATGGGTGCGGAGGTTCTTGAGGACAGCGAGTTTGAGCCTGTTTTCAATGAATGTGAAAGTGCTTTAAACGGCAAAAGCATTGCCCTCTTCGGTTCATACGGCTGGGGTGACGGCGAATGGATGAGAAACTGGGAAGACACCTGTAAGGGTGATGGTGCAAACCTTGTTTGCGAAAGCGTTATCTGTAACGAAACTCCCGATGACGACGCCCTTGAGGCTTGCAAAAAGCTTGGCGCATCACTTGCTTAACTTAGGCTGTAAGTATTCAATTAGTTAATACCAATTTCATAATTTCATAGAAACGCCTGTTTACGCTTGTAAGCAGGTGTTTTTATTTGTTCGTTATTATTATTTTATATTCTGTTTGCGAATTATGAATAAGACTTAAAAAAATCCTGCAAAAATTCCCTTTGTTTATTCCAAAAAAACTTGATTTTAAAGCCTTGTTGTATTAAAATAAGCAGTGGATACATATAGAAAAGGAAGTAATTGGTATGCTTACATTAGACAAAATCTATCACGCATCATATGTTTTGAAGGATGTTATCAGACAGACTAATATTGTTCAGGCAAGGGGTATTTGTGATGATTGTGATGTTTATCTCAAACCCGAAAATCTTCAGATTACAGGTTCATTTAAGGTAAGAGGTTCAGGTTACAAGATTTCTCAGCTTACCGAAGAAGAAAAGGCAAGAGGTGTTATTGCCTGTTCTGCAGGCAACCACGCTCAGGGTGTTGCACTTGCTGCTACAAAGTACGGTATCAAGTCGCTTATCTGTCTGCCTGACGGTGCACCTATTTCAAAGGTTGAGGCTACTAAGAACTACGGAGCCGAGGTTTGTATGGTTCCGGGTGTTTATGATGATGCTTATAACGAGGCTTTAAGACTTCGTGATGAAAAGAACTATACATTTATCCACCCGTTTGACGATGAAAATGTAATTGCAGGTCAGGGTACAATCGGTATCGAAATTATGAATGAAATGCCCGATGTTGACGCTGTTGTATGTGCAATCGGCGGCGGCGGACTTATTTCGGGTGTTGCCTGTGCAATCAAGAGCCTTAATCCTAACATTAAGGTTTACGGTGTTCAGGCAGAGGGCGCTCCTTCAATGGTTGAGTCAATCAAGAACGGCGAGCCTGTTCATCTTGACAGCGTTTCTACAATTGCTGACGGTATTCAGGTTAAAGAACCGGGTGAGCATACATTTGAATATGTTAAGAAGTATGTTGACGATATCGTAACGGTAAGCGATGACGAAATTTCATCTGCAATTCTCAAGCTTATTGAGTCACAGAAGATGATTGCCGAGGGCGCAGGCGCAGCTCCTTTGGCTGCTGTAATGTTCAACAAGCTCCCCGTTAAGGGCAAGAAGGTTGTTTGCGTTGTATCAGGCGGTAACATTGATGTTACAATCCTTTCAAGAGTTATCAAGCGTGGACTTCTCATGACAGGCAGACAGCAGACTTTCTGTGTTGAACTTCAGGATAAGCCGGGTCAGCTCGTTGCCGTTTCAAATATCATTGCAGAAAAGGGCGCAAATGTAATTTCTATCCACCACGAAAGAGGCGGAGAGGGTACAGATGTAAACGGTTGTTATCTCCGTGTTGTTCTTGAAACAAGAGATTTTGCTCAGATTAAAGAAATTCGTGATGCACTTGTTGACGCAGGCTTTAAGCTTGTTTAATCAGTAATTTTTAATATATTGACAGGAGGTCATTATAATGGAAAAGGTTTATACTAAAAATGCTCCCGATGCTATCGGTCCGTATTCACAGGCTGTAAAGGTAAACGGTCTTGTTTTTACATCTGGTCAGATTGCAATTAACCCTGCAACAGGCAATGTTGAGGCTGCAACAATTGAGGCTCAGACAGAACAGGTTTGCACAAACCTTAAAAATGTCCTTGAGGCATCAGGCAGTTCACTTGAAAAGGCTGTTAAGACAGTTTGTTTCTTAAAAAATATGGAAGATTTCGGTGCTTTCAATGAGGTTTACGGCAAGTATTTCACATCAAAGCCGGCAAGAAGCTGTGTTGCAGTAAAACAGCTTCCAAAGGATGTCCTTGTTGAAGTTGAGGTTATTGCAGAAGTTTAATTCCAATTAAGAATTAAAAATAATATCCGTATAAAAATTACAATCCCGATTAACCGTAAAAAAGTTAATCGGGATTTTTGTGTTTATATTTGAAATATATGTTGTTATGAGAATGTAGGGGCGGATAGTTTGTAATGCCCACAAAACATATCAAGCCCGAGCGTAGCATTGTAATTGTTTGTACAATTCATCAACAATATTTTTTAAAATAAAAAAATCGGGAATAAGAATTTGCGCTTGTACACAAACCTTACTCCCGAAATTATCGAACAATTTAATTCTATTAGCCGACAGCCTTTAAAAGCTCGTCAACCTTATTTGTCTTTTCCCATTCAACACCGAGTTCTTCTCTGCCCATATGACCGTAAGCGGCAAGTGGGAGATACTTTGTTTCCGTGAGCTTGAGCTGTCTGATGATAGACTGCGGACGGCAGTCAAATACCTTTTCAACAGCGTTTGCCAGTTCTTCGTTTGAATATTTTGATGTGCCGAATGTGTCAACCATTATTGAAACAGGCTTTGCAACACCGATTGCATATGCAAGCTGAATTTCGCACTTCTTGGCAAGCTTGGCGGCAACAATGTTCTTTGCAATATATCTTGAGTAGTAAGCGGCACTGCGGTCAACCTTTGTCGGGTCTTTACCGCTGAATGCACCGCCGCCGTGACGAGAAAATCCGCCGTAGGTGTCAACAATAATCTTTCTGCCTGTAAGACCTGAGTCGCCGACCGGACCGCCGATTACAAATCTGCCTGTCGGGTTTACGAAAATCTTTGTGTTCTCGTTCATAAGCTCAGCAGGGATAATCGGTTTGATAACATACTCGATAAGGTCTTTTCTAATCTGTTCAAGTGTAACATCTTCATCATGCTGTGTTGAAATTACAACCGTGTCAATGCCGACAATCTTGTTATCGTCATATTCAACAGTAACCTGAGTCTTGCCGTCGGGACGGAGATATGAAAGAGTGCCGTCTTTTCTTACCTTTGTAAGCTGTTTTGCAAGCTTGTGGGCAAGAGAAATTGGCATCGGCATAAGTTCGGGTGTTTCATCACACGCATAACCGAACATCATGCCCTGATCACCTGCACCGATCTGATTGTCGGTATCGCTTTCGCCGTCTTTAAGCTCAAGGCTTTCGTTTACGCCCATTGCAATGTCGGGTGACTGTGCGTCAATTGATGTGAGAACCGCACAGGTGTTGCCGTCAAAACCGCACTTCGGATCGTTGTAGCCAATGTTGTTTACAACCTTTCTTGCAACATCTGCGATGTCAACATAGCAATCGGTTGAAATTTCACCCATAACATGAATCATACCTGTTGTAGCTGTAACCTCACATGCAACATGAGCGTTTTTATCCTGAGAGAGGATTTCGTCAAGAACTGCGTCGGAAATCTGGTCACACACTTTGTCGGGATGACCTTCCGTTACAGACTCGGATGTAAATAAATGTTTAGCCATTTAGAAAACTCCTTCCAAAAAAATAAGCACCGTTCATCCGAAAGGTGCTGTGTTTACTCATCTTTCGGTAAATACCGCAGGATTTGGCACCTTGCATACGCAGGTTGCCGGACTTCACAGGGCCTGTCCCCTCAGTCACTCTTGATAAGATCATTCTTATTCAATTCTATAAATAGATTATACAGTATTTTTCGACAAATTTCAAGATTAATTTGCAATTTTAAAAAGGTAAAAATAGTAAATATTTCAGCCGTTTGGATTGAAAATTTTAACTTATAGTGCTAAAATTAACCCGAGGTGACTGAAAATGAGTATTACCGTGAGAGAATACGGGGAAAATGATATTAATGGTATGATTTCCGTGTGGAATGAAGTTGTAAGGGACGGAGTTGCCTTTCCGCAGACTGAAGAACTTGATTTTGAAAGCGGAAAAAAGTTTTTTGCAGAGCAAACTTGTTGTCCCGTTGCAACCGATGAAAACGGCGAGGTTCTCGGAATGTATATTCTTCATCCGAATAATGTCGGCAGATGCGGTCATATTTGTAATGCAAGCTATGCGGTTTCCTCATCGTCAAGGGGAAAAGGTGTCGGCAGAAAGCTTGTGTCGGATTGCCTTGAGCGTGCTAAAAAATACGGCTTCAAAATTTTGCAGTTTAACGCTGTTGTAAAAACCAACACATCTGCAAGAAAACTTTATGAAAGCCTTGGCTTTGTAAAACTCGGAGTTATTCCGAAAGGCTTTTTGATGAAGGACGGTCACTATGAGGATATCTGTCCTTATTATAAAGAACTTTAAAATTTCAATTTAATCAGGAGGACAAGAGATATGATTATTGATTTCAAGAATATGGAAGAACAAATTTTGCCGAATTTTAAAGGCGGAGAAAAGGCATATGCCGTAAAGAAATTCACGGATAACAGAAATATGATTATGCACGGTCGCCTTGAAAGCGGTGCGTCAATCGGACTTCACACTCACGAGGGCAACTGCGAAATGTTCTACATCATTGAGGGAACAGGCAAGGTGCTTATGGACGGCGAGTATGAAAGGGTTGAAGCAGGCGTGTGCCACTATTGCCCGAAAGGTCATACACACAGCCTTATTAATGACAGCGACTCCGACCTTGTATTCTTTGCTGTTGTTGCAGAGCAGAAGTAATTTTATTTTCGGTTTATGATTTCCGATTATTCTCTGTTGTATCTTAAATCCCTATGCAAAAACTAAAACAGGGGTGATTACGGTGAACAGAACTGCAGAAATACTCGGAGAAAAATGGGATTTGCCGCTTGGCTTTACAATGGCACTCGGCGAAAATCCCGACGCAATGTTTGTCTTTTCAAGTATGCCGAAAAAGTACCGTGAAAGCTGCATTGACAGGGCGAGAAACGCAAATTCCCGTTCTGAAATGCAGAGAATAGTATCGGATATAGCACAAAAATCATTTAATGATTTTATAGGTTAACAAAAAAGCAACGGAGCAAAAACTTCGTTGCTTTTAAATTGCTGTCTGTTATTCGTTTGCACTTTTATAAAAATCTCTTTTACCGATAAGCTCGCTTGCATTTCTCCAACGAACTTTTTTTGAGCAGATGACCGTGCCTTTATAATTGTGTATGTCGTCTTCCTTTACATCACCATTATCGCACCAATAAATAAGACCGTCTTTTACGAAAAATGATGCGTTCAATATTTCACAGGTGTAATCTTGCTTCACGGGATACATGCTTATATATTCAAGTTCGGAAAATTCAAGTTCAAGTGCGGAAATATCCTCAAATTGTCGCTGAATAAGAACTGTTAATGTACGTTTTGTGTTTACTGGTGACATTGACAGATTCGTTTCGACATAAGCACCGCTTGAATATTTTATTTCTTTTATGCAACTGTCGTGAAATCCGATAATTTCTTTCATGAAATTGTCAATTTCATGCTGTGTACGAAGTTCTTTCCACATACATATCAACCCACAATAAATAGAATATGTAAATAATTATACAATATTCCGACCTTTAATTATATCGGCAAACTGTACAATCATTTTATGTCTGCTTTGTTGATAAAGCCAAAAATGCACCCCGACAAACCAAAACTGCCACGACAATGCACGAGGCGGGACAAATGATCAAGAAAACCAACCCGACCGATTGCGGAATTTTGTTGTAAAAATATTGACTTTCTATTATATGTACGCTATAATGTACATATAGTAATGTAGGAGGTGCGATTATGATTAATACTAATGTAACTAATTTCAGAAAACAAATTTTTGAATTGATTGATCAGACTGTAAAGTATAATGAACCTATAAACATCAGCACCAAAAGTGGAAATGCTGTGCTTATAAGTGAAGAAGATTATAATAATCTTGTTGAAACAATGTATCTTAATTCAATTCCCGGTATGAGTGAAAAATTAAAGGACGGAATTGAAACTCCGCTTGAGGAGTGTGAAGAATTTGAGTGGTAATTATAAGCTGATGATTACAAAATCAGCTCAAAAGGATAAGGAGAGAATCAAGCAGTATCCTGCATTAAAGCGTAATGTGCAGAATTTGTTTGAACTTATCAGCGAAAATCCTTTTCAAAATCCACCGCCTTATGAACGGCTTATCGGAAATTTGAAACAATGCTATTTACGCAGAATAAATTCTCAGCACAGACTTGTCTATATGGTTTATGAGGAAGAAAAAATCGTAAAAATAATCTCTATGTGGTCACATTATGAGTTTTAATAGAAATTCAGTTTATAAATATGAAAAGGCACCTTCAATGTGAGGCGTCTTTTTTTGCATCTTGCAAACTGTACCTATAAAAATTCTGAAAATTGTACATACAAATAATGACAGTGGTGTTGTATAATGACAACATCACAAGATAAATGTTGAACTGTTCAGAAATTTTAAGGCGTGGTATGATGACAAAAAAAGCTGTACTAATCAATGATCTTTCGGGACTTGGCAAGTGTTCGCTGACGGCGGCAATCCCTGTTTTGTCCGTAATGGGCATTCAGGCGTGTCCTATGCCGACAGCCGTTTTGACAAGTCAGACGGGATTTGAAAGCTTTTACTGCAACGATTGCACGGATAAGCTTGATTATTACACAAGTGAATGGAAAAAACTCGGCTTTCAGCCTGACGGAATCTATACGGGTTTCCTCTCAAGCGAAAAGCAGGTGGACAAAATCCTTTCATTTATAGACAGCTTTGAAACCGACAACACGCTTGTACTTGTGGATCCGGTTCTCGGTGACGGTGGAAGAACCTACAGTCTTTATACTGAAACTCTCGGCAAAAAGATGAAAAAACTCGTTTCTGTTGCCGATGTAATCACCCCGAACCTTACCGAATGTTGTATTCTGTGCGATACCGACTATTCAGAACTGATTAAAAATGCCGATTCTCCCGATTTTCTCGATACGGTTGCAGAGCTTGCCAAAAAGCTTTTGAAACTCTACAAGGTGAAAACCGTGATTGTTACAGGCATTGAGCATAAAATTTCCGATGAGGTTACAAAGATTAACAATCTTATTGCAGCCGATGATGAGGTGTTTTGTGTCAGCTGTGAAAAGACGGGCGGAAGTTATTCGGGTACAGGCGACTTGTTTGCCTCGGTTGTCTTTTCGGGACTGCTCCGTGGTGACAGCCTGAAAGATACCGTAAATCTGGCGGTAAAATTCATACAGACCTCTCTTTGTGAAACCGTTAAACTCGGTATTCACCGCAACGAGGGTATTGAATTTGAAAAACATTTAAAAATGCTTTTGTGAGGAAATTACTATGACTGCTAAAACTGTTTCAAAAACCGATTCAAAATATAATGTAAAGCTGATTGCAATTACGGCAATGTGTGCGGCTCTTATTACCGTTACAACTGCTTTTATCAAGATTCCGTCACCGCTTGGATACTCCCACGCAGGCGACTCTATGATTTATCTCGCCGCAAGTATTCTTCCCGGACCTTTCGGAATTATCGCATCATCAATCGGCGGCGCTCTTGCCGACCTTATTTCGGGTTATCCGCATTGGGCAATCCCAACAGCTATTATCAAGGCTGTCAACGCAGTTCCGTTTGTGCTTTGCAGAATGGCAATGAAAAAGCGTGGCAAAGATGAAAAAATCATCAGTCCGTCATCACTTCTTATGCTCATTCCAACAACAATCGTTACAATCGGCGGTTACTTTATTGCAAACGGTCTTATGTATGACTTTGGTGCCGCAATTGCGGAACTTCCCACTTGCTGGTTGCAGCCCGGTGTAGGAGCATTAATCTACATTGTTGTAGGCATCGGTCTTGATAAAATCAATTTCAAGAAAAAACTCTCGCTTTAATGTGAGTTTCAATAAGGAGAAGAAAACATAATGGCAGATATTCTTTATGTGTACAAAACATCTATCTATGCTAATCTGACGAACAAATGCCCTTGCAGATGCACATTCTGTATCCGCAACAATACCGATTCGGTCGGCAGTGCAGATACACTCTGGCACAAGCATGATCCGAGTATGGAGGATATTAAAAAGGCTGTTGATGATTTTGATTTCACAGGCTACAAGGAGCTTGTATTCTGTGGCTACGGCGAACCGACTTCAGCTCTTGATAATATGCTTGAAACCGCAAAATATGTAAGGGAAAAGCATCCCGACATCAAACTCAGACTCAACACAAACGGTCTTTCTGACAGAATCAACAACAAGCCCACAGCTGAGTTGATTTCAAAGTATATTGATTCTGTTTCAATCAGCCTCAATACCTGTTCATCGGAAAAGTATGACGAAGTTTGCCGTCCTGTTTTTGACCATGCGTATGAGTCAATGCTCAAATTTGCAGAGGATGCAAAGAAATATTTTGAACATACGCAGTTTTCAATCGTAGATACAATCCCCGAGGAGGACATCAAGGCTTGTCAGAAAATTGCCGATGACAGGGGAATTTACCTCAAAATCAGAAAATATTCCGATTAATCGTTAATTTTAATTTTTCATTTCATTTTATATTTCAGAAGTAAAGCCGACTTGTTGTTATGACAGGTCGGTTTTATTTTTATTCGGTATGTCATCCGCAACTGTCCTATAGGGCAATTTCACTTTCAAATGATTCTATTCTTAAAGCTGTATATCCACCGCCTTGACGGAGGTAATTTTAATTGCTATAATTTATACAAATGGGGTGGTGTTTTGAAAAAGACAAGGCTGTTGAAAATTGTTCTCAAGCGGACGGGTGCAATCAAGCTTTTGTGCAGTTATGTTATCGTGTTTTTTGCGGTGAGTGTTGCAATATGGATTTTTGAGCCGAACATAACTCGGCTTTTTGACAGCATATGGTACTGCTTCAGCGTTGCCACAACAATAGGACTTGGCGATGTGCTTGCAACAACGCTTGTCGGCAGAGTGCTTTCAATCTTTCTTTCGATATGTTCAATTCTCATCATTGCGGTAGTCCCCGGTGTAATCACAAGCTACTATGTCGAAAGCACAAAACTTCGTGCTGATGAAAGCAGTGCAAAGTTTCTTGATGACCTTGAACATCTTCCCGAACTTTCAAAAGAAGAACTTACAAAGCTTTCCGAAAAGGTAAAAAAGTTTAATCGTAAAAAGTAAATTTAATAAATGCGGACATAAAAAATCCCGACAGTATCAAAAACATACTGTCGGGATTTTGCTTTTAAAGAAATATATTAACTTATTTTATGAATCCCTGAACAATCAAAATCAGTACAAGAACAGGGAGTACATACTTGAAATACGGCTTTAAAGCCTTTGAAAATTTAATGCCTTTACCGGTGTTACACTCATCAAGGTAGTTGTCAAATCCCCAACCGAATTTTGTAACGCAGAAGAGGAGATACACAAGCGAACCTACAGGAAGAAGGATATTGCTTACGAGAAAATCTTCCATACCGAGAACATTCTGACCGAAAATTTGGAAACCGCTCCAAATGTTGAAACCGAACACACACGGCAAACTTGCGATCAGAATGATGATTGTGTTGATAAGAACAGACTTCTTTCTGCTGATGCCGAACATATCAATCCAGAACGAAATGATGTTTTCAAACACGGCAATGATTGTTGAGAAGCACGCAAAAGTCATAAACAGGAAGAACAGAGTACCCCAAATTCTTCCGCCGGCCATATTTACGAACACATTCGGAAGTGTTACGAAAATCAGAGCAGGGCCTTGGTCGGGCTGAACACCGTATGAAAAACAAGCGGGGAAGATGATAAGACCTGCCATAATCGCAACAAATGTGTCAAGTGCGCAAATTTTGATTGACTCACTCGGCAGAGTGTGGTCTTTTGACATATAACTGCCGAAAATTTCCATTGCCGCAATGCCAAGGCTGAGTGTGAAGAATGCCTGATTCATAGCGGATGAAATAACATTGCCAAGTCCGATTTCATTCACCTTGTCCAAATCGGGAATAAGGTAGAAGCTGAGTCCCTCGCCTGCACCCGAAAGGAATAAGCTGTTGCCTGCGAGTACAAGAATGAGTATGAGCAACGCAATCATCATAACTTTGCTGACTTTTTCAATGCCCTTTTGAATACCCCTGCTGCAAACAAGGAATCCGAGGACGGTGATAATCGCCATCCAAATTACCATTTCAAGCGGATTTGACTGCAATTCGTTGAATACTCCACCAACTTGCTCCGAGGTCATTTCGCTTTCAAATGAACCCGTCGCAAATTTGTAGAAGTAGCTCGTCATCCAACCCGAAACCGTGGTGTAGTACATCATCAAAAGGTAGCATCCGAGCATACAGAACCAGCCGTGAATGTGCCACTTGCTCTTTGGCTTTTCAAGTTTTTTGTAGCCGAGAACAGCACTTTTTCTGCTCGCTCTTCCGACTGCAAGTTCCATTGTCAAAACAGGAACTCCCATAAGAACGAGGAAGATTAGGTACAAAAGTACAAATAGTCCGCCGCCGTTCTGTCCTGCAACATACGGAAATCGCCACACATTGCCGATTCCGATAGCGCAACCCGCACTTACAAGGATAAACCCAAGTCGGGATTTAAAATTTTCTCTTTCCATAAACGAATTCTCTCCTATAAAAACAGACTTTTAAATTGTACAAAAAATTCACACATTTGTCAAGATGTTCTGTTTTTAATAAATGAAGAATTTTCGCAAAAAAACCGCATAAATAAGCCGTTTTTTAGAGCAGAGGGTAGATAATGGGACAGTGGTTTATGGTATAATATTATTAAAGAAAAGGAAAGGAAAAACCTAATTAAAAGGGCGATAACAATAATTGTTACTAAGTTAATGAAAGGCGGAAATTATTATGTTAATGAATTGTAAAAGAAAGATCCACGAAAAGCTTGTGTTTGAAAACGCACCGCAAAATCCCGAAGCAATCAAGGGTATCCGTGCATACCTTTTGGCACTGCTTTCCTATGCAACGATGTCGAAGAGATGTGAAAACGCTGACTTTGATTTGCATATTGATATTGAGGGCGATGAAACGCTTTTTGAAACCGAAGACGAAAGTGCGGGCGAGATAATCCAGAAGCTCGGTAATCACGGCGGATTCACAATTGACATCACCTGCAGCGGAAAATTTGTGAATATCGGCAACTGTTCCGATGAGGAATTTATCACGGTGGCGTGTTTTCCTGATAGAGTTCCAAGCATTTTTGATTGCCTTGAAAATTCTGGCGAAAAGGACTTCAAGTACGGAAAAATAGCTTATTTTGACGGCATTGATTTGTGGTTATCCCAGTACATTGACTATAAAACCTGTATGGACAATGTTTTTGATTTTGGCGACATTGTTGAGAAAAAGGACTTCGCAATTTCAAATTTGTGGAATAGTGAAATGTTTCTTGTTATCGCATTTGATTTTGAAAAGTATCACGATGAAGCTGAGGAAATCAAGAATATAATCGAAAGATATATTTATGTTGATGATGAAAAAGCATTTAAAAAGTGCCGCAAAAAGTGGGATGAGGAAATGATAATCGGAATTGACGGTGTGCAGTGGATTCCCGAAAATGTGGGAGAAATCGTTGCATTTACCGATGAAATCAACGAAGTGCTTGCTCGCCTTGACAGGGATGAAGATGTAGGAATTGAATCGTATGGACTTTTCTGCAATGTGGACGAGTTCTTCTCGGCGCAGATTTATGCAGACAATGAGGAACATTGCTTTAAAGTTGTTGCGGTTCAGTCCGTAGTATGAAAAAAGGGAAGGATTTCTCCTTCCCGATAAAAAGTTTGATTATTCTATTATGATGTTTTCAACGCCGTGACTGAGGATTACATTGATAAGCTCGTTTCTTGAATAATTTGTTTCTGCGGCAGAGCCAAGTGACAGTGTTAATAGTTCAACTGAACCTGTGACAAACACAACAGACAGTAATGTTCAAAATGTGACTGTAAATAATTCTGCTAATTCAGATAGTAGTACAAATGTTGAATATTCTCAGAATTTTGTTCAGGTTAATCCGAAAAAGAAACCTGTTCCAATAAAAATAGTGATACCTGTAGTGATATTATGTGTTTTGGCGGCTGTTTTGATTGCACCATTGATTGACGCAAATCCTGTTGTTTCTAACAGGTTGGTTGGAAAATGTAAGAACAGCAACGAAACAACATATGTATTTAATGAAAATGGTATTCAGTACTACTACAACTTACATACCTTGGTAATAAATGCATTTTCAGACGATTTTAAAGACGCTACTTTTGATAGAATTCATCTTTCAGAAAGTGATTTGCAGTAAACAAAAACGAGGAAGGCATAAAACCTTCCTCGTAATTTTTTTTGCTATTTTGCTAAGTCGAAAAGTGAAAATTCAAAAATTAAAACTCAATTGCATCTGTGAAATCGTCAGCTTCATCATCAGATTCGTCAAAATAATCGGAATCGTCAGAATCGCTTTCATCTTCGGGAATGTCAATCATATCGAACTCGTCATATGTAACAGCCTTGTTGAGCTTAAAAAAGTTTGTCTGGCAGAAGTAGCGGCAGACACGGATGTAGTTGAGAAATTCGGGAGTTTCATTCTCATAGTCCTCGGCAGAAACACCCTCTTTGATGATAAGCAGCATCTCGACAATCTGCGAGTTACTGATAAAGAAGTTGTTATGCTCCTCAAAGATGATGAAAATGTCGTCGCCATCGAGGTCATATTTTTCGCAGGCATAAAGTGCCTCACTCTTTGAGTTTCTCACAACTCTGTAAATCTCAAAATCAATCATATCAGGCTCATCACAATCAATGTTGCCCATAACGCAGAGTTCAAGAAAAGTCTTGCTCATAACAGCCTTGTCGGTCAGTTCAAGGTCAAAGTGCTTTTCAAGAGAAATGATAAGCTCGTCCTGTGACTTTACACCCGGTGTAATGAGTGGCTTGTATCGTTTGATGAGTTTGTTTTTATAAAATTCCGAATTTTCATACTTTAATGAAAGATTAGCGGCAATGTTGTCAAATATATTCATCGTTATCTCCTTAAAAAACAAGTGGTTTTTATGTTTACAAGTAAATTATAATCGAATTTAAGGATAAAATCAATATGCTTTTTGAATATAATGCCCAAACAGATTTATAAATTCGCAGTTTTCATTTATAATCTTAATGTAGAATGACAAACTTGTAGGGGCGGATATCATCCGCCAGCCTTGATGCTATCATATGTTTCTTCTGAATGTTTTGATATGATAAAAATTGTGTATTCGTAATATTGAAGTGAAATATATGGTAAGCAGAAAACGGTAAGGAGGAGAGTTATGAGCTTGTTTGATAAAATGAAAAAATATCAGCCCCCTGAAAAACCGAATGACGGCGAATTTAAGAGCGATGTAAACACGATTCTGCACGGTACAAGCGTTCAGAACAGAAAAGAAATGTGCGAGCTTGAATATATGAAGGCGAGAAGGCTTTTGAAAAATCCGACCGTTGAAACCGTTGCCCGTGCTAAAAATATAATGAATACCCTTGCAACCGATTTCGATTATCTTCCTGCCGTATTGTGGATGGCTGAATTTTCCGTGAACGGTGTCAAAAATCCCGAACAGGCGGCTATGTGGTACAAAAAAGCCGCAGACCTTGGCAGTGCGAATGGAGCGTCCAAAATTGCAGATATTCTTATGGACGGCAGAGGTGTTACCCGCAATCCGAAACTTGCAATGGAGTACTATAAAATTGCCGCCGATAATGGTATAGCGTCAGCATCATTCGCATTGGGTGAATATTATGCAAAAACAGGCAATAGGGAAGAGGCAGTAAATGCCTATGAAAAAGCCGTCAAAGGCGGATATAAAGATGCCGAAAAAAAGCTTGCTAAGTTAAAGAAAAAGTTTTGATTCTAATATAATTCTGTATTAGAATAATTGTGTATTGGTAAACGCAGTTCAATTGAAAATTGAAAATGGAAAGTTGAAAATTATGGTCGGGTATATGGATTGCAAAATGAAAATCCGTGTTGCCCGACCATATTATATATAAAAGTATATGCGTGTCAGTAGGGGCGTTCATCGGACGCCCGCCAAGTAAAGATACAAATACTATGATAGAAATAAACCGTATAAATGAACCATAGTTACCGAAATAATGTAGGGGAGAACCGTGTTCTCCCAATCGTGTGCAATGCACACGATTGCACGCATTGCGTGCAAATTTGAATAAACGGTTTTCATCATATTAAAAAATATGTGTTTAAACAAGTTCTGTCATTAAGGCGGACACCAAATGAGTGCCCCTACAAGTTTACATTAAAATTTGCAAAAAGAAAAGGTACTCATTTTCGAGTACCTTTTAATGGAGCGGATGATTACTTTGTGGTACGGAAGTTGCCAATCTCGTCTTTGTCTAAAGCGTTTAGGCTTAACTTGGATCAACGCTACGCCCTAAAAACAGTTCACTGAACTGTTTTCTAAACGGGCTTTCGATTCCCATCCGATTGTTTTATTTTTTAATTTTTGCAAAAAGAAAAGGTACTCAGTTTTGAGTACCTTTTAATGGAGCGGATGATTACTTTGTGATACAGAAGTTGCCAATCTCGTCTTTGTCTAAAGCGTTTAGGCTTAACTTGGATCAACGCTACGCCCTACAAACAGTTCGCTGAACTGTTTTCTAAACGGGCTTTCGATTCCCATCCGATTGTTTTATTCCTTCAATATGCAAAAAGAAAAGGTACTCATTTTCGAGTACCTTTTCTTGTGGAGCGGATGATGGGAATCGAACCCACACGATCAGCTTGGAAGGCTGAAGTTCTACCACTAAACTACATCCGCTTATCTGCAACATTGTTATTATATCACGCAGTTTGGTATATGTCAAGAATTTTTTTGTTGTGAAATATACAGGGGCATTCGATGAACACCCCTGATGAATTTAAATAACATATTATCTCACAAATTAGAACTTGTTTCAAATCGTTTTCGCAATTGTTTTAACGCTTTGGTTTCGATACGGCTGACATAGGAACGGGATATGCCTAACATTTTGGCAACACTTTTTTGAGTCATGGCTTCCTTGCCGTCAAGACCGTACCTCAGTACAATAATCTTTTGCTCACGCTCGTTAAGTTCCTCTCTTATGAACTGACCGAGCTTTTTTGAATTAAGCTTCAAATCAAGATTGTCGATTATATTATCGTCAACCGACATAATATCAAGAAGGGTGAGAGGGTTGCCGTCCTTGTCGGTATCAATTGTTTCGTTTAAAGAAATATCCTGTGCACTTTTCTTTGCATTTCTGAAATGCATAAGAATTTCGTTTTCAATGCATCTGCTCGCATAAGAACTTAATTTTATGTTTTTGTTTATGTCAAATGTGTTGATTGCCTTTATCAGACCGATTGTGCCGATGGATACAAGGTCATCCTGTTCGCTTTGTGTTCCGTAATATTTCTTTATTATGTGTGCAACAAGCCTCAGATTGTGTTCAACAAGCATATTTCTTGCCGCAATATCGCCGTTTGCACTTTTTTCAAGACATTCACGCTCTTGCTTTTCTGTTAAAGGTTTTGGAAACGAACCGCCTCCGCAAACATGAAGAATGAAAAAACATATATATTGTCCTAAAAATCCGAGTAACTCAATCATAACAGCACCCCTTAAACTAAAATTTATCGTTATATAATTTTATTCGTGAAATGTTCAATAATTGCCTGTACCTGATTTTCCTCAAAAACTTCACAAAACAATCAAAAACTTGATTTTTGCAATGAATTTGTATAATATACCACTTGAAATTTTGGCAAGAATAAACTACAATTTAACTATGTCGTGTTTCGACAAAATATTTTAGGGGGGCTTTCTTTTGGAAAAGATTTTCAAACTGAAAGAAAACGGCACTAATGTCAAAACCGAGGTTATTGCCGGCATTACAACATTCCTTGCAATGGCTTACATACTCGCTGTAAACCCGAGTATTCTTTCTGCCGCAGGAATGGATCCGAATGCAATCTTTGCAGCAACAGCTGTATCGGCTGCTTTCGCAACACTCATCATGGCATTTTATGCCAACTATCCTGTAGTTCTTGCTTCCGGTATGGGACTGAATGCATATTTTGCATACACAGTTGTTCCGCAGCTTGCAGAGCAGGGTATCACAAATCCATGGCAGGTAGCTTTGACAGCTATCCTTGTTGAGGGTATTATTTTCATTATCCTCTCAATCTTCAAATTCCGTGAAACACTTGTAAACAAGGTTCCTCAGAACCTCAAGTACGGTATTTCGGCAGGTATCGGTCTTTTTATCACAATTGTAGGTCTTAAGGGCGCAGGCGTTATCACAACAGACGCTTACTATGACGGCAAGGCTGTTCAGTCATCAACTCTCGTTAAGCTCGGTGATGTTGGTTCTGCTCCGGTGGTTCTTGCACTTGTCGGTATCCTCATTGTTGCTACACTCTGGCACTACAGAGTTAAAGGCTCAATCCTTATCGGTATCCTTGCAACATGGGTTCTCGGCATCATTGCTCAGCTTTGCGGTTGGTATCAGGGTGCATCGCTCATTCCTGATTTTGCAAACTACTCTGTATTCGGACCTGTCCAGAATATGGCAACAGAAACTTTCTTCAAGTTTGATTTCGGTTATGTGGCACAGCATGCGCTTAACTTTGCCGTTATCGTATTTGCATTCCTCTTTGTTGACCTCTTCGATACAGTAGGTACACTTATCGGTGTTGCTCAGGAGGGTAATCTCCTCAATGAAAAGGGCGAACTTCCCCGTGTAGGTCGTGCTCTTATGTCTGATGCACTCGGTACATGCCTTGGTGCTTGCCTCGGTACATCAACAGTAACATCTTATGTTGAGTCAACAACAGGTGTTGCAGAGGGCGGCAGAACAGGTCTTACAGCTCTTACTTCTGCAATTCTCTTTATCCTTGCTATTCCGCTTTATCCGATTTTCCTTGCTATTCCTTCATTTGCAACAGCTCCTGCACTCGTATTTGTAGGTCTTCTTATGATTAAGAATGTTACAAAGATGGATTTTGACTCAGACATTGCCGATACAGTCGGCGGTTTCGTAGCAATCATCTTTATGCCGTTTGCATATTCAATAGCAACAGGTATCATGTTCGGTATCCTTACTTGGGTTATTCTCAAGATTGTTACAGGCAAAATCAAAGAAATTCATCCGATTATGTGGGTTGCGTTTGCTTTGTTTGCAGTAAGAATTGTAACACTGATTTGCGGTGTATCGTCGTAACTTCATATATAAACTCTGCGGGGGCGTTTTTCGCTCCCGCTTTTTGTGTTTTCTTACAAGTTAAATAGGTTATTGTTGTGCAACAGGCTCATTGACATATACAGCCGTTTATGATATGCTTTAATCATATTATTAATATATGAATAGGGTGGTTAATTTGAAAATTTCAACAAAGGGCAGGTATGCGCTCCGACTTATGGTTGACCTTGCTCAGTGTAAACAAGGGAAAAATGTAGCCCTAAAGGAGGTTGCCGCCCGTCAGGGAATATCGCTTAAATACCTTGAACAGATTATTACCGTACTTACAAAGGCAGGTTATGTGCTCAGCGCAAGAGGTTCAAACGGAGGATATCGTCTTGCTCATGAACCCGAATATTATACTGTCGGTATGATTTTAAGACTTACCGAGGGCAGTCTTGCACCCGTGGCTTGCCTTGAGGGTAATGAAAATACCTGTGATCGTCGTGAACAATGTTCAACGCTTTTTGTGTGGGAGAAACTCCAGAAGGCTATTGACGATGTTGTTGATAACATTACTCTTGCCGACATTATTGCAAATTCGGCAGATAACTATGTAATTTAATATAATCCGAAAGCATCCTTTACGGGTGCTTTTGTTGTTTACATAGCAATTTAGTAGGTAATGCGGTGTTTTGCCGTTTGCAAATGATGCTTTTGAATATTAGTTTTAAAAAATCAGAAAAAATTTCAAATTGACTGCTTAACGGTTGAAATTAAAAAAACGGCTTGAATATCGGCTTTTTAGACCTTTTCAATGATCAAAGCCCAGCAAACCTACTAAACCAATAGGAAAGATAAGAAAAAATTTCAAAAAACCTATTGACAAATAAAAAATCTGTGGTATGATATAGACAATCCAATTAAACCCCACCAATCAAATAGGAAATATGGGAAAGGTGATCCAAATGAAAAATCTCAGATTTAAACGATGTTGCAGTAATGCACGAATGTGATACGGGACACATCAAATCCGCAACATAACTTCTGAAATTAAAATTAAAATGAAATGAGGACATCAAAATGAGTAAATTAAGCGAAAGAAATCTTAAATTTGAAACAAAACAGCTTCACATCGGTCAGGAAACAGCAGACCCTGTAACAGACGCAAGAGCAGTTCCGATTTACGCAACTACTTCTTATGTATTCCACAACAGTCAGCACGCTGCAGACCGCTTTGCACTCAAAGATGCAGGTAACATCTACGGCAGACTTACAAACCCGACAGAGGATGTTTTTGAAAAGAGAATTGCAGCTCTTGAGGGCGGCACAGCAGCTCTTGCAGTTGCATCAGGTGCAGCGGCAGTTTCATATGCACTTCAGGCTCTTGCAAAAGCAGGCGACAACATCGTAGCCGCAAAGACAATCTACGGCGGCACATACAACTGGCTTGAGCATACATTCTCAGAGTACGGTGTAACAACAAAGTTTGTTGATCCTGACGAAGAAAACGCATTTGAAAATGCAATTGACGAAAACACAAAGGCTGTTTTCATTGAATCACTCGGTAACCCCAATTCAAATATTATTGATATTGAAGAAGTAGCAAACATTGCTCATTCACACAAGATTCCGCTTGTAATCGACAGCACATTCGCTACACCTTATCTTCTCAGACCGTTTGAGTACGGCGCAGATATCGTTGTTCATTCGGCAACAAAGTTTATCGGCGGTCACGGTACGGCTCTCGGCGGTGTAATCGTTGAAAGCGGCAAGTTTGACTGGGCTGCATCAGGCAAGTTCCCACAGTTCTCAGAGCCTAACGCATCATACCACGGTGCAGTATTTACAGAGGCTGCTCCGGGTGCTGCTCTTGTAACTTATGTTCGTGCCATTCTCCTCAGAGATACAGGCGCTACACTTTCACCGTTCCACGCATTTTTATTCCTTCAGGGCCTTGAAACACTTTCACTTCGTGTTGAACGCCATGTTGAAAATGCACTCAAGGTTGTTGACTTCCTCTCTAAGAACCCGAAGGTAGAAAATGTTAATCATCCTTCACTTCCTGACAGCAAGTACAACGCACTTTACAAGAAATACTTCCCGAAGGGTGCAGGCTCAATCTTCACATTTGAAATCAAGGGTGACGCTGAAACTGCAAAGAAATTCATCGACCACCTCGAAGTATTCTCACTTCTTGCAAATGTTGCAGATGTTAAATCTCTTGCAATTCACCCTGCATCAACAACTCATTCACAGCTCAGCGAGGCAGAGCTTGCAGAACAGGGCATTAAGCCAAACACTATCAGACTTTCAATCGGCACAGAGAATATCGACGATATTATCTATGACCTTCAGGAAGCATTTGATTCACTTGATGACTGATTTTAATTTTTTGAATTTTGAAAGGACTTGATTTTTGTGAGCAAAATATATACAAGTGTAACAGAACTTATCGGCAGAACACCGCTTATCGAACTCGTTAATATAGAAAAGAAATATGACCTCAAGGCAAAGGTTGTTGCAAAGCTTGAACTCTTTAATCCTGCCGGCAGTGTTAAGGACAGAGTGGCAAGAGCTATGGTTGAGGATGCTGAAAAGAGCGGTAAGCTCAAAAAGGGTTCAACAATCATTGAACCGACATCAGGTAACACAGGCATCGGTCTTGCATCTGTAGCTACTGCAAAGGGCTACAAGACAATCCTCACAATGCCCGAAACAATGAGCGTTGAGAGAAGAAACCTCCTCAAGGCATACGGTGCTGAAATCGTTCTTACTGACGGTACAAAGGGTATGAGCGGTGCAATTGCAAAGGCTAAAGAGCTTGAAAAGGAAATTGACGGTGGCATTATCCTCGGTCAGTTTGAGAATCCTGCTAACCCTAAGGCTCATTTTGATACAACTGGTCCGGAAATCTGGGAAGATACGGACGGCAATGTTGATTTCTTCGTTGCAGGTGTCGGCACAGGCGGTACACTCAGCGGCGTGGGTAACTTCCTTAAGTCAAAGAAGGCTGATGTAAAGGTTGTTGCAGTTGAGCCGCAGACTTCTCCCGTACTTTCGGAGGGCCACGGCGGTCCTCATAAGATTCAGGGTATCGGTGCTGGCTTTGTTCCCGATACTCTCGATACAAAGGTATATGACGAAATTCTTCCGATTGCTAACGAAGCCGCTTTCTCAAATGCAAATGATATTGCAAAGACAGAAGGTATCCTCGTAGGTATCTCATCAGGCGCCGCTCTTGCAGCCGCAATTGAGCTTGCCAAGCGTGAAGAAAATGCAGGTAAGACAATCGTTGCATTGTTCCCCGACACAGGTGAGCGTTACCTCTCAACAGGCGTATTTAACAGCTAATAAGTAATTGGATTACTTCCCGATATTGACAAAGGACAGCCACGCAGACTGTCCTTTGTCTTTTTTTATTGCAACCGTTAATTCGATATGGTACAATTGTTTTGTAGGTGAGTTTATGAAAGTTAAAATTTGCGGAATTACATCCGCCGAAGACATTAAGATAGTAAATGTCTGCAAACCCGATTTTGCGGGATTTGTAATGTTCTTTCCAAAGAGTAAGCGGAATATTTCTCCCGAAACCGCCAAGAGCCTGATTGAAATGCTTGATAAAAATGTTTTGCCGGTTGCGGTGACTGTTTCTCCGACTCTTGAACAGGTGAAAACTGCATATGATTGCGGTTTCGACTACATTCAAATTCACGGTGAGGTTGGAGGAGATGTGCTTTCAAATCCGTATTTAAAGGTAATTCGTGCCTTTAATGTGAGCGACCTTGAAAAGTTTGATGAATACAGAATGAATCAGAACATTGTAGGCTATGTTTTTGACGCACACGAACCCGGCAGCGGAAAAACCTTTGACTGGACAATGCTTGAAAATCTGCCTCGTGATGATAAATTGTTTATGCTTGCAGGAGGTCTGAATCCCGAAACCGTTGCAAAAGCCGTAAAAGCCGTTAAGCCTGACGGAGTTGATGTAAGTTCGGGTGTTGAAAATTCAAACGGTGACGGTAAAGATTTTGAAAAAGTTAAGAAATTTATTATATCTGCTCGAAGTGAAAATTAATAAAACAGTAAAAAAATGTTGACAAACCGTGATTTTATGTTATAATAAATCTGTTATGTTGTGTACATAACAATCCTTGCGGTGAAAACCGCCATAATGTCCAGAAGGAGGTGCAATATTAATGGCAGTAACAGCTAATTACGAAACAGTAATGATCATTTCAATGAAGAAGGGCGAAGAAGGTATCCAGGCCATCGTTGAAAAGTTCAAGGCTCTCATTGAGAAGCATGCCACTTTGAAGAATGTTGACGAATGGGGCAAGAGAAAGCTTGCTTACCTTATCAACAAAGAGAGCGAAGGCTATTATGTTCTTTTCGATTTTGAAAGTGAAGCTGAGTTCCCTGCAGAGCTCGACCGTATCTACAAGATCACAGAAGGCGTAATGCGTTCAATGATAATCAAGAAGGAAGTCGAATAATCAATTTGTAGGGTTTTAACCCGAACACGAAAGGAAAAGTATGTTAAACAGAGTAATCTTAATGGGCAGAATTACAGCTGACCCTGAATTAAAAACAACAAACACAGGCGTAAGCGTTACAAGCTTCAGCATTGCAGTTGATCGTAACTATGTAAAGCAGGGCGAGGAGCGTAAAGCCGACTTCTTTAATATTGTATGTTGGAGAAGTACAGCGGAATTTGTATGCCGTTACTTTGGAAAGGGTTCTCTCATTGCTGTTGAAGGACAGCTCCAGAGCCGTCAGTTCCAGGCTAAGGACGGTTCAAACCGTTACGTTGTTGAGGTTGTAGCAGACAATGTTTCGTTCACAGGCGAACGCCGTGACAACAATGCAGGCGGCTACAATCAGTCCTATGGCGGCAATCAGTCATACGGTGCTCCGTCTTACGGCGGAAACCAGGCTTATCATCAGGAACCTGCTCAGCAGGCACCTGCATCTTATCAGAGCGGTTCAAACTCTGATTTTCAGGATATGCCGTTGGACGATGATTTACCATTTTAACTTCAACTTAATTTAAATAATTCTCATTGAAAGGAGAACTTCATCATGGCAGACAGACCAATGAACCGTGGCAGAAAAGCTCGCAAGAAGGTTTGCGGCTTCTGTGTTGACAAGGTTGAGAATATCGATTACAAGGATATTGCTCGTCTTCGTCGTTATATGTCAGAAAGAGGAAAGATTCTTCCTCGCCGTGTAACAGGTACTTGCGCAAGACATCAGCGTGAGCTTACAGTTGCTATCAAGCGTGCTCGTCACCTTGCTTTGCTCCCTTACACAGCTGACTAATTTAATAACAGCTTTTAACACCGTACATTTTGTACGGTGTTTTTTTATGTTATTGAAGCACATTTTCTAATGACAGCATGTTGACAATAACCGAAAATAAGCATATACTATGCTTGAAAGGAGATGTTTTTATGGCAACAACCAATCTTAATATCAGAACAGATAAAGAAGTAAAAGATAAGGCAGAAGAAATTTTCAGCGAACTTGGTCTTAACATGACAACTGCAGTAAACATTTTTTTAAGAACTGCCATTCGCGAACACGGCATTCCTTTTGAGTTGAAACTTGATATACCAAATGATATCACAGCTGCCGCTATAGAAGAAGGCAGAAAAATTATGTCTGATCCAAACACTCCGAGATATTCAAGCATGGATGCACTTAGAGAGGCTTTGGAAGTATGAAATACGATGTTCAGTTTACCTCTCAATTCAAGAAAGATTAAAAACTTGCGAAAAAGCAACATAAAAATCTCGATAAACTTTTTAGCGTAATCAATACATTGGCAAACGGTGAAACTCTAAATGCCAAATATAAAGACCATGACCTTATGGGAAATTATAAAGGGACTCGTGAGTGTCATATTGAGCCTGATTGGTTGCTTGTTTATGAGATTAAAGATGATGTGCTTGTTTTAATGCTCTACAGACTCGGAACTCATTCGGAATTATTTTAATATTATCCTATAAAAGCAGGGTGCGTAATGCATTCTGCTTTTTTCTGTAATTAACCTATTGACAAATACCCCAATGGGGTATACAATCATAACTGTAAGATACCTACAGGGGGTATCTTAAAAGGGCTTTGAATAATATATCCTATTTTGAAATTATGAGGTTGATATTATGGAGAATAATAAGTGTGAACATTGTGCAAAACACAAGCACCGCACCGAAAAAGAATACAAGTCGCTTGTAAACCGACTTAATCGTATTGAAGGTCAGATACGGGGGATAAAGGGTATGCTTGAAAAAGACGCCTACTGTCCCGATATTCTGGTACAGGTTGCCGCCGCCAATGCGGCACTCAACGCTTTTAACAAGGAGTTGCTTGCTAATCATATCCGCACCTGTGTTGCAGATGACATAAGGGCAGGTAACGATGAAACAATCGACGAGCTTGTCGGTGTTTTGCAAAAGCTTATGAAGTAGGAGAAACTATGACTCAATACAATGTAACGGGTATGAGCTGTGCCGCCTGTGTTGCCCGTGTTGAAAAGGCGGTATCAAAGATTGACGGAGTAAATTCCTGTTCCGTCAGTCTGCTCACAAATTCAATGAATGTTGACGGTTCAGCTGATTCGTCTGCAATTATAAAAGCAGTGCAGAATGCCGGCTACGGTGCGTCTTTGAAAGGCAAAGAGAAAAAATCGCCCGATGCAGAGGATTCTCTCAAAGATACCGAAACACCAAAAATCAGAAAAAGACTTATCGCATCGCTCATTGTCCTTGCGGTGTTGATGTATTTTTCAATGGGACATATGATGTGGGGATGGCCGTTGCCGTCATTTTTTGACAACAACCATATTGCAATGGGACTTGTTCAGCTGATTTTGTCAGGCATAGTGATGGTGATTAATCAGAAATTTTTTGTCAGCGGATTCAAAGGGATTATCCGCCTTGCTCCCAATATGGACACGCTTGTTGCACTTGGTTCGGGCACAGCCTTTGTTTACAGCACAATTGCGTTGTTTATGATGACCGATGCACAGGTGAGAGGTGACTCGGCGGCGGTTATGTCGTATATGCACGAGTTCTATTTTGAATCAGCCGCAATGATTTTGGCACTCATCACAGTCGGTAAAATGCTTGAGGCTCACTCAAAGGGCAAAACTACCGATGCTCTCAAAGGTTTGATGAAACTTGCACCAAAGACTGCTACGATTGTAGTTGACGGTGTTGAAAATACTGTTCCGATAGAGCAGGTGAAAAAAGGCGATATATTCGCAGTTCGTCCGGGTGAGAGTATTCCTGTTGACGGAGTTGTTATTGACGGAGAAAGTGCCGTCAATGAATCCGCTCTGACGGGTGAAAGCGTTCCTGTTGACAAGCTTGTCGGCAATACGGTTTCAGCCGCAACAATCAATCAGTCGGGATATATCCGCTGTGAGGCTACGAGAGTCGGTGAGGACACAACGCTGTCGCAGATTATTAAAATGGTCAGCGATGCGTCAGCCACCAAAGCACCTATCGCAAAAATTGCCGACAAGGTATCGGGTGTGTTTGTTCCTGCGGTAATCACAATTGCCGTGATTACTGCAATCGTGTGGCTGTTGCTCGGTCAAAGTGTAGGATTTTCGCTTGCAAGAGCCATTTCCGTTCTTGTAATCAGTTGTCCGTGTGCATTGGGACTTGCAACTCCTGTTGCGATTATGGTCGGCAACGGTGTCGGTGCAAAGAACGGAATCCTCTTTAAAACCGCAGTTTCACTTGAAACAGCCGGCAGAATTGACACGGTTGTTCTTGACAAAACAGGCACGGTTACTAAGGGTGAACCCGCCGTTACCGATATTGTTACAGTCGAAAATATTTCGGAAACCGAGCTTTTGAAAACAGCCGTTGCTCTTGAAAAATCAAGCGAACATCCGCTTGCAAAGGCAATTGTAGTTTATGCAAATGACAGACATATTATCGGCGATACCGTGACTGAGTTCAATGCCGTAACGGGTAACGGACTTACCGCAAAAATCGGCTCTGAAAGCGTTTACGGCGGCAATTACAGATATATTTCACAGTTTGCTGAAATTTCATCAGACGAAAAAGCAAAGGCTGAACAGCTTGCGGAAGAGGGCAAAACTCCGCTGTATTTCTGTAAAGGAAATAAATTTCTCGGTATTATTGCTGTTGCAGACATAATAAAAGAGGACGGCAAACAAGCTGTTAATGAACTCAAAAATATGGGTGTGCGTGTTGTAATGCTTACGGGCGATAACGAAAAAACCGCAAAAGCCGTTGCGAAAAACGCAGACATTGATGAAGTTGTTGCAGGAGTTCTTCCTGACGGTAAGGAAAAGAATGTAAAAGAGCTGAAAAAATACGGCAAGGTTGCAATGGTCGGTGACGGCATTAACGATGCGCCTGCCCTCACAAGCGCAGACTTGGGTATTGCAATCGGAGCGGGAACGGATGTTGCAATTGATGCGGCAGATGTTGTACTCGTAAAGAGCCGTCTTGCAGATGTTCCTGCAACAATCAGACTCGGCAGAGCAACACTCCGTAACATTCACGAAAATCTTTTCTGGGCATTTATTTACAATGTAATCGGTATTCCGCTTGCCATGGGTGCATTTATCAATCTTTTCGGCTGGCAGTTAAATCCGATGTTCGGTGCGGCGGCAATGAGCCTTTCAAGCTTTTGTGTTGTAACAAATGCATTAAGACTTAATTTTGTTAAGGTTCACAGCTCAAAGCATGACAGAAAAATAAAACATAAAAATAAAAAGGAGAATAAAACCATGGAAAAAACAATGAAAATCGAAGGTATGATGTGCCCGCATTGCGAGGCAACAGTAAAGAAAACTCTTGAGGCAATTGACGGTGTTGAATCGGCAGAAGTAAGCCACGAGAAAGGCTCAGCCGTTCTTACAATGTCAAAAAATGTTGAAGATTCCGTTCTAAAAAAAGCAGTAGAGGACGCAGGATACAAAGTAAATTGAAAATTTAAAATGTAAAATTGAAAATTAAGGTCGGGAAGAGAGTGTGTAAAATGAAATGCTCTGTTTCCCGACCTTTGTTTTATTGTATGTAAAATTGTGCAAAATAATGACAGCGTAATTATAATTGCTTGACTTTGTGATTTGTATATGATATTATACATATACAGATATAAAGGAGTTGATTTTATGGCAACAACAAATCTGAATGTCAGAGTTGATGAAAATCTTAAAAAAACAGCTGACACATTGCTTAACGAACTTGGTTTGAATATGTCAACAGCAATCAATATCTATCTCAAACAAATTGTCAGGGAGAACGGCATACCGTTTGAAATCAAACTTGATAAGCCAAATGCAGAAACCTTGCAGGCTATGCAGGATGTCAGAGAGGGCAAAAATCTTCACGGTCCTTTTAATTCTTTAAGCGAGCTTATGGAGGACTTGAATGCTGACGATTAAGTATCATACCATGTTTAAAAAGGATTTTAAAAGAATAAAAAAGCGTGGCGATTTATTCTGAACTTAATATTTTAAATTAAGGCACTTTGCAGAAATGCAGAGTGCTTTTTCTGTATAATAAAATTTCAAAGTTTTGTAATCATTTGTATGGGAACATCCACCATACACTTTTCATGTAACGGTAAAAAGTTTGTGATAAGACTGGTTTTATAAATGCAACAAAGATGTTGTTCTACATAAGAAAAAACGGAGTAACCAAAACCGATTACTCCGTAAATTCAATGTTAAATTACATTTTGTTTGCAAGGGCTCTTTCAAGCCAGATGTCTGCAATATCCATAGCAAGGAACAATCCCTTTTTCTCACTTGACTTAACAAGCTGTTTTCTCGGTGAAAGATAAGGGTCTGTAGCCATTAGCTGAACTGTTACCTTATCGGCAATCTCAGTTCCGTTGACATCCTTTTTACTTTTGATTTGCATTCTTATAACATACGGTTCTTCCATACTGCCGTAGTAAATCTCGTCATTGCAACGAACGAGCGGTCTGCCCTTGTAAGTCGAAAATTTCTTTTCGGTCTTTTTGGTATCTGCCACAAGGCATCATCCTTTCTTAAACATTAAGATACGATTTTACCAGTGCTTCAAGTAGGTCGTCACGGTCGATCTTGCTGATGATGTTGCGAGCGTTATTATATGTTGTAATATAGGTCGGATCCTCGCTTAAAATATATCCCACAATCTGATTAATAGGGTTATATCCTTTTTGGCGGAGGGCATCATAAACGATTGTAAGCCCTGCTTTTATCTGGTCATCTTTTTCCTCACCAAGAGAAAAAATCATTGTTTTATCCAACATACTGAAACACCTCCTATTCTGCTACTATACCATATTTCAAAGTAAATTTCAAGCACTTTTTAATAAATATGCCTAATTTATGTTATTTCAATGTCAAAAACATTGCTTTGTGTGATAAAACAGCAGTAATATTTTTTAATTTTATCTTATGCTTGTCAGATTATGTCACAAAAAGGGGACGGAAAAACCGCCCCCATAATTTTTAGCCTCTGAGCTTTACTCCGTTTTCAGAAAGATTTGAAATTATCTTGTCCATAATCTTCTGAACCTCGGCTGATGAAAGTGTTCTTTCATTTGATGAGAACTCAAAGCGGATTGTTACGCTGTGAACTGTATCTGTGTCATATGTGTCAACAATCTTTGTGCTTTTGAGAATCTCTCCGCCTTCGTTTTTCCAACACTCTGCAAGGTGTGAGAAGAACATTCCCTGAGGAACTTCAACGCTGATGTCGTAGTCCATCGGCGGGAACTTTGACGGTTCGTCATAAACAATCGGAGCGGCATCTGTGTTTGCATAAGCGTTCACATCAATTTCTGCAAATACGATTGCGGCTTTTTTGTCAATCTTCTTGTTTACTGTCGGATGAACAATGCCGATTGTACCGATATTTCTGCCGTCAAGGCATACCGAATAGAGGTTTACGGGGTGTTCGTAGCTGTGAGTCGGTTCAGCCTTTTCAAATGTGAGAGCCTTGTGCTTGATTTCATCTGTTACAACTGCGAGAATGTCACGGAGTTCAAAATAGATGTCCTTAACATTTCTTGTCTTGCTGTAAAGTGTGATTGCAAGCTTTTTGTTCTCAATGCAAAGACCGTTTTCATCAAGACCGTTTACAACTCTGCCGATTTCAAAAATACCGAAATCGTTTGAGAATGAAAGGTTTGATTTAATCTGGCAAAGCTGTGTGGGAACAATTGAATTCCTTAATGTTTCAATATTCGGGTTAGTTGCGTTTGCAAGCTTAACATTATCCTCAACAGGAATGTCAATTGCCTTGAGTTCATCGTTGTATGCCCATACATATGAGTGAAGCTCGTGGAGATTGTATCTCTTAACAAGCATATCCTTGATTTTGTTTTCCGTAGTTTTAACAACGCTTGCTCTTACGGGGTAGAGCGGAGAGCGTGTTGTGTGAATTTCAAAGTTGTCATAGCCGTAAATACGGGTGATTTCTTCAATGATGTCAGCCTTGATTGTAACATCCTTTGTTGCTCTCCAGCTTGGAACCGTTACGCTGAAGTTATCGTTGTTGAGCTCAACCTTAAAGCCGAGGCTTTCGAGTGTTGCAACAATTCTGTCGTTGCTGATTTCAATGCCTGTGTAGCGGTCAACAAAGTTTTTGTCAAAGTCAAGAACAACTGTGTCATACCTGAATGCGTACTCGTCTGTGAGTGAAGAAACAACCTTGATGTCGCTGTCATACTTTTTGAGAAGATATACAAATCTTGCAATTGCAGTAACAGTCATTTCAGGATCAAGACATTTTTCATATCTCATTGATGCGTCTGTTCTGTGAGCAAGTCTTACTGTTGACTTTCTTACGGAAACTGCGTTGAATGTTGCGGATTCAAGTGTGAGAGTAGTTGTATCGTCAACAATTTCCGAATCAAGACCGCCCATGATGCCGGCAATTGCTACAGGAGCGTCGCCGTTGCAAATCATAAGTGTGTTTTCGTCAATGTTTCTTTCAACACCGTCAAGTGTTTTGAAAGTGAAAGGCTTGTCAAAACGCTTGATTCTGATTTTTTCAACCTTTCTTGAATCAAAAGCGTGCATCGGCTGTCCCATTTCAAGCATAAGGTAGTTTGTAAGGTCGGCAAGATAGTTTATTGCTCTCATACCGCAGTAGAAAAGACGGATTCTCATATTTACGGGGCTTACATTGCGGTTGATGTTCTCAATCTGTAAGCAGCTGTATCTCTGACAGAGAGTGTCCTCAATCTTCATATCAATCTTTTTAAGACCGTCATATGCCTTTAAATCGTCAAGGTCAAGAGGTTTAAGCTCTCTGCCTGCAAGTGCGGCAAATTCTCTTGCGATTCCGTAGTGTCCCCAAAGGTCGGGACGGTTTGTAAGCGACTTGTTATCAACCTCAAAAACAATATCGTCAATTTCGTAAATATCCTTAAGGTCTGTGCCGTTCTTTACATCGTCTGTAATTTCCATGATGCCGGAGTTGTCATCGCTGATACCGATTTCAGCCTCACTGCAGCACATACCGTTTGATGTAAAGCCGGCAAGAGCTCTTGGTGTAATCGTGATTTCGCCGATTTTAGCGCCAACCTTTGCAAAAGCGGTTTTAAGACCGACTCTTACATTCGGAGCACCGCAGACAACATCAATAAGTTCATCTTCGCCTGCATCAATTTTGAGGAGATGAAGTTTCTTTGAATCGGGATGATTTTCAACCGACTTAATTTCACCTACAACAATACCGCTGATTTCACTGCCCTTGCGGAGAATATCGTTTTCAACCTCGGCTGTGGAAAGAGAAAATTTGCGGATAAGTTCAATTTTATCAAGACCGCTCAAATCAACAAAGTCCTGAATCCAGTTCATAGATAAAAACATTTTGTATCTCCTCTCTTATTCGTCATCAGTAAACTGTGAAAGTGCTTTAAGACTGCCGCTGTTAAGGTCACGGATATCCTTGATTCCGTACTTCATCATTGCAAGTCTTGTAAGACCGAGACCAAACGCAAAGCCTGTGTATTTTTCGGGATCAATTCCGCCCTCACGCAGAACATTGGGATGAATCATACCGCAGGGGCATAGCTCAAGCCAACCGCTGTGCTTACATGACGGACAACCCTCGCCGCCGCAGATAAGACAGCTGATGTCGAGTTCAAAACCCGGTTCAACGAATGGGAAAAAGCCGGGGCGAAGTCTGACCTTGATATCCTTTTTGAATACCTCGGAAAGCATTGTTTTCATAAAGTAGATAAGGTTTGAAATTGAAATGTCCTTGTCAACCATAACGCCTTCCATCTGGAAAAATGTGTTTTCGTGACAAGCGTCCGTAGCCTCGTTTCTGAAGCATCTGCCGGGGAAGATGGCTTTTATAGGTGTGCCGTTTTCAATAAGTCCCTTGCCGTACTTTTTAAGAATTGCGTTCTGTGCGGCTGATGTGTGTGACTTTAAAAGCTGACCGTTGTCAAGGTAGTAAGTGTCCTGCATATCTCTTGCGGGGTGGTGCTTAGGAATGTTAAGAGCCTCAAAGCATTCGTAGTCGGTTACGATTTCGGAGTAGTCCTCAATGTTAAATCCCATTGATGAGAAAATCTTTTCGCATTCTCTCTGAACAAGGGTGATTGGGTGATAAGAACCCCTTGCAAGCGCAACAGGCGATGTAATGTCAAACTGCGGCATCATGGCGATTTCACGCTGAATTTCCTTTTCTTTAAGTTCTGCAAGTCTTTCTTCAATAAGCTGTGCGGCCTGTGCTTTAAGCTTGTTTACCTCAGCACCGAAAGTTTTTCTTTCCTCGTTGGGAAGGTCTTTCATACCCTTTAAAAGAGCCGTGATGCTGCCCTTTTTGCCAAGATAAGAAACTCTGATTTTATCAAGGTCGGTCAAATCTTGTGTTTCGCCGAGTCTCGACTTGATTTCGTCTTTTAAACTTAATAATTTCTCGTTCATAAATTACCTCCGTAAAAATAATAAAGCCCTGCGTAAAATCAATTACGCAGGGACGAAATAATCCGTGGTACCACCCTGATTTTTGCATCAAAGCAAACACTCCCGAAAGCAGACACTTTCACAACCTGTAACGGAGTCAGCCGTTGAGATCTACTGGAAATTTCAATCTCACCACTCGGAAGGGAACTTCACACCTGCAACACCGTTGTATGCTTTCAGCCTCGGCACACATTCTCTTTGACGGTATCACGCAAACGCTACTTTCTTCGTCATCATGTTATCTTTTTCCATGATAACACCAAAACATTTTTTTTGCAAGAGTTTTTGTATCTTTTGTTGAAAAAAACAACAGCCTGTGATATCATATGAAATATCAATCACAAAGGAGAAAATACATTGAATAATTTTAACGAACAGGTTGTAAGACGGGTTAACAAACCTAAAAATCTGATTATAAAAATTGTTTCGGTGCTTTTGCTTATTTTAGTGCCGACAACATTGTTTTTACTTGCTTTTGCAACAATTGCATACCTTATCTATGTGGCTTTTTTCGTGTTTATAGGCGGAATTTATGCTGTTTGGTATGTGTTCAGTATTCAGAAGGTCGATTTTGAATATTCGGTTTCGGGCAATGAGCTTGAAATTGCAAAGGTTGTTGCATTGCGCAAAAGAAAAACCATGTGTAAGATTCAGATTAACGAGATTGAAAGACTTGAAAAAGACGATACCGAAATCAAGAAGATGAGATTTCTCAAAACTTTTATCGCCGCAAGAGATATTGACTCCAAGGACGAAAACTATTTCGCTGTTTTCAACAGTCCTGCATACGGCAGATGTCTTCTCGTTTTTACTCCGAACGAGGATATTCTCAACGGTATGAAACCGCACCTCAACAAGAATATTGTGGTTCAGTTATTCTATAAAAGAAAAATGAGTTGATTGTATGACAGTAACAGATGTAAATGTTGTAAAAAGTGCAATTTTTGAACGCCCCGATGATGCAAACAAGGGAACTCTGGGTTCATTGCTCTGCGTTTGCGGAAGCTACGGAATGGCAGGGGCGGCGGTTATGTCGGCAAAGGGTGCGTTAAGAACGGGCATAGGTCTTGCAAAATGTGCCTTGCCGAGAAGTATTTACCCGATTGTTGCCCAAACGATTCTTGAGAGCGTTTACTATCCTCTCAACGAAAATGCAGACGGCAGAATCTCAAAGGTAAATGTTCCGTTTTTAGTCAGCGAATCGTGCAAATCCTCTGCAACTCTTGTCGGTTGCGGACTCGGTGTGTGCGACGATACATTAAAAATTGTATTTTCTTTAATAGAAAATTCCACAACACCGCTTGTGCTTGACGCAGATGCACTCAATTGTGTTGCAAAACAGCCTGAAATTCTTTTAAGGAAAAAAGCCCCGATTATAATTACTCCTCACCCGGGCGAAATGTCAAGACTTACAGGTCTTGCAACTCCGCTTGTAAATGCGGAAAGGGAGAGAGTTGTCCTCGATTTTGCACAGAAGTACGGTGTTGTAACCGTTCTCAAAGGAGCAGGAACGGTAATTGCCTCGCCAAACGGCAAGGTGCTTGTGAACCCGACAGGCAATTCGGGAATGGCAACAGGCGGCAGCGGTGATGTGCTTGCAGGAATGACCGCATCAATCCTTGCACAGGGCGCAAGTGCGTTTTCATCAGCCGCAGCGGCAGTATATCTCCACGGTCTTGCAGGCGACATTGCCGCCGAAAAATACGGCAAAATCTCAATGCTCCCCACAGACCTGATAAATTGTATTCCCCTTGCCTATAAGCGTTGCGGTTTTTGATTTAAAATACAAGTAGAAACGGGATTCTTTTTGCGAAAAAAGTTGTGAAAATGAAGACGATTTTGTAGGGGCAGATATTATCCACCCACAAGTAACAGCACATAATTTATATTAAGTCAGATTATATAAATGTCACAAAATTACTTTTATGCAGTAGTGTGAGGTAATGTTTTACATATAACTCTGTTTATGGAGGCGAATAAAAATGATGCCAACAAGAGCGGAAGCTGAAAAAATATTAGAAGAAGCTGAACAATGTAATTCGGGTCCTTGGGTAAATCACAGTCGCATTACAGCAAAATGTGCTGAAAAGATTGCGGAATTATGTGAAAATTTGGATTCGGAAAAGGCATACATATTAGGGTTACTCCATGATATTGGCAGAAAGTTTGGTGTTAGGCATTTAGGTCATGTTTCTGACGGATATACATATATGATGTCATTGGGATATGATGAGGTCGCAAAAATTTGCCTTACACATTCGTTTAATAATTCAACCGTAAAGGAATACATTGGTAAATTCGATGTTTCTGATGAAGAACTTGAATTGATAGAAACTGCTCTTGCTAAAGTAAATATGGATGATTATGACAAATTAATTCAGTTATGCGATGCGTTGGCAGGCAGTGACAGTGTGTTGAATATTGAAGATCGTATGAGAGATGTAAAACAAAGATATGGTTATTACCCACAAGAAAAATGGAATTCAAACATAAGATTAAAAAATTATTTTGAGAGAAAAACAGGAAATAATATATACAAAATAGTTAATCAATCGTAAGTTGAATTGTTCTTTATAAGAATAAAAAGCGTTGCGGATTTTGATTTAAAATACAAGTAAGAAACGGGAATCTTTTTGCGATAAAAAGTTGTGAAAATAATGACGATTTTGAAAGGAGTAATGATGAAGAAAATTTTATGTTTATTTATGTGTGTATTTCTTGTTATCGGTTTGAGTGCCTGCGGAGGAGATATAAGCAAAGTGAAGACTCACGATGTGGATTCTGAAATCTATTCCGCAGATGATATTAACTCTGCTGTTGATACTATTGAAAAAGAGTTCGACGCCAATTGGAACGGCTGTACCCTCACGGAAATTTATTATGCAGGAGATGATTACTGCACCGATTTTCAGGAATTTGCCGACAGGAACAATGCAGATGAAGTTATTGTGCTGTTATCTTCATTTGATGTTGATTCATCAGGCGGCGACGGATCATTAAATCCGAATTCCACATATAATAACTGGAACTGGATTTTAGTCAGAACAAAAGGCGGAAAATGGCAGCATATTGATCACGGATATTAAGATAAAATGCATTAATCACTTATTTGTACAATGTATTAAAAATTTCACGGGACATATAATGTATCGGGAGGTGTCTTATGGCACGGAAAATCTTGATTGCATTATGTGTCCTTTTTGTTATGCCTGTTTTTGTCATTACGGGGTGTGATGAAGTGCAGGAAAATCTTTCTCCGAAATCCTCGTTTATTGCCGATTTCAGCTGTGAATACAGGAAAATGAACATCACGGGAAAGCTGTCGGCAAGCGGCAAAAAGCTCATCAACATTTCGCTTGATTCTCCGAACACGGTCAGCGGTTTGTCGGTTACATATAAGGGTTCTGATCTTGAAATTTCAAGGGAGAATATGATTTGCTCCGCCGATGAAGCGTACATTCCCGAAAGCAGTTTCCCGAATATTACAAAAGAAATTTTATACGGAATTGCAGACGGAAGGGCGGTTTTTGAGGGGAAGTGCGAAGATGTGTGTACATACAGACTTGATTCAGCGTTCGGCAAAGCCGTTGTCAGCACAAATTCAAATGGTTGTATAAGCAAAATCAGCGTTGACGGCGAAGATTACGAAATGGTGCTTTCCAATGTGAAAGATGCAAACGGCTGAACCGATTCACAAATTTTACGCTCAAAAATATTATGTAATAGCTGTATAAAAGCTTTTGGAAAGGCAAAAATACAAGTAAACAATTATTTGGAGCGTGAAAGCCTTGAATATACGAAGAGGAGATATCTATTATGCCGACCTGAGTCCCGTTGTAGGCTCGGAGCAGGGCGGAATCAGACCTGTGCTTATTGTTCAGAATAATGTCGGAAACCGATTCAGTCCGACTGTAATCGCCGCCGCAATTACAAGTCAGCAGTCAAAGGCGAATTTGCCTACCCACATTCCGTTGCACGCCGACAGCTCGGGACTCGCCAAAGACAGCGTTGTTTTGCTTGAACAGGTACGAACAATCGACAAAAAACGGCTCAAAGAAAAAATGGGTACTGTTGATGAAAATTCTATGAACGAAATAAATAACGCAATATCAATCTCGTTCGGTCTTAACGCATAATTCCGCATTACATACGGATAATGCTATAAAAGAAAATAAACAGACAACAAAACGGTCGGTTCAGCTTGAGAAAAACTCCAAGCCAACCGACCGTTGTTTGTTGTAAGTAAAGTTATCTTTTTCCTGCATAGACATTTTTTATGTTTCTTTCGGAATATTGAATTAGGTTGAATAGTGACGGGGCATCTTTTTCAAAACATACCGAAATAACATCGGGAGAGAGGGTGAGGGTAAGCTTATCATTTTCAATAAGTTCGTTGATGATTTCAAGGTCAAGAATCATTGATGCGTCCGTGAGATTTCTGTAGCGGTTCTTATCAAGCGAAAACATAGTTTGCGAGTTATTTTTTTCGGAATTATAAATTGTGCGAAAAATTACATATTCGGCACTCATAAGGTAGTTGCTGACTGCGTTTGTAAGGTGCTTGTTGCCGATTTTTGCAAGCAAATCGTAGATTACCGAGGTGGTGTTCATCAAAAGGCTGCGGTTTATTTTGTTGATCATACTGCCTTTTTCGGTATTGATGACAACCTCTTCTTCGGCAGCCTCAAAAGGATCGGCTGTGAAATTTCTCTGTACGGTTCTGCCGAGAAGATAATCGGTTGAAACACCGTAGTATTCGGCTGTTTTTACGAGAAAATCAAGACCGCATTCACGGATTCCCTTTTCATAATGTGACAAAAGTGCCTGCGAAATTCCCATATCGCCTGCAACCTGTTTTTGACTCAAACCTCTTTCTTTACGAAGAAATGTTATAATTCTCGGAAAATCTTTGTTCAAGACTTGACACCTCATTTTTAAAGATAGTATAATTAACTTGATTGTCAGAAAAAACAAAGCAGAATTTGCTCTGATAATATATAGTCCATAGTCAGTGCATTGAAAGCATTTACAGCAATATACTTTCTATACAGACAGTATAATACAAAATTTACTTTTTGTAAATAATTAAGTGCCGATTTGCTGAAAGTCGGTTTATGGGAGAAGTTATGAAATCATACATAATTCATTTTATAAGACACGGTTCGATTGATGATACACTTGCGGGGAAATATATCGGAACAACAGACGCTCCGCTTTCCGACAGGGGCAGAATGGATTTGAGAAAACTCGATTATGAGTACAAATATCCGGGTACGCAGGTTGTGTTCACAAGTCCGTTAAAGCGTTGTACCGAAACCGCAAAAATTCTTTATCCCGAACAAAATCCGCTTGTTATCGACAACCTTTCCGAATGTAATTTCGGTGAATGGGAGGGCAAAACTGCCGATGAGCTGAAAAACGATCCCGATTTTAAAAAGTGGCTTGCAGGCGATTCTTCCGTAAAACCTCCGAGGGGGGAGAGCAATGCCGATTTTACACGCAGAGTATGCAAAATGTTTGAAAGCATTGTTGAGGGACTTATGAAAACAGGCACAACCGAAAGCGTAATTGTCACTCACGGCGGTGTTATTATGACCTTGCTTGCAGTCTACGGACTTCCGCAGGCAAAACCGTTTGAATGGACAATGGATAACGGTTTCGGCTATTCACTCAGAGTTACTCCCGTACTTTGGCAGAGGGATAAAGTCTGTGAAGTTTTTCAGACGATTCCGCTTCCGTCGGAGAATGACTGATTTTTTGAAACTTTGGCAGAATTGTAGCACAGTTTACAATCTTTTGCCGTATATTGTGGGATAATATCCATTGATAAACAATTGATTAAGGAGATATAAAAATGGCAGATTATAAAATTACTCTTTTAAAGGGCGACGGTATCGGTCCTGAAATCGTAAATCAGGCTGTAAAGGTTCTTGATTGTGCCGCTGAAAAATTTGGTTTTGGCGTTACATATGACGAGGCACTTCTCGGCGGTTGTGCTATTGATGCAACAGGCGTTCCGCTCCCCGATGAAACAGTTGCAAAGTGTAAGGCATCGGACAGCGTGCTTCTCGGCGCGGTAGGCGGTCCTAAGTGGGATTCACAGCCGGGTAACAACCGTCCCGAGGCAGGACTTCTCGGTATCAGAGGCGCACTCGGACTTTTCGCAAATCTTCGTCCGTCGGTTATTTTCGGACCGCTCAAGAGTGCATCACCTATCAAGGATGAAATTATCGGCGGCAACCTCGATGTTATGATTGTTCGTGAGCTTACAGGCGGTATCTACTTTGGCGAAAGAGGCAGAAAAGAAGTTAACGGTCAGCCTGCGGCTTGGGATACGGAAATGTACACAGTCGGTGAGGTTGAGAGAATTGCAAGAGTTGCTTTTGACCTTGCTATGAAGAGAAATAAAAAGCTCACAAGCGTTGATAAGGCAAATGTTCTTGAGTCTTCAAGACTTTGGAGAGAAACAGTTAAGAGAGTTGCCGAGGATTATCCCGAGGTTGAGCTTAACCATATGTATGTTGACAACTGCGCTATGCAGCTTGTAAGAAATCCCCGTCAGTTTGATGTTATTCTCACATCAAATATCTTCGGCGATATTCTTTCTGACGAGGCATCAATGATTGCCGGCTCAATTGGTATGCTTGCATCTGCAAGCCTTTCGGGCAGCAAGCTCGGTCTTTATGAGCCTATCCACGGTTCTGCTCCTGACATTGCGGGTCAGAATATTGCAAATCCGCTTGCTACAATCCTTTCTGTTGCTATGATGCTCCGTTATTCACTTGATCAGAGCGAGGCGGCAGACGCAATTGAGGCAGCTGTTGCAAAGGTTCTTGAAACCTACCGTACGCCCGATATCTATGAAGAGGGTTTCACAAAGGTTGGCTGTGATGAAATGGGCGACCGTGTTTGTGAGGCACTTTAATTGGTGAACGGTATGCAGCTTTTCGATATGCACTCTCATATTCTTCCGGGTATAGATGACGGTGCAAAAACGGTTGAGGACAGTCTGGAGTTGCTCTCCTGTCTTAAAAATCAGGGAGTAACGAATGTTTGTCTTACACCTCATTTTTATACAAATGAAATCAGCCTTGAAGATTTTATTGCCGAGAGGGCGGAAAAGTTTGAAAAATTCAAACCGCACATTCCGAACGGTATGAATATCGTTCTCGGAACAGAGGTTTATGTCACAAAGTATCTTTTCAACAATGAAAATATCAAAGGTATAAACTACGGAAATTCAAACTATATTCTCACTGAGTTTCCGTATAATGCAACATTTTCGGACAATTCGTATGAAATGCTCGACAGGCTTATGAGCGAACAGGGACTTATTCCCGTAATTCCTCATGTTGAGCGTTACAGCTTTCTTGTTGACAATCCTGATGTGATTGAAGATTTAAAACGGCTCGGTGTTGTTATTCAAACAAATATTTCAAATTACACAAAGAAAGCTCCGATGATGAAACGCCGCAGAATGTTAAAGCTTGTAGGTGCAGGACTTATCGACATTATCGGTACGGACGCACATTCATTCAATCATAATACACCCGAGCTTTATTCCGATGCAATCGAATGTATTGCCAAAAAATGCGGTCAGCAGGCGGTTGACAGATTGATGAAAAACAGCGAAAAAATCTTCAATGCCGCAATCGGCTGATATATTGCAAAATAATAATCACACAAATAAAAAACGATTGATTTCCTTTCGGATTTCAATCGTTTTTTTTGTGCAACTGATTCTACGGTATAATCGGGAGCAAAAAAATGCCCGACTTTTACGCAGTCGGGCAGATGTATGATTTTAAGTTAATCAGCCTTCACAGCCACAGCTGTCACATTCGGGAACATTGCCCACGATTGGCTCGGGATCAACGCCTCTTCTTTTGTAGTAGTCCGAAACAGCTGCCTTGATTGCCTGTTCTGCAAGAACAGAGCAGTGAACCTTGACAGGCGGAAGTCCGTCAAGAGCCTCCATAACTGCCTTGTTTGTGAGCTTGAGAGCGTCATTGATTGACTTGCCCTTGATAAGCTCTGTTGCCATACTGCTTGTTGCAATAGCCGCACCGCAGCCGAATGTTTTAAATTTTACATCTGTGATGATATCGTTATCAACCTTAATGTACATTTTCATAATATCGCCGCATTTTGAGTTACCGACCTCGCCGATGCCGTCTGCGTTTTCAATTTCGCCTACATTTCTCGGATTAGCGAAATGATCCATTACTTTTTCCGAATAAGCCATTTTAATCCTCCTGAATATATTGTTGCCGAATATCTATTCAATTCTATACGAATTTTAACGGGTTGTCAATCAACCCTGAGCTTCCTGCTTTTTAATCTTTTCCCAAAGAGGTGACATACTTCTGAGGTACGAAACAATTTCGGGAACGATTTCAAGAATATAATCAATGTCTTCCTCTGTATTGTCGTCAGAGAATGAAAGACGCATACTTCCGTGAGCAATTTCGTGGGGAAGACCGATTGCAAGAAGTACATGACTCGGATCAAGACTGCCAGATGTACAAGCAGAACCCGATGATGCCGAAACACCCTTGAGGTCAAGTCTTAAAAGAAGGCTTTCACCCTCAATACCCTCAAAGCACATATTGACATTGCCGGGGAGTCTGTGAACTCTGTCACCGTTGATTCTTGAACGCTCAATTTTTAAAAGACCGTCAATAAGTCTGTCACGCATCTTTTCAAGCTTTGCGTTTCTTTCGTCCATACCGTCAACTGCAAGCTGAAGTGCGGCATCAAGACCTACGATTCCTGCAACATTTTCGGTACCGGCACGCTTGTTTCTCTCCTGAGCACCGCCGCAGATGAGGTTTTCAATTCTTACGCCTTTTTTGATGTAGAGAAGACCGCAGCCCTTCGGTCCGTGGAGCTTGTGTGCTGTCATTGAAAGAAGGTCAATGTTTTCTTTCTGAACATCAATCTTCACATAACCAGCCGCCTGAACTGCGTCTGTATGGAAAAGAACGCCGTGCTTTCTGCAAATTGCACCGATTTCGGAAATCGGCTGAATTGTACCGATTTCGTTGTTTGCATACATAATCGAAACTATAGCCGTATCCTCACGAATTGCATTTTCAACATCCTCGGGATGAACAATACCGTTTTCGTAAACATCAAGATAAGTAACCTCAAAGCCTTCCTTTTCAAGAGCCTCACATGTGTGAAGAATAGCGTGATGTTCAAACTTTGAAGTAATGATGTGCTTTTTGCCCTTTGCCTTGAGAGCGTGACAAACACCCTTGAGTGCCCAGTTGTCGGATTCACTTCCGCCGGAGGTAAAGTAAATTTCATTCGGGTTAGCCGCACCGAGATTCTTTGCAATGTTTTCTCTTGCAGTTTCTACGGCAGCCCTTGCCTTTGCACCGATTGTATAAATGCTTGACGGGTTTCCGTAAACCTCGGTGAGGTATGGCATCATTTTTTCAAGCACCTTCGGCGAAAGTGCTGTAGTAGCCGAGTTGTCGGCATAAACATATCTCATTTTATATCCACCTTTATATAAGTTTATTGTTATGCAAATTGTTTTGCGGCTGCAACGGCAAGTCGGTCGCAACGCTCGTTTTCGGGATGACCTGCGTGTCCTTTTACCCACACAATTTCAACCTCGTGAGTATCATACAGGGTAAGAAGCCTGTCCCAAAGTTCGGGGTTCAAAGCCTTTTCTTTTTTATTACGCATCCAGTTGTTTGCTTTCCACTTTTTAGCCCAACCGAGCTTTAGTGCGTTGCAAACATACTGCGAGTCGCTGTAAAGCGTTACCTTGCACGGTTCTTTGAGCAGAGCAAGTGCATTGATAACAGCCGAAAGCTCCATACGGTTGTTGGTTGTGTTTGCCTCACCGCCTGAAATTTCCTTTTCGTGACCGTTATATCTTAAAACAGCACCCCAACCGCCGGGACCGGGATTTCCGCTGCAAGCACCGTCTGTAAAAATTTCAACTTGTTTCAAAAATAATTCTCCTTTAATTCAGAGTGTACTAATTATTCAAAATATTAAAATCCGCACTATAGATTATAATACGCTGAAACGACAATTGCAACCCATTATTTGATATAATTCTGATAACTTTGGTAGGTGTTTGAACAAATTTTGAAATTTATACATAATATTGCAATTAAAAAATCGCTTACGGGTTTTATTTTACGGAAATTTCAAATTTTTATGCATAAAATTGCCTTTGTTATGCGGATTGCAAGCCTTGGATTTTGTGTTTGTTATGAAAATTTCTTGACATTGCAGTAGGATATGCGGTAAAATAAAATGAAAAACTATGATAGGGTAGCTATGTGTTGCCATAATTACGGGAATAAAATTCGTATATTTTGCGGATATTATTATAAATACAGACGTTCACCGTTATCAGAACGGAGAATTTATTTTATAAATTTATAAATAAATTAAGACCTCACGGGCGCTCAGAGGTCTTTGATATATTTATTTTTCTTTTATTCAGTACATATTTCAGAAAACGGAGGTAGATTTGTGAGTACAGAAAAGAGGAACGAAAACTTTATGCTTAAACAGTCAAGGTACTCAAAAGGCAAAAAGAATGTGAAGCAATACTCTAAAAATAATGCTTCAAAAAAGAGCGGTTCGGGTAAAAATTCCTACAACGCTTACTATAAGAAAAATGATGACGGATTTCAGCCGAAATCGAACGGAAAGTCAAATTACGGCAAAAAGAAATATCCGTCAAAGTCAAAGGGTTATCCCAAAAAGAATGCTCAGAAGCCGTCAATTAAGATTGCATTTCTCGGCGGTCTTAACGAAATAGGTAAGAACATCACCCTTGTTGAATGTGAAAACGATATAATCATCATCGACTGCGGCATGGCATTTCCTGACGGGGATATGCTCGGCGTTGACCTTGTAATTCCGGATTTCACATATATTGAACAGAATGCCGACAGAGTTAAGGGTATTATCCTTACACACGGACATGAGGATCACATCGGCGGTTTGCCTTTTCTTCTTTCAAAGGTGAATGTTCCGATTTACGGTACACCGCTTACGCTCGGTCTTGTAGGCAACAAGCTCAAGGAGCATAGTCTATACAATCAATCTCAGCTTAATGTAATAAATGCAGGTCAGTCAATAAAGCTCGGTTGTATGAAGATTGACTTCATTCATGTAAACCATTCGATTCCCGATGCTGTTGCTTTTGCAATTCACACTCCGGGCGGTACTATTGTTCACACGGGCGACTTCAAGATTGACTGCACACCTATCACGGGTGATATGATTGACCTTTCAAGCTTTGCAAGAGTGGGTGACGAAGGTGTTCTTGCACTTCTTTCGGAGAGTACAAATGCCGAAAGACCCGGATACACCCCTACGGAAAGAACTGTATCCGACAGCCTTGATAATCTTTTCAAGAGTGCGGAAAATTACAGAATTATAATTGCAACTTTTGCGTCAAATGTAAACCGTGTTCAGCAGATTATTGACTGTGCAGAAAAGTACGGAAGAAAGGTTGCTTTTTCGGGCAGAAGTATGGTCAACTATATGGATGTTGCACAAAAGCTCGGATATCTTCATCTTCCCGAAAATATTCTTATCGATATTGATATGCTCGACAAGTATATGCCGCAGCAGGTTGTTCTTGTTACAACAGGCAGTCAGGGCGAGCCGATGAGCGCACTTTCAAGAATGGCATATTCAGACCACCGCAAGGTAATGGTCGGTGAGGGTGATTTCATCATAATTTCAGCCAATCCGATTCCCGGTAATGAGAAAACAGTCGGCAATGTTGTTGACGAACTTCTTAAAAAGGGTTGTAAGGTAATTTATGAGTCAATGTATGAAGTTCATGTTTCAGGTCATGCCTGTCAGGAGGAACTCAAAATCATGCAGAAGCTTGTAAAGCCAAAGTATTTTATCCCTGTTCACGGCGAACAGAAACACCTCAGAAAACATGCCGACCTTGCAATGTTTCTCGGTATGGAACGCAAGAACATTTATATCGGTGATGTCGGAAGTGTTCTTGAAATCAACGAGGATTATATGAAAGAGCTTCCGCCTGTTCAGGCAGGCAAGGTGTTCGTTGACGGTCTTGGCGTTGGTGATGTCGGAAGTATTGTTCTTCGTGACAGAAAGCACCTCGGACAGGACGGACTTATCATTATTGTTGCTTCTCTTGATGTTTATGACGGTCATGTTATCAGCGGTCCCGATATTGTTTCAAGAGGATTTGTATATGTTCGTGAGAGCGAAAGACTTCTTGAAGAGGTCAAGCAGACCGCTCTTGCAATTCTTGAGGATTGTGCAGAAAATAATGTTCACGAATGGGGCATTATTAAGAACAGAATCAAGGATGATGTTTCAAAACTTATCGGTCAGCGTACAAGGAGAGCTCCGATGATTCTTCCTATTCTTCAGGAGGTTTAAGTTTTATTCGCTGATTTATTTTTTGCTATTTTGTTATTAACAGAGGTTTGACATGAGAAAAAGAAATTGGACGCTTACACCGTGGTTCATAATTTTTTCGGTGATAATGTTTGCCATGGCTGTTGTCAGCTATGACTATTCGCCTGTTGTGTTCTATATCGAACTCGGTGTGTCTGTTCTTTCCTTAGCCGTTGTGCTTATAACTTCATTGCGATTTACAAGCTATGTAAAAAGTACGGTAAAAAATATAGTCGGAAGTATAAAGGGTATTAACGAAGATTACCTTGAAAAATTCATTTGCCCTGTTGCCGTTATAGGCAGACAGGGTGACATTGTATGGTGCAATTCACGATTCCGCAAGGCTATGTGCGGCGGAAAGGGCGCAGAGGGCGATAATATCAAAGCCTACCTTTCGGGAAAAGAAATTGACTGTCTGAAAAAGGGTGAGGGCTGTGATGTTGCCATTGACGGCAGAGAATACACGGTTTATTGCCGTTCTACAGGCGAGGGCGCTGTCTGTGAATTTATCGAAAACACCTATTACAAGCAGATTACAAGGGAATATCTTGCTTCCAAGCCGTGCGTTGCGATTGCCGTTTTTGACAATGCAGAGGACTTTTCCGATAACTCGGACGAGTCGTTTTCCGAGGCAATGCTCGATATTGAAGTTTGTCTGCAAAAGTGGGCTGAGCAGTATTCGGCTCTTTACAAAAAAATCGGCAACAACCGTTATATGATAATTTTCAGAGATGCCGATGTTGAAAAAATGGCAGCCGATAAGTTTCCGATTCTTAAAACTATCCGAGGAATTACGATAAACAACCACAGTGCGTCAATCTCGGTAGGTCTTTGCCGAGGTTATAATAACATCAAAGAGAGCGAGCTCAACGCAAGGAAAGCCCTTGAAATGGCACTGGGCAGAGGCGGCGATCAGGTTGCTGTCATTAAAAAAGACAATACATACGAGTTCTTCGGCGGAAAGGTTGCCGCAGCGGAAAAAGCAAGCAAGGTGCGTATGAGAGTTATTGCAAACGCAATCAGCCGTGTTGTTGCCGACTGCGACAAGATCTTTATTATGGGACACAAGTTTTCCGACCTTGACTGCGTAGGTGCGGCAATCGGACTTCAATGCATAATGGAGAAAACTTTCAAGCGTTATTCAAAGGTTGTCATTAACCGAGAAACCTCAATGGCAAAACAGCTCATTGAATATACTGATGAAAAACTCGACACCGATATATTCATTTCTCCGGAAGCCGCTCTTTCGGGACTTACCCAGAAGTCGCTTCTCATTATAGTTGATACGCATCTGAAGCGTTCTCTTGAAAGTACGGAGCTCTACGAAAAATGTAAAAAGGTTATCATTATCGACCACCACAGAAAGGCGGTTGATTACATAAACAACGCTCTTGTGTTCTGTCACGAACCCTCGGCGTCTTCAACCTGTGAAATGTGCAGTGAAATAATCAGCTGTCTTGATGATTCTCCGCTCACATATGTTCAGGCAGACGCAATGCTTGCAGGCATTACACTTGACACAAAGAATTTTGCCGTTAAAACAGGCGTGCGCACATTTGAGGCGGCGGCTTATCTGAGAAAAAGGGGCGCAAACACACTCACCGTAAAGGGTATGTTTTCCGATAATATCGAAACCTACCGTGAAAAGGTTGACATTGTGTGCAAGGCTCATGTTTACCGTGGCTGTGCAATTTCGATTGCGCCGAGCGGTGATGGCGATATAAGGCTTGCGTCGGCTCAGGCGGCTGATGAAATGCTCAACCTCAAAGGTGTTGACGCATCCTTCGTTCTTTTTGAAGACAACAGTCAAATTAACATTTCAGCAAGAAGCTACGGTAATGTTAATGTTCAGATTATAATGGAAAAGCTTGGCGGCGGCGGTCATCAGACCATGGCGGCGACACAGCTTAAAAACACTACAAAAGAGCTTGCTTATCAACAGTTGCTGTCTGAAATTGACAACACACTTGATGATGAGGAAAACTCGTAAGAAAGGTTGATTGGTTATGAAAGTAATTTTAATGCAGGATGTAAAATCACTCGGCAAAAAAGGCGAGCTTGTTGAAGCGTCTGACGGTTATGCAAGAAACTTTCTCCTTCCGAGAAAGCTTGCAAAAGAGGCAAACGCTCAGGCTATGAATGAATATAAGAATGCCGAGAATTCCAAAAATTATAAAATTGCAACCCAAAAGGCTCAGGCAGAACATGATAAAAAGACTCTTGAGGGCAAAACCTTTAAGATGACTGCAAAAGCAGGACAGGGCGGCAGACTTTTCGGCAGCGTAACTTCAAAGCAGGTTGCCGAAGAAATCAAAAAGCAGTACAACATTGATGTTGACAAGCGCAAGGTTGTTCTTGACTGCGACATTAAGGAATTCGGTACATATCACGCAGAGGTAAAGCTCTTTACAGGCGTTTCTGCAAAGATTGATGTTCAGGTATCAGAGGCATAATAAACAGGAGTAAAAATGGCTGATTTAAATTTTGCGGGCAGTTATGACGGACTTCATCTGCCGTACAGCCCCGAAGCGGAACAAGCGGTTTTAGGTGCAATCATTCTTGAAAGCGACACCTTCGACAAGGTTGTTGATACTCTGAAAAGCCCCGATTATTTCTATGTTTCTTTGCACAAGCTGATTTTTGCACAAATGCAGGAGATGATCGGACTCGGCCTTAGCATCGACTTTGTCACTCTGCTTGAAAAATTAAAACAGAATAAGGCTTTTGATGAGTCAACAGGTAAACCCTACCTTATGGATCTTATCTACAATTGCCCGTCAATTTCAAATGCCGAGGAGTATGCGAAGATTATTGCGGAAAAGTACAATGTTCGCAGACTTATTACGGCGTCCCGAGAAATTATTGATGACGCAACTGCAGGCAACGAGGATCCCTCGGTTCTGATTGATTCGGCAGAACAGAAGATTTTTGACATCAGACAGGGCAATGAAAAGCACGGTCTTGAGCGTATCAACTCGGTAATTTTACAGACTTTCGACCGACTTGACGCACTCAACAGCGAAACCGACAACAGTATGAAACCTATCCCAACGGGCATAGGTGACCTTGACCGAATGATTACGGGACTTAACCGTTCCGACCTTATCATTCTTGCCGCCCGACCGGGTATGGGTAAAACGAGTTTCGCACTCAATATTGCACGAAATGTTGCGTGTAAGTCTAAAAAGACCGTTGCGTTTTTCTCGCTTGAAATGTCAAAGGAACAGCTTGCAAGCCGTCTGCTTTCAAGTGAGGCGCTTATAGGCGGTACAAAACTGAGAACAGGTCAGCTTACCGAGGAGGAGTGGTCAAGACTTATCCCCGCAAGCGATATTCTCAGCAAAACCGACCTCTATCTTGACGATACTCCGGGTATTACAATTCCTGAGATGAAGTCAAGACTTCGCCGACTTCACAACCTTGACCTCGTTGTAATCGACTATCTTCAGCTTATGTCGAGCAGCAGAAAGATTGACAGCCGTGTAAATGAAATTGGGGAAATCACACGAAATCTGAAAATTCTTGCAAAGGAAATGAATGTTCCCGTAATCACTCTGTCACAGCTTTCCCGTGCCGCAGAAAAGCGTGATGACCACAGACCGCAGATTGCCGACCTGAGAGATTCGGGTTCTATCGAGCAGGATGCCGATATCGTACTGTTCCTTTATCGTGAGGGCTACTATGACAAAGAGGGCGGAGAGGATTCTGCCGCACCGACAGCCGATATGAATTCGGGCGAGTGTATCGTAGCAAAGAACCGTCACGGTGAAACTAATATTGTAAAACTGCATTGGCAGGGCGAGTTCATGCGCTTTACGGGAACGGACAACCGAGATGCTTAACCGTGTTATAGCAACCGTTGAAAAATACGGCTTGCTTGAAAAAGGTGACAGCGTAATCGTTGCACTTTCGGGCGGAGCTGATTCCACGGCTTTGTTAAGCGTTTTTGTTTCTCTGAAAGAAAAATACAATCTTTCGATTTATGCCGCTCATATCAACCACAATATCCGTGGTGATGAGGCAAAGCGTGATGAAAATTTCTGCAAAATTCTTTGTAAGAAATTTAATACGGAACTTTTCATAAAAAGCGTTGATGTTCCCACACTTGCCAAACAGCAGAAAATCAGCGAAGAGCTTTGCGGAAGAAATGTCCGCTACGCTTTCTTTGAAGAGCTTTCGCAAAAACTTTCTGCAAAGATTGCAACCGCTCATACGGCATCCGACAATGCCGAAACGCTGATATTCAATATTGCAAGGGGTGCGTCTTTGACAGGCTTGTCGGCAATTCCTCCAAAACGGGGGAACATAATCAGACCGCTGATTGAACTTTCGAGAGGTGACATTGAAAGCTATTGCGAGGAAAACAACCTTGAATATGTTACCGACAGTACGAATCTTGCTGATGATTACACACGAAATTACATTAGGCATAACATTATTCCGTGTCTTAAAAAGCTGAATCCTTCTTTTGAACGGACGGCTTTAGGCTTGAGTGAAAATGCCGGAGAGTCGGCTGCTTTCATCAAGAAATGTGCCGAAAAAGCTGTGCATGATTGCAAAGGTGATTTTGGCTACGACTGCAAAAAGCTGTTGAGCCTTGATTCTGCCGTTCTGAAGGAAATGTTATTTATTCTGTTAAAGAATAATTGCAACATTTCTCCCGAAAGAAAAACAATTTTACTATTGTGTGAAATAATCAGAAACGGAGGAAGCGTTGAACTGTCAAAACAATGCACAGCCGTTTCAAAACAGGGAATACTCCGCTTTGTATGTCCTAAAAACTCCCCTGATTTTAATGAAATTCCGTTAAAGAATAATATGACTTTTTCTTATGACGGAAAAATATACACGGTAAATGAAATTACCGAAAAAGTAACAAATCAAAATAACCTCGTTTCCAAAAAGCGGCTTGGCGAAAATCCTGTTTTTCGCACACGCAGAGCAGGCGACAGGTTTACATATCCGGACCGCATGGTCACAAAACCGCTCCGCAAGGTTTTTAACGAACAGAAAATCCCGTCCGAAATGAGGGACAGGCTGTTACTGCTTGCGGTATCCAACACCGTTTTGTGGTGTGAAAAGCTTGGTGTTTCATTGCAGGGAAAGGCAGATGACACCGAAAAAACCGAAAAATTACTCATAAATATAGACAAAGAGGGTTAATTATGCATAAGGATATTGAAAAAATTCTGTATTCAGAAAAAGATATTGAAAATATTGTGAACACTATTGCAAAACAGATTGAAAAAGATTATAATGACAAAGATTTTATAATGGTCGGTCTGCTCAAGGGCAGCGTTGCCTTTATGGTTGACCTTATGAGAAAGGTTAATCTTGACTTTTCAATCGACTTTATCGTTGCTTCAAGCTACGGCAGCGGTACTGTAAGCTCAGGCAGAGTTAATATTCAGAAGGATATTTCCCAGTCTGTTGAGGGCAAGGATATTCTCATTGTTGAGGATATTATCGACTCAGGCAATACTCTTGACTTTATCACAAAATATCTCAAAGCCAAGAAGGCAAAATCAGTAAAGCTCTGTACACTTTTCAACAAGCCGGACAGACGGGTTGCCGATATCCATATTGACTACGCAGGTGCGGTAATTCCGGATGAATTTATCGTCGGCTACGGTCTTGACTATGACGAAAAGTACAGAAATCTTCCTTATGTAGGCGTATTAAAGCCGTCAGTTTATTCGTGATTTTAATGCGAAAATAAGCCGCAAATTTTCGTGGCATTACATATTTCCACCTCGGAAAAATAATACTATACAGAGGAGTGACAGCATTGGACAATAAAAAGAAAGTGCGCAATCTGCTGCTTTATCTCGGAATTCCCATTCTGATAATCATTATAACAGCGGCTGTGCTGAGCACAAATAAGTCAACTTCACCGAAAACCTCGGAGCTTGAGCAGTATTTTGTTCAGGATATGGTTGACAGCTTTAACATTGACTACGGTTCAGGTCAGATTGAAATTACCCTTAAAGAGGGTATGAGTCCTATCAAATCAACCGATTCCGACTCTCAATCTGCAACAACTGCTACTCAGCCCGCAACCGAACAGCAGAAAACCCAGTCAAACAGCAAAAAATCAAAGATTGTTGTAAAAGGACAGCTTGCCGACATTCAGCGTTTCCTTGATGACATCAAGCCGTACTACAATCCGGCGTCAACTGATGAAATTCCGCATAACCTTACCCGTGCAACGGATAATTCCATACTTATGGAAATGATTCCGACACTAATCATTATGATTATTCTCATCGTTGCCTGGGTGCTCATTATGAAGAAAATGGGCGGCGGCGGTCTTGGCGGCAAGGAAATGAGCTTTGGCAAAGCCAAGATTAAGAATACAAACGATGAAAAGCGCAAGACAACATTTGATGATGTTGCAGGTGCCGATGAAGAAAAGGAAGAGCTTGCAGAGGTTGTTGAGTTCCTCAAGGCTCCTGAAAAGTATAACAAACTCGGCGCAAGAATACCAAAGGGCGTTCTCCTTGTAGGCCCTCCCGGTACAGGTAAAACATTGCTTGCAAGAGCTGTTGCAGGTGAGGCAGGTGTGCCGTTCTTCTCAATTTCAGGTTCAGACTTTGTTGAGATGTTTGTCGGTGTCGGTGCGTCCCGTGTTCGTGACCTCTTTGATCAGGCAAAGAAAAACTCACCTTGTATCATCTTTATTGATGAAATTGATGCTGTAGGTCGCCAGAGAGGCGCAGGTCTTGGCGGCGGTAACGATGAGCGTGAGCAGACTCTTAACCAGTTGCTTGTTGAAATGGACGGTTTCGGTGCTAACGAGGGTGTAATCCTTATTGCCGCAACTAACAGACCCGATGTTCTCGATCCGGCTCTTATGCGTCCGGGCAGATTTGACCGTCAGGTTGTTGTAAGCTATCCCGATGTAAACGGCCGTGAGGCTATCCTCAGGGTTCATGCAAGAAAGAAACCTCTTGCACCCGATGTAAATCTCAAGACTATTGCTAAAACAACAGCCGGATTTACAGGTGCAGACCTTGAAAATCTTCTTAATGAGGCCGCACTTCTTGCCGCAAGAAAAGATAAAAAAGCCATTACTATGGACGAAATCAAGGAGGCAACAGTCAAGGTTGTTGTCGGTGCAGAGAAAAAGAGCAAAGTAATGAGTGAGAAAGAGAAAAAGCTCACAGCCTATCATGAGGCAGGTCACGCAATTCTCTTTGATAAGCTCGAAACTCAGGATCCTGTTCACGAAATTTCAATTATTCCGACAGGTATGGCAGGCGGTTACACAATGCCGCTCCCGAGTGAGGACAAGTCATATAACTCACGCAGAGGTATGTATGAGGATATCGTTGTAAGTCTTGGCGGTCGAGTTGCCGAAGAACTTATTATGGATGACATCTCAACAGGTGCGTCAAACGATATTGAAAAGGCTACAAAAACAGCCCGTGCAATGGTTACAAAGTACGGTATGACTAAGGAACTCGGTTGTGTATGCTACGGCACAGACAACAACTCCGTATTCCTCGGCAGAGATATGGGCAGCAGAACTCAGGATTATTCCGAGGCTACCGCTGCTAAAATCGATCAGCTTGTTCTTGATATGGTCAACAAGGCATATGGCGACGCTACTAAGATTCTCAGCGATAATATGGATAAACTCCACGATATTGCAAAATATCTTATCAAGCATGAGAAGATGGGCAGCGAGGACTTTACTGCCGTAATGAACGGCACATATAAAGAACCCGAAGAAGTTGAGCAGGAAACTGCCGACAAATAACCCTCAGCCGAAACAAAGGTTGACGAGTCCACAGAAGGTTAATATCAAATAAACATAGCCTCTCGCAATGAGAGGCTATGCGTGTATATGAATCAATATTTAAACGAATGTATGAAGTTGTGTCAGGTGTTTGACACAGTAAAGGGTAGATGAAATGGCACAGGATAAAATTATTGTGAGAGGTGCAAAAGAGCATAACCTCAAAAATGTAAATGTTGAAATTCCCCGTAACAAGCTTGTCGTAATTACAGGACTTTCGGGTTCGGGCAAAAGCTCGCTTGCGTTTGACACAATCTATGCCGAGGGACAGAGAAGATATGTTGAAAGCCTTTCTTCCTATGCAAGAATGTTTCTCGGTCAGATGGACAAGCCTAATGTTGAAAGCATAGAGGGACTTTCGCCTGCAATATCAATCGATCAGAAAACTACTTCAAAGAATCCCCGTTCAACGGTCGGTACGGTTACGGAAATTTACGATTATCTCCGCCTTTTGTATGCAAGAATAGGTGTTCCGCATTGTACGGTTTGCGGAAGGGAAATCCGTCAGCAGACAGTTGACCAGATTGTCGATAAGATTATGACCTATGAAACGGGTACGAAAATTCAGGTTATGGCTCCCGTTGTAAGGGGCAGAAAGGGCGAACACGCAAAGGTTCTTGACAGTGCCGGAAAATCGGGCTATGTCCGTGCAAGAGTTGACGGGATCATCTATGATTTGTCGGAAAATATTCCGATTGAGAAAAATAAAAAGCATAATATAGAAATCATTGTTGACCGTCTTGTAATCAAGCCTGAAATAGCATCAAGACTTTCAGACAGCATCGAAACAGCGTCAAAGCTTGGCGGCGGTCTTGTTACGGTGAACTTCAACGGCGATGAGGATGTGACTTTTTCACAAAAATATGCCTGCCCCGAACACGGTGTGAGCATTGACGAGCTTTCACCGAGAATGTTTTCATTCAACAATCCGTTCGGTGCGTGCCCAAAGTGTACGGGACTCGGCGTGTTCCTCAAAATTGATGAGAACAAAATTATTCCCGATATGTCAAAGAGTATCCGTGACGGCGGTATCAAGGGCAGCGGATGGGCAATGGAAGGCAGTACAATTGCCGCAATGTATATGGAGGCTTTAGCGAAAAAGTACAATTTTTCGCTTGATGAACCGCTTGAAAATCTCCCGAAGGAAACTATCGACAAAATCCTCTACGGCACAGGTGATGATGAGCTGACAATCAATAAAAAATCGGTTTACGGCGGAGGTACTTATCAGCATAAATTTGAGGGTATAATCAACAACCTTGAACGCCGTTATCATGACACAAGCAGTAACTGGATTAAGGATGAAATCCGTTCGTATATGGCAGAAATTCCGTGCGATCTTTGTCACGGTGACAGACTTTCAGCCGAAAGCCTTGCAGTAACAGTCGGCGGACTTAACATTGCCGATTTCTGCAAAATGTCGGTTATTGACGCACTCGACTTTGTAGGTCAGCTCAAGCTTACAGAAAAAGAGCAGATTATCGGTGCTGAAATTATAAAAGAAATTAACGAAAGACTTAACTTCCTCAAGAGCGTAGGACTTGGTTACCTTACTCTTTCAAGAAGCTCGGGAACACTCAGCGGCGGTGAAAGTCAGCGAATCCGCCTTGCAACGCAAATCGGCAGTTCGCTTATGGGTGTGCTGTATATTCTTGACGAGCCGAGTATCGGACTTCATCAGCGTGACAATGAAAAACTTCTTGCAACCTTAAAGCGACTTCGTGACCTCGGAAATACTGTTATCGTTGTTGAACACGATGAGGACACTATGTATGCCGCAGATTGCATTGTGGATGTAGGTCCCGGGGCAGGTATTCACGGCGGTGAAATTGTCTGTGTCGGTGATGTTGAAAAGATTAAGCAATGTCCGAATTCAATCACAGGCAAGTATCTTTCGGGCGAACGCAAAGTTCCCGTTCCCGAAAAGCGCAGAAAAGGCAACGGACTTTTCCTTGAAGTCAGAGGAGCGGCTGAAAATAACCTTAAAAATATCAATGTTAAAATTCCGCTCGGTGAATTTGTCTGCGTAACAGGTGTTTCGGGTTCGGGCAAAAGCTCACTTGTAAACGAAATTCTTTACAAAGCCCTTGCCCGTGACCTTAATCGAGCAAAGACAATCCCCGGCAAGCACAAGGAAATCAGGGGTATGGAAAATCTTGACAAGGTAATTGCCATTGACCAAAGTCCTATAGGCAGAACTCCCCGTTCAAATCCTGCAACATACACAGGTGTGTTTACGGACATCAGAATGCTTTATGCCGCTACAACCGATGCGAAAATGCGTGGTTTTACACCAAGCAGATTTTCATTCAATGTAAAGGGCGGCAGATGTGAGGCTTGTCAGGGTGACGGTATTATCAAGATTGAAATGCACTTTTTGTCAGATGTTTATGTTCCGTGTGAGGTCTGCAAGGGCAAGAGATATAACCGTGAAACCCTCGAAGTAAAGTACAAGGGCAAGTCAATCAATGATGTTCTTGAAATGTCAGTTGAGGAGGGAATGGAGTTCTTCTCAAATATCCCGAAGATTTACAGAAAGCTGAAAACCCTGTATGAAGTAGGTCTTGGTTATATAAAACTCGGTCAGCCTGCAACAACGCTTTCGGGCGGTGAGGCTCAGCGTGTAAAGCTTGCAACAGAGCTTTCAAAACGCAGTACGGGCAAGACAATTTATATTCTTGACGAGCCGACAACGGGCTTGCACATTGCCGATGTACACAGACTTGTTGATGTCCTTCAGCTTCTTGTTGACGGCGGAAACACGGTTGTTGTAATCGAACACAACCTTGACCTTATCAAGACAGCAGATTATCTTATCGACCTCGGTCCGGAGGGCGGTGACGGCGGCGGTACAATCGTTGCCAAAGGCACTCCCGAACAGGTTGCAAAGGTTGAAAAATCATTTACGGGACAGTATCTTAAACCGTTATTATAATTCTTATAAAGAAAAATAATCGTTTTAAAAAATAAATATAAAGAAATTTCGGAGAAATTGCATTGTTTAGTGCAATTTCTCCTTTTTTTGAGCCTGTAAGTGGGAGGTGATTTTTTTGACAGACCAAATTCTTATAGCGTTGATTTCATTTGCAGGAACTCTTGCCGGCTCACTTGCAGGCATTTTTACAGCGTCAAGATTATCAAATTATCGCATTGAACAGCTCGAAAAAAAGGTTGACAAGCATAATAATCTTGTTGAGCGTGTATATCTTATTGAGCAGCACGAGGCAGTTAATGACAACAAAATCAAAACAGCGGAACACAGAATAGCGGATTTGGAAAACGAACAAAACAAGGAAAGGAAAATATAATATAATGAGTAAAATAAAAATATGCTTAAAAAAACCGTGTTTAAAAAGAGCGTTCAGAACATTTATTCAGACTGCTCTCGGTTATGTTATCACCAATGTAACGCTCGCTTTGAGCGGTCTTGATTTTAATGACGGTGATGTTGTAAAGAACGCTCTCATCGGTCTTGCTGTTGCGGCTGTTGCGGCAGGTGCATCGGCAGTAATGAATTTAAAAGAGGGAGAAGATAAAGACAATGAGTAAAAAAATATATCTCAGTCCGTCAAACCAAAACGGCAACACCTATGCAACGGGCGGTACGAATGAAATGGCTCAGTGCGACAAAATTGCCGCCGCAGCAGCCAAAGCACTCAAGCGTTGCGGATTCGATGTTATGGTTGCAAAGTCGGGCACGCTTATGCAGACACGCTGTCCAGAGTCGGATAAGTTTGGAGCAGACATTCATATGCCGATCCACACTAATGCGTTTAACGGCAAATATACGGGCGGTACAAGAGTGTTTTGCCTGAACTCAAACGGCAGAAAGGCTGCCGAGGCGGTAAAGTCTGCCCTCGGAGCAATCTCGCCCGGCAAGGACGATTCAGTCAGCTACAAAACCGATCTCTACGAAATCAATGTGCCGAAGGCTTTGTCGGTATATGTTGAGTGTGAATTCCACGACACCGTGACAGGCTCGGATTGGATACGCAAGAATACAGTTGCAATCGGAGAGGCAATCTGCAAGGGTATGTGCAATTATTTTGATGTGAAATACAAAACTGACTCTGCAGACTCAGACAGTTCAAAAGCGGGTTCGGATAAAGCTTTCAGGCGTTATATCGTGAGAATAACCTCGTCAAACGGCGTGAATATCCGTAAAGGTCCGGGTACAAATTACGATGTGAACGGTGCTGTTCCAAAGGGTGGAGCGTACACGATAGTCGAAGAAAAGTCGGGTGCAGGTGCAGCCAAGTGGGGCAAACTCAAAAGCGGTGCCGGATGGATAGCACTTGATTATACCGAAAAAATAAGATAAAGCAAAAAAGGAGTCGTGATTTTTCACGGCTCCGATTTTTATGCAGAAATTATGTAATTATGAATTTTTTCCAAACGCAAAAAAGACCGTCAAATGACGATCCTTTTCGCGATTGTGTGTTTTATGAAAATGAATGTTTCAATAAAGAAGCAAACATTTTTGCCTAATATTTAATGAACAGGTAAGATTAAAGTTTTGGACTTTATCTTTGTTCATTGTCTTATATTATACCGATTTTTAGGGGTAAATTCAAGGTGAGAGGGTGCAATTCTAATATTCATACAGTCGAAAAGACAAACTGTACAAAAAATCAAGAAGATGTTTGTGCAGTATTTTTTTAGAATCTTAAATTACCCGACAAATACGATGATTTTAATAATTGGCTCTATACAAAATAAACAAAAAGTAAATCAATAAGAAATATTGTTTTTACTGTTAAACACCATTTTTAATTGGATTAATCTTTTTTCTGCGGATATTTGCCATAAAAACAAGTGCAACGATAAAGGCTACAGCTTCGCCGATTGGGAATGCAATCCAGATTATTGAAGATGCAAAATCAAAGCATGAAAAGATGTATGCAAGGGGTAGAGGAACAACAATAAGTCGTACAAGCGAAAGTATCAGCGAATGCACACCGTTGCCGAGTGCCTGAAAAATTCCCTGATACGCAATGTTAGCACCGACAAATATAAATCCGGGTGTGATGATTCTAATGGCAAGCATTGCAAGTTTGGTTGTCGATTCTGTAAGCGAGAATATTCCGAGTATCTGTTTTGCAAAAATTTGAAGAATTATAATTCCTGCACAAAGAATTGATACCGTGTAAATAAGTCCGTATTTAATGCTGTCGTTTACTCGCTTTTTATCCTGTTTGCCGTAGTTGAACGCTATAATCGGAATCATCGCATTGTTCATGCCGAATGCGGCAAAAAATACAAACTGCTGAATTTTGTAGTAGATACCGTAAGCCGTAACCGCATCCGTTGAAACTCTTACAAAAATAACATTAATGCTGTATGTCAAAATCGACATAAGCGCCTGCATAATAATAGCGGGGATACCAACCTGATAAATTTGCCTGATAATCCTGCCTTCGGGTTTCATATACTTTAATGATGTGTTGAAATGCTTTGAATTGCATCTGAAATAGAAATATGCGTCAATAAAGAATGAAATGAACTGACCTATAACCGTTGCAATAGCAGCACCGTCAATACCGAGCTTCGGGCAACCGCACCAACCGAAAATCATAATCGGATCGAGTATCATGTTCACAACCGCACCGACAATCTGCGCAACTGTTGTCTGCATTGTATATCCCGTTGCCTGTAACAGCTTTTCAAAAATCATGTACATACTAACGCCCAGTGAACTGTAGGTGCAGATTTTCAGATACGAAACAGCCATTGATGTGATAATCGTATCGCTTGTTTGTGAGGCTATGTATGCGTCAACTCCGAAAATTCCGAAAAGCACAAATATAACACAGGTGCAAAGTGCAAGAAAAATTGAATTGCCCGAAATTTTACTGCACTTTTCTTTATTGCCCTCACCAAGACTTCTTGACAAAATCGAGTTGATGCCTACTCCCGTACCGACTCCGACCGCAACCATAAGCATCTGAACAGGAAATGCCAGCGTGAGTGCATTTACCGCATAATCACCGAGTGAGGGTATATTCGGATCTTTCATACAGCTTACAAAGTAGCTGTCAACGATATTGTACACAGCCTGTACAACCATTGAAATTATCATCGGAACACCCATAGTAAGCAAAAGCCTGCTTATTTTTTCAGTTCCCATTTTATTCATTTTTTGCGTTTTTTCCATTATATAACCTCCGATTAACCTCCTATGTTTTTGACACAAAAATGTGCAGCATTGAAAATCCGGACTTATGCCATTCAATGCTGCACGACTACTCTTATTATACACTTTTTATTATGCTTTTGTAATTGATTTACACACCAAAATTTTGGTAAAAACGCAAAATCTTTTTGTTGATTATCCGAATTATATGTCATAAACAAAGAAATTTTGAAAAACAGAGCATAGTCCGTACAAAGGGACAGTGAATGTATGTCACTTATAATATCGAACAAATGTTCTTGAATTTGTTCGATATGTTCTGTATAATGGAATTAGAAGGTTGAAAGCCCCGCCGACCTTCTAAATGAATAAAATCAAGGAAAGGATATCGGTATGGTTAATTATTTTGAATGGTCAATGGAATATAAAAATACTGCCGACAGCATTCAGGATGTTATCGACAGACTCAAAGCAGAAAAAAGAGGCAAATCGGAAATCAACAAAAAAGAACTTGATTTGAAAATTGCAAAATACAAGATTTATTATAATGAATGCATTCACATTTCAAATCATCTTATGGATAGATATTACGGAGTATGATAAAATGAAAAGAGAATTTATACATATTACAGACAACAACAAACACAGATTAATGTCGGATTCGGGATTTTGGCACGGCAGTACAAATAAAAACTCCCGTGATAAGATGAAGAAAATTCTTTCAATGGCTGTTCTGAACGAGCTTACCGAAAGACAGAGAATCTGTATTGTAGATTACTATCTCAACGGCAAAAAGGAAAAGGAGATTGCAAAAGAGTTGGGAGTCAACTCGTCAACGGTTTCTCGTCACATTATGAAGGCAAGGGATAAACTCAGACATATTGCGTCTTATTATGTAAATTAATCGTCAGCAATTTCAAAATCGGGAAGATACCACAGCAATGCTTCTTCGGCACTGTAGCCGTTTTTGCAAAGGTAATCAATTCCCGAAAGACTCACTCCGACACATTCGGCATTTGCGTCAAAATCGGTTTGGTAACAATCCCACGGAGATGCAACGCTGTGAATATACTTGTAATTTTCGTTTTTGTATGTAGTACCGTTTGAAGTTTCGGAATAGGGAACAAACAACGCTTCGCTGTTTTTGCGGAGCGTTTTGTTTTTTGCACTCTCAGCGGCTTTTTTTATTTCACCGTAAACATCCTTTATACTTCCCGATGCGTTTTCTTCATACAGAAAATCGTTTGCCTTGAAAGAATCAGGATTAGCTTTGTAATTTGTGTTCATAAGAATTGCAATTGCCTTTAGTGTTTCGGCAGAGTAGCTGTCTTTATACAATCCTGCCGTCAATGCACAGAGAATTTCACCCGAATCTTTTGGCTTTTCGGGGGTGTCGGATGTTGAAACTGTCGGTTTTGCAAAAGACTGTACAGAACATTTTGAAACTGCAATGGGGAGGATTGCCGTGAGAATCAACAGAAGGACAACTGCAATTAATTTTTCCTTCATTACCATGCTCCTTTATTTCGCACAAAAAAATAAATAATACTATTGTATTTTGTGACTTATTTTTTCTTGACATAACGGTTATGTTGGCTTAAAATAATATATGATTGATTCGAAATAATAATTACTTACAATTCATTTTGTATTTGTTTTTGCTGTTTGATTTTTCGGCGGCATATCAATAATCGTGTAACAAAGTCGTTTTTAAAATTGTCTTGTTACGGTACAGAAACGGAGATTTTTATGAAAACCAAATATTCAGTTATACCATTTATTCCGGCTGCAATAGCTGCTATAGGTCTTAAAATTATGAGTATGTTCGCAGTTGACGGCAACGGATTGTTGTTCGGCATGAACAAGTCGGGCATTAACTATTTCATAATTGAAATCATACTCGGGCTTTTTGCGGTTTGTGTTTTAATTAACCTTTTTGACAGAAAGACGGCTCCCGTATATCCCGTTAAAAAGAATTTTGTTTCGGGTGTGTTTGCAGTAATTTCGGGTATTGCGATTGTCGGTTCGTCATTTTTGGCTTTGATTAACGCAACTCCGGGCAACACGGATAATTATCTTTTGAGCATCATTGCGGCTCTGTTCTCAATTCCTGCGGCTATTGCTATGATTATGATCGGCAAGGTGCATTTTTCAGGCAAATCAATCGTATCAAATGCATCGATGTTTTTTGTTTTTCCTGCACTCTGGGGATGCAGTGAACTCGTTTCGGAATTTCTCGCCGCAACAAAGGTTTCAATCTCAGCAAGCGATATGACGCCGCTCTTCTGCTACATTTTCATCACACTTTACCTTTTCTCAAGTTCAATGGTTGTTTCAAGGGTAAAGGGCAGAAACCCTGTTAAGGCCTGCTTTATTTACGGTATGCCCGCTGCCGCTGTATCACTTTCATACGGTGTCGGTGCTGTTTTGACATCATCCGTTGAAAACACAGGCATCAGTGCTCTTGTGAACGGAGTTATGTTTATTGTTCTCGGCATTTATATTGTTTCGTTTTCTGTTGAAATGTTCGCAGGCTGTCTTACAAAGGCGGAGGTTGAGATTATCGAAAGCCTTCCCGAAGATGAGGATACATACGAAAACAGCTATATCAGCTCAGGCGGTTACGATGAGCTTGTTGCTTCCGATAGAAAAGAAGATGATGTTCCTGCAAGCGATGACAGCTACGAGGCAGTTGCACAGGGACTTTCCGATTTTGTGATGGGCTACGATGAGGAAAAATATGACGATACAACAATCAAAAACGAAAATATAAATGACGGTCTTGTTCTCGGCTACGACAATGAAAATCAGACTCAGCCTGCAGAAAAAATTGCCACAGAGCCTTTAAAAGAGGAAACTGCAAAGCCTGTTGCAGAAGCTCCTGCAGAACCTGAAATTCCCGAAGAATCCGTGCACGCAAAGCGTCTTGATGTTTCAGAGGAAAAAACCGAGCCTGTAAAGGCAAAAGCTCCTGTTAAAGCCCCTGTTAAAGACACAGAGGTTTCAGACGACAGAATGAGCGAAATCGACAGACTTCTCAAGGAACTTGAAGATAAAAAATAATTAAGAACATCGAATTAGGTGTTGACATTCAGGTTTTAAAGTGGTACCATACAAATGAAAAGAAAATTGATTTTTGATGAGGACATGATTTGCAGTCCTGCTTTTTCCAGAGAGCGAAATTATTTGCTGTGATATTTCGCAAAAAGCATTGCAAGTTACCACCTTTAAGACTGTGCAGGAAATGGCACGGCGTTTGGTTGCGTTAAAACCGTCAAGAGGGCTTTCAGCCGAACTTGGGTGGAACCACGATTTATTCGTCCCAATATTCCGTTTTGGAATATTGGGATTTTTTGTTTTCATCACATATTAAAAAGGAGAATGGTTATGATTAATGTTGAATTAAAAGGCGGAGCAGTCAAGGAATTTGAAAACGGTACAACTCCTGCCGAAATTGCAAAATCAATCGGTGCAGGCTTGTACAAGTCTGTTTGCTGTGCAAAGGTTGACGGCGACCTTTGTGACCTCAGAACACCGCTTGAAAAAGATTGTAAGGTTGAACTTCTCACATTCGATAATGTTGACGGTCAGAAAACTTTCTGGCACACAGCCTCTCATGTTCTTGCTCAGGCAGTAAAAAGACTTTATCCGAATGCAAAGTGTGCAATCGGTCCTGCCGTTGACAACGGTTTTTACTATGATTTTGATGTTGAAAAGCCTTTCTCACCCGAAGACCTTGAAAAAATCAAGGCTGAGATGAAGAAAATCGTAAAATCAGGTCTTGAGCTTGAAAGAGTTGAGCTTTCTCCGGAGGAGGCTGAAAAGAAACTTGAAGAGATGAACGAGCCTTACAAGGTTGAACTTGTTAAGGAACATTCCGACAAGGGCGAGCATATCACATTCTACAAACAGGGTGAGTTTATCGACCTGTGCGCAGGTCCTCACCTCATGAGTGTTGCACCGATCAAGGCTATTGAACTCACTGCCTGCACAGGCGCTTACTGGAGAGGCGACGCAAATAACGCACAGCTTTGCCGTGTTTACGGTGTAGCTTTCCCAAAGGCGTCAATGCTTGAAGAACACCTCAAAAAGCTTGAAGAAGCAAAGCTTCGTGACCACAACAAGCTCGGCCGTGAACTTGAATACTTTACAACTGTTGACTATGTCGGTCAGGGACTTCCTATTCTTCTTCCAAAGGGTGCAAGAGTTGTTCAGCTTTTACAGAGATGGGTTGAAGATGTTGAGCAGTCAAAGGGCTGTCTTCTCACAAAAACTCCTCTTCTTGCAAAGAGAGATCTTTATAAGATTTCAGGTCACTGGGATCATTATCTTGACGGTATGTTTGTACTCGGCGATCCGCATGATGAAGAAAAGGAATGCTTCGCACTTCGTCCTATGACTTGCCCGTTCCAGTATCAGGTTTATCTTAACAAACAGCGTTCATATCGTGACCTTCCGATGCGTCTTACGGAAACATCAACACTTTTCCGTAACGAGGCAAGCGGTGAGATGCACGGTCTTATCCGTGTTCGTCAGTTCACAATTTCAGAAGGACACTACATTCTCCGTCCCGATCAGCTTGAACAGGAATTCAAGGGTTGTCTTGAGCTTGCTAAATATTTCCTTGACACGGTAGGACTTCTTGAAAACTGTACTTTCAGATTCTCACAGTGGGATCCCGAAAACAAGAATAATAAGTATGAGGGTACAAAGGAACAGTGGGAAGAGTCACAGGCTGTTATGAAAACTATTCTCGATGACCTTGATGTTGACTATGAGATCGGTATCGACGAGGCCGCATTCTACGGTCCGAAGCTTGATATTCAGTACAAGAATGTATTCGGTAAGGAAGACACAATTGTTACAATCCAGATTGATATGCTCCTTGCCGAAAGATTCGGTATGTACTACATCGACAAGGACGGTCAGAAGAAGCTTCCGTATATTATTCACAGAACTTCACTCGGTTGCTTTGAAAGAACTCTTGCATATATGATTGAGAGATTTGCCGGTGTAATGCCGCTTTGGCTTGCTCCCGAGCAGATCAGACTCCTTCCGATAAAAGAGGGTAATGTTGAGTATGCACAGGGTATTGCAGACAGACTTACTTCACTCGGCATGAGAGTTACTGTTGACAGCAGAGATGAAAACATCGGTCCAAAGATTAAGGCTGCAAGACTTGAAAGAATTCCGTATATTCTTGTAATCGGCGACAACGAGATGAATTCATCAACAGTTACGGTTCGTTCAAGAAAAAGAGGAGAAATCCCGAATATGCCTGTTGACGAATTTGTTGCTCTTGTTAAGAACGAAGTAGATACAAAAGAAAAATAATTCTGAAATTTTTTCGGAGGGATGCTGATGTCCGGAGGATTCACTCCGTTTGATAAAAACAGCTACAGAGAATCAAAACGCAGACGAAAACAGGCGCTTATTGAGGAGAGAACGGGAAGAATTCTTCCCGTATCAAATCCTCGGCGAAGGTACATTGCGTTAGCTTGTATCGGTGTGATTCTTGTCGTAGCTATTGCGTTCGGAATTTTTTCAATACTTAAAAGTAATCAGAAAAGTAATCCCGAAACTCCCGAACAGATTCAGGCAGAAAGTGAAATGTTGCTGACGGTTGTTGACAGCGCAAATCCGCTTGATAAGGATTATGTGCCCGATCTTGAAACCGTGAACGGATTCAAAGTGAACAGGGACGCACTGAAACCGCTTGAGAATCTTTTGAAAGCGTCAAAAGAAAACGGCACCGAGCTTAAAATCAAAACTGCATATGTGAGTTATGATGAACAGGAAGAAAGGTTTCAGTCCGAACTTCAAAAGATGTTGCAATCATCAAAATATACAACTGTCAGAGCAGAGGCGGAGGTCTTAAAAACCACGCCCCACGGCGGACAGTCGGAGTCACAGACGGGATTGCTTGTTGAATTTGATTTTTCAAATTCGGGTTCAAAGGCATTTCTTGAGCGAAACTGCGTTGAATACGGATTTGTTCAGAGATATACCGAAAGCAAAACCTCAGTAACACGAATGAATCCGTCAGACTCGCTGTACAGATATGTGGGGATTGAAAACGCAAAGCGTATGCGTTCCTACGGAATGTGCCTTGAAGAGTACAAAAGCTACCTTCAAAAACAGGCAATCCCAAAATAAAATAAATATTTTTTAAAAACGCTTGCATTTTGCAATATTATGTTGTATAATTAACCCGTTAATTGTGTAATGTCAGGTAGGTGAAAACAATGAAAGAGAATATCCATCCTAAGTATGAGAAAACAACAATTACTTGTGCTTGCGGTAATGTTATTGAAACAGGTTCAACAAAGAAGGACATCCGTGTTGAAATTTGTTCAAAATGCCACCCATTCTTTACAGGAAAGCAGAAATTAGTTGATACCGGCGGACGCGTTGACAGATTCAAGAAGCGTTTCGGTATGGATAAATAATTTATTATGTAATTGTTTAGGCGGCACATTGTGCCGCCTTGTTTACTTTACGGAAACTTTGTATATTCGTGTGCAGAGTGTCTGTATAATTGAGGTATTATTATGGCAAAGGATTACAAAACCGTTTTAAGTAACGCAAAAGACGAATTTGTTGAAAAGCGTTCACGCTTTATCGGCTATTGCAAGCCTGTAACCTGTGAGCAGGAGGCTGTTGATTTTATCAACGAAAAACGCAGTGAACATTGGAACGCAACTCACAATGTTTATGCCTATTCTCTGCGTGAGGGCAACATAAAGCGTTACAGCGATGACGGTGAACCCTCGGGTACAGCCGGTATGCCTTGCCTTGATGTAATTGTAAAAAATGAAATTTATGATGTATGTGTTGTTGTTACCCGTTACTTCGGCGGTGTTTTGCTTGGCACGGGCGGACTTGTGAGAGCGTATTCTCACGGTGCAAAAATTGCTCTTGACGCCGCAAAAATCGTTATGATGCAGAACTGTCTTGTCTGTTCTGCTCGTTGTACATACAACCGGTACGGCAAGGTTTCGGCACTTGTAACTGATAACGGCGGTGCTGTTGACGATACTGTCTATGAAGGCGATGTGCTGATTAAATTTCATATTAAACCCGATTTACTGCCACAGCTTAACAAAAAGCTTGCAGATGCAACTGCGGGTGAGGTTCAGGCGGTTTTTGATGAGGAAAAATATTATGCCGTTGAGTTATAAAGTTTTTCTTTATGACAAAACTTTTTATGCTTTCGACCTCAAAAGCTAAAAAATGAAATACTTTTCAAAATAATTTCAAATATTTAAAGGAATATTCAAAAAAATTTCGTAAAAAGCTAATAGGTAAGCGAGAGGAGGAGTTTTATGGCTTTCCCTGAAAGTTTCTTGCAGGATTTAAAAATGCGAAACGATATCACGGATGTTGTTTCGGGTTATGTCAATCTCAAAAGACGGGGAAGAAATATGGTCGGTCTTTGTCCGTTCCACGGCGAAAAAACTCCCTCTTTTAATGTATATACCGAAAACGGTTCGTTCTATTGTTTTGGTTGCGGAGTAGGCGGAGATGTCATCTCTTTTATTATGAAAATTGAAAATCTTGACTATGTCGATGCCGTGAAGTATCTTGCACAGCGGGCAGGACTTGAAATGCCCGAAAACAGCTATGATGACAGCATGAGCCGTCTTAGAAACAGAGTGTTTGAAGCTAACCGTGAGGCGGCAAGGTTTTATTATGCCGCTTTGTGTTCTCCGCAAGGCAGAAAAGGTCTTGATTATTTTCATTCAAGAGCCTTATCCGACAGAACAATCCGTCATTTCGGACTCGGTTATGCCGATGATAACTGGTCGTCACTATGCAATCATCTCAAATCAAAAGGCTTTAATGACAGCGAACTTGTTGCCGCAAATCTTGCGGTTCGGCACAGAAACGGCAACGGAATCTATGACAGATTCACAGACCGTGTTATGTTTCCGATTATTGACCTGAGAGGAAATGTTATTGCATTCGGCGGAAGAATTATGTCCGATGCAAAGCCGAAATATCTCAACACCTCCGATACCCCCGTATTTAAAAAGAGTGCAAACCTGTTTTCGCTCAACAATGCAAAAAATTCGGGCAAGAGAACTCTGATTCTTTGCGAGGGCTATATGGATGTCATCGCTGTGAATCAGGCAGGTTTTACAAATGCCGTTGCAACCCTGGGAACGGCTCTTACAGGTGAACAGGCTGTTTTGATGAAACGGTATGCCGATGAGGTGATTATCTGTTACGATGCCGATGAGGCAGGTCAAAAGGCTACCGCAAGGGCAATTCCTATACTCAGAAATTCGGGACTTAATGTTAAGGTTCTGACAATTCCAAGCGGTAAGGACCCCGATGAATTTATCAAATCAAAGGGTAATGACGGTCCTGCCGCATTCAAAGCGTTGCTTGACAAATGCGGAAACGATGTTGAATACCGACTGCAAAAGCTAAAAAATGCACACAATATTCAGCTGACGGAGGGCAAGGTTGCTTTTCTTGAGGAGGCGGCAAAGCTGATTGCAACAATCAGCAGTCCGATTGAACGGGATGTCTATTCTTCAAAGGTTGCATCCGAACTCGGAGTTGACAAAAATGCATTCAAACAGCAGGTGTCAAGGGTGTCACGCAGAGGTGAAAGGGCAGAAGAAAAGAAACAGGCTCGTCAAATTCAGCTTGAACTCAGCCGAAGAAATGACAAAATCAATCCCGAACATTTCCAAAAGCCACGCAGTTCAAGTGCCGAAGAAGCTCTTTTGGTTTATCTTTTAAACAATCCCGATGCATATGAGGAAATTTCTGCAAGGGTAAAGCCCGAACAATTTCAGAATACTCTGATGCGGAGGTTTTTTGAATATTTCAGTGCTCGCATTGAGAGGGGAGAAGATCCTCTTACGAATACGGCGGCAGATTTTACACAGGATGAAAATTCAAAGCTTTATCAGCTGATGTCACAGGCAATTCCGGGGGCGTCAACCGCTGAGGCAATGAATGAATACATAAATGTTATCAACGAGGAAAGCTCAAAGCTCAATTCCGGCGATTTAGCCGATGTTTCAAATGAGGAGCTTATGGCATATCTTGATAAAATAAGGAAAAAGAAACAGTAAACGCAGGAAAGGAAAATGAGTATGGCAGCTACACCCGATAAGAAAACAGTCGTAAGAGAACTTGTGGAACTCGGTAAGCAGAAAGGTCAGCTTACAAACCAGGACATTCTTGATGCAATCGGTGAAATTGACTTTGATCCCGAACAGCTTGAAAAGCTTTATGATTCACTTGCACAGCTTGGCATTGAAATCGTAGAGGATTCGGGCGATATTAAAATTGACGATATCGACCTTGGCTTTGATGAAGGCAAAGACGGCGACTCACACGCTCAGATTGCAGAAACAGGCAGCGTTTCGGTTGACGATCCCGTAAAGGTATATCTTAAAGAAATCGGACGGGTTCCGCTACTTTCCTCCGATGAAGAAATCAACCTCGCAATCAGAATTGCTGACGGTGATGTTGCCGCAAAACAGCGTCTTTCCGAGGCAAACCTTCGTCTTGTTGTTTCAATTGCAAAGCGTTATCTCGGCAGAGGAATGCAGTTTCTTGACCTTATTCAGGAAGGCAATCTCGGTCTTATCAAGGCTGTAGAAAAGTTTGACTATACAAAGGGCTTTAAATTTTCAACATATGCAACATGGTGGATCAGACAGGCCATTACCCGTGCAATTGCCGATCAGGCTCGTACAATCCGTATTCCTGTTCATATGGTTGAAACTATCAACAAGGTAAAAAAGGTTCAGAGCCAGCTCCTTCACCAGAACGGTCATGAACCGTCTGCCGATGAAATTGCCGCAGAAATTGATATGCCTGTTGATAAGGTTCGTGAAATTATGCGTGTTGCTCAGGAGCCTGTTTCACTTGAAACTCCTATAGGCGAGGAGGAAGACAGCCATCTCGGTGACTTTATCCCCGATAACGATGCTCCCGCACCTGCCGATGCCGCATCACACACAATGCTCCGTGAACAGCTTTCGGATGTTCTTTCAACCCTCACTCCCCGTGAAGCCAAGGTTCTCAAACTCCGTTTCGGTCTTGAGGACGGCAGAAGCAGAACTCTTGAAGAAGTCGGCAAGGAGTTTAATGTAACCCGTGAGCGTATCCGTCAGATTGAGGCAAAGGCTCTCCGTAAGCTCCGTCATCCTTCAAGAAGCAGAAAGCTCAAGGACTATCTTGACTATTAATCAGACTTTATGATTACTTTTGATGAATGCGGCGCAATGCTTGACGAAATTGCAGATTCCATGCCTTATGAATTATACAGAGATTTAAACGGAGGGATTTCACTTCTTCCGCAGTTGAAGGTTCATCCAAAAGCACTTAACAATGATTTGTTCATTTTGGGTGAGTACATACGCAATTCTCTCGGCAATGCAATTGTGTTTTACTACGGTTCAATCAACAGGGTTTACGGCTCACTTGATAATGAGGAATACCGAAAAAAGCTCGTTGAAATACTTCATCACGAGGTTCGCCATCATAACGAGTATCTTGCAGGTTGCGATGACCTCGGAATTTTTGACAGAAATCAGATTGACGATTACCTTAGAAAACACAGGAAATAATCAAATGAAATTTTAAGAGGACAGCTTTTCTAAACAGAAAGCTGTCCTCCTTTGTTATTTTACCTTTATAATCTGCCCCGGATAAATTACATTCGGATTTGAAAGTCCGTTAAGCCGTGTGAGATTGTCAACGGTTGTTCCGTGCATTTGTGCAATTATCCACAGCGAATCGCCCGGACGGGCAACATGATACTGCGTTTCCGCACTACCGGCGGGAACCGTAAGAACCTGACCTACAAAAATAGCGTCAGGAGTTTGAATGTTGTTGTATTTTAATATGTCATTAACCGTTGTCTGAAAGAACTGCGCAATGCCAAAAAGCGTATTGCCGGGACGAACGGTGTACTGAACCATTTCCATATCTGTCCTCCTTGCTTTTCATAGTAACAATATATGCCTGTGACAAAAATGCGTTACTCCTGCATAAAATAAACCGTGTACGGAAAAATAACAATGCAGACAAAACACAGCGTTGCTCAGATTAAAAATATCTGAAAACGGTTTATGTTATAAAATTTCAATACGAGAGGGCATATAAATGGAAATAAAAATAGATACGATAATCGGCAGAGAAATAATTGATTCAAGAGGAAATCCTACGGTTGAGGCGGAGGTCGGACTTTCCGACGGAACCTTTGCAAAAGCGTCTGTCCCTTCGGGTGCGTCAACGGGAGAATTTGAGGCGGTTGAACTTCGTGACGGTGAAAAACGCTATCTCGGCAAAGGCGTGCAGAGAGCCGTTGAAAATATCAACAGCATAATTTCACCTAATCTTTGTTGCGACTCACCTTTTGACCAGTGTGCAATTGACAGCAAAATGATTGAACTTGACGGCACGGAAAATAAGGAATTGCTCGGTGCAAATGCTATTCTTGCCGTATCGCTTGCCTGTGCAAAGGCGGCGGCAAAGAATCTCAGACTGCCGTTATTCCGTTATATCGGCGGAACATATGCGGTCAGAATGCCTGTTCCAATGATGAATATTCTCAACGGCGGCGCTCATGCGTCAAACAATATCGACATTCAGGAATTTATGATTATGCCTGTCGGTGCAAGGTGTTTTTCCGAGGGAATGATGCAGTGCTGTGAAATCTACCATACACTCGGCAAAATTCTAAAAGAGAATAATATGTCAACAGGTGTAGGCGATGAGGGCGGTTATGCACCGAGCCTGAAAAGTGATGAGGATGCAATTGAGTATATAATTAAGGCAATTGAAAAAACAGGTTATACTACCGATGAAATTAAAATTGCGCTTGATGCCGCATCTTCCGAATGGTATTCCGACGGAAAATATATTCTTCCAAAGAGAGGCGATTCGCTTTCAAGCGACGAACTTATTAATTATTTTGACAAGCTCTGTTCTGATTATCCGATTATCTCGCTTGAAGATCCGCTTTCCGAACACGACTGGGACGGTTGGCAGAATATTACTTCAAAAATCGGCAACAAAGTTCAGCTTGTCGGCGATGATTTGTTTGTTACAAACACAAAAAGACTTAAAAAAGGCATAGAGCTTGGAGCAGGCAACGCAATTTTGATTAAAATTAATCAGATAGGAACACTGACGGAAACGCTTGATGCAATTGACACGGCTCACAAGGCAGGTTATCGCACGATTATTTCACACAGAAGCGGTGAAACGGAGGACACAACCATTGCGGATATTGCCGTTGCGGTTAATTCGGGACAGATAAAAACAGGTGCTCCGTGCAGAACCGACAGAGTTGCAAAATATAACAGACTTCTTCGGATTGAGAGCGCAATTGTCAACACTTCAACCTACGGCTTGTGATTCTGTCATCCCCGACTGCGGTCGGGGAATTTTTTTCTATTGATAACAAAATTCAATAATTTAGTAAATTTAACTGTCGAATTGTATTTTTTTGACAGATTTTTCTTTGCTTAATATAAATTTAAAAATAAACTTTTAGAAAATCAGCATATTGCACATATTTGTCAAAGAAAATTCTACAACAATAAAGCCTTTATCAATTGCTATATTCTTAATCGGAATTAAAATATATTGCCTTATATGATAAAATGAGTTAATGAAATGCTAACATTGGAATTCGTATGGACTATTGTAAAACAGTGCTGATTGTAACCTTTGTTTTGCTCATATCCGAATAAGTCAGGAGGCATTTTTGATTGTTTCTAAAAAGATTATTGGCAGGAGTAATGACAGCTATGATGATTACAGGAATGTGTGCGGCTGATGTTTCGGCAGCGGAAAAGAAAACTGTAACAGATTATCAGGCATATGCTGCAAATCTGGATAAGTCGGCATATTCAGGTAATGATTTGGGGGCTTCTTACTCAAAAAAGGCAACTACCTTCAAGGTATGGTCGCCTAATGCGGCGTCTGTTCGTGTGAATATTTTTGAACACGGCAGTGATAATGAGGGAGATGCAGGTTCTATAATGTCAAGAGCCATGTCGCTTGACAAAACAACGGGCGTGTGGTCTGTTACAATTAACGGTGACCTGCTTAACAAATATTATACCTACTCGGTAACACACGGAAAAACTACCAAGGAAACAGCCGATGTCTATGCAAAGGCGTGCGGTGTGAACGGTCAACGCTCAATGGTTGTCGATTTAAGCACAACCAATCCCGAGGGTTGGGAAAATGATAAGCATGTGCTTGTACAGAATCAGACTGATGCGTCGGTCTGGGAAATTTCTGTAGCAGACTTTTCATCATCCGAATCAAGCGGCGTGAGTGAGGCTAACCGTGGCAAGTACCTTGCTTTTACCGAAGAAGGTACAACAGTCAACGGTGTTCAGGGTGCATCATCAACCTGCGTTGACTATCTGAAAAAGCTCGGCGTTAAGTATGTTCAGATTATGCCGTTCTATGATTTCGGTTCTGTTGACGAGAGCAAGAACATTATGGACCAGTACAACTGGGGCTACGATCCCGTCAACTACAACTGCCCCGAGGGTTCTTATTCAACAAATCCTAAAAAGGGTGAAGTGAGAATCAAGGAATGTAAGCAGATGATTCAGGCACTTCATAATGCCGGAATCGGTGTAATTATGGATGTTGTCTATAACCACACCTACACCTCTGATTCTTGGCTTCAGAGAACAGTTCCGAATTATTACTACAGAATGAACAATGACGGAACTTTCTCAAACGGTTCGGGCTGTTCAAACGATACAGCAAGCGAACATCTTATGTTCAGAAAGTATATGATTGATTCCGTTACATATTGGGCAAGCGAATATCACATTGACGGTTTCCGCTTTGACCTTATGGGACTTCATGATGTAACAACTATGAATTCAATTCGTACCGCACTTGACAATCTTTATGCAGACGGCAGCGGCAGTCAGATTCTTATGTACGGTGAGGCGTGGGATATGGCAACCAATTGTGACGAAGGCACAGTATTGGCAAGTCAGAAAAATCTCAAGCAGTTGAGCGACCGCATCGGTGCGTTTGATGATACAATCCGTGATGCAATCAAGGGCAGTACAGGTGGTACGGACGGTGCTTTTGTTCAGAAAGGTTCACGCAGAGCCAACCTGAAAACAGGCATAGCAGGCCAGAGTGACACAACAACAGGCTGGGCAAATGTTCCGTCACAATGCGTAACATATGCATCATGTCACGATAACCTTTGTCTTTACGATAAGCTTGTCGGCTCTGTTTACGGTGCCGACGGTAAATATCGCAAAAGATATGAAGATCTTGTTGCAATGAACAAGCTTTCTGCGGCAATTGTTATTACTTCACAGGGTATTCCGTTCTCACTCGGCGGTGAGGAGTTTTGTCGCAGTAAAGACGGTGATGAAAACAGCTATGCGTCAAGCAGAAAAGAAAATATGCTTGACTGGGAAAATGTCGATCTCTATTCAGATGTAATTGAATATTACAGAGGTCTTTATAAAATCCGTGACGCTTTTGCGGCATTCTCGGATTCTACTGCTGCAACAGCCAACAGCCTTACATATCTTTCTGATGTTCCAAAGGGTGTTATGGGTTACACAATAAATAACACCGAGAGCGGAAAATGGAGTCAGATGTGCGTAATCTTCAACGGCTCTGATTCTGCACAGAATGTTACCGCAAAAGGCGACTGGGTTGTTCTTGCAGATAACAAGACAGCCGGACTTCGCAACATAAAGAATGTTACAAACAGCGTAAAGGTTGAAGCTCATTCAGCCGTTATTATGGTTGATACAAAGAGCTATGATTCTGCGGGAATTATGGATGATGAGGGCGCTGTTGTCATTGATTATTATGACAACAAAACCGAAAAACTCATCAAGTCACAGACGCTCACAGGCGAACTCGGTACAAGCTATGATGTGACAAATCTTGCGTCAACTCTTAATTATGATGTTAAGAAAACCGACGGTGAAATCAAAGGTGTGTTCACGGATCAGGTAGGTCATGCAAAGGTTTATGTTGAAGAATATGACGGTGAGATATCAACGGTTACCGTAAAGTTTGTTGACGAAACAAATAATACGGAAATTGAAGATTCTTTTCTTGTAAAAAACAGAAAGGGCGAGCAGTATTATACTCCCGACCTTCCGTCAATTAAAAATTACAAGCTTGTTCTTGACGACCTCCCGACAAACGGTGCAGGCAAGCTTGATTCCGCAAGCAAGACCGTTACATACAAATATACCCGTGTAACTGATGATGAGGATAAGACTGTTTGCAGAGTCAATGCCATTTATATGGACGATTCGGGTAAAATTCTTGATACAAAGACAATCACAGGTGTTGAAGGACAGGCTTATTCACTCTCTCAAAATACATATGAGGAAAAAGATCTTGTAAGCGTTCCCGAAAAGGCAAACGGAACATTTAAATCGGGCGAAATCAATGTAGTGTTCAGCTACTCGTCAAATCCCGATCCGCTCAAGCAGATGCTTCCGTTTGTGTATGTCGGCACCGGTCTTATAATTGCTCTGTGTGCGGCGTCGGTTATTTATTCTTCAAACAAGCGTAAAAAACGCATTATGGCAGAGCTTGATATTGAAGAAGATTAATTAAAGGTAGTTATTTCCGTATGCTGACGGAATAGATTATAAGAATTAATAAGGAGGAATATTATCTATGAGAACTACGAAGAAAATTGTTTCTGCAGTTCTTGCAGCGTGCATGCTTGCCTCAACAGCGGTTGTATCAAGCTTTGCCGCAACAGCCGATGACAGTTCGGCAGTTTCAAGCGACTACGCAAGGGACAATTCTTACACAAAGGCTGCTGAAGATATTGACGCTCAGTATGCTTACTCCGGCAATGATCTTGGTGTTACTTACACAAAAGATGCTACAACATTCAAGGTTTGGTCACCGACAGCAACCGGTGTTAAGCTCAATATCTTTACAAAAGGTTCGGATGACGAGCAGGGTGCATCTAAAGTTGCCAGCTACACACTTGAAAAAATGCTCGTTGACGGTGAGTGGAACGGCGTTTGGACGATTACACTCGTCGGCGAATGGAAGGATTATTATTACACATACTCAGTCACAACAACAGACACAACACACATCGGTTCAGATGCAACAAAGACTTATGAAACACAGGATGTATACTCAACGGCAACAGGCGTAAACGGCAAGCGCTCAATGATTGTTGATCTTGACGAGACAGATCCTGAGGGTTGGTCAAACGATAACCATGTTCTTCTTGACAAATCAACAAAGTCATCAGTATGGGAACTCCATATCAAGGACTTTTCTTATGACAAGGCCTCGGGCGTAAGCGACGCTAACAGAGGCAAGTACCTTGCTTTCACAGAATCAGGTACAACTCTTAACGGCGAGGGCAAGGTTTCAACCTGTATTGATTACCTCAAGGAACTCGGTGTAACAACAGTACAGCTTAACCCGTTCTATGACTTCCAGTCAGTAAATGAGGCAGGCGATGATTCTCAGTTTAACTGGGGTTATGATCCGGTAAACTACAATGTTCCGGAGGGCTCGTATTCTTCAAATCCGTATGACGGTAAAGTAAGAATCAAAGAGTGCAAGGAAATGATCAAGGCTCTCCATGACGCCGGCATTTCTGTTGTAATGGATGTTGTTTACAACCATACTTATTCAACTGATTCATGCTTCCAGTACACAGTTCCTAACTACTACTACAGAATGAAAACAACAGGCGCATTCTCAGACGGTTCTGGTTGCGGCAACGAAGGTGCAACAGAGCGTGCAATGTACAGACAGTATGTTATTGATTCACTCAAGTATTGGGTAAACGAATACCATGTTGACGGCTTCCGTTTTGACCTTATGGGTCTTATGGATGTTGAAACAATGAATATGGCAAGAGAAGCGCTTGACCAAATTGACCCACGAATCACAATGTGGGGTGAAGGCTGGGCCGGCGGTGACTCCTACCACCCGACTAACACTTGCTCAGGCACAAAATTCTATCCTGCAACACAGGCTAATGCGTCAAGACTCAGCGACAGAATCGCTATTTTCAATGACGGCATCCGTGACGGTATAAAGGGAAGTGCAATGGAAATCAACGATGTTGGTTTTATACAGGGCTCAAAGTCATCCGCAAAGGGTGTAAGCTACGGTGTTCGTGCCAACAGCTCAGGTACATACAAGTGGAAGGCTCAGGCTCCTTCACAGTGCGTAACCTATGATGCGTGTCACGATAACGCAACACTTTACGATCAGATTATTGCGTCAACAGGTCTGGCAGACTACGGAGAGAGAAATTCCGAGGCTGTTAAGATGAACAGGCTTGCAAGTGCAATTATCTACACATCACAGGGTATTTCATTCACACTTGCCGGTGAAGAAATGGCTCGTTCAAAAGACGGTGACACAAACAGCTACAAGTCGGCAGCCGACCTTAATATGATTAAATGGCAGAATGTTGTTGACTATGCCGATGTAGTTTCTTACTACAAGGGTATGATGCAGATTAAGTCAGCATTCTCGCCTCTCACAGCTATGGATAATTCATATGCTGACAAATACACATTCACAAAAAAGGTTTCTGCTTCAACAAATCAGATTTCATTCACAATTCAGAACGATGTTGAGGGTGAATGGAACAAGATGGCTGTTATTTATAACAATGCAACCACAGCTGCAGATGTAACCCTTTCGGATACATCCGTAACAGATTGGGTTGTTATCGCTAACGGTGAAACAGCAGGTCTTGACTCACTCGGCGAGGTGACAGGCTCAACATTCACAGTTCCTGCTCGTTCGGCTATCGTAGCTGTTGACAAGGCAGGCTATGAGTCGGCAGGCATCCAATCTTCAAACGGTAAGGTTAAGGTTAACTATGTTTACGAAGCAACAGGCGAAAAGCTTGAAGATTCTGTAATCCTTCAGGGTCCTGTAGGCTCAGGTTATGTAACAGTTCCGAGTGCAGTTATTCCCGATACATACATCGTAAGTCGTATTGGCGGAAATGCAGAAGGTAAATATACTTCCGATATGCAGGAGGTTACATACTACTACACAGACTACATTCCTGAATCACTCAAGAACGCTGACTTCAACGGTGACGGTGAAATTAATGTAATTGACGCTACACTTCTTCAGAAGTATATTGCAAAGCTTGAAACTCCTACAGTTGATGAATCAGTTCTTGACCTAAACTATGACGGTACTTTCAACATTGAAGATTCAACAATGATAATGAAGTATGTTGCTAGCATTCCTGTATCTTCCGGTAAAGTAACAGTAAACTACTACTACACAGACGCTGACGGAAAACAGCAGAAGCTCACTGATTCAATCGTATTCGCAGGCAGAGCAGGCAGCACATATAAGTCAACTGCATTCAAGGTTGTTGGCTACGCTGTTGATCCGGACAGAATGCCGGAAAATCAGTCTGGCTTAATTCCTTACGGTGAGTCTGAGGTAAACTACTACTACATCGCTTCAAGCCTTGATATCAAACTTCACGTAAAGCACAACGGTTCACTTACATGGACGCCATACCTCTGGATATGGGGTTCAGACCTCAAGGGCAAAGACTCAGGCAACTTTATGTCAGAGTGGCCGGGTGATCCTATGACTAAAGGTGAAAACGGTTGGTTTGATTACGGCTTCACATATAAGGGAGCAGGTACATACAATGTAATTGTATCCGATAACGCTACTAACCAAACAATTGACTACAAGGGCTTTGTAGATAACGAAATGTGGATTGTAATTGATGACTCTGCTGTTATGGGCAGTACATACCTTACATTCTACACAGATAACCCTGATACTAACCCCAACGCTCCAATCGCTGAGCAGGTTACACTCGGTTAATCTTAAATCACAAACACAAATTGCAAAAGAGGGCTGACCTTAAACGGTCAGCCCTTTTAATCGCTAAAAAAGGTTATTATTGCTCTGTAACGGAAAACTCCCCGACAGTTTATAAAACTGTCGGGGAGTCATTGGTTTATCAGTTGTTGTTCATTCTGTAGCAGAGAGTCATAAGGCTGTCGCTGAGATGAACATTCTCTACCATAGTATCATTATAACGAGCATTTATATCATAGTGGCTGAAATTCCAGTAATTCTTGATTCCGTGTGAATAAAGCTTATCAAGAACATTTTCAACACAAACACGGGGAATGCACAAAAACGCTGTGTCAATATGATTTTTATTACAAAAATCGTCGAGTTCACTTTCGTTTTTAACTGTAATTCCGTTGAGCTTTGAACCGACTTTTTGTTCGTTGCTGTCAAAACAAGCGATAAGCTCAAAACCGAGTTTTTCAAAATTCATATGCATTGCAACGGCCTTACCAAGATTACCCGCACCGATAAGAATGGCCTTGTAATCGTTGTTAAGTCCCAGAATGTTCTTGATTTCCTCTTTCAGCTGACTTACGCTGTAACCGTAACCCTGCTGACCGAATCCGCCGAAGCAGTTAAGATCCTGCCTTACCTGTGAGGCGGTCACATTCATAATTTGTGCAAGCTTAGTTGAAGAAATTTTGTCAATGTTCTGGTCATTCAGTTCTGATAAAAAGCGGTAATATCTTGGCAAACGCCTGATAACCGACATTGAAATACTGTCATTCTTAGACATTACTCACTATGCTCCTTTAACTTTAAAATCAGAGAGATGCTGCAAGGCGCTCGTCAATAGCCTTGAGAAATTCTTCTGTGTTTACTTTCTTTTTGTTCTCAAGTGTCGAGATAGCGTAGAGATCGCCTGTCATAACGCCGTCCTCAATTGTCTTGATTGTTGCTGCCTCAAGCTTGTCTGCAAACTTTATAAGATCGTCAAGACCGTCAAGCTCGCCTCTTTTGCGGAGAGCGCCTGTCCATGCAAACAATGTTGCAACAGAGTTTGTGGAAGTTTCTTCGCCCTTGAGATACTTGTAGTAGTGGCGCTGAACTGTGCCGTGAGCAGCCTCGTATTCATAGATGCCGTCGGGAGAAACAAGCACGCTTGTCATCATTGCGAGCGAACCGAATGCAGTTGCAATCATATCACTCATAACATCACCGTCATAGTTCTTACAAGCCCACATATAACCGCCTTCACTTCTGATAACTCTTGCAACAGCGTCATCAATAAGTGTGTAGAAATATGTAATACCTGCGTTCTCAAACTTCTCTTTGTACTCATTCTCAAAGATTTCACTGAAGATGTCCTTGAATCTGTGGTCATAAATTTTGCTGATTGTATCCTTTGTAGCAAACCAAACATCAAGCTTCTGATCAAGTGCATAGTTAAAGCATGAACGGGCAAATGATGAGATACTCTTGTCAATGTTGTGCATACCCTGAATAATACCGTCAGTCTTAAAGTCAAAGATTGTGCTTCTTTCCTCGGTACCATCAGGCTTTGTAACGCAAAGCTCTGCCTTGCTTCCTGCCTCAACCTTCATCTCTGTGTTCTTATAAACATCTCCGTATGCGTGACGGGCAATGCAGATTGGCTTTTTCCATGTAGGAATGTAGGGAACAATGCCCTTAACAAGAATCGGGCTTCTGAATACCGTACCGTCAAGGATAGCACGAATCGTACCGTTAGGTGATTTCCACATACTCTTGAGGTTGTACTCAGTCATTCTTGCGGCATTAGGTGTGATTGTGGCACACTTAACGGCAACACCGTATTTCTTTGTTGCGTTGGCGCTGTCAACCGTAACCTGATCGTCTGTCTCGTTTCTGTGCTCAAGACCGAGGTCATAATATTCTGTTTTGAGGTCAACATAAGGTGTGATGAGAATGTCTTTAATCTGTTTCCAGATGACTCTTGTCATCTCGTCGCCGTCCATCTCTACGAGAGGAGTGACCATTTTAATTTTTTCCATATCAGCTGTTCTCCTTTGTGTAGTCAAGCAGACCGCCTGCAATGATAATGTTTCTTGTTCTGTCTGAAAGCTCACAGTCAGCAACAATTGTGTCGCCTGTTGTCTTGTTTACAACAGTAACCTGCTTGCCGTTTGCAATTTCGTCCTTAACATTCGGGAGTTCAAGCATATCGCCAAGCTTGATTTTATCATAATCTTCTGCGTTTACAAATGTAAGCGGAAGAATACCTGCATTGATAAGGTTGCTCTTGTGAATTCTTGCAAAGCTTTTTACGAGTACAGCCTTAACACCGAGGAAAAGGGGAGCGAGAGCCGCATGCTCACGGGATGAACCCTGACCGTAGTTTTCACCGCCGACAATAATGCTTTTGCCGAGTGTCTTTGCACGGGTTGGGAATTCCTTGTCGCATACTGTAAAGCAATGCTCTGAAATTTTCGGAATATTTGAACGGAGCGGAAGAATCTTTGCGCCTGCAGGCATAATATGGTCGGTTGTAATGTTGTCGCCGACCTTGAGTGAACATGACGCCTCGATAGAATCTGTGAGCGGATGAGTTTCGGGATAGCTCTTGATGTTAGGACCACGGAGAATTTCTACGCTGTCCATTTCTTCAACAGGAGCGGGATCAATAACCATATTGTCATTGATGAGGAATTTTTCGGGCATTTCAATCTCAGCAGCCGCACCAAGACATCTCGGGTCTGTAAATACGCCGTTGATTGCAGAAACAGCCGCAGTTTCCGGAGATACAAGATAAATCTGACCGTCTGCCGTTCCGCTTCTGCCCTCAAAGTTACGGTTGAATGTTCTGAGTGAGATACCGCCGCTGTTAGGTGACTGTCCCATACCGATACACGGACCGCAGGCACTTTCAAGGATTCTTGCACCTGCCGCAATCATATCACCGAGTGCGCCGTTGAGAGCGAGCATATTAAATACCTGCTTTGAACCCGGAGCAATTGCGAGCGATACATTGTCTGCAACCTTTTTGCCCTTGAGAATGTGAGCAACTCTCATAAGGTCAAGGTAGCTTGAGTTTGTACATGAACCGATACAAACCTGATCAATCGTCTTGCCCTCAAGCTCTTTGATTGGCTTAACATTGTCGGGTGAGTGAGGACAGGCTGCAAGCGGTTCAAGCTCTGAAAGGTTGATTTCGATAACCTCATCATAAACTGCATCGTCATCAGCTTTGAGTTCTGTATAATCTTCCTCACGGCCCTGAGCCTTGAGGAACTTTCTTGTTGTTTCATCAGACGGGAATACAGAAGTTGTAGCACCAAGCTCTGCACCCATGTTTGTGATTGTTGCTCTTTCGGGAACTGTAAGTGTGGCAACACCCTCGCCACCGTATTCAACAATCTTGCCAACGCCGCCCTTAACGCTCATAACACGAAGAACTGCGAGAATAATATCTTTTGCAGAAACCCACGGACTGAGTTTGCCCGTAAGATTAACTCTTACCATTTTCGGCATAGTAATATAGTATGCGCCGCCGCCCATTGCAACAGCAACATCAAGACCGCCTGCGCCGATTGCGAGCATACCGATACCGCCACCCGTCGGAGTGTGGCTGTCAGAACCGATTAAAGTCTTTCCCGGTTTACCGAATCTTTCAAGGTGAACCTGGTGACAAATGCCGTTGCCGGGTCTTGAAAAATAGATACCGTGTTTTTTACAAACAGACTGAATGAATCTGTGGTCATCGGCGTTTTCAAAACCTGTCTGAAGTGTGTTGTGGTCAATGTAAGCAACGCTTTTTTCTGTTTTTACTCTCGGAATGCCCATAGCCTCATATTCGATATAAGCCATAGTGCCTGTTGCATCCTGAGTAAGAGTCTGGTCGATTTTAAGACCGATATCACTACCAACGGTCATTTCTCCGCAGACAAGATGATTCTTGATGATTTTCTGCGCAATCGTGTAGCCCATAATATTACCTCCTAAAAATTAATGCCTATCATAATTCAGTCCTGCAAAAAAATGCAAAACACTATGTTAATTATATAACAATCTTGAGATATTGTAAAGAAAAATTCACGCAAAATGAGCAAAAATCGTTATTTTTTCACTAAAAAATATTTTTTGCGGTTTTCTATCGGAAAAATGTTCAAAAAGTGTCGGATATTAGCATAAAAGGTGATGAAAAATATAAATTGAATTTTAGCTTTTATAGTGTTATAATACTTGATGTATGCAATAAGATTTAAGTGATTTTAGCAAAACGAGGTATTTTTATGGATGTAAGAGAGAATTTAAGAAATATTGCAATTATCGCCCATGTTGACCACGGCAAAACTACTCTGGTTGACCAGCTTTTGAAGCAGAGCGGTGTTTTCAGAGCAAATGAAAATGTAGAAGAAAGAGTAATGGACTCTAATGACCTTGAGCGTGAAAGAGGTATCACAATCCTTTCAAAGCCGACAGCCGTAATGTACAACGGCATCAAAATTAACATTGTTGACACCCCCGGTCATGCCGATTTCGGCGGTGAGGTTGAGCGTATTCTCCAGATGGTTGACGGTGTTGTGTTGCTTGTTGACGCATTTGAGGGTTGTATGCCGCAGACAAGATTTGTTCTTAAAAAGGCACTCGGCCTCGGCAAAAAGCCGCTTGTTGTTCTTAACAAAATCGACCGTCCCGGTGCAAGACCCGAAGAGGTTGTTGACGAGGTTCTCGACCTCTTTATCGAACTCGGTGCCGACGAAGATCAGCTTGAGTTCCCTGTAATTTATGCGTCTGCCCGTGACGGCTATGCATCAGAGGATTATCATGAACCCGGTACGGATATGAAACCTCTCTTTGACGCAATCGTAAAAGAAATCCCTGCTCCTCAGGGTGATATGAACGGAGGACTCCAGCTCCTTATTTCAAACATTGACTCCGATAAGTTTGTCGGCAGAATCGGTGTAGGCCGTGTTGAAAGAGGTACTGCAAAGAACGGAGAGGCTGCCGTTCTCTGTCACACAGACGGTACAACTCAGAATGTAAGAATTGCAAAGCTGTATCAGTTTGAAGGACTTAAAAGAGTTGAATGTGACACTGCAACAGTCGGTGACATCGTTTGCGTAAGCGGTGTTCAGGATATCAATATCGGTGAAACAATCTGTTCAAACGATTGCGTTGAGCCGCTTCCGTTCGTAAAGATTGACGAGCCTACGGTTTCAATGAACTTTATCGTAAACAACTCACCGTTTGCAGGCAGAGAGGGTAAGTATGTAACCTCCCGTAACCTTCGTGACAGACTTTTCAAGGAAATTGAAACAAATGTTGCACTCCGTGTTGAAGAAACAGACAGCGCCGATACATTCAAGGTATCGGGCAGAGGTGAACTCCACCTTTCAATCCTTATCGAAACAATGCGCCGTCAGAATTATGAATTTCAGGTTTCCCGTCCGCAGGTTATTACAAAGATGATTGACGGCAAGCTTCATGAGCCTATGGAGTTTCTTATCATTGAAGTTCCCGACACATATGTCGGTCCTGTAATGGAAAAGCTCGGTTCAAGAAAAGGTGAGCTTATCAATATGGGTACTCGTGAAGGCGGTGTTACTCACATTGAATTCAGAATCCCGTCAAGAGGTCTTATGGGTTATCGCCCCGAATTCCTTACAGATACAAACGGTAACGGTATTATGAACCATGTATTTGACGGTTATGAGCCATACAAGGGTGAAATCGTAACCCGCCATCAGGGTTCACTCATCGCTTTTGAAACAGGCGAAACTGTAACCTACGGTCTTTATGCCGCTCAGGAAAGAGGCAGACTCTTTATCGGACCCGGTGTTCCTGTTTACGAGGGCATGATTGTAGGTGCAAGTCCTAAGTCTGAGGATATCACAGTTAATGTCTGCAAGAAAAAGCACATCACAAACACCCGTGCATCGGGTTCTGATGATGCCCTCAAGCTTACACCTCCGACAATTATGTCGCTTGAACAGTGCCTTGAATTCATCGCTGATGATGAGCTTGTTGAGGTTACTCCCGAAAATATCCGTATGCGTAAGCGTATTCTTTCAAAAGAACAGCGTATGAAACAGGCATTCCGTAAGAAATAATTAAAATAATGAGTTATGTAATTCTTGACCTTGAATGGAACGGTTCATACAGCAAGGTTCTGCACAAATTTGTCAATGAAATAATTGAAATCGGTGCGGTTAAGCTTGATGATGAACTGAATGTATGCGACACCTTTACAATGCTTGTTGCTCCGAAAATCGGCAAAAAGCTATGCAGTAAGGTAAAACAGCTTACTAAAATAACAAATGAAGAGTTGAAGGACGAGGGCGTCAGCTTTATCAAAGCAATTAGCCTGTTCTCGGATTTTCTGGGTGACGGTGTGCTTATGACATGGAGCGACTCCGACCTTCATGCTCTTATCGAAAACTACAGCTACTACACGGGCAGAACCAGACTTCCGTTTCTCTCACGCTATTGCAATCTGCAAAGCTATTGTGAAGATTGTCTTGATTTGCATGATTCATCCTGTCAGCTGGGACTCGGTGCCTGTGCCGAAATGGCAGGTGTTGATTTTTCGGAAGATGATCAGCACAGGGCTCTTGCCGATGTGTACCTAACATTGGAATGTATGAAGGCTTTTTACGGTAAGTATCCGTTAAAGCCGTACATTAAGGATGCTGTTTGTGACGAATTCTATGACAGACTGCTGTTCAAAAATCATTTTGTTACAGATATCAACAGTCCCGATGTTGACAAAAGCGTTATGTTTTTCGATTGTGAAGATTGCGGAAAACCGCTTGTTCAGCTTTCAAAGTGGCGACTTCACAACAAAAGCTTTACCGCCGAATTTTCATGCAAATATTGCAGAAAGAAGTTCAACGGCAGAGTATCCTTCAAAAAGAAGTTTGACGAAGTTTCGGTAAAGAAAAAGCTTAACGAAAAGGTTGAAAAGAAGCCCGAAACAAAAGAACAGGTGAACACCGTTTCGGCAAACTGAGTGCCTTTTGTATATGGAGTTATTTCTATGATTATAAAATTCTTTGATAAACTTCATTATAAACTTTCTTTATCCGAAGAACACATAAATGATATAATTAAAAGTAATTCTAAGTATGGTGCTGACATTAAGAGAGAGGATTACTCCTATGAAGTAAAATTTACGGATAAGGGCTTTAAAATGAAATTTGTACCGGCTAAAAATTACGGTGGAATTTATAGCCTGAGTCCGATTTTTTCAGGTAAGATAGAGGAAGATTGTGGATATTCTGATTTAACAATCAGAATGTTTCCAAGTCCGATGATGGTTGTTGCTTTCATAATCTTTTCGTTTCTCTTCTTTATCGGTATTCATTTTATTTCGGTTGCAGGAATTTTGGGATTTCCAACTATAATTGTAGCTATTCTGACTTTATTCCTTTGCGTAATCATAAAAATCACAAATACTCAATTTAAAAATATGAAAAGTATTGTTGACGGATTATTTAGTAAATATCAGATTAAAGATAACTGAGATTTTAAATTGTAATTATCTTAAACATTATATAGGGCAGAGCGTTTTGTTCTGCCCTTTTTTCGTGAATACAGATGATTGTGTCGTACTCCTCACAACGCACACCGAATTTTCACATACTATTTTCTTGCTTTCAACATTAATTCAGCCGTATTTCATATACTTTTCACTTTGGGGCTTTATTATATCTACAACATCAAAAAACAACACCGACATTCGATGAAGTCTTTTGAAAATATAACTTTTAATCGGAGGTACAGTTATGAACGATAACTTTGAAAACAATAAAAACGGTTATGACGGTTATTCGTCAGATAATAATACTGCTGACAACAACTATCAGGATATTCATTCATCATCAGATTCACAGTCTGCATCAACTGCAGAAAATACAGAAAGCTCTTATGAGTGGAACACAAATTCAACATCAAGTGTAAATTCGGGTGAGTACCGCCATTCGTATATAAACGGTAACAACGAGAATGCGTCACACAACCCTAACCGTTATGAAAATGCTTATTCTTCAAACACAGCATCGGGTACATCTTCACAGAACTACTCATCGGATTCATACGGTTCACAGTATTCTTCAAACCCATATTCTTCACAGCAGACTAACAACTATTCATACGGCAATCCGTCACAGAATCCATATGGCTCACAGTCGGGTTCACCGTATGCAAATCAACAGTATTCCGCACCAAAGGCTAAGAAAGTAAAAGTTAAAAAGCCTAAAAAGCCGAAGAAACCCGCATCAAAGGGTTTTGTAGCCGCAATGCTTGTAGCTGCAATCATTCTCGGCGGCGGTGCAGGATTCGGTGGCAGTATGCTTGCATCATCACTTAACAACAACTCATCTTCAAGTGTAAACATCAAGCAGGCATCCGCAAACAGCACATCAACCACAAGCAATGCCGCTCTCAGCGGAACAACTTCCGAAATTGTTAAGAAAACAGCCGACAGCGTAGTTGAAATTGCTACCGAAAGCGTTGTAACAGGCGGATTTGCTCAGCAGTATGTTCAGCAGGGTGCAGGTTCAGGTGTTATCATTTCCGAGGACGGTTACATCATCACAAACTACCATGTAATCGAAGGTGCGGAGAATATCACGGTAACACTCCGTGACGGTGCAACTTCATACAAGGCTAAGTTAATCGGCAGTGATGAGGACAACGATATCGCACTTCTTAAAATAGATGCAACAGGTCTTTCAGCCGCAACAATGGGCAACAGCTCAGATCTTGCAGTAGGCGACTATGTTGTTGCAATCGGTAATCCGCTCGGACAGCTCGGCGGTACAGTAACAGACGGTATTATCAGCGCACTTGCCCGTCAGGTAACGGTTGAGGGTAAGAGTATGACGCTTCTCCAGCACAACGCTCAGATCAGCCCCGGTAACTCAGGCGGCGGACTCTTTAACTCAAACGGTGAGCTTATCGGTATTGTAAACGCAAAGGACAGTGCAACAGAGGTTGAAGGTATTGCATTTGCTATTCCGATTAACAATGTTCTTGATATAATTGACGATCTCAAAACATACGGTTATGTAAAGGGCAAGGTTGACCTCGGTATGGAGCTTACAGATATCACATCCGACGATTCCGCATTCTACTACGGACTCAGCAACACAGGCTGTTATGTTCTTTCGGTAACAAGCGGTTCTAATGCAGAAAAAGCAGGATTTATGAGAGGTGATATGATTACCGCAGTAAATGGTACAAGTGTTTCTTCAAAATCAGACATTGAAACAGCCCTCAAGGATTCAAAGGTGGGAGATACAGTAACTTTTACCGTTACAAGAAGAGGTAAGACTGCAAATCTCAAGCTCACTCTTGCAGAATATTCACCGAGCGGCAGTTCTTCAACAGGCAATTCAAAAACACAGAATAAGTCGTCACAATCACAGGGCAAAAGTTCAGATAACAGTGACAGCGACTCAATCTGGAACTATATGTTCGGTCAATAACAGCCAACAAGCTTTTTAGCTTTTTATATAAATATTCATACAGCCAAAGCTGTAGACAAAAAACTCTCTCTTAACGAACAAAGCTCCGTAACCGCACGGAGCTTTGTTCATTTTTGCTTAATATTCAATAAAAGAAAAAAGAACCGTGCCATAAAAGCACGGTTCTTTTGTTTGTTTAAAAATCTTATTTATTTTCTTCCATATATTTAAGCTGTTTGTAAATCATATTGGCACACATATACACATTACCGCCGCCCATTGTGAGAATGAGGTCGCCCTCTTTTGCATTCTTGCAAACATAGTCGGTAATTTCTTCAAATGTGTCAAGACATACAGAACCCGGAACCTTTGCACCGAGGTCAGTAGAATAGATGTTATATGTGTTTGTTTCACGAACAGGTAGAATAGCCGAAATAATTGCCTGATCCGGAATTTTAAGAGCCTCCGCAAAATCGTCAAGGAGCAAGGCTGTTCTTGAAAATGTATGCGGCTGGAATATTGCCCAAACCTTGTTAAAGCCCATTTTCATTGCGGCATTGAGTGTTGCGGTAAGTTCTGTGGGATGATGAGCAAAGTCATCGGCAACAGTAATTCCGTCAGGTGTGCCGAGAATTTCAAATCTTCTGTGAACACCGCCGAATTTGTGAAGATTCTCGGAAATTTCCTTCGGAGTAGCGCCAAGATAATGTGCAGTAGCCGCAGCGGCAAGTGCATTATAAATGTTGTGCTTTCCCGGAACGATAAGTTTAATCTGTGTGAGCTTCTCACCCTTATAGTAGAGGTCAAACTGCTCGTGAACACCCTTGTCTGCGCTGATGTTTTCAGCTCTGTAATCGCAGTTTTCGCCAAAACCGTAGGTGATTTTCTCAATCTCAACATCCTTTACGGCATCAAGAGTGTTTTCGTCGTCACCGTTGATAACAAGCAAGCCTGTTGTCTGATGAGCAAATTTGTTGAATGACTTCTTAATGTTGTCAAGATTCTTGAAGTAGTCAAGATGATCTGCGTCAATATTAAGAATAATCGAAATAAACGGATTGAGCTGTAAGAATGTGTCAACATACTCACAAGCCTCACAAACGATTATATCGCTGTGACCGACATAGCTGTTACCGCCGATGAACGGAAGTTTTCCGCCGATAATAGCTGACGGATCAAAACCGCTGCCGATAAGCACCTGTGAAAGCATAGCGGTTGTGGTTGTTTTGCCGTGTGTACCCGAAACCGCAATACTTCTTCTGTATCTTCTTGTAACAATACCGAGCATTACGCTTCTTTCAATGCACGGAATACCGAGTTCCTTTGCTGCCTGTCTTTCGGGGTTAGTTTCCTTAATAGCCGCTGAGTAAACAACAAGCTCTGCACCCTTGATATTTTCTGCGGTGTGTCCCATAAATACGGGAATGCCGTAACCCTTAATTCTGTCAAGAGTTTCACCCTCGTTCATATCCGAACCCGAAAGCTCATAACCCTCGTGGTGAAGAATCTCAGCCAGCGGACACATTCCGCTGCCGCCTATACCGATAAAATGTATTCTTTTTATGTTATCCATAAGACTGTCGTAATTCACAATAGTCCACTCCATTCCTGATAAGTATATTTGTCTGTCAGAAAAATCATTCCGCTTTGCCTGTATTTAAGTCGGAACACAAGTTGATTTGCATTCAAAGAGCAATGCCGTGACAGAATTGCAACACTCATATTATAAGACGAATGGACAAAAAAATAAATACCTAATTTGATATTTGTGCAATTTTTGTGTATTGTACGGATACTGTGTTTTAATTGTTGCCAAATTGTAGAGTAAATGCTAAAATAAAGGGGAATAGGATTATAACTAAAAATACACATAAAATGGCAGAGTGATAAAATGACTTTAAAAAAGAACGATATTGTAAACCTTACAATAACTTCGGCAACTGCCGAGGGAAGCGGAGTCGGAAGAACAGATGACGGCATTGCCGTTTTTGTACAGGGTTCTGCAATCGGTGACGAACTCAATGTGCGTATATTAAAGGTTAAGAAAACCTACGCTTTCGGCAAAATCGAAGAAATTCTCGTTCCGTCCAAGGCGAGAATTACTCCCGACTGCGAAAACTTTATGAAGTGCGGCGGTTGCACATGGCGACATATTTCTTATGAAGAAGAATGCAAAATAAAACAGCAAAGAGTTGAGGATGCCGTAATACGCATCGGCGGTCTTGATAATGTTGTTTTCAAGCCGATAATTTCGTCGGATAATATCACAAGATACCGCAACAAGGCGCAGTATCCTGTCGGTCTTGACCGTGACGGAAATGTTGTGACGGGTTTTTATTCATTCCACAGCCACCGCATAATCAATTGCACCGACTGTATTTTACAGCCCAAAATTTTTGCAAGGGTAATTGAAATTACAAAAGATTTTATCGCAAAAACTAACACGGAAATTTATGATGAAACAACAGGCAAGGGCAGACTTCGCCACATTTATATCAGAATCGGCGAGGTTTCGGGCGAGCTTATGGTGTGCTATGTTGTCAACGCAAACGGTCTTAAACAGGAAGATTTGCTCGTGAAAATGCTCAAATCCGAACTTCCGCAGTTAAAAAGTGTGATTATTAATTCTAACAGAGAAAAAACCAATGTTGTTCTCGGCAGAAAAAACAGAACAATCTACGGAAGTGACCATATTACCGACACACTTTGCGGATTGCAGTTTAAGATTTCACCGTTTTCGTTCTGGCAGATCAACAGAAAACAGGCTGAAAAGCTTTACGGCAAAGCCAAAGAATATGCAAATCTTAAATCTGACGAAATTCTGCTTGATTTATACTGCGGAACGGGTACAATAGGTCTTACAATGGCTGATTCCTGTAAACAGCTTATCGGTGCGGAGATTGTTGAAGATGCCGTGAAAGATGCAAATGAAAATGCAAAAGCAAACGGCATTGAAAATGCACGGTTCATCTGCGGAGATGCCTCAGATGCCGCATTTCAGCTTGAAAAAGAGGGTTTAAAACCCGACTGCGTAATCCTTGACCCACCGAGAAAAGGTTGCGGCGAAGAGCTTGTAAAGACAATTTCAAGAATGTCGCCGAGCCGTGTAGTCTATGTATCATGTGACCCCGCAACCCTCGCAAGAGATTTAAAATTCTTCACAGAAAACGGCTACACCCCCAAAGAAATCACCCCCTGTGATATGTTCTCCGGAACCTCCCATGTAGAGAGCGTGGCATTGATTGAAAGAAATTAACAAAATAATATAGAAAAGGAATTAAAATGCAAAATTCACTTAAAATAAAACGAACAAAAACAGCTTTGGCATTTAATCTTGCGATTATCGCTTGTGAGATTGCCGCAATAATTATCGTGTTTTTCAAAATAGGCTGCTATCCGCTTATATATTACACTGAAGACAGCAACCTGTTTGCACTTGTTGCCTGTGCGGTTATGGCAGGCTTTCAGGTGCGATATCTCAAAAGCGGAAAAGAAATTCCGCACTCGGTTCAAATGTTCAAATATATGGCGGCGGCTGTGCTTTCGGTAACATTTATCGTAGTTCTTGCCGTGCTTTCTCCGATGCGTGGAGAGCGCATAAACGGTTGGCTCTATATGCTTTTTAACAAAGACTTCACCTTTTTACATACTTTGTGTCCGATTCTTACAATTTTATCGTTTGTGCTTTTTGAAAAAGAACCTCACCTTAACACAAAATCAGCTTTCACGGCTACAATCCCTACATTAATATATGCGATTCTGCTTATTATACTTAATATAGTCGGTGCAGTTGACGGTCCATACCCGTTTTTGCGTGTGATGAATCAACCGTTGTATATGTCATTTGTTTGGTTCATCGTTATAGTAGGCGGTGCATTTTTCCTTGCACTCTTACTTCAAAAACTTAATTCAACAGGAAGAAAAAGAAAATAGCAGACAGTAAACAAATGAAAATTTCAGATTGGAGTGATTTTTATGAAATATCGCAAGTTGGTGGAGAATGCTAAAAAGCCAAACGGCTTTTGGGGCAAAATGATGATTAAGGCTATGAATAAAGGACATTCAAGCCTTACCTCATGGGGACTTGAACATATGAATATTGAACGCACAGCAACTGTACTTGACATAGGTTGCGGCGGCGGAAAAACCGTTGACCGACTTTGCTCAATTGTTGCCAACGGCAAGGTTTACGGAATCGACTATTCCGAACTCTCGGTAAAATCCTCCGAAAAACTCAATTCAAAAAATATACTCTGCAACAAAGCGAAAATTCTTCAGGCATCCGTATCCGATATGCCTTTTGATGACAATACATTCGATAATATCACGGCAGTTGAAACCTACTACTTCTGGCCTGATAAGGAAAATGATGTAAAAGAAGTTTTTCGTGTTCTCAAACAGGGCGGAACGGTTATGCTGCTTTTTGAAATGTTCAGAACAGACGATGATCCGTTCAAGTGGGAAAAGGTTGAAAATATGCTGAATATCAAGTCGGTAACTCCGCAGGAAATCAGATCCGTACTTGAATCTGCAGGCTTTGAAAACATAAACACATACACTAAGGAAGGTACAACATGGCTTTGTGCCACAGCACAAAAACCGAAGGATGATGAAAACTAATGAAGGCTTTGATTACAGGCGCAAGTTCGGGCATAGGTAAAGAAATCGCCCGATATCTTGCAGAACTCGGTTATGACCTTATTCTTGTATCACGCTCAACAGATAAGCTTAACAAGCTGAAAGAGGAACTTTCAAATGTGAATGTCAGGGTAATTACGCTTGATTTTTCACGAGAAAGTGACAGCATGGATTTGTATGAGCATATTAAGAATGAAAATGAACAGATTGATTTTCTTGTCAACAACGCAGGCTTTGGAGCATACGGAAAATTTTTGGATGTTCCGCTTGAAAGAGAGCTTGAACTCATTCACACAAATGTTTCAACGGTTCACATTCTCACAAAGCTTTTTCTTAAAGATATGGCGGAGAGAAACAGCGGATATATTCTCAATGTAGGTTCTGCCGCAGGATTTCTTGCAGGACCGACATTTGCAAGCTACTATGCGTCAAAGAATTATGTTGTCCGTCTTACTCAGGCAATTCACGAGGAAATGCGTAGGGATAATAAAAATGTCAAGGTTTCGGTACTTTGCCCGGGTCCCGTAAAAACCAACTTCAATAATGTTGCGGATGTTAAATTCTGCATAAGAGGACTTGACCCGAAGTTTGTCGCAAGGTATGCCGTTGACATGACCATGAAGGGCAAAATGATTATCACACCCGGCTTTGAAATGAAAGCGGTGTCGTTTTTCAGACATTTTGCACCCGAAAAACTTCTCACAAGAATTTCTTATAATGTGCAGATGAAGAAAAACGGTATAAAATAATTATCATATAGAAATAGGGGAGGTGACACATTGAGGATAAAATTCGTTGACAAGGTGATAAAACTTTACAAAAGAATAACAGGCAGATTTGAACCGATAACAAGCAAATGCGTTCACGATAATATTTTTGCAATTGCCGGACAGTCGGCATTCTTTATTATATTATCGGCTGTGCCGCTCTCAATGTTCTTTGTGTCACTTTTGCAGAACCTGCACATTCCGATTGATTTTGTTTATCACGGACTCAGCAGTGTGTTTTCGTCAAAAATTGCCGATGACTTAACATACTTTCTGACCTCTGCCTATGAAAGTGCTGTGGGAATTTCTCTTGTAACGCTTGTAGTCACTCTGTGGTCGGCGGCGCAGGGAATCCATGCAATCACAAACGGTCTTAACAGAATTTATGATGCTTACGAAAACAGAAACTGGTTCTTTTTAAGAATAAGAGCAATGTTCTACACAATTGCATTGTTTGTAATTTTGCTTGCGTCACTTGTACTTATTGTCCTCGGTTCAACAATTAACGATTTTCTTTCACCGCATCTAAAATCATTGCCTGACATAATCGGAATAATCTATCATCTCAGATATATACTTATCTTTATGTTTCTCACGGTATTGTTTGCGCTGATTTACAGGAACTTTCCGAACATCTCACGCAGCGAGCATAAGGAATACGGCTTTAAGTCACAGTTGCCCGGTGCGTTTCTCTGCACGGTTTCGTGGTATGTGCTTTCGTTCGGTATTTCGGTTTATGTGTCGGATTTTAATGGATTTTCCGTGTACGGAGGACTTACCAGAATTGCCGTTATTATGATTTGGTTTTACTTTCTTATGGTTTGTCTTATGGTTTGTGCGGAAATTAATTATGTCTATCATGACATGATAAAAGCGTTTACCGTTGCAAAATTTAAAAGAAAGGTAAAAACCAAAGGTTCAGAGCTTAATCAGATAAGAAAAGAAAGAAAAAATAATAAGTCAAATAAAAGTAAATAAATCAAAATAAAACACTTCCGTTCGGTGATACTACCAATGGAGGTGTTTTTTATGAAAAGAAAATTTTCTAAAAAGGTGATTTCAATATTGCTCGTATTTACAATGCTCATCGGCGGAGCGTGCTTTTCATGCACAAGTGCAGCGGCATTTGATCTTGGCTATATCAGCGAGGACGGAATGAAGCTCGGTTACAGTATAATCAAGGGCTATTCCAAAATGTCGATGAAAAAAGGTCAGTACAAGGACGGGAAAATTGCCGTTTACTGCGGACTTGATGTGAATAATCTATATGTTATGGGTTCGCTCGGTTGGTTCTATATGACAAACGGTGTTGATCTCGACCGTGCAATGACGGATAACGATTACGCAATGGAGATGATTGCAAAGCTTGACTCACACCTTCAAGGTGCAGGAATAACAAATGACAGGGCAAAAGAAAAGAAAGCCGAGATTTTAAAGGATGCAAAGTATGTTTATCAATGCTTTGACACATTGGGACTTTACATTGTTGATGTTGACAAAAACAGAGCCGATGAACTCATGAACGACAGCGGTATTGATTTTGTACTTGACGGCGGTTGCGTTCCCAAAAATATGAAAGACCTCAACATTGACGGAAAAACAGATGAAAAGGACGCTGAGCTTATTCAGAAGTATCTTATCAAAGACCTGACCTTTGACGATTATGACGAAAATCAGTATGCTCTTTTTGTTTGCGATATCAACGGTGATAAAACCCCCGATATCCGTGATGCGACAGAAATCCTAAAAAAGTGACAATTGTCATAATTTGTGCAAAGTGAATATGATTTTAACTGCGACAGCTGTAATTTTAGCTGTCGCTTTTGATTTGTGACAGCAATGTGAAACTTTGAATAATTATTTGTAATTTCTCTTGACATTCAAAATGAAGGTGCTATAATTACTGATACAAATTGTTTTGTATCGAACTATTCTATATAGAACAATATCTCATAAGTGTGATTTCGGAGGTGAAATAATGTGTGATGACAAAAGCGTAAAAAGCTGTAAGTGCAACAAACGCTTTAATGATTCAATCGGTCACGAAATCAAGGTACTTAATCAGGTTTTGCAGAGAAAGTTAATCTATTCCGCCAAGGATAAGGGTGTGGATAAGCTGACTCTTATGCACGGCTGGATTATTGCATATCTCTATGATCATCGTGATGAAGATGTTTATCAAAAAGATATTGAGAACGCATTTTCAATTGCCCGTTCAACCGTTACAAGTATTCTTAAACTTATGGAAAAGAAAAATTACATAACGAGGGAGAGCGTTGAAAGTGACGCAAGGCTCAAAAAACTTGTCTTGACCGAAACAGGTATTGAACTTCATTACAAAATCGAAAATATGATAACCAAAAACGAAACTTTGCTTGACAGTCTGCTGACAAAAGAAGAAAAGAAACAATTTCTTTTTCTTATAAATAAAATTCTCAGCGGACTTGAAAATGCAAATTAAAACGGAAGGAGATAAGTATGATAAAAACTTTGGCAAAAAATATCAAAGGTTTCGTCAAAGAATCCGTTCTGACTCCGTTCTTTATGATACTCGAAGTAATTGTTGAAACAATTATTCCGTTTCTTATGTCATCAATGATTGATGACGGTATCAACAAGGGCGATATGCAGCACATACTCATAACGGGCGGTTATATGGGTGCACTTGCACTCACGGGCTTGTTTGCAGGTTTGATGGGCGGTATCTACGGTGCAAAAGCTTCGGCAGGCTTTGCAAGAAACCTCAGACGCTCAATGTTTGCTAATATCCAGTCATTCTCGTTTGCCAACATTGACCGTTACTCAACCGCAGGACTTGTTACCCGTATGACAACGGATGTAACAAACCTTCAAAATGCATATCAGATGCTTTTAAGAATGTGTTTCAGAGCGCCTGTATCGCTCATCTGTGCAATGGCAATGACATTCATCATCAATGCAAGGCTTGCCTGTATTTATCTCATTGCAACAATTTTACTTTCTGTTGTTCTTGCCTTTATTATGAAGGCAACATACAAGTATTTCAGTCAGGTTTTTGAAAAGTACGATGAACTCAACGCAAGCGTTCAGGAAAATGTAACTTCAATCAGAGTTGTAAAGGCTTTTGTTCGTGAAAAACACGAAGTTGGCAAGTTCCGCAAGGCAGCCGACAATGTTTACAGACTCTTTGTTAAGGCTGAAAATGCCATGGTAACAGTATCACCGATTATGATGGTTACTTCATACGCATCAATCATCCTTGTAAGCTGGTTTGGCGCAAATATGATTGTAAGCAGTGAGCTTACAACAGGTGAACTTACAAGTATGCTCACATATTGTATGAACATTCTTATGAATCTCCTTATGGTGGCAATGGTGTTTGTAATGCTCACAATGAGCCTTGCAAGCGGTAAGCGTGTTGCAGGTGTGCTTAATGAAAAATCAACGCTTGCAAATCCCGAAAACCCTGTTTACGAGGTTAAGGACGGAAGCATTGAGTTTGACAATGTTTCATTCTCATACAACACAAAAGCCGAAAAACCAATTCTCAACGATATCAACCTAAAAATCAAATCAGGCGAAACAATCGGTATTATCGGCGGTACGGGTTCTTCAAAAACAAGCCTTGTAAACCTTATTGCAAGACTTTATGATGTAACCGAAGGTTCTGTTAAGGTCGGTGGAAAAGATGTTCGTGACTATGATATCGAAACTCTGCGTGACAAGGTTTCGGTTGTGCTCCAGTCGAATGTTCTTTTCAGCGGTACAATCCTTGACAACCTCAGATGGGGCAACGAAAATGCTACAGAGGAAGAATGCGTCAATGCCTGCAAGCTGGCGTGTGCAGATGCGTTTATCGAAAGCTTCCCCGATAAGTACAACACAAAAATCGAACAGGGCGGTACTAATGTTTCGGGCGGTCAGAAACAGCGTCTTTGCATTGCAAGAGCTTTGCTGAAAAATCCGAAAATTCTTATTCTTGATGATTCGACAAGTGCAGTTGATACCGCAACAGACGCAAGCATCCGCAAGGCATTCAGCGAGAATATCCCCGATACTACAAAGCTGATTATTTCACAGCGTGTATCAAGCGTTTCACACGCAGACAAGATTATTGTAATGGATGACGGTGAGATAAGCGCAGTGGGTACTCACGAAGAACTTATCAAAAACAGTCCGATTTACAATGAAATTTATGTTGCCCAGACAAGCGGCAACGGTGATTTTGATGCGAAAGGAGAGCTGTAATTATGCCGGGACCAATGGGAAGAAGAAACCGAGGACCTGCACAAAAGGTTGAAAATTCAGGTCAGGTTCTTAAAAGACTATTCGGTATTATATTCAAAAAATATAAATTTCAGATGATTATTGTTTTCGTCTGTATCCTCATCAGCGTACTTGCAAATGTTCAGGGCTCATTGTTTATTCAGAATCTTATTGACGATTACATCACTCCGATGATTCAGAGCGGCAGCCGTGACTTCGGACCGATGCTCGGAGCAATTTTAAGAGTTGCAATTTTCTATGCAATCGGTGCGGTGTCGGCGTTTATCTACGCCAAAATTATGGTTTATGTAACACAGGGTACAATGCGTGATTTGCGTTGTCAGATATTTGAACATATGGAAAGCCTTCCGATAAAATACTTTGACACACACCCTCACGGCGATATCATGAGTGTTTACACAAACGATATTGACACCCTCCGTCAGATGATCAGCCAGAGTATTCCTCAGCTTTTCAACAGCGGAATTACAATCATAGCCGTTCTTGTCAGTATGTTTACACTCAGTATTCCTCTTACAATTCTTACACTTGTAATGGTTGGTGTAATGCTTTTTGTAACAAAACAGCTTGCGTCACGAAGCGGAAGGTTTTTTGCAAAACAGCAGGCAGACCTCGGTGCAACTAACGGTTATATTGAGGAGATGATGAACGGTCAGAAGGTTGTAAAAGTATTTAACCATGAGAAAAAGAGCATTGAAGAATTCAATGAGCTTAATGACAGGCTTTTCAACAGTTCATACAACGCAAACAAGTTTGCAAATATCCTTATGCCGATTAACGCACAAATCGGTAACATCAGCTATGTACTTTGTGCAATCGTAGGTTGTATCTTTGCTCTCAACAACTTCCTCGGATTTACAATCGGTAAACTCGTAAGCTTCCTCACATTCAACAAGAGCTTTACCCAGCCTATCAATCAGGTCAGCCAGCAGTTTAACTCAATTGTTATGGCGCTTGCAGGTGCAGACCGTATCTTTAAACTTCTTGACGAAGAGCCTGAGGTTGATGACGGATATGTAACACTTGTCAATGTCCGCAAAGAGGGCGAAAAGCTTGTTGAAACAGAGGAAAAAACAGGTATGTGGGCTTGGAAGCATACCCACAGTGAAACAGGCAAAACAGAGTACCGTGAACTCAAGGGCGCGCTTGTTATGGACGATGTTGACTTTGGCTACACGGATGATAAAATCGTTCTTCACAATATTGATTTGTACGCAGAACCCGGTCAGAAGATTGCGTTTGTCGGTTCAACAGGTGCAGGCAAAACAACAATCACGAACCTTATTAACCGATTCTATGATATTCAGGACGGTAAAATCCGTTATGACGGAATCAATATCAACAAAATCAAAAAAGGCGACCTTCGCCGTTCACTCGGTATAGTTTTACAGGATACACACCTGTTCACGGATACCGTAATGGAAAATATCCGTTACGGCAGACTTGACGCAACAGACGAAGAGGTTATCGCAGCGGCAAAGCTTGCCAACGCAGACAGCTTTATCAGAAAACTTCCTGACGGCTATAACACCCTGCTCAAAGGTGACGGCGGCAATCTCAGTCAGGGACAGCGCCAGATGCTTGCGATTGCAAGAGCCGCTGTTGCAGATCCGCCAGCACTTATCCTTGATGAGGCTACAAGTTCAATTGATACCCGTACCGAAAAGATGGTTCAGGACAGCATGGATAAGCTTATGCACGGCAGAACGACCTTTGTTATTGCTCACAGACTTTCAACAATCAAGAATTCAGACTGTATTATGGTTCTTGAAAAGGGCAGAATCATCGAGCGTGGTTCACACGAACGGCTTCTTGAACAAAAGGGCAGATACTATCAGCTTTATACAGGCAAAACCGCATAATGATAATCGAAAGGGGAGAGTCGCAAAGGCTCTCCTTTTTCTGTTCTTGAAATATTGACTTGTTTATTGTACAATAAGACTCAGAATTGTGAGGTGTTAAAAAAATTAAAATTAATTCAAAATTAATATTAAAGCTTACTGCATTGTTTGCGGTAATCTGTTTTGCACTTTGTTCGTGTTCAATCAATATCAATGTGAACGGTTCCAATTCGGAAAGCAAAACAACTGTTTCAGAAATCGGAACATTATCGGTTCATTACCTTGATGTCGGACAGGGTGACAGCATATTTATTGAACTGCCGAATCAAAAGTGTATGCTGATTGATGCAGGCGAAAATATGTACGGCAAAAGTATTACCGAATATATCAATAATCTCGGATACACAAATATTGATTATCTCGTTGCAACTCACCCTCATGCCGACCATATCGGTTCAATGGCTTATGTTGTAAAGCATAATAATATCGGTGAAATCTATATGCCTAAGGTTACAACCACAACCAAGACCTATGAGAATCTGCTCACGGCAATTGCAGACAAGGGACTTAAAGTCAAGTCAGCCAAAGCGGGTATGAATATTATTGATGACAACGATTTCAGCATAAATATTCTTGCTCCCGTAACAATTGACGAGGATAATCTGAACAATTGCTCTGTAATTCTAAAAATAACTTATAAAAATGACAGCTTTCTGTTCCTCGGAGATGCCGAAAAGAAAGAGCTTGAAACTGTTACGGCAGATATGAGTGCAGAAGTTCTGAAAGTAGGTCATCACGGAAGCAGAACATCAACAACAAAAGCGTTGCTTGAAAAGGTAAATCCAAAATATGCGGTTATTTCACTCGGCAAGGACAACAGCTACGGACATCCGCACAAAAGCACATTAAAGCTGCTTGATGAATTCGGAGTTGAAACATACAGAACCGATGAAAACGGAACAGTTGTCATTTCAACCGAGGGTTCAGGTGTGACAATCAAAACGGGACAAACTTCAATGAAAAGGGATGAATAAGCTTGAAAAAATTTATTGTTGACAGAATAGAAGGCGACAAGGCTGTCCTTGAGTGTGAAAACGGCGATATGGTGAATCTTGAACTTAAAGCCCTGCCGAAAAATATCAAAGAAGGCGATGTAATCAACTTTCAGGAAAATAGCTATTTTCTGAACAGTGATGAAACAAAAGCCAGAAAAGAAAAAATTAAAAATCTGATGAATTCGCTTTTTGAAGATTAAAAATCATGCAAAAACAAAAATGCTCTGTACCAAATCAAACGGTACAGAGCATTTTTATTTGTAATTGTGTAATCAATGTGTGTTGTCTGCTGTAAGTGACCTTCTGAAAATATGTCTGAAAATGAATCTGACAATCGGGCCTGCAAAAAACAACTGCCAGCAAAGTGCCATAGGAAAGTTGAGTGCGGTAGTTTCAAGCCATACCGAAATAACCTCAACACCCGCATTTTTGAAAATAAGAGTGGCAGCAAGGCTCATAAGAGGACACATAAAGATAACCGAAATTGCAGAAATTGCGAGTACAAGGAAGAAAGGATTATCCTTTGCAGGGTTTACAATCTTAAAAGCAAGCTTTTTGGCAATGTGACCGATAATGAAAAAGTCAAGAATAAATGCAATCGGTCCCATAAAAGAAAGTTCTTTGAAGGCGGAAAGAAAAACTTCGTTTTTCATTTCGCCGATATTAAGAGCTGTGTTGTAGCAAATCATGGCATAAACCATAAAGAACACCATGATAATCGTAAAAATAACTTCCTGAAATTTAGTTTTTGGCATAAAAAATCTCCTTTATAAAAATGATAACTTAGTAAACATATAAGTGTTGTTCGTTATCATTTCCTTAAGGAGAAATGTGCGTTTCCAATTAAACCATTATATATTTCGGAAATTATACTATAATTTTTTTATTTTGTCAACTTCAAAAAAATTTTCATTGCAATTACTCTGTTTAATACATTTTGTGACACTTTTATTACAATTCAGATTCATTTCTCGGTGGATTTTTACTTTGAAATTTGGTATAATACATATGATTGTGATGAAAATTATACTTAAAACTTGCGGTTCTGTTCAGAAAGGGCATTTTTACTATGGGTGCATCAATTTATATTGCGGATGATGAAAAGAACATTCGTGACCTTATTACAAAGTTTCTTGAGAGTGACGGTTACAGCGTTACCGCATTTGAAACCGGTGACGAGCTTATGGAGGAATTCCTTAAAAAACCGTGTGAACTTGTAATTCTTGATATAATGATGCCCGGAACAGACGGCTTGACAATATGCCGTCAGCTCAGAACGATAACGGATGTTCCTATAATTATGCTGACCGCAAAAGATTCCGAATATGACTATGTAAGGGGAATAACCCTCGGGGGCGATGATTACCTGACAAAGCCGTTCAGACTTACAACCCTTTTAATGAGAGTAAAATCCCTTTTAAGAAGAATGGATATGAACACCAAAAAGGTGACAGGTCAGGAACTTTCGGATATTAAAATCGGCAATCTTAGATTTTCGGCGCAGGAAAACTGCCTTTATTGCAAAGGCAAGCCTGTTTCTTTGAGCAAAACAGAACTTAAAATGCTTACATATATGTTAAAAGAACCGAAAAAGGCATTTTCAAGAGAAGAAATTCTTGAAGGTGTGTGGGGATTCGATACCGAAGTTGAAACCCGTGTAACAGATGAAACCTTGCGAAGAATACGCAGAAAGTTAAGCCTTGCAGGCAGTAATGTCAGCATAGGCACGATATGGGGCTTTGGTTACAGAATAAGCATTGCGGAGGATAAAAAGTGAAACACATAAAATTCCGTATTTTGATTATTGTATGGTCATCAATGATTTTACTTTTTTTCGCATTTGCAGGAATTTTAAATATAGTTTTGCCGTCCCACTTCGTAAGTGAGGCAGAAGACGCTCTTGAATACGAAATTGATTATCAGAATTATATTTCTAACAGCAACGGCGAGAGCGAAGATGATTCTTCGGATTATTATGAAGAAGATTCCAATGAAGAATCAACTGAAGAATCAACTCTTCAAAAAAAGTTTGAAAGCGGTTATCAGGATTCGTATTTCACCTCGGATATTTACTATATTGATGTAACAGACGCCCTTAATGATAAAAATACCTCCGAGGGCAACAGCCTTGTCGGCTCAAATTCAACTTCATTAAAAAGTACATACGAACTCACCGAATGGGTTAAGAATCACAATATATCCGAAGAACAAATATATACACTTCAAACAGATAACGGCTATTATGTATTTACCGTTTATGAAGAACCGCAGAATTATGATTATTGGGACGATGCAGAATCCGATGAAAACGATTCGCCTGTGTATTTAATGTACATAAATATCGATCATATCGTAAAATATACCCGTTCGCTCAACTGGCTTATTTCAGCAATTTTTCTTTGCGCAATTGTTGTGATGAGCATAATCGGTTACAGACTCGGTGTTAAAATCGAGGAATCACAGAAAACTCAGCGCAGATTCTTTCAGAATTCTTCTCACGAACTCAAAACTCCTCTTATGGCAATTCAAGGCTATGCCGAGGGCATTGAAATGGATGTTGTAGATCCGCAAAATGCCGCAGGCATAATTATGCAGGAAACCGAGAGAATGACAGGTCTTGTTGAGGAAATTCTTTCAATTTCAAAAATCGATTCACGACATTTTAAGCTTGACCTTGTAAAGCTTGACATAAAAGAGGTTCTTTACGATTGTTTTCGGTCACTTGATGCTGTTCAGCAGATGAACGGCATAAGCATTGTGCCTGAATTTCCCGATGAAGAAATCTATGTGAAATGTGATGAAGATCAAATGGCAAGGGCATTCCGAAATATCATAATAAACGGTCTGAAATATTCAAAAAAGAAAATTACTGTTGCCTGCGAAACCAATCAGAAATATGTTTATATCCGATTCAAGGATGACGGTAACGGTATAAACCGTGATGATATTGAACATATCTTCGACAGATTCTACAAAGGCAGTGACGGCGGAACTGGCATCGGTTTGTCGCTTGCAAATGAGATTATACATCTTCACAAGGGCAGTGTAACAGCGTATAACTACCTTGACGGTGCCGTATTTGAAGTGAAACTGCCGATTGTTGACTGATTATTTGTGCAAATTGCTGAAAATACAAATAATCGCTTACTTGTGACATTTTTGTGATGCTTTTTGACGAATTTTGTGGTATTATGGTAATGCGTTTGCAATATATAATATTTGGTTAACGAATTTATAATTTGATAATTAATATACAGATATATAATGAGGTGCAGCTATGAACAGCAGTGTGCTGGCTTATCTTGAAAACTCAGCCGAATACTTTCCCGAAAAATGTGCGGTAACTGACGAAAAGGTTTCCTATTCATATTCCGAGCTTGTAAAACTCAGCTCATCTGTCGGAACCGCCCTTTCTGAACTTATCGCATCGGGAGATGCAGTAGGCATATATATGGAAAAATGCGCCGATGCGGTAGCGGCATTTTTTGCAACCGTTTACGCAGGCGGATTTTATTCTGTTCTCAACACGGAGCTTCCGCAGAACAGACTTCAGACCACAGTTTCTGTACTCAATCCAAAGGTGATTGTAACTTCTGAAAGCTTGCTTGAAACAGCGAAAGAATATTTCTCTGAAAGAAAAATTGTGACCTTTGAAGATTTGGCAAAATCGGAGCCTGATTATGCAAAGCTTGGCGAAATCCGCAGCCATAAAATTGACACAGATCCACTCTACATCAACTTCACTTCCGGTTCAACAGGCACTCCAAAGGGAATTGTTGTGTGTCACAGAAGTGTAATTGACTTTATTGACCATTTTACCGAAATATTCGGCATTGATAATAACGATGTAATAGCAAATCAAGCACCGTTTGATTTTGATGTGTCCGTCAAGGATATCTATTCGGCTGTTAAAACAGGCGCAACTCTTGTTGTTGTGCCGAGGAGAATGTTCTCCGCTCCTGCCGAACTCATTGATTTCATATGTGACCGCAGGATTACTGTTATGATATGGGCTGTTTCGGCTCTCTGCCTTATCAGCACATTCCATGCGCTTGACTACAGAACTCCCGAAACCGTTAATAAGATTCTTTTCAGCGGTGAGGTTATGCCGCTCAAGGCGCTTAAAAATTTCCGTTCACATCTTCCAAATGCAAAGTATGTCAACCTTTATGGACCGACTGAAATCACCTGTAACTGCACATACCATATTCTCGACAACGACTGCGACTATGCAGACGGTATTCCGATAGGCAAACCGTTCCCTAATGAAGATGTTATTCTTCTTGATGAGAATAATAACAGAATTTCAGAGGTTGGCAAAGTCGGTGAAATCTGCGTGAGAGGTACTGCTCTTGCACTCGGTTACTACTCAAATCCCGAACAGAATGCAAAGGCTTTTGTTCAGAATCCGCTTAATCCGTACTATCCTGAATTAATTTACAGAACAGGTGACCTTGCAAGATACAACGAAAACGGCGAACTTGTTTTCAGCGGAAGAAAGGATTTTCAGATTAAATATATGGGACATCGCATAGAGCTTGAGGAAATCGAGCGTGAGATGTCGGCCGTTGACGGTGTTGAGCAATGCTGTTGTATTTTTGATGAGAAAAAATCAAGGCTCAAGGGCTTTTTCGTAGGCTCAATTGAAAAGGACGAGCTTGCCGCATCAATGTCAAGGGATTTGCCTGCGTTTATGATTCCGGGCGTTATCCGCAAGGTTGATGAAATGCCGCTAACAAAGAACGGCAAAATTGACCGTAAAAAGCTTGCTGAAATTGCAGGGGGCAGAAGAAAATGAACGAAATTTTAAAGCAGAACAAAACTGCATTCTATGTTTTTGATGTAAAAACTCTCAAAGACAGAGTAGCATATCTCAGAAAAATGCTTCCCGAAGATGTTGCAATTTGCTATGCAATCAAGGCGAACACATTTATTACGGCAGAACTTGAAAATGATGTTGACCGCTTTGAAATCTGCTCACCGGGTGAGGCTGAAATTTGCGATTTACTTGATATTCCCGATAAAATGATGGTGATTTCGGGTGTGTACAAAACTCCCGAAGTTATGGAAAATATGGTTGCAAACGGAAAATGCGACAGAATATTCACCGTAGAGTCACTTACACAGTTTAATCTTTTCAAAGAATTATCCGAAAAATATAAAAAGAAAATTTCTTTGCTTTTAAGACTTACAAACGGAAGTCAGTTCGGAATTAATTCCGATGAAATCGAAGAAATTATTTCAAAAAGAAACGAATTTGAATATCTCGACATACTCGGTATTCAGTTCTTTTCAGGAACACAGAAAACCTCTCTCAAAAAACTCAAGAGAGAAATTGACAAACTTGACAATCTTCTTATTCTTCTCAAAGAGAAATATGATTATACCGCAGAAGAGCTTGAATACGGCACAGGATTCCCTGTAGCCTATTTCAAGGAAGATACCATAAATGAGGACGAGCTTATCGGCGGTTTTGCACAGCTTTTGAATGAGATGACTTCAAAGCCGAAAATCACGCTTGAGCTCGGACGAAGCATTGCTGCAATCTGCGGTAAATACTACACGCATATCGTTGATAAAAAGTGCAACAAAGGGGAAAACTACCTTCTTGTTGACGGCGGAATGAACCATATTGTGTACTACGGTCAGCATATGGCAATGAAACAGCCGTACCTTTCGGTTTGCGGAAAAGAAACTGAGCCGTGTACCGAATCATGGAATATCTGCGGTTCGCTTTGTTCAATGAATGATATAATTGCAAAACAGATTTCTTTGCCTGATATTGAAATCGGTGATGTAATTTGTTTTGAAAATACAGGCGCTTATTGTATGACAGAGGGAATTTCTTTGTTTTTAAGTCGTGACATTCCCTCGGTTTACATAAAAAAGGAGGACGGAACATATCTTTGCGTCCGTGATTCCTTTGAAACATTTAATTTAAACAAACCCAATTACAGAAAGGAAACGAATTAAAATGGATGAACTTATTGAGATTTTAGAGGACATTAAACCGGATGTAGATTACGAAGGCTGCGAAAACCTTATTGACGGTCACTATCTTGACTCTCTTTCAATCATTTCTCTTATTGCTGAGATTGAGGACGCTTTTGATGTGACAGTTCCTGCAGTGGAAGTTGTTCCTGCAAACTTTAATTCAGTAAAGGCAATGTGGAGTATGATTGAAAGACTCCAAGAGGAGGAATAAGATGGATCTTCCATCATTACTGATGGCGGGCAGTCTTGATACGCTGACCTCATATTTTTCGGTAGCGTTTCTTGCCATTTTTCTGCCTGTTTCAGTTGTTGTGTATGCCGTCATTCCGCAAAAAGCAAGAAAGTATTTTCTGCTTATTGCAAGTTTTGCTTTCTTTTGGCTGATAAGCGGTCAGTTGATTGCCTATTTATGCCTGATAATAATGGGTGTCCATTATTTCGGCTTGTGGCTTGACCGTATTCAAACGCAAAAAAGTGCGGCACTAAAGGCTGTGCCTAAGGAGGAGAAAAAGGCTCTTAAAAAGGTATATCTCCACCGCAGTCGCAGAGTTTTGTTGTTTGCCGCCGTACTTATGATAGGCGGTCTGCTTGTAATCAAATACTCACCGTTTTTTACAACAAATGTAAATTCGCTGTTATTGCTTTTGAATATTCCGATTCAGTTTGATATTCCGAGTTATATAATGCCGATTGGTATTTCATTCTTTACTTTGCAGGCTGTATCGTACCTCTTTGATGTTTACAGAGGACTTATTAAAGCAGATGACAACATATTAAGACTTGCGTTGTTTATGTCTTTCTTTCCGCAGATTGTAGAAGGTCCTATCTGTCGTTACGGTCAGACAGCCAATCAGCTGTGGAATGTAAAGCAAATTGAGTTTGAAAACTTAAAACTCGGCGCAGTCCGTATTCTTTTCGGTCTTATGAAAAAGCTCGTAATCGCTGACAGACTTAATCCTATGATTAAGCAGATTTTCAGCCATTACGATGACTATCAGGGCGGAATAATCGCTCTCGGAGCAATTGCCTATACAATTCAGCTCTATTGCGATTTCTCCGGTACAATGGATGCCGTAATGGGTGTTGCTCAGATTTTCGGCGTTACAATGCCCGAAAACTTTCAAAGACCTTTCTTTTCGAAATCAATTTCAGAATTTTGGAAAAGGTGGCATATTACACTCGGCACATGGTTCAAGGATTATATCTTCTATCCCGTCACCATGTCAAAGCCGATGAAAAATCTTACATCTTCCGCACGCAAAAAGCTCGGCAACCACTTTGGCCCGTTGCTTGCGGGAAGCATAGCGTTGTTCTGTGTATGGTTCTGCAACGGACTGTGGCACGGTTCTGCGTGGGGTTACATATTCTTCGGTATGTACCACTTTGTGCTTATTCTGTCGGGCAACATCATTGCCCCTGCGGTTACCGCATTCAATAAAAAGCTTCACATCAATTCCGAATGCTTTGCGTACAAAGTGTTTCAGATAGTTCGTACATGCATACTTGTTGTTATCGGCGAAATGTTTTTCAGAGCAGAAAGACTTACAACAGGTCTTTCAATGTTCGGGAAAATGGTGACCGATTTCAGCTTTTCAAGCCTTAACTATGAGCTTATGAAAAAGCTTAAAATTGATATGCATGATGTTATGATCGTGCTTATTGCGCTTGCATTTATTTTTGTAATCAGCGTTCTCAATGAAAAAGGAATATGTGTGCGTGGTGCAATTGCAAAGAGAAATGTTGTTATAAGATGGGCGGCTGTTTACGCTCTTATTATGTTCATCATAATCTTCGGTGCTTACGGCAAGGGCTATGTTCCTGTTGATCCGATTTATGCGAACTTCTAAGGAGGTCTGATTATGAAGAAAATAATTAAGAGAATTGTCAGCTGTGTCCTGTTTGTTGCAATACTTCTCGGATTACTTCAGGTGTCCTCACTCATATTTCAGCCAAAGTCAAATGACAAGGCGGCGGGCATTCATTATCCGAGAGCAAACGGTATTTTCAGTGAACCTAAAGACAGTATTGACACTGTATTTATCGGTGACAGTGAGGTGTATCATTCGTTCATTCCGCTCTATATCTGGAGGGATTACGGAATTACCTCGTATGATGTTTCTTCTCCTGCTCAAAAGCTTGTGTACTCAATGGAATTTTTGAAAAAAACTTTTGAAAAACAAAGTCCGAAGATTGTGTTCCTTGAAACCAATGCGATTTTCAGAAAATCTTATTTTGAGGATGAAATCACATATAAGGCAGAGCAGATTTTCCCTGTGTTCAGATATCATGACCGTTGGAAGAATCTTCAGCTCAAGGATTTTTCGGCTACAGTTGAATATACTGCGAACGAGAATAACAAAGGTTATTACTTTACTAAAAAGTCTAAGCCTGCGACAGATAAGGCTATCAAGAAATATATGAAGTATTCCGATGTTTCTGCACCGATACTTTCTACCAACAAAAAGTATCTCAAAGAAATTGCGAAATTCTGTAAAAAGCACGGTACAAAACTTGTGCTGATAAGTACCCCAAGCACAAAGAACTGGAACTATCAGCGACATAATGCTATGGAAGCGGTTTCAAAGGATCTCGGTGTTGATTATATCGACACCAATTTGCTCCGTGATGATATCCCGATTGATTGGAAAAAGGATTCAAAGGATAAAGGCGATCACCTTAACTACAAAGGTGCTGTGAAGCTGACAAATTATATCGGAAAGTATCTTGACGATACAAAGCTCTTCAAAGATAAGCGTAACGATCCGTCATACGATAACTGGAATACCTGTCTTGATAAGTTTGAAAAGCAGGTCAAAAAGGGTACAAGTTCGGAAAACTGATTTATTTAGAATCTAAAATCTTTCCCCTGTGTTGCAATCCGATGCAGGGGAAAGGGAAAAGAAATATTAAAAAACTTTTAAAAAAGTATTGACAAAAATTCAGTTTTACCGTATAATCAATACTGCTCACGAAAAAAGTGAGAGATAAATGCGAGTGTGCTGGAATAGGCAGACAGGCACGTTTGAGGGGCGTGTGTTTCACGACGTACGGGTTCAAGTCCCGTCACTCGCACCATAGAAAAGACTTGATACTTTGCGTATCAAGTCTTTTCTATTTTGCAAGCAAGCGATGACGGGACTTGAAGGCGACCGTTAAGAAAACAGTCCGGTGGACTGTTTTTAGGGAGAGCGTTGATGAAAGTATGACTATGAACAAGCCGCATTGGCGAGGACGAAAGTTTGACAAATAGCAATCACCGTCACTCGCAGTTACCGCTATAACAAATTGCAATAGGAAATATGACGGGACTTGAGGTAGCCTTGCGACCGCCGCCTGTGGCGGAAAAAGGGAGCAAAGCGCTGTCTGAAATAAGGAGCATAAGGAAGTGCGTCCATGCACAACGCAATGCGACTATATTTCAGACGGGGAGAGAGTAATCGTAAAAACAAAAGTGGATAGAAGAAAACAACTGTTTTTAGGGAGAGCGTTGATGAAAGTATGACTGTGAACAAGCCGCATTGGCGAGGACGGAAGTTTGACAAATAGCAATCATCGTCACTCGCAGTTACCGCTACAACAAACTGCAATAGGAAATATGACGGGACTTGTTTTTTACCACATAATTTTTTGTAGTCAGTAAGGGCATTTATCGAATGCCCACAAGTAAAGCAACATATCTACAGCACCATACCTTGACAAGCAAAATCCGTTGTGATAATATCGTTTTGGCAACGGGCAACCGTTAATCATATTTGATATGGAGATATGAATTTATGAAAAAAGCAGTTTTATTTGACCTTGACGGCACATTGTGGCACACTTGTGATGTGATTTTGCCTGTGTGGAACGATATACTTAAAAAACATAAAGAAACAACAAAGCAAATCACACTTGAAGAAATGAACAGCTATATGGGAAAAACGGTTGAACAGATTGCGTCAATAATGTTGCCCGAACTTACGCTTGAAAATTCGGTCGCAATTGTGAAGGAATGTTGTGCGGAACAGATTCCGTCACTTCGTAAAACGGGCGGTCATTTGTATGATAATCTTGAAAGTACACTTGAAATTCTTTCAAAGAATTATTTTCTCGGCATAATCAGTAATTGTCAATGCGGATATATAGAGGCATTTTTGTTTGCTCATAAGCTTGAAAAATATTTCTCCGATTTTGAAATGTCAGGCAGAACAAATCTGACAAAGGGAGAGAATATAAAGCTTGTTATGGAGCGTAACGGCATTAATAATGCTTTGTATCTTGGCGATACAATTGGCGATCAAATTGCCGCCAAAGATGCAGAAATACCGTTTGTGTTTGCATCATACGGATTCGGCACAACGGAAAATCCCGAATATACAATCAGTTCGTTCAATGAATTGCCAAAAGTTGCAGAAAAAATTCTCGGCTGATTGCCAGAAAATAGGATGACATCGGGATACAGCCTATCCCGATGTCATTTTTGTAAAAGCATAAAGTTTCAGTTTTTATGCGTTTTTTGCAGATAGAGAAAAAATTATGTAAGAAAATTGAAAAAACTTTCAAATATGTGTTGACAAGTTGAATGCCTTATGATATAATTTTGATTGTTGAGTTGAGAAACCGACAAAAATCTAATAAATGCGAGTGTGCTGGAATAGGCAGACAGGCACGTTTGAGGGGCGTGTGTTTCACGACGTACGGGTTCAAGTCCCGTCACTCGCACCATAGAAAAGACTTGATACCTTGCGTATCAAGTCTTTTCTATTTTATGCAAGCAAGCGATGACGGGACTTGAGGTAGCCTTGCGACCGCCGCCTGTGGCGGAAAAAGGGAGCAAAGCGCTGTCTGAAATAAGGAGCATAAGGAAGTGCGTCCATGCACAACGCAATGCGACTATATTTCAGACGGGGAGAGAGTAATCGTAAAAACAAAAGTGGATAGAAGAAAACAACTGTTTTTAGGGAGAGCGTTGATGAAAGTATGACGATGAACAAGCCGCATTGGCGAGGACGGAAGTTTGACATATAGCAATCACCGTCACTCGCAAGTTACCGTTATATCAATTTGTATTAGTGAATATGACGGGGAGAGGGTAACCGTAAAAATAAAAGTGGATAGAAGAAAACAACTGTTTTTAGGGAGAGCGTTGATGAAAGTATGACGATGAACAAGCCGTATTGGCGAGGACGGAAGTATGACATATAGCAATTTTTCTATTTCAACGGGTAAAACCTTGAAACACTTGTCGGATACAGACAAACACAGCTCAATGTTTAGGTAACCCGAAAAAATAAAAATACGGAACAGATTTCTGCTCCGTAAAAATTATTTAAAGAATATCCAACCTTCAACCTTGTCGCCGTCAACCATAAAAGCTTTTTCTGCAATTTCCGCAAGCGGCGAATCACTGTAACTGTCCGAATAAAAATTATCAATTTTTCCGTCAGGAAAAGCCTCATAAAATCGTTTTACCTTTTCCTTGCCGTGACAGTTTACACCCGAATATTTTCCGCTGTGCATATCTACCTTTGACGCCATAAGGTTTTTTATTTTGAGCCTTTTGCAAACGGGTTTCAGCAAAAATTCGGGTGACGCCGAAATAATTACATCATCATCTTTCTTTTGTTCAAGGTAAAACGGCTTTATATTTCCTATGTATTCCTTCCAGAAATCATTTACATCCTTTTCAGTATCGCAATAGGTAAGAAATCTGTACATTTTTTCTTTAAAATCAGTTTTTGTACCTTTTTTGAATACATAGAATTTTAAAAATGCTCCCAAAAGCGATGGGGCAAGAGTGAGTATTTTTTTATGCCTTTTAAGGCAGAATAAATAGAAGTCGGCTGTTGAGTCCCCGTAGTAAATCGTTTTGTCAAAATCGTAAACATTCATAATATGCAAATTCCTTTTTAGTTTTGCAAATAATTTTTGATATTCAATTCTTAACAGAAGAGAACATCTGCACTATGATTATAATATGAGAAGAAAATTTTTGCAACATTTCCCGTTAACAAGCTCATTTTGGCTGATTATCCAAAGAATATACTGTTATTCTGTTGCTTTTAACTCTGTTTTGTTGTACAATATACTATGTATTATTGTATAAAGGAGAAAATCCGTGTTTGGTTATTTGCAGATTCAAAAGAGCGAACTGCTTGTTCGTGAATCCGAGGCTTATAAGGCTGTGTATTGCGGTCTTTGCAGGCAAATGGGTAAGGATTACTCCGTGTTTACAAGATTTACGCTAAGCTATGACTGCACATTTTATGCAATGCTTTTAATGTCGCTTAACCGTTCATGCAAAGGCTTTAAAGACGGCAGATGTACCTGTAATCCTCTTAAAAAATGCAAGTTTGCAACAGATTCGGGTGACGCATACAGAAAGGCTGCCGCATTTTCAATGATATCGGTTTATTATAAAATCATTGATGATATTCAGGACAGCGGATTTTTTAAAAAGCTGTTGTGCAGAATCATAAAGCCTTTCTTTTCTCATCAGAGGAAAAAGGCGGCAGATAAGTATCCCGATATGGACAAAGCGGTTTCTGATATGATGAAAATGCAGTATGATGCAGAACATTCGGAAAAGCCGTCTGTAGATATGTCGGCTCATCCAACGGCATTAATGCTCGCTGCTGTATTGTCGGCTGAGGCTCATGATGAAATTCAAAAAAGAGTTCTCTATGAATTCGGCTATCATATCGGCAGGTGGATTTATCTTGTCGATGCCGCAGATGATATAGAAAAAGATATCAAATCAAACGGATTTAATCCGTTTGTAAACAAGAAAACAGGTGAGGTAAAATCATCGGATTTTATAAAAGCGGTGCTGAATCAGTCACTTGCAAGGGCATATGATGCCTACAATCTTTTGAACTTTACCGACTTTAAGGGAATTTTAGATAATATGATGCTTTTGGGATTTCCTGCATCACAAAACAGAGTAACAAGCAAACTTGATACGGAGGTCAATAATGAATAATCCATATGAGGTTCTCGGTGTGTCTGAAACAGCTACCGATGAAGAAGTAAAAGCAGCGTACAGAAACCTTGCTAAAAAATATCATCCCGATAACTACACCGACAGTCCTCTTGCGGATGTTGCGGAGCAGAAAATGAAGGAGATTAATGAGGCATACGATATGATTAATCAGATGCGTCAGAAGGGTAAGGGTACAGGCTCAACAGGCAGTTCGTCATATAACGCAAATTCTTCAAGCTCACAGTTCTACAATGTAAGAATTTACATTCAGAGAGGACTTCTTGATCAGGCCGATCAGATTCTTGAAAACACAGCACAGTCAATGAGAACCGCCGAATGGCATTATCTCAAGGGGATGATTGCATACCGCAGAGGTTGGTCTGAACAGGCTTTTTCATATTTCACAACTGCGTGCAATATGGACCCCAACAACACGGAATACCGAGCCGCTCTTAACAATATGCAGAACCAGAGAGCATACAACTACGGCGGTTATACTCAAACAAATCCTAACGCAACAGGTTCATCCTTCTGCGATATTTGTGCAGGAATGATGTGTGCAAACTGCTTGTGTGATTGTTGCAGAATGGGATGTTAATATGAGGAAAAACGGTATCAAAAAGGGGACAATGCGTATTGCGGTTTGCGGAATTATTGCGGCGCTCTCACTCGTTTTTATGATGATGACATCTCTAGTTCCAATCGGAACATACGCTTTGCCCTGTCTTGCAGGAATTCTCATTTCCTGCATAGTTGTTGAATACGGCTATGGATGGGCAATCGGTGTGTTTTGTGTAACTGCCGTGCTTTCAACGCTCCTTGCCGGCGATAAAGAGGCTGTTATATATTTCATTGCACTTTTCGGCTATTATCCCATTTTAAAGGGCGCTTTTGAATTTAAAATCAAAAACAGGGCAGTTCAATACATACTCAAGTTTGCGGTATTTAATGTTGCCGCCATCGGTTCGTTCTTTGTCGCAACATGGCTGTTGTCAATTCCGACAGATGAATTTACCGTTTTCGGTTTTTATGTTCCGTGGGCATTTTTGATTGCCGGGAATATTTTCTTTTTGCTCTATGATTATGCAATTACCGTCTTTGTTATGCAGTATGTTCGCAGATTAAGAGGAAAAATATTCGGTAATTTTCACAAGTAATTATAATTCAAAGAAGTTTTGAGAAGGTGGACCTAAATGAAAAAGCAAAAATTGTTTGTTCGCATAGTCTGCATAGTCCTTGTGGTTCTTATGGCAGTATCGGTAGGTGCTGTTGCAATAACTGCATTTTCGGCTAATGCGGCTCAATCAACCGAGGAGGTTTCCGCAAGCGTATCAGCAGGCGCATCAGGCTATATAAATGCGTCGTATGTAAATCTGAGAAGCGGTGCAGGCACGAATTATTCGGTTATAACCTGTATGGCAAAGAACACAAAATTTACTTTTGTTGACGGAAAGCTCTATAACTCAAAGTGGTACAAAATCAAGCTTAAATCAAATTCAAAGACAGGTTATGTTACAAAGGAATATGTTGCCGTAAGTTCTTCGGCAACGGCATCAAGCGTAACAGGCTATGTTTCTGACGATTATGTAAATCTCAGAAGCGGAGCAGGCACAAATTATTCTGTTGTTGGTTGCCTGAGAAAGAACACTAAGCTTACTTTTGTAAGCACTTCACTCTACAACTCCGCCTGGTATAAGGTTAAGGTTACTTCAACTGCTAAAACAGGTTACATAAAGAAAGACTATGTAAAAATGAACAGTTCAACCCAACCTACAACGAAGGCAACACAACCTACAACAAAGGCAACCAAACCTGTAACTCAGCCGACTGCGTCAGCGTCAACCGTAAGCGGTTATATAACAGACGATTATGTAAATCTCAGAAGCGGTGCCGGTACAAGATATTCTGTCGTTGAGTGTATGCGATTGAATACAAAGGTTACTTTTGTAAGCACAAAGCTTTATAACAATGATTGGTATAATATTAAGCTTACATCAAATTCAAAAACAGGCTATGTAAAGAAAGACTATGTTAAGATGAACGGTCAGACACAGCCTACAACGACTCAGCCTACAACCGCAAAACCGCCAACAGGTTCATCTGTTAAACTTTCCGTATCAAGCAAATCAATTTTCACAGGCAACAGATTTGCAATTACTGCAACAGCGTCCGGAAGTGTTTCATGGTCAAGCTCAAATACAGGAGTTGCAACCGTTGACTCTCGTGGTATTGTAACAGCCAAGAAAGCAGGCTCTGCAACAATTACTGCGAAAAGCGGTTCGCATTATGCAACCTGCAAAATTACCGTAAAATCCGGTTCATCTGTAAATATATCCAACAGCAATGTGAATCTTCCGTGGCAGAAGTCAATGCTTTTGAAATCAAGCACAAGCGGTGTCACATGGTCAAGTTCAAATACGAAAATCGCAACAGTTAAGAACGGTGTTGTTGACACGGTAGGCAAGGGCTATGTAACAATCACAGCCTCAACATCATACGGTGCGGCAACCTGTCTTATCCATGTTATGCCGAGGGAAAGCGTGCGTTTCTGCTATGCGTCACCAAACTCCGCTCCGCTTAATTCAAATGTAAGCTTTAAGGCTATTACCGACACAGACAGGGTAGGCGTGTATTTTGTAGTTACAAACGGTTCAACATCTTATAAGGTCACCGCAAAAAATAAGGTTAAAGACGGTAACTCCTATATCTGGACAGGTACACAAAAGCTTTCAAAATCAGGCAAATGGTCTGTTAAGGCATATTCTAAATTTAAAACCGAATCAAAGTATTATACCACGGCAGGCGGCGGTGAGGGCGAGGTGTTTGTAACCTCAACAACCAATAAAACCACCACAGCCTGTGCTGAGCGCAGAGCGAGTGATGAGGTAATCAAGCTTATTGCAAACTATGAGGGATTTCTCTCAAAAGTCACAGCAGACAGCATTACAACCGATCCTACACTCGGTTACGGTAAGGTTGTAATTTCAGGCGAACAGTTCTACAACAACATAACTTCAAATCAGGCATATGCTTATCTTTGCCAGACCGTGAACAAGGGCGGATATACCACCACAACAAATTCCTACCTTGTAAATAACGGTATAAAGTTCAATCAGCAACAGTTTGACGCACTTGTGTGCTTTGCATACAATGTAGGCAGCGGTGTGTTCTACAATGATTCCGAACTTCAGTCTGTTCTCTTGAACACAGGTTCAAGCGGTACTATCAAAGCAGGTGCTTCGGGTACGGTTACAGGTTCAGATGTAAACCTCAGAAGCGGTGCAGGAACTAACCACTCCGTTGTTACCCGTATGAACTACGGAACAAAACTTAAATTTGTTGACGGCAAGCGTTATAACACAAACTGGTATAAAGTTAAGCTTTCAAACGGCACAACAGGATATATTCACAAGGACTATGTTTCTGCTTCGGGCGGTTCAAGAGATTTGAATAATGTCAATAAGCAGAACCTTATTGATGCACTTTTGCAGTACCACCATGCGGCAGGTTCTTGCTATTGGGGACTTTTGTACAGAAGAGTTGACGAGGCGGAAACCTTCCTCTACGGCGATTATGACCGTGACGGTCAGCACAATTATCACCACTTCCATTTCTCATGTTACTCAAACCCGAGTTTCGGTATCTGATATTAATTTTTGCAAAGAAGGTCTTAAAATGAAAAAAATAGGTTTCATAGGCGCAGGCAATATGGCAACAGCCATTATAAAAGGACTTATGGCACAAAACGACGGCAAGGCTGATTTTATCAATGTTTTTGATGTAAGCGAAGAAAAGTGTGCCGCTATGAAAAATATGGGTGCAAATGTAATGACATCTGCCGATGAAATTGCAAAGAACAGCTCAATTGTTGTTCTTGCAGTCAAGCCGCAGAATTATCCCGAAGTTCTTGAGTCCCTCAAAAACAGCATTACAACAGCCAAAACCGTAGTATCAATTGCCGCAGGCATATCTATTGCATATGTAAGAAAAGGTCTTGAGTGTGACTGCCCTGTTGTAAGGGTTATGCCTAATACGCCTCTCCTGCTCAAAAAGGGTGCAACAGCCCTTTGTCCGTCTGAGAATATCAGCGATGATGACAAAACAATCGTTTACAATATGTTTGCAGGCAGCGGTGTTTGCGAATATATTGACGAAAGCCATATGAATGAAATAATTGCGGTAAACGGTAGCAGTCCTGCTTATATTTATCTTTTTGCAAAGGCTATGGCTGATTACGCAAAGAATTGCGGAATCGAATATGACAAGGCCATGAACCTTGTCTGTGCAACTCTTGAGGGTTCGGCAGCAATGCTCCGTGACAGCGGTGAGCCTGTTGAAACACTCATAGACAGGGTTTGCTCAAAGGGAGGCACAACAATTGCCGCTATGGATAAGCTTAAAGAACACGGCTTCTATGAGGCTGTTCTTGACGGCATGGACGCTTGTACAAAGAGGGCAGAGGAGCTTGGCAAATAATTTTGCCTTAACATAAAATGAATACATTCCTCATATATTTTAACGGACAACCAATGAGAGGAATGTATTTTATGAAAAGCATTGTATTTTCTTTTAAAAAGCGTTATCTTTTTCGCAGATCAAAGGGAATTTCACCGTCTGATGTCAGATTTTTTATAAGGCGATATTCCGTGGTGCTTATCTTTGTTTCGGCTTTTCTTACCGGACTTGTTTTCGGTTCAATTTATGCATCAAAAGCCGATAAGCAAATGCTTGATTCCCTTGATTTTCTGTTTACTACAAATCTTGATGCAAGGCTCGGTCAGAATGCCGTCAGCACATTTTGCGCCTGCTTTGCATCTGATTTTATATTTCTCACAGTTGTATTCCTCTTGGGACTTGCACCGTGGGGAATACCGTTTTTGCCGTTTGTTTCAGCATTTAAAGGCTTTGGAACAGGACTTACTGCGGCATATCTTATTATTACATATTCACTTAAAGGAGCAGGTTTTTATCTGCTTGTTGTGTTGCCGGGAACATTTTTGTTCTGTCTGGCACTTGTAAAGCTGTCGGCATATGCTTTTGAAATTTCAAAACAGATGTTTTTCAGCTTAATCGGTCATTCTCATCAAACAAATTCTTTGAAAAATGAGGTGATTGATTTTTGTTCCCGATCTGTTTCGGCACTCATAATGACCTTTTGTTCAACCTTGCTGGACACGGCTTTGTGGTGCTTGTTTTCGGGAGCGTTCAATTTTTAATTTTGGAGGGCGCTATGGCATCGGAAAAGAACGCTGTAGCATTGACAGGATTTTTCTCGTCATTGTTTCACAATTTACCACGACTTTTGCTAACGAATGTGCTTTTTGCATTGCCGTTTGCCGTAATATTCGGAATTTTCTTTTTGATTAATACCATTACGGGTCTTAATTCAATGTTTATATATTTTCTTACGATAATTCCGCTTTTTCCGTTTTATGCCGGCGTAACTCAGGTTACTTCCCATATGGTAAGGGGAGAGGAAAATGTTGATGTTTTCTCAAATTTCATCGGCGGAATAAAGGAAAATCTGCTCAGATTTCTCATACACGGCGTTGTGATGTATGCCGCTGTTTTTATCAGCTACTACTCAATTGTTCTTTATCTCGGACTCGGTTCAAAGAACGGAATGTTTTATGTTCCGCTTGTTATTTGTATTTTAATTGCAATTTTCTTTCTGTTTATGTTCTTCTATGTTCCGCCTATGACGGTTACTTTTGATATCAAGATGAAGGATATTTACAAAAACAGCGCACTTATGACAATCGGTGAGCTTAAACACAATCTGTTTGCAGTTTTCGGAATTTTTATTTTATTCCTTGTTTGCGCAACGGTGCTTATGTGCAGTTTTACTCCGGTACTGCTCATCATTTTCACAATTGTTCTTGCATTGTTCATTGTTCCGTCAATTTTATCTTTTATAATCAATTCTGCAGTTTATAAGAATATGTATTCAATGATTGTTGACAGGGATTCAAAGAGCAAGACAATTGATAAGAAAATGGAGAACAGACGCAAAGGTCAGTTCCGTGATGATGAAGAGCCTGTTGTAGAAGATTATTCGGATCTTGAAATTGATGAATCGGCTGACGGTGATGAATTTATTTTCTATAACGGAAAAATGATGAAAAGAAGTTATCTTTTAAAGCTTAAAAAAGAGGCTGAAGAAAGGAAGAACGCAAAATGAGCGGTAAACACGCAGTTAAAAGTTCAAAAAAATCATTGATAATAATTATTTGTGTTGTTGTACTTGTTGCAGTAATTGCAGGTGCGGTTATCCTGTTTATGAATCTTTCGGGTAAAAATAATAATTCGGCAACAACAGTACCGACTGTGGCTGCTTCAACAACCGCCGATAATACAAACTCAACACAGAATGTTTCCGACTCTGTATCCGAAACCACACAACCTGCAACCAAATCGGGTGAAGCTTCACAAGAGCCGACAGAACAGGGATACACAGCCGAAACATCTTCAAATGACAGTGAAATTGTTGTTCCGACAATCAGCGGAGAGAAGCAAAAGCCAAAATTCAGTGCAACTCTTATTCCGTACTATGCAAAAGACGAAAATTCTTCTGAAGAATATTCTTTGAGAGATCTTTTCGGTTCTGCTTATTCAGGCGGCGGATTTACTTTTAATGAGGACGGAACATTCATTGACGGAATCACAAGTGCATCGGCAAATTCGGGTGCGTACATTGTTGAGGGCGACTCCGTTGTAATAACATATTCCAACGATAAAAATGTTATTGCTGCCGTAACCAAATGGAACGGTGATGTTCCTGCTGAAATTACCGTAAACTACGGCGGAATTATTGTATCCTTTAAGTAAAATATCGGTGATTAAATGAGTAAAAAATCTGTTAAAAAGCCTGACTATGCAAAATTTGAGGCTAACAGGGCTGTAAAAAAGAAGAATAAGAAAAAGAAAACAACAGCAATTGTTTCATCGGTTATTGCCGCCTGCGCATTTATCATTGCGGCAATCGTTGCCGTTAATGTGCTTTCACCGTCAGTAACCGCCGAGCTTACCTCGTCTGCATGGGTTCCCGAAGGTGCTAAGAATGCGAGCGGTGATGAGGTTGAAATGAGTGAGGTTTACAACACAAATTACAGCGCTTATCAGGGTTCTATGTCATTTTCCGATGACGGCACTTTTACTTTATGGCTTTCGCCGGGAAGTCCGGATGACGGAACTCACAGCGGAAAATATACCGTGTCAGCTTCGGACAAAGTCAATTTGTCATTTGATGACGGAACAAATACTTCCGCCGCACTCAAGCAAAGCAATGGTAAAATCACGGCTGTTGTGCTTAAATATAACGACTACGAAATCACATTTGTAAAACAGTAAATATCTTAAAAGCAAAAAAAGATATACGGCAAAATTTCTGCCGTATATCTTTTTGTTTTGCCTATATTCTGTCAAACAGACTTAGCTGTTCGGTTTTGCTTTCAAACTTATGCAAATATGAAAACACATTTTCAACTCCGAACATAATTCCGTGTTTTCTGCAAACTTCTGAAATCCTGTTCATCAAAACATTATTGTTACTGCTCGTAAGCTGATATGAATTTCCGTATGTATAAATGTATCGTTCTTTCATATTTGGAAAGTGTTTGTCAAGCCGGCTGTAAAAATATTCTCTGTCACCGTCACGCAGGGTAAGACCTATGCCAAAGCATATTATTCCACGAACCTTTGCGTCAATGCAATACTTTAAAAGTCCGTCGATATTTTCTTTTGTATCATTTATAAACGGTAAAAACGGAGAAAGCCACACAACACTCGGAATACCGTTTTCATGAAATGCCTTGAGTGTTTCAAATCTTTCTTTAGTAACGGAAACATTCGGTTCAATTATTCTGCAAAGGCTTTCGTCTGCCGTTGTAAGCGTCATCTGTAACACAGCCTTGCTTTTATCGTTTATTTTCGTAAACAGGTCAATATCTCTCATAACAGATGCCGATTTTGTCTGTACAGTTACACCGAATCCGTAGCGGTCGATTATTTCAAGACATCTTCGTGTCAGTTTCAGTTCTTTTTCAAGGGGAATGTACGGATCGCTCATCGCACCCGTACCAATCATACATTTTCTGCGTTTCCTTTTTAAAGCGTTTTCAAGCAATTCCGGGGCATTTTCTTTCACCTCAATATTTTCAAATCGGTGATTCATCTGATAGCATTTACTGCGTGCGTCACAATAAATGCATCCGTGTTGGCATCCTCTGTAAATGTTCATGCCGTTTGCGGCAGATAAAATTCCTTTTGCTTTGACCTTATGCATATAATCCTCCGCTTATTGTTTGGCATCGACAAACCACCTGTTTTCCTCCAAAAACAGATATCGTTCTTTGCCGAGGATATGGCAGGTGTAGCGTATTCCCGCACCGCCTGCTTTGAGAGACGCCGCATACCGCACATCGGAAATTTTGTCAATGCGGTATCTCCTTCCGTCATCCCACACAATATATTCGGGGATAAGATCTCCGTCACAATCAAATGTGGCAGTAACTTTAACATACTTTTTCATAGCTTGTTACCTCCATTAAAATCAGAGAAACATCTTTAATTTTTCGCCTAAGATGCATCGTTATCATAAATATCCGACAGGATGAATTGTATGATCCTCCTTTGGATTAAAATCCGAAAGCTCCTTGTCATCGAGCAAAACGGCAGGGCGAACAGCATAATTGCCGAATCGCTTTTTTAATCTGTCAAGTGTTTTGTCAAGCTGTTCGTTCTGAATAAGTCGCTTTTCATCACGCAAAAGGCTCATCTGGTGCGGCTGATCATCGTGAATAAAATCCGTAACGCTTACCCCGATACTTCTCAGCGGCTTTTCCATTTTATAGCTTTTTTTGAAAAGCTCAATAGCCGTATTTGTTATATCCTTTGTAAGATTTGTGTGGATTTCCGTTGTGTGCTGTCGGTTAAATGACATCAGCTCGTTGTCACGAATCGTAATGCAAACCGTTTTTGCCATAAATCCCTGTTCACGCATTCTTCTGCAAACGCTGTCACACAAAACGAATATAACCTGTTTTACATCGTTAAAGGTTACCATATCTTTCGGAGTTGTGGTTGAGTTACCGATTGACTTTACCTCGCTGTTTTCGTTCATATGGGCAACAGGGGAAGAGTCATATCCGTTTGCAAAGCCGTAAATTAGGTCGCCCCATTTTCCGAGATATGACCGCAACAGCGTAACATCTGCGGTTGCGATATCTCCAATCGTATAAATGCCGATAGATTCAAGCTTTCTGCCCGTTGCTCTGCCAACATACAAAAGGTCTTTTGCAGGACAGTTCCACACAATATCTTTGTAATTTTCCCGTGTGATTTCCGTTATAGCGTCAGGCTTTTTATAGTCACTTCCGAATTTGGCAAAAATTTTATTAAAGCTGACTCCGATGCTTACGGTTATTCCGAGCTCCTGCTTTATACGGCGATTAATTTCGAGTGCAATCTCTTTGCCGCTCATATTCTTATTGTCGGTAACATCAAGCCATGCCTCGTCAAGTCCGAACGGCTCGATTTTGTCGGTGTATTCGCTGTAAATTCTCCTTGCCATTTTTGAAAATCGCTTGTACAAATCAAAGTGGGGAGGAACGGTTATGAGGTCGGGACATTTCTGCTTTGCCTGCCAGATTGCCTCGCCTGTTTTTATATTGTACTTCTTCGCAATCTCATTTTTAGCAAGAATAATTCCGTGCCGATTTTCCGCATCACCGCTCACGGCAACAGGTTTGTTCCTGATTTCGGGATGATGCAAACACTCAACGCTCGCATAAAATCCGTTACAGTCGCTGTGAAGAATAACCCTGTCCTTTTTATATTTGCTTTTGTCAACGGCACAATTAATATTCACAACGCATCACCTCGAACATTTGTTTTTATTCAATTATAGAACACTTGTTCTATAAAGTCAAGCGTAATTTTGTCGCTTGCGGCAAAAGAATTGGTGTACAATTTTGTTTGACTAAATAAAATTTTTAATGTTCAAAAATTTATTCTTGTAATTATTGACAAATATTGTTGAAAGTGATATTATGAGAATCAAATAAGATATCTCTATCTTATTTGATGTAATAAATTTATAACGAATTTATTGTATGGTCGTGAGTTTACTTTTTTGCTTTTTTGAAAGGAGATTATTATGAGTATTAAAAAAATAAGTGCTTTATTACTTGCTGTATTATTAATTGCAAGCACCGCCGTTTTTTCTGTTTCAGCGGTGTCACGCAGTTATTCGTATATTTATAATTATGCGTTAAAAGTAAAGATGGATATTTCATCTACCGGTGGAAAAAAGCCGTACGCATATTACTATTATGACCATAGTTATAAGTTGGCAGAAGAAATTTTATCTTTATCGGAAGAAACGGAGAGTATAGAATTACAAAATAAATATGATGAATTAAAGGATTTTTATGAGAATCCGTGGATAAGCCCAAGTGGTGCCGGCTATACTTGCTATTATGCTGTTAATGAGAAAAACGATAATAACTGGTACTCTGACGAAATTTGGAATACATTTGTTGAAAAAAGAGAAAAGCTTTTTAATGCCCTTAGTGTTAACAATCCGAATTTTGAACTTAAAGAGTATGGCGAGGGAATTTTAGATAAAGATTATACTATTAAACAACAGAAATACATAAGTGAATGTTTCTATGAATTATTGGAAGTTTTTAATACAATGACCTGTCAGAATATTGTTCTCGGTGACGTTAACGGTGACGGAGTTGTTAGTGTAGTAGATGCTACGCTTGTTCAAAAATATATAGTAGGTGAGGTTGATTTTAACTGTGCACAGAAGTTGAGAGCAAGAGTGAATTGGAATGCCTTTCCCATAACTGTCAAAGAGAGCACTACCATACAGAAATATATTGTCGGTTATACAGATGTATATTTCTATACCGGTGGAATCGTTGAAAATGAAAGCGATTTTGCAACATCTTTGGATAACTGGGAGATTTGTTCTCAGTGGTAATTAAAGTTATATCAAAAAAGACTTCGTACTCTGTTGCGAAGTCTTTTTCTGTTTTAACATAACATTACGATTGATTACAGCTGTGTAACTGTCATTTACAAAAACGAGATATTGTGGTAGAATTTACAATGTTGAATTATGTAAAACTGTCGGATATTACAGATGTTTGTCCGAAAGCTATTTTGTATCGGAGGTTTTATTGATGGAAGCTTACAAAAAGGAATTCATTGAATTTATGGTTGATTGTCAGGTTCTCAAATTTGGCGATTTTGTTACAAAAAGCGGAAGAAAAACTCCTTTCTTCGTAAACACAGGTTTCTACAGAACAGGCGCTCAGCTCCGCCGTCTCGGTCAGTATTATGCAGAGGCTGTCAACAACAAGTTCGGTCTTGATTTTGATGTTCTTTTCGGACCTGCATACAAGGGCATTCCGCTTTCTGTTGCCGCAACTATCGCAATTAGCGAAAAATACGGTCAGGATATCCGTTATTGCTCAAACAGAAAAGAAGTTAAGGATCACGGCGACAAGGGTATTCTTCTCGGCAGTCCTATCAATGACGGTGACAGGGTTGTTATCATCGAAGATGTTACAACAGCAGGCACTTCAATTGAAGAAACTCTCCCGATTATCAAGGCTCAGGGCGATGTAAACCCAATCGGTCTTGTTGTTTCCGTTGACCGTATGGAGCGTGGCAAGGGTACAAAGAGCGCACTTTCCGAGATCGAAGAAAAGTACGGCCTTAAAACAACTGCAATCGTAACAATGGCAGAGGTTGTTGAACACCTTTACAACAAGGAATACAAGGGCAAGGTTATTATTGACGACAAGCTCAAAGCTGCTATTGACGCTTACTATGAGCAGTATGGCGTAAAGGAATAACAGCTTTTAATTATTAATATTAATCAGTCGGGGCGGTTTTATCCGCCCCCAAAGTTTGAAAAAACTTATTTTGCGGTGGGGATAATATGGCACGGACAACCGATAACGAACACAGCGGTCATCGTGAAAGAATGCGTAAAAAGTTCATAGAAAACGGCTTTGATGTGTTTGAAACACATGAGGCTCTTGAAATGTTCCTTTACTATGCTATTCCGAGAAAGGACACAAATCCTCTTGCACATCGTCTGCTTGACCGTTATATCACTGTCGGCGGAGTGTGTGACGCTCCGATTGACGAGCTTATGAAGGAATTCGGTCTGTCTGAAAATGCCGCCGCATTGCTCAAAATGTTGCCCGAAATGGCAAGGCTTTATACCGAATCAAAGATGTCACATGATAATATCATCGACTATGAAAATCTCGGTAAAATATTTAAAGCAAAATTTATCGGTCGAACAAACGAATGTGTCGCTCTCATGCTCGGTGATGCAAAGGGCAAGATGATTTATTTTGATATAATTTCAAAAGGTTCACTCAATTCATCCGATATGCCCGTCAGAAAAATTGTTGATTTGTCACTTCGTCACAATGCCAAAACTGCGTTTATAGCACATAATCATCCCAGCGGAACAGCTCTGCCTTCGGGAAGTGACCTTGACACAACAATAGTTTTGAAGAGTACGCTTGCAACTGTCGGAGTTGAGCTTATCGACCATTTCATAATAACCGATGATGATTATGTTTCTCTCCGTGAAAGCAGGCTTGCGGGGAACATCTTCTATTATGAAAAGTAATAATGTTCTTTAAAAGAAACATTTGACAATTTAAAACATCTGTTCTATAATTAAAATCGAAATTTTGTTCGGATATGTTTTCTGTTACAGGACTTTTGTAATAAAGAGCCTTGTAACAGGAAACATAATAAAAAATCCGTATTTGGAATGTGATGTGTATTATGGAATTTAAACTTCATTCAAAATATCAGCCGACAGGCGACCAGCCGCAGACAATCGAAAAGCTTGTAAACAGTATAAATGCAGGCAACCGTGAACAGACGCTCCTCGGTGTAACGGGTTCGGGTAAAACTTTTACAATGGCAAATGTTATTCAGAGGGTTCAAAGACCGACACTTGTGCTTGCACACAACAAAACTCTTGCGGCTCAGCTTTGCAGTGAGTTCAAAGAGTTCTTTCCGGAAAATGCGGTTGAATATTTTGTGTCATACTACGATTACTATCAGCCTGAGGCATATGTTGCACAGACGGATACTTATATTGAAAAAGACAGTTCAATCAATGACGAGATTGATAAACTCCGCCACAGCGCAACGCTTGCACTTTCCGAAAGACGAGATGTAATTATTGTTGCCTCGGTTTCTTGCATATACAGCCTGGGCGATCCTATTGACTACCGTAATATGGTAATCTCACTTCGTCCGGGAATGGAAAAGTCCCGTGACGAGCTTGTAAAAAAGCTTGTTGAACTGCAGTATGAACGCAATGATGTAAGCTTTACCCGTAATAAATTCAGGGTTCGTGGTGATGTGGTTGAAATTTTCCCTGCCGCATCAAACGATTCTATAATCCGTGTCGAATTTTTCGGAGATGAAATCGACAGAATTTCCGAAATCAATCCGCTTACGGGCGAACTCAAAGCTGTTCTGAAACATGCCGCAATCTATCCTGCGTCACACTACATTGTGTCGGGAGATAAGATGAAAAAGGCTCTTGCGGAAATTGACAGGGAGCTTGAGGAAAGACTTGCATATTTTCGTGAAAACGGAAAGCTCCTTGAGGCACAACGACTTGAACAGCGTACAAGGTACGATATGGAAATGTTGCAGGAAATCGGATTTTGTACGGGTATCGAGAACTATTCAAGAATAATGTCGGGCAGAGCGCCGGGCTCATCGCCGTACACGCTTTTAAGCTATTTCCCCGATGATTTTCTGCTCTTTGTCGATGAGTCCCATGTAACGCTTCCACAGGTACGGGGAATGTTTGCGGGTGACTATGCAAGAAAAAAGAGCCTTATTGACTACGGTTTCAGACTTCCGTCTGCACTTGATAACCGTCCGCTCAACTTTGACGAATTCTATTCAAAAATAAATCAGGCTGTTTATGTAAGCGCAACACCGGGCGATTTTGAGCTTGAAAAATCGGCTGTTGTTGCAGAGCAGATTATCAGACCTACAGGACTTCTTGATCCTGAAATTTCGGTAAGACCAACCGAAGGTCAGCTCGATGACCTTGTGTCCGAAATCAATATCCGTACAGCCAAAAATCAAAGAACACTTGTAACAACCCTTACCAAGAAAATGGCGGAAGACCTTACCGCATATCTTGAAAAGCTGGGTATCAGGGTTCGTTATATGCACCATGACATTGACACCGTTGAAAGAATGGAGATTGTCCGTGATTTAAGACTCGGAGAATTTGATGTTCTTGTCGGAATCAACCTTCTGCGTGAAGGACTTGATATTCCCGAGGTTTCTCTTGTTGCCGTACTTGACGCCGATAAAGAGGGATTTCTCCGTTCAACCCGTTCGCTTATTCAGATTGCCGGCAGAGCCGCACGAAACAGCGAGGGTACGGTTATTATGTATGCCGACAGCGTAACACCGTCAATGAAGGTTGCAATAACCGAAACACAGCGCCGCCGTGAAATTCAGAATAAATATAATGTTGAACACGGCATCGTTCCAAAGACTATTGTCAAAAAGGTCAGCGATATACTTGAAATTTCTACTCACGATGACAGTGAATTTAAAAATACAAAAAAGCTTTCAAAGGCACAAAAACAACAGTTGATAGAAAAACTGACAAAGGAAATGAAAGCTGCCGCAAAGTTGCTTGAATTTGAACACGCCGCATATCTGCGTGATAAAATCAAAAAACTGCGTGGTGAAAAATGATAAAGGAAGAGTAAAATGCCAAGAAAGAAAACCACCGATTATGATAATACCAGTATCACAACGCTAAAGGGTGCCGACCGTGTCCGTAAGCGTCCTGCCGTAATTTTCGGCTCGGACGGTATTGACGGCTGTCAGCACTCCGTGTTTGAGATTCTTTCAAACTCAATAGACGAGGCGAGAGAGGGTTACGGTAAAAAAATCACAGTTACACGCTATTCCGACGGCTCAATTGAGGTTGAAGATCACGGCAGAGGAATTCCCGTTGACTACAACGAAAACGAAAAGCGCTATAACTGGGAACTGGTTTTCTGCGAACTCTATGCCGGCGGTAAGTATAATAACAACGAGGGTGAAAGCTACGAATTTTCCCTTGGTATGAACGGTCTCGGCCTTTGTTCAACCCAGTACAGCTCCGAGTATATGGATGTTGATATCCGCCGTGACGGCTACCGATACACCCTCCGTTTTGAAAAAGGCGAGATTGTCGGCAAGCTCAAAAAAGAGCCGTACAGCAAAAAGGATACGGGTACAAAAATTCATTGGAAACCCGACCTCGAAGTCTTTACGGATATCGACATTCAGCCCGAATATTTTCTTGACATAATGAAAAGACAGGCTATTGTCAACGCAGGAATTGAATTTGTTTTCCGCAATCAAAACGGCAAAAGCTTTGATACAACAAGCTATAACTATGTAAACGGTATTGTTGACCATGTTGCCGAGGTAGTTGGTGAAAACGGACTCAGCTCAATTCAGCATTGGGAAACCGAGGTTAAAACCCGTGACCGTGACGATAAGCCCGAATATAAGTGCAAAATGGATATCTCGGTTGCATTTTCAAATAAAGTGCATCTCACCGAATACTACCACAATTCAAGCTGGCTTGAACATGGCGGCGCTCCCGATAAGGCGGTGCGGAATGCCTTTGTTTACCAGATTGACAGCTACTTAAAACAAAATAATAAATATAACAAAACCGAAAGCAAAATCAAGTATGACGATGTTGAGGACAGCCTTGTGTGCGTTATTTCGTCTTTTTCAAGTGTTTCATCATATGAAAACCAGACCAAAAAGGCGGTTACAAACAAGGGTATTCAGGACGCTATGACTGCATTTCTCCGTCAGAGTCTTGAAGTCTATTTTATTGAAAATCCGCTTGAGGCAGAAAAAATCTGCGAACAGGTGCTTATCAATAAGCGCAGCCGTGAAAATGCTGAGAAAACACGACTTAACATAAAGAAAAAGCTTTCGGGCAATCTCGACATAACAAACCGTGTTGCAAAATTTGTCGATTGCAGAAGTAAAGACACGGAACAGCGTGAACTGTTCATAGTAGAGGGTGATTCTGCTCTCGGTGCCTGTAAACAGGCAAGAAACCCCGATTTTCAGGCAATTATGCCAATCAGAGGTAAAATACTTAACTGCCTTAAAGCCGACTACGATAAGATTTTTAAGAGCGAAATCATTACCGATTTGCTCAAGGTTCTTGGTTGCGGTGTTGAGGTTAAGTCAAAAGCAAACAAGAATCTTTCAAGCTTTGACATGAACGCACTTCGCTGGAGCAAAATTATTCTCTGCACCGATGCCGATGTTGACGGCTTCCAGATCAGAACTCTTTTACTTACCATGCTTTACAGACTTACACCTACACTCATTGAAGAAGGCAAGGTGTTTATTGCCGAATCGCCTCTTTATGAAATTACATCCAAAAACGATGTATATTTTGCATACGATGAAGTTGAAAAGGATAAGTTCATTGAACAGCTCGGCAAGGAGAAATTCACAATTCAGCGTTCAAAAGGTCTCGGTGAGAACGAACCCGATATGATGAACCTTACCACAATGAACCCCGAGTCACGCAGACTTATCAAGGTTCTTCCTGCCGATGCAGAACAGACAGCGGAAATTTTTGATGTTCTTCTCGGTGACAATCTTCAGGGAAGAAAAGATTATATAGTAGAACACGGCAACGAATATATTGACCAGCTTGATGTAAGCTGATTGGAGGTGGAAATAAATGGCGAAAAAATCTTCAAAGACTCCCCGCAGAACTTCACCGTCAAAAACTCACGGTGTAATCAACGGTGCGGGTGAAGTAGTGGAACAGCCAATCGTTTCCACTATCAGAGAGAACTATATGCCGTATGCAATGAGCGTAATTCTCTCCCGTGCAATTCCCGAAATCGACGGGTTCAAGCCGTCGCACAGAAAGCTCCTGTATATGATGTACAAAATGGGACTTCTGAACGGCGGAAGAACAAAATCGGCAAACATTGTCGGTGCAACAATGAAGCTCAATCCTCACGGCGACTCTGCAATTTATGACACAATGGTTCGTCTTTCAAGGGGCTATGAGGCACTTTTGCATCCGTATGTAGATTCAAAAGGTAATTTCGGTAAATTCTACAGCCGTGACATGGCGTGGGCGGCATCCCGTTATACTGAGGCAAAGCTTGATGCAATCTGCAACGAGCTGTTTCGTGATATAGACAAAGATACCGTAGATTTTGTAGATAACTACGATAATACAATGAAAGAACCGTCACTTTTGCCGGTTGCATTTCCGTCTGTACTTGTAAACGCAAACACAGGTATTGCCGTTGGTATGGCGTCAAATATCTGTTCATTCAATCTGCGTGAAATCTGCGAAACAACAGCGGCACTAATCCGTGATCCCGACCATGATATAAAGTCAACTCTGCCGGCTCCTGATTTTACAGGCGGTTGTCAGATTATCTATGATGAAAATGTCATCAATCAAGTCTATGAAACCGGTAGAGGAAGTATCAAGCTCCGTGCAAAGTATGTCTATGACAAGTCTGCAAACTGTATAGATATTCTTTCAATCCCTGCCACAACAACTTGTGAGGTTATCATTGAAAAGGTAATCGACCTTGTAAAGCAGGGTAAAGTCAAGGAAATTTCCGATATTCGTGACGAAACAGGTATTGACGGACTTAAAATTACAATTGATCTCAAGCGTGGCATTGATGCCGACAAGCTTATGACAAAGCTTTACCGCTTTACAACACTCGAAGATTCCTATGCCTGCAACTTCAATGTGCTTATTGCAGGTGTTCCGAGAGTTCTCGGTGTAAAGGCATTGCTTGAAGAATGGATTGCTTTCAGAATTGAGTGTGTCAGAAGAAGAACATATTTTGACCGCAACAAAAAAGCTGACAAGCTTCATCTTTTAAGAGGTCTTGAAAAAATTCTTCTCGATATTGACAAGGCAGTAAAGATTGTTCGTGAAACCGATGAAGAATCCGAGGTTGTGCCAAATCTTATGATTGGATTCGGAATTGACGAAATACAGGCTGAATATGTTGCCGAAATAAAACTTCGTCATCTTAACCGTGAATACATTTTAAAGCGTACAAAAGACCTTGAAGACCTTGAAAAAGAGATTGCCGAGCTTGACGAAATTTTAAAAAGCAAGGCAAGAATCAAGACAATCATTGTCAAAGAACTCAAATCAATTGCCGAGAAATACGGTCAGCCGAGAAAGAGTATCATAATCTATGACGATGTTGCAAGGTATGAGGAAGAGACAGTCGAGATTCCTGATTATCCTGTTAATCTTTTCTTTACAAAAGAGGGATATTTCAAAAAGATTACTCCGCAGTCGCTCAGAATGAGCGGTGAACAAAAGCTCAAAGACGGTGACGAAATTATTCAGGAGCTTGAGTTCACAAACAACTGCGACCTTTTGTTCTTTACAGACAAGTGTCAGGTGTATAAGGCAAAGGCTGACGATTTTGCACAGACAAAGGCAAGCGTCCTCGGTGATTATGTTGCCGCAAAGCTTGGCTTTGATGAAGGCGAAAATGCTGTGAAAATGGTTGCTACAAAAGATTACAAGGGTATGCTGCTCTTTGCTTTTGAAAACGGTAAGGCCGCAAAAGTTCCGCTTGAATCCTACGCAACAAAGACTAACCGTAAAAAGCTCACGGGCGCATATTCCGACAAATCTCCGCTTGTCGGACTTCTCTATATGCCTGAGGATGAAGAGGTACTCTTCAAGGCGTCATCGGGAAATATGCTCCTTGTTCACACGGGTGCACTCGCTCTCAAAACAACCCGTTCAACACAGGGTGTTGCCGTTCTCAAGCCCAAAAAAGGTCACAGACTTTTCAGCATAGAACGCTATAAAGACGGTACTTTTACAAATCCAAAGCGTTACAGAACAGGTTCACTTCCTGCAAGAGGTGCATTGCCCGTGAACGATGATTCAAAAGACGAACAGCTTTCGCTGATTTGATTTTGAAAAAAATTAATAAAAATCTTGTAATATCTCTTGAAAAAGCTGTGTTTATGTGGTATTATAAAACAGTTATTAAAGCAGAATTTGTTTTATTCGTATTTATTAAATGAAAGGAAGATAAAAATGAGCATTTGGGGCATTGTTTTAGGCGTATTGCTCGCAATCGTATCTGTTGCCATTATCGTTGTAATTATCCTTCAGGAGGGTAATCAGCAGGGTATCGGTGCTGTAACAGGTGTTGCCGATTCTTATTTCTCAAAGAATAAGGCTCGTTCGATTGATGCGTTCCTCTCACGCTGGACAAAAGTTTTTGCTGCAATATTCGTAATTTTTGTAATTGCACTTAATGTGCTTTCAAAGTTCGGTATACTGTAAGCATATTAACTTAATAATCAGCATAAAATTAACCGTCAGGGCAATCCTCTGGCGGTTTTACTTTTTATATGGAGTTGTTAAAAAATGCCTTGGTGGGGAATATGTCTGATTATTTTTGTAACATTTATAACTTTCGCAATTTTGCACTTTCTCGGCAAAAACAAGCATCCGTTCAAACGCTCTCTGCTTTCAATGACTTTGGGAGCGGCAACATTGTTTGCGGTCAATCTGACGGGAGCTTTTACGGGCGTAACTTTGCCAATAAGCCTTTTATCGCTTTTGGTATCAATAATAGGAGGAATACCCGGAGTAACGCTTATGCTCGGTCTTAATCTTTTTTTCTGAATAATCACAGAAGGGGCGGTCACATCGACAGCCCCTTAATTGTTTGTATGAAATTTTATACAATGCCGTAAAGTTCCTCAAGAGCCTCACCAACGGTTTCTTTGTCTTTGGTCAGGAGCGCAAGCATAATTTTGTACGCTTTTTTCGGATTGTCAAGAAAATTTTTTTTGAGAATAAGAGCCTGTTCCATTTCGGGAGCATAAACATCAAGCTTCATCAAATCCATATCACCGCCGGATACAGAACATTTAACAGTAAATCCGTTTGAACTTTTTACAATATCAACCTTGTTTTCAATCTCATTTTTCTTTACGGCAAGGAGCTTAACCGCACAAGCGTATGCCTTTTCTTTGATAGAGTACGCAAGAATGCTGTCAAGCTGTTTTGCAATTTCAACACCGTTTTCCGTGAGCGCATATGTTTTGTGTTCATCATCGGCAGGCACAAGGTTACCGTTTGTAACAAGGTCGTCAAAGGCGGAACTTGTTTCAAAATAATTGGCAAGTCCCTGCTTTAGAATTGCCTGTATGACAATTCCTTTGTCTATATTTTCTTTTACAGAATTATACAAATAACATATCAAGGTTTTAATTTCGTTTTTGCTTCTCATTCCACCGGGATTAATACCCTCGTCAAATGTATCGAAAGCCATAAAATCACCTGCTTTTGCTGATAGATTCGTAGTGACAGCTTAATTTGTGCAAAAATAACTTAAATTATATCTGTCTATTGTTATTATAGCACATTATCTTCACAAAAGCAAAGAGGTTGTGCGTATTTATTTTATTCATTATTAAGCAAATTTGCAAGAGTTACACTGTCAAGGTAATTATTGATTAAATTGTCAAGCTGTTGCCAGATAGGATGTGAGGGACACGATTCCATATGATTGCAATGTTCGTGAGTTCTTGAAGTGCAGGGAACAGATGCAAGGTCGCCCTCCGTAAGCCTGAGAATTTCACCGAGTGAATAATCTTTTGGTTCTTTGGTCAGCTTATAGCCGCCGCCCTTTCCTTTTACGCCCTCAAGCAGATTGCGGTCAACAAGGGTTTTGAGTATGCCTTCCATATATTTTTTGGAAATATTCTGTCTTTCTGCAATTTCTTTGAGTGGAATATATCTATTCTGCCCGTTTTTTGCCAGATCGACAAGTACATACAGCGTGTAACGACCTTTACTTGAAATCAGCATAAAATTATCCCCTTTTGGCAAGGCTTGCATATTTTGTAAGCCTGTTTTGCTTATATACCTTGATTATATACAAAAAATGATAAAAATGCAATACCAACCCATTGACAAAATGGGTTGAAAAGGTTATATTTTAATTATCCACTCCTTTGGTGGGTTGATAATATAACAAGGTGGGATTATGAAATGGCAGACAAATTACTTGATGTAAACGGTTTGACTGTAAGTGTAGAGGAAAAGGAAATTCTGCACGATATAAATCTTAGTATAAACAAAGGTGAAACGCATGTGCTTATGGGTCCTAACGGTGCAGGCAAGTCAACGCTAGGATTTGCACTTATGGGCAGTCCTAAATATACGCTTAATTCTGGCGAAATACTTTTTAACGGAAAAAACATTAACGATGAAACACCCGATAAAAGGTCAAAGGACGGAATTTTTCTTTCATTCCAAAGTCCTCTTGAAGTTCCGGGGCTTTCACTTTCATCATTTATTCGTAACGCTCTTGAAAAGAACCGTGGCAAAAGAATCCGCCTTTGGGACTTTAAAAAAGAGCTCAGAGAGGCCATGGAGCTTTTGCAGATGGATCCGTCATATTCCGAGCGTGATCTAAATGTAGGCTTTTCGGGCGGTGAAAAGAAAAAAGCAGAAATTTTGCAGATGCTTTTACTCAATCCAAAGCTTGCAATTCTTGACGAAACAGACTCGGGTCTTGATGTTGATGCGGTTCGCACAGTTTCAAAGGGCGTTGAACACTATCAGAAAAACCGTGACGGTGCATTGCTCATCATCACACACAGCACAGGTATTCTCGAATCTCTCAAAGTTGATTATACCCATATTATGGTAAACGGCCATATAGTTAAAACAGGCGACGCATCGTTGATTGATGAAATCAATGAACACGGTTTTGAGAAGTATCTTGAACTTTATGCAGAAAAGTTCTGACGGAGGTATTAAGATGAAAGAAAGAACATATGTCGATGATGTTGACAGAAGTGTCTACGATATCAAAGACGAAGAAAATGATGCCTACCGTATCAAATCAGGTCTTGATGCCTCAATTGTAGAAAAAATTTCAAAGGAAAAGAACGATCCCGTGTGGATGCAGAATTTCCGTTTGCAGTCACTTCAAATTTATAATGAACTCAAAGTTCCAAACTGGGGACCGCCCATTGACGGACTTAATATGGACAATATTGCAACCTATGTCCGTCCGAACACAAGGATGACCGCAAAATGGTCGGAAGTCCCCGAAGATATCAAGAATACATTTGAAAGACTCGGTATTCCTCAGGCAGAGAGAAAGTCCCTTGCAGGTGTCGGAGCACAGTATGATTCCGAGCTGGTGTACCACAATGTTCGTGAAGAGGTTGCCGCACAGGGCGTAGTATATACCGATATGGAGAGTGCGTTAAAGGGCGAATATGCCGACATGGTAAAAAAATATTTTATGAAACTTGTCCGTCCGAATGACCACAAATTTGCCGCACTTCACGGTGCAGTATGGTCAGGAGGTTCGTTTGTGTATGTTCCGCCGGGAGTATCGGTAGAAATTCCGTTGCAGTCATATTTCAGACTTAACGCACCCGGTGCAGGTCAGTTTGAACACACGCTCATTATCGTTGACGAGGGTGCAGACCTGCATTTTATAGAGGGTTGTTCTGCTCCGAAATATAACATAGCAAATCTTCACGCAGGATGCGTTGAGCTTTTTGTAAAGAAAAATGCAAGACTCAGATATTCAACAATTGAGAACTGGTCAAAAAATATGTACAACCTTAACACCAAAAGAGCACTTGTTGAAGATGGCGGTATTATGGAATGGGTATCGGGTTCATTCGGTTCTCATGTGTCATATCTTTATCCTATGACAATTTTAAAAGGCGACCGTTCAAGAATGGAATTTACGGGCATTACATTTGCAGGCAAGGGACAGAACCTTGATACAGGCGCAAAAGTAGTTCATATCGGCAAAGAAACATCTTCGTTTATGAACACAAGGTCAATTTCAAAAGACGGCGGTATCAGCACATTCAGAAGCTCCGTTGTTGTAAACAAATCTGCCGAAAATGCAAAATCTGCCGTTTCGTGTCAGTCGCTTATGCTTGATTCAAAGTCACGCTCAGATACTATTCCTGTAATGGATATCAGAACTCCGCACGCAGATATCGGTCACGAGGCCAAAATAGGCAGAATCAGCGATGAGGCTGTATTCTACCTTATGTCAAGAGGTCTTAGTGAAGAGGATGCAAGGGCGATGATAGTCAGCGGTTTTGCAGACAATGTGTCAAAGGAACTTCCGCTTGAATATGCGGTTGAAATGAACAATCTCATTCAGCTTGAGATGAAGGGCAGTATCGGATAAGGAGGACATTATGGTTGATAATAAAGACTTAACAGTGAACTTTCTTCCGTCACCCACTTGGAACCGATTGGGAGTGAATCGGGCAAAAATCCGAAATATTCCCGTTGACGGTTGGAACAGTATTCCTGTTCAAAAAGAAATAATCGAAAAATATATAAACAATTCCGATTCGGAAATTTGGAATTCATTTGCAAATATTCAGACAGGTATGGGCGAGGAGATTGACGAAATCTCAAAAATATCACAGCCTGAAAAAATCAGAATATCGGCTGATAAAACAAAAAGCGAAAAGCTGTTTTTTAATTGCAAAAACGGTGAAAACGCTTTTGCAGATGTAGAACTTTACGCTCCCGAAAACACAGAACTTACCGTGTTTATGTCAATGCAGTCAGCGTGGAATGCAAACGGTATTTGTGCCGTAAGAACGAAATTTAAAGCTGAAAAAGGCGCAAAAATCAGACTCGTACAGCTTAATCTCCTTTCGCAAAATTTCCGCTTTATAAACGATGTCGGTGCAGAATGTGAAGATAATGCAGCCGCAGAGATATTACAGCTTTTCATCGGGGGAAATGAAACCTATACAGGCACAAAGGCAACGCTTTTGGGCAGGCAGAGCAATCTTGACCTCAATGTCGGCTACTATTGCAAGGACGAGCAGTTGCTTGATATGAACTATGTTGCCGAGCATATCGGCAAAAAGACCGTCAGCTCAATGAATGCCGGAGGTGTCTTGAGAGATAAAGCACATAAATTATTCCGTGGTACAATTGATTTTCCGCTCGGCTCATCGGGTGCTAAGGGTGACGAGAACGAAGATGTTCTCATTTTAGGTGAAGATGTAATCAATCAGACCGTACCGCTCATTCTTTGTGCGGAAGAGGATGTTGAGGGCAACCACGGTGCGTCAATCGGCAGACCGTCCGATGATGTGCTTTTCTATCTTGCAAGCAGAGGTCTTGACGAAGAAGAGGCTTGTAACCTTATGGCTCGTGCAAAACTTGACGCTTTATGCTCGAAAATCGGTGATGAAGAGCTTGAAACGCTTGCAAAATCCTGTCTGGAGGAGGTTACAGGCTATGCAAATGAAAAACTTTAAGGAAGATTTTCCGCTTTTGCGAGAAAATCCTGTAGTCTATCTCGACAGTGCCGCAACTGCTCAAAGACCTGAATCAGTTATAAATTCGGAAATGGAGTTCTACAAAAAATGCAATGCAAATCCTCTGCGTGGACTTTATGATTTGGGTTTCAAAGCTACAGAATGTTATGAGCAATCCCGTGAAACAGTCAGGAAGTTCATTAATGCAAGGTCGGAGCGTGAAATAATATTTACACGCAATGCAACCGAGAGCCTCAATCTTGTTGCCTACAGCTACGGAATGAATTTTCTAAAAAAAGGTGACGAAATTCTTGCCACTGTAATGGAACACCACAGCAACCAGTTGCCATGGAGAGTTGTTGCAGAAAAAACGGGCGCAGCGGTAAAGTACATTGAATGCAACCCTGACGGCACAATTACCGAAGAACAGCTGAAACAGGCTTTTTCGGAGCGTACAAGGCTTGTGGCAGTAACTCACATATCAAATGTACTCGGTTGCAAAACTCCCATAAAGCGTATCACAGAGCTTGCAAAGGAATGCGGTGCAGTTGTTGTGCTTGATGCATCACAGAGCGTTCCGCACATTCCCGTTGATGTTCAGTCGCTTGATGTAGATTTTCTTGCATTTTCCGGTCACAAACTTATGGCACCATTCGGAATCGGTGTATTATACGGCAGAGAAAGCCTTCTTGAAAAAATGCCGCCGTTTTTAACAGGCGGTGAGATGATTGATTCCGTTACAAGGGACAAGGTTATCTATTCCGATTTACCGCATAAATTCGAGGCAGGAACGGTAAATGCGGCTGGCGCATGGGGGTTGAAAACCGCAATTGAATACATTCAAAATATTGGTTTTGATACAATCGGCGGTATTGAAAAAGAACTTACCAAAAGAGCCTTTGACGGACTTATGAAAATTCCTCACATCAATATTCAGGGAAGCAACAACCCGAAAGAGCATTGCGGAATTATCAGCTTTACAATTGACGGAGTTCATCCGCATGATGTCAGCAGTATTCTCGACGCTGATGGTATTGCAGTCCGTGCAGGACACCATTGCGCACAGCCTTTGATGGAATTTTTAGGCATTCCGTCAACAACAAGGGCAAGCATTTATTTCTACAATACGAAAGATGACATTGATGCGTTTTTGAACAGCGTGTCATCTGTCAGAAGGAGAATGGGATATGGAAAATAACAGAAGCTTTTACAATGAAATCCTGACCGATCACAATCTTCATCCAATGCACAAACATCCGCTTGATACGGCAACGGCAAGCCTTGAGGGTGTGAATCCAAGCTGCGGTGATGACATTGTGCTTAATCTTAACATCAAAGACGGTGTGATTACAGACGGTTCTTTTACAGGTGACGGCTGTGCAATTTCTCAGGCGTCAGCCGATATTATGCTTGATTTGATTATCGGCAAAACAGTTGATGAAGCCGAACATCTGAAAGATATTTTCCTTAAAATGATTCAAGGCAAAGCAACTGCCGAAGAAATTGAAGAGCTTGAGGAGGGCGGAGCATTGTCTGACATTTCCCATATGCCTGCCCGTGTAAAATGTGCAGTTCTCGGTTGGCACACATTTGAAAATATTGTAAAAGAATAATTTACTGAATTTAATATTTTATAAAACACATTCGGGGAACAGATAAAATAATTTCTGTTCCCCGATTTTTATTTAAAAAATCGGGATTAATGTATTAAAATAACTAATACAAATCTTGACAAATATTGCTTTAAAATAGTATAATAAAAGTGCAAAGAGGTGATATTTATGAAAAAGAAATGTACTCTCGTTTTAATATCCGTATTGACAGTTGCCTGCATTGTATCTGCATATTTGCTTTTCTTTTATAATCCTTCATTTAATATGGTTTACGATTCCGACACAGATTCATATTTTAACAACAGTTACCTGTCCTATAATGACGGAACGCTTGCAGCGGCAGATTACAGAAAAACTAAGGTTACGGCTTATGATTCAAAAAACAATTCAACCGTAAATTTGCCTTCAAACGGTTGTCTGATTAACGATAATTTATTCTATATTAACGGCAATAAGCTCTGCTGTCTTGATACAACAACAAACACACGAAAAATCATAGACACCGATTGCCGAAGTTTTGTTTGTAACAATGAAGTTATTGCTTATACAAAGAATGATTCTGTAATATTGAAAAACTCTGATACCCTTGAAAATATAGGGGATATTAAGTTTGATAATCAGATTTATTATATAAATATTTCAGATGGCAATCTCTATATTGCGGAGCGTATTTTTGAGGATGAAACAGATGAATACGGTTACAGCCTCAAAGTAGGAAAGCAGTATATTTTCAAAAAATATGACCTGAAATCCTGCAAATTGCTCAAAAGTAAAAATGCAAATTATGTAAACGGACTTCGCTATGTAACGGTATGCAAAGATAATTTCTATTTCTTTTGCGATGAAACCCAAACCGTAAACAATGTATGTCTTGATAAAGATGTAAATTATCCGACAATTCAGCATCCCGATGTTAAATTTATTACATCCAATAACGATTGTGTTTACTACATATCCGAGAAAACAGAATCGGCGATAATATGCAAAACGGTTGAAAGCCCCTATAACGGTATATGGAAACTCGAAGTCGGCTCTAATAAACCTGTTAAAATTGCTGACAAATGCGACTGTGACGAACTGCTTGCAACAAAGAATTTCTTGTATTGTTACACAATTAACTACATTTTGCCTCGAGGAGTGGCTAATTCATGGGTGAAATGTTACTTAATTGATCAGCTTGCAATAAGCTGAAATTCATGAAAATACAGTAAGAAAGCATGATGATTTTTAACAGTCATTACTGCTGAAATTATTCACTCTTCCTTGTTATATATTCCAAATTTGCCGACAAAGCCGCATAATTTGTTGCATATTGGATTTTTTATAGTTATAATTAAATTGTTAAAATTATAATATCTGTTTTGATTTTAGAAGTATGGTATGCTGATAAAATATTTTAATGATATTTGCTGTAATATAGACTTATCAAAATTTGGTGTTTAAGGAGAGAGTTATGAAAACCAAATTAAATTGCTATTATATTCTGAATACCCTTTTATTAATAAGCGGTATTGCTTTTGATTTCATATTGTTCTTGCATCCGTTTTTTATTTCTGTTGCAATGAAAATTGGCATTGCAACAGTATTGTGCGTTGTGGTGATTTTAGATGTATTTGTTTGTAAACAATTACTGTCTGAGGGTAGTCCAAAAATGCCGAAAACGGAGTCGATTTTTGTATCTGTTCTTACATTTGTTTTGTTAATATCACAAAGTATTTATCTGACAATTATTACACTTATGGGTGCAAATGAAATATTAGGTACGATAAAAGCTATTCATTATGTTGTGTTAATTTCAATAATTTTGTTAGTTGCAACTCGACTGCATAATAAGTACATAACTAAAAAACACACTTTAGCTTTTGGTATTGATATTATAGCAATTGTGATGTGTCTAATCATTTGTGCAAATTGCGTTTCGTGTCTTATAAACGGGAAAGATTTGTTTAGTTATATTGCGATTAATGAGTATAACAAATTGAACTCTTAATGAGGTGATATTATGCCGAATTTTAAAGAATTAAAAAATAAAATCAAACACGGAGATTTTCAGTTTGTATATGACGAACTTAAAAAATCCGACTTTGAATATACACTTGAGAACATTGAAAAAGAATTTTCATCGGTTGATAACCGAGATATGTTCTGTTATCTTCTTTATGTGGTTTCAAATGAGAATACACCCAAACATACAATTCTCTTGTGTGATTATCTAATGTATTCAGGTACATTTTTCTACAATCGTGAAACAGTAATTCGATATTTGCTCGACAATTGCCTTGTTAAAAGCGGCAATGATATCACGCTGATTGAGTGGATTTTGTCAATGTATGAATACAATCCCGATTCACCGTATAATGAGAAAGAAATTGCAAATTTCAATCGCATTTACGATTCTTTAAAATGATGGTGTTAACTATGAAAAATTTCAATTACAAAAATATTAAGTCGGTAGAAAAAATTCATTTACTTTTGTTGTTATTCATTGTAATGTCTACGATAATTAATTTTATTGTAAACTTGATGAGTTGTACCGAAAACATCTTTTTGACAAGTCTGTGTTTGCCGATTCAGTTTGTGTCAAGGTTTGTTGTAAGTCATAACCCTTTTGAAATTTCAGTTTCAATTGTTTTAATAGCTGTAACTTTAATTATGTTGTTTTGGCTGTTTAAAATGTATTCATCGGATAACATGAAAAAGTGGCTTGCAAGTGGTATAACGGCAATTTGGTGCTTGCTAATCGGCTCGATTATACCTATTTTGCTTGATTCCGATTTAATCGGTCAATCTGGAAATAATCTCACATATGAAGAAAAAACAAACGAACTTCTTTTGTGCGTATGGTTCGGAATTGCTTGCTCCATTTTCTGCGGAATTCTCTTTTTTATTCAAATTTCAAAGTATGCAAAATTTATGGATAGGAAATATGACAACCCTATGAAGGCTGTTGCATATGCAGAAAAGAAAAATAAAAAGGAATATTACCATACCTTGAAAAAGCCTTTGATTTTGCCGACTGTTTATGCAATTATTCCGCCGATTACCTGTAGTTTTCTAATATATTTTGGTGTCAAGTCTGCATTCCTCATTTGTTTTATTTATGTGTGTTTAGGTATAGGTATAGTGTATCATACGGCATACAATATTTCTGATTTTATAAAATCGGAAAATCAAAATATAAAAGTAACATCAATCCAAAATTATAAATGCAAACTAATTGTAATGCATATACTGCTGATGTTGTTGTATTGCATTTCATTGGTGATAATATTACTTTGTATTTAAAATATCGAAATCAGATAGGAAGTATACTATGGGGGATTGCCTTAAAAATTTATTTGTGCAACAATTTGATTCGTTTATGGCAGAACACGGTTATAAGCAAAATATAAATTGTTTCAGTAAACTTTATAATGATATCTTTGCGAGAGTGTATCTGTTCTATCATTATGATAAAAATTATGACGAACTGCTTGCAACAAAGAATTTCTTGTATTGTTACACAATTAACTACATTTTGCCTTGAGGAGTGGCTAATTCATGGGTGAAAGGTTACTTAATTGATCAGCTCGCAATAAGCTGATTTGTTATCATAAACCGAATTGGTATATAGTGAACTGAAAATAATCATTAAGAAGGTGATATTATGAAAAAAGATGTTAAATTATACAATATGATTTTGCCGCCGTTTATGCTGTTCTTCTTTGTTCCCACTCTTTGGATTGTATCAGCCTTAGGGAATTTCATAATAGATTCAATAGTTCTCTTAATAATTTCAATTTTTATTTACAAGAAATTCACTTGGCAATTGTATAAGAAATCAATAATTCCCGTATTTCTGTTTGGATTTCTTTCTGATTTTTTAGGTGTGCTGTATCTAATGGCAATATCTATTGGATCAGGTGCGGAATATTACGAGGGCAACGATATCGGAAAACAAATTCTTTCGGGAATATATCTTGCAACCAACCATTCCTGTTATGACAGCATCTACGGAGTTTTGTTTATTGTCAGCGGTATTCTGTTTAGCAGTATTTTTATTTTTGTTTTTAATTATCGTGTGTCATTTAACAATAAAGGACTTTCTAAAAAGCAGAAAATAATTGCATCCCTTACAATGGCAATAATAACCGCACCTTACACATTTTTGTTGCCTAAAGAGCTTTTTTATCCGTAATAAAAATATATCTCGGTTTGGTACGGCAATTGCAGTAATTACAGGAAAATATCTTTTTCCTATACTAATCAGAGCATTGACTTAGTATATTCAAAAAACGAACCCCTGAACATTGATTCTGATGAAGGATTATGTAAATCAATCGCAACAAATTGGTATGTTGTAGAATATTGACTGTGAGGCATATATTATGATAAAATATCTTGGTAATTTATTCATACGATAAAATTTATAATTATGTAGAATTTATGAGGTGATACGATGTATTCGGAATTATTAAAAGCTTTTCAAAGCAATAAAAATTGCAGTTTTTATACAGATGATGAATGTGACAAGTTTATTTACGGCAAGGTTATTGCACTTAACGAAGATGAGGTCGCAATTCAAATGTACAATACAGACGGAACTTGTGACGGTGTAATTGTAAAAATAGTATCTGATTTCTTCAGAATCGAGTATGATTCAAAATATAATCAAAAAATGGAGAAACTGATTGAAACGGATACTTTTGAAGACAGCGTTGAAATTGACGGTAACGCTGTATTTGATTCTGCAATAAAATCCGCAATCATTAAAAACTTCATAGTAAGTATAGAATTACTGCACAGCGGTAATGAGAATATCACGGGATTACCGTTGTCGCTGGAAAACGGAATCTGCACCGTCAGACAGATAGACGATTACGGTTGTGATGACGGAGTAACTTCGTTTGTATTCAATACCGCAACGCAAATTACAATCAATGCAAAGTATGAAAAATTACTTTCAAGCTTAATGAACAAGTGATATGGAAAAATGAATAATTTGTTATTTGAAAAAATATGGGAAGATGCTGATTTTTATCAAATTATGGTAAAGGCATTAGCCAAAAATATTAGTGCTGAAACAAAAGTATATGTCACAAAAGAAAACATAATTGCTTTGTCGGACTTAATCAAAAATTTGATTGATAAGCACCATAGTGAATTTTACTGGGAAATAGGCGATACTGATTTGTCTGCGGAGTCATTTTTCTCAATAGGGCTTGCTGAATACGATAATCTTGGACACTATAAGTTCGTGCTGAAATTCGGTTTTCAAAATGACGATAACAAGAACTACGGTTGTTCATTTCCAATAACGACCGAAACGGGTTTGTTATTACATTTTGCCGAAAATGTGTTGTTGCTCAGTAAAGATAATTCTTTTGAAAGTTGTATGCTGAATGGTAGGTTGTGATTATATGGAAGTTATTGCTTTAAATGCACGCGGTGGATCTGCTTTCGAGTTAGCGTGTTTTATTATATTTTGTTTCTTTTTCCTGCTCTATTACTTGTTAGAAAAATTTCTTGATGCTCTTTATCACAAATCTGTCAAATCAGAAGTGGCTTTTACAAACAGAAGAATAAATATAAATTTAATTAAACATTTTGTCTACGATACCTTAATAGATTTACCAAACAGCAAATTTGTGTTAATGATTAATGATAAAACGAAAATAATTTCACCGGCAGTTTATACAAAGCGAAACGGTAGGGTTTCTATGATTAACAGGAATGCTGATTTTGATGTGTATGAACAAATTGAAATTAACAACGGTTCATTTTCAAAAGATTACACATTTATCAGAAGTTACAAAATCAGAGATAAAAAGACAGGAGAACAGGTTCTTTTTGTGGCAGTACCAAATCGTGAAACAGATATTCTCGCATATTCCGATTCTGCACATAAAGCCGACAAAACCGTAACTTTCGGCAAATTCAGAATATTCTGCTTTATTGAAACTGACAATAACCTCTACACGGATTTGATTGTTGATTCCGAAAAGATTCATCTTGAAAAATCTAAAAGAAAAGGTATGTACTTTATCGGTCTGGATGAAGTTACAAAAGAAAAGTAATGCGTTATAAGCGATTTGAGGTGATTGTATGAAAATGCTGTATTTGATGCTTTTTTTCATTGCATTGTTGGCAGTAAGCTTTATTCGCCTGCTTATTACAAACTCTGCCATATATGCAGTCAAAGTGCGAAAATTTACCGATAAAAAACGATTTATATTAAAAGTAAGCGTGTTTTCCGAGCTTGGTATATTGATTTCATTTTTTCTGTTTTCACTCATATGGACGGTGATGTGCTTATGCGTATCTAATTTTGATAATATTTTCAAGAAAATTGCGGACAGTATTTTGTTTGGCTTTCTCGGAAATCTGACGATAACTGGTTCAGGACATTACAGCGGAATAATCGTTGCATTTTTTGAAATTCTCACAGCCTACGCATTTATATATCTGTTTAATCAGACCGTTGTATATAAAAATCTGAATGTTCCCGAAAAACAGAAAAGCAAATTACTTCACATTGTTTCATTGTGCAATGTACCGTATCTGTTGTTTATTCCGATTCTTAAAATTAGTTTTGTAAGCAACATTATTAACGATATTATCATCGGTATGATTTATTGACCGTACATAATATGGTCCTGTGTCAAGATTTAGCACAAAATAAAATGAGAAGTTCTGCCAACTAAGCTGCTGGCAGAGAAGATACCCTCTCAAACAATTTTTCAAAATCATTAGGAAACATATAGTCGCAGTGGCTGTGAATCCTAACGGTATTATAAAAGGTTTCAATATACTCAAATACAAGCCTATAGGCATGTTTGTAGTTAATGATATGAAATCTGTTAAGCCATTCTCTTTTGATTATGGTTGAGTTCATTCTTTGGACAGATAATCCCAAAACCGATATTGATAAAATTAGTCATTATATTGGTATCCAACCAACTGAAAAAAAGAGAATGGGCGAGATGAGGTGTTTGACATGACGGAAAACAATAAAATAGACTTTGAAACTATAGATTACAGTAAAGTCAATCCGAAAAAGTTAAACGGCAACAAACGTATTGTAAAGTCATATTTGATATATTTTGCTTTTGATGTTGTACTGACAGTTGCTATATTCTTGCTCACATTATTTAAACTGATTGATAGTTCTGATAACACGGTAAATGCTGTGATATTTATATTAAGCGGAATATTGTGTTTGTGCCTTTATGCTAATAATTATTATAAATCGAAAGATTGGCGATTCTATGAGAGCCTTCGTTCTGATACGCTTACAAAACTGATTGCACTATTCTTTGTCATAAATGGTGTGTTGCTGCTTTTGACATTTAATTTAGCGGGTGTACATATTTCAATAGTAGCATCATGGGGCGGCGCATCATTATCTATTCTAATTAATAATATAGTTGCTTATTTAGATGACTTAAACAAAATGTACACAACATCGAAATATGATACGGCTATAAAATTTTTGAAATTTTGGTCAGTATTTATATTGTTTGCTATGTTTGCATATGGTTATTCAAGCATTGGCAGATATGAATATATGACTTTTAGATAAAGAAAATATTAATTAGTATTGCTTTTTATAATGTCTATTGATACAATACAATCAGAATATGTATTTTCATTGCGTAAGAAGCGTATATACAAAAAAGACCGACTTCAAAATCAAATTTGAAATCGGTCTGTAAATTTTAAAAATATCCGAACGGAATTTATACTATTCGATTACATCTTCGGCTATAACAGCTTCCTGTCTTTTTGTAATCTGATGGTCTTCGTGCAAAACAATGCAGTATGTAACAGTTGATATGAGTGCGAGAATAAGTACAACCGCAATAAGTCTTTTGATGTATTTGCCTGTCCTTATTTTCTTGACAACATAGGGAATCCCCGTTATTGTTTATTGCCATTGTCCTCTTTTAAAATATTTAAAATACTCTCTACACCGCTGTATGCATTATGAAAACTCTCCAAAAGGTTTTCATAATATGCCCGACCTTCGTCCTCGATATGATAATAAATTCGTGTGCGCTTTTTGCCGACAAGCTTTGAATATTCGCTGATTTTTCCTTCGTTAACAAGTTTGTAGGTGACTGCGTAAACGGTGTTCTGAGATATGGACAGGCATCCGTTTGATTTTTCTTTTATGAATTTTACAATTTCATACACATAACTGTCATGCTCACACAAAATGGCAAGAATAAGTATGTCCGTAATTCCGCTGAAAAAATAATTTTGTTTTCCCATAGATACCTCCCGATATACATTATACACACTTAATCACTAAAAATCAATCTAATACATTCAATAAGAATTTAATATGAGCAGTTATTACAGCAAAGCCTTTTGTTGCCGACATTGTGATTTTTTCGTCAATAGTATTCGGAAGAACGAATTGCAAAAGTTGAAAAATACATAAAAATTCAACCGATTACCTTTGCACTTTTTCTCGCATCGGCAGTTTTGATATTTGCATTTTGACAGTAACAAACTCTACAATAAAATAGGGTAGAACAACTGCTGTAAGGAGGCTCGAAAGAGCCTCCTTTTTAATGCTTGAACAGAATACAAATTTATTGTGATGACAAACCGCTTTACAGCTATGTAAAATTTTTATACAGATATAATGATGAAATAAAAAATATCGAAATAAGAATAAACCTCCTGCACAGAGTAAAATTCGTTGCAGGAGGTTTTGTTGTACGAAAAATTATATGGGCTTAATTATTGGCATATTTGTTGGAATCTATATGTAAAATTTACAGAACCTGAAAATATGCATTATTGATACTTTGTCGGGACAGGCACACATCAGTTCTTGCTGTTTGCAATTGCCTGATCAATCAACTTTTGCAGCTTTTCAGACTGCTTTTCGGAGGTTATTGCACCGACAATCGGCTCTCCCACAATATTACCGTTTTTATCGACAACATATGTTGTGGGGTAGGAGTACAATCCGGATGTGAATTCTCCGGCTTTACTTTTTGAATCAAACCAAATGTTTTTGTAGGTCACACCTTTTTTTGCCAGAATATTCTTTGCGTCAGAGATAGCCGTTTTGTCACCGTCAAGTGTAAATGAATTGATTCCGACTACCGCTCCGCCTTTTTTTGCAAGCTGTTTATTCAGAGCTTCCAGGTCGGCAAGTTCTTCCACGCAGGGATTGCAGGTGGTAAACCAGAAGTTTACTACGGTAACGGTATTTTTTGCAAAAAGCGTACTGCTCTTAACTTCGTTTCCGTCAAGATCCTTGCCGTCAAATGTCGGGAATTTATTCAGATTATCCTTTTCGATGGGCTTACCGTTTTCCGCCGGAACGCTCATATCTCCATCAGACGGTTTTTCTCCGCATCCGGGAAATTTTTGTTCCAAAACCGTCAGCTTTTCTTCAATTTCCTTAATCTCTTCGGCGCCTTCATTAAGCAGCTTCAACTCATCTGCACTGAACTGATCCTTGATACCGTCAATCGTTTTCAGAAGAAAATCGCCGTAGTTTTTGCCGTCCTCATTCATCGCCATACCTTTATCGGCTGAAGCAAATACCTTTTCCCAAAGCTTGCTGTTTTCGGAAAGAATAGCATTTTCCTGTGCCATCAGTTTTTGATGCAGGTCGGCGGCCTCGTCTTTTGTTTTCGGATTCACAGCTGTCAGCATAGCCGTTTCGCTTTTCTTATTTGCGGTAGTATTCGTCGTGTTGCCTTTGTTTGTGCCACAGGCGGCAAAGCTTAACAACATCACCAAGGCAGTCAGTAAGGTTAAAATTTTTGTTGTTTTCATGGTATTTACTCCTTTTCTGTTTCAATTTCTGTTTCAATTTTTTGTTTTGCTGTTTCCGCTTTTTCAGCGGTACAATCATTTTCTTTTCCTTTGCCAAAGCCGTAGCGGAAGCTGACCGCCTTGGTGGGACAGGCACGGATACACTTACCGCAGCGTATGCATTCGGTGTGGTCGGGAGTTTTGGTTACATCTACATCCATCTTGCATACTTGGGCACACTTTCCGCAGGAAATGCATTTGTGTTTGTCTACTTTCATTCCGAAAAGCGACACCTTGTTAAGCAATGCATAAAATGCACCGAGAGGACACAGCCACTTGCAGAACGGTCTGTAGAAAAGTACACTCAGTACGATTACCGCAATCAATATGCCCAGCTTCCACGAAAAGAGCGTACCCAGTGCGGCGCGGATTCCCGAATCGACGGCGGCAAGAGGGATTGCTCCCTCGAGTACCCCTTGAGGACAAAGATACTTACAGAAAAAAGGATCTCCCATACCCACATCATTTGTAATGAGCATTGGCAGCAAACCTACTGCAAAAAGCAAAACTGCATATTTTATGTATGTCAGCGGCTTCAGCTTTTTAGTGGAAAGCTTTTTTGTCGGTATCTTATGTAACAGTTCCTGAAGCCATCCGAACGGACACAAAAAACCGCAGATAAAACGCCCGAGCAGAACTCCTATCAATATGAGGAATCCTGTGATATAATATGAAAAACTGAATTTTGACGAACCCACCACAGCCTGAAACGAGCCGATTGGGCATGCACCCGATGCCGCAGGGCAGGAATAGCAATTTAGTCCCGGAACGCAAACAGTCTTTCCTTTGCCTTGATAAATTCTGCCCTTCAATAAATTCGGCAGATGAATATTACTCAGCAAAGTTGCTCCTGCTTGAATAAGCCATCGAAAGCGTGAGAGGAACTGCGATACACCGCCTCTTTTTTTCTTCGGTTCTTTGTTATCCAATTCCCACACACTCCAAACACAGCCGGATTGCCTTGCTTAACACGGTTTCTGCCTCTCCACGCAGAGCTCCGTAACACAGCATCGTAATTCCGCAGATAATCAGTACGATCTGAAATACGGTTTTTTTCTTTCGAGTCAATTCGGTCACTCCTTTCTTTTGTGCTCTCATTGTAGCACAGAGGATGTAAAATCCCTGTTAAGAACGAAAACTTAACAAAAACTTTATGTCTGAGCGATATAATGATATAATTAAATTATCAAAGAAATATGAAAACATAACAAGGAGAGTTTCTATGCGTATTTTAGTAATTGAAGACGAGCGTGCGCTGTGCGAGACAATTGTTCGCAGCCTTAAAAGATTGGCATACAGCGTTGATTTTTGCTATGACGGAAACAAAGCAAATGAGTTGCTCGGAATAGAAAAGTACGATCTTGTTTTACTTGATCTGAATTTACCCGGTGCAGACGGGATGACGGTACTGCGAACTCTGCGACAAACCGACAGAGATACCGGAGTGTTAATTCTTTCGGCACGCTGTGAGGTTGCCGACAAGGTGGAGGGACTGGATGCCGGAGCAAACGATTACCTGACAAAGCCTTTTCATTTGGAGGAGCTTGAAGCACGAATACGCAGTCTGACTCGCCGGCGGTTTACACAAAACAATGTTGTTTTGAACTGTGGAAAGGTTGCTTTTGACACCAAAGCCCGTGTTGCCGTTGCTGACGGTCAGGAGCTGTCACTTACCCGAAAAGAAATCGGAATACTTGAATATTTACTTCTTAATCAAGGTCGCCCCGTCAGTCAGGAAGAACTGCTCGACCATGTTTGGGATAACAGTGTTGACAATTTCAGCAATTCAATAAGAGTACATATATCTGCATTACGAAAGAAACTGCGTGCGGCACTCGGCTATGACCCGATTCGCAATCGCATTGGTGAAGGATATGTTATGGAGGAAGAAAAAGTATGAAAAAGCTATCCTTGCAATGGCGCATAACTCTGATGACTGCACTTCTTATCGGAGCTACCTGCATTTTTATGAATGTTCTTATCGGCTATTCCGGCAGCCATTATATGGATTCCATAGGCTCTTATGTTACAGGTTACGGTGATACGGACAAAGGAGAACCTGACTTTTTCGATCCCGAACACGAAAAGCTTGATCGTGAATTGACTATTGTAATTAACGGAGCACAGGAATCCTTTATCGCTACCAATTGGTATATTACGGCGGCGGCAACATTGTTAGGCGGTGTGCTTGCGTATTTTTTAAGCGGGCATGCGCTGAAGCCTCTGCGTACTTTTACCGCTCGGGTTGAAAAGGTTCAACCTAACAATTTGACGGATATGAAGATAACCGAAGAAGTTCCGCCTGAACTGAGACAGTTTGTCAAGTCGTTCAATCTGATGCTTGACCGTCTTGATGAGGGATTTACCGCTCAACGACAGTTCACGGGAAATGCCGCACACGAGTTGCGTACACCGCTTTCGCTTATGCAGGCACAGCTTGAACTTTTTTCGGCAGAGCATCCCGAGGTATCGCCTGAAACGGCGGAGTTTCTCCGATTGTTGCGTGAGCAGACCGAACGGATGACGCAAATGACAAAAACCCTGTTGGAAATGAGCGAGCTGCGGACAGTATCGTGTGCCGACCGCATAGAGATAGGACCTATGGTAGAAGAGATTTTCACTGACCTTGCACCCCTTGCAGAGAAGAACAATGTTACACTTGAAAGCACGGGTGATGCTGTTATGACAGGCAGTGACACGCTGATTTACCGTTTGTTATATAATCTGACCGAAAACGCTATACGCTACAACCGTTTTGACGGTACAGTGAATATTACCGTAACGCACAAAGACAATCAGCTTGTTATTACGGTTGCGGATACCGGCTACGGCATCCCCGAACAATACAGAGAAAGTATTTTTCAGCCCTTCTTTCGTGTGGATAAATCCCGAAGCAGAGAATACGGCGGAGTTGGATTGGGACTTTCTTTGGTGTGGGAAATCGTTGCACTGCACAATGGTAAGGTTCGTGTGGAAGAAAGTTCGGAAAAGGGTACTGCTATAGCAGTAAAGTTTCCGACAGATGCGATAAAAATTTAATATTTTGCGATTTTTTCTTAGTTAATTGTTGAAATTGCCGTAGCTCTGTGTTATACTATAATTAATTAATCGATTAGTTATCAAAAGGAAGCGAATATTATGAGAACAACAGAGGAACAGCACAACGAGCGTAAGAGGGAAATAATGGAAAAATGCTTTGAATGTTATGCTGAAAACGGATTGACCGGTACGGGCATCAAGGCTTTGGCGGCAGCGTGTGGCTGTACAACGGGAAATCTGTATTCCTATTTCAACAGTGTTGATGAACTGATTATTGAATCAACTGCATACTGTATGGAAAAGGTCGAGGATGATTTTATGGAAAAAGCTCCCACCGACCCGAAGGATGTTGTTCGATTTGTGAAAGAGGTTCCGTATTGGACCGCAAAGAAGCACGGTAAGAAATATCGGCTGATGTATCAGGTCTATACTCATCCGAAATATATTGAGCACGGCAAGAAATTCTTTGAGGGAGTAAATGAGCGCTATACCGAGTATGCAAAGCGGCTTGAGCCGAAAATCGGCATTCCGTACACGGTGATTACACCGCTCATTTTTATATTTGTCCGTGCCTGTGTACACTATGCTATGTTTGAGGATGAATATTATTTAAAAACCCAAATGGAGGTCTTAAAACAGGGTGTTGCCCTGTTTGCTGATAAATACCGTTCACAATATTTGAGAGGAGGCAATGACAAATGAAAAAACGAATCTATGGTATTACTACCGCACTCTGTCTTGTGCTTTGCATCATACTTTGCATTGCATTTGCTGCCGTATGCAGCAAGGCGGAAAATAGCAAAACCCTGTTGCCGGAGGTGCGAAACAACGGCACAGCAATCCAATGGAGAGATACCGCCGAAGAGGAATGGCACGATCTTGTTGCTCTTAACACGCTCAGAGGTGCTGTCGGAGAAAACGGCACTGACGGAAAGAACGGTCTTGACGGCAAAGACGGTACTGACGGAAAAAACGGTACTAATGGAAAGAACGGTCTTGACGGTAAAAACGGCAATGACGGAAAGAACGGTCTTAACGGTAAGGACGGTACTAACGGAAAAGACGGTCTTAATGGCAAAGATGGCATTGACGGAAAGAACGGTCTTAACGGTAAAGACGGTACTAACGGAAAAGACGGTCTTAACGGCAAAGATGGTACTGACGGAAAGAACGGTATTGACGGTAAAAACGGCATTGACGGAAAAAATGGTCTTGACGGAAAAGACGGTACTGACGGAAAAAACGGTACTAATGGAAAGAACGGTATTGACGGTAAAAACGGCGTTGACGGCAAAGACGGTACTGACGGTAAAGACGGCATTGACGGCAAAAACATAGAGGTACAAAGAACAACAGAATATATACAGTGGCGCTATGAGGGAGAAGACTGGCAAAACCTTGTTGCCATTTCCGATATAAAAGGACCCACAGGGCAGAACGGTAAAGACGGAGCAAACGGAAAAACACCGGAGTTCCGTGTGGATGAAAACAATCTTCAATGGCGTTATGTCAGCGATGAAATATGGCTAAATCTTTACGATCTTTCAAATTTGAAAGGTCTTGACGGAAAAGACGGAATCGACGGTAAGAACGGTGTCGATGGTATTGACGGCAAAAACGGTGATACGCCGTTCATCGGTGAAAACGGCAACTGGTGGCTCGGAGTGACCGACATTGGCGTAAAAGCCGCAGGCGTTGACGGTGAAAAAGGCGACAAGGGAGATAAAGGAGATGCCGGAGAGAACGGTAAGGACGGAGCAAACGGAAAAACACCTGAGTTCCGTGTAAATGAAAATAACTTACAGTGGCGTTATGTCGGCGATGAAACATGGCTTAACCTTTACGATCTTTCAATTTTGAAAGGTCTGGACGGCGCAGACGGCAAAGACGGTGTTGACGGTAAAGACGGTGTTGACGGCAAAGATGGTCTTAACGGGAAAGACGGTGTTGACGGTAAGGACGGAACAAACGGACAAAACGGCGCTGACGGCAAAGACGGTAACACCCCGTTCATCGGCGAAAACGGCAACTGGTGGATTGGAACGACCGATACGGGAGTGAAAGCCACAGGAGTTGACGGTGAAAAAGGAGACAAAGGAGACATCGGTGAAAAAGGCGAAAAGGGTGACAAAGGAGATAAAGGCGACAAAGGTGACGCAGGTCAGAACGGCAGCTGTTCGGGGTATTTTTACGGAGAGGCAAACGCTCCAAGGACAGTACTGAATAACAGTCGTGTCAATATTTCTGTCTACGAAAAAATAAACAAGGGCGGCTTGATTTCATCCTACAGGAATAATATTACCCTCAAAAAAGGACATATTTACAATGTCTGCTTAAGCGGTTCTCTCGAAGTTGGTTCAAACGAATTTAACAACAGCGGCAATTACTCTATTCAGATGACGGACGGTTATGATGACGATCTGTGCAGGGAGCTTACACGAATAAAAAGGGACGGGGCAAAAATACCGTATACCAATGATCAACATTCCTTTAATTTCAACAGAATGTATGATGCGTCAAATAAAGACATTACATTGCAGTTGTGGTTTGAAAATTCGGCATACAATACTTATCTCGGTGGCTTCAGAGGTACTATTACAATAACTGCTCTTGATTAAATTTATATAACGGAGGTGGCGAAAAATGAAAAAACGAATACTTAGTATCCTGCTCACAATTTGTATGCTGTTCTGCCTTACGCCGATAAGCGTATTTGCCGAGGAGGTTGGGGCATGGGGCTCTGCTGCGATAAAGCTTGGCGCAGACGCACTGAATAAAACTGTAAACACAGAGATCGCACCGACTGTGTATTTCGGGCAAAACCATGAAAATAATCCCGCTGCATGGCGAGTTATCGGCTATGACGGAAGCGGTGTTACAAGCTCAAAGGGGGATATTACCCTGCTTGCGGCAGGCGCTATGGGGGTTATACCATTTGTCGATACCATATTAAACAACGAATACGCACCGAGTAATTTGAAAACCGCGATAGATGCGCTTGCGGAAAAGCTGACGACAGAAGAAAATGCTGCCGTAAAGAAACGGACGCTGACAAGCGGAAGTTACGACGGAGAGAATACCGACTGTGTAGCGGGAGGGCAGGTGGATAACGCTGTATTCTGGCCACTTTCCGCAAAAGAGGCTATTGCTGTAAACAACGATCTGCGTGCCTTGAATCCTGCACATCCGAATTGGGTGGATAGCGGTTGGTGGCTGCGCTCCCCCGGCTCCGATAAATATCGTCTCGCCGTCGTGCGTAGTGAGGGTTCTGTCCAATACTCTGGGTTCTCTGTCCTCATTTTCAATAATCATCGGACTGTTCGTCCCGCTTTTAACTTAAATCTGAACTCTGTCCTTTTTGCATCTGCCGCCGTGGGCGGAAAGCCTGACGGAGGATTGGCAGAAGTTTCCAAATACAGCGGAAACGAGTGGAAATTGACGCTTTTAGATAGTAGACGCAATTTTGCTGTAACGGAAAAAACTGTCAGCGCCGCCCCCGACGATACCGTTACGCTGAATTACAAAGGGGCGACCACAGGGAAAAATGAATATATCTCTGTCATCCTGGCGGATAACAACGGCGCACAGTATTACGGCAGAGTAGCACAACCTACTGCCAAAAGCGGAACGGTTGAAATCAAAATCCCGTCTGACATTGCACCAGGCGACTATACCATGAAGGTATTCAGCGAGCAGTATAACGGTGACTGCAAGACCGACCTTGCAAGTGCTTTTGCGGATGTCACGCTGACGGTGGAAAGTCAGCCTGACGAGCAGTTTACCCTCGCCCCTGGTGGCAGATACTATTTTGACCTTTCGGCAATGAATATTTCGGGAACGGTAAACAGCAATCTGCCGGACAGCACCCTGCATTATGTGCCTTTTACCTATGCAGGCACGGTCAACGCTTATAAGCTCACATCGGAAATGGCAACCACCGAGGAGTATGCTCAGAAGAATAAATATCCCCACAGCCTATTCATTGCGGACTATGCCGTAACGCATACGGTAAGCTGGGATGACCTGAATACCGCAGGTCTGATTTTCGGCAAAAATTATGCCAGCGGCGGCGTGGACTATACGCTGCGTGCGCCGTCCGTGGGAAGTGATAACAGAGGCTCGGGTGATTCAGAACGCGGTACGCCCCAAAGCAACGAATGGGACAGGATACTGGACAAGGACAGCGGCTACATCAAAAACTGGAATGGCATATATTCGTGGGGGCAGGACACAACAAGATACAACTCGTCGCTCCGTGCGATTCGCGGGTGCAATTCGGCCCGCAGCTGGAACCACGGCAGTGCTACGTACTCCGGCCCGATCGTCGGTTTCCGCCCCGTCCTTGAAGTCCTGAACCCTGACACACTGGATTCTGACGGACTGAAGGTCGTTACCCTTGACCTTGGCGGCGGCACGCTCGGCGGCAGCTCCGAGGATATTCAAATCATTGTGAAAAACGGCGAGAGCTTTACTGCACCCTCTGCCGAGGGACTGCCTCGCCCGGACGGCATTTCGGAAGACGCGCAGCTGTATTGGACGGATGAAAATGGGAACTGCTATAAACCCGGCGATACCGTACCTGCCGATGTTTCCATGCTTTCGATCACTGGCGACTATGAGGTGATTTACCTCCCCGGCACATACGGCACCGGCAGTGCGGTGACGGATATGAAACCCCACAACAATATTCTTACCCTGCGCGGCGCTTTGTTCACCCGCGCGGGCTACACGCAAGTAGGCTGGGCAACCGTTGACGGAGGCGAAAAGGTATATGGCTTTGAAGATATTTATACCAAAAACGAGGCGCTGACGCTCTATCCCGTGTGGAATACGAATAAATACACAATAACCTTTGATACCAACGGCGGAAGTGAGATTGCACCAATTACACAGGATTACGGTACAGAAATTACCGCTCCCGCCAACCCGACAAGAAAAGGTTATACCTTTAAGGGATGGGATAAGGAAATCCCCGAAACCATGCCTGCGGAGAATATAACGGTTAAAGCACAATGGGAAATCAATCAGTACACAATAACCTTTGATACCAACGGCGGAAGTGAGATTGCACCAATTACACAGGATTACGGTACAGAAATTACCGCTCCCGCCAACCCGACAAGAAAAGGTTATACCTTTAAGGGATGGGATAAGGAAATCCCCGAAACCATGCCTGCGGAGAATATAACGGTTAAAGCACAATGGGAAATCAATCAGTATACAATAACCTTTGATACCAACGGCGGAAGTGAGATTGCATCCATTACACAGGATTACGGTACGGAAATTACCGCCCCTGACAACCCTACAAGAAAAGGTTATACCTTTAAGGGTTGGGATAAGGAAATCCCCGAAACCATGCCTGCGGAGAATATGACGGTTAAAGCACGATGGGAAATCAATCAGTACACGATAACCTTTGATACCAACGGCGGAAGTGAGATTGCACCTATTACTCAGGATTACGGTACAGAAATTACCGCCCCTGACAACCCGACAAGAAAAGGTTATACCTTTAAGGGGTGGGATAAGGAAATCCCCGAAACCATGCCTGCGGAGAATATGACGGTTAAAGCACGATGGGAAATCAATCAGTACACGATAACCTTTGATACCAACGGCGGAAGTGAGATTGCACCTATTACTCAGGATTACGGTACAGAAATTACCGCCCCTGACAACCCGACAAGAAAAGGTTATACCTTTAAGGGGTGGGATAAGGAAATCCCTGAAACCATGCCTGCCGAAAACATTACAATAACGGCACGGTGGAAAGATACCGAAAAGCCGACGGGCGAAATTATCATAGGCACAAATAAATGGAATGAATTCTTAAACGAGCTTACCTTTGGCATATTCTTTAAGGATACACAGGAGGTAACTATAAATGCCGTTGATAACAGCGGAGTTGTGTTTGTATCCTATTTGGTAACAGATAAGGAGCTTTCCGAGGCTGAACTGAACTCTCTTGTATTCCGTGCATATGAAGAACCGTTTTGCATAGACCCCAACGGAGAATATATTGTTTATGTAATGCTTGTTGATGAAAATATTAACATAACATACCTTCGATCCGACCGTATAACGCTTGATAATATTCAGCCTGTAATCAGCGGTATTGAGAACGGCAAGATCTATTGTGAGGCACAAACCGTTATTGTTGATGAGAAGTATGTTGATACCGTTACCGTAAACGGTACGGTGGTTACACTTGATGCAGACGGAGGTTTTGTTCTCCCACCGACAAACGGTGAGCAGAAGATAGTTGTCACCGACAAAGCGGGTAATAATGCAGAGATGACCGTAACAGTCAACAACGGTCATACCTTTGGCGAATGGGTATCTGACAATGACGGTAAGCATACCCGAAAATGTACCGTGGACGGATGCGATGCGTTTGAAACCGAAAATTGCTCAGGCGGCAATGCCACCTGTACCGAAAAGGCAGTATGTGATGTCTGCGGTAAAGCCTACGGAGAATTTGACGGAACAAACCACGAGGGCGGTGTACAGAAGTGGACGACAAGAACCGCTTTTAATCACGAACAAAAATGGAACTGCTGTGGCGCTGTGATTGTGGCAAGTGAAGCGCATGAGTGGAAAGACGGTGTGTGCCGAGAATGCGGATATGTATGTCTGCATAATGACGCAGATAAAGACCATATCTGCGATTATTGCAAAAAGACAATCTCTGAGCATGTAGATAAGGATAAAAACCATATCTGCGACTACTGCGAAAAGACAATCTCTGCTCAAGAAGGTGCGCCAACCGAAGAAATCAAAAAGGCTGACACCGTAACGGCTAAATTGCCTGATGATTCAAAGTCCCCTCAGACAGGCGACAATAGCAACCTTATTTTGTGGATTGCATTGCTGATTATCAGTGGCGGCGTTATGAAAGGAGTAACGGCATTCGGTAAGAGTAAAAAACATTCTGCCAAAATTAAAGATGAGTAATATTTTACGCTCTGTCATGGAAATATAGTGAATACGGCACAGTAGGTATAGAAACCGCTGTGCCGTATTTCTTTCAGAATGACTGCTTTTGAAAAACAGGCACTTTCTCGGTTATCATACGATAAGCAAAGACAAAGAATAAATGCAAAATCCGGAATTTAATGCCAATACTTCCGGAAATCGGCACACAAGTTTGTCAATAAGTTCGTATAGTTGCATTTGTTTTTATTTATGATACAATTAAAAGCAATAAACTTAACAGATTCTTATACAGATAAAATTGCGGTAAAATTCGGAAAATATGTCGATAGCCTTGCACGAAAAAGTAAAATTGTTTCAAATTGCTATTGCACTTTTGTGATTTTTTCTTATATCTCTTTTATAATAAATCAAAATGTGATACAATATGATTGATAATCTGAAAACGGAGTTGATTAAATGAATTTCATCAACAGAAATGAAATTGCAAACGGTGTTTACTTTACAAACATTAAGGACAGCCGTTTTAAAACTATGAAAATCAGCGTGAATATTGTTGTTCCGCTTTCTGTCGAAACAGCGTCGGAGAATGCGCTTGTGGGCGGATTGCTTGTTCGTTCATGCAAAAAATATCCCGATTTTACTGTTCTCAGCAAAAAACTCAGCTCACTTTACGGTGCAGACCTCACTTCATCGCTTTCAAAACACGGTGAAAGCCAGGTAATTAAAATTTCCGTATCAGGTCTTGATGACAGATATTCTCTTGATGATGTCAGCATTGCCAAAGAACTTTCGGAGCTTTTGTGCAGCGTAATTTTTGAGCCGAATGTCAAGAACAACGCTTTTATTGAAAGCGAACTTGAACAGGAACGCAGACAGCTTCTTGATGTGATTGATTCGGAATTCAACGAAAAGCGAATCTATGCAATGGGACAGCTTATAAAGCATATGTGCAAGGATGAGGTTTTCGGAATCAAGCGTTACGGTACAGCCGAAAAAATCAAGGCCGCAACTGCCGAATCACTCTGCAAAGCATGGCAGAATCTTCTCAAAACCGCAAAATTTGAGATTCTCTATATAGGCGACAGCCCTGCCGATAAGGCAAAGGAGGTTTTTGCGAAAGCCTTTGCAAATATCGAAAGAAATGTTGTGACTTCATCTACTGATGTTGTTAAGAATGTTTCAAAAGAAAAACATATTACAGAGGAAATGGAGCTCTCACAGTCAAAGCTTGTCATGGGATTCAGAACACAGATTTCCGCAGGTGATGAAGAGGCGGTTGCCGAAAGACTTATGTGCGCTGTTCTCGGCGGTACTGCAAGCTCAAAACTCTTTAACAATGTTCGTGAAAAGCAGAGCCTTTGCTATTACTGCTCGTCCTCCTATGATTCAATCAAGGGCATAATGTACATCAACAGCGGTGTTGAGGGCGAAAATCTTGAAAAAGCCGAAAAAGCTATTCTCAAAGAAATTGAGGACATGAAGAACGGCGAAATTACAGATTTTGAAATTGAGGCAACAAAGCTTGCTGTTGTTAATTCGTTCAAGTCAAGCAGCGACAGCGTAAGCGGTATTGAAAACTGGTACACAGGAAGAATCTTTAACGGCGACCTTGAAACTGTTGAAGAAGTTTCCGCAGAGGTAAATGCCGTTACAAAAGAGCAGATTGTAAATGCCGCAAACAAGCTCTTGCTCGATACGGTTTATGTTCTCAAAAATAAGTAAGGGAGGCGTACAGAATGAATATTACAGAAATTAAATCGGAAATTGCAGGCGACAGCTATTATAAAGTTGAACATCCATCGGGACTTACAATTTTTGTTTATCCAAAAGAGGGTTACACTTCTTCATATGCAATTTTCGGCACACGCTACGGCAGTATCAATACAAAGTTTTCCGTTAACGGCGGTGATATAATTACAGTTCCCGACGGTATCGCCCATTACCTTGAACACAAGCTTTTTGAAAGTGAAGAAGGCGATGCGTTTGTAAGATACGCAAAAACAGGCGCAAATGCAAACGCATATACAAGCTTTGAAAAAACCTGCTATCTTTTCTCATGTACGGACAAGTTTGACGAAAGTCTTGAAATTCTTCTTGATTTTGTTCAGGATCCCTATTTTACGGCTCAGACAGTTGCAAAGGAACAGGGCATTATCGGTCAGGAAATCAAAATGTACGATGACTCTCCCGATTGGCGAGTAATGTTCAATATGCTTGAGGGTATGTACCACAATCACCCTGTAAAAATTGATATTGCAGGTACGGTTGAAACAATTGCGGAAATTACAGCCGAAAAGCTTTATGAAGTTTACAATGTGTTCTACAACCTCAATAATATGATTCTCTGCGTTGCGGGTAATGTAACGGTTGACGGTGTGCTTAAAGTTGCCGACAAAATGCTCAAGCCTTGTGAGAAAAAGGAAATCAAAAACTATTTTGAAACAGAGCCTTATGAAATCAAAGAACCTTATGTTGAGCAGACTTTCCCTGTTTCAATGCCTTTGTTCAATCTCGGCTTCAAAGAGAAAGCAGACAAGCCCCTTAACGAAAAGCAGCTTGCATGCACAGATATTCTTCTTTCGGCACTTGCATCAAACACAAGCATGCTTTACAGAAATCTTATGGATTCAAACCTCATCAATTCAAGCTTTTCTTATGAACTCTTTGAAGGTCCGGGTTATTGCTCGGTAATCTTCGGCGGTGAATCAAGAGCGCCGAAACAGGCTGCTGAGGTGATAAAACAGTATATCTCGGATATTAAGAAAAACGGTATTGACAAAGAGGACTTTGAAATTGCAAGAAAGTCTGTTTACGGCGATTCGGTTTCATCGCTCAACTCAGTAAGTGCAATTTCAAATTCAATCATCGACTACGCAATGCAGGGTAACGAAATTTTTGCCTACATTGATGCGGTTGCAAATGCAAAGCTTGAGGATATCAACGCAAGGCTTGCCGAGATGCTCGATGTTGACAACTGTACTTTGTCTGTTGTAAAACAGCCTAATGAGGTGTAATTATGCCGTATCATGTGCAGTTTCCCGGATTTGGCTGGGAATTTGATATTAACCCGATTGCATTTTCAATCGGTGATTACAAGGTCTATTGGTACGGAATAATCATCGCCTGCGGACTTTTGCTTGCCGTACTTTATGCGTGGAAAAGTGCTCCCCGTTACAAGGTTGACGGTTCAAAGCTTATCAACTGTGTTTTTGCGGGAATAATAACGGGAATTATCGGTGCAAGACTGTACTTCTGTTTCTTCAAATGGGATTATTACGGACAGAACCCGATTGAAATTCTCTATATCAACAACGGCGGACTTGCTATTTACGGCGGAATAATCGGTGCGTTGCTCGGCGGTCTGACTGTTGCCAAAATACAGAAAATGGAAATCATGCCTGTTCTTGACATTGCAATGGTCGGTTTCCTTATCGGACAGGGAATAGGCAGATGGGGCAATTTTATGAATCAGGAGGCATACGGCTCTCCTACGGATTTGCCCTGGAGAATGATGAGCGAGGGAACAGACAACATAGGAGTTCACCCGTGTTTCTTCTATGAATCAATGTGGTGTCTGCTCGGATTTGTACTTCTCCATTTCTACGGAAAATATAAGCAGAAATATTCGGGACAGATTTTCTTTATGTACCTTGTATGGTACGGATTTGAAAGAACAGTTGTTGAAGGACTCAGAACAGACAGCCTTTATCTTCCGTTCCAAATTTTCGGAGCAGACATAAGGGTGTCACAGGTTCTTTCAGCAGTAATTTTTATAACAGGTATTGTATTCTTAATTATCAACAGAAAAAAGGAGGATTCTTTCTATGCAGATTATCGACGGAAAAAAGGTATCGGCACAGGTAAAGGAAGAGGTAAAGAGGCAGACGCTTGAGTTAAAGGAAACTCACAAAATAACCCCCGGTCTTGCGGTAGTAATCGTAGGTGACGATCCGGCGTCAAGAGTATATGTAAACAACAAGAAAAAGGCTTGTGAATTTGTAGGCTTTAAGTCTGAGGAGTATGCACTTCCTGCCGAAACAACACAGGAAGAACTTTTAAACCTTGTTGAAACTCTCAACAATAAGAAGGATATCAACGGTATTCTTGTTCAGCTTCCGTTGCCGGAACACCTTGATGACAAGGCTGTTATTGAGGCAATCAGCCCGCTTAAAGATGTTGACGCATTCCATGCCGTAAATGTCGGCAAAATTATGCTCGGCGAGTATGATTTTCTTCCATGCACGCCTGCGGGCGTAATGGAGATGCTCCATTCCTACAACATTGAAGTAAGCGGTAAAAACTGCGTTGTAATCGGCAGAAGTAATATCGTAGGCAAGCCTATGGCAATGCTTTTGCTCCACGAAAACGGCACGGTAACAATCTGTCACAGCAGAACAAAGAATCTTGCTGAAATCTGTTCACAGGCAGATATACTCGTAGCCGCAGTCGGCAGACCGAAGTTTGTTACTGCCGATATGGTAAAAGAGGGTGCGGTTGTGATTGATGTCGGTATGGACAGGGATGAAAACGGCAAACTCTGCGGTGATGTTGATTTTGAAAATGTCAAGGATAAATGCTCGTTTATCACACCCGTGCCGGGCGGTGTAGGTCCTATGACAATTTCAACTCTTATGAAAAATACTCTCAAGGCTTGCAAAATACAGAATAATATTTGATATACTCAAAAAATATCGGGAAAATTGTTGACAGAAAGTTTTCTTTGTGATATAGTATATAAGCCGCATATTGTGGGTTTTAAGTGATTCGTTCCACCTGCACATAGCGAGCCCAATGTAAAGGATGGTACTAAAATGTACGCAGTTATTCAGACAGGCGGCAAGCAGTACAAGGTAACTAACGATGAGGTTATCTTCATCGAGAAGCTTGACGCAGAAGCAAACGACACAGTAACATTTGATGTTGTGGCAGTCGGCACAGACGACGGCATCAAGGTTGGCACACCGCTCGTTGAGGGTGCTAAGGTTACAGGTGAAGTTGTAAAGAACGGTAAAGGCAAAAAAATCAGAGTTTGCACTTACAAGCCTAAGAAGGGCGAAAAGAGAGCAAAAGGTCACAGACAGCCTTACACACAGGTTAAGATTACTTCAATCGAAGCCTAAAAATGACTACGGTAACATTTTTAAAATCAGATGATATAATTTGCGGTTTTGAAATATCGGGGCACTCCGACTTTGCCGAAGAGGGCAGCGATATTGTATGTGCGGCAATCAGTTCTGCCGCATATATGACTGCAAATACTGTCACCGAGATTTTGCATATTAATGCACAGGTTACCGAGGATGACGGTCTTATGAAAGTAAGAATGTCACCGAATGATGCTTTAAAGGCTTGTGATATACTCTCAGGCTTAAAGCTTCACTTAACTGCTCTTTCGGAGCAATACAAAAATTTTATTAAAGTTAAATTTTCGGAGGTGTAAGGTAATGCTTAAAATAAACATTCAGTTATTCGCTCATAAAAAAGGTATGGGTTCTACAAAGAACGGCCGTGACAGTGAATCAAAGCGTCTTGGCGTTAAGCGTGCAGACGGTCAGAAGGTTCTCGCAGGCAACATCCTTGTAAAGCAGAGAGGCACACATATTCACCCTGGTGAAAATGTAGGCAAAGGCTCTGACGATACACTGTTCGCAAAGATTGACGGTGTTGTAAGATTTGAGCGTGTCGGCAAAGACAGAAAGCGTGCAAGCGTTTATCCTGTTGAGCAGTAATCTCAAAATTTATGAGGGTGGATTTTATATCCACCCTTATTTTTTACATTTCTGTTTATACTAATAACAAACAGGTCTGAGATTCTTTACATTTGTACTGATAATTAAACAGCAAAACTGTTACGGAGAAAAATATGTTTGTAGATACAGCGAAAATTAAAATAAAAGCAGGAGACGGCGGTGACGGTGCCGTTTCGTTTCACCGTGAAAAATATGTAGCGGCAGGCGGTCCCGACGGCGGTGACGGCGGCAGAGGCGGCAACATTGTTTTTGTTGCCGATTCCAACCTTTCAACACTTGCCGATTTCCGTTATAAAAGAAAATATGCCGCAAAAAAAGGCGAAAACGGCAGAGGCGGCAGATGCCGTGGTAAAAATGCCGAAGACCTTGTTATCCGTGTTCCTGTCGGAACTGTTGTAAAAGAGGAGAACAGCGGAAGAATCCTTGCCGATGTTTCGGGTGATGAACCTTATATCGTTGCAAAAGGCGGTAAAGGCGGTTGGGGCAATCCACATTTTGCAACTCCTGTCCGTCAGGTTCCCCGTTTTGCAAAACCGGGACTTCCGGGTGAAGAGTTTGATGTTGTTCTTGAACTCAAGCTTCTTGCCGATGTAGGTCTTGTAGGTTTCCCGAATGTCGGAAAAAGTACCCTTGTTTCCGTAGTTTCACAGGCAAAGCCTGAGATTGCGAACTACCACTTCACAACAATCACTCCCGTTCTCGGAGTTGTGTCAATGGGCGAGGGCTCATCGTTTGTTATGGCTGATATTCCCGGTCTTATCGAGGGTGCATGGCAGGGTACAGGTCTTGGACATCAGTTCCTCCGCCATGTTGAGCGTTGCCGTATGCTCGTTCACATTGTCGATGTTTCGGGCAGTGAGGGCAGAGATCCGAAAGAGGATTTCATAACAATCAACAATGAGCTTGCAAAGTTCAATCCAGAGCTTGCAGAGCGTCCGATGGTTGTTGCAGGCAACAAGTGCGATATGGCAACCGATGAGCAAATTGCTGACTTCAAGAAGTTTGTCGAAGATCAAGGCTATGATTTCTTTCCGATTATGGCGGCAATCCGCTATGATGTTGATCCGCTCCTCAAAAAGATTCAGGAAATGCTTTCAAAACTTCCTCCAATCACTCACTATGAGGCAGAGCCTGCTCCGATTGTGACCGTTGATGATTTTGATGACCATTCTGTTATAATCAAGAATGTGAACGGAATCTATACCGTTGAGGCTGACTGGCTGTTGCAGGTCATGAAGGGTATCAATTTTGACGATTACGAAAGCCTTAACTATTTCCAAAAAGTTCTCATAAACGGCGGTGTAATTGACGCACTCCGAAAAAAAGGCTGTTCGGACGGCGACACGGTTTCAATTTATGAGCTTGAATTTGACTTTATGGATTAATATTGCGTGATACGGAGTTAATATGGAAAATACATCTGTTCATTCATTAGCCGATGAAATTTCTCCGCTTACACTTGCCTTTGTGGGTGACGGCGTCTATGACCTGCTTGTGCGTGAATACCTTGTTCGCAAGGCTAACCGCAGTGTCGGAGAACTCAATAAAATAAAGGTTTCGCTTGTAAACTGCAAAAGTCAGGCTGAATTTGCAAAAATTCTTATGCCGACTTTAACCGAAAAGGAGCTTGCTGTTTATAAGCGAGGCAGAAATGCCGCACCGAAATGTACTCCAAAAAACGGTTCTGTTGCCGATTATCACAGTGCAACTGGACTTGAAGCACTTTTCGGATACTTGCAGATTAATAAAGAATTTGACAGAATAAATCAGCTTTTTGAAATAATTATACATACTCGTTTCGGGGAGTGATTTTATGCAAATGAATTTAAAACCGAATTCCCGTCTTGCAAAGGCAGGAACACTATTTTTTGATTATCTTGTAATTTTCGCCGGAGCAGTTCTTTACGGCATATCGGTAGCAATGTTTACATCACCTAACAATGTTGCCCCGGGCGGACTTACGGGTGTTGCCACAATGCTAAACTATATGTTCTCGTTGCCGATAGGTATTATGATTTTTGTGATGAACATTCCGCTTTTTATCTGGGGATTTATCGAGAACGGAAAGGGCTTTCTTACAAGAACCCTTGTTGCAACGGCACTTGTTTCGGTTATGATTGATGTTCTTACACCGATTTTGCCTGCATACACGGGCGATACAATTCTTGCCGCAGGATTCGGCGGAGTGCTTAACGGTCTCGGACTCGGTCTTATCTTTTACCGAGGCGGTTCAACAGGCGGTACAGACATCATCGCACTGAATCTTCACAAGCATTTTCCGTTTATTTCAACGGGTACGATAATCCTTGTGTCCGATATTCTTGTGCTATTAATGGTGTTCTTTGTTTATCACAGCATTGAAAATGTACTCTATGCTTTGCTTGTAATTTTTATCAGCATAAAGGTAATTGATGCTGTAAGCTACGGTACTTCAAGAGGTAACGGCAAGCTCATGTTTGTAATTTCGGACAATTATGAAGAAGTGAGTGCCAATATTATGAAAAACCTAAAGAGAGGTGTAACATACCTCAACGGCGAGGGTGCATACAGCGGTAATGATAAGAAAGTTATTATGTGCGCAGTCCGTCCTCAAGAGGTTTACAAAATCACATCGGGAATCAAAAATGTTGATCCCAATGCCTTTATTATCGTAACGACTGCAGGCGCAATAAAGGGCAGAGGTTTTGTAAATATTGACAGCAACTGAAAATTATACAAAAATAACGGTGACATTTTCGTGTCACCGTTTTCGTTTGTTTTATTTTCTTTTGCTTCCGGGAGTTCTTTTAAGTCTGTTGCTGTCCTTGAAAACCCATATTCTCTGCATTTTGTAATTGACCGTCCATAACAAAAGATCGACAATCGCCTTTGTGAGTGTAACGGGAATCGGCAGGAACCAAAGTGCCGATACAATAAGTGAGCTTGCACACATTATGCAGAAAAACAGAATGAAAAATCTGAGTGCCTGTTTTGCTCCGTTATCCGTATTGCCGAAGATGACTTTTCTGTTGATGAGAAAATTAATTCCACCCGAAACAACTCGTGCCATAAGCGTTGCCAGCATAATGTTAAAGAACATATGCGACGGCAGAATATACGCAAATATCGTGAATAAAACAAGGTCGATTATCGTACAGCCGATTGATGCCGTCGCAAATCTCAACGGAGTTCTGTAGATAAGGTAGGTGTCCTTAATAAGTCGAAAATTGCTGCTGCAGTTTGAGCAATCGGCTATAATGTTCACAAAGTAAAACGGGACTCTCATGTCGGCACATTTTGTGAGAAAATTCATTTCAAAATCAAAACGACTGCCCTTTGTTTTCATCACCGTGTCATACAGAAATGCAGGAATACCTCGCAGTCCTGTTTGAGTGTCACTGCAACTTTTGCCCGTAATAACCTTGAAATATGCCGAGGACAGTCTGTTTCCGATTCGTATATTAATCGGCATTTTAGACTTTTTGTAATCTCTTTTGCCAAGAATCAGACTGCCGTTTCTAAGGTCAAGCATACGGCTGATTTTCATAACATCATTTGCAGTATGTTGTCCGTCAGCGTCACAGGTAATAAAGCTCGTGATATTATAAAGGTTATCGTGAGCGTATTTGATGCCTGCTTTAAGGCTTGCACCTTTGCCGTTGTTATTTTTCAGGTGAACAAGATGACAGCCAATACTTGTCAATTCGTTAAAATATTCCGATTTGGGATTAAGACCGTCATTGACAACAACAATATGCTCAGCTCCAAAATTCTGTAATTCATTGCAGAGGTTGATTGTATTTCTGTTTTCACAATAAATAGGAATAATTATCGCGTGACTCATGCAGCTGTTCCTTTCATTTTTATATTTTTAGTATACAACAATTTTTCTTTTGTGACAATATTCAATTTTTTTCTATTGTAAACATCGTAACGATTTTTTGCTCAAAAACATAGTTTGTGTCATTATTGGCGTTTTAATAAAAAAATATGGCAAAAATGCCAAAAACTATTTAAAAATCATATCATTTATGTTATACTGTATCTCAAGTAAGTTAAAAACAGAAAGACGGTGAAATATGTTTAAAAAAATATCAGCAGGAATTCTTTCGGCTCTTATGATTACTGCCGTTGCAGTATCGGGTACGGGCTGCTCACAAACTCAGCCGGCGTCAATTGACTACAAAACAGCCGACAAGGTGGCTGACGGTGCGATTCTTCAAGCATTTTGTTGGGATTTCAACACAATAAAGGAGTCAATGGGGGATATTGCCGCAGCAGGTTTTTCGGCTGTGCAGACATCTCCGATTAACGAGTGCCTTGAGGGCGAAGACGGCGGTATGGATCTTTACGGCAACGGAAAGTGGTACTATCACTATCAGCCGACTGATTTCAAAATCGGCAATTATCAGCTCGGTACTCGTGATGAATTTAAGGCAATGTGTGATGAGGCTCATAAGTATGGTATAAAGGTTATTGTCGATGTAATTGCAAACCACACTACTCCCGCAACCGATGAGGTAAGCGAAGATCTTATTGAGGCCGGCGGCGGAAGTCTTGAAACCCTTTATCACAAGGAGGGCAGAACGCCCCTTGATGATTTCGGCGACAGACTTGCCTGTACCACGCATGAGATGGGGGGACTTCCTGACATCAACACGGAAAGACCTTCGTTTCAAAAGTATTTCTTTAATTACATTAACGATTGTATTGCCTGCGGTGCCGACGGTTTCAGATATGACACGGCAAAGCATATCGGACTTTCCGATGATCCAAAAGAAGATGACGGCTTTAAAAATAACTTCTGGGAAAAAGCAACAAAAGAAGTTGATAACGCAGAAAATCTTTTTATCTACGGCGAAGTGCTTCAGGGCGACAATGACAGACTTGCCGACTATATAAAAGAAATCGGCAGAACCACATCAAGCACATACGGCAGTAAAATTCGTTCGGGAATTGCAAGCGGCAATATCGACACGGCAGTTGTGTCTGATTATTGGATTGGCAATGCAGACCCGAATATCGTAACATGGGTTGAATCCCACGATAACTACATCAACGACTGCACATACAACAATATCGACAGCGAACAGGTTGTCCTCGGTTGGGCAATAATCACGGCAAGAAAAGACGGAACACCGCTCTTCTTTGACCGTCCGTATAACAGCTCAATCGACAATTCATGGGGCATGAACCGAATCGGCACACAGGGTGACGATATGTACAAGGATAACCGTGTTTCCGCAGTGAATTTCTTCAGAACAGCAATGAAAGGTGAAGACGAAAATCTCGTTAATCCTAACCTTGACTCAACTGCTCTTATGATTGAAAGAGGTACAAAGGGAGCTGTAATTGTCAATACAAATGATGCTCTCAAGGTTGATTTTGAAACAAATCTTGCTGACGGAACATATGTTGACCGTGTTGACCGCAAAACCGAATATACTGTTAAAAACGGTAAGATTACCTGTGATACGGATATCCCTGAAAATTCAGTTGTAGTTCTTTATAATGAGGGATACACTGAATATGCAAGACCTGCAAGCGTGGGTGTTGACTCAAAAACAGAGTTTACATACAGCGATGATACATACGAGGTAACTCTCACCTGTTCAAACACAGATAATGCCACATATTCCCTTGACGGCGGAAAGGCTGTTTCGTACAAAGACGGTGACAAAGTAACAATCAAGCACGGTGACAGCGATGTTTCAAAGCTTGAGCTTCGTGCGGAAAATGCCGAAGGCGTCAAAACTTACGAAAGACTTGAATTCACTTATATGTAAAAGATGAATTTTATGCTATGCTTGCACCGATGTCTGTAATGCAAAACCACACATCGGTGCAGAAACAAAAAGAAAAAGACGGAACTTACGACTGCATAATCAAAAGAGATTTGAATTCACCGAATATTATTTTCTTTGACGGTGAAGCATCCGACGATTTGCAGTATTTCCCGACAAAAATCATACAGCAGAATAACGGAGGTAACAAAGCATGAGCGAACTTAAAGGCGCAAAAATGGAAGGAAGCAAAGTGCCGGCAGAGGAAATCAAGAATCCAAACCTCGTAGCCGCTATTGAAAAAATGCAGGATGACAACACAACCGAAAACATCAACAAGATGATTGATGAGGTTATGAAGGCGAAATTCATTCTCCCTGCAAAGGTAACACCAAAGACAGAGGCTAAGACAACCAACGGTCAGACTGTTATGCAGCAGTCAACCCAGGTTCAGTTCAGACTTCTTGAAAACGGCAACAAAGAAAAGTTTTTCGGTGTATTTACGGACACAGACGAACTTTTCAAGTGGAAAGACACTCAAAATGCACAGAAGGTTGTTACAGACTTTGACAGTATTGCCCAGATGGTAATGGATCCCCAGGCTGATGTAAAGGGCTTTGTAATCAATCCTTTCGGAAAGAGCGTAACATTCCCGAAACAGATGGTTCATTCTTTCAAACAGCAGAAGGACTATATGAAACTCAAAAATCAGACAATCGAACCGGGTTCACCAATCAGTCTCGGCGAGCCTAAAGAATACCCGATTGATCTTATGGCTGCTCTTATTAATCATTTCAGCACAGAGCCGACAGTAAATGCCGCATATCTTCGCTTGATTGAGCAGAACGGTCAAAAGAGCTACTTCATTGTGGTTGATTTCTTCGGTGATATGGAAAGCACATTCGATGCAATCAGCAAGGTTGCAAATCCGTTCCTTGACGATGAAATCCAGCTTTCAATGATGCCATATTCAATGGATTTTGCAAAAAATGCAGTAAAGGGTGTTGAACCTTTCTACAGAAAAGAAAACTGATTATTTAAATATTGTTTTTGCAAAACATTAAATCCGCTGACAGTTTATGTCAGCGGATTTTTTATGGTTAAAATATGTTGCGATATAGTCAAAAATAAGCCTTATTTAATTAAGTCTACAAAACTCTGCACAATAACTTGTACAAAGAAACAAAAATGTGATAATGAATTGAAAAAACAAGTGCAAAATGCTATAATAAAAGCAATCACATTGCCCACAATTATGAAATGGAGGAATCAAAATGAAAAGAACAAGAAAAATCACGAGCATTATTCTTGCCGCACTCATGGTGCTTTCAGCGCTTGTCGTGTCGGCAGGTGGCGTTTCGGCAGCAACATCGTCAGGTTCAGAGGTGTACTTTGACAACTCAAAGTACGGATGGAAGGATGTTTATGTTTACGCATACGGCACAAAGGAAAATGCCGAATGGCCGGGAGAGCTTATGACAAAAGAGGACAGCGGTCTTTATAAGGCAAGCTTTGCGTCTTCTTTTAAATCGGAAAAAATCATCTTCAACAACGGTCTTGAAAAAGGCAACGGCAAGGAGCAGTATCCTGAGGCAGCAGGTCTTTCACTCAAAGCCGGCGAATGCAAAATGCTCACAGCCGAAAAGCAGTGGATTGATTACGGCAAGCCTGATGATCACGCTTACGGTTACACACTTACAGCAAACAATACGTCTTTTTCAACAGAATCACTTGATGTAAAGCTTGCGTTAAAGAATGCCGACAAGGGCTATTACTCAGTTGACGGTTCAGCTAAGAAAGAGTTTGCAAACGGTGATTCGGTAAAAGTCGGCGAGGGCAAAATCGGCAATTCAAAAGTTACGCTTACACTTTATGCAACAGGTGCAGACGGGGTTGAAACGGAGCAGACATATACCTTCAAAAAGACTTTTACAGCGTCAAAGACAACTTTCTCCGCTAAATCAGACGGCCACACAACAGAGCCTGAGAGCGGCTATTACGGCACAAACCCTGAAATGCAGCTCGGCAAGCATAAGACAATCTCTGTTGACGGTGATTTAAGCGACTGGGACAGCTCAATGATTATTGCTCAGGGTGTTGCAAACGATGATCCCCGAGTTTATATGCCTTCTTCAATGCATGAACAGCCGTGGGATGCTTATGCTCTCTACAGTGCATGGGACGACGATAATCTTTATTTCCTGATTGAACTGGCTAACACAACATACATAACTTCTCCCGAGGACAACTTTGCCGCATCAAATGAGGCTCGTCCTTGGAGAAACAGTATTCCTATGTATCTTGCTCTGTCAATTGACCCTGCAAAGCAGGCAACAGGCAAGGCAGTAGGTACAAACAAGGACGGTTCTGTGTATACCAATCCGTTCGTATGGGGTTGCACAAACGGCACTGCAAAAGACGGAGGCACAGGCTTTACAACTCATATAGACACACTTGTTGCATTTGACTCCAACAACTCAAACGGCGGTGCTTCAATCTTTAAGGCAGATACTCAGGACACTGACGGAACATATATGTTTAACTATGACACAAGAATTCCAATCGGTGTAACAAGCTTTCAGGCTCAGGACAATAAAAACGGATTTAAAATCAAATACGCTAACGGAACAAAGAGTACATCACTCTTCGGTATCAACGCTCCAAAGGGTTCAAGAGTAATGGGCGATAACCTCGATATGAACTCAAACTGGGTTGACTTCTTCGATGAAGGTTACAAGAACTCATACGGCTATGTTTACGAAATTGCAGTTCCGCTCAATACTTTAGGTATTGACCGTAGCTACATTGAAACACAGGGTATCGGTGCAATGCAGATTCTCACATACGGCACATCGGGTATGGACACACTTCCGCATGATCCCTCAATGCTTGATCAGGCAAATCTTGAGTACAGCTACGATCCTTCAACCTCACACGAGAAAGAAGATATCGACAATATCACAGTTCCGCTTGCAAGAATCGGTGCGCTTCTCCCCGACACAGAAGTAAACGAAGCTCCGTTTGAGGTTAACTTCGGTGCAAACCTCAATTCGGGACAGAGTGCAGGCACACCTATCACACTTTTGGCAGAAAGCTATCACGCTACAGGTGATGTAACTTATTCATTCACAGTTAACGGTGAAACAGTTCAGAACTCAAACACAGATTCATGTGTATGGACTCCGTCGGCTGACGGCACATATTCAATCGGTGTGGTTGCAGTTGATGCAAACGGCAACAAGGCAGAGTCAACAAAGACATTCGTTGTAGGTTCGTCTTCATCGGATGAAACTCTCAAAGGCGATGTTAACCGTGACGGCAGTGTAACTGTTGTTGATGCAACACTTGTTCAGAAATACATCGTAAAGCTTGAAGATTTTGACGCAGAAACAATGAAGATTGCCGATGTAAACGGTAACGGCATTATTGAGATTACAGATGCAACATTGATTCAGAAAATCATAACTAAGCTTGCTTAAACGATAAAATTTAATCTTAAAAACTTTTAAGGCGGTTGTGCATATTCTGCATAACCGCCTTTTGTATAAACCTTGTATGTAAATTAAAGCCTTACGGGAATTCCTTTTTCGTTGAGATATTTTTTAAGTTCGGGAATCGGAATTTCACCAAAGTGAAAAAGTGATGCCGCAAGAACTGCGTCAGCCTTGCCTTCTGTAAACGCATCATAAAAATGCTCAAGTGCGCCCGCACCGCCGCTTGCAATTACGGGAATGTTCACCTTTTCGGAAACTGCCCTTGTAAGTGCAATGTCATAGCCTTTTTTCTGACCGTCCTCGTCCATGCTTGTAAGGAGAATTTCTCCCGCACCGAGTTTTTCGCATTTTACAGCCCATTCAATTGCATCCATACCGACAGGAGTTCTCCCGCCGTTCACATAAACTTCCCAGCTGTCGCCGTTTCTTTTGGCATCTATAGCGGCGACAACGCACTGACTGCCGAATTTATATGCCGCCTCGCTGATGAGTTCGGGACGATGAACAGCGGCTGAATTTACGGACACCTTGTCTGCGCCGGCTCTGAGCAGAACATTGAAATCTTCAACGCTTCTGATACCGCCGCCGACCGTGAACGGAATGAAAATTGAATTTGCAACCTTTTCAACCATGTCAATGGTGATGTTTCTTGAATCGCTTGATGCGGTAATGTCGAGAAATACAAGCTCGTCAGCACCCTGTTTGTCATACTGCATTGCAGATTCAACGGGATCGCCTGCGTCAACAAGATTTACAAAACTCATACCTTTTACAACTCTGCCGTTTTTTACATCAAGACATGGAATTATTCTTTTTGCGTACATATTTATTCCTCCCTGCCTTTTACAATGTCAGCAAAATTTCTGAGAATTTTAAGTCCCGTTTTGCCGCTTTTTTCGGGGTGAAACTGAGTTGCAAAAACATTGCCTTTTTCAACAGCGGCGTCAATCGTAACACCGTATTCCGTCTGAGCCGAAACAATGCTCCTGTCGCTTGCGTTCAAAAAATATGAGTGAACAAAATAAACATATGCATTCTGTTCTATGCCTTTGAAAAGTCTGCTCTTTTCATTGATTTTAAGGCTGTTCCAACCGATGTGCGGAATCTTTAAGCCTTCGCCTGACGGAATCTTTGTGATTGTACCGTCAAAAACCGAAAGACCTTTTACATTCGGACTTTCTTCACTTTCGGGAAAGAGGAGCTGAAGTCCAAGACAAATGCCTAAAAACGGTTTTTCACTGTTTATGTACTCAATAACCGTGTCTTTAATGCCGTATGAATTCATTGTGTCCATTGTATCGCCAAACGAACCGACACCCGGCAAAACAGCACCGTCTGCATTCATAATTTCGTCTTTATCTCTTGTAATCACACATTCACAGCCGATATGCTTTAACGCTTTGTAAACACTGCGGATATTGCCTGCGCCGTAATCAATAACTGCTATCATTTTTATCAACTCCGTCATTTGCTTTCTGTTAAACAATTTTACCATACAACATTTATTATTGCAACATAAACCGACGCATATTTCATAATTTCGTAAAATTTACAATAATTTAATTTATATCTTATTGTAAATTGCAAGTTCTTGTGTTAAAATGAATTGGTTAAGACAGTGTGTCTGTTTTTACTATTTATAACGGGAGATATTAAAAAAATGATTACTCATTTGCTCACAAGAATAGATTTAATGATGAATTCCCTCTCAAAGGGACAAAAAAGGATTGCTCTTTTTATTGAAGAGCATTACGATAAGGCGGCATTTATGACGGCATCAAAGCTTGGTGAAACTGTCGGAGTCAGCGAGAGTACGGTTGTTCGTTTTGCAACCGAGCTCGGCTATGACGGCTACCCTAAGCTTCAAAAAGCAATGCAGGAGATGATTCGTAACAAGCTCACATCTGTTCAGCGAATTGAAGTTACCTCTAACCGTATCGGCAATGACAATGTGCTTGACAGCGTTCTTAATCAGGATATCGATAAAATCCGCAGAACAATTGAAGAAACATCTCATGAGGATTTTGCCCGTGCAGTTGATGAAATTTGCAAGGCAGAGCGTATTTACATATTCGGTGTGCGTTCAACAGCCGCAATCGCAAACTTCCTTGCGTACTATTTTGAAATGATTTTTGACAATGTGCGTGTTATCACAAGCGGCAGTCAAACCGAAACCTTTGAACAGATTTTCAGAATCACCGACAAAGATGTTATGATCGGTATTTCATTTCCCCGTTACAGTTCAATGTCGGTTGAGGCAATGGACTTTGCCCGTTCAAGAGGCGCTCACGCAATTGCAATCACGGATAGTATGGTTTCTCCTCTTGTTCAGAGTGCCGATTCCGTGCTTATTGCAAGAAGCGATATGGCGTCAATTGTAGACTCACTCGTTGCACCGTTAAGTCTTATCAATGCTCTTATTGTTGCAACCGTGCTTAAAAAGAAAGATGAAGTTTCCGACACATTCCGCAGACTTGAGCTTGTGTGGAATCGTGACGGAGTTTACACCAACCGTGACAGAGAAATAATGGGTAATATAGAAGATGATGATAAGTAAAAAAGTTGTGGTAATCGGAGCAGGTGCGGCAGGTCTTATGGCGGGTGCAACTGCGGCGCTCTATGGTGCATCAGTTACGATAATCGAAAAGAACAAGCGTGTCGGCAGGAAAATTATGATAACGGGCAAAGGAAGGTGTAACCTTGCCAATAACTGCGATGTGCAGACTTTTATCAATAATGTTCCCGTAAACGGAAGATTTCTCTATTCTGCAATCAATGCATTTACTCCCGAGGATACAATCGAATTTTTTGAATCCAAAGGACTTAAAACAAAGACCGAAAGGGGAAATCGTGTGTTCCCCGCATCCGACAAATCGGTTGATGTTGTTGATACAATGCATGATTATGCCGTTGAATCGGGTTGTAAAATCGTGTGTGATACGGCAAACGCTCTTATTCTTGAGGACGGTGCCGTTATAGGCGTTAAATGCGAAGAAAACACCTACTATGCCGACAGCGTAATTATCTGTTGCGGCGGTAAAAGCTATCCGCTTACGGGCTCAACCGGTGACGGCTATACACTTGCAAAACAGGCAGGACACACAATCGTTCCGCTCAAACCGTCGCTCGTGCCGTTTACTTCCGGTGATAAACAATGCAAGGATATGCAGGGACTTGCCCTCAAAAATGTTGCGCTCAGAATAGTTGATAAGAACAGAAAAAAGACTGTTTACAGCGACTTCGGCGAAATGCTTTTTACACATTTCGGAATGAGCGGTCCGATGATTTTATCGGCAAGCTCGCACATCCGTGATATTCAGCCCGACCGTTATATTGCGGAAATTGACCTCAAGCCGGCACTTGATTTTGAACACCTCGACAGGCGTATTCAGAACGATTTCAAAGAAAATTCAAACCGTGATGTTTCAAACGCATTTTCAAAGCTTTTGCCGAGAAAAATCATAGTTCCCGTTCTAAAACGCTGGGGAGTTCCCTTTGACAAAAAGTGTAATTCAATTACAAAAGAGGAGCGACACGCTCTTTGTGATATTCTCAAATGTTTTACGGTTGAAATCAGCGGTTTCAGACCGATTGAGGAGGCAATCATAACCTCAGGCGGTGTAAAAACTTCCGAAATCAACCCGAAAACCATGGAAAGCAAGCTTGTAAGCGGCCTGTATTTCGCAGGCGAAGTAATCGACTGCGACGCCTACACAGGCGGTTTTAATCTCCAGATTGCATGGAGTACCGGACGGCTTGCCGGAGAAAACAGTGCATATATCTGATTTGATTATACATAATATATTTGATTGAAAGGATGTAATTTATGTCAATAGCAATCGCTTTGGACGGTCCTGCAGGAGCAGGTAAATCCTCAATTGCAAAAAGAGTTGCAAAGGCACTTGACTGTATTTATGTTGATACAGGAGCGCTTTATCGCACAGTCGGTCTGTCGGCAACAAGAAATTCCGTAGCTCCCGAAGATGAAAATGCGGTAAAGAATTTGCTTTCAAAAATCACAGTTGACCTAACATTCAATGAAAAGGGCGAGCAGATTGTTCTGCTTGACAACGAAGATGTGTCCGGACTCATCAGAACTCCGGAGGCATCAATGATGGCGTCAAAAATTTCTGCCGTACCGATTGTAAGAGCATATCTTCTTGATTTGCAGAGAAATATGGCAAAGACGCATGATGTAATTATGGACGGCAGAGATATCGGCACTGTTGTGCTGCCTGATGCACAGGTTAAAATTTTTCTTACAGCGTCCCCCGAGGCAAGAGCCGAAAGAAGATATAAGGAGCTTGTTGAAAAGGGTATGGATGTAAAATACGACGACATTTTAAACGATGTAATAACCCGTGACTACAACGATACTCACCGCAAAACAGCTCCGCTTAAGCCTGCCGAGGGTTGCATTACCGTTGACACAACAGAGCTTGATTTTGAGCAGTCGGTTGAAAAAATAATTTCCGTTATAAAGGAGAATATCTGATGGGTCAGTCAAAGGCACTTTATGCAGTCGGCAGAGCTGTCTGCAAGCCTGTTTTCAAACTTTTGTACAGATATAAAACTATAATTGAAGAGCCGCTTCCGCTTGTGGGAGGCATGATTATTGCAAGTAACCATATATCAAATTCAGATCCGGTTCTTCTCGGTTTGTCGCAGAAAAAGCGCAGACTGTTCTTTATGGCAAAAATTGAACTTTTTAAAAATAAATTCTTTGGTGCGTTAATCCGTGCGCTCGGTGCATTCCCCGTTGAAAGGGGTGCAGGTGACGGCAAGGCTATCAAGACAGGCGAAGACCTTATCCGTGACGGCGAGATTATGACAATCTTTATTGAGGGCGGTCGTTCCAAAACAGGCGAACTTATGCGTCCCCGCAGCGGATGCGCTCTTGTTGCACAGCAGATGCAGGTTCCTGTTGTGCCTGCCTGCATCACAATTATAGGCAACAAAAAGCATACATTTGCAAAGAGAGTTATCCACTTCGGCAAACCTCTCACACCCGAAAAGCTCGGACTTACTCCGGACAGCGGAAGACGGGAGCTTAAAGGTGCAACAACCATGATCATGGACGAAATCAAAAGAATGAGGGAGCAGGATTTAATTGAGTATAAAAAAGGCTGATTCTGCAGGATTCTGCTTTGGCGTCAACCGTGCAATCAATATCGTAAATGAACTGCTTGAAAAAGGAATAAAGGTTGCAACCCTCGGACCTATTATCCACAATATGGAAATGGTTCACGAGCTTGAAGAAAGAGGATGCACTCCCGTTGAAGCAGTTGACGAGCTTACTGACGATACAACGCTTGTAATCCGTTCACACGGAGTTGAAAAAAGCGTTATTGATTCTCTTGTAAAAAGAGGAATTAACTTTGAGGATGCAACGTGTCCTTTTGTTAAAAAAATTCACAAGATTGTATCAAACACAAACCCTGAAAATGATGTTGTTTTAATTGCAGGAAATAAAAATCATCCCGAGGTTTGCGGTATAATAGGTCATTGTGCAAGTGATTGTTACACATTTAATAACGAGGCAGAGCTTGATGATTTATTGCCAAATATTCTAAAAGAGAATAATAAACAGGTGCAAATTGTCGCACAGACAACATTTGACACACAAGAATGGAAAAAATGTGTAAAAAAGATAAAAAAGCTATGTACAAATGCAAAAATATTTGATACAATATGTAATGCTACGCAAGTTAGGCAAACCGAAGCTTCTCAGATTGCCGCCGAATCCGACTTTATGGTTGTAATCGGCGACAGGCACAGCTCTAATACGGGAAAGCTTTTTGATATATGCAAAAGACAGTGTGAGAACACGGTTCTCATTGAAACCGCTGCCGAGCTTGATTTAAACAAGGTTTCGGTTGCCGAATCAATCGGCGTAACTGCGGGTGCTTCAACGCCTGCAAGGATAATAAAGGAGGTACTGGATACAATGAGTGAAGTAAAATCCGGTGAAACAAATTTGGAACCATCTTTTGAGGAGATGCTTGAGGAGTCCCTCAAAAACTTTAATACAAACGAGAGGGTAATGGGCACAGTTCTGAGCATAGCTCCCAACGAAGTTCAGGTAGATGTCGGCAGAAAGCAGACAGGCTTTATTCCTGCTTCAGAGCTTTCAAACGATCCTAACGCAAGACCCGAAGATGTAGTTAAAGTAGGCGATGTTATTGAGCTTCTTATTATGAAGACCAATGATCAGGAAGGCACTATCATGCTTTCAAAGCGCAGAGTAGATGCACAGAAGGGTTGGGAAGAGCTCAAAGAAAAGGCAGAGTCACAGGAGGTTCTCTCCGGCAAGGTTACTGAGGCAGTTAAGGGCGGCGTAATCGTTCTTTACAACGGCTCAAGAATCTTTATCCCTGCATCACAGGCAACAGCAACTCGTGAAGAGAGCCTTGAAGACCTCGTAGGTCAGGAGGTTGATTTCAGACTTATCGAAGTTTCACAGAACGGCAGACGCAGAAGAGCTATCGGTTCAATCCGCAGCGTACTCAAGGAGCAGAGAGCTGCTCAGCGTGAAGAATTCTGGAAAACCTGCGAAGTTGGCAAGCGTTACAAGGGCGTTGTTAAGTCACTTACAAGCTACGGCGCATTTGTTGACCTCGGCGGCGTGTTCGGCATGATTCACATTTCAGAGCTTTCATGGACACACATTAAGCATCCGAGCGAGGTTGTTAATGTAGGCGATACAGTTGATGTTTACATAAAGGATATCAATGAGGAAACAAAGAAGATTTCTCTTGGCTTCAAGAATGCTGAAGACAATCCGTGGGAAATCCTCAAGAAAAACTATCCCGAGGGAACAGTTGTTAAGGCTACAATCGTCGGTCTTACAACATTCGGTGCATTTGCAAACATCATCCCCGGCATTGACGGTCTTATCCATATTTCTCAGATTGCAAACAAGAGAATTGAAAAGCCCGCTGATGTACTTAAGGTTGGCGATGTTGTTGAAGCTAAGATTACTGCAATCGACTTCGACAAGAAGCGTGTAAGCCTTTCAATGCGTGCACTTCTTCCTGAAGACGAGCAGGCACCTGCTAAGTCTGAAGAAGCTGCTGAATAATCAGAACTTTTGTGGGCATCCGAAAGGATGCCCTTTTGTTTTAAATTAATTTAATCGGGTACAGGCTATGAAACGACTGATTTCCCTTGCTGTGGCTGTTATGCTTATCACACTTCTCGGTGTGTGCAGAAGCCGTGCGTATGATGAATACAATCTGACTGACCTTGCCGCTTGTTCGTCTGTAAAAAGTGACAGCAACGGCAAGGGCGGATTTGTGTGCGCATTTTCGGGAAATACAGTGTTTTCAGCAAGGCTTGTGCCCGATTTTTCTGCATACAGTTTTTCTGTCGGCGGTCGGATAAGGAGTGTGTCACAGAGCGGAAACTACACTTATGCACTTGTTTTTGACGATGCTTTCACTAACAAATATTCAGTGTATTCTCTTAATCTTGATAACGGAAATGTTTCACAGAACACTTTTGTTGACGAAAATTTTATGACCAGTTCCTTTTCGGTAACAGATAATCGCATTTACTATATCAAGACCGACAGCCTGAAATCTTATGTTGCGTGTAGGGATTTTTCATCTGATAAAAAGTCGAAAATAACTTTTTCAGACAATGTAAACGAGGTTTTTAATAATAACGGAAAGTCATACGCAAGACTTTGTGACGGTTCAATTTACAAGCTCTCGCAATCGTCATCAACCTATGTTGCCGATACAGGTGAACTTAAAAATATTTATAACGCAGGAATAAACAGAGTTATAAACGAAGACGGATTTATTGTTTCGCTGTCAGATAATTCAAGGGATTATGTTTCAAATGCCACAGCAGAAAATGTTTCGGTATCTGACGGAAAAGTATATTCTGCCGTGAATTATCGACTTAATCTGAAAACATCCGAAAAAACAAAAAGCGTGTCAATTCCCGACAGAGCAACGGCCGTTGTATCTTACAAAAAGCAATGTGCTGTTTTGCTTGATAACGGAACGGTTCAGGTATTTGGCTCGGGTGATTTTGAGGAAAAGAAAACAAGTGGCAATGACGGCAGTAACGACAATCACAATTCTTCTAAAACAGATATTCAACCGAATAATTCCGAATATCTGTTTTCTGACGGGATAGTTTACGGGATTTACAGCGGAGAAACCGTTGCCGATTTCAAAAACAAAACTTCTGCCGAAAATGTATATAAGGCGGACGGTACGATTGCAAAGAGCGGAAAGCTGAAAACAGGCTTTACTGCCGTTATAGATTCAAAGACTTATGTCATTGCAGTTTGCGGAGATGTGACGGGCGAGGGCAATGTAAATTCAAAGGATGTCACGCTTTTGCAAAAACACCTCTGTGATAATGTAGAATTAGACGGTGCATATCTCAAAGCCGCCGATTTTAACCTTGACGGCGAAGCAGATAACCGTGACCTTGTCTTAATTTCAAGACAAAAAAATTGACAAAACAAAAACCGCCCCAATCGGAGCGGTTTAATTTTTTTCAAAAATAAACTTTATCAGTCCATTTCCCAGTTGTGCCATACATTCTGGATATCATCGTTATCCTCGAACATATCAAGCATTTTCTGCATCTTAGTTGCAGTTTCTTCGTCCTCAAGCTTTGTATATGTGCTTGGAACCATTTCAATTTCAGCAGAAACGAATGTGTAGCCGAGCTTTTCAAGCTCATCTCTTACAGCGCCGAAATCATCTGTTTCTGTGTAAATTGTAAATACATCATCGTCAGCCTCAAAGTCTGATGCACCGCACTCAAGAGCATCGCTCATCACGGTATCCTCATCCTTTTCAAGGTCCTCGCGCTCAATAACGAGAACGCCCTTCTTTGAGAACATAAAGCTTACACAGCCCTGTGTACCCATATTGCCGCCGAATTTATCAAAGTAATGTCTTACTTCGCCTGCTGTTCTGTTTCTGTTGTCTGTAAGTGCCTCAACAATTACGGCAACGCCGTTTGGACCGTAGCCCTCATATGTAACAGCCTCGTAGTTTGTTGAATCTGCATCGCTTGACGCTTTCTTGATGATTCTTTCAATGTTGTCGTTAGGTACATTTGCAGCCTTTGCTTTTGCAATACAATCCTTGAGTTTTGAGTTAACGGAAGGATCGGCACTTCCGCCATCCTTGATTGCAACAATAAGTTCTCTGCCGATTTTTGTAAATACTTTAGCTCTTGCGGCATCGTTCTTACCTTTTTTCTGCTTGATTGTACTCCATTTGTTATGTCCTGACATTAATATCATTCCTTTGTCAATAAAGTATAATTATCTTATTAAGTATATCACACACACCTTTGTGATGTAAATAAAAAAAGTTATTACAGTTTTGTAATAACTCCATTGTCAAATATCGCCTGTGGTGCTATAATCTATGTTGTAGAAAATAAATGCCGATAAATTTGATGTAAATATAAAAAATAAAGCTTAAATGCCGAAAATATAATTTTACGAAGGGAGTTTTTGAAATGATCAGATCTATGACGGGTTTCGGAAGATGTGAAACCGTTATCAACGGTCGGGAGATTACCGTTGAAATCAAAAGCGTGAATCACCGCTATTTTGAATTTTCCTGCAGAACCCCAAGAAGTTACGGATTTCTTGACGACAAACTTAAAAACTATGTAAATTCAAGGGTTTCACGAGGCAAGATTGATATGTTCGTATCAATCGGTGCGTCCGATGAAGAACCCTGTGATGTAACTGTTAATCATCAGCTCGTTTCGGGATATATCAACGCTTTTAAGGAAATCAGCGAAAAGTACGATATCCCGAATGATGTTTCAACAGTTTCACTTTCACGCTTTCCCGATGTTTTCACGGTTCACAAAGCGCCTGAGGACGAGGATCAAATTACTGCCGATGTTCTTTCAGCCGCAAAGATTGCTGTTGACGCTTTTGTTGCAATGCGTGAAACTGAGGGCGAGAAGATGAAAGAGGACATTCTTTCAAGAGCCAACACAATTCTTTCTGTTGTAGGTGAAATTGAGGAGCGTTCTCCGCAGACTGTTGCCGAGTATGAACAAAGACTTATGGAACGCATCAAGCAGACGCTTGCTGAAAATGATGTCAAGGTTGACGAGCAGAGGGTTCTTACAGAGGTTGCCGTGTTTGCGGATAAGGTAGCCGTTGCGGAGGAAACCGTAAGACTTCGCAGTCACTTTGACCAGCTTTCAAAGTTCCTTGAATATGACGAGCCTGTCGGCAGAAAAATTGACTTTATCATTCAGGAAATGAACCGTGAGTCAAATACAATCGGTTCCAAGGTTCAGGATGCAATTCTTGCACATAAGGTTGTTGACATCAAGAGTGAGATTGAAAAAATCCGTGAACAGGTTCAGAATATCGAATAAGGTGAACAGATGAAGCTTATTAATATCGGTTTTGGTAATCTTGTCAGCTCCGACAAGATTGTTGCAGTAGTTGCTCCGGACTCTGCTCCCGTAAAGCGAATTGTTCAGGATGCAAAACAGAACAATCTGCTTATTGATGCAACCTGCGGACGAAAATGCAAATCGGTGATTGTTGCCGAGAATAATCATGTTATTCTCTCGGCAATTTCATGTGAGGCAATTCAGAACAGAACGGACGAAAGTGAGGAAAACAAGGATGAGCATTAACAGAAAAGGAAATCTTATTTTGTTTACCGGTTCATCGGGTGTAGGCAAGGGTACAATAATCAAGGAACTTCTTGACCGTGACAAAAATATCCGTCTTTCGGTTTCAAACACAACAAGAGAACCGAGAGAGGGAGAGATTGACGGAGTTCATTATAACTTTTTGACAAGAGAACAGTTCAACGATGTTCTGAAAAAAGACGGCTATCTTGAACACGCAGAGTTTTGCGGTAATCTCTACGGCACACCTAAAAAGCAGGTTGAAGATATGCTTAATCAGGGTTATGATGTTTTGCTTGAGATTGAGGTCAAGGGCGGACTTCAGATTCTTGACAAATATCCCGACATTCTCAGTATTTTCATTCTTCCGCCTTCAATGGAGTCGCTTGAAAGACGGCTTCGCAGAAGAGGTACAGAGGATGAAGAAACTATTCGGAAAAGGCTTGCACAGGCTGCCGAGGAAATCAGCTACAAGGACAGATATAAGTACAATGTGGTAAACGGCGACCTTGAAACAGCAATAAATGAGGTTCTCAATATTCTTCATAAAGAGGATGAAAACCTCATTAAATAATATACAAAGAAAATTAACATAAAATATTTTAAGAGGAGAATTATTATGCATAAAGTTGATGTGGATTCATTATTACAGGGTAAGCAGAGTAAGTACGCACTTGTTGTAGGCGTTGCAAAAAGAGCAAGAGAAATTACTCAGACTTTTGAAGAGGAACAGATTGTAACAGAGGATAAGCCTGTTCTTATCGCAATCAAGGAAATCGAAGGTCATGAAATCAATATTCTTGAGCCTGACGAAGATGAACTCTGATTTAACAGTCAAAGTTGCCGTTGAAAACACAACATATGTTTTCGACAAATTATTTGACTACCTTGTACCGTCTGCCTTTACCGATTTGGTTCAGGTCGGCAAAAGGGTTCTCATTCCGTTCGGCAGAGGCAACAAAAAGAAACAGGGAATAATTTTTGAGCTTTCTCCCGTGAGTGATGACATTCCGGTTGAAAAGCTCAAAAGCATTTGTTCCGTTCTTGATGACGAACCTGTCCTGTCAAAAGAACTTCTGAACCTTGCCGAGTTTATGAAAGAGCATTATTTCTGCACCTATTATGATGCGGTAAAAACAATGCTCCCTGCGGGTATAAATTACAAAATCACAACGCTTTACGGTGTTCGTGAGGGTGTAGATGAAGAAGAGCTTTCCGAGGAACAGCAAAGAATTTTTGCTTACCTTCATTCAAAAAGAAAAGCCGTAAAGTCCGATAAAATTCTTGACGATTTCGGATTAGATAACACGGCTATTCTTGAAGATATGGTAAAGTCGGGCTATCTTTACAAATCAGATGAGGCTTTCAGAAAGGTTTCGGATGCGGTTATGAAAATGGCTGCTCCGACCGAACTTGCCGACAGCGACAATATCAAGCTTACCGAAAAGCAGAAAGCCGTTCTCGACCTTATCAAAATGACAGGCGGAACTTCCGTTAAAGAGGTTTGTTACTTCACGGGTGTCACAACAGGCGTTACGGACGCACTTTATAAAAAAGGTCTTATCTACTACTATGACGAAGAAGTGTTCCGTATTGAGGACAGGACGAAGGACGAAAGTCTTGCCCCTGTTGCGTTGTCAAAACAACAGCAGACAGCCTGCGATAACCTCTATGCCGAATATGCCGATTCAAAACCGCATACAAGCCTTTTGTTCGGTGTTACAGGTTCGGGAAAAACAAGCGTTTTTATGAAACTGATTGAGCGTGTAATAAATGATAACAAGGGAATCATCGTTATGGTGCCTGAAATTTCGCTTACACCGCAGTTTGTTTCAACCTTTTCAAAGCGTTTCGGCGAGCAGATTGCCGTATTTCACAGCGCACTTTCACTCGGTGAAAGGCTTGATGAATACAAGCGTGTAAAAAAAGGTCTTGCAAAAATCGTTATAGGAACACGAAGTGCTGTGTTTGCTCCGTTTGAAAAAGTCGGTCTTATCATAATGGACGAGGAACAGGAGTACAGCTATAAGTCTGAAAGCTCCCCAAGATATCATGCAAGAGAAATCGCAAAATTCAGATGCAGCTACGATAATGCCTTGCTTGTTTTAAGTTCGGCAACTCCGTCGGTTGAATCATATTACTACGCAAAAAACGGAAGATATTCGCTTAACACGCTCACTGAGAGATACGGCGATGCGGTTTTGCCGAAGGTTGTTGTCGCAGACATGAATGTTGAACAGCAAAACGGCAATGTAACGGGATTTTCCGAAACCTTGCTTGAAAATCTGCGCTATAATCTTGAAAATAACAAGCAGTCAATTCTGCTTTTAAACAGACGGGGATACAACACCTTTGTAACCTGCCGAATGTGCGGTGAACCTGTTGTGTGTCCCAACTGTTCAATATCGCTCACATATCACAGTGCCAACCGCAGAATGATGTGTCACTACTGCGGATATTCCGTGCCTTACACGGAAGAATGTCCGTCCTGCCACAGCAAATCTTTAAGATTTGGCGGAACCGGCACTCAAAAGGCTGAAAGTGAAATTTCAGAGCTTTTTCCCGATGCAAGAATATTGCGTATGGATACCGACGCAACATCTTCAAAATCATCCTATGAAAAGATGATAACGGCATTTGCAGACGGTAAGTACGATATTCTTGTGGGAACACAAATGGTTGCAAAGGGACTCAATTTTCCAAATGTGACGCTTGTGGGTGTTCTCAACACTGACTATATGCTGTATGCCGATGATTACAGAAGCTACGAAAGAACATTTTCTCTTTTAACTCAGGTAGTCGGCAGAAGCGGCAGAGGTGCGTCAAAGGGTATGGCTGTTATTCAGTCCTACACTCCCGACAACCTCATAATCTCTATGGCGGCAAGGCAGGATTATCTTGCCTTTTACAGCACCGAAATTCAGGTCAGAAAAGCAATGCTTTATCCGCCTTTTGCGGATATCTGTCTTATCGGCTTTTCGGGTGAAAAACAGCAGCTTACAATGAAAGCGGCTAACAGCTTTTTGCAGTGCTTTGTCAGTCACGCAAGAAGCGAATACCCTGCCATGCCTTTGAGAATACTCGGTCCGTCACCCGCAAATGTTGTGAAAGTGAGCAACAAATTCAGATATAAACTTATAATAAAATGTAAAAATAACCGTGATTTCAGAGGACTGCTCTCAGCGGTTATGATAGAATTCGGAAAGAATAAGGAATTTGGAAAGGTCAGTACATATGCGGATATGAACGCTCTGACCTGTTAGTGAAAGGATATAATTTATGGCTTTAAGACAAATTGTAAAAGAGGGCGACAGCGTTCTCACAAAAAAATGCAGACCTGTCGTAAAGTTTGATGACCGCCTTGCAGATCTTATTGACGATATGATTGAAACTTTGCACAAGGCTGAGGGAGTGGGACTTGCCGCTCCTCAGGTCGGAATTTTAAGAAGAGTTGTGGTTATTGATGTCGGCGAAGGTCCGATTGAGCTTGTAAACCCTAAAATCATCGCTTACAGCGGCAAGCAGGAAACTCTTGAGGGTTGTCTTTCAATCCCCGGCAAGTGGGGTTACACAGTAAGACCTGATTATGTAAAGGTTAAGGCTCAGGACAGACACGGTGACGAATTCGTTATTGACGGCAAGGATTTGCTTGCAAAGGCTTTTTGTCACGAACTCGACCATCTTGAGGGAATTCTCTTTACTCAGGTTGCAACAAGAATGTTGACTCCTGCCGAAATTGAAGAAATGAATAGCTGATAAACAGGTGAAGATATGAAAATAATTTATATGGGTACTCCCGATTTTGCCGTACCTGCACTCAAGGCTCTTGCAAATTCGGAACATAAGGTTTGTGCCGTGTTTACACAACCCGACAAGCCGAGGGGAAGAAAGATGATAATGACTCCTCCCGATGTCAAGGTGTGCGCAGAAAAGCTGAATATTCCCGTGTATCAGCCCGAAACCTTTAAGGACGGCAAACCTCTTGAAATTATCAATAAATATAATCCCGATGTCATTGTTGTTGCGGCTTACGGAAAAATTCTTCCCAAGTCGGTTCTTGACTCTGCAAAGTACGGCTGCATCAATCTTCACGGCTCACTTTTGCCTAAATACAGAGGCGCATCTCCTATTCAGCAGAGCGTATTAAACGGTGACAGGGAAACCGGTGTAACGGCTATGCAAATGGATGTCGGACTTGACACAGGCGATATTCTGAAAGTTGTCAAAACGGAAATCGGTGTGAACGAAACCTCGGGAGAGCTTTTTGACCGTCTTTCTCTTATGGGCGGAGAGCTTATTCTTGACACACTTTCTGCTCTTGAAAAGGGCGAAATCACTCCGATTAAGCAGGACGAAAGCCTTGCAACGCACACTTCAAAAATTGACAAGTCACTTTGTCCGATTGATTTTACAAAATCGGCCTTTGAGGTGCATAATAAAATCAGAGGACTTAATCCGTGGCCGATTGCCACAACCGAAATTAACGGTAAAAAGATAAAGGTTCATTCTTCTTTGCTCTGTGAAAAGAGCGGAAAAGCGGGAACTGTAATCAGCACAAAACCGCTGATTGTTGCCTGCGGTGAAAAGTCGGTTGAGCTTTGTGAAATTCAGCCTGAGGGCAAAAAGAAAATGACCGCCGAGGCATTCCTTGCCGGCCACAGGCTTTCTGTCGGCGATGTAATCGGTTAAAAATTCCCGTCTGCAATATGCAGACAGAAAGGTGTTTGATTTATGGGCTTCTTTTACGGATTTGATATGACCTATCTTGTGTTTATTGTTCCTTGTATCATAATAACATTGATTTGTCAGGTCAAAGTTAAAACAACTTTTTCAAAATATTCACAGATAAGAAATTCAAGAAATATGACAGGCGCTCAGGCGGCTGAATATGTTCTTCGTCAGCACGGTGTAACTGGCGTCAGAATTGAACATGTTGCAGGCAGTATGACAGACCATTTTGACCCGAGAACAAATGTAATCAGACTTTCCGACACGGTTTTTAATAGCACCTCCGTTGCGGCTGTAGGTGTTGCCTGTCATGAGGCAGGTCATGCAGTTCAGCACGCAGAAAATTATCTGCCTAACAGAATCCGTTCGTTTATTCTTCCTGTTGCAAGACTCGGTTCAAGCCTCAGTTGGATTTTTATTATAGTCGGTTTTTGTTTTACACAAAGAGTAGGTTTTGTATTTCTTTATATAGGTATAATCCTGTTTGCGCTTTCTGTACTCTTTACAATCGCAACACTTCCCGTAGAGTTTAATGCATCAAAAAGAGCGCTTGAAACAATCAGAAACGGCGATCTTCTTTACGGTGAAGAATACACAGGAGCAAAGAGAGTGCTTCAGGCAGCCGCAATGACATATGTTGCAGCGGCTCTTACTGCAATTATGCAGCTTTTAAGATTAATTATAATTGCGAACAATCGCAGAAGATAATTTATTTTGGGGATTAAAATGGCAAACACACGCAATATTGCACTGAATGTGCTGCTTAAAATTGAAAATGAGGGAGCATATTCAAATATTGCTTTGAATAATGCCATAAAGGAAAACCGTCTTTCGGGTGTTGACAGCTCTTTTTTGTCAGCACTCGTTTACGGCGTTCTGGAAAGAAGAATCACGCTTGATTATATTATCAGGTCTTATTCTAAAATTCCGTTAAGGAAAATTGAAACAAAAACGAAAAATATTCTTCGCCTTGGAATACTCCAGCTTTTGTTTATGGACAAAGTTCCCGACAGTGCGGCAGTCAACGAAAGCGTTAATCTTGCCAAAAAGCACAAACTTCAGAAATCATCGGGTTTCATAAACGGAATTCTTCGTAATATCACAAGGGCAGAGGATAAATATACATTACCTGATGAAAAGGACAGGGCTCGATATCTTTCGGTAAAATATTCTGTTCCCGAAAATATTGTGAAATTGTGGGTTAATTCTTACGGAGAAAATAATGCCGAACAGCTTTTGGCATCTCTTAACGGCAGAGCCAAAATCTGTTGTCGTGTTAATACCCTCAGAACAGATGCAGACACATTAATTAAGAAATTATCCGATGAGGGCGTTGTTGCGGAAAAAATCCCGTTTATAGACAACGCACTCTATCTTGAAAATACAGGCTCGGTTGAAAGACTCAGAGCGTACAAGTCCGGACTTTTTCATATTCAGGATGCGTCAAGCCAGCTTTGTGTGAATTTTCTTGACGCAAAGCCTCGCAATATTATGCTTGATGTATGTTCCGCACCGGGCGGAAAGTCGTTTTCGGCGGCTCAATACATGAACAACCGTGGCAGAATTTTTTCCTGCGATATGTTCGACCATAAACTGAAACTGATTTCGGCAGGTGCTAAAAGGCTTGGCATCACTTGTATTTCAACGCTTCTGCGTGATGCGTCAACCAATGACACGGCACTTCCTGTGGCGGACAGAATCCTCTGTGATGTTCCGTGCAGCGGTCTTGGAATCATGTCAAGAAAGCCCGAAATCAGATACAAGGACGACCTTATTTCCAACGATTTGCCGGATTTGCAGTACAGGATTCTCTGTGCAAGTGCGGATAATCTGGCAGTAGGCGGTAAGCTTGTCTATTCTACCTGTACATTGAATCCTGATGAAAACAATAAAAACACAAAGCGTTTTCTTGAGGAACATCCCGATTTTTACGGAATACCGTTAAAACTTCCAAACGGAATTACCCGTGCATTTGATGAAGAACCTTATGAAATAACACTTATGCCGCACACCTGCGGAACAGACGGATTTTACATCAGCTTATTCGGAAAGAAGGCGTCAAATTGAATAATTTAACGGATATCAAGTCAATGACGCTTGATGAGCTGACTGAATTTGTTACAGAAAACGGTTTTCCAAAGTTCAGAGCAAAGCAGATTTATGATTGGTTGTACAAAAATGTGACCGATTTTGACAATATGCGTAACATTCCTGCCGATTTAAAGGCTTTTTTGAAATCAAGTAGTTACATTTCTGTTGCAAATATTGAAAAAAAACTTGTTTCAAGGTATGATAAAACAGTCAAGTACCTTTTTTCGTTTAATGACGGCGAATGTGTAGAGTCTGTTGTAATGAGTTACAAGCACGGATATTCAATCTGTATCTCAACACAGGTTGGCTGTAAAATGGGTTGTACATTTTGTGCAACAGGCAAAAGCGGTTTTTCACGGAGTCTTGCACCGTCGGAAATGCTCGGACAGATTGAGGCCGCACAGCGTGACCTTAACATAAGAATTTCTAACATTGTTCTTATGGGAATGGGTGAACCGCTTGATAATTATGATAATGTTGTAAAATTTCTCCGACTTGTTTCGTCCGACAACGGTCTTAACATTGGAATGCGACATATTACGCTCTCAACCTGCGGTATAGTTCCGAAAATTTATGAGCTTGCAAAACTTCATCTCGGAATAACGCTTTCCGTTTCATTACACGCGCCGAACGATGAGATAAGGCAGCGAACAATGCCCATTGCAAGAAAATATTCTATTGAAGAATTATTAAAGGCTTGCTCAGATTATTTCAAAACAACAGGTCGCAGAGTTACATTTGAATACTCTATGATAAGCGGAGTTAATGACAGCGATGAAAACGCAAGAGAGCTTGCAAAACGACTTGAGGGTACACAAAGCCATGTTAATCTGATCCCCGTCAATACTGTTGAGGGAACAGGCTACTTAAAAAGCAATATTAAAAGACAGCAGGCATTCATAAATATTCTTGCTGCTAAAAATATCGGAGCAACCGTGCGCAGAACACTCGGAAGTGACATAAACGCATCGTGCGGTCAGCTCAAAAGAAAGCATATTGAAGAAGGAGGTAAATAACTTGGAAGTATTCAGCAAAAGTGATATCGGACTTGTTCGTAATCAGAATCAGGATGACTGTCGCTTCGGAGTTATTTCTCCCAGCTGTGTCTGGGCAGTTGTGTGTGACGGAATGGGCGGTGCAAACGGCGGTAATATTGCCAGCGCAACGGCCGTTGATTATATCAGCACCAAAATTACCGATTTGTACAAAGATGATATGACCAAGGAGCAGATTGGCGAGCTTATGGCAGAAATTGTTGTCAATGCCAATATGAAAGTCTTTGAAATGTCCATGAAAGATCCCGAGCTCACGGGTATGGGAACTACATGTGAATTTGTCTTTGTAAAAGATACAACCGTTCATGTTGTTCATGTCGGTGACAGTCGCACATACGCTATCAGAGGCGGTAAAATCAAGCAGCTTACAGAGGATCATTCCGTTGTTCAGGAAATGGTTAGAAGAGGCGAGCTTACATATGAGCAGGCACAAAATCATCCGAACAAGAACTTTATAACAAGGGCGCTCGGCATAAAACCGTCCGTTCGCCTCGACTATATTGAAGCCAACTTTATTTACGGTGATGTTCTTCTCATCTGTACCGACGGACTTTCAAATTGCGTCACAACAGGAGATATGGTCAAAATCTGCCATGAAAACCGTGGCGAAGGTCTTATCACAAAGCTTGTTGACAAGGCGAAAGACGGCGGAGGTTCTGATAATATCACAGCTACCGTAATTTACTAAGGATAGGAGTTGACCGTTTTGGATAAATATTTGGGCAAAAGACTTGACGGAAGATATGAAATCCACGAGCTTATCGGTGTCGGCGGTATGGCAAATGTTTACCGTTGTACCGATACAGTCGATGACCGTGAAGTTGCCGTAAAAATTCTTAAAGACGAGTATCTCAACAATGAGGAGTTTATCCGCCGTTTCAAAAATGAATCAAAAGCCATCGCAATGCTTTCACATCCGAATATCGTAAAGGTATATGATGTAAGCTTTGGCGATATGATTCAGTATATCGTAATGGAATATATTGACGGCATTACCCTCAAGGAATATATTGATCAGCAGGGCATTATTGAGTGGAAAGACGCAATCCACCTGACTGCACAGATTCTAAAGGCTTTACAGCACGCTCACGAGTGCGGAATTGTACACCGTGATATAAAGCCGCAAAATATTATGCTGTTGCAGGACGGTACAATCAAAGTTACCGATTTCGGTATTGCAAGATTTTCCGATAAATCAACACGCACAATGACAGAACAGGCAATCGGCTCTGTTCACTACATTGCCCCTGAACAGGCAAGAGGTGACGCAACTGACGGAAAAACAGACATTTATTCTGTCGGTGTAATGCTCTATGAAATGCTTACGGGAAAGCTTCCGTTTGACGGTGACAGTGCCGTTACAATTGCGCTTATGCAGTTGCAGTCAACACCGAAGCATCCTCGTGAAATCAATCCGGGAATCCCGATAGGTCTTGAGCAGATTACTATGAAGGCAATGGAAAAGCTTCCGTCCGACAGATACACTTCTGCCGCAGAAATGCTTTCTGATATCGAAAGATTCAGACTTAATCCGTCAATCGTTTTTGATTACGGCAACAAGTCTTTTGTTGATAATCAGCCCACAAAGTTTGTTCACTCTCTGCGTGACAGCAGGGTAAGAAATAAAATTGACAACGATGCAACCAAAGTAGTTGATATGCCGCAGGACGATGTTGTTGTTAAAGAAGAACAGTTTGCCGATGAGGATTTTGTAAAGGAACATAAGCCTTCCTACTATGCAGTCAAGGGTATTGTAATTGCGGCTGTTGCAGTATGTGCAATTTTCTTTGCACTTGCAATGTTCAGAGGCTGCTCAACCTCACAGGCTAAGGATGTTGAAGTTCCCGATTATGTCGGCAAATCCTTTGTTTCAATAAAAGAAAATAACCCGAATGATTTCAAGTTTGAGGTTAAGAGTGAATATGATGAGTCAAAGGAAATGGGCGTAATTCTTGATCAAGAGCCTAAGGGCGGTTCAATGAAGGTTAAGTCAGGCTCAACAATCACGGTAACCGTAAACGGAACGGACACAGAGGTTTCTGTTCCTTATGTAACCAATTACAGCGAAAAAGAGGCTTCTCAGGCTCTCAAGGAAAAGAATCTTATTCCTGAAATTGTCTATGTAGAAAACACTAAAACACCAAAGGGCTACACAATTGAGTGTTTCCCGAAAGCAGGTGTAAAAACTACAATCGGTTCAACGGTATATGTATATATTGCAAGCGGTGAGAGAACCAAACAGGTTACACTCCCGTCGGTTGACGGACTCACGCTTTCCGAAGCAAAGCAGTCTCTTGTTGATCTCGGACTTACCGTTGAAACAGTTCAGGATGATGAAAGCAAAGAACCAAAGGATACAGTCCTCGGTATGTCACCTCTCCAGTACGGCAAGGTTGACGCAGGCTCTGTTGTAACCCTGACTGTAAGCTCGGGACTCGGTGACGAAAACACGGTTAATATCTTCGTTGACCTTCCGTCGGATGTTGAAGATTCAGTCGATATGACTGTAATTGTTGACGGTGCGGTTGATTCCCGTAATTCAAAGACACTTGTTCCGAAATATAACAAGACCTATACTCTTGAACTCAAGGGCTCAGGCACTTCAACTGTAGTAATTCAGCTTGACGGTCAGGCGTACAGAGAGTATTCGGTTGACTTTGCATCGGCAGCGGTAACCACTACGGCGTCACATGATTATGTCCGTGCGACAACCGCTCCTCCCGAAACCGAACCGTCGACACAGTATTACACAGATCCGTATGTAGCGCCTGACACGACCGTTCAGCCGGTTACGGATGATCCTGAACTTTAATCGGTGAAGTATGGATACTAAAAGCGGAATTTTAATGAAATCAATCGGCGGATTTTACTATGTCCGTGCCGATGGCGAGGATTACGAATGTAAGGCAAGGGGGAGCTTTCGCAAAAGCGGAAACTCTCCCGTAGCGGGGGACAGGGTAAATATATCTGTTCCGAATGACGGTTTTTGTGCGATAGAAGAAATTCTTCCACGCAAAAACAAGCTCCGCAGACCTGCTCTTGCAAATCTTGATATTCTTCTTCTCGTGTGTTCAACTGTTGAACCGTTGCCGAATTTTACGATTATTGACAAAATGACTGCGGCGGCTGTAAACAATAATATGGAACCCGTAATTGTCGTTACAAAAAATGATCTGGAAAACGGAGATAAGATTGCCGATATCTACAGACACGCAGGTTTTGAGGTTTTTCTCTGTTCGGAAGATGATTCTTCACAAACCGAAGAACTCAAAAGCTATCTGTCCGGCAAGGTTTCAGCCTTTATCGGTAACAGCGGTGTCGGCAAGTCCACATTGCTCAATAAGCTTTTTCCATCGCTTTCTCTTGAAACAGGGCAGACAAGTAAAAAACTCGGCAGAGGAAGACATACAACAAGAGTTGTTGAACTGTTTGAACTTAACGGCTGTTTTGTGGCAGACACACCCGGATTTTCAACCGTTGATCTTCAGCGTTACGAAATGATTGACAAAAGCCGGCTGCAATATTGCTTTCCTGAATTTGAAAAATATTTAGGGGACTGTATGTTTACTTCATGTTCGCATACCTGTGAAAAAGGCTGCAGGATCCTTGAGGCGCTCTCTGACGGTGAAATTGAAGAAACCCGTCACCGCAGTTATGTTCAGATGTATAACGAGGTCAAGGACATTAAATCATGGCAGATAAAGGAGTAATTATGCGTTGTGTGATTATTGCAGGCTCGCCTGACACAAATTCGGATTTTTTGTCCGAGGTTATAAAACCTGATGACTATGTGATATGTGCCGACAGAGGCTGCAATTTTGCAAAACAGGCAGGCATTACTCCGAACCTTGTTGTAGGAGATTTTGATTCCGAGCCTGATGTACTGTTTCCAAACTGCGAAACGGTCCGCCTTATTCCCGAAAAGGATGATACCGACACAATGCACTCTGTTGACCTTGCACTTGAAAAAAGGTTTGACGAAATAGCAATTCTCGGTGCATTGGGCGGTCGCTTTGACCACAGCTTTGCAAATGTGGCAGTTCTCTCTTATATTCACGAACACGGAAGTAAGGGCGTTCTCCTTTCTGAAAAAGAGAAAATAGAATTTCTCCCCGTAGGTCATTATGAATATAAAAACTTTAAAGGCAAAACATTTTCGCTTTTTCCTTTCGGATGTCCGAGTGTCTGCGTAAGCTATTCGGGAACAAAGTATCCTCTTGAAAAATACTGTGTGTCGAGCAGCGTTACTCTGGGCGTTTCAAATGTATTCACTTCCGATATGACAACAATTGACATATATGACGGAAATGCAATACTTATAATTAATTTGATAGACTGTTAAAATTACAGCTTGACATTGTTTGCAAATGTATCTTGTATATGTCAAAAGCAATGTCAACATTATATGGGGGTATAGCTCAGCTGGGAGAGTGTCTGACTGGCAGTCAGAAGGTCACGGGTTCGAGCCCCGTTATCTCCACCACATTTTTTATACAACAATATTTGCAAAGAATTTGCTTTGTAAGGCTTTGCAATAACAAAATTGTAACTATATTAACACCTTTAAGTCTTGAAAAGAAATATGTTTTTATGGTATAATTCTTTTCAGACAAAATTTGAAATTGATACTTATTTGGAGTTGAGTAATAATATGTCATTGTGTATGGGATGCATGCAGGAAATAGGTGACAACAAGATTTGTCCGTCCTGCGGATTTGATACAACTGAAAAACAGCAAGCTCCTTTTTTACCGTACGGAACAATTCTTCAGAACCGCTATATCGTAGGTGCGGGAATTGATACCAACGGCGAAAGCACACGCTATATAAGCCACGACAAGCAGACAGGTGACATTGTAATCATCTGCGAATTTCTTCCTATCGGACTTTTTTCTCGTGAAGAAGGAACTACCGAGGTCAGAATAAATTATGAAAACCGCCTTGTATATAATAAACTCAAGGACGATTTTCTTAACTATTACAGGATTCTTTCAGAACTCCGTGAGCTTTCCGCTCTTATGAATGTTCACAACATTTTTGAAGAAAATAACACAGTTTATGTTGTTGAGGAAAACGAGGATCTTATTCCTTTTGAGGAGTATGTTGAACGCAGTAACGGTCATCTTGAATGGGATATTGCCCGTCCGCTTTTTATGCCTGTAATTTCTGCGCTTGAGGCTCTTCACAAGAGAGGCGTCGGTCACTATGCTATCGCACCTAAGAATATGTACATCACAGCATCGGGTAAAATTAAGATTTCAGGCTTTGCGTCGGAAAATGAGCGTAAAAGAGGCACGCCTCTCAAATCTCAGCTTTTTTCAGGCGCTGCGGCTCCCGAACAGTATGACGACAATTTTCCTCTTGACGATATTACGGATATCTACGGATTCTGTGCAACCCTTTTCTATGCCCTCACAGGTCATATGCCAAAGAGTGCGGTAGAACGCCGTAAGGACAGCCGACTTCTTATGAGTACAACAACTGTAAAGAGACTTCCTCCGCATGTTGTTTCGGCTCTTGCTAACGGTTTGCAGGTTGAGCGTGAAAACCGTATTACGGATTTTGATGAGCTTCGTTCACAGCTTTCCGTTGCTCATACAGCAAAGGCAATTCAGGACGAAATTTCAAGAACAGCAAGCATGAACCTCACAAAGTCAGAGCGTACACGCAAGACTTCAAACGGTATGTCACACGCTTCAATTATTATTATTGCGGCTGCTATCACGGTTCTTGTTCTCGGTATTGCCGGTGTGTTCTGGCTTATGCAGAATCCGCTTGCCGGAATGTTCTCGAATAATACTGATGCGAGTGTAAGCTCAACTCAAAGCACAGAGTGGACAGGTGCTACTGTTCCTAACTATATCGGAATGACATATGAAGAGGCTGTTAAGAGTGTTGACAGCAACAGCAGTATCACAATCTACAGAACCTTTAACGATGAGTACAGCGATGATTATGCAGAAGGTAAGATTATGTCACAGACTCCTGCCGCAGGTTCAAAAATTACTCAGGAAGATTCCGTAGTAGTGAGTGTTTGCGTAAGCAAGGGATCACAGATGAGGACTCTGCCAAAGGTTGAGGGTGAAAAACTTGATACCGTTGCATCCGACATTGCCGCTCAGGGACTTCTTGCAACAGCAGAATATGAGTACAGTGACAAGGTTGCTGAGGGAAGGGTAATCCGCTACAAAGAACATGTTGAGGGAGATACTCTCGAATACGGTTCAACGGTAGTTCTTATTGTCAGCAAGGGCAAGAAACAGACAAGTTCTCAATCATCAAACTGATATAATTAATAACAATGTTTAAGACGGACTTTTTGCAGTCCGTCTTTTTTATTGATATAAAACAGTTATAGTTACTGATTATCTTAAAATACTCGATAAAATTGAGATTGGAAAAAATTTCAGAAAACTGTCACAAAATAAAGGTCAAAAATAGTCAAATTTCTCTTGACTTTTCTTGAAAATGGTATAAAATATAATTAGCACTCAGGGAACAAGAGTGCTAATTAATTAAAAACAATTTAAAATTTTTACAGGAGGCTGTATTTATGACAATCAAACCATTACTCGACAGAGTCGTTTTAAAAGTTGAAGAGGCTGAAGAGAAAACAAAGAGCGGTATCATTCTTTCATCTGCTGCTCAGGAAAAGCCACAGTTCGCATCAGTTGTTGCTGTTGGCCCCGGCGGTGTTGTTGACGGCAAGGAAGTAAAGATGTATGTCAGCGTAGGCGATAAGGTTATCGCAAGTAAATATGCAGGCACACAGGTAAAGATTGACGGCGAAGAATACACAATTGTAAACCAGTCGGATATACTCGCAACTCTTGAATAATTAACTAAATATACGGAGGTAATTTACAATGGCTAAACAAATCGCATACGGCGAAGATGCAAGAAAAGCTTTAATGAAAGGTATCGACCAGCTCGCTGATACCGTTAAAATCACACTCGGACCTAAGGGCAGAAATGTTGTTCTTGATAAGAAGTTCGGTGCTCCGCTCATCACAAATGACGGTGTAACAATTGCTAAGGAAATTGAACTTGAAGATCCTTTTGAAAATATGGGTGCTCAGCTTGTAAAGGAAGTTTCTATCAAGACTAACGATATTGCAGGCGACGGTACAACAACTGCTACACTTCTTGCTCAGGCTCTCATCAGAGAGGGTATGAAGAATGTAACTGCAGGCGCTAACCCAATGGTACTTAAAAAGGGTATTGCAGACGCTGTAAATGTTGCAGTTGAGGCTGTAAAGAAGAACAGCAAGCAGGTATCCGGTACAGATGATATCGCAAGAGTTGCAACAGTTTCATCACAGGATGAATTCATCGGCAAGCTTATTGCCGAGGCTATGGAAAAGGTTACAACAGACGGTGTTATTACGGTTGAGGAGTCAAAGACAGCCGAAACATACAGCGAGGTTGTTGAAGGTATGATGTTTGACAGAGGTTACATCGCTCCTTATATGGTAACAGATACAGATAAGATGGTTGCAGAGCTTGACAATCCGCTTATCCTTATCACAGATAAGAAGATTTCTACTACACAGGAAATTCTCCCACTTCTTGAGCAGATTGTTCAGATGGGTAAGAAGCTCCTTATTATCGCTGAAGATGTTGAGGGCGAGGCTCTTACAACTCTCGTACTTAACAAACTCAGAGGTACATTCACTTGTGTTGCCGTAAAGGCTCCGGGCTTTGGTGACAGAAGAAAAGAAATGCTTCAGGATATCGCAACACTCACAGGCGGTACGGTAATCACATCCGACCTTGGTCTTGAACTCAAGGATACAACAGTTGATCAGCTCGGTACTGCCCGTCAGGTTAAGATTGAAAAGGAAAACACAATCATCGTTGACGGCTCAGGTGACAAGGAAGCTATCAAGGGCAGAGTTGCTCAGATCAGACAGCAGATTGAAACAACAACATCTGACTTTGACCGTGAAAAACTTCAGGAGCGTCTTGCAAAGCTCGCAGGCGGCGTAGCAGTTATCAAGGTTGGTGCTGCAACAGAAGTTGAAATGAAAGAAAAGAAGCTCCGTATTGAGGATGCTCTTGCCGCTACAAAGGCTGCTGTTGAAGAGGGTATCGTAGCAGGCGGCGGTATCGCTTGCATGAACGCTATTCCGGCTGTTGCAGAGTTCGTTGACACCCTCGAGGGTGACGCCAAGACAGGTGCTAAGATTGTTCTTAAAGCACTTGAAGAACCGCTCCGTCAGATTGTTGCTAACGCAGGTCTTGAGGGTAGCGTAATCTGCGATAATGTTAAGAAGGCTAATAAGGTTGGCTATGGCTTCAACGCTCTTACAGAGGAATACACAGATATGGTTTCGGCAGGTATCGTTGACCCAACAAAGGTTACTCGTTCAGCTCTCCAAAACGCAAGCTCTGTTGCAGCAATGGTTCTTACAACAGAATCACTTGTTACAGACATCAAAGAGCCTGCAGCTCCGGCAGCTCCCGCAGCACCTGATATGGGCGGAATGTACTAATCCCGTAAGCTTATAATATTATAGATAAATTTTACCGCAGACTCAAAAGGTCTGCGGTAATTTTATGCTCAAATCCTTTATCTTGCTTTTTGTCGAAAGGTATATTATAATTTAAGTGTGTACGAAAAAATTACACGCGGAAAACAGGTGATTTTATGAAGATAAAAGAAGATTTTGTTCTGCGAAATGTTGCAGATTCGTATGTTGTAGTTCCCGTAAATAAGCTGACGCTTGATTTTAACGGAATTATCAACCTCAATGAAACGGGTGCATACCTTTTTGAAAAGCTCCAAAACGATTGCGAAAAGGCTGATTTGCTCAAAGCAATGCTTGATGAGTATGAAGTGAGCGAAGAAAAGGCGAGTGCCGATATTGATACATTTATTCAAAAGCTAAGAGAGGCTGATGTCCTTGAATAAAGAAGTAGGTCTTGATGATGTAATGCAGATTATAGCCGAAAAGCTTGAGGCTGGAGGATCGGTTACTTTCAATCCGAAGGGAACAAGTATGCTCCCTATGCTCCGAGACGGTGACGATACGGTTGTTTTATCAAAACCGAAGGGCAGACTTCATCTTTTTGACTTGCCTTTATATAGACGAAAAGATGGCTCGTATGTATTGCACCGTGTCGTCAATTTCGGAAGTGACGGCAGTTATACTATGTGCGGTGACAATCAGTTTGCCGTTGAAAAAGGTATTACCGATGATGATGTAATCGGAGTGGTAGCAGCTTTTTACAGAAAGGGCAAGCCCTACACGGTTGACTCAATGAAGTACAGAGCATACCTTGAATTTATGTTCTATTCAAAACCGTTAAGAAAGGTTATTGCATCAACTGTGTCAAGAAGTAAAAATGCATTCTCAAAGCTTAAAACGAAAAAAGGGAAAAAATGAGGAAACATCTTAACGATAACGAAAAAATTGAATTTAAGTATCTGCTTGAGCTTGTTTCATCGTCTGTAAACGGAACAGCACCTCCGATTCCTTACGAGGGAATAAAATGGCAGTCGATAAAAATGCTTGCAAACTATTGCAGTGTTGAATCGCTTGTTGCCAATGCGGTTTTGTCGCTTGACAAAAAGTATGTTTCGCCCGAAGTATATGAAAAATTCAAGCAGAATTTGTCGGTTCAAATGCTGATTGACGGAAATCTCTCATATGAAACCGAGAAAATTCTCAAGGCTTTTGATGAAAACAAAATCAAGAATATTCCCTTAAAGGGCTATTTTATGAAAAAGGAATATCCTCGTTCCGACTTTCGTTCCGTGTCTGATGTAGATATCCTTTTTGACAGAAAACAGGCTGATTCGGTCAAAAAAGTATTTTTCAAACTCGGATACACTTTTCTGAATGAAGATGACAACCAGTATCATTTTGAAAAAAAGCCGATGATGAACATTGAAATGCATGCAACTCTTGTCCATGAAAACGAGGAATCTTATCCGTTGCTTGTTAATCAGCTTGACCGTTCAACAAAGCGTGACGGCTACAGCTATTCATATGAAATGAGCCATGAGGACTTTTATATCTATATGCTTGTTCATAACTCGAATCATTTCAGAATCGGCGGAATGGGAGCAAGAATGGTGCTTGACAGCTATGTCTTCTTGAAAAATCATCAATCTGAGCTTGATTATGACTATCTCAATGTGATGCTTGAGAAAATCGGTATTGCAAAGTATGAAAAGCGTGTTCGTGAGATTGCGTTCAACTGGTTTGCAAAGCCACAGGCTGAACTTAAATTTGACGATATCGAAGAATATATTCTGCTCAGCGGTACACTCGGCAGGGTAGATGTCGGCACGATGATAAATTCTCACAAGACAATTACCGAGAATAACAAATCAAAATTCTCATATCTTGTGTCCTCAATATTTCCACCAAAATCCGAAATGCAGTATAAGTATCCATATGTAAAAAAAACACCGTTCCTTTTACCGATTTCATGGTGTCATATGTGGGGAAAAAGGCTTTTTGTAGACAGAAATATCAATTTTAAATCGGGAATCAAAAACCGTATGTCATACACGGATGAAGATGTAAATTTGTACAAGTCCCTTTTGGATGAAATGGGTTTTGACGGTATTGGGATAAATAATTTCGGAAATTGAATATGCAAATCAACCTCCCGACAGTTTTTGCTGTCGGGATTTTTGCATAATAAAGGTAAATTTGAAAATAATATTTCAAGATATTATTTTTGAGGTGATACCTAAATGGTTAGAATTATTACCGATTCAGCCGCCGATTTTGAACATTCAGAAAGTGAAAAATTCGGAATTTCTACAATTCCGTTAGCTGTGTATATTGACGGAAAAGAATATAAGGATGATTTTTTACATTCAAAGGAACGCTTTTACAGGCTTGCAAAGCTGTCGAAAACTTTACCGAAAACCTCTCAGCCCTCGCCATATATCTACGAATGTGCTTTGAAAAAGGCGAGAGATAACGGCGAATCGGTTGTGGTGATAACTGTTTCTTCGGCATTGAGCGGTTCATATCAGAGTGCAGTTCTTGCAAGAGATTTGCTCGGATATGAGGGGTGTTATGTGATAGACAGCAAATCTGCTTCGGCAGGTCAGAAGCTTCTTGTAAACGAGGCACTTCGCTTGCGTGACAACGGGTTTACAGCAAAAGAAATTGCCGAACATCTTCTGAGGTTCAGAAGCAGAATTATGGTATATGCCTGTATTGACGATATGAAGTACCTCTATGGGGGTGGCAGACATACAAATGCCGCCGCATTACTCGGCTCAACAGGAAGAATAAAGCCCGTAATCAGCATTACGGGTTCGGGCAGTGTAGCCTTTGAGGCGAAAACAATCGGAATGCGCCACGGTATGAATCATATGCTGATGTCGCTGAAAAAGCTTGGCATAGATCAAAATTATCCGCTGTATATAATGCACACAAACGCAAAAAATCAGGCATTGTATTTATCAAAGCTCATAATATCAAAAGGAATTCCTTTTGTTGAGGGCAGTATTGTCAGCGTGGGTTCTGTTGTCGGCAGTCATATAGGAGAGGGCAGTACGGGTATTGCATTTGTCAAAAAAGAGCAAAGAAAAAGCGGACATGATTAACTGTCCGCTTCAATCATTTTATCAGGCTTTTTCGCTTTCTTTACTGTCGGGAATTTCTTTCAGTTTTCCGACAAATTCTTTGATTTTTGTATATTTGCCGTTAAGAATACACTCAAATGCAAAAGACGCAGTAGGAATCATAAGAATTATGTAAGTCAGCACATACTGCGACTTGCCTTCAAATAAGAGGTGATATCCGAACGCTCCCAGAATAACAAGAGGGAGAAGTACGGTTTCAATATTTGTCTTTCTGTTAATGAACAAGAAGTAAATTCCTGCCGCAAACGCAATGAAAAGAATCTGCATATAGAAGTTGAAGTACAGTTCAAAGAACTGTCCGATACTGCCGTCATACATTCCGTTGCCGATCCAATTAAGCTCGTTTGTATGAGACTTGACCTTGCTAACCCATATGCTTTCGTATGTCGGTTCATTCCATTGGCTGATAATTTTCTTCGAGAAGAAGTCAATCATATAGTTTGTGTTTTTACCGAAGTAATTCATTCTTGATTTTATATTGGTCCAAGCCTGTGCATTTGCGGCTTTTGCGTCAAGACCTGCGTTTTTATAATCGTTGAGGGCAATTCCGTTGTACCAACCTGGAGCCATATATGAATCGTTAATGCCCATATCAAGGTACATAGCCTGTGAAACACCGCTTGAAAGCTTCACTCCCGAACGGTTCTCATAACTCATGATAACAAGGTTGCTTGTTCCGACAACAGCAATGCAAATTGCAAGTGCAAACGCAATGCTCTGCCACTTCTTAGCCTTAATTGTGTGAATAATCAGCATAACAACAAACGCAACAAGATAAATCAGGTTGTTGTATTTTGCAAGTGTTGAAATAACAAGAAGTACGGCACACGGAATGAGGAGCAGGTACTTGTTTGTCTGAAAATACTTGATGAGGAAGTATGATGCCCAGATTGCAAAGCACATTCCGATGATGTTGCCGTAAACGAATGTGCAGAAAAGTACGGGCTGAAAACAGCCGGCAAGCAGAAGAATTGTAATAAATTCAACCGAACGCTTTTTGAAAAGAAGTCTTGTGATATTTACAATACCTATATAAGCGGCAGTTGTACACATTACATTGAATACCTGAATCGGCATCGTACTGTCCGTACCGAAAATTCTGTAAAAAATTTCGCTGATAAAAACAAAGCCGAGCTGGAACGGATAGAAGTTATAGTAAGAATATCCGCTGTAAAAATCGCTGTTGTAAAAACCGCTGTTATTGTGGAATGACGAATAGTTTCCCTTAGCCGCCTGTGACGCTGTTTCATAGATGTTGTAGCTGTCAGCCGCAGGAACAGAGGTTACCGAGAATATCCAGACAAGTCCCACAATCATAACGAATGCCGCAAGACCTATATGCATATATTTCAGATTGACCTTTGCAAAAAAGTCACAATGCTTTTTCATTTTGAATATAAAAACGGTAAACAGGGAAGTGAACAGGATGTTCAGCGCAATGTTATCCGTCTGATACAAAATTATTTCACTGCCGTAATTTGCCGAATCAAACACGCTTGTCTGCACAAAGCTCATAATTGCTATGTATGCAAATGCTATGAATACAAACAGACAAAGAATGTTTACAATAACATACTCGACTGTATTCTGCTTTTTGACAGAAGTAACCGTTTTTCCAGTCTGTTTAGGTTTATTTGAATTGTTCTTAGCTTTAGTATTACCCATATTATGTACCTGCCCGATTAAAATTCTTTCTTGACAGAACGCATAAACAGAGTTCCGAGCGCCTCTTTGATATCTGTTCCGTCGAATAAAACCTTGTATACAGACTCAACAATCGGAAGGTCAACACCGTATTCCTGACCGAGCTTGTATAACGCTTTTGATGTCATAACACCCTCGGCAAGCTTTGTGAATCTGTCTCCCTTTGCAAAGCTTTCACCGTACATTCTGTTGTGACTCCATTTTGAAAACAAGGTAGCCTCATAGTCGCCAAGATGACAAAGACCGTAAGCACTCATCTCATTGCCTCCGAGTGCCTTAATGAGTCTTGCAATCTCTCGTGTGCCTCTTGCCATTAACGCACCTTTTAGTGAGGTGTAGTTAAGTCCGTCAAGCATACCTGCGGCGATGCCGATAACATTCTTTGCGGCAGCACCGATTTCACTGCCGATAAGATCCGTTCCAAGGTAAAATCTGATAAGGTCGCTTGTGAATTCATTTACAAGCTTTTCCTTAATATCGTGATTATTGCTGTCAATAACCATACAGTTCGGAATACCTCTTACATAATCCTGGGGATGTCCCGGACCTACCCAAACTGCAACGGGTGTCTTGCTTTCGTCAACAAATTCACCGACAACCTCACTGAGCCTTTTGCCTGTAGTTGCCTCAACACCCTTCATGCAGAGGACAATTGTCTTGCCTTCAAGATTGTACTTTGAAATATCTGCAAAATACGAACGAAGATACTGCGATGAAATCGAAATTATAATAACCTCGGCTCTTTCAATCGCATATTTAAGATCCGAAGAAACCTCAATTGACTTTGGAAAGGTGAGATAGTCGTTTTTGTGTGTTTCTTTAAGCTGTATAAATTCGGGTGCGTCGGCAAGTCCGCAGCTTAAAACATTGTGACCGATTTTGTCGAGATACCAGGCAATGCAGCTGCCCCAGCGTCCGCAACCTAAAACGGAAATATTCATATTATTACTACTCCTGTTTATATATTATTTATATTTTTTATAGCTTTAATAACAATAAAAAACCCGCCCGACCGTATGATTTTTGCAATAACCTGCCTACTTGAGTGACAGGTGGGTGCCCGCCCTTGAACTTCAGGCTCCCTTCTTCCGAGAAAACGGGAGGTCTGCACACCGTTCAATGGAGCTAAGCTCCCGATTTAAATGTTGTAGGGTTATTTTAAAATCATTCGCGTATCGGGCAGGAATTCAAACTTATTAATCTTTAAGTCCTGCAATACTATTTATATGCAGAAAAATGAACTGTTAGTCATCTTCATCATAAAATTCTTCATTGTAACGCTCTTCAAAAACAGCGGCAATTCTGTCGAGCTTGTCATCATCCTCAATTTCGGCAAGCTCTTCTTCGCCGTCAATTTCGGTAACTTCAAAAATATAATATTCTCCCGAATCATTTACAGCATCCTCGGGATTTTCAAAGAACGGGTAGAGTACATAAAACTTACCCTCATCGTTTTCAATGATATCAAGAATTTCAAATTCTATTTCTTTACCGTCATCACCGATAAGGGTAATGAGGTCGGGCGTATATTCGTTAGCCATTCCAGAACCTCCGGTTTTTAAGAAATTTGGGTTTGCTTTTTTCACCGTAATTATTTTACAATTTTTTGAGCGTTTAGTCAAGATGTTTAACACTTTTGGTTGAAATAATTAAAAAGTATTAAAAAATTTGAAAAAGTGATAAAAAAGTGTTGACAATGACTAAAAGGTATGGTATAGTATAAACACGATAAATCATATATCAATATTAATTAACTAACAACTTCCTTTCTATGTGCTTGATTACTCCATAAAATTACCTAAAAACCGACGGCTGCATACCGTCGGTTTTTACGTTGTGTTAAATTTTCTTTTATTGTAAACTTTTTGTAAGACAAATAGCCTTGAAAAATGATTTTAAAAGATATATAATGCTTTTGATAATGGATTAGTGTGGGAAAATAAGGAAAAATCAACTTTTATCGCATAAATCCGTTCCGCCGTATGTTCAATATACACACAGAATGGAGTTTTTTATTTAATGAAATCATTTCAAAAGCTTCCGCCGCAGTTTCAGTGTGCCGAAGTAAAAGAATACTATGACATTCTCTGCAAAAAACAGGGAAGTTTTGTTTTAAAGCGAATTCTTGATATTTTTGCTTCTGTTATTCTTCTTGCGTTTCTCATCATTCCGATTGCAATTATTGCGATTTTAGTTAAAACCGACTCAAAAGGTCCTGTGTTTTACAGACAGGAAAGGGTTACAACCTACGGAAAGAAGTTCAGAATTCTTAAATTCCGTACAATGGTAACGGGAGCTGACAGGCTCGGAACACTTGTCACAACCGACAGCGACTCCCGAGTTACAAAAACAGGAAGAATTTTGCGAAAATATCGTCTTGATGAGCTGCCGCAGATTTTCAATGTTCTTTCGGGCAGTATGTCAATAGTCGGAACCCGTCCGGAGGTTCAGCATTATGTAGATATGTACGAACCCGAATATCTTGCAACACTTCTTATGCCTGCCGGAATAACCTCGTTGGCATCAATTATGTATAAGGACGAAGAAAAGCTGTTGAAAGGCGAGATAGATGTTGACAGGGTTTATGTTGAAAAAATTCTTCCCGAAAAAATGAAGTTCAATCTTTCATATGTCAAAAATTTCAGCTTTGGTTCCGATATAAAGCTGATGTTCAAAACCGTAAAAGAAGTTTTCAGCTGATTTCGTTTTGATTGGAGTATTCAGATGACCGATTTTAAACAAAAGCTCAGAGGATTTTTTTCCGATTCGTCGCTTTTTAGAAGAATCTACATTATAGATTTGTTTTTTACAAACATTGCGTTTCTCCAGATTCCTGCGTATGTACTTCTTGTTTTTCTCTTTATATGGGGTGTATGCCTTTCGGTATATAATCAAAGACATAATAATACTTTTTTTAAACTGCGCTTCGGAATATGGATCGGAGCATTTCTTGCCGTAACGGTATTGTCGATGCTCATCAATTTTTCACAGACATTTCTTTTCAGCCTTCTTATGCTTCTGCACGTTGTAATGTGTTTTTTTCTTTTTTACGGAATGCACACAGAGCCTGAATTTGATTACAGAATAGAGCTTTATCACATTGCAAAATTCATAATATACGCAACCACGGTAATGAACATAATCGGCATAACCTGCCTTATGTTCGGCTTTAAATTTGAATGGTACTGGATTAAATTTACCGTTTACGAAAACAGGTTCACCGGTTGTTATGTCAACCCGAATCTCCTCGGCTTCATAGCTGTGGTGTCGATTTTCTGTTGCCATATACTTTCAAAAGGGCATTTTATGCGCAGAATTGCCGAAAAAATTCCTGAACCCGGCATCAGTAAGATATGGATTGTAGCCTGTATTGCCACAAATGCGTTTTCGCTCATTCTGTGCGATTCAAACGCCTCACTTGTGCTTGCTCTCGGATATGCAATTGTTTATATAGTTTATATGTTCTTTGCCGACAAGGCGGGACTTTCACTTTCAAAAATTATTTTGAAAATTACAGCGCTGTTTCTTGTGGGAGTTTTCCTTACAGGCTCTGCCTTGATGTTCAGAACAATTTGTCAGGAAGGCTTTTCCGTTGTTGTATCAAAGACAACCTCTGTTGTCGATTTGCTTTTAGGCAAAACCGAAAGCAAACTTGTGCAGGAAGAACTGACTCCCGAACAGAGAGAACAGCTTGAAAAGGATAAAATCACCTTTTCACACGAAAACAAAAACATTGACAGCGGAAGAAAGAAGCTTTGGCTTGAATCAATCAATCTTTTCAAACTGTCGCCGATTATCGGAATTTCCAACGGAAATATTGTTCTCTACAGTGCCGAATATTCAAACGGTGCTTTGGAATATTCGTATCACAAAAGTGATTTGCATAACGGTTTTCTTACAATTCTTGTTTCAACGGGTGTAATCGGTTTTGTTCTTTTCGGAATTTTTGGTTTTCGATTTGCAAAACACTCCGCACAGCACCTGTTTTTGCAGAAAAAAACATATCGTGACGATGTTTATCCCTGTCTGTTTGCTTTTCTTTTCGCATATTTGATTTTTGCCTGCTTTGAAAAGGCATTGCTTTATGACATATCGTTTATGGTGGTGTGGTTCTGGCTGATTATGGGATATATGAGTTGCTACATCACAAAGTTTGAACCGACGCTTGAAAGTCAGTATCTTTTTCACGGAAAAAGACTCAGACGGGTAACAAGAACAATGCTCTGATGCTTGTATAATCGGAAAATTTGATGTATAATAACCGTAGGAGCGTTTTGTTTCTGCGGTTATTATTTTGTGAGGTATAATTTTATGAAATACGGTTTCATCAAGGTTGCATCCGCAACACCGAAAATCAGGGTTGCAGACTGTAAAACCAACACAATAAATATTATTGAACAGATTAAAGAGGCACACAAAAACGGTGCGTCACTGGTTGTGTTTCCCGAGCTTTGCGTAACGGGCTACACCTGTTCCGATTTGTTTTATCAGCGTGTTTTGCTTAATGCGGCTGAAAAATCAGTTGAGAAAATTCTTAAAGAAACAGCAGACCTTGATATAATCTCAATTACAGGAGTTCCCGTCGCAATTGAATCGGCACTCTATAATTGTGCCGCAGTAATTTATAAGGGCGATATTCTCGGCATTGTACCTAAGGTCAATATCCCTAACTACAGCGAATTTTACGAGGTTCGTCACTACACAAGCGGTAAGAACCTCTATGATGAAATTTCATATGCAGGCGTCGAAACCATAATTTCAGACAATCTTGTGTTCTGTTGTGACAAAATGCGTGATTTCAGCTTCGGTGTTGAAGTTTGCGAGGATTTGTGGGTTGCCGCATCTCCGTCTGTTGAACACGCAAAACACGGTGCAACTATAATCTGCAACCCGTCAACATCGGATGATGTAATAGGCAAGGCACAGTATCGCCGTGACCTTGTAAAAATGCAGAGCGGTAAGCTTTGTTGTGCATATATTTACAGCGATTCGGGCTTTGGCGAAAGCACAACGGATATGGTATTTTCTGGACAGAACATAATTTCCGAAAACGCATCTCTGCTTGCAGAAAGCAAGCGCTTTACAACAGGCATTATCTATGCCGATATTGATGTTCAAAAGCTTTCGGCTGAACGCAGAAAGACAAATACTTTTACAAAAAGTGATGACAATAACTTTACCTCGGTATATTTTGATATGCCGTTAAAACATACCAAACTTACAAGAGAGTTCTCTCAGACTCCGTTCATTCCGTCAAACAAATCAGATCTTGATGCCCGTTGTGAGGAGATTATAACAATGCAGGCAACAGGTCTTGCAACAAGACTTGCTCACACGGGAATTCAAAATGCGGTTTTAGGACTTTCAGGAGGTCTTGACAGTACGCTTGCTCTCATCGTCTGCGTTCATGCTTTTGATATGCTCGGTATTGACAGAAAAAATATTCATACTGTAACAATGCCGTGTTTCGGCACGACAAAGCGTACAAAATCAAACGCACAACTTTTGGCTGAGGCTTACGGAGTGTCTTTTGAAGATATCAACATTACAAAAGCTGTTCGTCAGCATTTTGCAGATATCAACCACGATGAAAACGTTACAAATATAACCTACGAAAACTCACAGGCGAGAGAAAGAACACAGATTCTCATGGATCTTTCAAACAAATATAACGGTCTTGTTATCGGCACAGGCGACCTTTCTGAGCTTGCTCTCGGCTGGGCAACCTACAACGGTGACCATATGAGTATGTATGCCGTAAATGTGTCAATTCCGAAAACCCTTGTTCGCTATCTCACTGCCTATGAGGCACAGCACAGCGAAGGAGTTCTCAAAACCGTTCTTCTTGATGTTCTCGACACACCTGTAAGTCCCGAGCTTCTTCCGCCCGATAAAAACGGCGAAATTGCACAGAAAACCGAAGATGTGGTTGGTCCTTATGAGCTCCACGACTTTTTCTTATATTATTTGGTAAGATTTGGCTTTGAACCGAATAAAATATACTACCTTGCAAAGAAATCATTTGCAGGAAAATACGATAATGCCACAATCAAAAAATGGCTCACAACCTTTGTCAGAAGATTCTTTACTCAGCAGTTCAAGCGTTCATGTCTGCCTGACGGACCGAAGGTTGGTTCTGTAACACTTTCGCCTCGTTCAGACTGGAGAATGCCGAGTGATGCGTGTGTAAATCTTTGGCTTGAAAATCTTGAAGAAGACTAAGAAATAAAATTTTGACGGTGATTTTATGAAATTGTTTATTACACGAGATGTATCTCCGTCCGATGTTTGTTTTCTGATTCGTGATGAATTGGGCAGGGATAAATATACTGCTGTTATGAAACGCAGAAAGAGAAGTATGCGTGGTGTTGTCAACAACATTGTAAGGCTTAATATTCTTGATGAGAATAAAAACCTTGTTGCAAGACTTCGACAGTTGCCTGTTGCAGGAGTAAATTCATTTACTCTAAAAACAGACAAAACAGCGGCAACCCTCGTGGTGCTTATGACCAACAATATGGTTCAATGCAGATTCTACGGCAATAATTGGAGAATTCTCGGTGATGTAATTTCAAAAAATTTCAGCATTGTTGATGTTGACAACGCACAGATATGCAATCACATCAAGCACCCTTTAGAATGCGAACTTGAAATTGCCGATGCGCAAAACGAATTGATATGTTTGATGACCGCCTTATGCGTCAATATGATAAATACAGTTGACAAGCGAGAGGTACAGGTTGTATAATCTATGTGCAGACAGTTCCCACCGCTAAAACTATGTGAACTGCCACAGAGCAAGCAAATAACAGTGCAAACAGCGCAGGTAAATATTAAAAATTGAAATTGTCAAAGCGACATCCTTTGATGTCGCTTTTTGCAAATTCAGCTTGCAACGCAAAATTTTGCGTTTAATATATTCTCAGGGAGGAATAAATATGGACAAATTATTAAAGCTTTTAAGTGAAAATTCCGGTTTTACAACAGCGGAAATAGCGGCAATGCTCGGCGAGCCTGAGGATTACATTAAGGCGCAGATTAAGGAATACGAAAATTCGGGGGTAATCAAGGGCTATCAGGCAGTCGTAAACTGGGATATGGTTGACGACAGCTATGTTGAGGCTTTAATCGAACTTCAGGTAACTCCCAAAAAGGAAACAGGCTTTGACGAAATGGCAGAACTCTGCATGGGTTTTGAAGAGGTTGAATCTCTCTATCTTATGGCAGGTACATATGACTTTGCTCTCATTGTAAGAGGCGAGTCGATGCAGGATATCGCAATGTTTGTTGCCAAAAAGCTTTCTACAATTGACGGTGTGCTTTCTACGGGTACACACTTTATTATGCGTCGTTACAAGGACAGAGGAGCGTGCCTCTTCAGCGATGAAGAGAAGCGTGACGGGAGGCATTTAATTCTGTGATAGATTACAATAATTTTATTAATAAAAAGATTTCAACGGTAAAACCTTCGGGTATCCGTAAGTTTTTTGATATAGCTAACGAAATGGACGATGTCATTTCTCTGAGTATCGGCGAACCCGATTTTCAGACACCGTGGCACATCCGTGAAGAGGGCATTAACAGTCTGAAAAAAGGTAAGACATGGTATTCCCCGAACAGAGGCTTTGCCGAACTTCGTGAAGAAATTGCAGCTTACTACAAAAGAAGATTCGGTATTGAGTATGATGCCAAAAAGCAGACGCTTGTAACTGTCGGCGGCAGCGAAGCAATTGACCTTGTTTTCAGGACATTGCTTGATCCTGGTGATGAGGTTATCATTCCCGAACCTTCATTTGTTTGTTACGAACCGCTTACTGTGATGGCAGACGGCGTGCCTGTTATTATCAACACAAAAAACGAAGATAATTTCAGACTTAAAGCGTCAGACCTTCGTGCCGCAATTACTCCAAAGACAAAACTTCTTGTACTTCCGTTCCCGAACAACCCAACCGGTGCAATTATGGAAAGGGAAGATCTTGAAGAAATTGCAGAGGTAATTAAGGAACACAACATTTTTATTCTTTCGGACGAAATTTATTGTGAGCTTACATACGGCAATAAGAACCATGTTTCAATTGCTGAAATCGACGGTATGTATGAGCGCACCATTGTTGTAAACGGCTTTTCAAAATCATATGCCATGACAGGTTGGCGACTTGGTTATGCACTCGGTCCTGTTCCTGTTATTGCTCAGATGACAAAGCTCCACCAGTACGGAATTATGTCTGCTCCTACAACCGCACAATATGCCGCTATTGAGGCTCTGCGCAACGGTGACAGGGATGTAGAGATGATGCGTGGCGAGTATGATATGAGGAGAAGGCTTGTTGTGGACAGCTTTAACGCAATGGGACTCACCTGCTTTGAACCTTTGGGTGCATTCTATGTGTTCCCGTGTATCAAAAGCACAGGCCTTACAAGTGAGGAATTCTGTACAAGACTTATTGTGGACAAGCATGTTGCCGTTGTTCCGGGTACTGCGTTCGGTGAATCGGGCGAAGGCTTTGTCCGTGTGTCATATTCATATTCTATCAAGCATCTTAAAATTGCGCTTGAAAGAATCAAAGAGTTTCTTGATGAACTGAAAAAGGGTTAAAATATGGAAGTAAAAGTTCTTGCTCCTGCAAAAATAAATCTTTCTCTCGATGTTCTTTCAAAGAGAGCAGACGGTTATCACAATATTTCAACTGTTATGCAGGCCGTTGATTTGTATGATACAATCACAATCACAGACAATGAAAGCGGCACGGTGACAATTTCATGTAACTGTGAGGGCGTGCCGTGCGACGATTCAAACATTTGTGCAAAGGCGGCTTACAAGTTCTTTGATTATTGCAAAACGGATGTTAAGGGCATTCATATCGACATTGACAAGAAAATTCCCACACAGGCAGGTCTTGCCGGCGGAAGCAGTGACGGTGCGGCTGTTATTTTAGGCTTGAACAATATGTTCGGAACAATGCTCAAGCCGGCAGAGATGAGAGAAATCGGTGAAAAAGTAGGTGCGGATGTGCCTTTCTGCCTTGAGGGCGGAACAAAGCTTTGCACGGGAATAGGCACTGCAATCAAAAAAGTTGCCTCTTTTCGTTGTGACAGCATTGTAATCTGCAAACCCGACACAGTCAGCGTGTCTACTGCCGATGCGTACAAAAAGGTTGACGCACTCAATCCTCACGCCTGCTATACCGATGAAATGGTAAAGGCACTGTTCAGCAGAGATATGTTTATGATTTCAACAACAATCTTCAATGACTTTGAACTTGCTCTGCAAATTCCGGAAGTTAATGAAATCAAGGGTATTATGCTCAAGTCAAAGGCAAGGGGAGCAGGTATGAGCGGTTCGGGTTCAGCCGTGTTCGGTGTGTTCACTTCATCACGCAGAGCCAAGAAGTGCTATGACAAGCTTTGTGAAAGCTACAAAGAAGTTTTTCTCTGCAAGCCCGTTTCAGACGGTTGCAAGGTGCTTTGATAAAATTTAATAATTCTGATTAAAATTACAATAACCTGTCCATACTTATTTCAAGAGAGGACAGGTTATTTTTATGAAAACAAATAAATCAATACTTTTAATCAAATCAGCAATAATTGCATTCGTACTTACAACACTCTATTCGGTAATTCCGTTTCAGGCGGTGTGTGCTGAAATCCCTAACAATGTTTTTCGTTTTCACATACTTGCAAATTCAGACACGGAAGAAGATCAGACTCTGAAGCTCAAGGTGCGTGACAAGGTTCTTGAAAGGACAAAAATTCTTTTTGATACGGCAAATTCAAAGTCGGATGCCGAAGAATTTGTAAAAGCAAACCTTGAAACTATAGAAGAAATTGCACAAAATGAGGTGTACAAAAACGGCTATAACTATCCTGTAAAAGCTGAAATTGTCAATATGCACTTTGATACCCGCCATTATGAAAGCTACACTCTGCCTGCCGGAATGTACGACGCACTTCGCATAACAATCGGCAATGCAAAAGGTCATAATTGGTGGTGCGTAATGTACCCGTCAATCTGCATTTCAACGGCAGATGAGGGAAAAGACAGGGCAAAAGATGTTCTTTCGGATGATGAATACAGCTTAGTAACCGATGATAAGGTGGAATATAAATTTTTCATAGTAGAACTTTTTCAGAAAATTTTTGTTTGATAACTGCAAAGTTCTTTAAATAACCCACAGAATATGTTATTATTTGTACAGATATTTAAAATAAAATTACTTTGTTGTAAATTAAATTTATGGAAGTGATGAAATGTTGAGATTTATTCTCGGAAAAAGCGGCAGCGGAAAAAGTACCGAGACTTTGAAGATTGCAGGCGAACTTGCCGACAGCAATCTTCCCGTAATGCTGATTGTGCCTGACCAGAGCACATTTGAATGTGAAAAGACTCTGCTTGATGTGTTCGGTGCAAAAAAAGCCGAGAAAGTTCTTGTATTCGGTTTTTCAAGACTTTGCAAATATGTTTTTGAGTTGACGGGAAATTCAGCCGATAATGTTATTGACGAGGGTACAAGAGCCGTCGTAATGAGCCTTGCGCTTGAAGAACTTACCGAAAAACTCCGTCTGCTTTCATCAAAGGGCAACAAAAGCCTTGTTGATGTTATGCTGCAGACTGTTTCCGATTTGAAGAAAAGTTCGGTTACAAGCGATGAACTCAGAAGTGTGTCAATGCTTGTTGACGATGAAACCTTAAAGACAAAACTTAACGAAACCGCCCTCATAAGCGATACATTCGACGCTCTTGTCAGCCAAAGCTATATTGATCCTATGGATGATTTGACAAGGCTTAATGATATTCTCTTAAAGAATAATGTTCTCAGGGATTATACGATAATCTTTGACGGATTTTCAGGCTTTACAATGCAACAGCTCAAGGTGGTACGAAGCCTTATTCGTGACTGTACCGCTACATATTTTACCCTTACTCTTGATCCCCTTACGGACGGTTCTGAGGAGGTTTTTGCAACCTCACAACAGACATATAAAATTCTCAAGGAATATGCAAAGCGTGACGGAGTTGATATTAAAGCTCCGATAAAGCTTACCGATTTGCACCGCTTTAAAAATGATAACCTTGCTTTGTTTGAACAGAATATTTTCAGACCGCACATTGAACCGCTTGAAATTGTTCCTGAAAATATCTGCGTTTATAATGCCGTTGATATGTATGACGAGTGCGAATATGTTGCCGGTAAAATCAAGCACCTTGTTATAGAAAAAGGTTATCTCTACTCCGACATTTCCGTAATTTGTCACGATACAGAACCGTACAGAGGTGTTTTGTCCGAAATTCTTGAAAAATACGAAATTCCGTATTTCAGCGATGAACACGCAGATATTGATGTAAAACCCGTAATAAGGCTTGTAAACTCAATTTTCAGATGCCTTATTTACGATTTTGACAGAGAAGATGTGCTTGCACTTTTGAAATCGGGTTTAACTGAATTTTCTGTTGAAGAAATAAGCCTTTTTGAAAACTACCTTTTTGTATGGAATGTTTCAGGTTCGGCTTTTAAAAATAAATTTGTTCAGAATCCAAAGGGCTATTCTGACAGGTTTTCGGATTATGACAGAGAGGTTCTTGCAAAGGTTGAAAATCTGCGTGAATCAGTTATTGAACCGTTACTCCTTTTCAAAGAAAATGCAAAGGATAAAAACGGACTTGAAATTTCAAAGCTGTTCTATGCCCTTCTTGAAGAACTTAAAGTTCCCGATGCGTTACGCAGAATGTATGCGGAATTTGAACGCTCATACGATAAATCGGTGGGTGCGGAGCAGATAAGAGTTTGGAATATGTTTATGGCTGTTCTTGACAAAACCGCCGCTGTAATCGGTACAAAAGCAATGACTGTAAAGCGTTATTACGAGCTTTTGAGCTTACAGATTAACGCAATGCAATTGTCCGATATTCCGAGAACAATAGATTGCGTAACGATAACAACCGCTCAAAGGGTACGAATTTCTAAGCAGAAAGCGTCATTTCTCATTGGCTGTGTTGACGGAATTTTCCCGGCAATACCGCATACATCAGGCATATTCTCACCGTTTGAGTTAAAGATGCTTGCAATGAACGAAATTGAACTCGGTGACGATTTTGCCGCACACAATAACCTTGAAACATTTATGGCATATTCCTGTATGACCTCTGCAAGTGAGTTTCTTTCCGTATCATTTTATTCATCGGACATAACGGGAACAACCTATCAGCCGTCCGAAATTGTCCTGCAATGTAAAAAGGTATTTAAAAATATCATTGCATATGACAAATTTGATTTTGACGGTAAAAAAGAAAGTATGTACGCACTCCGCCCTGCTTTTGATACAGTTGCCGATATGATTGGAAAAGGCAAAAAAGTGCCCGAATCATTGCTTGAAATTTTTGCACAAAATCCCGAATATTCTGCAAAGCTTGATTCGCTCATAAATGCAAAGGACAAAGTTCCTTTTAAGATATTTGACAAGAAAAATGCCGAAAAGCTTTTTGGTAAAAATCTCAATATTTCAGCTTCACAGCTTGAAAAATTCAATCTCTGCAGATTTTCCTATTTTTGTAATTACGGCTTGAATGTTCGGGAAAGACAAAGAGCAGAAATCAACCCCATGCAGTACGGAACAATTGTTCATTATATACTTGAACGCTTTTTCGGCGAATATACTAAAGAAGAGTATTTATCGCTTGAAGAAGATAAATTCCAAAAAATTGTCTGTGCATATCTTGCGGAATATGCAGTTAAATATTTTGGCGAAGAACAGCTTGAGTCAAATTCATTCACATACCGCCTAAAGACAATTCTTGATAATGTGATGTATCTGATGAAACATATTATGGAGGAACTTTCCCAGAGTGAATTTTTTGTTGCCGATTGTGAACTTAAAATTGGCGAGGATATTCCGTCATATACAATCGTACTGCCCGACGGTCACAAAATTGCAGTCTGCGGAAGTGTTGACAGAGTAGATATTATGCAGAGAGCCGATATAACATATTTGCGTATTATTGATTATAAAACAGGCACAAAACAGTTTAAGCTTTCCGATATTCTCTACGGAATCAATCTTCAGATGCTTTTGTATCTCCATTCAATCGAGGCTTCTGGCGGTGACAAATACGGAGAAATTGTACCTGCCGGGATTTTGTATATGCCTGCAACCGTTCCGTATATTTCGTCAGACAGTCTGAAATCAATTGACAAGCTGCCCGATGAACTTAATAAAAAGCTCAAGATGAACGGACTTTTGCTCAAAGATACAGAAATAATTCACGGAATGGATAAGACAGACGTCGCAACATACATTCCTGTAAAAATTAAAGCGGGCGAACCTGTTTCTTCAACAAGCCTTGCAACACTTGCAGAATTCGGAAAAATCTTTAAAAAGGTTGATATGCTCATCGCTGAAATGGGCAAAAATATCTATAATGGAAACATTGAGGCGAAACCGCTCAAAGGCGGTCACGATTCATGCGAATACTGCCCTTACGACAGCGTATGTGCCTACAGACAGAGTAATCCGATAACTTGTTTTTCTGTCGATAACAAGACCGTTATCGAAGAAATTACAAACGAAATTAACGGAAAGGAGGAAGAGTAATGTCAAGAAATTGGACTCCGCAACAGAAGAATGCAATCTATGCAACAGACGGTTCTGTGCTTGTATCGGCTGCCGCCGGTTCGGGCAAAACTGCCGTGCTTGTAGAGCGGGTAATAAAGCTTATTACACGGGAGAAAAATCCCCTTGATGTTGACCACCTTCTTATCGTAACATTCACAAGGGCGGCGGCTGCCGAAATGCGAGAAAGAATACAGGCGGCAGTCAACAAACTTCTTGAAGATGATCCGTATAACGCTCATTTGCTTGCACAGCGACAGCTTTTGTACAGTGCAAATATTTCTACAATAGACAGCTTTTGTGGAGATGTTGTCCGTGAATATTTTCATACGCTCGATGTTGCAAGAGATTTTCGTATTGCCGATGAGGGTGAGCTTGAAATTCTCAGACAAGAGGCACTTGATAATACATTTGAAAGCTTTTATGACAGCGAAGATGACTGCTTTTATTCTTTGCTTGATCTTTTTAAAGGAAAACAGGGCGACCAAAAACTGCGTGAAACAGTCCTTAAAATATCCGAGTTTCTTACAACTCAGCCGTTCCCCGATAAATGGCTTGATGATATGCTCGAAAACTATTCTGAAACCGATATTGAAAAAACTGTGTGGGGCAAAATTATAATCGACTATGCTCTAAGTGCCGTGCTTCACGGAATCAATCTGACTGAAAATTCTATTCTTCGATTAAAAGATGACGAAAAACTTCAGGATGCAGTCGAACCCCTGCTTGTCGGTGATTTGGCATATTTTACCAATCTCCAATTGAAATTTGTTTCTTCATCATGGGATGAAATCAGACAGGCAATATTTTCTTTTGAAACAGGAAGAATGAAAAGTCCGAAAGGATATAAGGATAATCCGATTAAAATTTCTATTTCATCTAACAGAGATGAGGTCAAAGAAACGGTGAAGAAACTCCAATCATTGTTTTTTTGGAGTGAGGAAGATGCAAGGCTTGAATTGTCGCAGCTTCATAGGTTCATATCTACCTTGTTTACACTTGTTCGTGCATATGACAAAAAGCTTTCCAAACTCAAAGCGAAGAAAAATATTCTATCGTTTGCCGATATTGAATCGCTTACTGTAAAACTTCTTGCAAAGCCCGATGATGATAACGGCTATACTAAAACTGTTCAGGCTCAGGAGATTTCAAACAGATTTGATGCTGTTATGGTTGACGAATTTCAAGATGTAAATGATGTTCAAGACCTTATCTTCAAGTCAGTAAGCAATGATGAAAGCAATCTTTTTGTGGTTGGCGATGTAAAGCAGAGCATCTATGGATTTCGTCAGGCAAAGCCCGAAATTTTTATTGAACGCAAAAATGAATATAAACGATTCAATGAAGAGAATCCCGAATATCCTGCAACTATAATTCTTGACAGAAATTTCCGCAGTCGTTTTGAGGTGTGTGATGCGGTCAATTTTATTTTTGAAAGAATAATGACCAAGGAATCCGCAAAAATGGAATATAATTCCGATGAAAGGCTGGTAAACGGTGCTGAGTTTCCAAAGTCTGATGATTGCAATTTTGAAATTTCATTGATTGAATCCGAAAACTCAGACCTTGAAAAAGAAGAGATTGAGGCAAAGTACATAGCGGATAAAATTCACGATATGATTAATTCGGGCTTTAAAGTTAAGGACGGAGATATAATGCGTGAAGCCCGTTACGGCGACTTTGCAATAATCCTTCGCAGTCCAAGCGGAAAGGCCGCAACTTATGTCAACACTCTGAACAACAGCGGTATTCCTGCCTACAGCGAGAATAAGTCAAGCTTTTTTGATGCAGTTGAAATCAAAATTATGCTCAACCTTCTGCGTGTAATTGACAACCCCGGGATTGATATTCCGCTTTTGTCGGTTTTGTGCAGTCCTATGTATGCGTTCACTCCCGATGAGCTTGCCGAAATGCGTTGTGAAAGCAGAAAATCTTCGCTTTACTCTTCTGTCTGCGAATATGCGAAAACAAACGATAAGGCAAGAAAATTTGTTGATGAACTTAAAATTCTGCGTGATTGTGCCTGTACAAATTCCGTTGACGCTCTCATTTCAAAGGCGTGTGAAATGACAGGATTTATGTCTATTTCGCTTGCAGTCAGCGGTAATGATTCGGCACTTAAAAACCTGGAGCTGTTGCGTGAATATGCAAGAAGCTTTGAGAGCAACGGATACAAAACGCTTTCTGATTTTATTTCATATACCGACAAGCTTATTGCCAATAAGACAAACCTTGACGCATCATCACAAAATGAGGGCGACTCTGCAAATGCCGTGAGAATTCTCAGTATCCATGCGTCAAAAGGACTTGAATTTCCGGTTTGCTTTATTGCCGACATAACCCACCAATTCAATAAAACCGACCTTAGAAACGATATTCTTCTCGACAGCAAGGCAGGACTCGGCATCAAGACTCAGAGCAATGGTGTTGTTTATAACACCTTCCCACGCCTTGCAACAGGCCTTAAAATTGAAGAAAACCTTATTGCCGAGGAAATGCGTGTGCTTTATGTTGCACTCACAAGAGCAAAGGAAAAGCTTATCTGTGTCGGTGCAGTAAAAAAGTGCAGTGATTATCTTGAAAGGCTGTATTCAAAGCTCGTGTCCGAAAGTGTAATTGAACCCTATACTGTCACAAGCTGTCAAAGCTATTGCGACTGGCTCTGCCTTTGTGCATTAGTTCACCCGTCACTCAATAATCTGCGTAACGATATTATGCCGGGTTCAAAGGTAATCCCGCACAACGGAGAATCAGATTGGAAATTGCAGATTATCGTTGATGAAAAAATGATTGATAAGGATAATGTCTTTGAGGACGATATTACTTCAACAAATCTGTTACAGGTTGCCGATGTATCCGATGATACTTTTGATTATGCAAAACTTTTGAAAAAGAATCTTGATTTCAAATACAGAAACAGAGATATTCTTTCACTCCCGCAAAAGGTCAGTGCATCCGATATTGCACATAGTCAGAACGGTGATTATTTTGAAAAGATTCTTTCAAAGCCGTTATTCATAGCTGAACAAAATTCCGCTCCTGTTGCAAGAGGCACTGCTCACCACAAGTTTTTGCAATACTGCAATTTTGAACAGGCAAGAGCAAGTCTTGATACTGAAATTGACCGTCTTTTAAATGACGGAAAACTTACACAGGAACAGGTTGATATGATTGACAGAAAAACACTTAATGAATTTCTTTCAACCAAACTAATTGACCGTATAATTGCATCACAGCTTGTAATGCGTGAAAAACGATTTACCGCAAGGCTTAAACCGTCGGAAGTATTTGATGAATATAAAGGTGTAAAAACCGATGCAACAGTAATAATTCAGGGTGCGGTTGACCTTGCGTTTGTTGAGGACGGAAAGCTTGTTATTGTCGATTACAAAACCGACAGGGTAAAAGATATAACAAAACTTGCAGGACTTTACAAGAAGCAACTTTATTTGTACAAATCGGCGATGGAGCAGTCCGAAGAACTTACCGTTAAAGAATGTATTCTTTGCAGTATCCACCTCGGCACATACATTACCGTATAAAAAGAAAACCGTCCGTGAATTCTGCGGACGGTTTAATCATATTCAGTTTATATCGGTTGCTTCTGCATCAATCATTCTTTGATTGCGGTCGTATTCTTTGTGATAACGGCTGAGCAGAATAATAAGTGAAAATCCCGAAACACCTTCATAAATAAGCGCAATTCCGAGTGCAATCATAAGCAATGCACCAAAAATGTTTGTAAAGAAAATTGTTGTAAGACTGAACATAATCATTACAATTGCTATAATAAACGGAATCCACCATTTTCTCATACCGAGCGATCTCAGCGTGAGCGAATGTTTCATATCCATAATGCTGTCAACAATAATGATAATGCCAATCGGAATATTGATTATTGCCGCAATTGAAGTGGGTGAAAACAAAGCAAATATACCGAATCCGGTTGAAATAACGCCTATTACAAGTTCAAAGTACATTCCGCCTTCTCTGTCAACAAAGAAAGAAATTATGTTGAACAGTCCGTAAACAGTCATTGCACCGCCGAGTGCATAGCACAAAACATCAAGCACCTTTTGCGGAAAGACAACCGTTACAATTCCGAGTACGATATAGGCGAGAGAGGTCATCATCATAGTAGCCGCCGGATTTTTCTTTTTCTTATGTTCACTCATTTAATACACCTCAGTCTATTCTCTTGTCGCAGTAACCGCACATTACCATACCAAGCTTTTCGTAGCTGAGGTTCGGAAGATATGGCTCCTGCTGTGTGATACATTTCGGATTGTTGCAGTGATGATTCGATACAACAAACGGTCTGTTTTCAACAAAGAACTCATCATCCTGCAAAAGCAGAAGAATAAGTGCCATTCTGCCGTACATACCGTACTGAGCCTGTTTGAAATACAACGCTCTCGGGTCATCGTCAATGTCAACCGTAATTTCGTTTACTCTCGGCAACGGATGAAGAATAATCATATCTTCTCTTGCTTTGTCAAGCTTTTCTTTGTCGAGAACAAAAACATTTTTCTGCGCCTGATAATCTTCTTCGCTTGCAAATCTCTCACGCTGAATCCTTGTCATATAAAGAACATCAAGGTCTGTGATTGCATCTGCAAGGCTATGAGAAATTTCATACTTACAGCCGTTCTTTTCAAGAATATCAATAACATAAAGCGGAACGCTGAGTTCCTTTGTTGAGATAAGTACAAAGCTGTTGTTCGGATATTTTGCAAGTGTCTTGATAAGCGAATGAACTGTTCTGCCGTTGAGAAGGTCACCGCATACACCTACTCTGAGGTTATCAAGTCTGCCTTTTTCACAGCTGAGAGTGATAATGTCGGCAAGCGTCTGAGTTGGATGAAGGTGACCGCCGTCACCGCAGTTGATAACGGGAACACCTGCATAGAGAGATGCCGCAGCGGCAGTACCCTCAACAGGATGACGCATTGCGATAATATCGGCATATTCGCCGACAATTGTAATTGTATCTTTAAGGCTTTCGCCCTTTGAAACGGATGAATTCATCGGGTTGTCAAAACCGATTGTTCTTCCGCCGAGTTTAAGCATGGCCGTCTGGAATGACATCTGTGTTCTTGTACTCGGTTCATAAAATAAAGTAGCAAGAATTTTGCCGTCACAGGCGTGTCGATAGTCGGCGGGACTCTGCATAATCTTTTTAGCTTTTCTGATAATTTTGTCAATCTGCTCGGTAGACATAACCGATAAATCAATCAAATTTTTGTCAAACATAAATAACACAGCTTTCTGCAATTTTTTCTATTTTATCAAAATTTTCTGTATTTATATATACTTAAAAGAAAAATGGGAATAAAGAATAAAAGAATTTTACTCATTCCCGCATTAATTTTATAAGGTATGAAATAAGGTATGAAAAATATTAAATTGTGCGTCAAAATGATGTGCTTAAACAAAAAGCATTTTGAAAATACGGTATAAGAAATTCACCGTAAACCGGCAAAGTCGATTAAAACATTCGTACAAAGTATTTTTGTTGACAAAAAATGCATTAATGTGGTATCATATTAATAGTTATATCAAAGTGCAGATGCGTTTTTTGCTGCGTAATTCTGCTGTTAAAAAAATAAATTTGACTGCATTTTGTAAAGTGAAGTCTGATTTGTGTTTTGAAAGGATTGTCTTACTATGGTTACAGCTATGTTATTTGCAGGCGGTATCGGTGCAAGAATGAAATATTCCGATATGCCTAAACAGTTTCTTGAGGTTGGCGGAAAGCCGATTATTATTCACACAATGGAGCATTTTGCCCGTCATCCTAAGGTTGATGCGATTGTTGTTGCCTGTAAGGCTGACTGGATCGGCTACCTTAATGAGCTTATTGAGGCATTCAATGTTGCAAAGGTAAAGGCTGTTGTTCCGGGCGGTGCTAACGGTTTTGATTCTATTCACAACGGCGTAATGGCTACTGCCGAATTTTCAAAAGATCCTGAGGATATCATCCTCATCTGTGACGGTGTTCGTCCTATGCTCAGCGAAGAACTCATCACTAACTGTATTAAGGATACAAAAAAGTACAAAACAGCCGTTCCTGTTACTCCGAGTATTGATTCACTTCTTTACAGTGAGGACGGAGAAACCTGCGGCAAGAGTTACCAGAGAAGTACAATGTACATTACACAGGCTCCGCAGGGATATACAATGGAAAGAATTCTTTGGGCTCACGAAGAAGCTTATAAGAGAGGTATTACAAACCCTGTTTCCTCAAGTGAACTTTTTATTGAGCTCGGCGAAAAGGTTCATCTTTTCCTTGGCGAGAGATTCAACATTAAGGTAACAACACCTGAGGATCTCACAACATTGCGATCACAGTTCTATTATGAAAACTACAAGCAGTTTGCAAAGGAAGAACTTAAATATGGATTATAATGTTCAAAGTAATATAAAAAAGACGGTTTTTTCCGATATTAAAGAAATTACAAATACAAATGTTGATTGGAACAGATTTAACGGTAAAACCGTTCTTATAACCGGTGCAGGAGGATTTATCGGTTATTATCTTGTTCTCACATTTCTCGCAAGAAATGACTTTTATAACAATAACATCAGACTCCTTGCGTTTGTAAGAAACAGAGAGAGAGCCGAGAAAAAGTTTGGCGTTCTTCTTGAAAGAGATGACATTGAGCTTGTTGTTGCCGATGTTACAAATAAGATCGAATGTGAGAGAGCGGATTTTATTATTCATGCCGCAAGTCAGGCAAGTAACATTCAATTTGAAACCGATCCTGTAGGCACTATTAACGCAAATCTCAGCGGTACATCAAACATTCTTGATTTTGCTCTTGAAAGCAAAAGTGAGTCTGTACTTGTTGTTTCAAGCCTTAAAGTGTACGGTGCTTTGCACAACGGTAAAAACAGTATTTCCGAAGATGATATCGGTTATATTGATTTTACTTCCTATAAAAATTGTTATGCAGTAGGAAAGAGAGCGTCTGAAACTCTTGCCGCAAGCTATTGCAAACAGTTTGGACTCAATGTAAAGATTGCAAGACCTAGCTATATTTACGGCGCCAGCAGTCTTACGGATGATCGTGTATGGGCGCAGTTTATTGCAAATGTTGTTCGTCACGAAAATATTCTTCTCAAGAGCAACGGTGCGGCTAACCGTTCATTCTGCTATGTTACAGACACGGTTTCTGCTCTCATATACATTATGCTTAACGGTGAAAATGTTACACCGTATAACATTTCTTATGAAAAATCAGATACAACAATAAGAAATTTTGCAAAGACAGCTTGTGAGGTTTTCCCTGAGAGAAATATGACTTTGGCTTTTGCCAATCCCGAAGATGAAAAGGAGCCTGAGGTTGATACTTCCGCTCTTGCAAAAACCCCCGAAATTCTTGACAGTTCAAGACTCTGCAGTCTTGGATGGAAGCCTCTTGTTGACCTTAAAGAAGGAATAAGAAGAGCAGTCGGAATTCTTGAAGAAAATTAATAACAGAAATTAGGAATATAGTTATGTCTGAGTTGTTACTTAACCAATTTGAACAGGACAGAGCACTTGTAGCTTTGCGTTATAAGAATTTGAACATCCGTAAATTATTCGGAAAATCTGTTTTTATAGCAGGAGGCGGAGAACTCGCCTTTTCTCTTGTATCATCGCTTCGTACGGTTAACTTAAAAAAACAAGCAGACATAGCTGTATTTTTGCTTGTAGAGGATAACGAAAGCTATGACAGAAGATTCGATTATATCGATTCATCAGATTTTTCCATCGTAAAGTATTCTTCACTTAATTCGGTTAATAAATGCGGAGATATACTCATTGAAACGGGATTTTTGCTTTCTGATAGAGTTGAAGATGTTGATGTATTTAAAAATCATATCAACAGGGCAAATAATATTATCTCGGCTGTCAATGCGTTAAAGATAAAAGAAACTGTTCTTGTGTCAGACGTCTCAATTTACGGAACACTCGGAAAAGATTTTGTTATTTCCGAAAAAGAAAAAACACATTTCGCTTTTAATTCGGATTCATTAAAAGCAATGCTGATTCAGTCTGTTGAGAATCTTTATTTTTCTGCATCTCATATGTATGATTTTTCAATCAAAGCAGTAAGAAGCGGCAAGATTATATCTGCAAATTCAAGTTCCGATTTTGTAAGGAATATGCTGGAATCGGCTGTTCACGGAAAATCTTTGAATGTTAAGAACAAATCACCCAAAGTGTCTTATATAAGTATTAATGACTTGATTTCTGCTGTTCTGTTTGTTCTTTGTAACGGTGAGAACAATCAGGTGTATAACGCCTGCTCAGATACTTCAACCGTAAATTCGGCAGAATTTTCACTTACGCTTTCGGATTCGTTTGATGAGTGCGAGGTTAACATAACTTCTGCAGGTGATTCTACGGACGGCTGTGCCATTGACTGCACAAGACTTAAAAAGCTTGGTTGGTTATCAATGGTCAACTACAAGGACGCACTCCTTATTTCGGGACACGAGGTAATGGATGATGACAGTATATTTATGTTTTCCGATTCATATGACGGCAAGCTTAATGATATTCAACAGATACTTCTGGGCTTTTTACTTGAGGTTGACAGAATTTGCAAAAAGCATAACATAAAGTATTTCCTGGGCGGAGGAAGTCTTTTGGGTGCAGTAAGACATAAAGGATTTATTCCGTGGGATGATGATGCAGATGTTATGATGCTTAGAAAAGATTACGACAGGTTTCTTTCGGTATTGCCGAGTGAACTCCCGAATTATCTTTTTGCACAGACTCAAAAAAATGAAAAAGACAGCCATTTTCCTTTTACAAAACTGCGAATAAACGATACTCTGCTTTCTACTGAGTTTACATCAAGATTTCCCAATATTCATAACGGAATTTTTCTTGATGTGCTTGCACAGGATTATACTTCAAACAATGCTTTCTTACGAAAAATTCATATGAAAGCAACTGCAAGCTCAAGATGGCTGGTGCTTGATAAGTGGAGAGGTACTTCGGTGAATGCAAACAGCAGATTTTCTTCTTTGTGTGCGAATATTCTGAGAAAGATTTTTCCGCTTGGATTTTTGCAAAAGGTTCAAAACAAACTTATTTCACTTCATAAGAATATGAAAAATCCGAAATATCTGTTTGACAGTATGGGAAGAAATGTTTCAAGAGGAGCTTTTCCTGCCGAATGGCTTGATGAGGCAATATGGGTTGATTTTGAAAATGCAAAACTGCCTATTCCTAAAGAATATGATAAGTACCTGAAGTATCTTTACGGGGACTATATGGAAATGATTCCTGTAAGCGAGAGACATGTAAGTCACGATATCAAGCAAATTGATCTCGGAGAATATGCAGGATATGTCTGCAAAGACAGTTTTGCAAAGCCTGAAAACAAATTCTAAATTGCATTATATTAAGTGGGATATTATTAAAAATTTCAGCTTATAGTAATTGTAAGCAATATTATGACAGTATCCATTTTTATTTACAAATTCAATCCCCGAAAAGTTTTTATCGAACTTTTCGGGGATACTTATATCTTATGGTTCTGTTAACAATTCAGCATAGGGTAGGGGATAATATCATTTGGATTAGCATTGTGTTCGGCAATAAATTTTTCCATCCATATCATATCGTACCACTTATCAAATTTGTATGCACATTTATGAAAAATACCGACAGTTTTATAACCGAGTTTTTTGTGAAAGCAAACACTGTCGTTATGCAGATGTTTATCCTCATGTTCAGTGTACGCAATACAAGCATTTACATTTGTCACACCCTGCTTTGCTAGAATTTCTTCGAGCTTTTCGTAGAGTTTTCTGCCGATTCCGTTTCCGTGATTATCAAGGCGGATATAAATACTTGTTTCAACTGACCAATCATAAGCTTTTCTGCCTTTGAAAACTCCGGCATACGCATAGCCGACAATTTTTCCGTTGAGTTCGGCTACAATATAAGGGTACTTTTTGAGCGTAGTTTTTATGCGATTTGCAAATTCTTCAACGGTTGGAACATTGTATTCAAATGTTATTGCCGTGTTTTCAATATATGGTTTGTATATAGCGAGCAATTCTTCGGCGTCGCTTATTTGTGCCATTCTGATATGCAATTTATCATTCACAATTATGACCTCTTTAATACTTTATGACATCATAATAATACACTAAAGTTTAGTTATAATCAATATTTTAGGCATTTTGAAGTATATAAAAAAGAAAAAAGTCGGCACTCAAAAAAGTTGCCGACTGATAAACACCCCAACGTTTTTATTATAACACAATGTAAATTTTACTTCAATAGATTTTCCAAAAATAAAATTATAAATATTTTTAATAAAAGTGTTGACAATGTGGACAACTAACTGTATAATATAGACAAAGAAAAGAACTTAAGGAGGTTTTAAAAATGAAAGCAAGAAAACCTTACTTCAAACAAATCAGAGATTATATGCGGAGCTTACCACCTAACTCTACAGCCCGTGTATTCTAAGAGATGATCTTCTAATTCTTACTTGTTTTGTCGGAACAGCTGATTATTTTGATGTTATAAAAACATACTTATTAATTTTTAATCGCAAGAGCATTCCGAATTCGTCTTTAGCAATCTACATCTTATGATTGAAATTCGTCCAATTAAGCATTAAAGGTTATCGAATTTAATACTCGGGAGAACGGAATTTTAATTATAACTTAATATATATTGAAATCTAAAAATTGGTGGTTAGTCCAATGGAAGCTTAATCGTTATTTAAGCAAAATAAGTCCGAAACGGAGATAAGTCCAATGGAAATTAATACTAAAACCAATGGATGAGCAGCTTATACAACAGCACACAGAGTAGTCTGAATTTAAAGAATGTAAGAGGCTGAATTTAATAAGCAGTTCAAACGGAACGTAAATTTGGAAACTTATAATACAGAGTGAAACCGTAAATTTCAATCTGATTTCTAAAATTCAAGGTAAACTAAAGTGTCAGGAGATAATTCCGATGAGATAAGAACTTAAATTAAATCTCGCTTATGCGACAAGATTGGAGATATTCCGATGTATGCTTGAGATTTTAAACCGATACAAGGTCAAAAATAAAATCCATTAACGGGAATTGACGGTATACGGTTACTGATATTGATTTGACAAAAAGTTAATATAAGTCGTAAATAAAGCATTGATTAGCAGTAAAGAAAATGTCGGGATGACATAGAAATCTGCAAACAACAGGAGATTATTCCAATGAGAATTTAGGTCTTATAGTTTGATTGTAGTATACATACTCAGATGTATAAACACAATTAGTCGAAGCTAAAGTAAAAGGAGTTAATTCCAGTGACTATATAGGTTGACAGTCCAAAATTCCAAAGACTTAGTTTAAGGACAGGTACAATTGATTCAGAGGAAAAGTTGATAAGCTTTTAAGCAATTGTTGTACTGATTGATATTATGAATTTTAACGGTCAAAAGACTTTTATATTCAAATTTAAGAACGGAGATAAGTCCAATGTAATACAAAGTTATTATTGTCAAGGACATAATATCCGATATTGGAGATGAGTCCAAAGGGCATATTATTTAATTTAAAATAACAACATACCCCTTTAAAAATTGCTATTTATAAATCAACCGATTACGGAGGTGACTGCAACAGCAGTCACCTCTGCTTTGCGTGTTATAAAATGTATTATCACGAGAATAGGGGAGTTGCGTTTTTGATAAAATACACATAAAAACAGGGGACAGAAAAATCTGTCCCCTTAACTTTAGGTGCAACTATTATATGTCGATTCCAATTACTCAACGCCGAGAATCTCTTTGCTTGCAACAACAAGCTTTTCACAGATTTCTGCAGCATTATCTTTATCCTTACCGACTGAAGTAATATAGAGCTTAATCTTTGGCTCAGTTCCGCTTGGACGGATAATAACAGCGTTGTCATCCGCAAGGTGAAGAGCAATAACATTTGACTTAGGAAGGTCAATGTCGGTAACGCTGCCTGTTGCAACATCTGTTTCTTTCCTGAGAAAATAGTCGGAAACCTTAACAACATCGTAGCCTGCAATGCTCTTTGGTGTGTTATCTCTTACAGCTGTCATAATATCAGACATCTTTTGCATACCGGCGGCACCGTCAAACTCGAATGAGTATGTCTGATTGAGGTAGTAACCAAATTCTTCGTAAAGACCGTCTATAACCTCAGCAAGTGACTTGCCCTGTTTCTTATAGTAAGCTGCCATTTCACAAACGAGCATTGACGCAACAACAGCATCCTTATCTCTTACATATGTGCCTGAAAGATAGCCGTAGCTTTCCTCAAAACCAAAGAGATATCTGTTTTCTTCATGCTTTTTCTCAAGGTTGAGAATAACTTCACCGATATACTTAAAGCCTGTAAGAACATTCTTGAGTTCACAGCCGTATTTTTCGCAAAGCTTGTTGATGAGTTTTGTAGTAACTATAGTTTTTACTACAACAGGCTTTTCAGGAAGCTTACCGCTTGCCTTTTTACAAGAGAGAATGTAATTGGTGAGCATTACACCGTCCTCGTTACCTGAAATGAGTCTGTAACTGCCGTCATAATCCTTAACGGCAATACCTACACGGTCAGCGTCTGGATCGGTTGCAAGGAGAAGGTCAGGCTGTTCTTTTTCACAAAGCTCAAGACCTTTTGCAAGTGCCTCTTTGATCTCAGGATTCGGATAAGGACATGTTGTAAAGTTGCCGTCAGGAAGTTCCTGCTCGGGGACAACAACTACATCATTAACACCAATCTTACCGAGAACCTTTCTTACAAGCTTATTACCTGTACCGTTAAGCGGTGTATAAACAACTTTAAGGTCTGCACCATTGCAAACGCCGGGGTTAACCTGCTGTTCCATAACTTTTTCAAGATATGTGTCATAAACACTCTCGTCAACATATTCAATCATGCCGCTCTTAACTGCCTCGTCAAAATCGGCAATTTTAACATCCTTGAACATATCAAGCTTTGAAATCTCGTCATATACAGTGTTTGCGGCAACATCAGTCATCTGGCAACCGTCCTCGCCGTATGCCTTATAGCCGTTGTATGCTGCAGGGTTGTGGCTGGCTGTAACCATAATACCTGCCTGACATTTAAAGTAACGAACGAGGTAAGAGAGAACGGGAGTAGGCTGAAGTTCTGATGTGATGTAAACCTTAATGCCGTTTGCCGCAAGAACTCTTGCCGCCTCATTCATAAATAAATCTGCTTTAATTCTGCTGTCGTGTGAGATTGCAACAGAACCATTGCCGTACTTTTTAAGCACATAGTTAGCAAGTCCCTGTGTAGCCTGACGAACAACATAAATATTCATTCTGTTAGTACCTGCGCCGATAATGCCTCTGAGGCCTGCGGTACCGAATTTTAAAGCTGTGTAGAAACGATCATAAATTTCATCTTCGTTGTTTTTTATACTTTCAAGCTCTGCCTTAAGGTCTTTGTCCTCAACTGCGTTTTCAAGCCATTCGTTATAAGTCTGCTTAATATCCATGATTATGCCCCCAACTTAAAATTTTCACAAAAATGCGACCAAATTCTGTGGCAAGCCCTTCTTGCCTATCATAATTCACTATACCATAATTCACAAAAAAAAACAAGTTTTTTATTTGTACATTTTCAAGAATATGTGCTGAAAAACAAAAAAAATATCACGCAGAAATCATAATTTTTATCCCTGCGTGATATTTATGTCTGGAATCTGTAAAATATTATTTATTTTACAAGTTTATACGAAACTTCGTTTTCGCTCAAAGAGTAACCGTTCTGCTGTGCCTCAAGAAGAATCTTCTGAAGATTATCCCACTCTGAGTCCTTCGGAATGTAGATATATTTCGGAATTTTTTTGCTGTTTACCGAATAATATGAGCGAAGTCTTGCAAGACTGTTCTGATTTTCACCCGTAACATATGCTGAAAGCGTTCCGTAAGGAAAATCCTCCGCCGCAAGATAAGTCCATGTTTTTTGCGTAAGGAACAGTATGTTTCCTTTTTCAAGATTCTGATACTGACTGATATCGGCATAAATCTGCTCGTAGGTTTGTGCGTTATTTGGTGTTGTTTTTATACCCTTTGCAGGACCGTTCTGAATTGTCTGTGTCAGCTGTTTTGGTTCACTATCCCAGAAGCAATGTTCTGCCTTGACGGTAATCTGAAAACAAGCCTGCAGAATAATCAGAAACGCAGTCATCACGAATGCAAAATATTTACACGGAACGGCGTAGTCAAGATTATCGGGATTCGCTTTCATTTCCTTAATCAGATTGCCGATGAATACAAAGCTTGCAATATTTGATGCAGTGCAAGCCATTGCAGTTACATAAAAATACTGATTTGAAGAGAAACACAATGCAACAGAATAAAAAATTCCGAGAACAAAGAGTGAAGCTAAGAGTTCTCTTTGCTTATTTTCAGAAAGAACATACGCTGTGATGCCCATGAAAATCATCGGGAACATAATCGCATTGTAGTAAACGCTTGTCATTGTCGGCATAAACATTACAAGCGCCAAAATAACGATTGCACTTGTAAGAATAAGATAAATCGAACGGTGTTGTTTTCTCTTTCTGTCAAGCAACATAACAATTGCGGTAGCACCGTATGCCATAAGGACATATTTAAAATGAGTGTGACATTCTACGATTGTTTTAAAGTAGTAATTCATCTTTGCCATAAATCCCATTTGAGGATGGTCGGGATCGGCAAGAAGATAGGGGAGATTTGAGAAAATCTCATTAATACTTACTCTTGAAAGTACAAATACAAGGAAAATAGCCGCAAGTATTCCTACTCCCAAGGTAAACCACAGAAAAGTCCTAATCGAGAAAAGTTCAGAATTGAACACATTTTTATTAAGGGCAGTTTTCTTAATTACATAGTGAACTCCTACTGCAATAATATATATTACATAAACTGCCGCAAGGTACGGACAGCAGAGAACTGCGCCTGCAAATGCAAGTCCGCTGATTATGAGCGGTAATTTTTTTGAATAATCGGCTGTTGCCATTAAAACACCCGTGAGCGCAATTAGATCAAGTCCCATTGTGTTATAACTCAATGCCATAATGTCAAATGGTGTAAAGAGGAAATAAAGCACACAACCGAATACTGTGAAATAGCCGTACTTTTTAAGTCTTGAATAGATAACGCATACAATAACAGTGTGACAGATTACATAGAAAACTCTTGCCGCAAAGATTATTCCGACAGTAGATTGCGTAATCATTGTGTAGAGCCATACGAACGGCAAAAGTAGAAATCCTGAAAGTTGTGTGAGGTGCCATTCGTCACCGAGTAACGAATCACCGAGAGTTAATCGGTGCGGAATTGTAAGATAAAACGATTCGTCGTTACCGCCAAAACCGCAATAGCATTTCCAAAGTGAAAATCCAATAGCAAAAGCCATAAGCACAGCAAAAATTATGTGCTGCCACTTTCCTTTGTCAGGCTTTGAACGCAAATCCTTTATTATCTTCGCAAGCGATTTAAAACCGTCAATAAGCAGTTTTGCAACAAGATTCATAATAAATGATGCGGCGGCGGAAAGCACAAAAACTATCGGAACCGTAACAAAGTAATACGGAAGTCTGTCAGGCATTAATATTACTTTTTCGCAGAGTACGGGGTAAACAATGCTGTCAAAAATAAAGGAAATAAGATAAATTCCAAGTGCAAGGTCAGAAACTTTCCAAAGTGCAATTTTAGCGGCTTTCGGGAAGTTATCGGTCTTGATTCTCTTAATCAAGAGAAAAAGCAGTACAGATAAAACAAACGGTTCAAATCCGTACCAATAAATGTATGTACCCGATTTGAATGTTGTGTCGTAGCTTCTGAAATAATTGAATGTGCTGAATATGAAAAGTGAAAAAACAAAGAGTACAAGCATTGTTCTTGTTTTCATTTTCAATCCGTATTCCCTTATGTAACAACCCACAAAGTAGTATGCAACGGGGTAGAATCCCTGCCACCAGCTTGGGACAAGTTTCTGAAACTCATCAGATGAAGTCGGATTAGTCCACCAATCAAGTGAACCAAAATTGAAAATATTAAATAACGAGGGGATGATTGTCAGAAAAACAGCTGTTACAAGGAGTACCTGCTTTTGCTTTTTGTTTTTAAGTTTTCCGTAAGCAAGATTAAGGAACGGTGCAAGCAGAAACAACCCTATGTACATTTCAATGTACCAGGAGTAGTTGGAACCGGTAAAATCAAGCGTTCCGAGTATGAAAGATTTCAGGTCAAAAACATCACCTTGTGCAATGTTTTTGTAAATCATACACGCAAGTGTTGAGATTACAAAAACAACAAGTGTTTTCGTAATTCCCGAATAGTACTTTTTACTCAGTTCTTTTTTACTCATCAAATAACCTGTCAGCAACATGAACAAGGGAACGCAAACGGAAAACAGGGTTCTCATTACAACAGCAACATACATCGGTGTCCCTTCGATTGTCTGGCTGTAAAATCCGTTGTGTAGGAAAAAATGAACCGATAAAACGGTAAAGACTGCGATTATTCGCAAAATGTCCAGCGAGGAATCCCTCTTTTTCAGCTTTTCATAATCCATAATTTTTACCTTTCAAGCTTGAAATTTGCAAATCATTGCACATATAGTAATAATAGCATAATTTAGGCATCATTACAATAAATTGCAAACGAAAATATTGATTTTTAATGAAAAAGTTTGTAATGTTGTAACATTGATTTTATGACAAAAAACAAGTGACAGTTTCGGCTGTCACTTGAAAACTTTATTAAATTATGCCTGTTTTTCTGTTTGTTGTTTAGGCTTTCTGAATGAATCAAGAAAAGCTTTTGCGGTATCCATACCGTCAACCGTAAGCAGAATAAACAGAGGCGTCATATCAAACAGGTATCTTGACCTTGTTTCCCATAACAGGAAGAAAAGGAATGCCGCAAATACAACTCCTTTGATTAACAGCATCTCATCAACTTTAGGTTTGATAAGAGTTTTTAATGCCGAAATACAAATCATCAATAAAATGAACAGTTGTAAAGCCGAACTGTAATTTTGGAAGGCCTTGTTGTACTTTCCGTCAATATGCAGAAAATCCATAAGAATATTATCATTCTTTGGCTTTCTGTTATGGTACGAAATGTAATATGTACCGTCCTGCCATGTCCAAACAGCTTTTTCAATCATATGTTCATACAAACCGCTAAATTTGTAATCTTTTATTCTTTCTTTAATAACCTTAATGTTAGCATCCTGTTTTTCTTTTTTCGAGGGAAACGAACGAGTGTAATAGTCATCATGCTCATCGTATTTTCCAAGACCTTTAAGCCCCATCATAAGCCAGTGAGTAACAGGATATTCATATTTTTCATACTGCTGTTTCGTGATCGGATTGACAGCGTCAACGGCTGTATTGTATGCGAATCCAATCACACCAAACCCTGCCGTAAACACCAGAATAAGGCAGATTGCTTTTTTTAATCTGAATTTCAAGAACAACAATAAAAGTCCGACTGCGAACAGTATGATAAGACTGCCCTTAACCTTATATCCGAGGAAAATCAATGCACCTGCAGCACAAAGCTTTGCGTACATACTCTTTCTGTTGTCAACTTGTAATGCGGAAACAATGAGATAAACAGCTCCGATAAGAAACGGCATCGACATTGAATCACTGTAATAGTATGGCAGATAGGTGAGATAAGGCAAAAACAATGCACAAAAAGCAAGTACAAAAAGAGCCTTTTTGTTGCCGAAAAGTCTTTTTGCTGTAAATGCCGTCAGCATTATTGAAATATTAATCGCCAAAATATTAACAACAACAGGTGCAAAATCAACATAATGACCGAATATAAGGTAATTTAATCTTCCGACAAGCGACACAATCAAAAGCAATGCCATATTATTCGGATATCTTACAAGATACTGATAATCGTTTGCGTAATCCTGTTCAATGAGGTTGAAATTGCCGTGGGTTGAAAAATACATTGCATATCTTTTGATGTTATGCAAATCGGCAACAGGTTCAAAATCGGTAAGCAACGCAAAAATAATTTCAACAATCAGAAGAATACCGCATCCGATAAAAATAACATTTTTGGTATTTTTATCATTAAATTCAAATCTCGACTTCGCTTTAATCTTCTTACAGCTTTTATCGGAGGTGTAATGAAAATACAATGCACATATTCCGACGGTCAAAACGGCAAAAATCAAAAGGATGAACATCTTTGAAAATGAATCGAACCTTCTGTCAACATTTCCGTCAAAGCCGATTATGATAATATTTACAAACAGAAAAACAAAACAAACCGTAAATACTCCGCCGAAAATTCTGGTCAGGACTTTGGTGATTCTATTACTGTTCATCGTCATCAAGAACTTTGTCAACAATAAATCTTGGTCTGCGCTTTGTTTCCATATAAATCTTTCCGATGTATTCGCCTATAACACCGATTGCAAGGAGCTGAAGTCCTCCGATTGCCCAAATTGAACATAAAAGGCTTGACCAACCGCTTACAGTCCAACCGCAGAAAAAGCTGATGAGTGAGTAGATAATCATAATAAGGCTGATACCGAACACGATTGCACCGAGCCATGTAATCATTCTGATTGGCTGAATGCTGAGAGATGTAATACCCTCCCACGCAAGTGCAAGCATTTTCTTTAACGGATATTTACTTTCACCTGCAAGTCTTTCGGAACGCTCATATGTAACAATATCAGACTTAAAGCCGATCATCGGAACCATACCGCGAAGGAAGATGTTTGTTTCCTTATATAATGAAAAAGCGTTGAGTGCTCTCTTGCTCATAAGTCTGAAATCAGCGTGGTTAAAAATAACCTTAGCGCCCATATGATTAAGAATTTTGTAGAATCCCTCAGCTGTAAATCTCTTGAAGAAGGTGTCTGTTTCTCTTTTAGAACGAACACCGTATACAACATCGCAACCGTTCTCGTACTTTGCCACCATTTCATCAAAGGTGTTGATATCATCCTGAAGGTCTGCGTCAATTGAAATCACAGCGTCAGCCTTATCTTTGAGAGTCATAAGACCGCAGAGAAGTGCATTCTGGTGACCTCTGTTTCTTGAAAGCTTGATGCCCTGGAAAATAGGATTTTCTGCATGGAGTTCTGAAATAATCTCCCATGTCCTGTCCTTTGAGCCGTCATCAATAAACACAATACGGCTGTCGGCAGAAATTTTGCCCTCTGCCATCATCGTGCTGTATTTGTTTAGCAGTTTTTCCGCCGAATCCCTCAGAACTTCTTCTTCGTTATAACAGGGAATAGCCAGATATAACTTAGTCATATAAATTATCCTCCCGAAAAATTGTCACTCAGGTGACTTGTCGCAAGACAGGCACAAAAGCTGTCTTTTATCCAGGGATAATTATAAAACCATATTATATAAAAGTCAACAAACTTACAGTCTTTGTTACAAAATATTGTTATTTTATCGAAACAGAGAGGTGAAAACAGTGTATTTATGAACAAATTCACATATTTTTGTAACAAAACGGTAAAAAGGATTAAATGCTTTTGTAATAAAATCTTTTATTTTTTTAAAATTGCGAAAATCCACTTGTAAACAAAAAACAATTGTATTATAATGGTAGAAGTTAATAACCTATGGAGGTAGATTATAATGTCACAGACACAGAAATCAATTGCAGTATTAACAAGCGGCGGCGATGCTCCCGGTATGAATGCGGCTGTCAGAGCTGTAGTTCGTGCCGGTATAAATAAAGGAATGAAGGTTTACGGTGTTTACCGTGGATATAACGGTTTGCTCAACGGTGATGTTGAGGAAATGAACCTCAGAAGTGTATCTGATATCATCGGTAACGGCGGTACAATGCTTTACACAGCAAGAAGCGAAGAGTACGCTACTCCTGCCGGTATTCAGAGAGCTGCCGATTTTTGCAGAAGCATCGGTGTAAGCGGTGTTGTTGTAATCGGCGGTGACGGTTCATTCAGAGGTGCTCGTTGCCTTACAAACGCAGGTATTAACTGTATTGGTGTTCCCGGCACAATTGATAACGATATTGCCTGTTCGGAATACACGGTTGGTTTTGATACAGCTATGAACACAGCTATTCAGATGGTTGACCGTATCCGTGATACAGCACAGTCACACGACCGTTGTTCTGTAGTTGAGGTTATGGGCAGACGCTGCGGTGATATTGCTCTCCAGACAGGTATCGCAACAGGTGCTACAGCTATCCTTGTTCCTGAGGTTCAGTACAATATCGAAAGAGATGTAATCGCAAGAATCATCAACACTCAGAAAACAGGCAAAAAACACTTTATCGTTGTTGTTGCCGAGGGTGTCGGCGGTGTAAGAGATCTTGCAAAGTATGTAGAACAGCGTCTTGGTATCGAGGCAAGAGCTACAGTCCTCGGTCATGTACAGCGTGGCGGTTCTCCGACACTTCGTGACAGAGTTGTTGCAAGCCAGATGGGCTTTAAGGCTGTTGAACTTCTTGAGCAGAATATCGGTAACAGAGTTGTTGCAATGCAGGGCGGCAAGATTATTGATCTTGATATCAACGAAGCACTTGATATGCCTCGTGTGTTTGATGAAGAGCTTTACAAGATTGCTATGACAATTTCTATCTGATTTAAATATAACTCGATTATTTCAGGGCGGACATTGTTCGCCCTTTCTTTTCTTTTAGGGTTACGCTACACAGAATTTTCTTGAAAGGAATAATTCATAATGCTTGAACAATCTCAAAAGCTGACTGACGGCTTAATTATATATTCCGTTCTTGTTTCAGACTATGAAAAACTTGATTTTAAGAATGATGCACTTGCGGGTGTCCGTGCAAACTATTTTAATTCAGGCTGCAAAGAGCAAAAAGAAATTACCGAAATCGAACTTCACGGTATGGATTACAAGATGTCTTGTCTGCTGACGAAGAATGAACCGCTTTCGTGGAAGGTAACAAGGGATAATCTTCCTTATCAGTCCGTAAAAAGGGCAACAGGTGGAGTTTATTCTGTTATAACTTACAATGACAGGGGAATTGTATTCAAAAGACAATTTTTTGACCGTAATCATACATGGTTACGCACGGAATATTTTAACAAAAGCATCGCCGATAAGCTTATCACGAGAATATATCCACGCAAAGTCAGCGGAATTATAACTCTTGTCACCGAAGATATTGACGATAACGGGATTGTTTCCGTAAAAACTCTTTTCCCGTCTGATAAGCAGTCAAACGAAAATTCAAGGGTTTTGATATATTCAAATGTGGGTATGCTCTGGTATGATGCAAGTTTTTTACCGTCAGATATGCCGTTTACGGAGAAAAAATCCTACGGCAACAGCGGATTTGTGTTTAACGGTGATTTGTTCAAAAATGATTTTGTTCCCGAAAATGCTTATAATCTTGAAGATTGTACTTATCTTACGGACGAAGATATTCCAAATGTTTCCGACACGGCGGAACCCGTGAGCAAGAAAGATTATTCGGCATACGATATTATCGAGAAAATTCTTGTTGAGGCTCACAAAACAAATAAGGATTTGTTCGGTGAAATTATAAATCATACTGCCGAAGAAGATTTTGAACCAGCGGAAGTTAAAATTGTAACAGGCGAGAAAGACGAACAGCTTTCGGATGATGAGGTTGAGGAAAATTCTCAAATTTCAGAACATGAAATTGCAGATGATACAGACGCTGTCGCAGAAACAGCAGATGAACAGACAGAAGATTCCGAAAATGTTGTAACTGTTGACAGCTCCGGTGAAGCTTCCGAAGATGAAGAAACTGATTTTGAAAATGTTGAAGCAAATATTGGCACACATTGCCAAATAGATGATGTGCCGACAGAAGAATCCGATGAAGAAAATCCTGAAATTGTAAACGAAGAAGAACCCCATTGTGATGTGGTGATTCTTACTAAATCGGGAAGATATACCTACTTCGGTAATCTTGATGAAAATAATTGCAGAACAGGCAGAGGCAGAACGGTTTCTCCTGACGGTATGACCTCATATGACGGTGAATACCTTGATGACAGGCGCAACGGATTCGGTGTTTGCTATTATAACAACGGCAGTATAAATTATGTTGGAAACTGGACCGATAATTCACGCAACGGCGGCGGTGTCGGTTACAGGCTGAGTGACGGTACAATGCATGCGGGTAAGTGGGATAATAATACTCCTGACGGCTATGGTGCAAGATTTGACAGAAACGGAAATCTTATTGATGTGAGCAATTATGAAAACGGTGTTCGCACAGGTAAGAGCGTTTCTTTTGATGAAAACGGCAATATAGTGGTTTCTGTTTATGAGAACGGAGAGAAGATTTCTGAATTTCTTGTTGATGCAGAGGTGTAGATATGAAAATCACTGAAGAAAAGTTGCTTGAATATCTTTCAAAGGCTCTTGTGTGTGTAGCTGTAATTGTTATCGGATATATAATTACCAGGTTGGTTATAGGACTTCTCCGAAAAATCCTTAATAAATCACGAATGGACGGTACAGCCGAAGGCTTTGTATTGTCCGTTCTCAAGGTGATTTTCTATTTCATTGTTGCAGTAACTGCACTCGGAACAATCGGTGTGAATGTTGCGTCGCTTATTACGGCACTCGGTGCGGCAGCCCTTACAGCAGGTCTTGCATTACAGGATTTGCTTAAAAATGTTGTCAGCGGACTTGTAATTTTGATAAACAAACCGTTTGTGTCGGGTAATATTCTTGATTTTGAGGGAGTAAAAGGAACGGTTGAGGAAATCAATATTTTCTCAACAACCGTGCATACACTTGATAATAAACTTGTGACAATTCCTAATTCAAGACTCACATCAAACAATGTTGTAAACTGCACAATGGTTGAGCAGAGAAGGGTTGACTGTACTTTCTCGGTAAGCTATGATGATGATATCGACAAGGTGCGTGAGATTATTCTCAACCTTATGGCAACAAATGAGATGATTTTAAAAGATCCCGAACCTACTGTAAGAGTCGGTGAACATCTTGACAGCGGAGTGCAGATTAAGGTTTTTGCATGGGCAACTCCTGATGATTACTACGAGGTTTATTTCTTCCTGCAAGAAAATGTTAAGAAAGAGTTTGATAAAAACGGTATCACAATTCCGTACCCTCATCTTGTTATTGCCAAAGATTAAAATTATTAAATTCCAAATTAAATATTACGAAAAATTCCGTAAATAATAATGGTGCTGTTGATTCAGTACCATTTTATTTTTATAAGGATTGATTAGTTTGAAAAAATTTTTAGGTCTGTTTGCCGTAGCTTTAATTTCAGTATGTTTTATCACAGGTTGCGGCAATGATAAAAACGACAGTATGACTGACACAACAAGTCAGACTTCACAAACATCAAATACGCAGGAAACTTCAAAAAGTATGACTGAAAACGGAGAAGTTTCAGATTCGGACGGTTTCATCGGTAACGAAGAAAATGAAACAGGAAATTCGGGTTCGGATATGATGGATGATATTGAAGACGGAATTGACGATATTATGGGTGACGGAGATAATAATGATTCTGATACTGTCACCAATCCCTCAGATACTGTTTTATAAAAACGAGAGCAGCAGGACAAAATTGCCTGTTGCTCTCGTTTTTAATACGAAATATGTTATTGGTTCGGGTTCAGACAAAAATCATACTGCTTTGTCAAGGTCAATTTTTAATTGGCGAATAATTTTCTTTTCAAGCCTTGATATGTAGGACTGCGAAATTCCAAGCTTATCGGCAACCTGCTTTTGCGTGTGTTCCTTTCGTCCGTTAAGCCCGAACCTTAACTCCATAATAAGACATTCTCGGTCACGAAGCTTTGAAACTGCCTGCAAAACAAGACTTTTTTCAAGCTCGCATTCAATATTTCTGTTTACCGTGTCAGGATCGCTTCCGAGAACATCGCATAAGAGCAGTTCATTGCCGTCCCAGTCCGTGTTCAGCGGTTCGTCAATCGATACCTCGTTTTTCAGTTGCGATGATTTTCGTAAAAACATCAGAATTTCGTTTTCAATACATCTTGATGCGTAGGTTGCAAGCTTAATATTCTTTTCGGGAGAAAAGGTGTTCACCGCCTTGATAAGCCCGATTGTGCCTATTGAAATCAAATCCTCCGCACTTGCATTCGGAGTTTCAAACTTTTTTGCAATATATACCACAAGTCTTAAATTGTGGACAATAAGCGGTTCTCTTGCCTTACTGTCTCCTTTTGCAATATTCTCCATAATATGCTGTTCTTCTTCTCGTGTAAGCGGTGGGGGGAGAGTTTCACTGCCGTTAATGTAGAATATTTCATTTTCAATAACGAGTGCAAATCGGATTTTCTGAATAACCTTCATTAAAAACATAACATTGCTCCTATTCTGATATTTTTACAAGTTCGTACGGTATGATTGCCTTAACATCTCCTTTCAATACATCATTACATATGCCTATATAAATGCTTTTGCAGATTTCCTTGCCGTCAATTTTAACCTTATCGGGAGGAAATCCTTTTACAATTCCGTTTCCGCCAAGGCTTTCAAACGGAATAATCCTTGTTTTGGTTTCATCGGGAACATAATCATCAAAAATATTTTGTTCTGCAATAATAACATAATTTCCCGAAAACGGTTCAACAAGGTTGCAACCCGTATCAATCTTTGCAGGGAAAAAATAGCTTTGTTCGTCAACCTTGATTTCAACTTTGCAAACTCCCGAACCGTTGCCCCCCTTCGTCAATATTTTCGTCAATTTGAGAATATAATAACAGACAAGAGTTAAAATAATCAGGAGGACGGGCGAAATGTTAAAATACACTGTGTCGTTGTATACTTCCATACCTTTCGGTTTGAAAGCGTTGTACAGAAACATCATAATTCCGCAGAATGAAAATGAGAGAGAAAGAAACACGGATATTCGTTTGATAAAACACTTAAACGGACACTTGCCGAATGCACATAACACAATTCCGGCGGCACATAAAACATCGATAGGTATATTCAAAAAGAAAGGCAGGGGAGGGAAAAGTGCAATAAGACTTTGCACTCCTCCCAGAAGCGACGCAAGCAACATTTTTTTAAACAAGGTGTTGATACAAAGCGCCTTTTTGGTGCATAAAATAAGTATAAAGTCAATGAAAACATTTACGGTAATCAGTACATCTATGTAAACAGATTTCATTTTATTCCCCCTGCGGAATGCTGTTCTAATAACATTTCCATTAAATTTATTACCTTTGCTTATTATCTCACAAGCGGAAAATAATAATTGTCAAAATATGGTCAGGAGGTAAATTATTGATTGCAGGATTAATTATCGGATTGTTTATAGGCGGATTTGTCGGCGTAAGTGTAATGTGCCTTTTATATTACACAAGGGACTGACAAAAGAAAAGCGTGCAGTTTAATTCAGACTGCACGCTTATTGCATATTTTGCTGTATTTTGATTACGATTTAAGGTTTCTTGTGCCGAGGAATAGGACTGCCAGCATTCCCGAACCTACATGAGTACCGATTACAGGACCGATATCCGTCATGACAACTTCCTTGCACTTACCCTTGATTGCCTTTTTAAGTTCTTCGGCGCCTTCCGGATTATCCGCATGGGCAACCATAACAACGCTGTCTTTGAGATTTTCGGCGTCTCTTTCAAGGTGTTTTACAAGAGCCGGAACAACATTGCTCTTACCTCTGATTTTTGCAACATTGATAAGATGACCTTCATCGTCAACACTGAGGAGCGGTTTAATTTGCAAAGCTTTGCCGAATGTTGCGGAAACAGCGGAAATTCTACCGCCTCTCTTGAGTTGATCAAGGTCTTCAACAACAAACCAATGACATACTTTTATACGGGTGTCTTCAATGTATTCTTTTAGTTCGTCAATTGTAGCGCCTTCGCTGTATTTTTTGCCTGCAAGGTAGATGAGAAGTCCAAGTCCTGCCGAATCGCAAAGAGAATCAATTGCAATAATCTTTCTGTCCGGATAAACTTCCTTTAAATCCTTAACAGCCATCATACAGGTGTTGTATGTTCCGCTCAAACCTGTTGAAATGCCTGTGTAAATGATATCTTTGCCGGCTTTAAGATAGTTTTCAAAGCTTTTGTAAAAGCTGTCATAGTTAATCTGTGTTGTCTTTGAATCAATACCTTCTTTAAGCTTACTGTAGAATTCCGAGAGGCTCATCATTCTGCAATCCGGATAATGAAGATAGGACTTGTCCTCCATATGAAATTCCATCGGAAGAACTTCAACGCCGATTTCGTTAACAAGCTCCTGTGTAAGGTCGCAGGAGGCATCTGTCATAAATACATAATTCATAATTATCGCTCCTTTTTTGCGAAAATATTGTGATTCAATTCTAACAAATTATGATATAAATGTCAATGAATATAATGACCGTTCCTTTTCATATATATGTATATCAAAAACAGATTTCGGAGTGGTTATATGAATTGCAGATTTACCGATTTAAGACATAAGGAAGTCATAAGCGCCTGTGACGGAACAAGAATAGGATTTATCGACGATGTTATTGTGGATACCAAATGCGCAACTGTTGTGTCAATTGTTATTTTCGGCAGACCGGGATTTTTTAGTCTGGTGGGAAAATGTCAGGACTATATAATTCCCTGGGAGAAAATTGACCTCATAGGAGAGGATACGGTAATCATCAGTTGCCAGACTCCAAAGCCAGTAAAAAAGCCGAAAAAACCCCGTTTTGGGGCTAAATTTTGAATTTTTTCAAATTTTCGCATTAAGGCAAAATAACCTAAGAAATATTCGATAAATTATGCATAATGCACAAATCATTATTTTTTTAAGAAATTAAAACCACATAAGTAACATTTCGGTTACAATTGTTACAATTTATCTTCCCCTGTCAAACTTGCAATTTTCAAAAGTTTGTGCTTTAATACAATTGCAATTGTGTGTTTGATAAAATTTTACGACTAAAGGACTTGGCACATTTTTAAACAGATAACTACATCTTGTATATACGCTTGCTTTTGACGGCAGTTATAGTAGTTACCTTAATGTGCAAAAATCACAGGGAGGATAAATTTTTGAGAGCGACAAACTATAAACACTACGGATGTGACAACAATTCGGAGAGTTCAAAGAGAACTCGCAAACCCGAAAAGAAGTCAAAACGCAAAGGCTTTAAGGCATTGTCCTATGCTATTGCGGTATCTCTGGCGGCAGCTGCTCTTGTTGTTCCGACAACAACTCTTGCACCGGATGTAGATGCTTTTGAAGACAGCCGTGCTGCTTCGCTTGCAGTCGGTAACATCAATGATTTTTCACTCGTTATTACAGATAACTGCGTTGAAGAAACTACTGCCCCCGTAACCCAAGAGATTACAACATCCGCAGCGACTACACAGAAAACAACTGAAAAGGAAACTAAATCTGCAAAAACTGCGAAGAAGAAAGCCGAAAGTTCACAGGCTTCCAAAAAGGCTGAAAGTTTAAAGTCAGAGCCTTCGGAGTCAGAAACTTCAAGCCAAACTCCACAGAGCTATACAAGCTATGTTAACAGTTCATCGGACAACAGCAGTTCCGCATCTAATTCATCGGATTACGGCTATACAGACAGTACATCAAGTTCATCAAACTATCAGAGTGGCTACCTTGTAAGTATCGCCAATCCGGATCCGTCCTACAGTCCTTCTCCTGTTTCTCTTTCAAGCTATGACAGAGAGAAACTCGAAAGACTTGTAATGGGCGAAGGTGGTTCAATGGGTTACACAGGCTGTGCCCTTATCGCACAGTCAATCCGTGACGCAATGAACCGTTCAAACACAACATCAATTGACAGAATTATTTCGGAATATCAGTATTACGGTTCGACTGCTTATGCACCGAATCAGGATGTAAAAGATGCTGTTTCCTTTATCTTTGATCAGAACGGCTCGGCAGTTCAGCACAGAGTTCTTTGCTTCTATGTCGGTTCAAGCAGCTGGCATGAATCACAGAATTACATCACAAGCATCGGTAATGTAAGATTCTTTGATTTGTGGTATTGATCGGAGTTTCCGAAAACAATTTAATATTTAAGAAAATATCAGGTGTTTTTGAAAAAACTTTTTCGAAAATACTTGATTTTTTTTACTTTTATGGTATAATATACAGGCAATTCGCACGCTGATGCTTGTCAACAGGGTGGCAGATTCATAGAATTTGCTTATTGCGTTGATAAAAACAAAGGCACAGCGGAGGTTTTAACCTAAGGAGGATTTTTATTATGGCAGTAGTTTCAATGAAACAGCTTCTTGAAGCAGGTGTTCACTTTGGTCACCAGACAAGAAGATGGAACCCTAAGATGGCTGAGTACATTTTTACTGAGCGTAACGGTATCTACATTATCGACCTTCAGAAGAGTGTAAAGAAGCTTGAAGAAGCTTACAACTTTGTTCGTGAGCTTTCAGCAGAAGGCAAGAGCGTTCTCTTTGTAGGTACAAAGAAGCAGGCTCAGGATTCTGTTAAGGAAGAGGCAGAGCGTGCAGGCGCTTACTATGTAAACGCAAGATGGCTCGGCGGTATGCTCACAAACTTTGCAACAATCAGAAGAAGAATTGCTCGTTTAAAGCAGCTCCGTGCTATGCAGGAAGACGGCACATTTGATCTTCTTCCTAAGAAGGAAGTTATTAAGCTCAACCTCGAAATTGAGAAGCTTGAGAAGTTCATGGGCGGTATCAAGGATATGACAGAGATGCCCGGCGCACTTTTCATTGTTGACCCAAGAAAAGAAAGAATTGCCGTTTCAGAGGCAAAGAAGCTCAATATCCCGATCGTTGCTATCGTAGATACAAACTGCGATCCTGATGAGATTGACTATGTAATCCCGGGTAACGATGACGCTATTCGTGCAGTAAAGCTTATTGCAGGTGCAATGGCTAATGCTGTTATCGAAGGCAGAGAGGGCCGTATGGGCGCTGCAGCTGTTGAGGAAGAGACAGCTGAATAATCATTTGTGATTATAACCCCGTTTTATATAAATTTATTTGAAAGGATGTTTTCAAAATGGCAGCATTTACAGCTCAGGATGTAAAGACATTAAGAGAAAAAACAGGCTGCGGCATGATGGATTGCAAAAAGGCACTCACAAATGCCGACGGTGATATGGATAAAGCAGTTGACTTTTTAAGAGAACAGGGACTTGCTAAGCAGGCTAAGAAGGCAGGCAGAATAGCAGCAGAAGGCGTTGCATACGCTTGCACAAACGATGACCTCTCAGTAGGTGTTGTTGTAGAAGTTAACGCTGAAACAGACTTTGTTGCTAAGAACGATTCATTTATGGATTTTGTTAAGGCTTGTGCTAATACAATTATCGAGCAGAACCCTGCTGATGTTGAGGCTCTCCTCACACTCAAGGCAACAGGTTCAGAGCAGACAATCGCTGAAATGCTTCAGGAAAAGGTTCTCACAATTGGCGAGAATATCCAGATTCGTCGTTTTGAGCGTATGGAAGGTGCTTGTGTTGCTTATGTACACGCAGGCGGTAAGATTGGCGTTCTCGTTAACTTTGATACAGACCTCGCTGCAAAGCCGGAGTTTGTTGCATACGGCAAGGATGTTGCAATGCAGATTGCAGCTCTTAACACTCCTTACCTCAATGAGAGTGAAGTTCCTGCAGAAATCATCGAGCATGAGAAAGAAGTTATGCGTCAGCAGGTAATCAACGAAGGTAAGCCGGAGCAGATTGCTGACAAGATTGTTATGGGTAAGATTGGTAAGTTCTACAAGGAGAACTGCCTTCTTGACCAGGAGTTCGTTAAGGACAATAAGATCAACATCAAGCAGTACACACAGAATACTGCTAAGGAGCTTGGCGGTTCTATCGAAATCAAGAAATTCGTTCGCTTTGAAAAGGGCGAGGGCATTGAAAAGCGTCAGGATGACTTTGCCGCAGAAGTTGCAAGCATGGTTAAATAATTATTTTGGCGTACAAAGCATAATAATCGGAGCAGAGAATGACTTCTCTGCTCTCGGTTTGCAGAAAACTCGAAATTCAGTTTGACCGAATTTCGGGTTTTAATTTTTAAGAAATTTTAAATATCGCAAATTGCAATAGCAAGTTGAAAAAATAAATTTTATTTTATCGAAATTAACGCTTGACAAACAAATGTATATGTAATATAATAGTCAGGTAAAATAAAGCAAAGCAGAGATGCTTTCACCTGTGGGGTGCCGTCTGCACGGGTCGATACCGAAGTTTTTTAGTATTGTTATGCGGACGGAGTGTTTCTGTCCGCATTTATTGTTTTTATGAGACTTTGGAGGTGTTTACCCATCAGCAAGAAAGAAATTCAGATTAACGAAGAAATCCGTGACAAAGAGTTGAGAATTATCGGCTCTGATGGTCAGCAGCTTGGCATTATGTCAGCTAAAGAAGCACTTGATTTGGCAGAACAGAAGAACCTTGACTTGGTTAAAATTGCTCCGCAGAGCAATCCTCCTGTATGCAAAATTATGGATTACGGAAAATACCGTTTTGAACAGGCTAAAAGGGAAAAGGAAGCAAGAAAAAATCAGAGAGTTGTTGATATCAAGGAAGTAAGGCTTTCTCTTAATATTGATACACACGATTTTAATACAAAGCTTAATAATGCTCTGAAGTTTATCAAACACGGCGATAAGGTTAAGGTTTCAATTCGTTTCAGAGGTCGTGAAATGGGACACCCTGAAATCGGTCTTGAAACAATGAAACGATTTGCTGATGCTTGCAGTGAAACAGCTGTTGTCGAAAAGCCTGCAAAGCTTGAAGGCAGAAATATGCTTATGTTTCTTGCACCAAAGACTAATAAGTAATTAAAGCTAAGGAGGATACTAATATGCCTAAAATTAAAACTCACAGCGGTGCCAAAAAGAGATTCAAACTTTCTAAGAACGGTAAGGTTATCCGTGCTCACGCTAACAAAAGTCACATCTTGAACAAGAAGACAACAAAGCGTAAAAGAGGTCTTCGTCAGACTGTTGCTGCAGATAAGACAAACACAGCTCAGATCAAGCGTCTTATTCCTTACAAATAATCATTGAGGACTACTAACTAACATAAACGGAGGTAATATATAATGGCACGAGTAAAAGGTGCGATGATGACTCGCAAAAGAAGAAAAAAGACATTAAAGCTTGCTAAGGGTTACTGGGGTGCAAAATCAAGACACTTTAAAATGGCTAAACAGGCTGTTATGAAGTCCGGCAATTATGCATATATCGGTCGTAAGCAGAGAAAGAGAGATTTCCGTCGTCTTTGGATTACTCGTATTTCGGCTGCCTGCAAGGCTAACGGCACAAATTATTCAACTTTCATGAACGGCTTGAAGAAGGCTGGCATTGCTCTTAACCGTAAGATGCTCTCTGAAATTGCAATTTCAGACCCTGCTGCTTTTACTTCACTTGTTGAACAGGCTAAGAACGCTTAATTTAACTTACTTTGTAATTGCGTTTGGGTTATCCCAAACGCAATTGTTTTTTACAGAAAATTGGATGGTTTTATGACTATACTTTCAAGTAAAGATAATTCTAATATAAAAAATGCCGTAAAGCTCAGAAAAAGTGCAAAATATAGGCGTGAATCTGGACTTTTCATTGCAGAAGGTGTTCGCATTTGTATGGATGCAATGCTCAGTAAGGCACATATTGACACCTTTTTCGCAAGTGAAAAGGCCAGTGAGAAATATGCGGATGACTTTTCAAATCTGCAAAAATATTCCGACAAAACATTCATTGTATCTGATAAGATATTTAATCAGATGTGTGATACAGAGTCGCCTCAAGGATTTCTGTGTGTAATAAAAGCACTTGACAAAACTGCTTGTTTTGATAAAATAAAGACTGGTGACAAATTTTTGGCACTCGATAATCTGCAGGATCCCGGCAATTTAGGTACAATTCTTAGAACGGCTGAGGCTCTGAATGTTACCGGTATCGTTCTTTCTGCCGATTGTTGCGATATTTACAGTCCTAAAGTTGTAAGAGGCAGTATGGGGGCAGTGTTCAGACTTCCGTTTGTTGTGTCGGATACAATTTCAGGTTATCTGAATGCACACAGTGAACTTGAATCTTATGCGGCGGTCGTATCAGCGTCGGCTGATAAGATTACAACGACTCCCTTTGTTTCACCTTGCATTGTTGCAGTAGGTAATGAAGGAAACGGTCTTAAAGAAGAAACAATAAGTGCCTGTAAACATAAAATTACTATTCCTATGGAGGGAAGAGCCGAGTCGCTTAATGCCGCCGTTGCGGCGTCAATAATAATGTGGGAAATGATGAAATGATTTCGCGTAATGCCTGTTACTGGATTTGGATTACACTTTCGATAGGCTATAATAATCCAAAGGTAAAGAGAATATCCGAAATGTATTCCGATGTGTCTGCCTTTTATTACGGCGGTATTTCGGAGTGGCGTCTTTGCGGAATTTTTTCACAAAAAGACCTTGAACGATTTTCTTCAACCGGTCTTGATGACGCTAAGAAAATCGTAGACAGATGTATTGAATGCAATTATTCGATATTATGCATTGACGATGAATTGTTTCCGAAATGTCTTTACAATATTGAATGTCCTCCTGCTCTCATATATGTAAACGGTGTTATGCCTGATATTGACAATACTTTTTCAATCGGTATTGTCGGTACTCGCAGAGCAACTAAGTATGGAATAGAAAATTCCTACCGTTTTGCATATGCACTGTCAAAATACGGAACAATTATAGTCAGCGGAGGCGCATTAGGTGTTGACGGTGCGTCGCACAGAGGCGCACTTGCTACGGACGGAATTACAATTTGTGTCAGAGGTTGCGGACTTAATTGTTCATATCTCAGGGAAAATTCAGACATTAGAAGTACAATTCCAAAAAGAGGTGCTGTCATTACAGAGTATCCGCCTGATGAAACACCGAGGAATTACTATTTCCCTGCCCGAAACAGAATTATAGCCGCTTTATCGGACGGATTGCTTGTTATGGAAGCGGGAAAAAAGAGCGGTTCGCTTATTACCGCAAATCTTGCCGCAGAACAAGGCAAAACAATTTTTGCTCTGCTCGGAAATAACAGCCCTCAGAATGAAGGTTCAAACGCTCTTATTAAAGAAGGTCTTGCAATACCCGTTACCGATTTTATGGACATACTCTGCGAGTTTGACAGCCTGTATGCAACCACTGATGATGAATTTGATATTGACAATATTTCTCTTGCTGATACGGGCAATTTTCCTGTTAAAGGTATAAGAAAACAAGCTTCTGCAAGAATTTATGTTAATAAACAAAATGATCAACAGCCGGCTAAAACCGCAGTGCCGTATGTATCAGAAAAATCAGAAACGGTTGTGCAAAAACCTGTTCATAAAGAAAACTTAAATTTGCCAAAAACAGCTCAGGATGTATATGAATACATCGGTAATGAGCCTGTTCATATAGATAAAATTTCAGCTGATTTGAAAATCCCTGTGTTTAAGGTGCTTACCGCACTTACGATGCTTGAAATGAAAGATCTTGTTTCGGCACTACAGGGAAGAAATTATATTTTAAAATGATATTTACCGAATATTCTTATTCGTTATCCGATATTCCGTTGCCCTTTTACACATAACAGGGCAGAAAGGCAGTGAAAACATATGTCAGATTTAGTAATTGTTGAGTCACCTGCTAAGGCAAAAACAATTAAAAAATACCTTGGTAGCGGTTACGAAGTTGTTGCCTCAATGGGTCATGTCCGTGATTTGCCTAAATCAAGATTAAGTGTTGATATAAAAAAGAACTTTGCTCCAAAGTATGAAATTATAAAAGGAAAAGAAAAACTTGTTGATGATTTAAAATCAGCCGCTGAAAAAAGCGAGCATATTTATTTAGCAACCGACCCTGACCGTGAGGGAGAGGCAATTTCTTGGCATCTTGCCTATATTCTCGGTTTACCCACAGATGAAACTAACCGTGTGGAATTCAATGAAATTACAAAATCCGGTGTTACAAACGGTATGAGCAATCCGAGATCAATTAATATTGACCTTGTAAATGCTCAGCAGGCAAGAAGAATTCTTGACAGACTTGTCGGTTATAAACTCAGTCCGTTTATTTCTCAGAAAATCAGAAGAGGTCTTTCTGCAGGACGAGTTCAGTCTGTTGCTGTAAGGATTATTGTTGACAGGGAAGAGGAAATCAGAAAATTTAAACCTGAGGAATACTGGTCGATTGATGCAAAGTTCATCCCAAAGGGCAGCAGAAAATCTTTTTCTGCATCTTTATATTCCGATGAAAACGGTAAGATTAAGATTACCAACGGTGAACAGGCTGATAAAATTGAGGCTGATCTTCAAAATGCCGAGTATATAATTACAAAGGTTAAGAACGGTACAAGAAAGAAATCTCCTGCACCTCCGTTTATAACATCAACTCTTCAGCAGGAAGCATCGAGAAAACTCGGTTTCCAGTCGAGAAGAACAATGAAGGTTGCTCAGGAACTCTACGAAGGCGTTGATATCGAAGGTATGGGTGCAACCGGTCTTATCACTTATATGAGAACAGACTCACTCAGAATTTCAAATGTTGCAATTGAAGAGGTAACCGAATACATAAAAAATTCTTACGGTGAAAAGTTTCTTCCGCCAAAGCCAAGATTTTTTAAATCAAGAAGTAATGCACAGGACGGTCATGAAGCTATAAGACCGTCAATGCCCTCTCTTACTCCCGACAGCGTAAAGGCAAGCCTTACGTCGGATCAGTATAAGCTATATAAGCTCATTTGGAACAGATTTACTGCATCACAAATGGCTGATTGTATCCAGAAAACAACACAGGCTGATATTGTTGCCAACGGTTATACATTTAAGGCGTCGGGATACAGAGTCGATTTTGAAGGCTTTACAACACTCTATGTGGAAAGCAAGGATGTTGAAGAAGAAAAGACTACACAGCTCCCACCACTTGAAAAAGATATGATTGTGAGATGTAAAGAGTTGAAGAAAAATCAGCACTTTACACAACCGCCTGCAAGATATACGGAGGCGTCACTCATCAAAGCGCTTGAAGAATACGGCATTGGCAGACCGTCAACTTATGCCGCAACAATTACAACAATTACAAGTCATGAATATGTTAAGCGTGAGGGCAAAAGCCTTGTTCCTACGGAACTCGGTGAGGTTACAACCAATCTTATGAAAGAGCGTTTTCCAAAGATCGTAAATGTAAAGTTTACAAATCAGATGGAGGAAGACCTTGATAAGGTTGAAAAAGGAACAGAAGAGTGGCATGCTTTGCTTGACAATTTCTACGGAGATTTTGATAAAACTCTCAAAAAAGCAAAAGCAGATATGGAAGGCGTAAAGCTTCACTTAAAAGAAGACGAAACCGATATTATCTGTGACAAGTGCGGTCGTAAGATGGTTGTTAAAGTCGGCAGATACGGTAAATTTATTGCCTGCCCCGGATACCCTGAATGTAAAAACATCATTAAGTATGTAGAAAAAACGGGTGTTAAGTGTCCGAAGTGCGGTGGCGATGTCATTATCAAGCGTACCAAGACAAAAAGAATTTTTTACGGCTGCTCCAACTATCCCGAGTGTGATTTTGTAAGTTGGAATGAGCCAACAAACGAGAAGTGTCCGCAGTGCGGAGGAATTCTCTTCAAGAAAAAAGGCAAAAAGCCGACATTGTTCTGTGCAACAGAGGGATGCGGTTATACTAAAACAGCAGATACGGATGATAAATAAATGCATATTAATGTAATCGGTGCAGGACTTGCAGGTTGTGAGGCGGCAATGCAGATTGCCTCTCACGGAATAAAAGTGCATCTTTATGAAATGAAACCGAATAAAAAAACGCCTGCTCATCATACTGAGAAATACGCTGAACTTGTTTGTTCAAATTCTCTTAAAGCCATGCGTGTTGAAAGCGCCGCAGGGCTTTTGAAAAAAGAAATGCGCAGACTTGATTCTTTCCTTATGAAGTGTGCAGATGCCTGTAAAGTTCCTGCAGGTGGAGCACTTGCCGTTGACAGAGATATTTTTTCTTCTCTTGCAACGGAAGGCATAAAGAGCTGTGAGCTTATTGAGGTTTACGAAGAAGAAGTTTGTGAAATTCCGAAAGATGAAATCACGGTTGTGGCAAGCGGACCGCTTACTTCTGAACCGCTTGCCGAATATATAAGGGAAATGTTCGGTTCCTCACTTTCGTTTTTTGATGCCGCCGCTCCTATTGTTACCGCTGAAAGTATTGACATGGAGTACGCTTTTTGTGCATCAAGATACGATAAGGGCGACGGTGACGATTATATCAACTGTCCGATGAACAAGGAGGAATATGAAACCTTCTACAATGCACTCATATCGGCAGAAAGAGCACCTTTGCATGATTGCGATGTCAGCAATCCGAAAGTGTATGAGGGCTGTATGCCTGTTGAGGTAATGGCACAAAGAGGCGAGGGAACACTTCGCTTTGGACCTATGAAACCTGTCGGTCTTGTGAATCCAAAGACAGGTCACAGACCTTGGGCGGTTCTTCAGCTTAGAAAAGAAAACAAAGCCGGCAATATGTACAATCTTGTAGGATTTCAGACTAATCTTAAATTTCCCGAACAAAAGAGAGTGTTTTCGCTTATTCCTGCACTTCATAATGCGGACTTTGTTCGTTATGGTGTTATGCACAGAAATACTTTTCTTGATTCGCCGAGAATACTTAACAGCGATTTTTCTGTTAAGGACAATCATAGTCTTTTTTTTGCCGGTCAGATTACAGGCGTTGAAGGATACATGGAATCCGCAGCTTCGGGAATTATGGCAGGTATAAATGCTTGTCGAGTTGCTGAGGGGAAAAGCACAATTACATTACCAAATGATACAATGATTGGAGCACTTTCGGCATACATCTCTGATTCGTCGGTTAAAAAGTTTCAGCCAATGGGTGCAAACTTCGGAGTTTTGCCGGAGCTTGAAAACCGACCGAGGGATAAAAAAGAGCGTGGTGCAGCTTATTCTGCAAGAGCGTTGAAAAGTTTGGATAATTATTTAAAGGATATTTAAGGTGAATGGAATGAACATAATTGTTGATGCATTCGGCGGTGATAACGCTCCATTGGAAATTATCAAAGGCTGTGTTGAGGCAGTTGCCGAATATAACATAAATGTAACTTTGACCGGTGATGAAACCAAAATTAAAAATGTATTTTCGGAAAATTCACTTTCAATGAATAATATTGATATTTGTCATTGTACACAGAAAATCACAATGGAAGATTCTGCTGAGTCCGTTCTTAAAGAAAAAAAGGACAGTTCTATGGCTGTAGGTCTTCGCTTGCTTAACGAGGGCAAGGGCGATGCATTTGTCAGTGCAGGAAACAGCGGTGCATTGTGTGTCGGTGCAACTCTTGCAATAAAAAGAATCAAGGGGATTAAACGCCCTGCATTTGCTCCTGTTATGCCGTCTGAAAGCGGATTCTTTATGCTTATGGATGGTGGTGCAAATGTTGAGTGTCGTCCTGAAATGCTGTATCAGTTTGCTGTTATGGGTTCAATATATATGGAAAAGGTTATGGGTATCAAAAACCCCCGTGTCGGACTTGCCAATGTCGGTGCAGAAGAACACAAGGGAACAGAACTTTACAGAAATACGCATGAACTTCTTCAGAACAGCAAATTGAATTTCATCGGAAATGTAGAAGGCAGGGATATTCCGAACGGAGTATGTGATGTTGTAGTTTGTGACGGCTTTACAGGTAATTTGATTCTCAAAACATATGAGGGCGTTGCTCTTGTAATGATGAATCAGATTAAAAATATGTTTATGGGCAGCGTCAAGGGTAAACTTGCAGCAGGTCTTGTTATGAAGGACCTTAAAAATATGAAAACGCATTTTGATTACAACAGATACGGCGGTGCGCCTATTCTCGGTGCATCAAAGCCGGTGTTTAAAGCACACGGAAGTGCCAAGGCTGTTACAGTTAAGAATGCTATCAGACTTTCTGTTGAATATGTAAAAGCAAATGCTATTGAAGCGATCTCTTCATCACTTTAATTTTTGCAAATAATGTTGCTTTAGGAGTTTTATAATGGAAGATTTACAAAAGAGAATCGGCTATACATTCAAAAATACAGATTTGCTTACAGAGGCACTTACTCATTCTTCTTATGCAAATGAACATAAGGCTAAACACATAAAATATAATGAAAGACTTGAATTCCTCGGTGATGCGGTACTTTCAATTGTTGTTTCCGATTATATTTTCAAGCATTGTCCCGAACTTCCCGAAGGCGAATTGACAAAGCTCAGAGCGTCACTTGTCTGCGAGAAAACTCTTTTTGAATTTGCAAAGCAGATTGAACTCGGAAAGTACCTTGTGTTAAGTAAAGGCGAAAGAAACAACGGCGGTGCAGAACGCCCGTCAATTCTTTCGGATGCCTTTGAGGCTTTGATTGCAGCAATTTATATTGACGGTGGTATTGATCCTGCGTCGAAACATATTCTTAATTTTGTAATTCCTGCAATCAAGAACTCAAAGAAGAAGAAACTTAACGATTATAAAACCGCCTTGCAGGAGATTATCCAGAAAAATCCCGGTGAACAGCTTGAATATGTTCTCGTGGGTGAAAGCGGTCCTGACCACAACAAACACTTTGTTGTTGAAGTTCATCTCAACAGTAATGTAATCGGCAAAGGCGGCGGAAGAAGTAAGAAAGAAGCGGAACAACAGGCCGCCAGAGAAGCTTTGGAGCTGATGGGTTATTAAACACAGTAATGTATCAATTTTTATTCCGCACAACGGTTGTCCGCATATGTGCAGTTTTTGCAATCAAAATAAGATAACAGGTCAGGCATATCAGCCGACTCCCCTTGATGTTGAACAAACACTTGGTAAAGCGGCTTCTGATTTGGGCGAACGCACCAAAAATGCTGAGATTGCATTTTTTGGCGGAAGTTTTACAGCTATTGACAGAACCTATATGTTATCTCTCCTTGATGCAACTAAAAAGTTCAGAGATAAATTTTGCGGAATAAGAATTTCTACCCGTCCCGACTATATTGATAAAGAAATTCTTGATATTTTGAAAAGCTATGGTGTGACATCAATTGAACTTGGTGCGCAATCTATGTCAGACGATGTACTGCTTGCAAATGACAGAGGACATAGCGCTGAAAGTGTTTTCAAATCCTCAGAGCTTATTAAAAGTTACGGCTTTTCACTTGGCTTGCAGATGATGACGGGACTGTATAAATCAGATATTCAAAAGGATTTATACACAGCCGAAACATTTGTGAAAATTAATCCCGATACCGTAAGAATCTATCCTACGGTTATCATGAAAGATACAAAGCTTGCCGAACTTTACCTTAACGGAGAATACACACCGTATAGTCTTGAAAAGTCAGTCAACCTTTGTTCAAAGCTGATTGAGCTTTTTGAAAAGAACAATATAAAAATTATCAGGCTCGGACTTCATTATTCCGACAGCCTTGTAAATAACAGCTACGGTGACAACTATCACCCGGCTTTTAAGGAATTGTGCGAAAATAAGCTTTTTTACGATAAATTTATCGAAAAAGCAAAAGATTTTCCCGATTTGAATGAAATTAAAACGGTTGTTATCAATTCTAAATCTCTGTCGAAATTTCTCGGACAAAAGAGAAGTAATGTAAAAAAATTGAATGAACTCGGATATAATTTTTCGGTTTGTTTTGACGATTCTTTGCAGAAATATGAATTATATTTAAAATAGGAGCTTGCTGATGCGATTAAAGTCTTTGGAAATTCAAGGTTTCAAGACCTTTCCCGATAAAACTAAATTATCTTTTGAACAGGGAATTACCTCGGTTGTCGGTCCTAACGGTTCAGGCAAAAGTAACATCAGTGACGCTATCCGCTGGGTTCTCGGTGAACAGTCCCCGAAGAGCCTTCGTTGTGCCAAAATGGAAGATGTTGTCTTTAACGGAACAGATAAGCGTAAAAGACAGGGCTATGCCGAAGTTACTCTGAATATTGACAACAAAGACCGTGCTCTTGATTTTAACGGTGATGACATAGCCGTTACAAGAAGATACTACAGAAGCGGCGAAAGCGAATATCTTATCAATAAAGCGGCTGTTCGTCTTAAAGACATCAACGAACTCTTTATGGACACAGGCCTCGGTCGTGATGGTTATTCAATGATCGGTCAGGGTAAGATTGACAGCATTGTTTCATCAAAAGGTGAGGACAGACGAGAAATTTTTGAAGAAGCTGCGGGTATTTCTCGCTACAGATACAGAAAAATTGACGCTGAGAGAAAGCTAAAAAGTACGGAGGACAACCTTTTAAGACTTCGTGATATTGTAACCGAACTTGAAGAAAGAGTCGGTCCTCTTGAAAAGCAGTCTGAAAAAGCTCAAAAATTTCTTGAATATTCCGAAGAAAAAAGAGGTCTTGAAATTGCACTCTGGCTTTTAACTCTTGACCGTTTACAAAATGAATTAAAGGTTCAGGATGAGAAAATTTCGATTGCAAAATCTCAATATGATGACGCAGAAACCGCACTTGAACAAATTCAGACCGAAAGTGAAGAAATTTACATAAGAAACGGTGAGTATTCTTCTAAAATAGAAAATATCAGAACCGAAATCACGGATATTGAATCGCAGATTTCAGAGAAGCGTTCTCTTGTGTCTGTTGCGGAGAATGATATTCTGCATAACAATGAAAATATTGACAGAATAAAAAGTGATATTGCACAGTTTGATGTCAATGCGGATGAACTTGTAAAAAGAATTGCCGATAAGGAAAAAGAAATTTCTGAACTTGACGCTGATATAATCGCTAAAAAGAAAAAGTACAGTGAGCTTTCGGAACAGCTTAACGAAATTAATACGACTTCGGGTAAAATCAGTGATGTTTTGCAGGAAATTACTGCCGAACTTTCTGTTCTTACTTCAAAGTCGGCTGATGCAAGAGTTACCGAGATGACTGCCGAAAGCACGGTTTCGGAACTTAATTCAAGAATAGAATCTTTAATTTCATCTAATGACGAAAAGAAAACGCAGTCTGAAGAACTTGCCGATATTTCAAAAGATTATGATAATAAAATCGGTGTTGCAAAAGAAAAAATTGAATCGCTGGAAAATATAATAGACGGTTTACAGCTTAAACTGTCTTCAAAAGAAAAGAAAAAAGACGAACTCCGTGAAGAAAGCAACAAACTTATGCTTGATGTCAAGGAGCATATGAGAAAAATTTCATTCCTTGAAAATCTTGAGCGTAATCTTGAGGGCTTTTCAAAGAGCGTAAAAACAGTTGTCAATGCTCAAAGTCACGGCAAGGTTCACGGAATATGCGGTCCTGTTTCACGAGTAATTTCAGTTCCGAAAGAATACGGAGTTGCAATTGAAACGGCTCTCGGTTCGGCTATGCAGAACATTGTAACCGAAACCGATGAGGATGCAAAGCGGGCAATTAGATATCTTAAATCCGTTGACGGCGGTCGTGCAACATTTCTTCCGCTTAACACAATCAAGCCGAGAGAACTCCGTGAAAACGGTCTTGAAGATTGCTACGGATTTGTAGGGGTTGCCGCAAATCTTTGTTCATGCGATAATAAATACAACGGAATCCTCTATTCCTTACTCGGCAAAATTGTGATTGCAGAGGATTTGAACTGCGCAACAACAATTGCAAAGAAGTATTCTTACAGATTTAAAATTGTAACTCTTGACGGTCAGGTTGTTAATGCCGGCGGTTCACTCACAGGCGGTTCGCTTAACAGAAACACAGGACTTCTCAGCAGAGCAAATGAGATTGAAACACTTAAAAAGCAGACTGCAGTCCTTGAACAGAAATCAAAAGATGCCGAAAACAGAAGTATTGAAATTTCTCGTGAATATTCGGCATTTGAAGCTCAGCTTCTCGGTTCACAGGCAGACCTTTCAAATCTTCGACAAGACCTTGTAAGGCTTGAAGCCGAAAAGAGAGCTTGTGACAATGAACTTGCCAATGCAGGTGCTTCTGTTGAAAATTCAATGAATGAAATTACAAATTGTCGTCGGAGAATTGAAACTCTTGAAAAAGATAAAAATTCCGCAAAGCAGCTCCTTGTTGAACTCAATAAGAAAATCCTTGCTGCTGAAGAAAAGGTAAATGAACTTACGGGCAGCAGAGCAGAGCTTACAAAAAAGCGTGAAGAAATTTCTTTGCAGTTACAGAATCTGCGACTTGAAATTGTTTCTTCGCAAAAGGATATCGACGCTCTTAATTCGGATATTGTTTTTGCAAAATCAACAGGCAATGAAAACCTTGAAAGAAAAGCTGAACTAAATCAAGAGATTGAGAGAATCAAAAGTGTTATTCTTGAAAAGACAGAGCTTATAAATTCTACAAATGCAGAAATTGAAAAGTCGATTGCCAATCAGAATGAACGCTCAAAAGCTATTGAAAAAATCAATGCTGACAGAGAACAGCTTGAAAAACGCAGTGCCGAAATCAGAACTATTGAGCGTGATAAAACATCAGAGCGTGAAACCTCGGGCAGAGAGCTTGCAAGACTTGAAGAGAGAAAAATCAACATTCAGAAGCAGTATGATGATATTATCTCAAAGCTTTGGGAAGAATACGAACTGACAAGACGAGAGGCAGAAGATTGTGCTGTTGAAATTGATGACTCAAAACAGGCGCAAAGGCGACTTAACGAGCTTAAACAAAAAATCAGGTCTTTGGGAAATGTAAATGTATCCGCTATTGAAGAGTACAAAGAAGTTTCCGAAAGATATGAATTTATGAGCGCACAGGTAAATGATGTTGAAAAGTCAAAGAAAGAGATTGAAAAGCTTATTACTGACCTCACAAAGCAGATGAAAGAAGTGTTTGTCGAGAGCTTTGATCAGATTAATAAGAACTTTACCTACACCTTCAAAGAACTTTTCGGCGGCGGTACAGCGTCACTTTCGCTTGCGGATCCGGAAAATATTCTGACAAGCGGAATTGATATTCTTGTTCATCCGCCGGGTAAGATTGTTATAAATCTTGAGGCGTTGTCAGGCGGTGAAAAAGCGCTTGTTGCAATTGCACTTTATTTTGCTATAATGAAAGTAAGACCTGCTCCGTTCTGCGTAATGGACGAGATAGAGGCGGCTCTTGATGATGTAAATGTTTATCGTTTTGCCGCATATCTTCGCAGAATGACAGATAATACACAGTTTATTCTCATTACGCATCGCCGTGGTACAATGGAAGAAGCAGATGTGCTTTACGGTGTTACAATGCAGGATGAGGGCATTTCAAAATTACTCGAACTTCGTTCAACCGAAGTTGCGGAAAAACTTGGTATAGATTCAAAGTAATTATAAGGACAGTGATAATATGGGATTTTTTAAAAAGATTAAAGAGGGACTGAAAAAAACTCGTGATGCGGTTGTAGGTCAGATTGACTCAATGCTCAAATCTTTTACAAAAATTGACGATGAGCTTTTTGAAGAACTTGAAGAATTGCTCGTTATGGGCGATGTAGGTGTTCCGACAGCCGAAAAGATTTGTAAAGAACTCAGAGAAAGAGTAAAAAAGGAAGGGATAAAAGATCCGTCTGAAATTACTTCGCTTCTCAAAGAAATTATTGCCGATATGCTCAGAGGCGGTGAAGAACTTGATCTTGCAACATCTCCGTCAATTATTCTTGTAATCGGAGTAAACGGTGTAGGAAAGACAACTACAATCGGTAAACTTGCAAATGCACTTTCAAAAGAGGGCAAAAAAGTTATTCTTGCCGCAGCTGATACATTCAGAGCTGCCGCAATTGAACAGCTTGAAATCTGGGCAGACAGAAGCAAGTGCGAAATTATTAAGCAGAAAGAAGGCAGTGATCCTGCTGCTGTAATTTATGATGCAATTTCAGCCGCAAAGGCAAGACATGCAGATGTAATAATCTGTGATACTGCGGGCAGACTTCATAACAAAAAGCACCTTATGGATGAGCTTGCAAAAATCAACCGTGTAATTGACCGTGAGCTTCCGGATGCATCAAAAGAAAAACTTCTTGTTCTTGATGCGACAACAGGTCAGAATGCGGTTAATCAGGCTGAGCAGTTCAGACAGGCAACCGGAATTACGGGTATTGTTCTTACAAAGCTTGACGGCACTGCAAAAGGCGGTGTAGTTCTTGCAATTAAGGACGGTCTTGGCATCCCTGTTAAATATATCGGTGTAGGTGAGCAGATTGACGATTTACAACCGTTCAATCCCGATGCTTTTGCAGATGCACTTTTCAGCGTTAAGGAATGATGAATATGAAGTTTATAATTGCAAGTAATAACAAAAAGAAACTTGTCGAGCTTGAAAGAATACTTAATCCGCTCGGAATCAATGCGGTTACTCCGAAAGAAGAGGGAATATCCCTTGATGATGTTGAGGAGAACGGGACAACCTTTGCCGAGAACGCTTTTCTTAAAGCAAGTGCGGCTTATAAAAAGACCGGACTTCCTGCAATTGCCGATGATTCGGGTTTGTGTGTAGATGCTCTTAGTGGCAGACCCGGTGTTTATACGGCACGCTATGGCGGTGAAGGCTTGACAGATGAAGAAAGATACATTAAACTTCTTGATGAGATGAAAAATGTCGATGATGACAAGCGTTCTGCTCACTTCACTTCTTCAATCTGTTGCATTCTTCCCGACGGTTCAAAGATAACAGCCGAGGGTATTTGTGAAGGTAAAATTGGTTATGAGCCAATCGGCAAAGACGGATTTGGCTATGATCCGATTTTTATGTTTGGCGACAAGAGTTTTGCAGAGCTTTCAGCCGAAGAAAAGGATGCCGTAAGTCATCGAGGAAAGGCTTTGACAGAACTTAAAGCTAAACTTGAAAACTATTTCAAAAACAACTGATTTGAAAGGAATTAATATATGTTGAACAGCAAACAGAGAGCATTTCTCAGAGGACTTGCAAATCGTATTGATACAATTCTTATTGTTGGTAAGGGTGAAATTACGGATAATATCATCAAACAGGCAGACGATGCTCTTGCGGCAAGAGAAATTATAAAAGGTAAGGTTCTTGAAAACAGTGCATATTCATCAAGAGAAGCTGCCGAAGCTATCGCAGAAAAATGTTCTGCGGATGTTGTTCAGGTAATCGGTTCAAAATTTGTACTTTACAGAAGAAACGATGATGAGCCTGTTATCGAGCTTCCAAAGGCAAAGAAGTAATTATGAAAACAGGTGTTTTCGGCGGAACTTTTAATCCTGTTCACAAAGGACACATAATGCTTGCCGAGTATTGTATGGACAGCGTTGGACTTGATCGTATTATTATGATACCTACGGCTGTTCCACCGCACAAAATAAGCAAGAACCTTGCAAGCGAAAACGATCGCCTTAATATGTGTGAACTTGCGTGCAAGGGAAAGAAAAACTTTTCTGTGTCCGATATCGAAATTAAAAGACAGGGAAAAAGCTACACCTACGAAACTGTTACACAGCTAAAAGAAATTTATCCGGATGATCATTTATATACAATAATGGGTGCAGATATGTTTCTGACTCTGGATAGGTGGAAAAATCCCAAAATTATATTTGAGAAATCGTCAATAATAACAATTCCCCGTGATGATGAAAATAAGTCTGAACTTGAAAAATTCTACAAGAATGTTCTGAAACCTATGGGAGCAGATGCGGTTATTCTGCCAAATCCCGTAATAAGCGTATCGTCAACATTCATAAGGGATAACCTTGATGAATTTGATTTGATAAGCGGTATGCTTGATAAAAGTGTTTACGATTATATTATAAAAAATAATTTATATCGGAAGTGAGTGCTTTGAATATCTCTGATTACAAAAAAATAATCCGTGAAAGAATGGGCGATTACAGATTTAGTCACAGTGTAAATGTTGCGAAAGAGGCTAAAAAGCTCGCAAAACATTATGGTGCTGATGAAAATAAGGCTGAGATTGCCGGTATTTTGCATGATATAACCAAAGAAATGCCAAAGGAACAGCAGTTGCAAATTATTATCGACAGTGGTATAATTTTAGACAATGTTCAACTTCATGCACCAAAGCTTTGGCACGGAATGAGCGGAAGCATTGTTGTCCGTGATGAGCTTGGCATTGACGATGAAGATATACTCAACGCAATAAGGTATCACACAACAGGACGAGCGGGAATGAGTCTTTTGGAAAAAGTTATTTTTACCGCTGATTTTACTTCCGAGGAGCGTACATACAGCGGTGTGGCAACAATGAGAAAGAAATCTAAAAAGAGCCTTGAGGAGGCTATGCTTTACGGCTATCAGTTTACATTCAAGGATCTTTCTAAAAGACAGCTTGCGATTCATCCCGATGAAGTTGCCTGCTATAATGAAATTGTTCTGCAAATATCCCAAACGAAAGGAAAAAACAAATGAGTTCTTACGATGAAGCAATACTTGCAGCAAAAGCCCTGAGTTCAAAAAAGGGACTTGATATTCAGATTATAAAAATTGCCGATGTTTCTGTTCTTGCCGACTATATGGTAATTGCAACAGGTACAAGCTCAACCCATGTCAAGGCGCTTGCCGATGAGGTTGAATACAAGCTTGATCAGGCAGGAATTTCGGTAAGTCATATAGAAGGTTACAGATCAAATTCATGGATTCTTCTTGACTACATTGATGTTATTGTCAATGTGTTTGATGATGAGGCCCGTGATTTTTATGACCTTGAAAGACTTTGGCAGGACGGCGAAAGCGTTGACCTGACAGGTATCGTTGATTAATTGCAGGAGGGGTTACTTTGAAATACAATCATAAAGCCGTAGAAGAAAAATGGCAAAAAATTTGGGAAGATAAGGGTGTGTTCCACGCAAGTGAGGACACAGGAAAAGAAAAATTCTATGCTCTTATCGAGTTTCCGTATCCATCGGGACAGGGTCTTCATGTAGGTCATCCCCGTCCGTACACAGCACTTGATACAGTTGCAAGGAAACGCAGACTTGAGGGTTACAATGTTCTTTATCCTATCGGTTGGGACGCTTTTGGTCTTCCTACCGAGAACTATGCAATCAAGAATCACATTCACCCTGAAATTGTAACAAAGAAGAATATTGCCCGTTTTAAAAAGCAGATTCAGTCACTCGGTATTTCTTTTGACTGGAGCAGAGAAATCAATACGACAGATCCCGAATACTACAAGTGGACTCAGTGGATTTTCATTCAGCTCTATAAGCACGGTCTTGCTTATAAAAAAGAGATGAATGTAAACTGGTGTACTTCATGTAAATGCGTTCTTGCAAACGAAGAAGTTGTAAACGGTGTTTGTGAGCGTTGCGGAAGTGAAGTTGTTCACAAGGTTAAGTCACAGTGGATGCTTAAAATTACAAAATATGCAGACAGACTTATCAATGACCTTGACCTTGTAAATTATCCTGACAGAGTAAAAGCACAGCAGAAGAACTGGATTGGCAGAAGTAAGGGTGCGGAGGTTGATTTTACAACTACAACAGGCGACACACTTACAATTTATACAACTCGTGCCGATACACTTTACGGTGCTACATACATGGTAATTTCTCCTGAACACCCAATGATTGAAAAGTGGGCTGACAAGATTTCTAATATGGACGAAATCAAGAAGTATCAGGAGGCTGCCGCTCGTAAGTCTGACTTTGAAAGAACAGAGGTAGCTAAAGAAAAGACAGGCGTCAGAATTGACGGTGTTAATGCTATAAACCCTGTAAACAATAAGGAAATCCCGATTTTTATTTCTGACTATGTTCTTGTATCATATGGTACAGGTGCTATTATGGCTGTTCCTGCTCACGATACCCGTGACTGGGAATTTGCAAAAAAATTCGACCTTCCTATTATTGAAGTTGTTAAAGGCGGCAATGTTCAGGAAGAGGCTTACACAGATTGTGCCAAGGGTATTATGGTTAACTCGGGCATGCTTGACGGCCTTACTGTTGATGAAGCAAAGAAGAAAATTATTGACTGGCTCACAAGTGAGGGTAAAGGTCATTCAAAGGTTAACTACAAACTCCGTGACTGGGTATTCTCCCGTCAGCGTTATTGGGGTGAGCCTATTCCGATGGTATATTGTGAGAAGTGCGGCTATGTTCCGATTGATGAAAAAGACCTTCCGCTCAGACTGCCTATGGTTGAGTCATATGAACCGACTGATAACGGAGAATCACCGCTTGCCAAGATGACAGACTGGATTAACACAACCTGTCCTTGCTGCGGCGGTAAGGCTAAGAGAGAAACCGATACAATGCCTCAGTGGGCAGGTTCATCATGGTACTATCTCAGATATATGGATCCGCACAATAAAAATGCCATTGCATCAAAAGAGGCTCTTAACTACTGGTCACCTGTTGATTGGTACAACGGCGGTATGGAGCATACAACTCTCCACCTTCTTTACAGCCGTTTCTGGCATAAGTTTCTCTATGATATCGGTGTTGTTCCTACTCCGGAACCATACGCTAAGCGTACTTCACACGGTATGATTCTCGGTGAAAACGGCGAGAAGATGAGTAAATCAAGAGGCAATGTCGTAAATCCCGATGAAATCGTTGACGAATACGGTGCAGATACAATGCGTTTATATGAAATGTTCATTGGTGACTTTGAAAAGGCTGCTCCGTGGAGTAAGGCAAGCATCAGAGGCTGTCGCAGATTCGTTGAGCGTTACTGGAATCTTCAGAGTGTTCTCATTGACGGTGATAAAATCCGACCTGAGCTTGAAGGTACATTTAACAAGGCAATCAAAAAGGTTGGCGAGGATATTGAAAATATAAAGTTCAATACTGCTATCGCAACTCTTATGGCTTTAATCAACGATATTTCAAATGTAAAGTCAATTAATAAAGAAGAACTCAGAATTTTCTCAATTCTCCTTAATCCGTTTGCTCCTCATGTTACGGAAGAAGTTTACGAGGCTTGTAAGCTTGGTAACGGTATTCTTGCCGAAGCTGAGTGGCCAGAATATGATGAGTCAAAATGCGTTGACGAAAGTGTAGAAATTGTAGTTCAGGTAAACGGCAAAATTAAAGCTAAGCTTAACATTCCTGTTGATGCAGACAAAGATGCTGTTCTTGATCTTGCAAAGAATGACGAAAATGTCAAAAAGGCTATTGACGGAATGAAAATTATTAAAGAAATTGTTGTTCCGAAGAAACTTGTAAACCTTGTTGTTAAGCCATAATTCAACTTTTAAAATTAATTTGACCTAAATTTCTACAATACTATTGACATTATTCGAGTTATAATGTATAATAACATTTGCAATTATATGCAAATTACCCATGCCCGGTGGCAGATGGGAGGGAAGATAGATGGCAGAGATTAGACTTAAAGAGAATGAATCCCTTGAAAGTGCTTTAAGAAGATTCAAAAAGCAGTGTGCCAGAGCTGGCGTTATTGCTGAGGTTCGCAAAAGAGAAGCTTATGAAAAGCCCTCTGTAAAGCGTAAGAAAAAATCCGAAGCAGCTCGCAAACGCAAATACAGGTAATCAAACAGGCGGACAGAGCATTCTGTCCGCTTTTTGTTTTATCTTCATATTTCTTTGAAAAAAGGTGACACTATGAAAAAGATTCTTGTTATACTCGGACCTAACCTCAATATGGTAGGCGTCCGTGAAAAGGGAATATACGGAGAAGAAACTGCCTCCGATATTGAAAAGCAGATTATTTCATATGCAGAAAGCAACGGCTTTTCTGCCGAAGTTTTTCAGTCAAATCACGAGGGAGATCTTATCGATAAAATTCATTCGGCAAAGGGTAACTTTGACGGTGTTGTAATTAACGCAGGCGCTCTCACACATTACAGCTATGCTTTAAGAGATGCCATTGCTTGTGTAAAGATTCCTTTTGTAGAGGTTCATATGTCTAATATTCACGCAAGAGAAGAGTTCAGACATACATCTGTAATCGCACCTGTTTGTGTCGGTCAGATTGCAGGTTTTGGCAAAAGCAGTTACTTTCTCGCAATTAATGCATTAAAGGACTTGATGTAATGCAAAACTCTTTATTTGAGCAAAGACTTGAAAATTTAAAGACGGTTCTTGACAGTAACAGTCAGGCTGTTTTGTTGACTAATGAGAAGAATATCGGCTATTTTTGCGGATTCTTTCACAGCGAAGGCTATTTACTTGTGACTGAAAATGAAACTGTCCTTTTTGTTGATTTTAGATATTATGAGGCTGCTTTAAAAAAATCAAGCGGATGCAGGGTTGTTTGCTTTACTAAGTTGTTTAAAGACCTTATAAGCGAATTTAAGAACATTTCTGTTGTGAATGTATTTTTTGAGGCATCCGATATTACGGTTGAAAAATATAATCGTTTTAAAAAGGCTTTTTCGGAAAATAATATTGAGTGCGTTTGTGACGGCAGTCTTGATCATAAGATCGAAGAAATCAGATGTATCAAGGATGAATCAGAAATTAAAAAAATTGCTAAAGCACAGGAGATAACCGAAAAGTCATATCTTGAGGTGTTGAATTACCTAAAACCCGGTGTCAGCGAACGCAGGGTTGCACTTGAGCTTGAACATCTCATAAAGCTTAACGGCGGTGAAGGTGTTTCATTTGACCTCATCACGATTACAGGCAAAAAGACTTCATTGCCTCACGGAGTTCCGTCAGATGATATTGTCAGTGAGGGAGATTTCTTTACTTTTGATATCGGCTCAATTTTTGACGGCTATCACAGCGATACTACGCGTACGGTAGCAATCAAGTCGGCTGATGAAGAAATGAAAAAGGTTTATGACATCGTATTAAAAGCTCAGCTTGCTGTACTTGACAGCGTAAAACCCGGAGCAAAATGTTCTGATGTCGATAAAATTGCAAGAGATATAATCTCGGAAAACGGTTACGGAAAATATTTCGGTCATGCAACCGGTCACGGTGTAGGACTTGATATCCACGAATCTCCCGTTGTATCTCCGAGAAGTGAAACAATGCTGAAAAAAGGTATGATAATAACCGATGAACCGGGAATATATCTGCCGGGTAAATTCGGTGTTCGCATTGAAGATATGCTTTGCGTGACTGATACAGGGTACAAAAACTTTGTTTCACTCCCAAAAGAACTCATTATTGTGTAATAAAAGTCTTGCATTTTTTGTCATTGTTATGTATAATGTAAATTGTTATATTACGGCATACATTACCGTATTTCCGTATGAAAGATAATTAGGAGGTATTACTAATGATATCAGCAGGTGATTTCAGAAACGGCGTTACATTTGAAATGGACGGTCAGGTTGTATCAATCATTGAATTCCAGCATGTAAAGCCCGGTAAGGGTGCTGCATTTGTAAGAACTAAAATCAGAAATGTTATTACAGGCGCAGTAGTTGAAAAAACTTTCAACCCGAACGATAAGTATCCCACAGCTTTCATTGACAGAAAGGATATGGAATACAGCTATTCAGACGGCGATCTTTACTACTTCATGGATACAGAAACATGGGAGCAGATTCCGATTAACAAGAGCGTTCTCGGCGACAACTTTAAGTTTGTTAAGGAAAATATGGTGTGCAAGGTTCTTTCTTACAAGGGCAATGTATTCGGCATTGAGCCTCCGAACTTTGTTGAACTTAAGGTTACAAAGACAGATCCCGGCTTTAAGGGTGACACAGCAACCAACGCTACAAAGCCTGCAACTCTTGAAACAGGTGCTGAAATTAAAGTTCCTCTCTTTATTGATGAGGGCGAAGTTATTCAGATCGACACAAGAACAGGCGAATATATGGGCAGAGCATAATTTCTGCGGGAGAATCAGTTATGAATCTTACTGAAAAAATTTCTTACATTCGCGGTCTTTGCGACGGTCTTGAGCTTGATGAGTCAAAACCTGAAGTAAAGGTTCTTAATGCAATCGTTGATCTTCTTGATGATATGGCTTTTGAAGTATCTGACATGGAAGAACTTTACGATGAGTTAAGCGCTCAGGTTGACGAAATTGATCAGGATCTTGCTGATGTTGAGTCTGATGTTTACGATGACGAGGACTATGACATTGAAGATTATGACGATGAAGATGACGATTACGATTTTGATGATGAAGAGAATCCTTTTTATGAGGTAACTTGTGATTCATGCGGTCAGAAGCTTAATGTTTCCGAAGATGTCCTTCTTGAAGGCGAAATCGAGTGCCCTAACTGCGGTGAGAACCTTGAGTTTGATTTTTCAGAGCTTTTCAGCAATGAGGAAGATGACGAGTGTGATGCCGATTGTGCATCATGCAATGGTTGTTCGGACACAGAAGAATAATTAACAAAACAAACACCCTTCGTATAGTATATACGAGGGGTGTTTTTATGTTGTACAGAAAAAGGTGTAAAAGAAAATTTGTTCTTTTAAAGAAAATACTTCTTTCTGTGGTTTTACTGATTATCGGTGTTACTGTTTTCTGCGAGGTGCATTTGTCAGATTTCAGACCGGAGTACATAAGAATTCAGGCTGAAATATTGTCTGTAAATTCTGTCTGTGATGCAGTGAATAACACACTTGACAAGCTTAATTATTCTTACAGTGATATTGCAAAGATTAATTGTGATAAAAACGGAAATGTGCAGTCAATTGAAACGGATTCATTCAAAATCAACAGAATTAAAGCCGACATCACGAAAGCCGTACAAAAGGAAATAGCTAAGGTATATGACAATGAAATTGAAATACCTCTCGGTTCATTTACGAATATTTCAATACTCTCAAATGTCGGACCTTGCATTCCCGTGAATTTTAACCTTACAGGAAGTTTTTCCTCGGAAGTTATAAGTACATTTGAACAAGCGGGAATAAATCAGACAATCCACCATATAAAGCTTTTGCTCACCTCAAAAATAATGACAACCTCGCTTGATTATTCAGGCAAAATAACATTTACTACCGATTTTGAAATTGCACAATCCGTAATAGTCGGTAATATACCGTCCGGATACGGTTCTCTGTTTCAGACTTATAAGAAGTAAATTTTGAAAAACCTGTGAAAAACATTGAAAAACCGTATATCTTGTGTTATAATCTAACAGTTAATAAAATGGGTTAGGAGGCATTTCTTTGCCTGACAGTCAGAAAATTTCCGAAAAACAATCGGAGTATATGAATTTAATAGCTGAAATTATGGATATCCGCAAAAGAGGAGAGAAGCCTGTTGCGTATATCAGAACATACGGCTGCCAGCAGAATGTGGCTGATAGTGAAAAAATTAAGGGTATGCTTGAACAGTCGGGATTTGAGTTTTCAGATGAACCGGATAATGCGGATTTCATACTTTTCAATACCTGTGCCGTAAGAGAACATGCTGAGGACAGAGTGTTCGGCAATGTAGGTGCATTAAAAAATCTAAAGCGTAAGCATCCGCAGATTCTTATTGCTTTGTGCGGTTGTATGATGGAGCAGGAGCATGTTGCCAATAAAATTTACAAGAGCTTTCCTTTTGTAGGACTTGTGTTTGGTACTCATTCATTGCACCATTTTCCTGAGCTTATGTATAACGCTCTTCTTGATGGCAAAAGAGTGTTTGAAAGAGGTAATGACGATAATCAGCTTTATGAGGGATTTCCTGTTAAGCGTGACGGCACTTTCAAGGGTTGGTTACCGATTATGTACGGTTGCAACAACTTCTGTACATATTGCGTTGTGCCTTATGTAAGAGGCAGAGAACGCAGTCGTGAAAAGAATATTATTGTTTCTGAGGCTAAAAATATGATTGAGTCGGGTTATAAAGACATTACCCTTCTCGGTCAGAATGTAAATTCCTACGGAAAAGGTCTTTCCGAGAAAGTAAACTTTTCACAGCTTTTGCGTGAGGTCGATTCAATTGACGGCGATTATTGGCTTCGCTTTATGACATCTCACCCGAAGGATTGTTCAAAGGAACTTATTGACACAATTGCATCGGGTACTCATATAAGCAAGCATCTTCACCTTCCGTTCCAATGCGGTTCGGACAGAGTGCTTAAAGCAATGAACCGTCACTATGACCGCAGAAAGTATCTTGAAATAGTCAATTATGCTAAAGAGAAAATTGACGGTCTTTCACTTACAAGTGATATCATTGTAGGTTTTCCGGGTGAAACATATGAAGATTTCAAAGAAACTTTATCGCTCATCCGTGAGGTTGAGTTTACATCACTCTTTACCTTCATTTTCTCACCGAGAGTAGGTACTCCTGCGGCTAAAATGGACGATCCGATTTCCGCTGAAGAAAAATCAAAATGGTTCCGTGAACTTCTTGATGTTCAGGAAGAAATTGCGGCAAAGCGTTGTTCTTCAATGGTTGGCAAAACCGAAAAGGTACTTATTGAAGGTGAAAACGATAAGAACGGTGAATTGTGCGGTCGTACAAGCGGTAACATAATAGTTGAGCTTGAAGGATCAAAGGACTGTATCGGAACATTCAGAAATGTAAAAATAACAAAGGCTCGCAACTGGATATTAAAGGGTGAGCTTGTAAAATAATCGGAGGTTAAAACTATGGATATCATTGAGAAAGCAAGGGAACTCGGAAGACTCATTCAGGAAGAAGACTCATATAAAAAATTGCAGGACGCTCAGAAGAATGCAGATGCAGATATGGAGCTTCAGCGTCTTATCGGTGAATTCAATCTTAAAAGAATGTCAATAAACAATGAAGCATCAAAAAAAGAGAGAGATCAGGAAAAGCTTTCTAAGCTTAATACCGAGATGAGAGAGGCATATTCTCAGATTATGTCAAATGAGAATATGATTGCCTACAATGATGCAAAGGCTGCTTTTGATGTTGTTGCAAACAGAGTTCTCGCAATTGTTCAGCAGTCTGCTGAGGGCGCAGATCCTGAGACTGCTGATTACAGCCAGTCATCATGCTCAGGCAGCTGTGCTACATGCGGTGGTTGCGGCTGATAAACGGTTCTAAATTTTATTAAGGAAGTGAAACAAATGGCGGAGTTATCTCCAATGATGCAACAGTATTTCAAAATTAAAGAAGAAAACAAAGACAGCATTTTGTTTTTCCGACTTGGAGATTTCTACGAAATGTTTTACGATGATGCAAAGCTTGCATCAAAGGAGCTTGAACTTACTCTTACAGGAAGGGATTGCGGACAGGCCGAGCGTGCTCCCATGTGCGGAGTTCCGTTTCACAGCTGTGAGGGTTACATTGCAAGACTTGTTGCAAAGGGCTATAAGGTTGCAATTTGCGAACAGACGGAAGATCCTGCAAAGGCAAAAGGTCTTGTAAAGCGTGATATTATTCGAGTAATTACTCCCGGTACCGTAATGGAATCGAGTATGCTTGATGAGAGCAAAAACAACTACATTTGCTGTATGTATTCTAAAAATAAAACTATAGGACTTTGTTTTTGCGATATTTCCACAGGAGAATTATATGCTACGGAAATCAGGGGTAATGACAGCTATAATGTTCTTACCAATCAGCTTACAAGCTATAATCCCCGTGAAATTCTCATTGGCGGTGACATTGTAAAGCTGAAAGAGCTGCCTAAGTTCATTAAAGCGAAACTTTCGGCAGGAGTTGAAATGCTCGAAGATGAAAAATTTGACGAGTCGGTATGTACTGATGTTGTAAAATCACAGTTTGCGGATGAATACAGTACCGTATCTGACAAATTTGTTGTTGTATGCGTTCTCGGTGCATTGCTTTCATATCTTCGTGATACTCAGAAAACGGGACTTGAAAGAATAAATCACATTGAGTTCTACAAAGAAAATCAATATATGAGTCTTGATTACAACACACAGCGTAATCTTGAGCTCACACAAACAATGCTGACAAAGGATAAAAAGGGTTCGCTTTTGTGGGTGCTTGACAAGACAAAAACCGCAATGGGCAAACGCCTTTTGCGTTCATGGCTTGAACATCCTTTGCTTAATATAACTTCAATTAACAACCGTCAGAGTGCAATTGAAGAGCTTGTTAACGATAATATGCTCCGTATGGATGTTACAGACACACTCTCTGGTATATTTGACATTGAAAGACTTATGACAAGAATCGTTTACGGTTCTGCAAATGCAAGAGATTTGCGTTCACTCTGCGGAGCAATTCAGAATCTTCCGCAGATTTCGGATTTGCTCGTTGATTGCAAATCAGTCTATCTTAAATATATTTATAAAAGCATTGATAAGCTTGAGGACATTCATTCTCTTATTGATTCTGCAATCGTTGAAGAACCCCCGTTTACAGTCCGTGAGGGCGGTATGATTAAGAGAGGTTATAACGAAGAGCTTGATTCCGTGACAGGCGATATGAATGACTCAAAGGGGATTCTTGCCCGTATTGAGGCTGAACAGCGTGATATAACGGGAATTCCTAAGCTTAAAGTCGGTTATAACAGGGTATTCGGATATTATATTGAAGTATCAAATTCGTATAAATCCATGGTACCCGAAACATACATAAGAAAGCAGACACTCACCAATTGTGAAAGATATATTACTCAGGATTTGAAAGATGTAGAGGGCAGAATCCTCGGTGCAAAAGACAGATCGGTTGCACTTGAATACAACCTCTTTGATGATGTCAGAAAGACGGTTTCGGATAATCTTGAAAGAATTCAGAAAACCGCAAAAGCCATTGCTAATCTTGATGTTATTACATCACTTGCAAATGTTGCGGCTGACAACAGATACATAAGACCTGACGTAAACCTTTCAACCGCTATAAGAATTAAAGATTCGAGACATCCGGTTGTTGAGGCTCTATTAAAGGATGCACCGTTTGTTCCGAATGATGTCAGCCTTGATTCTGCCAATGACAGAGTAGCAATTATTACAGGTCCCAATATGGCGGGTAAGTCAACCTATATGCGACAGATTGCCATTATTGTTCTTATGGCACAGATAGGCAGTTTTGTTCCGGCGTCTTCTGCCGAAATCGGAATTGTAGACAGCATCTTTACTCGTGTAGGTGCGTCTGATGATCTTGCATCTGGACAGTCAACCTTTATGGTTGAGATGAGCGAGGTTGCCAATATCATTAAAAATGCAACTTCAAAAAGCTTACTTATTCTTGACGAAATCGGCAGAGGTACTTCGACCTTTGACGGTATGAGCATCGCAAGGGCTGTACTTGAATTTTGTGCCGACAGAAAAAAACTCGGTGCAAAAACACTTTTTGCAACTCATTATCACGAACTCACGGTTATGGAACAACTCCTTGACGGTGTAAAAAACTATAACATAGCAGTTAAAAAGCGTGGCGATGACATTACTTTTCTGCGAAGAATTGTTCCCGGCGGAGCAGATGACAGCTACGGTATTGAGGTTGCAAAGCTTGCAGGCATTCCGCAGTCTGTAATTTCAAGAGCAAAGGAAATTTTAAAAGACCTTGAACACGGTAAATGTAAAAACGAGAATGCCAATATTCAAAAGCAGGATAATTCAGACGATATGCAGCTTTCGCTTATCGGTTCGGCTGAAAGTCCCGTGATTGAAAAGCTGAAAGATACAGATATAAATACTCTTACCCCGATTGAAGCAATGAACTTGCTTTACGAACTTAAAGGTATGATTTAATATTAGGAGGTGACACAAATGGGTGTAATCAATGTACTTGATAAGCATGTTGCAGAACTTATTGCCGCCGGTGAGGTTGTTGAAAGACCGGCGTCGGTTATAAAGGAACTTGTAGAAAATTCAATTGACGCAGGCGCAAAAAATATCACCGTTGAGATAAAAAACGGCGGTACAACATTCATGCGTGTTACCGATGACGGTTGCGGTATTTACCGTGACGATATCAAAGTTGCGTTTTTAAGACACGCAACCAGTAAGGTTAAGGTTGAATCTGACCTGGACAGTATTTCTACACTCGGATTCAGAGGAGAGGCTCTTGCGTCAATTTGTGCAGTGTCACGACTTCAACTTATTACGAGAAATGTAAACGAGGAAATCGGAACTTCATATGAAATTGACGGCGGTGAAGAACAGAGCTTTGATGATGCAGGTTGTCCTGTCGGCACAACATTTGTTATCAGAGATTTGTTCTACAACATTCCTGCTCGTGCAAAATTTTTGAAAAAAGATGTTTCGGAGGGTAACGCAGTTTCAAATATAATCGACAAAACTGCTTTGTCACATCCCGAAATTGCATTTACATACATTAAAGACGGAAAGCAGGTTCTTCGTACATTCGGCGACGGAAAACTTATTTCTGCAATATATTCGGTTTTTGGAAAAGATTTTGCAAAAGGACTTATTCCGGTTGATTATCAGCTTGATGCAATAAAGGTTTACGGCTATATTTCAAAACCCGAACACTCAAGACCAAATCGTAATATGCAGAATTTTTTTATCAACGGAAGGTACATCAAAACCAGAACGGCTATGGTTGCACTTGAGGAGGCTTTTAAGGGTTCAATTATGGTCGGAAAATTTCCGTCGTGTGTCCTTAATATCGAATTGCCGTGTGAAATTATTGATGTCAATGTTCATCCTTCAAAGCTTGAGGTCAGATTTATAAATGAAAGACCTGTTTTTGATGCGATTTATCATGCGGTAAAATCTTCACTTATGAAGTATGACAGCCGTAAAAAAGCGTCATTTAAAAAGGAAACGGCTTTTAATGAGGTGCAAAATAAGTTTAATCCGTTTAACAATGCACCTGCCATTCTGAACAAGCCTGTTGTGCAAAGTTCTAAAAATGATTTTGTACAAAAACAGTATACTAAACCGATACCTGACAATTCAAAAACAGAGGTTACAAAACCTGTTGCTACATCCGAAAAATCCGATGATTTTAATCCGTTTTCCGATGTCGCATTTAATGATAATAAGAAGATTGGCGAGGCAGCTATTCGTTCTGTTACAAAGTCCATTGATGATATAAAAGTTGCGGATATATCCAATCCGTTTGATATTTTCAGCAAACAGGCGATAAATAAGGCAAAAGAGGAAGAAAAGTTAAAATCAACTTTCAAGCCTGAAATTCTTCAGCCAACTTCGCTTGTCGAAGATGAAAAAACTGATACAGAAGGTATTACCGATAAAAATCCGATTGTAAGCCCTAAAGAGGTTAATGTAATTGTTTCGGAAGAATCTATTGAGAAATCAAAAGAACCTGTTCTTGTAAACGATAATCAGACGAGCATCAAATATATCGGAGAGGCTTTCGATACATATATCATTGCAGAAAAAAACAATAAAGATATTCTTTTGATAGACAAACATGCCGCCCATGAGAGAATTATTTATGAAAAACTCAAAGCCGAAAAGGCTGCTGACTACAGGCAGATTTTACTTGCTCCTGTTACAGTCCCTCTCGGAAAAACCGAGTATGATGCGGCAATTAATAATCTTGATATGTTTTCCGATTGCGGCTTTGAAGTTGAAGATTTCGGTAACAGTACGGTTATTGTAAGAAGTTCTCCGCAGTATATTCCGGCTGTTGAAATTGAAGATTGCATTACCGAGATGTCGGGCTACATTTCTCAGGGTAAAACCGATATCTTTACCGAAAAAATGGATTGGTTTTACAGCAATGTTGCTTGCCGTTCAGCTATAAAGGCAGGCAATAAAAGTACGCCTGAGGAGCTTATAGGGATTGTAAAACACCTTGAAGAACATCCTGAAATCAAGTATTGTCCTCACGGCAGACCGATTTGCATTGTTCTTACAAAGGGTGAAATTGAAAAACAGTTTGGCAGGGTGTGATTTTTTGGAAAAATCTATTAATACGGTTTCAATTGTCGGTCCTACCGCATCAGGCAAAACAAAACTTTCGGTTGAACTTGCAAAGCGTTTTAACGGTGAAATCGTATCTGCCGATTCCATGCAGATTTATACGGGAATGCAGATTGCAACAGCCAAACCTACCAAAGAAGAGATGGACGGAATTCCTCATCATATGATGGACTTTCTTCCGCCTGATAAAACCTATTCGGTTGCGTCATATGTAACTGATGCTTCAAAATGTATAGCAGATATTCATTCAAGAGGCAAATTACCGTTTATTGTCGGCGGAACGGGTCTTTATGTTGATTCACTTCTGAACAATGTTTCTTTCAGTGATGATAAACGGGATGAAGAATATTGCTTAGAACTTCGCAAGATTGCCGAAGAACATGGAACAGACAGGTTGCTTGAAATGCTTGCAAAATTCGATCCTGAATCGGCAGACAGACTTCGTGAAAGCAGAAATCTTAAAAGAATAATCCGTGCCATTGAATTTTACAAAACAACAGGAAAAACTATTACGCAACAAATTGAAGAATCACATAAAATACCGTCTCCGTATATAACTGTAAAAATCGGTCTTAATTGCCTTGACAGACAGGTGCTTTATGACAGAATAAACAAGCGTGTAGATATTATGCTTGAAGAAGGTTTGCTTGAGGAGGCTGAACGGGTTATTAATTCCGACCTGAGCTATACATCAATAAAGGCGATAGGATACAAGGAATTGATTCCTTATTTTAAAGAAAATAAAAATCTGAATGATTGTGTTGAAAAATTGAAAATGGAAACCCGCAGATATGCAAAAAGACAAATTACTTGGTTTAAGCGGGATTCGGAGATTAATTGGATTTATATTGATGAATATAATTCATTTGAAGAAATATACAGTTATGCAAAGGCTGTAATCGAAAGAGGCTTACTTTATGGATAAATTGCTTTTCAGACGAATTTTGATGATTGCGTTATCAGTTCTTGCAGTTGTTTATGCCGCCTATCTTCTGATAAGTACAAATTTTAAAATGTATCCGACTGAAAATGCTGTTCAAACAACAGTCACGGATAAAATTTATTCAAACGGATTTATTATCCGTGATGAAAATATGATTCAGAATAATACTTCGGGTGTGCTTTCATATACAGTGCATGACGGTGATGAGGTAAAAGCCGGCGGTGAAATTGCAAAATCGTATGCAAATGATGATGATGCAGCTTCACAGTCAAAAATCAGCGCATTACAGGAACAGCTTTCCGATTTGCAGACACTTCAAAAAACAAGCACGGCCGGCAACATAGGTATTGATACTATCAACAACAATATAAATAATAATATCATTTCACAAATTCGCAGTATCAATGACGGCGATTTGGCAAATATTGATAATGTTACAAATAATCTGCTTTATTCAATAAACCAAAGACAGATTTACACAGGCAAAGCCACTAACTTTAATGACAGAATTTCAGAACTCCAGGCTGAAATAGCCACTCTTGAAGGCAAAACAGGAAAATCAACAGGTAATATTACGACTGAAAAATCAGGTTGTTTTCTCTCACATTGTGACGGATATGAAAATGCGCTTGATTACAATAATCTTGATCGTCTGACTCTTTCTGACCTTGATAATGTAAAGCAGACAAAAGTGTCCGACAATATTGCAGGCAAGGTTGTAACGGGATTGAAATGGTATGTTGCCTGTAAGGTTACGGCTGATGAGGCAACAAGACTTTCTTTGTGGGACGGTTCCGCTACGGTACTGTTCTCTGACGCATCGTCTGAAAGCATTCCCGCCACTATCAAGAGGATTTATCAGGAATCAAAAGACAGCGACGCCCTTCTTATTCTTGAGTGTGACTATATGAATTCCGACCTTGCTCAGGCAAGACAGGAACCGATTGAAATAGGTCTTGGTTCATACACTGGCTTGAGAATCAGCAAAAAGGCTATTCATGATGACTATGTAACAAAGACAACCTATGATGACAATGACAATAAACATACCGAACAGGTTAAGGTTCAGGGTGTATATGTGCTTCACGGAAGTGAAGTGCGATTCAAACAGATATCTATTCTGTATGCCGACGATGATTATGTTATTTGCGATCCGGAGCCGGACAGCAAAGACCTTGTTGACGGCACAACAGTTGAGTTATATGATCAGGTAATTCTTGAAGGAGATGATTTGTATGACGGAAAAGTTGTTAACTGACGTTGAATACAATTACAAATTTATTGATGAGCGAATAGCCGAGGCTGCCGAAAAGTCCGGAAGAAAGCGTGAGGATATTACATTTCTTGCCGCAACAAAAATGGTTGAACCTGAGGTTATTAACCACGCAATTTCACTTGGGCTTGACCACATAGGCGAAAACAAGGTTCAGGAACTTTTGTTAAAGTATGATAAGTATAACCTTGACAACTGTTCTCTTCAGTTTATCGGTCACTTGCAGACAAACAAGGTAAGACAGATTATCGATAAGGTTGATCTTATCCAGTCTGTCGATTCAATAAAGCTTGCATCGGAAATTTCTAAACAGGCTTTAAAAATTAATAAAAACTGTGATGTTCTTGTTGAGGTAAATATCGGCAGAGAAGAAAACAAGTCAGGCGTTATGCCTGAACAGCTTGAAGAATTACTTTGTCAGATTGCCGAATTGGACGGTATTTCAGTTAAAGGTCTTATGGCAATACCTCCGATTTGTGAATCTTCACAGAAAATTTCTGAATTTTTCAATAAAATGCATAATATATTTATTGACATCTCGCAAAAAAAATTAGATAATATAGATATGAATATTCTTTCAATGGGTATGTCTGCCGATTATTACGAAGCTGTACTTGCAGGTGCAAATATGGTCAGAGTTGGTTCGGCATTATTCGGTGCAAGGAATTATACATAATTTTAGGAGGATTATATAATGGCTGGTTTTGTAGATAAGTTTAAACGCATGTGGGACGCCCCCGATGATGAGTATGAGTACGATGAATATGGTTATGCTGACGAAGGTGCAGAAGAAGACTATAAAGAAGAACCTGTAAGAAACACTAAAAAAGAAAGAGATCTCGGCGGCGGAAACAAGGTCGTAAACATTAATGCTACCACCAATCTTCAGGTTGGTTTATTCAAGCCTGAGCGTTTCGGCGAAGAAACCCGCACAATTGCCGATGAGCTTATGAAGGCTCACACAGTAGTTCTTAATCTTGAAGATACAAATAAAGATATGGCAAGAAGAATCCTTGATTTCCTCAGCGGTGTTGCGTATGCAAACCGTGGTAAAATCAAGCGTGTCGCTACAAATACATATATCATTATTCCGAGCAATGTTGACCTGACAGGCGACGATTTACTTGATGAGCTTGAGAACAACGGTGTTTACTTCGGATGATGACAAACAGCTGATTGCTCGGCTTAATAACGGTATTGACCTTTGTCTGACAAGACAGAAACCGTATTTTATGCCTTTTATGAGCGAAAGGAAACAAGCGCTTCTTGTTTCCGAACTTAAAAAAGCATATTTCGACAACTACCTTTTCTTTGGCGGGTATGATGATTCCGAGAGAAAAATGCTTGGCTTGTTTTTTGACGAACCGAGTACGAGTATGTTCCCGATATGCGGCATTGAATTTTCATTCAGAAAATGCGACCGACTCACTCATCGTGATTTTCTCGGTTCTTTGATGTCGCTCGGAATAGAGCGTGAAACTGTCGGGGATATTCTTGTTGAGGACGGACGAGCTGTTGTATTTGTAAAAGCAGAATTGTCCGATTATGTCAAGTCGCAGATTTCAAAAGTCGGCAGAGTCGGCGTTAAGGTTGATGATGCTGATTTGTCAAAGCTTCCGCAGGGAAGAGGAGTAGAAGAAAAAACATTTATAGTTTCTTCTTTACGACTTGATAATATTGTTGCCGCTGTATGTAAACTGTCACGAGAAAAAACAAAAACTGTCATTATGTCGGACAGCGTATGTGTTAATTTTGAAGAAACTAAAAATGTCAGTTTTAACCTAAAGGAAAATGATGTTTTTACAATTCGCGGAAAAGGCAAATTCGTTTTAAAAGGTATACTTGGAACTACAGGAAAAGGTCGAATGAGAATTTCGGTTATACATTATAAATAAGGAGTGCAGATAAATGCTTACAATTGATGAAATTAAAAATATAAGCTTCAGAAAAGCCACTCTTAACGGTGGTTACAGAGCTGAAGATGTTGACTCGTTTATTGATGAAGTCATTGTTTCTTTTGAACAATTGAAGAAAGAAAAAACTAACCTTGTTCATAAGATTGATGTTCTTGCAACAAGAGTTGAACAGTACAGAGCAGATGAAGAAACAGTAAGAAACGCTTTGCTTGCTTCACAGAAGGTTGCTGATGCCTGCATAAGAGAAGCAAAGGAAAAGGCTGCAAAGATTGTTCGTGATGCCGAAACAAAGGCTCAGACTCTCCTTGTTGACGCAAACAATATGACTGCTGCCGAGAAAGAGCATTATTTACAGCTTCAGTCAGATGCGGCTAATCTCAGAAATGAACTTATTTCACTTTACAGTAAGCATATTAAGTCAATTGATGATCTTCCTTCAACCTCCGATGTTGAGGCTTCAAAAGCTGAACTTGACGAAAAGTATCCTACAGAGGATGTGACAGCTCCTGCACAGCCTCAGGTTGAAGATGATGTTAAGATTGCAGTACCTTCGGAAATGAAAGCTGAGCCGATTGCTGAAACTGAAGAAGTATCTGCTCTTCCTAAAAGACAGAGCAAGTTCAGTCATCTCAAGTTCGGCGATAACTATGATGTAACTGCCGACTGATTTTATTTAGATTTTAGATATTGGAGAGAATATAAAATGTCCCAGGATTATAATTCAACACTTAATCTTCCAAAGACAGACTTCCCTATGAGAGCAGGTCTACCGAAAAGCGAGCCTGTTACACTTCAAAATTGGGAAGATGAAAAGGTTTACGAAAATCTTATGAAAGTAAATGAGGGAAAGCCTCTGTTCATTCTTCATGACGGCCCTCCTTATGCTAACGGTGACATTCACCTTGGCCATGCACTTAATAAGATTCTTAAGGATTTTATCGTAAGATATAAGAATATGGCAGGCTTTAAAGCTCCGTATGTTCCGGGTTGGGATACACACGGACTTCCTACGGAACTTAAAGCAAGAAAGAAAGCCGGTATCGGTAATTCTGCCGAAATTTCTGTTGTTGAACTTCGCAAAATGTGCGAAGAGTTTGTAAAAGGCTACATTAACGATCAGCGTACGCAGTTTAAAAGACTTGGCGTAATCGGTGAATGGGATAAGCCGTACATCACTCTTAACCATGAGTTTGAGGCTGAACAGATCAGAGTGTTTGCAGAAATGGCTACAAAGGGCTATATCTACAAGGGCTTAAAGCCTGTTTATTGGTGTCCTGAGTGTAAGACTGCTCTTGCAGAGGCTGAAATTGAGTATGCTGAAGATCCTTGCCATTCAATTTATGTAAAGTTTAATGTAACCGACGATAAGGGCGTTTTCTCAAATATGGGAATCGATCCTTCAAAGGTTAAGTTTGTAATTTGGACAACTACAACTTGGACACTCCCTGCAAATGTCGCAATTTGCGTAGGTCCGAGATTTGAATATTCTGTAATCAAAACAGGTGATGAATACCTTGTTATGGCGTCAGAGCTTTATAAGTCTGCTCTTGATGAGGCAGGTATAACAGACTTTGAAGTTGTAGCAACGGTAAAGGGCAGTGAGCTTGAGTATATAAAAACAGCACATCCTTTCCTTGACAGAGAGTCCATTGTTATCGTTGGTGAGCATGTAACTCTCGAAAGCGGTACAGGTTGTGTACACACAGCTCCCGGACACGGTGTTGACGACTACAATGTATGTCAGAATTACCCTGAGATTCCGATTATCTGTCCTGTTGATTCTAACGGTGTTCTTACAGAAGAAGCAGGTCAGTTTGCAGGTCTTACAACTGATGAGGCTAATAAGAAGATTGCCGCCTATCTTGAAGAAAACGGCTCACTTTTTGCATTAAAGAAAATTGTCCATCAGTATCCGCATTGCTGGAGATGTAAAACTCCTATCCTTTTCAGAGCAACAGACCAGTGGTTCTGTTCGGTTGACGATTTCAAGGATGAGGCTGTTGACGCTATCAATACGGTTAAGTGGATTCCTGCATGGGGCAAGGACAGAATTACATCAATGGTAAGAGAAAGAAAAGATTGGTGTATTTCCCGTCAGAGAAAATGGGGTGTTCCGATTCCGATTTTCTTCTGTAAGGATTGCGGTGAGGCTCTTATTGATAAGGATGCTATGCTTGCTGTTGCTGACTTATTCGGTAAAGAAGGCTCAAACGCTTGGTACAATCACACAGCCGCAGAGATTCTTCCTGCCGGTACAAAGTGTAAGAAGTGCGGTTGTACTGAATTTGATAAAGAAAAAGATATTATGGATGTTTGGTTCGATAGCGGTTCATCGCATGCCGCTGTTCTTGAACAGCGTGATAACCTTGAATCACCTGCTGACCTTTACCTTGAGGGTAACGACCAGTACAGAGGTTGGTTCCAGTCATCACTCCTTACATCCGTTGCTACAAGAGGCAGAGCACCCTACAAGGCTGTTCTTACTCACGGTATGATTCTTGACGATGAATCAAGAAAGATGAGTAAGTCACTTGGTAACGGCATCAGCCCACAGGATGTTATTAAGCAGTACGGTGCTGATGTACTCAGACTTTGGGTTGCATCAACCGACTATCAGACTGATGTTCATATTTCCAAGGATATCCTCAAGCAGATTTCCGAGTCATACAGAAAAATCAGAAATACCGCAAGATACATTCTCGGTAACATTTCTGACTTTAATCCCGATACAGATATGGTTGACTTTGACAAGGTGTTGCCGATTGATAAATGGGCACTTGCAAAGCTTAATGACCTTATCACAAAGGTTAGAACTTCATACGATAATTATGAGTTTCATATTGTATATCACAGCATTCACAACTTCTGTGTTGTTGATATGTCTAACTTCTATCTTGATGTTCTCAAGGACAGACTTTATACAGAAAAGGCTGACAGCCTCTCAAGAAGAGCCGCTCAGACCGTAATCTATGTTATCCTTGACGCAATGACAAGAATGATTGCTCCGCTCCTTGCGTATACATCAGATGAAATTTGGAAATACATGCCTCATTCCTCAAATGAGAATGCAGAACATGTTATCTTTAATGAGATTCCCGAAAACATCGCTATTGATGTTGACGATAAATTTATGGCTTTCTGGGACAGAATCCACGAACTTCGTGATAATGTTAAAAAGTCACTCGAATCCCTTATAAAGGATAAGACAATTAAGGGTTCGCTTGAAGCAAAGGTAACACTTTGTGCAGGCGGCGAAACACTTGAATTCCTTAAAAAGGCTGAGCCTGAGCTTTGTGCAGCATTCATAGTTTCCGAAGTTGAAATTGTTGATAACGGCGGTGAGCTTGAAATCAAGCCTGAAAAAGCTGAGGGTGAAAAGTGCGAGCGTTGCTGGGCTATCAGCAAGACGGTGGGTCAGTGTGCAGAGCATCCTACAATCTGTTTCCGCTGTGTTCAGAATCTTAAATAATAACTGCTATTACAATAAATCGGTGTGATAAAACACACCGATTTATGTTTATGGAGGATAAAATGCCTGTTATTGCTCTTATAATCGGTGTGCTTTTAGCTGCCACTGATCAGATAATAAAATATTTTGTGCTTACCTATCTTCAGCCTGTCGGTTCGGTAACTGCCATTGACGGATTACTTGATTTTACTTATGTTGAGAATAGAGGCGTTGCTTTCGGAATGTTTTCGGATATGCGTTGGTTTTTCGTAGCGGTTACTGCTGTTCTTATTGCAATAATAATATATATTATGTTCAAGAAGAAACCGTCAGGAAAGATGTTCTATATTTCTGCGGCACTTATAATCGGCGGCGGAATAGGTAATTTGATTGACAGGATTTTTTACGGTTTTGTAGTCGATTACATTAGTGTTTCATTCTTTCCCCCTGTTTGTAACTTTGCCGATTACTGCATTACAGTCGGAACACTACTTCTTATCGTTTATGTTCTGTTTTTCTCTAATGTTATGAAATCCGAAAAAAAGGTCAACAAAAGCAATGAATGAATTTAAACTTAATTGTGAAACAAGCGGTGTAAGACTTGATAAATTTATTTCGGATGCAAATATTGATTTATCTCGCTCTGCCGCTGTTAATCTTATTGAGAACGGAGCTGTGCTTGTAAACGACTCTGTTGTTTCAAAAAAGTACAAGCTTTCGCAAGGTGATATTGTTGTTGTAAATGTTCCCGACCCGACACCTTATGAGGCTAAAGCGGAAAATATTCCTCTTGATATAGTTTATGAAGATGAATGCTTGCTTGTTGTGAATAAGCCAAAGGGAATGGTGGTGCATCCTGCCGCAGGAAATTATGACGGTACTCTTGTAAATGCTTTGCTTTATCATTGCGGTGACAGCCTTTCGGGAATTAACGGCGTACTTCGTCCCGGCATTGTTCACCGCATCGACAAGGATACAAGCGGTCTTTTGATTGTTGCAAAAAATGATTTTGCTCACCGTTCTCTTGCAGAACAAATTAAGGAGCATTCTTTTACAAGGGAGTATGAGTCAATTGTATTTGGTAATCTGAAAAATGATGAAGGAACAGTTGACGCTCCAATCGGAAGAAATCCTAAAGACAGAAAGAAAATGTGTGTTATCGAAAAGAACAGCAAAAATGCGGTTACTCATTATTCGGTAATAACAAGGTATAAAGGTTACACACATATAAAATGCAAGCTTGAAACAGGTCGTACTCATCAAATCAGAGTGCATATGGCTTATATAGGTCATCCTGTGTCGGGTGATAAGGTGTATGGCGTAAAGAATGAAAAAGTTGATTTTGAAGGACAATGCCTTCATGCAAGAAAAATCGGTTTTATTCATCCAAAAACCAATGAATATATTGAATTCACTTCCGAATTGCCTGATTATTTCAAAAAATATCTTAAAAAGCTTGAAAATATATCATCACATTAATCGGAGCTTGACGGGATATATTCCGATTTTTTAAACTAAATTGAAAAAACACTTGCATTATTATTCCGTATGTGGTATTATATTAAAGCATTTGAAACCGTCGTAACTCTCGACGAGGTTCAAATAACGGTTTAACCGTCATTTTGATGTGACAGTCCGCTGCTCGTTTGAGTAAGAATGTCGGAAAAATAAGGAGGATAAAAAATGGACGCATTAAAGACTATTGCTGCAGCAAGCGTGAAGGAAACAACACCTGAGTTCAGCGTAGGTGATACTGTAAAGGTATCAGTAAACATTCGTGAAGGCGAAAGAGAAAGAATCCAGATGTTTGAGGGTACTGTTATTGCTAAAAGAGGCAGTGGCGTAGCTGAAACATTTACTGTAAGAAGAGTAGCTTACGGCGTTGGTGTTGAAAGAGTATTCCCTCTCCATTCACCCAATGTTAAAGATGTACAGGTTGTTCGTTACGGTAAGGTTCGCAGAAGCAAGCTCTACTATCTCCGTGACAGAGTTGGTAAGGCTGCTAAGGTTAAAGAGCAGATTCGTAAGTAATTCACGAAATCAAAAGGGACTTTTAAAAGTCCCTTTTTTTACTATTTTCTTTATAGCAGGTGACAAAGTTGAAGAAAAGCAAAAATAATGTCAATGAGGCTAATATGGCTGTGCTTCAGCCTGAGGGTGTGAACGATTCTTCAGATATCAATCCTGAAATGTATGTGGATAAGAAACCGTCAATTTCCGAAAAACAATTTCTTGTTGCAAAAGAGGAAGGCGCAATGTCCGGTTTTTATGACTGGGTAAGATGTATCCTGTTTGCAATTTCGGTTGTTGTGGTTTGCCTTATCTTTTTGTTCCGCCTTGTTGATGTTGAAGGCAGATCAATGAATAACACACTTGCCACTAACGACAAGGTTATCGTAACAAATCTATTCTACACTCCCCAAAATAACGATATCGTTGTTATTTCTCACGGTGCAGAGTATAACAGTCCGATTATTAAGCGTGTTATCGCTGTTGCGGGACAGACTGTTAAGGTAGATTATGACAACGACCAAATCATAGTTGACGGTGTTGTTCTTGATGAACCGTACATAGAGGGTTCAACCTACGGCAACAATATAGGCGACAATGAAATTCCGGAGGTTATTCCTGAGGGCAAAATTTTTGTTATGGGTGATAACAGAAAGGATTCAATGGACAGCCGCAGTACAAAAATCGGTCTTATAGATGTTGATGATGTAATCGGTAAGGCACAGTTTGTAGTTTATCCGTTTGACCACTTCGGCTATCTGTACTGATGCTAAAGATTGTAAAAATTTAATGTTAATTTAAATTTTGATATTGTGAAAAGCTTATTTCTGTTTTATAATAGAAATAAGCTTTATTTTTTACGGAGGGTTATATGCCTCAAAAACCTAAAAAGAATAAAATCAGAATTAAAATTAACGATAAAAAAATCACGAATTATATGTTTGATTTTACACGGACAATAATTTTTGTGTTTGCAATTATATCCGTAGCGTTTACTTTTATCATCAGAGATGCCAATGTTGTGGGAAATTCGATGCTTGACACGCTCCACAGCGATGATAAAATTTTCATTACAAATTTTATGTATGAGCCAAAATGCGGCGATATTGTAGCTATCAACGTTGAAAATCAGATTGAAAAGAGAATTATAAAACGGGTTATAGCCGTTGAAGGACAAACGCTTGTCGTGGATTACAGTAAAAATGCAGTTTATGTTGACGGTATAAAAATTGATGAACCGTATGTTTCTTCTTTAACACGAGAACCGTCAAATCCATTGCAAATTCCGTATGTTATCCCTGAAGGTTATATCTTTGTAATGGGTGATAACAGAATTATTTCTCTTGACAGCCGTGATAAAAGCATAGGCCTTGTGTCTGTCGATGATGTAATCGGAAAAGCACAATTTATATTTTTTCCGCTTGACAGATTCAAGTATTTATATTAACAGAAAATTTTTAAAGGATGTACATATATGAGCGAAATGCAGACTATTCAATGGTTCCCCGGTCATATGACCAAAACAAAAAGACAGATTCAGTCAAGTCTTAAACTTGTTGATGCTGTCGCAGAAATTATTGATGCAAGAATTCCTGTCAGCAGTCGTAATCCCGACCTTGCAAAACTTGTTCAGAACAAGCCGAGAGTTATTCTTCTCAATAAATGCGATATGGCTAATCAAACTGCTACGAAAATGTGGATTGACTATTTTAAAAAGCAGAATCTTGTTGCTATCCCTGTTGACTGTAAAAGCGGCAGAGGTCTTGACAAATTTGCACCTGCCGTAAATACGGTTATGAGCCATAAGATTGCAAGATTAAAAGAAAAAGGAATGGTAAATCCCACAATCAGAATTATGATTGTCGGTATTCCGAATGTAGGCAAATCTTCTTTTATCAATAAAATGGTAAAGAAGAACCGTGCAAAGGTTGAGGACAGACCGGGCGTTACAAGAGGTAATCAATGGTATACAATTGCAAAGAACCTTGAAATGCTTGACACTCCGGGTGTGCTTTGGCCAAAGTTTGACGATAAGACAGTCGGAGAGCATCTTGCGTTCACAGGTGCGGTTAAAGACCAAATTCTTGATATCGAACTTTTGGCGGTGAGACTTCTTGATTTCATCAAGGAACTCAAGCCTGCTGATTTTATAACAAGATTTAAATTAGAAAACGAAGATATTGAAAATATTGATTCATACGAGCTTTTGAAAATGATTGGCAAAAAGAGAGGTATGCTTGTTTCAGGCGGTGAGATAGATACCGAGAGAGCCGCAATTATGTTGCTTGATGAATTCAGAAGTGCAAAGCTTGGCAGAATTACAGTTGAAATGCCGCAGGGGAGATAACAATGGATTGGCTTGAATATGAAAATAAAAATATTGCAAGAGGTTTTCTGAATATCTGCGGTGTTGATGAAGCCGGCAGAGGACCGCTTGCAGGACCTGTGTGTGCCGCCGCAGTTATACTTCCCGAAAATACCGTTATTGAAGGAGTCAATGATTCAAAAAAGCTTTCTGAAAAAAAGAGAGAGGCTTTGTTTGATGTAATAAAGGAACAGGCCTTGGCATACAGCATTGCATTTGCAAGCGTTGAAGAAATTGAGGAAATGAATATTCTTAATGCTACTATGCTTGCAATGAAACGGGCAGTTGAAGGACTTGAACCAAGGGCTGATTATGCTATGATTGACGGCAACAGAATGCCTCCGTTGTCAATTGAAGGCGAATGTATTGTAAAAGGCGATGCAAAGTCAATGTCAATTGCCTGTGCGTCAATTCTTGCCAAGGTATCAAGGGATAGGCTTCTTTATGAATATGACAAAGAATTTCCTCAGTACCTATTTGCAAAGCATAAGGGTTACGGCACAAAGGCTCATATTGAGGCGATTCTTAAATACGGACCATGTAAGTATCACAGACCGAGCTTCTTGAAAAAAATATATAATAAGAAATGATTTTTACTACTAAACAAACAGGTGATAAGGGAGAGGCTTATGCCGCAAAATATCTGAAAAAGCATAAGTATAAAATTATTGCCAGAAATTATAAAAAGCCTTACGGCGAAATAGATATCATAGCCGAGAATAAGGAAGTAATTGCCTTTGTTGAGGTGAAAACAAGAAAAGAGGATTCTCTTACACAACCCGTTGATGCGGTTAACCGTAAAAAGCAGATGAAAATATTAAAAACTGCCGATATGTATATGTATGAAAACAATATAGATAAAGAATGTCGATTTGATGTATGCGAAGTTTTTGTCAACAGTGATAATCTTAAGCTTGTCGGCATTAATTATATTGAAGATGCATTCTGACGGGAGGTTGCCATGAATTTTTTTGACTTGCATTGTGACACGCTCTATAAGGCAGTAACCGAAAAGTCCAGACTTGATAATTCCTCATACGAAGTGAAATTAAATAACGATTCCAAATCCCACAGGTTGCAGTGCTATGCTATATGGTTACCCGACACGCTTGACGGTAATGCGGCGGAAAAATTGTTCTTTGAATCGGCTGATTATCTGAAATCCGAATGTAACCGACTTGGAATTGAATTGTTAGGTATCGGTGAATTCACTGACAATGCTTTTTCAAAGTATAGAAACTCAGCGTTTTTTACAGTAGAAAACGGAAAAGCATTGAACGGCAGAATCGAGAATGTAAAGCGATTTGCAGAACTCGGCGTGAGAATAATGACTCTCACATGGAATGAGATGAACGAGATCGGTTCAGGTGTTTTATCGGAAAATAAATGCGGTTTAACGGACTTCGGAAAACTTGCAGTAGCCGAAATGGAAAAGTACGGTATTGTAATTGATATATCCCATGCAAGCGATGAACTGTTTTATGATGTTGTCAATCAGACGAATAAGCCGTTTATCGCAACTCATTCAGATTCACGGACAATTACTCAAAATCCGAGAAATCTTACAGATGAGCAGATTAAAATTATAGTACAGAGAGGCGGACTTATAGGTCTAAATTTGCACAATGCTTTTCTTAATAATAATCCGGATAAAGCGTGTATGAATGATATTTTAAAGCATTGCGAATATATGCTGTCGCTCGGATGCGAAAATTCTCTTTGCTTCGGTACGGATTTTGACGGCTGCGATTTGCCGAGGGATATTGTCGGAAGCGATTCAATCGGCGAAATTTATGAACTTTTTCTTAGAAATAACTACAACGAAAGCGTTTTGAAAAAGATTTTTTACGAAAATGCGTATAATTTCTTTGAAAACTTTGACAATCAGCGAATAATGTAGTAAAATACTTGATGTTTAAAGCAATTTGAAAGGAAGATTTCAATGTTATACAACAGCACACAAAATGCCAAAGAAGTAGTTTCTGCGGCACAGGCCATTGCACAGGGTATTTCAAAGGACGGCGGTCTTTTTGTACCGCAGGAATTTCCTAAGTATGATGAAAATACCTTCAAGGCACTTTTGAAAACAGATTACAAAGGAAGAGCAAAGAAAGTATTTTCTGATTTTCTTTCTGATTTCACAGAAGAGGAAATCAGCGACTGCGTAGAAAAGGCTTATACAGCTCAGAAATTCGGCGGTGAAAATCCTGCTCCTATTTCATACTGTAATCTTGACGGAACAACCCTGAATATTCTTGAACTCTGGCATGGACCTACATGTGCGTTTAAGGATATGGCACTCCAGATTCTCCCGCATCTTCTCACAAAGTCACTCAAGAAGAAATATGACGGCAAGACAGCTGTTATTCTCGTTGCTACATCAGGCGATACAGGCAAGGCTGCTCTTGAAGGCTTTAAAGATGTTGACCACACAAAGATTGTTGTTTTCTATCCTGTTGACGGTGTAAGTCCGATGCAGAAGCATCAGATGAATACTCAGGAAGGTGAAAATGTTCGTGTTTGTGCAATCAAGGGTAACTTTGATGACGCTCAGACAGGTGTTAAGAAGATATTTACTACACCTTCGGTTGCAGAAAAGCTCGCTGAGAATAATATGCTTTTCTCATCAGCAAACTCAATCAACTGGGGCAGACTTCTTCCGCAGATTGTTTACTATATTTCGGCTTACTGCGATCTTGTAAATGACGGTAAAATCGAGCTTGGCGACAAGATTAATGTTGTTGTTCCGACAGGTAACTTCGGTAACATCCTTGCATCATATTATGCAAGTCTCATGGGACTTCCAATCAACAAGTTCATTTGTGCGTCAAACTCTAATAATGTTCTTACAGATTTTATCAAAACAGGCGTTTATGATAAGAACAGAAACTTCTATACAACAATTTCACCTTCAATGGATATCCTCGTTTCAAGTAACCTTGAAAGACTTCTCTACAAGCTTTCAGGTGATAATGACGAAGTTACAAGAGGCTGGATGAATGCACTCAAATCAGAAGGCAAGTATGAAGTAAGTGATGATGTAAAGGCTGTTATCAACGAAAAGTTCTACGGCGGATTCTGTGATGATAAGAACACAGAGGCTACAATTCACGAGATGTTTGAACAGGATAAGTACCTTTGCGATACTCACACAGCTGTTGCAATCAATGTGTACAAGCAGTATGTTGAGGAAACAGGCGACAAGACACCGTCTGTAATTGCGTCAACTGCAAGTCCGTATAAATTCTCTAAGGCTGTTCTTGAGGCTGTTGAGCCAAACGCAACACTTCCTGAAACAGAATTTGATATGGTTGATGAACTTCATAAGGTTTCCGGTGCCGAAGTGCCTGCACCTCTTGCAAATCTTAAAAATAAAACTGCTCGATTCTCTGATGTTACAGAAGTTAATGATATGGAGAATTATGTTCTCGGAGCACTCGGTATAGATTAATGGCATTATTTGCTATAGCGGATTTACATCTTTCGCTTGGTGAAGATAAGCCTATGGATGTTTTCGCGGGCTGGAACGATTATACTTCAAGGCTTGAAAATAATTGGAGAAAGCTTGTTACCGATAATGACACGGTTGTTGTGTCGGGCGATATTTCCTGGGCAATGAAACTTGAAGAAACTCTTACGGATTTTACTTTCATAGAAAATCTTCCCGGTAAGAAAATTTTCAATAAAGGCAATCACGATTATTGGTGGAGCACCAAGACAAAAATGGATGTGTTTCTGAAAAATAATTCACTTGATTCGATATCTATCCTTTTCAATAATTCATATGTTGTTGACGATTACGCAATTTGCGGTACAAGAGGATGGTTTCTTGAGAATGAATCTCAAAATGATATAAAAGTCCTGAACAGGGAAGTCGGCAGACTTGAAATGTCAATACAATCAGCTATAAAAACAGGAAAGGAACCAATAGTGTTTTTACATTATCCCCCTGTTTACGGAACAACAAAATGTGACGAAATATTTAATGTTCTTTTGAAATATGACATCAAAAAATGTTATTACGGACACCTTCACGGAAAAAAGAATATGAGGTTTGCGATTGAAGGTGAATACGAAGGTATCGATTTTAAGCTGATTTCTTGTGACAGGTTGTCATTTATGCCAATTTTAGTCAGATAAATTCTGTATTTTCTATTGGCAAAATTATTTTGTTGTGATATAATAAGATGATTTCTTGATTTTGAATTTAAACTTTGGAGGAATATTAAAATGGCATTAAAGGAATGTACAAAAAAAGAACAGGCTAATTCATATGAATTAGAGGTTAATGTTGACGGTGAAACTTTTGGTAACGCTGTTAACAGAGTTTATAAAAAGCAGGTTAAAAGCATAAATATCCCCGGTTTCAGAAAGGGCAAAGCTCCCCGTCATGTAATTGAGAAAATGTACGGTTCGGAAGTATTTTATGAAGATGCTATGCAGGACTGTTATCCGGACGCTCTTTATGAGGCTGCTAAAGAAGCAGGTATCAAGATAGTTTCGGTTGAAACTCTTGAGGCTATTGAGGCAAGCAAAGAAGGTTTCTCATTCAAGGCTAATGTTGTTGTTGAGCCTGAAATGGAAATTAATAACTACCTCGGCATTGAAGTTACAAAGAAGTCAACAGAGGTTACAGACGAGCTCGTTGACGAAGAAATTGAGAAGGTTCGTGACCGCAACTCAAGAATGGTAACTGTTGACGACAGAGCTGCTCAGAATGATGATGTAGCTGTTATTGACTTTGAGGGTTTTGTTGACGGTGAAGCGTTTGAAGGCGGTAAGGCTGAAAACTATAACCTTAAGCTTGGATCAGGCAACTTCATCCCCGGCTTTGAGGAGCAGATTGTAGGTCACAAGACAGGTGAAGAGTTTACAATCACAGTTAAGTTCCCGGATGATTATCAGGCTGAAGAGCTTAAAGGTAAGGAAGCTGAATTCAAGATCAACCTTCACGAAATTAAGGCTAAGGAACTTCCGGAAGTCGATGATGAGTTTGTAAAGGATGTTTCCGATAAGGAAACACTTGATGAGTACAAGGCTGAGCTTAAAGAAACTGTTGCTAAACGCCTTCAGGATGAGGCTGACAAGGATATTGACAATCAGATTTCCGAAAAGCTTATGGAACTCCTTGAGGGCGAAATTCCTGAGGCAATGTATGATAATCAGGCTAACGAGATGGTAAGAGAATTTGATATGCGTCTCCGTTCACAGGGCCTTGATATGAAGACATATATGCAGTACATGGGTATGGATGCAAACGCACTCAAGGGCATGTATAAAGAAGAGGCTGAAAAGAGAGTTAAGTTAAGACTTGCTCTTGAAGCAGTTGCAAGAAAAGAAAATATTGAAGTTACAGAGGCTGACCTTGATGCTGAATACGGCAAGATGGCAGAGGCTTACAAGATGGATGTTGATAAGGTTAAGGAGGCTGTTCCTGCTGAATCACTCACAGAAGATGTTAAGGTTGAAAAGGCTCTTAATCTCGTAAAGGACAAAGCTGTTATTAAGTAATTTGAATATTTTTCTTATATCTGTTAATCACTATTTAAGAAAGGTTATGATTAAATGGCATTAGTACCATATGTTATCGAACAGTCAAGCAGGGGAGAACGCTCTTTTGATATCTATTCCCGCCTTCTTGAAGACAGAATTGTTATGCTTAACGAAGAGGTAAACAGTGCAAGTGCAAGCGTTGTAGTTGCTCAGTTGCTTTACCTTGAAAGTAAAGATCCGACAAAGGATATCAGTCTTTACATCAACAGCCCCGGCGGCAGCGTAACAGACGGCTTTGCTATTTTTGATACAATGAATTACATCAAGTGTGATGTTTCCACAATCTGTATGGGTATGGCTGCAAGTATGGGTGCATTCCTTCTTGCCGCAGGCGCTAAGGGTAAGCGTCTTGCACTTCCTAACAGTGACATTATGATTCACCAGCCTTCAGGCGGTGCTCAGGGTCAGGCTACTGACATGGAAATTCACACAAGACACATTCTTGATATGAAAAAACGACTCAATCAGATTCTTGCTGACAACACAGGTCAGCCGATTGATGTTATTGCAAAGGATACCAATCGTGATAACTTCATGACTGCACAGCAGGCACTTGAGTATGGTTTGATTGATAAGGTTATCGAAAAAAGATAAAGGTGAGGTAAACTGATGGCTAACAAAAATAACGAAGATATTTATTGCTCTTTCTGCGGAAAACCTCAGGAGATGGCAGGCAGACTTATTGCCGGCAACGGTGTCTATATTTGTGACCGGTGTGTTGAGCTCTGCATGAATATTCTTCGCGAATCAGGCGAGCTTGAACGTGAAAATGAAAATAAACTTTCAAAATCGGGAGAACCTCAGACCCCCGAACTGTCCGTTGATGAACTTTTAAAGCCAAAGGAAATCAAGACAATTCTTGATGAATATGTTATCGGACAGGATCATGCAAAAGTTACCCTGAGCGTTGCTGTTTACAATCACTATAAGCGTGCTTTTTCAAATGATGATAGCGTAGATTTTGCTAAGAGTAATGTGCTGCTTCTCGGCCCGACAGGTGTCGGTAAGACATTACTTGCTCAGACGCTTGCAAAGGCTCTTGATGTTCCTTTTGCAATTGCTGATGCAACTACGCTGACCGAAGCAGGTTATGTCGGCGAGGATGTAGAGAACATTCTCTTAAAACTCATTCAGGCAGCCGATTTTGATATTGAAAAGGCAGAGCACGGCATAATTTACATTGATGAAATTGATAAAATTGCGAGAAAATCCGAAAACCCCTCTATTACACGAGATGTAAGCGGTGAGGGAGTTCAGCAGGCTTTGCTTAAAATTGTTGAGGGAACTGTATCCAATGTTCCGCCACAGGGTGGCAGAAAACATCCGCAACAGGAATATTTACAGATTGATACTAAGAATATTCTTTTTATCTGCGGCGGTGCATTTGACGGTCTTGAAAAGATAGTTGAAAAGCGTAAGGGTTCTTCTGTTATCGGTTTTGAGTCACTTGTTCAGTCAAAGCAGGAGCTTGATTCAACCGATTGGATGAAAGAGGTCACAGCACATGATCTTGTAAAGTACGGAATTATTCCTGAGCTCATCGGTCGTTTGCCTGTTATTACTGCTTTGAGCGGTCTTGACACGGATGCACTTGTCAAGATTCTTACTGTTCCCAAAAACTCTATTGTTCAGCAGTATAAGAAACTTTTTGAACTTGACGGTGTTGAACTTCTTTTTGAAGAAGATGCACTCAGAGCTATTGCACAACAGGCACAGGATCAGCATACAGGTGCAAGAGGACTTCGAGGAATTATGGAAGATATTCTTACAGACCTTATGTTTGAGGCTCCGTCTGATCCTACTATTGATAAGATTATTATTACAGAGGGCGTTATCAAAAATGGTGCGGCTCCGCAAATTACTCGCAAAAAGGAATTGTTACAGACAAATTCCGTAAAATTGACTCAAAAAGATGCAAAGAAGCGTCAGAAGCGCAGCACAGCGTCTTGATATTGTGAATTAAAGCTGTATTGCAATTACAATACAGCTTTTTGCTTTTATGAAAGGAATTTAAATGGATTTTGATATGCAAAAAAATCTGACTCTCCCTGTTCTTCCGTTGCGAGGGTTGGTGGTTTTTCCAAAATCACTTATTCATTTTGATGTTGGACGGAAAAAGAGTATTACGGCTATAAATAAAGCTATGAAAGCCGATCAACTTGTTTTTCTTACTTCTCAGAAGGATGCCGCAATAAACGAACCGGATATATTTGATGTTTATGACACGGGCGTAATTGCCAAGGTTGTTCAGGTTTTGAAACAGCCTGAAAATACTACACGAATTGTAATTGAAGGTCAATGCAGGGCTACAATTATAAATCCTGTTTTTGACGAAAAGTGTCTTGTTGCAGAAGTTAAACCGTATGAGGAAGAAAGCGAGTATCTTACAGCAAGAGATTCCGCTCTTATGCGAACCGTAAAAAATGAATTTGACAAGTATCTTGAGATTTCTCCGAAGATGCCGTCGGATATTATTTTTAAGGTTGCCCTTTGCAAAAGACCGGGTGAACTTGCCGACTTTATCACAGCTAATCTCATTCTTGACTACAGAGTTAAACAGTCAATTCTTGAAACTTTCCCCGAATCCGAAAGACTTGAATCTGTTCTTGATGTACTTGTAAATGAAAATTTTGTGCTTAAACTTGAGGACGAAATATCTCAAAAAGCTAAAATGAGAATTGATGAAAATCAGCGTGATTATTTTCTTCGTGAGCAGAAAAGAGCAATCGAGGAAGAGCTCGGCGAAGATGATTCACCGATTGACGATGCTGAAAACTATGTCGATAAAATTGAGAAGCTTAATCTTGACGAAAAGTCTGCCGACATTCTTTATAAAGAATGTAAGAAACTCAGCAAAATGCCTTATGGCAGTCAGGAAGCGGCTGTGATTCGTACATATCTTGATACGGTTCTTGATTTGCCGTGGAATAAGTCATCTAAAGATAAAATCGTTATATCTAAAGTTCAGAAGGCTCTTGATAAGACTCACTATGGACTTGACAAAGTTAAAAAGAGAATCATTGAACAGCTTGCCGTTCGTGTGTTAAGTGAAAAGCAAAAAGGACAGATCATCTGTCTTGCAGGACCTCCGGGTGTCGGTAAAACCTCAATTGCTCAGTCGATTGCAAAGGCAATAGGCAGAAAAAGTGAAAGAATCGCTCTTGGTGGCGTTCGTGATGAGGCTGAAATCAGAGGCCACAGAAAGACTTATATCGGTTCGATGCCGGGTAGAATTATTAATGCATTGCAACATGCCGGTACTAATAATCCTGTACTTATTCTTGACGAAATAGACAAGCTTGCCGCTGATTATAAGGGCGATCCAACATCGGCATTGCTTGAGGTTCTTGATATCGAACAGAATAATAAGTTTGTTGATCACTACATTGAACTTCCGTTTGACTTGTCAAATGTGATGTTTATTACAACTGCAAATGACATTTCAGCTATTCCGGCACCGCTCCGTGACAGAATGGAAATTATAGAAATCAGCAGTTATACAAGAGAAGAGAAATTCCATATTGCAAAGAAGCACCTCATTCCTAAACAGCTTGAGGAGTGTGGTTTTACTTCAAAGGAACTCAAATTCACTCAGAAAGCCATATACGCTCTCATAGACTTCTATACGAGAGAAGCCGGCGTAAGAACTCTTGAAAGGCTAATTGCATCAGTTATGAGAAAATGTGCCGTTGAAAAGCTTACAGAGGGTACAGAAGTATTCAAGATTGACGAAAAAGAGATAGAAAGATTTTTAGGCCATAAAAAGTTTATTCCTGATTCACTTGCCAAAATGGATGAAATCGGAATAGTTAACGGACTTGCATGGACCTCAGTGGGCGGAGAAATCTTACCTATTGAAGTTGCCGTTATGGAGGGTACAGGAAAGATTGAACTTACAGGTTCTCTCGGTGATGTTATGCAGGAGTCTGCTAAAACAGCAATCACCTGCATTAGAAGTCATGCGGCGGTTCTTGGAATTGATTCCGATTTTTACAAAAACAAGGATATTCATATTCATGCTCCCGAGGGTGCTGTTCCAAAGGACGGACCGTCTGCAGGTATTACAATGGCAACCGCAATTTACTCAGCGCTGACTTTAAAGCCTGCAAGACACGATATAGCTATGACAGGTGAAATTACCCTCAGAGGGAATGTTCTTCCTATAGGCGGTCTTAAAGAGAAAAGCATGGCTGCTTTTAAAAACGGAATTACAACAGTAATCATTCCAAAGGATAACGAACCTGATCTTGAAGATGTCGATAAGGCGGTTCTTGAAAAGGTTAAGTTTATTCCTGTTAGAAATTTTTCGGAGGTAGTTGCACTTGCGGTGAATAATACCGTAAGAATTACCGATAACCAATGGAACGGAATTGATATGACAGCAGTTCGTTCTGCAACGAAAACTGTAAACGCAGTAAAACAGTGAAAGAGAGGGATTTTATGAATTTTAATGAAGTCGCTTTTGAATTTGCGGCAGGTCGTGTTGATCAGTTGCCGGAATCGGATATGCCTGAAATTGTATTTTCAGGTCATTCAAATGTAGGAAAATCCTCTCTTATCAATAAACTTGTTCAGAGAAAAGCTCTTGCAAGAGTAAGCGCTCAACCGGGCAAAACGGCTACCATTAATTTTTATAAGCTCAAAGAGTTTCGTATGGTTGATTTGCCGGGCTACGGTTATGCAAAGGTTTCAAAAGCAGAAAAAGACAGATGGGCAAAGCTTGTGGAAGGCTACTTTGCACAGGACAGACAGCGTCCGCTCGTTATTCAGATTCTTGACTTGCGTCATCCTCCGACTGATGATGACTTGCATATGATAGATTTCCTTTACAGAGGCGGATTTAACTTTGCCGCAGTTCTTACAAAGAGTGATAAACTCAAAAAGACTGCGTTTGAAAAGCAGATTGAGTATTATAAGGACATTTTCAGTACAATTGAACATGTTCCGCTGATACCGTTTTCTGCACAAACAGGCTTCGGAAATGATGAAATAAGGAAACTTATTGAAACTTCAATAGCAAATTTTAAAAATACGGAGGTATGAGTAAAATGTTCGTTAGCGAATGTCTTAATGTGAACAATAAGGGACATCTTACAATCGGCGGTTGCGATACACTCGAACTTGCCAAAGAATTTGGTACACCCTTATATGTTCTTGACGAAACAACAATCAGAAATGTGTGCAAGGCTTATGTGAAGTCCTTTGAAAAGTATTACCACGGTAACGGTATGCCGTTGTATGCAAGCAAGGCTCTTTCTTGTAAGGAACTTTGCAGAATTGCAAAGGAAGAGGGACTCGGTCTTGATGTAGTATCAGGCGGTGAGATTTATACAGCCGTACAGGCAGGTTTTCCGATGGAAAAAGTTCACTTCCACGGAAACAATAAAACTGCTGATGAAATCAGATTTGCACTTGAATCTAATGTAGGAAAGTTCGTTGTTGATAACCTTTACGAACTTGAGCTTCTCAATGAAAATTGCGGTGAAATGGGTAAGAAGGCTAATATTTCTTTTAGAATTAAGCCCGGTGTAGACGCTCATACTCATAACTTTATCAGAACAGGTCAGATTGATTCAAAATTTGGTTTTGCTCTTGAAACAGGCGAAGCTTTTGAGGCGGTTAAAAAGGCACAGGTGTACGATAATGTAAATCTTACGGAACTTCATTGCCACATCGGTTCACAGATTTTTGATATTGATCCGTTTGTCACTGCAGCTGAAATTATGCTTGACTTTATGGGCAAGATTCACGATGAGCTTGGAATCGTCATTTCAGAGCTTAACCTCGGCGGTGGCTTTGGTATTATGTACACTAAGGATGATGAACCTGTTCCTTACGAAAACTATATGGAAAAGGTTTCAGAGGCTGTTAAGGCAAGGGCTAAAGAACACGGACTTCCTGTTCCGTATATCTTTATTGAGCCGGGTCGTTCAATTGTCGGCGAAGCAGGTATTACACTTTACAAAGTTGGCGGCAAAAAGGAAATTCCTAATGTAAGAACATATGTATCCGTTGACGGTGGTATGACTGATAATATTAGATATGCACTTTATCAGTCTGCTTATACCGTAGTAAATGCAGGTAAGGCTGACAAAGAGCCTGATGAAATCGTAACGGTAGCAGGTAAGTGTTGCGAGAGCGGCGACCTCGTTCAGGAGCATACAAAGGTTGCTAAGGTTGAAGTAGGCGATACACTTGCTGTTCTTTCAACAGGTGCTTATAACTATTCTATGGCGTCAAATTACAACAGAATCCCTCGTCCTGCAATCGTAATGGTTAAAGACGGCAAGGCAAGAGTTGTTGTTAAGCGTGAAAGCTACGAGGATATAGTAAAGAACGATATCTGATAATTGAGTTTTAATTATTGTGCAACACCGAACCGTTTAATTGTGTTCGGTGTTGTGTTGTGTAGATTAGCGCATAGATTCGGAGTTGAGTATTGTGTTTAGGATAAGAAGTTTTTTTAAGGAACTTGAGCCGACACGACAGATGTCTGAGGCATTTAGGAATTGCATATTTCTTGCGTTATCAGGCGGATTTCAGGATGCATATACATATTTTACCCGTGACGGAGTATTTGCAAATGCACAGACGGGTAACGTTGTGCTTATGAGTACAAATTTTATGACAGGAAAGTGGGGAGAGGGGCTTAAATATCTTTTTCCTATTCTTGCATTTGCGTTAGGTGTCCTTGTAGCTGATTTGATACAGAAAAAATTCAAGTATTTCAAAAAGATACATTGGAGACAGGGAATACTCTTGTTTGAGATTATCATATTATTTGCGGTTGGATTCATGCCGAAGAGTATGGATACCGTTGCGGCGGTGATTGTATCGTTTTCCTGTGCAATGCAGGTTCAGACTTTCAGAAAAGTCAGAGGATATTCCTATGCCAGCACAATGTGCATAGGAAATTTAAGAAGCGGTACGGCTGCTCTGTCAGGTTTTATTCACGAAAGAAAGCCCGAACAGCTCAGACAGGCAATGTATTACTTTGGTGTTATATTTTTCTTTGCAGTCGGAGCAGGTCTGGGAGGAAATCTTTCATTATCGTTTGGAACGCATATAATATGGGTTTCATGCGGATTGCTCCTTGTAAGTTTTCTGATGATGTTTAAAGAAAAAATTCAATAATCAGGCAATTTCATATAACAATAAAGCCGTCGTCAATACGCGAATTTGGTATTGACGACGGCTTTATTTTACAAATTTTTCTATTCCGAGAATATAATCACTTGAAGTTTTATAAAGACAACAAAGTGTTATCAGATGTCTGATAGGCAGTTCTCGTTTTCCGTTTTCGTATTTGCTGTATTGTTCCTGTCTTGTGTGAAGTATAAATGCAATTTGCCCTTGAGTGTATCCGTTTTTGACTCTTAATTCTTTTAATCTTTTGCAGTAGTCCATATAAATCACCTTCAAAAATATTACAAATAGTATTACTGATAGGATTTTATCATAAAATATGTCCGTTTGCAACTAAAATTTAATTGGTAAATCAAATATGAATTATACAAAATATTGTAATGCAAATGAAATTCTTTGATTCATGAATACATTTTAATAAAATTCAGCTCGTAAAATGTACGAAAATGCAACTAAACTTGGGAGATTTGTAAAATTAATTGCAGAAAAGGAATGAAATCGGCTATTTTTTCAATAATTTTAAAAAAATTTGCAAGAAACTCACAAAAGATATTGCAAAATCGTTGAAAGTATAGTATTATTAATATGTTGATTGTAGTGCTTTACTGTGCTACAGCATAATCGGAATTTTTTCCGTATAATTTATGCGAATTTTATTAAGGAGGACTTACTTATGTCATATGTAAGTGAACAGCTTGAAAAGCTGAAAGCAAAAAACGCAAATGAGCCTGAGTTTATTCAGGCTGCTACCGAAGTTCTTACTTCACTTGAGCCCGTTTTCGAGCAGAATCCAAAGTATGAAGAGAATGGTATTCTCGAAAGAATCACAGAGCCTGAAAGAGTTATTATGTTTAGAGTACCTTGGGTTGATGACAACGGCAAGGTTCAGGTTAACCGTGGCTTCCGTGTTCAGTTCAACAGTGCTATCGGACCTTACAAGGGTGGTTTAAGACTTCATCCGTCAGTAAACCTCGGCGTTATTAAGTTTCTCGGTTTCGAGCAGATTTTCAAGAACTCACTTACAGGTCTTCCTATCGGCGGCGGTAAGGGTGGCTCTGACTTTGATCCTAAGGGCAAGAGCGACAGAGAAGTTATGGCATTCTGCCAGAGCTTTATGACAGAGCTTTGTAAGCACATCGGTGCTGATACAGATGTTCCTGCCGGTGATATCGGTACAGGTGCTCGTGAGATCGGTTATTTGTTCGGTCAGTATAAGAGAATCAGAAATGTATATGAAGGCGTTCTTACAGGTAAGGGTCTCAACTGGGGCGGTTCACTCGCAAGAACAGAGGCTACAGGTTATGGCCTTCTTTATTTTACAGAGGCTATGCTTAAGGATAACGGTAAGGACATCAAGGGTGCTACTGTTTGCGTATCAGGTGCAGGTAATGTTGCTATCTACGCAACAGAAAAGGCTACAGAGCTTGGTGCTAAGGTAGTTACAATGGCTGATTCAACGGGTTGGATTTATGATGCTGAAGGTATCGACCTTGATGCTATTAAGGAAATCAAGGAAGTTAAAAGACAGCGTCTTACAGAGTATAAGAACTATCGTCCTAACTCAGAGTATCACGAAGGCAAATTCGACTGGTCAGTTAAGTGTGATGTTGCACTTCCATGTGCTACACAGAATGAGCTTAACGAAGAAGACGCTAAAAGACTTATCGCTAACGGTTGTTATGCTGTTGCCGAAGGCGCTAACATGCCTACAACTCTTGAGGCTACAAAGCTTCTCCAGAAATCCGGCATTCTCTTTGCACCGGGTAAGGCTGCTAATGCAGGCGGTGTTGCTACATCAGCTCTTGAGATGAGCCAGAACTCACAGCGTCTTTCATGGACATTTGAAGAAGTTGACGCTAAGCTCAAGAACATTATGGTTAACATCTATAAGAACATTTCTGCTGCAGCTAAGAAGTATGGTCATGAAGGTGACTATGTAGTAGGTGCTAATATTGCAGGCTTTGAGAAGGTTGCTGATTCAATGATTCAGCAGGGCGTTTGCTAAATTAAAAGTTAAATTCCTTTAAAATTTACAGCCGTACAGATTCAAACGAGTCTGTACGGCTGTTGTAATTTGAATGCTGTAAATTAGCATTAGCAATATGTTTTGGATTTATCTTGTTTTACCTGTTCCTCGAATTATACAAAATATTCATTTTGTATAATTTTCGTAATTGGAATATACACCGCCCTTTTTTGTGTTATAATAGCATTATAATTCTTCTAATACAGATTTTAGTTCAACTTTTCTGAGTTATCCATTATAAGAAATAAATTTACGGTGGTGTGTTTATGGCAGTTGATTTTCGTGATGAAGCTCCTGCAATTTTGAAGGACTATTTAATTTACAAGCAGACAATTAAAAATATGTCGAAGAAAACCGTTGACGAATATTTTATTGATCTCAGAACTTTTTTTAGATTTTTAAAAGTAATGCGTGGTCTTGTGCCTGACGGTACTGAGTTTGATGAAATTAAAATTGACGATGTTGACCTTGATTTAATTAAAACCGTTAATCTTGAACTTGCATATGATTATATGAATTTTCTTTATCGTGACCGCAACAATAAGAGTGCGTCCCGTGCAAGAAAATGTTCCAGTCTGAAAGGCTTTTTTAAGTACATAACCAATAATAAACATTTGCTTGATACAAATCCCGTGGAACAGCTTGAATCGCCAAAAAATAAAAAAGCTTTGCCAAAGTATCTTACTCTTGAACAAAGCATTGAGCTTCTTAATGCAGTTGACGGAAATAACAAACAGCGTGATTATTGTATTTTGACTCTCTTCCTCAATTGCGGACTGCGTGTGTCTGAAATGGCAGGTCTTAACTATAATGATATTCATAGTGACGGTACAATGCGTGTTGTCGGTAAAGGCAATAAAGAACGCATTGTTTATCTAAACTCTGCCTGCATTGAAGCTTATAATGAGTATATGAAGGTGCGTCCGATTGATGAAGTTAAGGATAAAAAAGCGTTGTTTATTAGCCGTAATCACCGCAGAATGTCTGTGAAAACAATTCAGGCTATGGTATATAAATATCTTGAGAAAATCGGACTTGATTCTCAGGGATATTCCTGTCATAAGCTTAGGCATACCGCCGCCACGCTTATGTATCAGCAAGGCGGAGTTGATGTCAGAGTGCTTAAAGAGGTTCTCGGACACGAAAACCTCGGTACGACTGAGATTTATACACACCTGAGTTCGGAACAAATGAAAAATGCCGCTGACTCAAATCCGCTTGCAAAAATAAAACCTAAGAAAAAAGTTTAAAGAATTCTTACTATGCCGCCCACATCTGTGAGTGGCATATTTTTGCATAATATTTTAATTTCAATTTTATTTTTTAAACATAATTCTTTGATAGAAGAATAGCATGGATGCATTTCAGCATTTCCGAAAAACACTACGGTATTATCAGAGATTTTTCCGCTTGCACCGCCTATAAATCCATAATCATATCCTTCAAGTTTTATATCACCTGAGGATATTAATAACACCTCTGCCCCATCTTTTTCAAGCGCATTTTTTATGGATATATCAGCTGTTACGGCAGTGCGATTATTGAGTATTAGAGTTGAGCATCTTGCGTATCCTTGGTTTATGTTTACGATTTCAATATCGTTTTTTACACAATATTTGTAAAGAGTCGGATCTATTGCAGATACTTTACCGTAAAGCTTATTATTAAAGAAAAGAAAATTCAGCAATACATTTTCGGGATACTTCTTCCCTGCTTTGCTTTTACATATAATCAAATTTTCTTTATATGGCAAAGTTTTTAGCTTTTCGCACTCTTGAAGTACAAAAACAGTATTATTAATCGTCAAAATCTGCATATCGGCATGAGCTTGTTCAGGTTGCGGAAATGCTTTGACAGTGTCCGAAAATATAACATTATGCCCCATTTTTGAAAGCTCATCGGCAAAACATGGGTATTTGTTTGATATCACAAAACTGCTCATTGTCCTACCGCTTCAAATGCCTGACGAATATTTTTTACACCGATCAATTCAGCATCATCACATGAAACACCTTTTAGATTATGATACGGCAGAATGATTTTTGTAAAGCCGAGTCTTACTGCCTCGTTAATTCTCATCTGAGCGTTTGATACAGCACGAATTTCGCCTGCAAGACCGATTTCACCGAATACAACAGCGTTTTCGTCAATCGGAGTATCTTTCAGACTGCTTATAAGAGCCATGGCAATTGAAAGGTCAATCGCAGGTTCGTCAACTCGCAATCCGCCTACGATATTTATGTAGGTGTCGCAGTTTGAAAAATAGTATCCTGCTCTTTTTTCAAGAACGGCAAGTACCATTGACAGTCTGTTATAATCATATCCTGTAACCATTCTGCGAGCGTTGCCGTATCCACTTTGTGTGGCAAGTCCTTGTGTTTCGGCAAGAATTGGTCTTGATCCTTCAATTGTACAGGTGACGCAAGTTCCCGAAACATTTTTCGGACGCCCTGAAAGCAACATAACAGACGGATTTGCAACTTCGTTAAGCCCTTTATCAGTCATTTCAAAAACGCCGATTTCATTTGTTGAACCGTACCTGTTTTTTACGGCACGAAGAATACGGCAGCTCATCTGTTTGTCACCTTCAAAATGCAGTACGGTGTCAACGATATGTTCAAGTACCTTTGGACCTGCAATTGAACCCTCTTTATTGACATGACCTACGATAAACATAGGAATATCAAGTCCTTTTGCAGTTCTCATCAGCATATTGGCAGATTCTCGTACCTGTGTAATGCTGCCGGGGGATGAGCTTAATTCTGAAAGATTCATCGTCTGAATTGAGTCAATCATAACGAGGTCGGGTTTGAGATTTTTTATCTGTTCGCAAATAACCTCAACATCGGTTTCAGTCATTACATACAGATTCGGCGAAGTTACACCCAGCCTTATTGCTCGGAGCTTGAGCTGTCTTTTTGACTCCTCTCCTGATATGTAGAGAATTTTCAGAGTATCACCGAGGTACTGACAAATCTGCATAAGAACGGTCGATTTGCCTATGCCCGGATCACCGCCCAGAAGTATAAGACTGCCCTTTACAATTCCTCCGCCGAGTACACGGTTGAGTTCTCCGCAGCCTGTGTCATATCTGTGCTCATCCTCGGTTGAAATATCCGATATGGCGCATGGTTTTGAGTAGGTTGCAAAAGAGCGTGTTTTTGCAGTTGCTGACTGTTTTGATGTATCTTTAATTTCTTCATTCATTGTGTTCCATTCGCCGCATGACGGGCATTTTCCGTACCATTTGGGCGATTCGTATCCACATTCCGAACATATGTAAACACTTTTGATTTTTGAAGCCATTTATTTCACTTCCTGTATTTATTGATGAGTATAATCTAAAAATCCTGTTATGATTGCAGTTGCCATTTCTTTTTGATATTCGTCACTTTGCAGCTTGGCAAGTTCATGCGGATTTGAAATAAATCCGCATTCCACAATAACGGACGGGTTTTCAGCCTTTTTTAAAAGATAGATTGAGCCGTCTGCCTTTTTGCATTGCCGTTCGTTATCAGGCTGTAAGCATTTTTTTACGGAATTTCTAATGCATTCCGCAAGATTTTGACTTTGACTGTTATTCGGGGAATAAAAAATTTGAGTTCCGTAATATTTGCTTTGAGAAAATTTGTTTTGGTGAATACTGATTACAATATTGTTTTTGTCTGAATTGAAAATTTCGAGCCGTTTTTTTAAATCGGCAACTTTCCTTGAATGAACCGAATCTTCTCCGTTATCAAGAGATACATCATCTGTTCTTGTTTGAACAACCTTATATCCGAAAATTTTTAATAAATCAGCCGAATTGTTTGCTATAGAAAGATTGATGTCCTTTTCAAGCACACCGCTTTCGCTTACCGCTCCCCCGTCTTCGCCGCCGTGACCTGCGTCAATTATAATTATCTGCTCTGTTTTGTTTTCGGTCATAACAGATTTTGTCGGATTAAGTCTGAAAAAAACAGATACCATAATAATGCAGAATATTGCAAACAGTATAAAGCAGAGAGCATAAAATGTCGGGATTTTTTTATTCATACAAACACCTCTGCATAAAAATATGCCGAGTGTGAGATTATATATTACTTATTCAGTATATACTACAAAACTTTTTCTGACAAGATTTTTCTTTTGGATTTTTGCATATGACAAAGATGTTGTAATAAAATTTGTTTGGTGGTATAATTATCAAGGATTATGAATTGGAAAAATGAAAGGAAGTTAGTAAAATGGAAAAACCTGGCAGAAATGATCCTTGCTGGTGTGGCAGCGGAAAAAAGTATAAAAAATGTCATATAGATTTTGATGAAAAAATTGAGGAATTTGAGGGTGCGGGTCACATTGTTCCATCCCATGAAATCTTGAAAAATGCTGAGCAGATTGAAAAAATCAAGGAGAGTGCAAAGATTAATATTGCAGTTCTTGATTATGTTGCTGAGCATATTAAGGCAGGTATCAGCACGGCTGAAATTGATAAGTGGGTGTATGATATCACAACCAAAATGGGCGGTGTTCCGGCTCCCCTTAATTTTGAGGGATTTCCCAAGAGCGTATGTACTTCAATAAACAACGAAGTTTGTCACGGTATTCCGTCGGAAGATGTAATAATCAAAGATGGCGATATAATCAATGTTGATGTTTCAACTAATTTGAACGGATATTTCTCCGATTCTTCAAGAATGTTTTGTATCGGTAATGTAAGCGAGGAAAACAGAAAGCTTGTTGAAGAAACAAAAAATGCAGTTTATGAGGGACTCAAGCAGGTTAAGCCTTGGGGCTTTCTCGGAGATATGGGTCAGGCTGTCAATGATTATGTAAAGAGTAAAGGTTACTCTGTTGTTCGTGAAGTAGGAGGTCATGGAATCGGTCTTGAATTCCACGAAGATCCATGGGTAAGTTACATTTCTAAAAAAGGCACGGAAATGCTTATGGTACCCGGTATGATTTTTACCATTGAACCTATGGTAAACGCAGGAAAACCTGATATTTTCGTTGATGAGGATAACGGCTGGACTATCTATACAGAAGATAACTCAATGTCTGCTCAGTGGGAAATTCAGGTTCTTGTAACTGAGGACGGCTACGAAATTATTGCATACTAAGTAAAAACAAAAGGCATTTGCTTTGAGATTTCTCATTGCAAATGCCTTATTTTTATAAGTAAAAATTAATTATTCCTTACCGTCCCAACAATAAGTGCAGAGTTTGCATTTATCAATTCCGCAGGAATCAAGCATATCGTCAAGCCTGTTAAAACGCAAGGATGTGAACTTGAGTTCTTTACAGATTTCATCAACCATCTGCTCGTATTTTTCAGAATCGGGATTTGTGTATTCCTGAAGAATTTCGTCTGTAACATTGCCGTTCTCAAGTCTTTCAATAACTCGTCTTGTGATGAGATCCATTTCAGAAGATGATCTTGAGAAGTTAAGATACTTACAGCCGTATACAAGCGGAGGACACGCAGGTCTGATATGAACCTCTTTTGCACCGCTTTCAAAAAGATATTCCGTTGTTTCACGAAGCTGTGTGCCTCTTACAATTGAGTCATCAATAAGAAGAAGGCTCTTTCCTCTGATTAAATCCTCAACTGCGAGAAGCTTCATTTTTGCAATAAGATTACGCTGACTCTGAATTGTCGGCATAAATGATCTCGGCCAAGTAGGTGTATATTTAATAAACGGTCTTGAAAACGGAATTCCCGAGGCATTTGCATAGCCTACTGCGTGGGCAATGCCTGAATCGGGTACACCTGCAACGATATCGGGCTTTACGGAATCTCTTTCAGCCATTTTTGCACCGCAGTTGTAACGCATTTGCTCAACACTTGTACCCTCATATGAGCTTGCAGGATATCCGTAGTAAACCCACAGAAAAGTACAGATTTTCATTTTATCACCGGGCTTTTTGAGTGTAATGCAGTTTTGGTCTGTAATTACCGTAATCTCACCCGGTCCGAGTTCTTTATAATCATTGTAGCCGAGGTTTTTGTATGAGAAACATTCAAACGCCGCACAAAATGCATCTTCTTTTTTGCCGATAACAACAGGAGTTCTGCCGTACTTATCTCTCGCACAATAGATGCCGTTTTTATTCATCAACAGGAGTGAAACAGAGCCGTCAACTTTTTCAAGAGCATAGCTTATGCCGTCAACAAGGTTTTCTTTTTGATTGATGAGAGTTGCAATAAGCTCGGTTGCATTGATTTCACCGCCGCTCATTTCAAGAAAATGTGAACCGCCTTTTTCAAAAATTTCTTCAACAAGTTCATCTGTATTATTGATTTTGCTTACGGTGGTAATTGCATATGTACCGTGATGTGAACGAACAATAAGAGGCTGCGGTTCGTAGTCGGAAATACAGCCGATACCGAATTTGCCTTTCATACTCTGCATATCTTTATCAAATTTAGTTCTGAAAGGTGCATTTTCAATATTGTGGATTGATCTGTCAAATCCTTTTTCTTTGTCATAAACAACCATACCGCCTCTTCTTGTGCCAAGGTGTGAATGATAGTCAATTCCAAAGTATAAGTCGAATACGCAGTCCTGTTTTGCTGCAACACCCATAAATCCGCCCATGTTTTTTCTCCTTTAACCTTTTTAATTCTGAATTAAAAGTATTTACAGTTTGCCGTTTTAGATTGTAAATACTGTTTGATTAAAATCAGACACACCAAAATTATAATATTATTTTCGGATTATGTCTATACTTTTGTCGAAAATTTTTGAATTACAGCACAAAAAAAAACAGCAGAAATTTTATCTGCTGTTTAGGTTTATTCGATAAGTCCGTACTTAACTTTAATTCTGTCAAGCTTTTCAAGCATAGGTTCTGCTCCGAAAAACAGAAATATAACAGTCGAAACTGCGTGAACAATATCCATCGGAAAGCCCTGAACATAAAAAGTTATGAGCATATTTAGATTAAATGCGGAATGTGATGTGAGTGCCGAATAAAGGTTCATAAGTCCGCCGTAAATGACCATTGTGGCAATGAAACCGTATATACAGAGCGAAGTCCTTGTTCTGCCCAAAAGACCTTTCTTAAAGAGAATACCGCCAATGAAGCCTATTATCCCTGCCGCAAACATTTGCCACGGCGTCCAAGGACCTTGACCGAACATAAGATTTGAAACAAGCATACTTACAGCACCGACAAGAAATCCCGATTCACCGCCGAATGCTACTCCCGAAATTATCACAATTGCCACAACGGGCTTGAACTGAGGCAACATTGTAAATGCAAGTCGTCCTGCAACTGCTATTGCACATAGAACGGAAATTATGACAAGCTCTCTCGCTTTTGGGTGCCTGCCTTCAAAAACGAGAAAAAACGGAATCATACACTCAATCATAACAAGGAGTGAAATAAAAAGATATTTCTGATCCTGAAGATATGTCATTCCAACAAAAATTGTAACAGGAATTGCAAGCAAAACCATAATTGCCATACTGACGGTTCTTTTACTCAGTTTTGAACTTTTTCTCGGCAGGTCAATCGGTCGTTTTGATTTTGTTCCGAAAGCAATCATAAGCAACGCAACAGATACTCCGATAATTCCCCAGTTGAACCAGGTAGGCAAAGTTTTGGCTGAAAAATTCGGAATATATTCCAGGTTTATAATCAGACCGAGTATGAACAGTACTGCGCCAAAAAATCCGAAGATTTTTTTAAAAACAGAAAGCTTTTTGTTTTCAGCTTTGTTTTTTTGGAGGGGAATATTTTCGGTGTCGTTTTTAAAAAGGTCAATATCAGGCGTGTTTCTGTTAATTTGAATATCTCTGTTTTTACCTGTGCAGGCATATATGACATCATTTGATGATACTGCGTTATCTATTATGCCTTTTGACATTCGGCTTGCAGAGGTGGAATAAAAGCTGTTTGACGAAAAGAAAGTTCTCGGTGTACCTTCCGACACAACTTCACCGTTAAAAAACATCAGACAGCGGCTTGGATATACAGCACAGAACTCTACATCGTGACTTACCATGAGAACGGTTATGCCGGCTTTATTGAGGTCATATATAATCTGAGCAAACTCAATCTTGAATTCGGCATCAAGTCCCTTTGTAGGTTCATCAAGCAAAAGAATTTGAGGTCTTATGAGAAGAATTTTTGCAAGAGCCGCTCTCTGCTGTTCACCGCCGGATAAATCATAAGGATGGCGATTGCAGAGACTTTCAAGTCTGCACAGCTTTACCGCTGCGGTAACCCGTCTTTCTTTTTCCTCCTTGCTGATTTTTCTGCCGTCAAATACTTCGTATAAATCTTCAAGTACAGTTTTTTTCAAAAACAGTGTCTGCGGATTTTGGGGTAATACTGCTACGAGCGTGTCAAAAGAATTTTTGTTAAGCGGAGAGATTTCAACTTTGCCTCTGTATGGCTTGTTAAGTGAACAGATAATTGACAAAGCGGTTGATTTTCCCATTCCGTTACCGCCGAGTATAGCCGCAAATTCCCCCTGATATATTTTTAGTGAAAGACCTTTTAGTACATCTGTACCTGACTTTTCGTACCTGAACCAAATATCATTAAGACTTACTGCTTCTTTATCAGAATGTTTCTGAATGTTTTCGGGCATGAGCTCATACATTTTATGATTTTGGGCATATTCCGAAAGCCACTTTTTGCCGCTTGGAACAGTTACGGGACAGTCGGTATTGTCATTTTCTGTAACAGCCTGCCATATCTGCATCGGAGCAGGCATAGAAAGAAATGTTTTGCTGTTTTTTTCTTTAAGAATTTTCCCGACCTTTTGAGGAGAGTCAAAAGCTGAAATTCCGTTGTTTTCGATTACAAGCACCCTGTCTGAAAGCGGAAGCACCTCATCAAGTCTGTGTTCCGTTATTATCACCGTTGTCCCCAGTTCGTGATTTATGCGTGAAACGCAGTGCAAAAATTCGCTTGCCGCAATCGGATCGAGTTGGCTTGTCGGTTCATCCAAAATGAGAACGGACGGTTGCATTGCCATAATTGAAGCAAGGTTTAAAATTTGCTTTTGTCCGCCCGAAAGTTCGAGAACACTTTTTTCAAAATAATTTTGGATTCCGAAAAATGAAGCTGTTTCGGCAACTCTTTTTCGGATTGTATTGTTGTCATAACCAAGACTTTCAAGTCCGAAAGCAAGTTCGTGCCATACCTTATCGGTAATAATCTGATTTTCAGGTGATTGCATAACAAAGCCGATTTTACTGCTTTGCTCCCTGTGAGAAAGGTCTGATATAGGTTTTTCTTCAAAGAATATTTCTCCCGAAAGAACACCGTGCGGTGAAAGATCGGGTTTCAGATGTCTGAGAAGTGTGCTTTTTCCGCAGCCTGACGGACCGCAGACTGTGATAAACTCGCCTTCGTTTACGCTGAAAGTAATATCTTTAAGTACATCAATACCGGTTTCGGGGTATCGAAAACTCAGATTTTTGATTGCATATGTTTCCATTTTATCCCCTCTCCTATATTTACCGATAGCGGAATCAACATTAAAAATGTGTAGAATATATAAAAAATAACACTTTGCACCGTAAACAAATCGCCCTTGATTGACGGATAGTATCTGAATTTTATTGCGTTTGTAAAAAGCAAAATCATAAGTACCAATCCGGTAAAAAGGATTGTGCAAAGCATAAATGCGTCTCTTTTGTCAAATTTATAAAGTGAATAGGATGTTCTGCCTTTAAGACCGTGACCTCTGCTTTTCATTGAATCGGCTGTTTCAATTGCGTTTTCAAGCGACCATGTTATCATAATCGAAAGGATTTTTACTGCGTTTCTTATTCTTTGAAACAATGTTCCCTCGTTTATATCTCTGCCTATTGTGTGTTGTGCATTACGCACAAGCTTCATTTGTGCCGAAAACCTTGGAACAAAACGCAATGCCATTGAAATCACCAGACTCAATGACGGCATTATTCTGCCAAACAGGAAAACTACCTTGTCGGAAGTGATTACTGCATTGAATGAAGAAAACCATAAAACTGTTGACGAAAGCAAAAATGCACTTGCAATACCGTAAACGATTGATTCGAGGGTTAGTGGGTTATCCCACGGAAAATATGTGAGTATAGTCATTCCTTCATGATTAAAAACAGGATTTACGAGAACTATCAAGAGTATCATAGGTAAAAGAAAAACAAGTGACAATCTCACAGCTTTTTTGCCGTTAAGGTATAAAGCGGTTACAAGCGCACATAAAAAACTTACAGCAAGACAAACAGGGTTCATGATAAACATCGTGAACCCTATTGTAAGTGCAAAAAATATAAAATTGATAAAGGGGTGCATATTTGAAAAAGTATCCTTCATCATTATTCTCCTGTTGCGTATCCTCCGCCGACATCATAGCCTAAGTTACAGGTGTAGCACCAGACCACATCGTCGCCGTTTTTTAGCACATATCGTGAACAGCCGTAGTTTGGAAACCATTCATTGACTTTGTACATCCAGCCCGAAAGAGAACCGCAGTCAAATTCGTAGAGGTTGTTAATTCCTTCAATATAAGCGGAATTATACATAGGAGTCCAGCTCGATTCCATATGAATATTGTTGTCCTTACAAACTTTTACAAGGACATCATATACAGATTCGCCCTCTTTGAATTGAACCTTCTGTTTTTTGAGGATTATACCGTCCTTTGGAACGAGTTCAATTTTTTCGGGATCAAGGTCATCTATATTGTCAAGAATTGTTGAACAGGTGATTGTAAAGGTACAATAAAGATTTGTATCTTTTGTTTCCTGTTCTTCCGGTTCAACCGGCTTTGGCTTTCCCGACGGTACAGGATCGGTTTTGTACTTATCCTGTGTTGTCGGCTGAACATCGTTCTTTTTGTTCGGTTTTGAAGAACTGTTTGATGAAGAAGACGGTTTTTTCTTATCCGAAGAACTGTTGCTTGAACTCTGCTCGGATTTTTCACTTTTTTCAACGGCTGAACTGTTACTGTTCTGCGAATTATCCTTACTGTTCTTTTTATCTTCGGAATTTTTTCTGTCCTTTTTATCTTTGTTTGATTTAGCGGAATCGGTAGGACTTTGAGTGGTTTTCTCTGTTGCAGACACAGAAGTTGTTTCTGTGTCTGCATTTGTTGTCGATAGCGAGGAGGCAGTTGATGCAGTTTGAACTTTATTTTCCGATCGGTTGCCGCCTGCAAAAAATGCTACTGTAAGTGCGGCAATACAAACGCACACCGCAATTAAAAGTATTTGATTTTTTTTAACAAACTTTTTTATCTTTTCCATAACCAATTTTTACTTATGAACTTTAATCAAACGAGCTTAACGATGATTTTCTGAATTTCTGTTGCATCAACAACATCAATAACACCGTCATGATTTACATCAGCCTTGATAAGTGAAACCTTTGAAAGCTGTTCAAGGTTTACAATCTGCTTCTGAACGAGTGTTGCGTCAATTACAGAAACTGTGTTATCGAGATTAACATCACCTACGGCATAATTTTCTGCAAGTCGGTCAGTCATATTGTAGAGTGAAGTTTTGCCGTTTACAAGACGGTCAAATGAAACAAAAGCATAGAAACCCTGTTCGGTTGCCATCTGATTGTATGTTGTATCTGTATGACCGAATCCGTTTTCAGCGGAGAAACTCATCATAGCATCGATGAGTGTGTTGCCGTTTTTGATGAATCTTTCATCATTTGTAGGATCAATTCCAAGGCTTGTAAGTGCAACGAGTACCTGTGCACAGCTTTCGCTGTTTACAGAACCCCATGATGCAAATCCGCCGTTTTCATTCTGTACGTTTGACATTGCTGTGAGTGCTTTATCAATTGCCTCTTTAACATCGCTGTTTGTTGAGTAGTAAGGAGCAAGTGCCTGAATTGCCATACCTGTCATATCAGGATCTGCAGTTGAACCGAAAAATGTCCAGCCACCATTTGCTACCTGTGCATCAAGAATTGTCTGTACGAGCTTTTCTCTTGTTGTGGGATTTGCGGCGTCAGTCTGTGGAATTTCATAATCGCCCGTATCAAGTGCAATGAGTGCAAAGACAGGACCGTTGATACCCTGCTTCTTAACATAATCCATATCTGCAAGCGGTTCAAGAAGGTTATATGATGCAATATCCGTAACATCCTTACCGATTGCCGTAAGTGCAAGGATTACTCTTGAATTGTCTGTTGATTTAGTATTGTGAAGCTTTGCAGAACCCTTTTCTTCAACATACTTAACTGCATTCTGATAGTAACTGTCTGCAACTTCGTCTGTGATTTTACCTGCTCTTGCAAGACCGAGGACTGTCCACTCGCCGCCTACTGAAGAAACTGTGGGGGCATCCTGTGATGCGAGATATTTTGCGACCTCGTCAATCTTGTTTGAAACTGTGTCAGCTGCGGAAGGAGCATATTTCACTGTGAATGTATATACAGTACCGCCTTCACTTGTGTTCATCGACGGCCATGCAGTATCACCGCAACCGATGATAATTTTGTCACCGTCAGAAACACTAACAGTCTGACTTCTCTTGTAAAACGCACTGTCGTCAGAAGGAAGATATTCATTCTTATATTTTCTTGTCTGGAAGTTTTTGTTAGTTGCAGTAGGAACTACATTTACATCAGCTGACGGAGTGTCGATTGTGAGTGTGTAGTCTGTAACTGACGGATCAAATTCGCCCGAAAGCTCGGCACCTGTGATCTCAACCGATTTAACAGTTGTATCGTTATTTGCCCATGTACCGCCGATATCCTCGCCGTAACCGTTTGAAGTATACATAATAGCGATTTCATCACCACTCTCAAGTGTGCCGTCTGCTACTGTATAGGATGCATAACCTGAATTTGTGAACCAGTCATTGAGAGTTCCCATCCAACCGCTCATTGTACCGCCGTCAAATGCAGCAAGACCGTTAATTGACGAGATGTAATTGTTCTCAGCACCTTCCTGTGTGTAGCCGTGATTGTTGAGTGCATCAGCAACGGCTGACATCATAGTAGTGTCATTATTAATGCTTACCCACTCATCAACGAGAACGCCGTCCCACGGAGCGCCGTTTTCTACCGAGTATGTATCATTTCTGACAATTACTCTTACTTTTCCGTCTTCAACTGCGCTTACTGAAAGTGAAACCGTCATAAGTGATGAAATCATCATTACAGAAAGTACAATTGAGAGGATTTTTTTAAAAGATTTGTTCATAGTGTTTTCCTCCATATTGTATTGTGTATATCGAAAGGCAAAATAAAAAAGCCCTCCGTTTTTGGAAGGCACAACAAACAAAACCATACAGACCAAAAGTCTGTACAGATATGGTCGGCTGCACCTCTTCCTTGTCCAAGATTTGCAAAATCCGAGGCATACGGACAGCGACCTGACTTATGGCAATGCCAAATACAGTAATGACTGTTGCTTCGGATTCTCACCGAATTCTCTGTTATCTACTCTGCAAGATGCATTTTGAACCGTAAACCCATATTAAGTTATATACATTTGAAATCTGCATTTAATTATAACACCTGTTTATAGTCGTGTCAATTCCTTAAAATTTTTCTGATATCAGAGTTTATTCAGGTACGATATAAGTTTAGTTTATGGCCGGCTTTTTGTGTAACTCAGTTGTATGAATTGAATATGCTGTTAATAAAAAGTTGAAATCGGTGAATCAGATGAAAGAAAAATGTTCGCTTGACAAGTTACCGCTTGGAGTTACGGGGATTGTCTATCGTGTGAACTGTAATGAAAATATCAAAAACAGAATATTTGATTTTGGTATTATGGAGAACAGTTCTGTTATCCCCTTGTTTACAAGTCCGTTCGGTGATCCGTCTGCGTATCTTGTTAAAAATGCCGTTGTGGCACTGAGAAATAACGATTGCAAAGATATCATTGTTACTCCTGAATAAAAGGAGGCTTTTTTATTGTTTTCTACGGATAAATCATCTTTTAATAAAAAGGATGTATCGGATTGCGATTACAAAATTTCACTTGCCGGTAATCCTAATGTCGGCAAGAGTACAATTTTTAACGAACTGACGGGATTAAGACAGCACACGGGAAACTGGACGGGTAAAACAGTTGAGTTTGCCAGAGGTTGTTGCAAAATCAAAGACGCAAGATTTTGTATTACGGACTTACCCGGATGCTATTCCCTGCTTTCATTTTCGGGCGAAGAGGCGGTAACAAGGGAGTGTCTTATACAAAATCAAAATGACTGCGTTGTAATAGTTGTTGACTGCGGAGTTATTGAAAGAAATCTTTCATTTGCATTGCAGGTGTTATCTGTCACAAAGAATGCTGTTCTTTGTCTTAATCTTTGTGATGAGGCTGAAAAAAACGGTATAAAAATCGATTGCGACGAGTTATCGCTAAACCTTGGAATACCTGTTGTAAAAACCTGTGCAACAGACAAAAAAGGTTTGGATGAATTAAAAAAAGCGATCTATAATGTATGCAGCGGAAAGACAAAATGTTTTAGGGTAGAAAGAAATTTTGAAGGTGTTGATATACTATCCGAAAAAAACTACAAACAGAATATTGAAAAGCTTTCGCGAATTGGCAACAAAATTTCAAGTGACTGCGTAAAATATGAAAAATCAGAGTTAAATGCTTGTACAAGAAAGCTTGATAAAATACTTACAAGCAAAACCACGGGAATACCGATTATGCTTGCAATGCTTGGTATATTGTTCTGGATAACAGTTGTCGGTGCAAATTATCCGAGCGAATGGTTAAGCAATTTGTTTGGTTTTATAAAAGAGAAACTGTATATTCTTTTTGATTTTTTACACGCTCCCGATGTTGTAACGGGACTTTTGATTGACGGAGTTTATACAACTCTGTCATGGGTGGTATCTGTAATGCTGCCGCCTATGGCTATATTCTTTCCGTTGTTTTCGCTTGTTGAGGATTCGGGATATCTGCCGAGAATTGCATTTAATCTTGATAGGTATTTTTCAAAATGCGGTGCACACGGAAAGCAAAGTCTTGCTATGGCAATGGGTCTTGGCTGTAATGCCTGCGGAGTTACGGGTTGCAGAATCATCGAGTCGCCAAAGGAACGACTGATTGCAATTCTTACAAATAATTTTATGCCGTGTAACGGACGGTTTCCTACAATCATTGCATTACTGCTCATGTTCTTTGCAGGTACGGCATTTACGCTGAGCAGTTCGCTTGAGGTAGCGGCATTGTTGATTGGAATAATAGTTTTCTGTGTTTTTATAACACTTGTTATATCTAAGGTACTTTCAGTCACAATATTGAAAGGCGAACAGTCCGGATTTGTGCTTGAACTTCCGCCGTACAGAAAGCCGCAGATTTTAAAAACTATTGTTCGTTCGCTGTTGGACAGAACTTTATTTGTTTTAGGAAGGGCTGTTGCGGTTGCCGCTCCGGCAGGTGCGATAATCTGGATTCTTGCAAATGTGCATATAAGCGATGTTTCACTTTTAAAATATTGTACTGATTTTTTAGATCCGTTCGGCAGATTTATCGGGGTTGACGGCGTTATAATAATGGCATTTATACTTGGATTTCCTGCTAATGAAACCGTTATTCCGATTATAATTATGTCATATATGGCAAGCGGTACTCTTGTTGATTATTCAAGCTACGATCAGCTGTTTCAACTTCTCAGTATGAACGGCTGGACGATTACAACGGCTGTATGCACGATTATTCTTTGCATTCTTCATTATCCGTGTTCAACGACCTGTCTGACAATAAAAAAAGAAACAGGCAGCCTTAAATGGACGCTTGTTTCTATGGCTTTGCCTACTGCAATGGGAATTGTGCTTTGTATGATTACAGCAGGTGTTATGAGATTATTTTAAATCAATAACTTCAAAATCATCGGGAACAAATATATTTCCGTTAAAAACTGTTCTTGCCTCTGAAGTATATGTTCTTTTGCGTGTTTGAAGTGTTTCGTCCTCGGTGTGATACAGGATAAGATTTTTTGCAAAAAGACTCTCTGCAAGTTTTCCGGCATCAAGCGCTGTGCTGTGGAATTTTTCGTAAGGCTTAAAAATATCTTTTTGACTGTAAAGACAAAAAGCTTCACACATAAGATAATCACAGTTTTGAACAAAATTTCTGCATTTTTCATTGAACGGTTCATCACCGAGACAGGTGAGAACTTTTCCTGACGGAAAAACAGCCTTGAATCCGAATTGCTTTGTTTTGTCTGAAAATATATCAAAGAAAGTGAGTCGGATACTGCCGGCATTTTGTTTTTCACCGTCTTTTACTTCATTGATGAAAATTTTTGTATTGATATTTTTGAGGAATTTCGGTGCAAGTGTGTGGTTGCAAATTGCCGTGATTGAATCAACACATTCATCGTGGCAGTAAATATTAAAATTACCGTCATATTTGCCTGAATTCATAAGAGCGCTTATTTGCCTTATTACCCACACGGCACCTAATATATGGTCGGTGTGAGAATGAGTAATAAACATTGTTTTTATGCTGTTCCAAGCTACTCCGGATTTCTTAATTGCGGATAAAATTCCGTTTCCGCCGCCTGCGTCAACAAGAAGACAGTCGTTTTCGGATTTCAGAAGAAAACAGGTATTATAACAGTCGGTAACCATCGCACTTCCTGTGCCGAGCATAATAATTTTTTCGTTCATACAGCACCTCGAAAATACAGGCAGATACAAGAAAAATGTATCTGCCTGTAAATTTTATTGTAATTTTATTCTTCTGCTTCTGCAACCTTCATCATAATGGCACATTCCATTCTTTTTCTGAAAAGCTCACAGCCGTATTCGTAAATACCTGTGATTGAGCCTGTTGCATGATAAGCGTTTGCGGCACAACCGCCGCTGCAATAAAGTCTTGCCCAGCAGTCTTTGCAGTCGGGACGGGCGTATGCGTTACAAAGCTTAAATTCGTCCTGAATTTTCGTGTTTGAAACACCGTTAAAAATATCGCCGAGCTTGTACTTTTCATCGCCTACAAATTGATGACAGGGATAGAGGTCGCCCCAAGGTGTTACAGCCATATATTCTGTACCCGAACCGCAACCCGAGATTCTCTTATAAATGCACGGACCGCCTGTAAGGTCAATCATATAATGATAGAAGGTGAGCGGTCTGCCTTCTTTTTCACGCTTGAGCATTTCCTTTGCAAGAATTTCGTACTGTTCAAAAAGGATAGGCAAATCGTCATATGTAAGTGCATATGGGTCATCGGGAGCACATACAACCGGCTCCATTGAAAGCTCTGTAAACCCCAAATCCGCCATATGGAAAATATCGTTTGTGAAGTCTGTGTTATTATGTGTGTAAGTACCTCTTACATAGTAACCCTTGTTGCCTCTTTTTTTGACAAATTCCTGAAATTTCGGAACGATAATGTCATAACTGCCTTTGCCGTTTACAGTTTTGCGAAGATGGTCATGCACTTCTTTTCTGCCGTCAAGGCTGAGAACTACATTATGACATTCTTTGTTTGCAAATTCAATTACATCGTCATCAACAAGCATACCGTTTGTTGTAAGTGTAAAACGGAAGTTTTTGTTGTGTTCCTTTTCAATGCTTCTTGCATAGGCAACAATCTGCTTTACAACATCAAAGTTCATAAGAGGTTCTCCGCCGAAGAAGTCAACCTCAAGGTTTACTCTGCTGCCTGAATTTTCAATGAGAAAGTCAATTGCTCTCTTGCCCACTTCAAAGCTCATCAGCGCTCTCTCGCCGTGGTATTTGCCCTGACTTGCAAAGCAGTATTCGCAGTTAAGGTTACAGGTGTGAGCAATGTGCAGACAAAGTGCCTTGATTACTGTGTTTCTCTTTTTAAAGTCAAATGCAAGGTTTTCGTACTTGTCGTCTGTAAAGAGCTTTCCCTGTTCCTCAAGCTCTTTTACATCATCAATGCAGTCAGAGATTTCTTCTTTTGTAATCTCAGGATTGTCTGCATATTTTGAAAGCATTTCGTCGATTATCTGTTCTTTTGTTGCGTTTTTGTACATTGCAATAACATCATAAGCAAGGTCATCGACTGCGTGTACACTGCCGCTGTAAACATCAAGAACAATGTTGTATCCGTTAAGTTTATACTGATGAATCATAATATCTCCGTTAGACAAAAGGAAAGCCGTTAACCCTTTGGGAAAACGGCGATAATCCTTAATAATCAAATTAAAATAGAATTATTTCTCGCTCATGCACTTTTCGCACTGCTGGTTAGCAACGCCGCAAGATGTCTTACACGCTGACTGACATGAAGTCTGGCACTCGCCGCAACCGCCTGTCTTAACGCTCTTCTTGAGGTCACGAGTTTCAATAGTTTTAATTCTCTTCATAATAAATCAAACTCCTTGTTAGATTTTGTTAGTTTAATATTATCACACAGCTATTGATTTGTCAATCTTTTTTAACTACGCTTATGTTGTCCGTCATACCGCCTTTTGTTGACATAATCTCAACCTTGCAGGCTGAAAGATATTCAATGTAATTTATAAGTTCCTTGCTTATAATTTCACCGGGTACGATGAGGGGAATTCCGGGTGGATATGCCCAGATATACTCGGCAGAAGTTCTGAATTCCGAATTTTCAAACGGAATAGTTTCTTTGTTGAATTTGTACAACTCGCAGGCGTTGAAATTTTTGCCTGTGTAGAGATTTTTTAACGGAACACGCTCGGTGTCGGCTCCTTTTGAAAGTTCGCTGTCAATTGAAATCAGAGCATCTGAGAGCATATTAAAAGCTTTTTCAGTGTCACAAACAGATGTCATGGCAATTACATAGTCCGAATATGCCATTTCGGTTTCAATCTGATAATTATTTCGCAGTATTTCGGCAAACTTTGTTCCTGAAATATTTGCGTTCGCTGTTGAAATTACAATTTTGCCGATATCATAATCAAAATCAGTATCGCTTTTATCATAAATTTTCAGATATTTTAGATTTTTAAGTTTTTCTCTGACCGTTTTAAGATTGCAACAATATTCCTTGAATTTATCTTTGCTGTTTTCGCAGAAATCAAGACATTTTTCGATTGAACTCATTAAAATATATGACGGACTGCTTGTTTCAAATACAGCTAAATTTTCGGCAAGAATTTCAGAAAGCTCGCTGTCATTTGTTATGAGCAATGCAGTTTGAGTTAATGACGGCAAAGTTTTGTGCAGACTCAATACTGCTGCGTCTGCACCGCAGTTAAGTGCTTCATCGGGAAAACTGTCCGAAAACGGAAAATGCGCTCCGTGAGCTTCGTCAACAAGTAATTTTGCTCCGTGTTTGTGACAGATTTCGGAAATTGACTTTATATCCGAAACAACTCCTTCATATGTAGGCGAAGTTATGATTACAAGTCTGATTTCATCATTGTGTTTTGTAAGTTTATCTTCTATATCGCAAGGTGAAACCGATGTAAGAATATTGTATCTGCTGTCTGTATCGGGAAAAATGTAATCGACATTGAGATTAAACAGTTCTGCTGAATTATATACAGATTTGTGGCAGTTACGAGCCATTAAGATTTTGTCGCCTTGATTTGTCATTGATCGGATTGCAGAAAGTATTCCGCCTGTTGAACCGTTAATCAGAATGAAAGCATTTTTTGCATTGTAAAGTTTTGCAGCCTTTTTCTGAATTTCATCAATAACTCCGTTTGGTGAATGGAGATTGTCAAAATCATGAATTTCGGTTATGTCGATATTATACGGTATTATACCCTCTTCTGTAATGTCCGTTCTTTTGTGTCCGGGCATATGAAAAGGATATATGCCGCTTTTTGAATAATTTTTAAGCTTGTCGTACAGCATATATCCTCCGATATTTTAAATATTTAGTTTGTACCGAACTCAGCGAGTTCAAGTCCCTTGTTGTGTTCAAGCGCCCAGTTTATGCTCCAGTAGCTTGTAAAGAGCAAAAGATGATTGCCTTTAAGATCCTGAATTTTCTTAGTATCGGACGCAAGGTCGAGAGTTTTCGGATCAATGTCATCGTTTACAATCCAACGGATAAATTCATATGGGAGTGTTTCCATAATGATATCACAGTTGTACTCGTTTTGAAGTCTGTATTTAAGAACATCAAACTGAAGTACGCCTACAACGCCAACGATAACTTCCTCCATACCTGCGTCAAGCTCCTGGAAAATCTGAATTGCACCTTCCTGTGCAATCTGACTTGTACCCTTGATGAACTGTTTGCGCTTCATTGTGTCTTTCTGACGGACAAGTGCAAAGTGTTCAGGAGCAAATGTAGGAATTCCCCTGAATTGTACCTTGTGTCCCGGTGAACAGATTGTGTCACCGATTGAGAAAATGCCCGGATCAAACACACCGATGATGTCGCCCGCATATGCCTCGTCAACAATTTCTCTTTCCTGAGCCATAATCTGCTGTGGCTGTGAAAGACGCATTTTTTTGTTGCCCTGAACATGGAACACTTCCATATTCTTTTCAAACTTGCCGCTGCAGATGCGCATAAATGCAACTCTGTCACGGTGAGCCTTGTTCATGTTTGCCTGAATTTTGAAGACAAATGCAGAGAAAAAGTCTGACATAGGCTCAACCTTTTCATCAACTGTTTCTCTTGGCAGAGGTGGAGTTGTGAGCTGTAAGAACTGTTCAAGGAATGGTTCAACACCAAAGTTTGTAAGAGCCGAACCGAAGAATACAGGAGTAAGCTGACCGTTGCGGACTGCTTCAAGGTCAAATTCATCGCCTGCACCGTCAAGAAGTTCTATTTCATCAAACAAATCCTGCTTATGATAGTAGCCTATTGTATCTTCAAGGGCAGGATCGTCAAGCGTAAGTTCTTTCTTTTCAACTTCTTTCTGACCGTTATTAGCGGTGAAAGCAAGGATTTTCTTAGAATTTCTGTCATACACACCCTTGAATTCTTTACCTGAACCGATTGGCCAGTTTACGGGATAGGTGTGAATTCCGAGAACATTCTCAATGTCTTCAAGAAGGTCAAAAGAATTTTTTGCATCTCTGTCCATCTTGTTGATGAATGTAATGATAGGAATATTACGCATTACACAGACCTTGAAAAGTTTGATAGTCTGTTTCTCAACACCCTTTGAACCGTCAATTACCATTACGGCAGAGTCTGCCGCCATAAGTGTACGGTAGGTATCTTCAGAGAAGTCCTCATGTCCCGGTGTGTCAAGAATATTTATGCAATAACCGTTATATTTAAACTGCAAAACCGATGATGTAACAGAAATACCACGCTGTTTTTCAATTTCCATCCAGTCGGACACAGCATGCTTTGCGGTTCTTTTGCCTTTTACCGAACCTGCAAGGTTAATTGCTCCGCCGTAGAGCAAGAGCTTTTCCGTAAGTGTTGTTTTACCCGCATCAGGATGCGAAATAATCGCAAAGGTTCTGCGCTTGCTGATTTCTTCTTTAAATGAACTCATATCTTTCTTCCCTTCGGAGGTTAAGTATATCCACAATTCTATATTTTACTATTTTTGGATGGTATATGTCAATAAAGAATGAAGAAAATGTGAGAAAAATAATTGCTACAAAAACTTGACAAATTTGTAAATATATTGTAATATATTGATACAGAAGGACTTAATGTGATTTTTCCTATTTTTTCATATACCTTCCAAATCGAGGCAGAAACTTGTGTTTCTGCCTCAAAATCATTTATGAGGTTTTTTATGAGTAATTCTATCGGTCTTTACATTCACATACCGTTTTGTAAGCACAAATGTCCGTATTGCGATTTTTTCAGCGGTAATGCAGATGAAAACGCTTTCGATAATTATGTGATTGAATTAAAAGATAAAATAAAATACTGGTCTGAAAAAGCCAAAAGAGATGTTGCGACCGTATATTTCGGCGGCGGTACGCCGAGTGTTTTGGGTGCAGACAGACTTTGTGATATTCTTGATTTTATCAAGTTTAATTTTAATATTCAAAATAATGCCGAGATTACGGTTGAAGTCAATCCCGACTCCGCCAAAACTATTGATTTTGAAAAAATGTATGCCTGCGGATTTAATCGCATTTCAATGGGTATGCAGACTGCTGTTGAAGATGAATTAAGGCTGCTTGGGAGAATTCACAGCATAGATGACGCAAAGACTTCTGTTGAAAGGGCTAAAAGTGCGGGATTTAATAATATTTCACTTGATTTGATGATGGGAATTCCTAATCAGACAATTGAAAGCCTTGAAAAATCAATCAGTTTCTGTGCCGATTGCAAAGTTACTCATATTTCATCATACATTTTGAAAATCGAGGAGAATACTCCGTTTTATAAGGTGCAAAATAAACTTAAGCTTGCCGATGATGATATGCAGGCTGAAATGTATCTGAAAGCTGTTGAAATGCTTGATTCTCTCGGATACAAGCAATATGAAATTTCTAATTTTGCAAAACATGGTTATGAAAGCCGACATAATACCAATTACTGGAGATGCGGTGAATATATCGGCATAGGTCCGTCTGCACACTCATTTTTTGAGGGCAAAAGGTTTTTTTATTCGAGAAGCATGGACGATTTTAATAACAATAAGCTGTCTTTTGAAGGTACGGGCGGAGATGAGGAGGAATTTATTATGCTCTCTCTCAGGCTGAAAAGCGGTCTTAATTATTATGAATTTGAGGAAAAATTCGGGTACACCCTCCCCTCTTACATTATCAAAAAAGCTAAAGAGTATGAAAAATACGGCTATACAAATGTTACAGACAAGTCTATCAGCTTTACACCGAAAGGCTTTCTTGTTTCAAATTCAATAATCAGTGAACTGATATAAAAAACGCTCCGAGAATAAATTCGGAGCGTTAATTTTATGTTATGAATTTGTATGTCAGATTAATACAATGAAGAGTATGAACCGCCGCCGATAAGCGATGTAAGAACACTTGTTGCAAATGTACTTGTGTTAAATGACCACATAGTAAGTTTTGCGCCGATGAAGAATACAATCATAAATGCAACGGCAACGATGAGTGTGAGAATTAAAGTGAATAATGCAGAGTTCTTTGCTTCGGGAACATTAGCTTTTACCTGATTTACAAGTGAAATAACAAGGTAAAGCATAACGATTATGAAGAAGAACAGGAACATATATACGCTGATTAATGCGCAAAGACCTGCCAAAATCCAACCGATTGATGCCGGAATAGATTCAATTGAAAATGTAATGAATGAATCAATAAATGCTTTGGCTGTGTTTTCTTCGGTTTTGTATTTCTTTACATATGCAAAGAGAATAACAGAATAGAAGCCACCGATAAGGACAGCAGTAACAAGACTTACAAGAAGTGTTTTCGGAAAATCAAGTGCGCTCATAGAAAGCATAAGAAACATATTGCCAAGAATGAGTGCAATAAAGAAAATTGCCGAGAAAAGAGCGCCGAGAATGATGTCTTTTTCAGCCTTTGCTGTTTTGATAACAGTTTTGGAATCCTTAAAGAATGAAGTGAACACAACAGGAATGTTCTTTAAAGCCTTAACAAAAGCATTTTCCCCAATGGGTGCTGTGTTATTTACGGCATAAGGCGACTGCTGTGTCTGAGGGTTTTGCGGCTGTGTATACTGTTGCTGAACAGGGTTCTGATACTGTGGCTGTTGTGGATGAACAGGCTGCTGATACTGAGACTGTGCCTGTGCATTTGCCTGCTGAGCCTGTGCTTGAGCGGCTCTTGACTTTTCGCAGTTGCAAACAGCATTGTCTTCAAGCTGTGCTCCGCAATATTTACAGAATTTCATGGCGATTCCTCCAAGATAAAATAATATGTAACAGGTCTTATAGCTACCTGTTGTTTGTTTATTGAGAAGTGATAACATCAACGCTCACATTATATCACAAATTACAGCAATAATTCAATATTTCTTACAATTTTTTAATTTTTTACACTATAGAAAATTATATGTTAAAATAATGAAATGATGTACACATAGCAAATAATGACAATAAAACAGCGGCAAAAACTATAAACTTTAGTTTTTGCCGCTGTGGTTTAGTAATAATACCTTATAAATTTTATATTGTAGTAATCACAGGTTGTGATGTCGTTGGTGTCAATCTCATTTATAAGGATATAATCCTGAGCAACACCTAAAAGATAGCCTGTTTTCTGAACAATTGTGTTTGCTCCCATGAGAAAATCAACGGTGATTCGTCTTCCGATTTGTGTTCGCATAAAACCGTTGTGATATCTCAGACTTTCGGCTGTTACAGGAAACGGATATTGATAATCACTCATCGACATTCCGATATTCTGCCTTATCGGCGTTGCAACGGTGGCTCCGGAGCTCGCCGTTGTAGCAGGGGTTGCAGGCAAAACAGGTATAAATGTATCTATTTTTTTTAAGTCCTTAATGAACGGTATATTTTGAAGACTTCCGCTGTATTTATTTATATTTTCAGGTTGTTCTTCTGATGTACTTCCGCCCTCTTCATATGCTATTTCTGCCTGTTCAAGCGAGGGATTGTCATTTGATTTTTGAACTTTTTCTGTCATATTGGGGTGTGCAACAGACGGTGCGCCCTGATTGTGTCGCATAATTTCGTCAATCGCAGGAATATAACATCCGCTATCCGCTGTGTTTGACGGACATGAATTGTTGAGGCAGGCTTTGTTTTTGTCAAGTCCGTAATGATGTTCGGGATTAATCTGATTTGCCGTAGGAGTTGTATTAACTGCCATATTTGAAGAATTATCCATTAAGCTATGCTCCTTTATGTTTTGGAATAAGCCTCGGTAGGCGAATAAAAGCAATGATCCCCTACCCTGTTGTAAATTACTCCGTTGTTTGACGGAAAAAATGTTGGGCAGGTATCTGAAAATGGATTAAAATAGAAAATTGAATTTCCGACAGATGAATCGGTATTGCCCGCCAATGCCCAATCGGCAATGTTATAGTGAATTTCGTCAGGGCGTATATTATAAACATTCTGAGGATTATATTGTCCTCCGACAGTTGTTTTAAGACAGGTAAATTGATTTGGTTGTTCCATTATGGCACGGAAATCTCCGCCCTTGCTGACTCTTGCAAATTCCCCGTTTGGAACACGGGTTCGGTTTACAATTACCGACGCAACGGCACGCATTCCGTTTTCACCTTCCCCACCTGCCTCACATTTTAAAAGCCTTGCAAGCAATTCTCTTGTACTCAATGCCACCTTTTTTCACCAACCGTTATTTTTATTCAATGATATTTTATGCATAAATTAACTTGTTGTTACAAAGAAAAAGCTTGTGATAAATGTGTTATTCACGCAGACAGAAAATTCTGTTTTATAGAAGCAAATCAGACGGTGTTCGATAATCTTTTGAGATGCCAACTACAACATTTATTCAGATTAGCTGTTGCTGTCTACCGCTTTACTTGCTTTTGCAGGGCTATTTTGCCAATCACCGAACCATCAGATAAATTGTTTGCTTTGAGTAATATTATTGATTTTTTATTGACACTATCATCAATAGTGCGTATAATGATATTGGAACCCGAATTTTTAAGTCGGCTGGGTAATTGGTACCCTGACTTCTTAAAAATATTCTGGGTTCTTTTTTTGTCTAAATAAAAAAATCCTGTTTTCCCTGTTGTTTCTAAAGCAACAGTTTCTTTGATTAAATCATTGATGTTGTTTTTGCCGTCATCGTTCACAAGCCAATCATCGTATTCTTCGTCCATTAAAAATTTCAGCGTATCGTGTATTACACTGGCTTTTTCATCTGTAAAATCATAATCTTCATCAAGCGAGAATTTTTCTTTTACTCCTGCGGAAAGTTCTTGCCCAATCTCTTGATTAACTCCTGCTCTGTTGGATTGTCCTTCATTAACTCTTCCATTTTTAACAGAGTTTCGTCCGATGTCATTGAATTGCTTACTCTTAATGTTGTATTATCCGAGTATAAGTTCAAACTGTTTAGTATAATCTCTGAGTAATTGTCTAAATACTTTCTTGCTATCATAATTGTTTTCCTCTAATTTAATTATAAAATTTGCGATTTTGTTGCCATCGGTTATATTATAATCTATATTTCGGATTGCATAAACCTTTTCTAAAGGATTATCGTCAAAAGTATTGTCGTAGATAACTAATTTGTATTGATACTTTGAGTCCACTTCACACTCAACAAGAATTGAGTTATCATTTATTCTTAATCCCGAATCAAGTCCTGTTGACATAGCGTGCGTGAATTTCCGCCATTCTTCTGCCGTTAAGACTTCAGAGAACTTTCCACCGTGTTTAGGATTTATTTCAAATCCTAATATTACCAAGTTAGAATGCAATGAATATCAAAAAGAAATGGTACTGCAATCATAACAGGATTTTTAGATTATACTTATCAATAAATACAGGGCGTGAAAATAATTAGCCACTTATAAATATACTCGATTTTTTCGGATTACCCCCCGACTATTGATATTGAGCAAAAAAACACCGTAATTCTAACAGAACTACGGTGTTTTTTATGGCGGAGACGGAGGGATTCGAACCCTCGTCCCTCAAGGGGCATCATGATTTCGAGTCATGTCCGTTATGACCACTTCGATACGTCTCCGAATATTGGTGATTTACCTTGATTATTGTACTTGTTTTTTGTGCGATTGTCAAGTAAAATTACACAAATTTGTAAATTTTAAATTTAATCTGTAAAAGCATAAATAAGTGTCTGCGAATATTATATGAAGACTTATACCTGATTTTGCGGACAGTTTTTCCTTGAAAATTATGTATAAAAAGATTATTGAAACAACCATACTCAATTTATCAATCGGCACAACTGCACTTGCAAGACTTTGAACAGCAGAGTTATGAACAGCCTGTTGCAGCACAAGTTATAGCAGACTGTTTTCCTTTTGCAAAAACACGCAGCCAAGCTATTATGAAAACAACGCTTGTGCGGATTGTCGTTCCGAAATTTGATTAAGTTCCTTCTATGCTTTTAGGGTGTATTTTCCGTTTTTGATTATAACAAAATCCTTTGCCATAAGTTTGTGAAGAAGTTGCTTCGACTTTTTATGACTTATTCCGAGAAGTTCGGAAATTTCTTTTGAAGTTACCGCGATGTTGTCAGTAATGTATGAAATTACGGCATCTTGTCTGTCTGTTTCAATATCGGGACGGTTTTGTAAAATTTGAGTATTAGTTGAATTACTTTCGAGAACAAATGAAAGCTTTAAGGTGATGCTTTCGGGTTTGAAACTTTCTTCAATGACCGGCAGAACAAATCCGTGGCTTTTCCAAACGGAGAAGATATTAGAAATACCGAAGCCGTCGTTACTGCCGATTCCTATCAGATTAAACATACGCATAATTGCCGTGTTTCTGGGGTCGGATATACCACCCGCTCTTGCGGCGTCGAGTTCAACTCTAAATCCGCCGGGATTGGACATTGTAATGCTTTCATCATCTTTCATAATAACAACACCGTTTGAGCCATAATAGTCGGCATTTATAAGGCAGTTTGCAAGAGCTTCCTGTAAGGCAGTTGTAATCGGTGTAATGTCTGATTTTATGTTTGCTGTCAGTTTTATATCGTATGAAATTTTTTCAAAGACCTTTATAAAGAAATCATAAAGGTTTTCACAGTCAGAATTTAAATCTGATGAAATAATTGTGTGTTTATCATCTTGTGTTGTTTCCTTATATTCAAGACAATAGGACGGGTATTCTTTTTTGATGAATTCTGACCTACCGAACATAAGAAGTCCTGCGGCTGTAGGGTGAAACAAAAGGTCTTCCCCTACTCCGATTGCTCCTATTGCCTGCAAGAAATCTTTATCCGACAAATTTTGAAGCCGATTATTTGGCTTAACATTTGACATTTTTATTCGGTAGCTATGGAGTGAATCGGTATTAAATACGGAAGCAGTCATGCATTCGATGATATTCATATCCTGTGTTTTAATCTCGGAATCACGCACCATAGCGTTAATTTGGTCGAGTGTGCAACGGTAGTCACCCTCGCCGTTTCTTCTGTATGAATTATGAATGCTGCCGTCAAGATACACGGGACGGTCAAATCTTTTGGCTTTTGGCACTGTAATAACGATAATATGCTTTTCTTCAATTTTTTGCACATAAACATCATCATATGAAAGAATGTTTGTGCTAACTTTTTGAATATCGTTTGCTATCTCCCAAAATTCCTCAATAAGTTCATCCGGATCGGGAAGATTTACGGGATGAAGTGATTTGTCCCTGTATTCTTCTACACCTAAAAGTATAATTCCTCCGAGTGTATTTGCAAAGGATGAATATGTTTCCCACAAACTTTTAGGTAATCCGCCTGTTGCCTTTTTGGCCTCTATTCGATTGTTTTCTCTGTATTTTTCAATGTTGTTGAGGTCAATCACATTCATCTCCCCTATTACTGTTTGCGGTTATTCTTTTTATATCAACGGTTTTGTCTGCTAATAAAAGCACCGCAGAAAAAATCTACGGTGCAATTTAAAGATTCGGTTAAAAAATCAGTTTTCTCTTCCGAGAAGGTAGTCAACAGACACTTCAAGAATATCGGCAAGCGCAACAAGCTCAACATCTGTCACGAAACGAATCTGACCTTCAAGCTTTGAAAGTCCTGATGCGTTCATATCGACGCCGTTAACCTGTAATTGGGCAAGAAGTTCCTTTTGCTTCATACCTTTCTGCTTTCTTACAGCCTCAACCCTGCTTCCTACGAGGTTTCTGTCTCCAAGGTCTTGTTTTCTTAATCTCATTTTTACTCTCTCCCAAATCGTTTTAATTCTTTTTTAAAATTCTTTAAAAACATTGTGATGTTATTATAATACTAAAAAGGAAAAAAAACAAGGGTTTTTTGTAAATAAATTTAAAAATTTGAAATTTTTTCGTAAATTTGGTTACAAATTGAAATATAGTAGTTATAATGCACTTATAAATAGGTATGCTTTTAATAATATTATACAATTAGCACAACGCATAATTCCGACTGAGAAAGAATAATTTTTATTAATTTCCTGAATAGAATTAATATTTATGAAATGGTTCTATATCAGAAATAACAATTACAAAATATTACAAACAAGAAATCTAAGTTTCAAAAAGAAAAACGCTCTTAATAATAAGAGCGTTTTAATCTTATTTTTAATTTGTTTATGCTTTAAAAGTACCGTTTTCAATGTCTGTAATCATTGATACACGGTTTTCGTGTCTGCCGCCTTCATAAGGTGTGTTAAGGAAGATGTCAGCGAATTTAACAGCATCTTCTTCGCTTGTAACTCTGCCGCCCATACAAAGAATATTTGCGTTATTGTGTCTGCGAGTCATTTCAGCACAAAATTCGTTTGAAACAACTGCGGCTCTGATTCCCTTTACCTTGTTTGCGGCAATTGAGATACCGATGCCTGTACCGCAACAGAGAATGCCTGTTGAGCATTCGCCCGAAGTAATTGCAGTTGCTACCTTGTAGGCGTAAACCGGATAATCAACGCTTTCTTCGCTGAAAGTGCCGTACTCTTTGTACTCAAGTCCTTTTTCATCCAGATATTTTTTGATTGCGCAGATAAGGTTATATCCGCCGTGGTCGCATCCGAGTGCTATCATTTTGTTCTACCTCCAAGTTTTTTATTAAGCTCACGCTGTGCCTGAGGCAAGCGGAGATATACCGGCATAAGCTCTTGTGCCGAAACGGTTTGTCCGTTATTAATCATTTCAAATGCAACAAGTGCAGTTGAAGACGCTCTCTGATATTTAAGATTTACGGGAGCAGACTCTGCATTTTTAATTTCATTACCGATGTATTTACAGGTAATATCGGTACCGTCACCTGCTATGATGATTCTTCCGTCAACAGACAGCAGTTCGTTTTTTAAGTCATCAAGCGATAATGCTCTGTCATCACAAAGTCGGGTAACAACTCCGTTTTTAATTTCAAACAGTGCATTGTATACCTGTGAACAGCGTGCGTCCATTACGGCACATACAATACAGTCGGTTGAAAGGAAATTATAAGCCATACTCTCAAGTGTTGAAACCGAAACACACGGTATATCATTTGCAAAAGCAAGACCTTTTACTGCCGCAACACCGATTCTTACTCCCGTGAATGAACCCGGACCTGCGTTGACTGCAATTGCACCAATATCTGATATTTCCGTTTTTGTATTGTTCAAAAGCTGTTCAACCATAGGGATGAGCGTCTGACTGTGGGTAAGACTTGTGTTTATGAAAGTTTCACCGATCAGCTTGCCCTCTTCTGAAAGTGCAACAGATGCGGCTGTTGCAGATGTGTCAACAGACAGAATTTTCAAATTTCAACACCTTCAATTTCAAAGATTCTTTCGTCATCGCTCTCCCCTTTTTCAATCGTTATTCTGATTGCATTTTCGGGAAGTGCGCCTTCTATATTTTCACTCCACTCAATTACGAGAATGCCGTTGTCAATGTAGTCAAAAAATCCCGTTGAGTACAAATCATCCCATGAATTAACCCTGTACATATCAAAATGATAGATATTGTACTTTCCGCTGTATTCGTTTACAAGGGCGAAAGTAGGGCTTGACACACCGTCATCAACACCGAGGGCTCTTGCCAGTCCTCTTGTAAAGGCGGTTTTGCCCATACCGAGTTCGCCGAAAAGGGCTATTACCTCTGTGCCGTGGAGCTTATTTGCAATTTTTTCGCCGATTTGCTCGGTTTCATCGGCGCTGTGAGAAATCAATTTAACCATATCAGAAAAGTCCGCTTATTTTGCCGTTTTCATCAATATTAATTTTTTCTGCGGCAGGAACTTTCGGGAGTCCCGGCATTGTCATAATATTGCCTGTATAAATTACTGCAAAACCTGCACCGTTTGAAATTGTTACATCTCTTACTGTGATTTCAAAATCCTTTGGAGCTCCGAGCTTTGTAGGATCATCTGAAAGCGAATACTGTGTTTTTGCCACACATATGGGAAGTTTGTCTCCGCCGAGTGCCACAACTTCCTTGATTGCTTTTTCTGCGGCTGTTGTGTAGTTTACCTTTGACGCACCGTAGATTTCCTTTGCAATCTTTTCAATTTTTTCCTTGAGTGTGAGGTCGAGTGAATAGAGCGGTTTAAATGCAGACGGCTTTTCACAAGCGTCTACTACCTTATTTGCAAGCTCTACACCGCCTTCTCCGCCTTTTCCGAATACATTTGAAAGGGCAAAGTCTGCACCCTTTGAAATGCAATATTCTTCAATGTATTTGAGTTCTTCATCTGTATCTGTACCGAACTGATTAATTGCTACAACTACGGGAACATTGTACTTTCTCATATTGTCAATGTGAACACCGAGATTTACAATGCCTTTTTTGAGAGCCTCAATGTTCTCATTTGAAACCTCTGACTTTGGAACGCCGCCGTTGTATTTTAATGCACGGCATGTTGCCACGATTACAATTGCCGACGGAGCAATGCCGGCATATCTGCACTTGATGTCAAGAAACTTCTCAGCACCGAGATCCGAGCCGAAACCAGCTTCTGTAATGCAGTAATCGGCAAGCTTTAATGCAAGCTTTGTTGCTCTTATGCTGTTACAGCCGTGAGCGATATTTGCAAAAGGTCCGCCGTGCATAATTGCAGGAGTACCCTCAAGCGTCTGAACAAGGTTAGGTTTGATTGCATCCTTGAGAAGTGCAGTCATTGCTCCTTCTGCTTTCAAATCTTTTGCATAAACGGGTTCACCGCTGTATGTGTATGCAACAAGAATGTTGCCGAGTCTTTCTTTAAGGTCGGAGATATCATTTGCAAGACAGAGAATTGCCATAACTTCCGATGCAACTGTAATGATGAAGTGATCTTCCCTCGGAACACCGTTCACCTTACCGCCAAGACCGATTGTGATATTTCTTAATGCACGGTCATTCATATCAAGACAACGCTTGAAGAGAATTCTTCTCGGATCAATGCCGAGTGTGTTGCCCTGCTGAATATGGTTGTCAAGCATTGCGCAACAAAGGTTGTTGGCTGCTGTAATTGCGTGCATATCACCGGTGAAATGAAGGTTGATGTCCTCCATTGGAAGAACCTGTGCATAACCGCCGCCTGCTGCACCGCCCTTAATTCCGAATACAGGACCGAGCGACGGTTCACGGAGTGCGATGATTGCCTTTTTACCGATTTTAGCCATTGCCTGACCAAGACCTGCAGAAGTGGTGGTTTTGCCCTCGCCTGCCGGTGTTGGGTTGATTGCTGTTACGAGGATGAGCTTTCCGTCAGGATTGTCCTTTACACGGTCTGCAAGTTCATCAGAAAGTTTTGCTTTGTACTTTCCGTAAAACTCAAGCTCATCAGCAGAAATCCCAAGCTGATTTGCAATTTCTGCAATAGGCTTTAATTCTGCACTCTGAGCAATTTCGATATCAGATAACATAATATACCTCCGAATCAAATTCATGTTTTTATTATTATAACAAAATGCGAAACTTGTATTATTCTGTATTGAAATTATACTTGATATTGAGAGCGTAATTTAATATAATTATAGGGTAAAATTAATTTCAAAGGTTGTTTTGGGTGAAAAAAGTTATTACAAATATTTATGAATATTTCAGACAGTGTGACGCAGTGTTGTGGCTGTTGACCTTGACCGCTGTTGCGTACAGTTTTCTTTTGATTGCGAGTATGCAACGATCGGGCGAATACAGTTATCTAAGAACTCAGATTATCGCTGTGTCTGTCGGTCTTGCAGCATCGGTGTTTATATCAATTGCCGATTACAGATTTCTTATACGAAAATGGTACATTGCCGCAATAGTGGGAATTGTTCTTGCCGGACTTGTGTTTGTGTTCGGAGTTCAGGTTAGCGGAACAGATGATACGGCATGGATTAATCTTCCGGGCGGATTTTCAATTCAGCCGTCTGAGTTTATAAAAATCTGTTTTATCATAACTTTTTCAAAGCATTTGTCGTGGCTGAGAGAAAAGAAAATGATTGAAAAGTTTTCGGGAGTACTTTTCCTTGCACTTCATGCAATGATACCAATGGCAATTATTCATATTCAGGGTGATGACGGTACAGTTCTTATATTTGCGCTTATGTTTTTGGTTATGACATTTGCGGCAGGTGTTCAACTGAGATATTTTGTCATTTTCGGAGGATTGCTTGTGTGTGCAATTCCGATTATATGGAATGTATTTATGAATGAAGAACATCGTAACAGGGTTATTGCTTTGTTTGACCTTGACGGGAATGCACTGACAAATTACGGTTGGCAACAGTATCAGGGTAAGGTTTCAATTGCAAGCGGCGAAGCTTTCGGAAGCGGACTTTTTAACGGACAGCGTGTTGAACATTCAATCGTCCCCGAACAGGAAAACGATTTTATATTTACCGTTGCAGGAGAGGAACTCGGATTTGTCGGATGCATGGCGCTTTTGCTGATTTTGTTTTTTATTATATTAAAAGTGATTTTGAATGCAAAAAATTCAAGTGAATTTGAAGGCAAGTATATCTGCTACGGTGTGTTTTCAATGATAGCGTCGCAAACAATTGTAAATATAGGAATGGTGCTTGGATTTCTTCCCGTAGTCGGAATAACCCTTCCCTTGTTCAGTTCGGGAGGTACTTCGGCTTTGAGTACGCTCATTAGTCTTGGTCTTGTACAGAGTGTGAGATATCACAATACTGACGATATGAACAAAGCTTTTGTAAGGCGAGGCAGTTCAAATCGAATCAGAATGTAATTTAATACAAATAAACTAAACCGCAGACATCAAAATGCCTGCGGTTTTTATGGGTTATTTTTCGCTGATTGTGATATTTGCCTTGTAGCTTCCGCTTACCCAACAGGTGTCAGTACCGCTGAGTTTGAAAGTAACAGGCATCTGAACCGAGCCTACTGTTCCGCTCTGATCTGAGGTGTCAATTACGCCTTCAATATCTGAGCTTTTAAGGCTTTTAAGTTCCTTTTCACTGCCGATTACGGTAACATTCATACTTGTCTGTGTTACATCGGCTTTGTATTTTGAAGAAAGACCGCTTACTTTAAATGAATCAACGGTAAAGGTTTTCTTGGACAGACCGCTGAGGTCAAGTACGAGCTTTGCGGAGGTTGAGTTACTGATATTTTTGCAGTCACTCGGAATGTTTATCCCCTGCGTATCGTACTCATAACGCTTGTTTGAAAGTGTAGCAAAATCAATTGACTCAAGCTTTACGCTGTCAGTCTTGTCAAGCACTTCTTTTGGACCTGCAAGCAGAATCTTTGAAGGCTCAACCGTAAGCATATCATCGTTTAAATCAAGACCTTTGGGTTTGTTAATAAACTCAGGAATTACATTTACCGTCTTTTCGGGGAGAACGGAAATTGTAGCCTCAACATCCGTAAACTCCATTGTAAGAAGCTCGGTGGAGATTTTATTTCCTGTTTTATCATAAAGCACAATATTTGCGGTCGTTGAGGTCGGCTCATTTAGTATACTGTCAAGTTCGGCTGATGCCGAAACCTTTGCGATTTTGGCAATCTCTGTTTGAGGACCTGAGATTGTGATATTCTTTGATGCAAGGGAAGTTGACGCATAGTATCCGTCGGCAACCTTGTAAACAACATTTTCCTGAATCGGGAAACTTGTTTCACGCTGATAATCAACAATTACATTGACATTTGAAGGCGTAACGGTTGAGATAATCTGAAAGTTGGCACTCGGGTTGGCTTTTACGGCTGAAAGCGAAAGCTGATAAGTTCCTGCCGAGTCAATTCCGTTTGTAGCACCCGTGACAGTAATATCCTTCGTTCCGATAGAACCGAGAACGGCTCTGCTGCCTGTTACGGTTACCGTGGCAGTCTGCTCCGCATCACGGAATACCTGCAACCCGTTGTTATCAAGCTGGTCAGGCAATTCAATCTGAATGGGAATATTGCTTATTGTTACGGTTGTATCATTTGTTGTACCCATACTCATATAAACCCATGTTATTGTTGAGATTACAAGGGCGAGTATAATCAGAAATTTATTATTCTGAAACAATTTGTTGAGAGAGAGTTTTTTCTTTTTCATTTTTCAGCCTTCTCTCTTTTTGAACTTTTCGGGTTCTTCTGAAAAAACTTTTTCGGCGGTTCATCATCGTCATAGCCACGATCATAGATGAGAAACTGTTCAAGCTTTTTGATTAGTTCTTCTCTTGTAAACTCACGGAGCAAAATACCGTTTACCGCAAGAGAAATTACACCTGTTTCTTCACTTACTATAAGGACAACAGCGTCACTTTGTTCACTGATACCGAGTCCTGCTCTGTGTCGTGTGCCGAGATTGATATCTACATTACGGTTTGATGTGAGCGGTAAAATACATCCTGCTGCAAAAAGTTTTCCGTCACGGATAATGCTTGCACCGTCATGCAATGGTGCTTTGTTAAAAAATATATTGCCGAACAGAGCTACTGATGTTTCGGCATCAATAATTGTGCCTGTAGCGGCTATATCGGAAAGCATGGTTTCTCTTTCAAACACAAGCAAAGCACCTGTTTTTGAACGAGAGAAAAGGACTGCTGTGTCAGCCGCATCTACGATTGACTTTTCTACAGCCTTTTTCCATTCATCACCTTTGTGGTGCTTAGTAAATATTTTTATATATTTTTTATAGGTGTTGTTGCGTCCCATCTGTTCAAGAGCCTTTCTGATTTCCGGCTGAAAGATGATAGCAATAACAACAACTGCTGCCTCGAAAAATGTTCGCAACAGGGATGAAAGCATAACAAGACCAAACAGAGACGAAAGAAAATACACTATAAGGAGCATAATTACACCTTTGAGAAGCTGAACTGCTCTTGTTTCCTGAATAAGCTTGAACAGTCCGAAAATCAACAGTGCAATTGCAAGAATATCGACAATATCTCTTAGCTGTATAGTCTTGATAATGGAAAGAATGCTGTTAAATATTTCCAATCTGCTTTCCCCTTCCTTTATTTTTAAATTCCTTGTTATTATTCTAACATACTTTTGTTATTAATTGCAACCTTTTTAAATTGTTTTTTTCTGTTTGTTGTTCTTAGAAATACGACTTACGGCATTTGCAAAATATACAACATCATTTTTTGTTGTAAATGCCGATACAACAGCTCTTACGGTTCCTGTATCCTGAGTGCCGAAGCTTTTGTGTGCAAGGGGCGCACAATGGAGTCCTGCTCTTACGGCAATGTTGTAGCTGTCATTAAGAATTTTTGCAACCGTTTCGCTTTCGGTATTTTTGATATTAAAGGAAATTACAGGAACGCTGTGACTTTTCTCAGGCATTTTGGTGTATAATATTACATTTTCCGCTTTTTCAAGCCTTTTGTAAAGCATTTGTGCAAGACTTAACTCGGAATTATATATTCTGTCTGTTTTTTTGTTCAGGACAAACTTTATTCCTGCATTAAGCCCTGCTATTCCCGGAAGATTCGGCGTTCCGCTTTCGTACTTATCGGGGAGAATTTCAGGCTGATTGAGGTTTGCGGAATCACTTCCCGTTCCTCCCTGAATAAGACTGTCCGGAGTTGTTTCGCTGTTTATAATAAGCAAGCCTGTTCCCATTGGTCCGTAAAGCCCTTTGTGACCTGCGGTGCAGAGAAAATCAATACAACTGTCAGAAAGGTTTATATCTGCTGTTCCTGCACTTTGTGCGGCATCTACACAAAAAAGGATGCCGTTTAATCTGCAAAGAGCGCCTATTCTTTCTATCGGAAGTTTGATGCCGAATACATTTGAAGCATGGGTACAGATTACAAGTTTTGTGTTAGATTTGAATTGTTTCCTGAAATTCTCGATTGTTTGTTCATCATCATAAGGTACACATTCGGCAACAGAGTATTCAATCTTATTTTTCTTGAGTGTTTCAAGCGGTCTGACGACAGCATTATGCTCAAGTGATGAAATTACGGCATGGTCACCCTGTTTTAATATGCCTTTAATAACTGTGTTCAAAGCCGTTGTGCAGTTAAGCGTGAATATTATATTTTCGGGATTTTCCGAGCCAAAAAGTTTTGCGGCATTATCTCGGCAGGAATACATTATTTCAGATGATTTCACCGACATTTTGTGACCGCTTCTTCCCGGATTTGCTCCGTAGTCGGACATAGCTTCGTTAATCGCTTTTCTTACGGATAAGGGTTTCGGAAAGGTGGTTGCACCGTTGTCAAAATATATCATAAGGTATCAACAGCGGCTGTTCCTTTGACAGCAATACCGTTACTCCTGATAATTTCCAATGCCCTTTCAAAATTTCCCGGGACATAAAGGCTGTATCCGCATGATTTTCGATTGAGGTGTATAGGAGTTCTTACAAGTCCTGATTTAATATTGTTTTTTAAAAGTAGGTTACGGCTCTTCATGGCAAGAGTTACCGAGCCGAATATTATTAAATTATTTTCCATAACTTCCACCCTTTGTTAAATCTTTGTGACATCTCAAAACAATATATCACACTACATATTATGAAAGTAGTCAAAGTTTGGACATAAAAGAAAGCACGGCTTTTATGCCGTGCTTAGAGGTGTTGTTTTTCAGTTCATTTTTTCAGAAAGAAGGTTGCCCATGTTGTACATACCTGCTTTCTGATCTTTAAGAAATACTGCCGCATTAACAGCACCGACAGCGAAAACTTCTTTTGACTGAGCCTGATGAGAGATTGTTACAACCTCATCGTGACCTGCAAAGATAACTTCGTGTTCGCCTACAATTGTGCCGCCTCTTACGGAATGAATACCGATTTCGTTCTTTGAACGCTTTCTGCGGTAGCTGTGTCTGTCATAGACATACTGCGGATCTTCGTCAAGCTGTTCCGAAATTCCGTCTGCAATCATAAGAGCTGTTCCGCTCGGAGCGTCAAGCTTGAGATTATGATGCTTTTCAACGATTTCAATATCGAACTGGTTTCCGAGAATTTTTGCTGCCTCTTTTGAAAGCTCAATAAGAAGATTGATGCCGAGTGACATATTACCTGAATAGAAAACAGGAATTGTCTTTGCCGCATCTTCGATTTTTGCAATCTGATCTTTAGAAAAGCCTGTTGTGCAGATAACACAAGGTACTTTGTTATCAACTGCATACGAAAGCATACCGTCAAGAGCTGCAGGATTTGAAAAATCAATGATTACATCAGGTGTTTCGGTTGCCTCGTCAAAAGTCTTGAAAACATCAAAATCATAATTACTTTCACCGAATGCGTCAACACCGAACAAAACATTGCAATCCTCACGGCTCTGAACAGCCTGTGCCACAAAGCAACCCATTTTACCGTTACAACCGACTATTGCTGTATTTACCATTTTTATTCCCCTTAAACTTCTTGAATTTTAAACGAATCAAAGGTTGATTATTTAACCTTCTTGCTTAAAAGGTCATACTTCTCCATGCAATCCTTGAGGTCATGGTAACCCTGAACGCTCATGGGTACGAGCGGAAGTCTGCATTCGCCTGCTTCATAGCCGAAGAGGTTCATGGCAGTCTTTACGGGGATCGGGTTAACATCGCTGAAGAGTATATGCATAAGCTCAAGATAGTGAAAGTTAAGCTTCTGTGCCTCTGCAAAGTCATTGTCAAGACAAAGCTGACAGATGTCATGCATTTCTTTTGGGCAGATGTTTGCGAATACAGAGATAACACCGAGAGCGCCGAGTGACATGAAAGGAACAGTCTGGTCATCGTTACCTGAGTAGATGTCAAGATTGTCACCGCAAAGTGAACGGATGAGAGCAACCTGAGAGATGTCGCCGCTTGCCTCTTTTGCGGCAACGATGTTAGGATGCTTGCAAAGCTCCTGATATGTCTTTGGCTTGATGTTACAGCCGGTTCTTGAAGGAACGTTGTAAAGAATAATCGGAATATCAACCGAATCTGCAACAACGTTGAAGTGTCTTACAAGACCCTGCTGAGATGTTTTATTGTAGTAAGGAGTTACGCAGAGAAGTGCGTCAACGCCTGTGCTTGCGGCAGATTTTGAGAGCATAACGGCTGTTGAGGTATCGTTACTGCCTGTACCTGCAATAACAGGAATTCTGCCGTTTGTCTTTTCTGCAACGAAAGAAATTGTTTCGCAATGCTCTTTTTCCGAAAGAGTTGCCGCCTCACCTGTTGTACCGCATACAATAATTGCATCGGTACCGTTTTGAACATGAAATTCTACGAGATCGCCGAGAACATCGTAGTTTACGCTTCCGTCAGACTTCATAGGAGTGATAAGTGCAACACCTGAGCCTGTAAAAATGTGGTTAGACATAATTTACCTCCGTAAGTAATCAGTCCATGTAGCCCTCAGCACAAAGGAGCTCTGCAAGAAGAACTGCACCGCCTGCTGCGCCTCTTAATGTGTTGTGTGACATACAAACGAACTTATAATCATATTGAGTATCAGGTCTTAATCTGCCAACCGATACTGCCATACCGTTTTCAAGATTTCTTTCAGATTTAATCTGCGGACGGTCGGGTTCTGTGAAGTAGTGGAGAAAATGCTTTGGCGCACTCGGAAGATTAAGCTCCTGAGCTCTGCCGCTGTAGTTTGACCAAATGTCAATAATTTCTTCGACAGTAGGTTTCTTTACGCCGTCCTTAAATGACATAAATACAGCTGCTGTGTGACCGTCTGATACGGGAACACGGATGCACTGTGATGTGATTGAAATATCATCGGTTTTAACAATCTTGTCGCCTTCAATCTTACCCCAGATTTTAAGCGGCTCCTGCTCTGACTTCTCTTCCTCACCGCCGATGTAAGGAATAACATTATCTACCATTTCAGGCCATGTCTTGAATGTTTTGCCTGCGCCTGAAATTGCCTGATATGTGCAAGCGAGAACCTTATCAACGCCGAGTGCCTTTAAAGGATGAATTGCAGGAACATAGCTCTGAAGTGAGCAATTGGACTTAACTGCAACAAAGCCTCTTTTTGTGCCGAGACGCTTTCTCTGAGCGTCAATAATCTTAATGTGATCGGCGTTAATTTCAGGAATAACCATAGGAACATCATCTGTAAAACGATGAGCGCTGTTGTTTGATACGATAGGACATTCAGCCTTTGCATATCTGTCTTCGAGATCACGGATTTCATCCTTCTTCATATTAACTGCGCAGAAACAGAAATCAACCTGTGATGCAACCTCTTCAACATTTTCAGCGTCAACGATAACCATATCCTTGTACTTCTCAGGAAGAGGAGCAGTCATATGCCATCTGCCTTCAACTGTTTCACCGTATGTTTTGCCTGCACTTCTCTTACTTGCGGCAAGAACAGTAACCTCAAACCACGGGTGATTCTCAAGAAGAAGTGTAAAACGCTGACCTACCATACCGGTAGCGCCGATAATACCGACTTTATACTTTTTCATAATAATTCCTCCGAATTAAACAAATTTTAAAAAAGCGGTTGCCTTATTCAAACAAATATTATATTATATGAAGAGATGTCTGAAAACACGACTGTTTGTCGATTATGCAAACTGCTCATAATAAGATAATATATCATTTTAAAAGGGTAATGTCAATTATTTTGAGAATTTTACAGGACAAATACTTGTGTTTTACAAAGATTTTTGACAGAACAGCTTTTAAAAAGCAATTTTAGTTCTTGAAAGGAAATAAAATGAAGACTAGTGATTTTTATTACGATTTGCCTAAAGAGCTTATCGCACAGACTCCGCTTGAACCGAGGGACAGTTCAAGATTGCTTGTGCTTGACAGAGAAAAACAAACTCTGGAGCATAAACATTTTTATGACATTATTGATTATCTTAACGAGGGTGACCTTCTTGTTGCCAACGATTCAAGAGTTTTGCCTGCAAGAATTTACGGTATCAAAGACGAAACAGGTGCAAAAGTTGAATTTCTGCTTTTGAAGCAGGTTGCTAACAACCGTTGGGAAACACTTTGCAAGCCGGGTAAAAAAGCAAAAGTCGGCACAAAATTTTCATTCGGCAACGGCATTTTGCGTGCAACTGTTGTTGAAGTTAAGGATGACGGCAATAGAATAGTTGATTTTGATTGCGAAGAGAATTTCTTTACCGCTCTTGACAAAATCGGTCAAATGCCTCTTCCCCCTTATATTACTGCCGAGCTTAAAGACAAGGAACGCTATCAGACGGTTTACGGCCATGAACTCGGTTCTGCGGCAGCTCCGACGGCAGGGCTTCACTTTACAACCGAGCTTATGGACAGAATCAAGGCTAAAGGTGTAAAGATTGCGTATGTTACACTTCATGTGGGACTCGGTACATTCAGACCGGTTAAGGTTGACGATGTTACAAAGCATAAAATGCACAGCGAGCATTATGAAGTCCCCGAAGAAACCGCAAAGCTCATAAATGAAACTAAGAAAAACGGCGGACGGGTTATTGCAGTCGGCACAACATCCTGCAGAACGCTTGAAAGTGTTGCGGCAATGTACGGAGAAATCAAGCCCTGTGAGGGATTTACGGATATTTTTATTTATCCAGGATTTGAATTTAAGGTGCTGGACGGACTTATTACTAACTTTCATCTTCCCGAAAGTACACTCATTATGCTTGTATCCGCTTTTGCGGGATATGATTTTATTATGAATGCATACAAAGAAGCTGTAAAGGAAAAGTACAGATTCTTCTCTTTCGGCGACGCTATGTTCATATCATAGGAGGATTTTACGGATTTATGTTTAAGGTAATTAAAAAGGAAGGCAGCGCAAGACGGGGCGAATTCGTTACGGTTCACGGTACGGTTCAGACTCCTGCCTTTATGAATGTTGCAACATGCGGTGCAATCAAGGGTGCTGTTTCTGCGCTTGATTTAAAGAATATAAAATGTCAGGTTCAGCTTTGCAACACCTATCATCTGCATCTTCGTCCGGGTGATGAAAAGGTTAAGCAAATGGGCGGACTTCACAAATTTACAAGGTGGGACGGTCCTATCCTTACCGACAGCGGCGGATTTCAGGTGTTCTCTCTTGCAAAGTTGAGAAATATTAAAGAAGAAGGCGTTTACTTCAATTCTCACATTGACGGCCGCAAAATTTTTATGGGACCTGAGGAGAGTATGAGAATCCAGTCAAATCTTGCATCTACAATTGCGATGGCATTTGACGAATGCGTTGAAAACCCTTCTCCATATGAATATACAAAAAACAGCGTTGAAAGAACCACAAGATGGCTTAAAAGATGCGTTACAGAGATGAAAAGGCTCAACAGTCTTGATGATACCATAAATAAAAACCAGATGCTGTTCGGCATAAATCAGGGCGGTATCTATGACGATTTGCGCATCAATCATATGAAAGAAATTGCAGAGCTTAATCTTGACGGCTATGCAATCGGAGGTCTTGCCGTGGGTGAGCCTGCAGAAACGATGTACCATATCATTGAAGAGGTTGAGCCGTTTGCTCCGAAAGATAAAATCAGATATCTTATGGGAGTCGGAACTCCCGTGAATATTCTTGAAAGTGTTGCAAGAGGCGTTGATCTTTTTGACTGTGTTATGCCGAGCAGAAACGCAAGACACGGTCAGCTCTTCACTTGGGACGGAGTGCGTAACATCAATAATGCAAAATATGAAACAGATGAATCTCCGATTGACGAGCATTGTGACTGCCCTGTTTGCCGAAACTTTTCAAGGGCATACATAAGACATCTTCTCAAGAGCGGTGAGATGCTCGGAATGCGACTTGCTGTTTTGCACAACCTCTATTTTTACAATAATCTTATGGAAGTTATCAGAACTCAGCTTGATAACGGCACATATATGGAATTTTACGAGAAATATCGCAACATTTTAGGCGTGCGTATCTAATATTTTTTCAAAACAGAAAAAATACTTGCAAGATGTGATTAAAACTGATATAATCAATACATTGTATGAAAGGAATGACGAAAATGACAAACTTTTTACCTGTAGTTGCAGAAGCAAGTGCAAGCGGCGGAAATCAGTCAAGTATGATTTTTATGATTCTCTTCTATGTTGCTATTTTTGCAGCTCTCTATTTCTTCCTCATCAGACCTAACTCAAAGAAGAAAAAAGAAGAAGCTCAGCTTCGTAACTCTCTTGAGATCGGTGATGAAATTACAACAATCGGCGGAATTATGGGCAGAGTAGTTGCCATTAAGGACGACGAGGACGCTATCATCATTGAAACAGGCTCCGACAGAGTTAAGATGAAGTTTAAAAAGTGGTGTATTTCTACTGTTGACACAGTTAAGGAACAGCCACAGCAGGCAGGTCATCCTGAAAAGAAAGGCTTCTTCGGTTTTGGCAAGAAGAAAGATTCTGACGAAACTAAAGCTACAAAAGAATAACTTTTTGAATGAATGTTCTTTCCCCCGAATATATTTGTAACAGAATATATTCGGGGGTTGTTTTATGTCTGATAAAAAACTACTTGCAAAGGCTGTTTTGTTTTCATCAGTATGCGGAATACTCATACTGGTAATTTTGATGTGTTTGCTTGCAGCCGTGATGATGTCATCGGGAATAATTTCAGCAGATATACTTGATTACTGCACGGTTGGCATGGTCGGTGTTGCAACGCTGATGTCGGGAATAATATCATCAAGAATTACAGGAAGTGCAGGTCTTGCGGTAGGTTCGCTGACAGGATTTTTTATTTTTCTTGTCATAACCTCTATTTCATTGATTTTTAACGGTGAGCCTATAACGATACTAACCCTCCTAAAACTGATGTCATCCGTTCTGGGAGGAGGAATAGGCGGAATTATCGGAGTCAACAAAAAGGAAAAAATAAAAATCAGATAAGATCGAGTAAGATATTTTACTGAAATTATGTTTTCGGCAGTTCGTTTAGGCGGACTGCTGTTTTTATGTCGGATTTAATTACAAATTAGAATTATTTTTTAAAAAATTGAAATATCTATGGTAAAACAGCTCGTAATATGGTACAATAATCCGGAGAATGAGATAGTGAGGGTTAATGACCTTGATTTAGATATAATATGAAAAATAAGGAAATAATTTAAGGAGTGTTAGTATGGCAAAAACGATTAAATTGCCGGCAGATTTAAGGGATTGGAAGGTTACTTCATTTGTCGGGGAAGACAACGGCTGTGAAGTTTACAAGGTATCAAGAAAGATTGATAAAAATACTGCTCAAAATGCGATTCTCAGACACGCATTTGTCGGCAAAAGCAATTATACCGATGAACATGCCGAGTATTTCACCGAAGAGGCTGATTTTATTGAATCGGTTAAGGAGCTTGACGGTATTTCAAACTATCTGGATGTTTATGTTCAGGATAATCAGAACAAAAAAACCTGTGATTTGTACATATTTACAGAAGAACTCATAAGTCTTGAAGAGCTTATGAAAACCAAAACTTTCGCTGAGGATGAAGTTGTTGATTTTGGTATTCAGATGAGTGAAATGCTCGAAACTTTGGAAGCAAAGAATATTTTTCACGGTAATATTTCGCCAAAGAATATTTTTGTAACCGCTGACGGAAGGTATAAAATCGGCGGATTTACAGATTTTGAAGGCAAGATTACGGATACCTCATTTGTTGCGCCTGAGGTTTACAAGCAGGAAAATGTTGACTATACAACTGATATTTATTCTGTCGGAATAATTATGTATGCAATGTGCAACGGCGGTAAAATTCCGTTTGAAAGTGATTCATGCGACAGAAAGAATGCCTGTGAAGAAAGATTTTCGGGCAAGGCTGTTACCGCTCCGTCTGAGGGTGAAGAAAAACTCAAGAGCGTTATTGTAATTGCATGTCAGCCGAATAATGCAAACCGCTGGAAGAATGCAGGCAACATTAAAAATGCTCTCACATCTATCAAGACTGAAATAGGAACATCCTCCCCTGTTCCGAATCCCGATGTTGTTGTTCCCGAAAACACGGATTTTGACGGAAATGTATTTGAAGAATATGATTATGATGAATTTGAGGATACAGAGCCGACTGAACCGCAGGATAATTTTGACGATAAGGATGAGGTTCAGACAGTTGAGGATGCTGTTCTTGATAATGAATTTAAAGGCGGAGAACAGCTTGGCATTGCCGAAGTTTTAGCCGGTGAAGGATCCCTGCCTGTTGACGGTAATGCTCCTGTAGATTCAGATGAAGTCAGTGAGTCTGATGCTGATGAAAACGGCGGATTTGAGGTTGTTGATGTTACAGATGCAGTTGATGAGCCTGAAAATTCTGAGATTAAAACTGACGAAGTATCAGAAGAAAAACAGCCTGAATTTGAAGATATCAGTTCCGTATCGAGTGAAGATGACAAGAAAGAACAAACTGTTACAGATAAAAAAGCTGAAGAATTTGAAGATGTTTCAAGCAACAGCGAAGTAGCTCCGGAAGTTCTTCCCCCTGTTACAAGCGTTGAAGTGTTTGACGATTACTCCGGTGCAGACCATAAAAATGTTCTTACAAGCAATGAATCAAGCAAGGACTACGGCGATTTCTTTGAGGACGAGCCGTCTGTTAAGCGTACTGACAATAAAGCTGACGATACTAAAAAAATTGAAGAAAAAAACGACTTTGACGATAACAGCTTTGAAGATGATAACAATGAATTCGGATATGCAGATGAAGAAGATAATAAAGAAAATGTAAAGAAAAAGAAGAATAAATTTATCATTATTCTTTGTGCCGTTGTAATTGCCGCCGCACTCGGATTTATCGGTTTCTGCGTTTATAACGGCTTGTCAAATTCATCTACTGACAATAAAGCTACTACAGCCGAAACTGCAACATCTGCCGAAGTAACCACACAGGCGCCGAGTACGGCGATGCCTACTACAGTTCCTGCTACAACAGAACAGGTTACAACATCTTCTTCATATAACAATGTTGTTCCTGTTGTCGGTTACGGTTACAGTTACGGTAAAAAGCTTCTTGAACAGGCAGGATTTACCGTTGAAATTTCTGACTATGAATACAGTTATGATTATCCGGAAGGATATATTATCTCCCAGACTCCGGAAGGTGACACAAGCGCAAGTACGGGTACAGTTGTTAAACTTGTTATCTCAAGCGGACAGATTCAGAGAGAAACAGAAGCTCCTGCAACACAGGCTCAGCAGTCATCAAATAGTCAGAACAGCTCATCGGGCAATTCAAATTCACAGTCATCAAGCAATACAAACACTAATAATAACGGCGGATTTATCTTCCCTAACAGCGATTCTTCATATCTCAGCAACGCACAGGTAAGCGCTTTGAGTGATGACGACTTACAGCTTGCAATTAATGAGATTTATGCAAGACGAGGCAGAATTTTTAAGGACGCAAGCCTTAATGCATACTTTAACTCGCAGTCATGGTATGAGGGCAAATATACAGCCGAAGAATTTGAGAAGAATGTTAAATTTAATACTTACGAACAGAAGAATCTTCAGCTTTTGATTAACGAAAGAAGATCAAGAAAGTGATTTTTAAACAAGAAAGATAATGCAGAGGAGTTATTATGAAAGATAAAATATTAAACGCACTAAAAAGCAAGACCTTCTTTGCTTTGGCAATTAATATTGTTATTATGGCTTTGATTATAGGTGTTACTGCATTTTCCTATGACAGTGCTGACGATTTTTACAATTCTTTATATATCTGTCAGTATCATAACTATTACAATAATGATATTAACTACATTTTTGCGACAATTACCGGTTCATTGCAGTACATTCTTTTGAATTTCAACTGTTTTGTACTCTTTCAAATTCTTCTCTCCTGTGCCGCTTTTTCTTCTGTTACATTTGTTTTTGTCGATAAATTCGGAAAGCACAAGGCTTTCATATTCACTCTTGTGTTGAATATTTTGTTTTCATTTGACCATTATTCAAACATTTTAAGCAGTAAAACTGCAGCTTTGCTGCTTACGGCAGGGTTTCTGATGGCACTTAATGCAATCAGAAATAAAAGGTACTCTCTCCCGTTTTGGATTGGTGTACTTGAAGTTATATTCGGAACATTTTTATGTTTCAAATATTTCTTTGTGGGACTTGCATTTTTCATTGCATTCTTCATCGGTGATATGATTGCAAAAAGAAAGTACAAGTTGCCGTTCAGAAAATTCTTCTGGTATTTCAGACCTTTTGTGCTTGTATTTGTCTTTATTGTTCTTGTCGGCTGCGGTCTTGAATATTATTCATATTCGGTCAATAATGCAAATGCAGAAACTTCGGAGCTGTACAGATACAGCGTCCTTGCCGATAAGACCGATGATAATGCTTTTCCAAACTATTCCGATTACTGTGAGGAGCTTAATTCGGTCGGAATAAATTCGGCAAATGAGTATGAACTTTTTGTTGACGGATATTATGATGAAAACAACGGACTGAATACTGCTGCCCTTGAAAAGGTTGCGGATATCCAAAAACGGGAAAATCCGTATAATTTCTTTGATAATGCGGGTGCATTGTTTTCAGATGCATGGGGACATATTATAAATTTTGATTCATATCTTATTGCTTTTGCGGTAATACTTGCCGTTATGGTTGTTTTTGTTACCGTTCATAAAAAAAGATTTGCCTTCTTCCCTGCTTTGTATTTTGCGGTGGGATTTTCGGCTTGTATGTATGTTCGTTATGCAATGGATTCTTCGGCATACACAATGTACGGAATTTTGCTGATGATTCTTTCGTTTACAATGTATTCGTTTGATTTCGGTCACCTCAGAAAAGATGAATATAGCAATATTACAGATAAAAGCAGAAAAACTGTTCTTATTTCGGTTATTGTATTTGTGATATTAGGTGTGGCAAGCTGTGTATCATATTTCTTCCATATCACTCCTGTTTCATATGACAAAAAGCCGAGTGATCTTTATACTGAGGTTGACAGACATCCCGAAAATTATTATGTTCTCGATCCTGTAACAGCTAAAGAATACATTTCATATACCGATAACTATATTCATCCGCTGTGGGGATTTTCTTCCGATTTTCTCCATAATGTTGACGGCTTCGGCTATCTTCATCGGACAAATCAGCTTGTGAACCGCAACCTCTCAACAAATATTTATGAGGCGGTCGTTGACGGAAGAAATGTATATGTTATCGATAAGAACATTACTTTTATCAAAGAAAATTATCTTAACCAATATTACGGCAAAAAGGATTCCGTCATTGTTTACAAGGATGAAAAGGAATTCAACGGATTTACAATTTACAGCGTAGACAGAGTTAAATAACATTAAAAAAGTATATCACGATTTTTTTAGAGACGGTTTAAGTCGTTTTTCTTAGGTTTTTCGTTCATTCCTTTTCTGTCATTTTCCGGGCAAACTAAAACAAAAAGCAGAGCTTTTGGGCTCTGCTTAGTTTCTTGAAAATATACTTTTGCTATGGGAGTGATTCAGATTAGATTGCTCGGAATAAAACAATTATCCTTGTCAATCGGTATCGGCTCCTCACACATACATATGATGCCGCCGTTTCTGCGGTTCAAAGAAGCCTTGTCAATTACGCTGTACTTTTTGACCTCACGACGATCAGGAGAAGCACTCTTTTTGATTTCCAACGGATGAATGACATTGTTTTCCTCGATGAAAACATCAATCTCTTTTGCGTTAGAATCACGAAAATAGGTAATATTTACTTTAGATTTAGCGTAAGCGTAGTTTTTCACAAGCTCCATTACCACATAATTTTCGTAGTAATGACCGCTTGCAGCACCGTTACGGAGAGTGTCTGCCGTCAGCCACATCGAAAGGTAAGCACAAAGACCGGTGTCACAGAAATACAGTTTCGGTGTTTTGCTGAGCCGTTTCAGTTCATTGTTTGAATATGGGGCAAGCAGATAAACAATGTGAAGTCCCACAAGTACTTTCAGCCATTCCTTTGCGGTACTCGGTGCAATGTCAGCGGATTCCGCAAGAGTAGAATAATTGACCTGCTCTGAAACAAGAGCAGCACAACCGACAAGAAACTTACGAAAACGAACTGTGTCGGTGATGCCGCCGTGTTAGCTTAGCAATATTTTTTTGAAAGGTGATAAAATTATGAGTACCAATAAGATTACTTGTTCATTTACCGTTGACCGTGATATTTACAACGCTTATAAAAGTATTGTTGTAAAAGGTGGCGAAAATGTAAAGGGCAACCTTATCCGTTATATGCTCAATGTCATTAACTATGAAACGCCAAATGCAGATACAATTTCTGCCATTAAAGAAGTTGAAGAACTGAAAAAAATCCAAACAAAAAAACCTATGCATCATTTAGCGAGCTTTTAGAGAATATTACCAATGGGTAAATTAAGAATTGTGCCATCACAAAAATTCAACAGAGATGTTAAGCTGGCAATTAAGCGTGGATACAATATTCAATTGCTTGATGATGTTGTTGAAATGATAGCTGAACAACAACTACTACCACCAGAATATAAAGATCACAAACTAATCGGAAATTATTCCGGTTGTAGGGAATGTCACATTACCCCCGACTGGCTCTTGATTTACGAAATTAGTAATGAAGAACTTATTTTGTATCTGACAAGAACCGGAACGCACAGCGATTAATTTATTTTAAGCTCCTAAAGGCATTTTTACCTTAATAGAATATACTAACAAATAAAAGAAAGAACCTTCCCTAATGATAAATTCATCAGAGAAGGTTCTTGTTATTTCTTCACCATAACTACAACCTGTTTGCCGAGTTCGTTATATCTTGTATTTACAAGGCTTTTTGAGTATCTTGTACGAGTGTTTGTCCATGGGTCGTTGAAATAGTAATAATCTTTGTCATAGCCCGTAAGTAACAGACAATGTTCGCCGGCAGTCCAAGTATAGTAACTGCCGAGTTTATATTTTGCGTTTTCATCGGTGTAGTTTACTCTCCAAGTGGTTGTCTTAAATGACGGTGACATATTAATTGTTGCCCACACCATAATCGGCTGACCTTGTGCAACATACTTACCCGAAAGATATTCAAGACTTTTCCCGCTGATTTCTACAGCCTTGTATGATTTGTCGGAAAGGTATTTGTTCATACATTTTGCCATAATCGGAGCGTATGCACCGTAGCTGTTGGAGCTGTAGGGTGTTCCGACAAAAGCACAATTCGGATCAGGTCCTGTGTATGAACCGTTTGAATAACCGAAAGGTTTTTTTACCAAATACTTATCTGCAAATGTCGTTTCAGAAATTTTATATCCGTAGAAATTCAACAGCATTGTTGCACTACAGGTTTCACAGCCTGTCGGGAGCTTACTTTGACCGATTAACGGAACATTTGAAATCTTCTTGCTCTGTGGCATTATGTATACATTGCAAATGGCTTTTTTTCCGTTATTCAAAGTGCAAGTTACAGTTGCTTTTCCTGTCGCTACTCCTTTGACGACACCTCCGCCTCTTGTTACAGCAGCTATTTTTGAATTGCTTGATGAATAAAGTCTGTAATATGCCGCTGTACCTTTTGGAACACTGCTGTTAATGTCAAAACTCTGACCTATGTACAGTACAATTTCACTTGCGTTAAGTTTAAGAGATGTTGCAAGCGGCTTGACCGTTACATTACAGGTTGCTTGTGTACCGTTTGGCATTTTGCATCTCACAGTTGTGGTTCCTGCCTTTTTTGCGGTCATCAAACCTCCGGCTTTTTGAACAAAAGCAATATTCGGATCATCTGAATAATAAGAACGATAATAAGCTGCTGTTCCGCTCGGCACATAGCTTGAAAAATCATACTGTTCACCGACTCCAATTATAATACTTGTCTTATCAAGCTTTATGCTATTAGCAAGCTTTTTAACAGTAACCTTACATTTGGCTGTAAGTCCGTTATAAGTTTTTGCTGTAATTGTAGAGACACCAATGCCCACAGCAGTCATTTTGCCTTTATCGTCTACAGTAATTACCCCACTATTATCTGTAGTAAACTCTACTTGCGAAATATCTCCATTTTCAATAGTAGTAATAAGAGTATATGACTCCCCTACCCCAAGTGTTATTGTATTCTTATTGAATTTCACACTTTTAGGCGGAACAGTTGGTTTTGGCTCTGTAGTAGGCTGTTCAGTAATCTGCTCAGTATACTCTTCTGTTGAAGGTTCAGTAACTTCTTCCGTAGTTGTTTCAGTCGATTCTGTCGATGGTTCATCAACAATTGTTGTTTCCTCAACACATTCTGTAGTAGCTTCAGTATATGCTGTAGTTTCAGAATATTCAGTTGTTACTTCAGTACAAGCAGATGAGAAATTCGATATCGTTGTTTCTGTGGATGCTTCAGTTCCGTAAACCGAAGTAGTTTCTGTCAAAGATGACGGTTCTGATGTATCGAATTGAGATCCAACAATAATTTTCTGAATATTAGTGGCATCAATAACGGTCAAAACATTGTCACCATTAGTATCGTAAAGAAATTTCTCATCATCAGTTAAGTCAATCATACCTACAACATACTTTTGGACCTTGGTTGCATCCATAACTGTAAATTCGTAATTACTGCCATTAACGATAGTTGCTGCATATGGTATTGTACATATCACAGATAACAGCGTTATGATCAATAATATTGATATTAGTGGTATTATTTTTTTCATGTTTTTTGCTCCCTTATCTGTGCCTATTGTAATAGTCTTTGTCTGACCGTTTATAAATGTCTTTTCTACCGTATTACCGTTTGAATCGGTAACAATGTAATGAGTAAGACTGCCGTTTGATGATGTGCGATATTCACTTTCAAGCGAACCGTCGAATGTGTAGTAGTAATATGAGGTTTCACCGCTTGAATAGTTTTAGGTATTAGTAGGCTCAAATGAGCCTACTTACCCACATTCGTTTTAAATTTTTTCAAATATAGTTAGAATTATTAATCAATCTAAAATTTATGCCTATTTTTTTTAACTCATTAAATGCACTAAAATTGGTCTCATTGACTAACACCATTTTTTCATGTGAAATACAGCGAAACCACGGTATGCAATTTTTATAAAAAGCCAAATCTTCAGGATAATCATAAGCATTCCAAGAAGAAAAATCTATAGGTTTCATCAATAAAGCCGTTGTTATTTTATTAATTCTGAAACAATGGATTTGTTGTCCTGCAGTATATCTGGGTGTTTTTATTTTGCCTAATGGAATTTCATGATTTCTAAAACCATCCAAGAAATTAAAATATTCATTAGAATGATCCTTTTTATGGATCTGTCTCACAGTAAAAAAACTAAAATTCTCACTATAGCAAGTGGCAATTTTTAATATATCGTTATATTTACTATTAAAATCGTCATAATTCATAAAAGTATAAACCATAATACCACCTGTATGCCCTATACATAAAACGAATGAATACTCCACTTTATATTTTTATATTTAACATGATAATGCTTAAAAGAAGCAGACCCTCTATGTTTGGGATCACACTTACTTCTAGTGCTGCCTACTGAGTTTGCGATATTTAACGCATCACTCTTATAATAAGTTATTACATCTTTGCCTTGCCGCAACTTTGATTCAGCTTGACTTTTAGTAAGTTTACTTCCGCATTATCAACCGTCATTTCATTCTCATTATAACCGTAAACGAAACCAAATGCAATATAATTTACAATTTCATTTGTTTTTTCAGGAGTTACCGAAAGCGATACCTGCTGGTAACCGTCCGTGTTTGCACTAAAGTTCTGATATGTGCATTCTCTGTAATGCGTTCGGAACAAATCATTAAATGCTTTTTCCAAGTAATCGAATTTTTAGATAGCTGAGACTCTAATACATTTCGAAGCAAAATAATTTCTTTTCGTAATACTTGCCCAAAGTATAATGATATAGTTTATTTTCCGACACAGCGGATGGGCTACAGTCAAGTGTTTATGCACATATATCATATGTTTTTATTAGTATTTTCTTAATTTGCTCATTGTACATTGCTCAAATCTCTTATGTTATACGGTTATCCTTGCAACCTTTCCCCAAGGCGGATTCACTTCTTCATTATTTAATAACCAAAGCACCGGAATACCTCCGGCAAGCTTTTCCAGAGGAAAGGGGGCATATCCATCTGATAATATGATAATACTTGCCGGCAATTTGTCGGACATATGATGAAATACATACTCAAAAATGATTTGAAAGTCGGTTCCACCACCTCCGGCGGGTTTGATTATCTTGAACTCGTTCTCGTCGCTAAACGGCTGTGGCTTTATAATCGCCGCATCAAAGAAGCCAAGCCATCCCTTTAGTTTTCCGTTGAACTGATCAATTGCTCCTTTAACCTCTGAATATGCTGCTGCAATCATATCGTCCGACATACTCCCTGATGTATCAATCATAAACAGGATATCTTCTACCCTATCTTCCTTGCCGTTGAAATCAGGCAAGAAAAACGGACTGTCGTCAAATCTCCGATCCGGTGGAGCAAACGAATAATCAACAACTTCTTCCTGAATAAAATCATTCAAGATTGTCCGCCAATCAGTTTGCGTTTTTTTTAGTTCTTTAAGAATACGCTCGGCAAAAGCAGGGAGAAGGCCTCTTGCGTTTGATGGATCTCTGATCTTAATAGCTTCTGCTGCGTCTTCAAACCGCTTGACCCATACGTCACGAAGTGTATCATCTTCTTCATATTTGCCCCACCGTGAATGATCATCCCATACCCGTACCGGTTGATGCTGTTCTTTTGAAATCTCTTTTTTTGCCCTGCCGACAGCAGAACCTGGACTTTTATTATTGCCTTTTTTTGCTCTACCATCAGCAGAACCGTGACTTTTATTATTGCCTTTTTTATTAAGATTCTTCGGAAGCATAACATAGACCTGTTCGGCAGTATATTCATGCCCTTCTTTTCCGTCCGGTGCAACATGCATTGATGTGCCGTATTTGCTTAGCGTTATACTGCTCGCTTTCATTCCGTTCTCAAGCGGTATATTTGTTGTTTATATGCTCGGAAAGCTCTGTGTAAAAAGTATTTGTGTTCAGCATTTTAATATATGTAGCAACAAGATTCTGTGCATAGGTTTGCTCAGAAAGTATATTGAGGTTGTTTTTATTTTCATCATCATTTGACGTATCAACATATAACTGAATTGAAGACGTGTATGACTTTGGAATAAAATATCTTGTTATAAAAAAGCTTCCGATAGCACAAATAAGCGTAACTACGATAATAAAAGCTGCATTTTTCTTAATAATATTCCATACATCTGACAATGAAATAACAATTTCATCCTTTTCTTCCATAGGACTACCTCCGTTTTACATATTCATTCGTTTTTTGCATTATTGATTATTATTATAATCCAATATCCAATTTATTTCAACAACAATATTTTATTTTTTTCCACTATTGACAAAGTTTGTGTGACTAATTTATTATTGTACACTCAGATATCAAGAAATTAGTAATTATCACTATAAACACATAAAGGCTTTTCTGAGAGAAAGTTATGTAAGTACAGTTGCCTTGCTTTTTGTTCCTTTTGAATGCGGTGCTTTGTCGGACTTTACTGTCCATATTTCGGCACCGACCTTTGCCTGAGCTGTTTCATCAATATCGCTTAAATCCGTAAACATAAACCGAGCCGAGAACAAACCATATTGAAACAAGCTGTGTTGTAAAGCCTTTGCATAGCAACATAAATATTGCAAAGCCTATCCACACTATCGGCATATGAGCATTTTTGTATTTATATTCCGTTATGCCATTCCGATTTTATGTAAAAAGTGCATAAAAACACCGACAAGTATTAGCATAGAACGCCATTACTTGTCGGCAATAATTTTAATATCACATTCCTTGTTCAAAAATATAGAGGTACAAATCTTCAAGAGTTGGTTTTGCGGTTGTGTATTGGCAGTCTGTCGGCGGGTTATCGGTCACGATGCGGACTATTATGCTGTTGTCGTTGTGACAGAGATTTGAAACACGGTAATTGTCTTGAAAATATTTTAAATCTTCCCTTTGAATTTCGACCTCAAAGACTTTATTTTCAAGCTCCTTTGTCAGCTTATTCGGGGAATCGTGGGAGATGAGCTGACCTTTTTTAAGCAAAATAATCTCCTTTGCGATAAACTCAATATCCGACACAACATGGGTGGAGATTAGGACAATTTTATCCTCGGCAATCTCGCTGATGAAATTGCGTATGCGTATTCTCTCCTTCGGGTCAAGTCCTGCCGTCGGCTCGTCAAGTATGAGAATTTCGGGATTGTTCAGAAGCGCTTGAGCAATCAAGGCTCTCTGCTTCATACCGCCCGAAAACGAGCCTAACTTTTTATGTGCGGTATCTGTCAGATTAACCGTTTCAAGAAGCTGAGTGATCTTTTCCTTGGCTTCTTTCTTTTTTAAGCCCTTTAATGCCGCCATATACCACAAAAAGCGGTTGAGGGTGAAATCATCATACAAGCCCTGCTGTTGGGGCATATAGCCGAGTACGGCTCGGTAATCCTTGCCGAGCTTTTTGATATTTTCACCGTCGTAAACCACCTCGCCGCCGTCGGCATTGAGGTTGTCGGTGATAATGTTCATCAGCGTGGACTTGCCTGCTCCGTTCGGTCCGAGCAAGCCGTATACTCCCGGAGTTAAGGTAACGCTGAAATTATCAAGCGCCTTTACCGCTCCTTTTTTATAGACTTTTGTAATACCTTTAATCTCAAGCTTTGGCATTTATTCGCCTCCATATTCTTGTTTCGGTAAATTTTAATTTAGAAATTTCAAGTGTGACAATTGCAATTAAGATACTCAGCAAGCAAGTCATAACGATAGCTATAATATGGGAATTTACAACCCAATAACCTATTCTTACATTTTCAATCGAATACAAAGCAAGCAATGGTAATATAACTAAAACAGTTGAAACCACCATTGTAAACATACTGCTACGGGTAAAAATTGAAACTGCTGTAATAACAAATGTTACTGCTGTTGCAAGCAAAAAGTAACAAATGAGATTGACAACTACCGCATTTATCACACTAAAAGATGTTTCTTGAACATTTTCAAAAATACATACTAAGGGTGTATTCAAACTGTTCGCACCGTATGTATTTATAAATCTTACAAAATACGGCACATACAGAGCTGTAAATGCTATTAACAAATATATACACTCCACTACTATTTTTCCAAAAAACAGTTTTGTTTTACCGTTTTCAGTAGTACGAATAAGGTTGATCATACCATTTTTATACTCGGGTGAAAATACATAAGGAACACCTATCACAAGAACAAGGCAAAGCAAAGCAAAATCGTTCCATTCCCTTGTTTTACTTGAAACAAAACTTTTATAGATGTTTTCATCAATAAATTTTGCATCTATGCCCTTTTTATCTAGTTCAAGGAGTCGATTGTATTGTTCGATTACTCTTTCAAATGCAATCCCTTTGCTGTTTAAAATATTTTCAATCGACTTGGACATAGCCTGTTTTGCATTTTCGGAAAGCTCACTATTTTCAGCAATTTCGCCCATGCGTTGTTGCAAGTTGTTAAAATAATTTTGCTGTTTCAAAATATAGTTTTCCTTTTCCGAAGTTATGTCACCCTCAAGATATTCCATATACGCTTTGTAGTCAGCATCCGAATTTTCTGAATAAGGGTAACGAACCGTTCCGAACGATGAAATAATTGCAAAAAGCACAAACAAAACAATCATAACAGCCATTTTATTTTGAATAGTAAATTTAAAAACTTCGCCTTTAAAAACGCCGGTACTGCCGTTTAATGTAAAAAATCTTGATTTAAACTTTTCAAGCAGTCTTGAAAAAATGCCGGCAGTCTTCTGTTGATTGCGTTTGCAAAATAATATGCAGGAAAACACCGTACACAAAAGAAATACTGTACCAAAAACGGCAAATGCAATCGGAATCGAAGTTACTGCATTTGAAAAAATATTAAGATTCAGATAACTTCCAAAAAATTCCCCGCCGTCAAGAATATAGAAAATATTAATGTACTTTAAAAGGTTCAAAAAAGAGTTCTGTCCAATCAAGGTATAGAGCAAATACTCTGCACCAATTATTACGAGCCCTGTAAGATACATCGTTGCAGAACTTGAAAAGATAATAAATACAAGAGCCAAAAACGATGAAATAACAAAAGTCCCCATTATTTTTGCAAATGCAAACAAAATCAAAAATTGACCTGCTGTAACTGTAAGGGTACAGTTGCGAAACTCGGAAATTGATTGAATATTTACGCTTAAATCGGTACTGCCATACAGGAAAGTGTTTATGATAAAATTGCAAAAAATGAATAATATTGATACAACAGCTGACAGTACAAAAAGCAACATGAATTTTGAAATTATAGTTTTGAATCTGCCGAATTTTGTACATCGTACCAACGAATACAGTCCTTTTTCACGCTCATATTGAAAAAGATAAACGCAAAGCAAAAACACAATGGCGATTATAAAAATATCGGTTAAGCTGTATTCTGTTGTTGCAATAAAAGCATCAGAATTTACAAGGCTTAGCTTGGTGTTTTTTAATCCTGAATAATCGTTGGATGTTTTGTAAAGATTTTTATATGAAAAAGAACTTTCATCGCCAAAAATTGAAGAGGACGACTGCGCCTTTGCCCTGTCATACATTTTGTCAATAAAATCCGGATAGGAATTTATATACTCAATCTGCTGTGAAATATTATAGAGAAAACTGTTTTTCCAAAAGTTATCTCCGCCTTTTTCACTCATTTCAACAGCCTTTTGATACGCATCCGGATTACTCTTTCGATACTCATCAAGTTCATATGTGTAATTTTCAATAAGTTCCTCGTTATCAGTCTGTGCAAGATTTTCAAGTCTACTAAAAATTTCATATGCAAGCAGTTCATTGTCAATTTGCTTTTCAGCGTCATTCAAAGACATTGAAGAATAACTATTGAGCATTTTAGTATACTCATTGGAATAAGTGATTCTAATGCTGTTTTCTTCGGTATTTTGCGATGAATATAATAAAAAGCCGTTGATTGCAAGGCAGAGCAATAAAACAACAAAAAATATTTTTTTATTAAGTATCTTTTTCAGTTCATAAATAAAGAGTTTCATAAATTCATCTGTTACTCAAAAGTATAAATTTCATCGGCATTTTCTGTGTTATTTTTATCAATATAATAAAGTGTTTTTTCTTCTTCGTTGTAATCAATAAAACAACTGCTGTCAAAACCTATTTCGGCAGTAAATTCAAACGGCATTTTCTTTAAAGTTGCCTTATAGCTTTTATCACAGAAAATCAACTTATCAGCCTCATTATCATCATTAGCAGCTGAAATTATCAGATTTTCACCGTCATTTGTAAAAGGAGTGTAGTATTGATAACCTGCAATCAAATCAGAACAATCAAGAATTTTCTTTTGATTTTCTCCGTTAAAATCGCACTCATACACCTTACTTCCGTTTGCGAAAATCAGCTTATCATTGAAAATTGTAAACATTGAATTTATATTTACTTCCAACTTTTCACTGAGATTTTCCCATTTATCGGTCTGTAAATCATAGTTTATCAAGTAGCTGTTTTCCTTGGTACCGTCAAGCTTTGTTATCCATAAAAAAAGATGATTGCCGTAGAATCTGGTGTCACATACACTCATACCATTAAGTATATCGTATTTATAGTACGGCAGTAACTCATCTGTGTTTCCTTTACCATCGGCAGAAACCTTGTAAAGTGCCATATTACTGCCTTCTGCCGCTCCTTCGTTATCTTTTTTACTTCCGTCAAAATAAATATATCCTCTGTGAATTTTAAAGTCCCAAATTGTATAATCCCTTGTCGAATATAAAACCTCACGATTTGTTCCGTCAGTTGAAATTTTGCAAATTTCATTTAATTCATAAGTTACACCGTCTTTGTCGGTTTTATCCTCGACCGATTGAAAATAAATGCAGTCATTGTAGTAAACAAGACTTCTGAAATATGTATTTAAAAATGCTGTACACTCTTTCTTTTTCTCAAACGAGGTTTCTTTGTCATGCATACAATCACTTCGATTGCACAAAGGTTGACAACTATGCGTTTCCTTATCAATCACATACAAAAATCCGTTATCTGAATTTAAAAAGTAAATGCCCGTATGAGTATCTGCAAAATAGAGCTGACTGCCGTACCTTATAAAATTCTCCTGACTGTCCTGATTAGGAACATATGTATCAGAACTGTCGATACTCATTTTTTGATTACATCCGCACAAAAAAACAAATGAAATCAGAAACAAAAATGCAGTGTATTTTTTAATCATAATTTTCATATAAACACCTCAGAGCCCACCCGCTACATTCGGGTGGGCTCACAAACTTATGCTGTTTTGCCGACTGTAGCAGATACAGTTGTTGCACTATCAAATTGAGAAATACATTTTGAGCCTACTAAAGTATAATAACCGTTTGTAGTAACCGTAAGGCTCTTGTTATTATCAACGCTATCATACGAATTGCACGATAACTTCACATAACTACCGGATTTGTAATATCCATACACCCAAACCTTTATTGAACACGGTCCGCCATTAGTAACACTTCCTTTTCCACTAGTTGTGTTACCTGAATATGAAGCCGTTGATGATACTGTATAACCATTACTCATTTCTGCATATCTTGTACTGGAAGCTGCGCTAGCGCTTATAGCCGCAACTGATGAAAAAGCACATATTGTAGCTAACATTGTTGTTGTTATTTTTCTTATCTTGTGTTTCATAAAGAGTTCCTCCTTTGTTATGTTAAAATATTATTAATATAATTTTCAGTTGAAACAACGATTAAGACATTAAACCATTGGACTTACCTCCTTTCATACTTATTTTAATTGCTAAAAATTTTATTTAAAAATATTAATACTTTAACTGTCATTTAAACACAACATACTGAAATAAGTTTTAAAATTGATTTTATATTTTTAAATCAATTCGCTACTTCTGTAATTTAAAATTAAGCAGTTTCCAATATTTTATATTTGCAATATAGCTTTGGTATTGTAATTACATTTATTAATCAATTTATCTATCTTGTAAGACAATTTTAACATATCAAATATATAAACGCAATGATTTTTAGATATTATTTGTTACAAAATTTCACTATATGTTTTTGTGCAATATGACAGATTTTATTTAAAATAATGCTAATTAATATCGGTACAAACAGACCAAATATAAGATATACAAAAGCCCACTGTTGCAAACCGTTTGGAAGATAGTAGTACAATCCTATGAGTCGGAATTTCCTGAACAACCGGCAAATAAAGTTGCTGTCATTGCAAGTGTGAGGAACGCACATAGATTTTTTTGTCCAGGCATTGTCAATAAAAGTTTGTAAGTTTTAAAGAGGATTGAACTTTTTATTGTTCAATCCTCTTTGTTGTTTATTACAGACCGCATATCTTCGGGAATTTCGGCAGTAACCGTAATGTATTCATTTTTTATCGGGTGATAAAATTCAAGCCTTGCACAATGAAGTGCCTGCCTTGAAATTTTATCAAGTTTTCCGCCGTACAAGTCATCACCCATAAGCGGATGCCCTAAATAAGCCATATGACACCGAATTTGATGTGTTCTGCCGGTTTCAAGCCACAATTCAAGCAATGTAAAATCTTTTGTTGCAACAAGCGGTTTGTAGTGCGTAACTGCTTTCATTCCGTCATCACGGACAATTCGCACCATTTTGGAATCATCACGCAAATCCATTGGCTTATCAACTATACCTTCAATATTTATTTCGCCCTCGCATAAAGCGTAATAGACTTTGTGCGTTTTATTTTTTACGGCATTGGCTGTAAAACGGTTTTTGGCTATGAGAACAAGCCCTGAGGTATCCTTGTCAAGTCGATTAATTGCCCGAAATACAAACGGCTTGCCGTTTTGACTGCAATAGTACGAAACAATATTTGCAAGCGTATCGCTTTGGTGCTGCTTTACAGGATGAACAGGCATGGAATGCGGTTTGTTTACCACAAGAAAATGTTCATCCTCATATCTTATATCAAGTGTCCCCTTTGTCGGTTCAATTTCACATTTTTCATCGGGAATTGCAATTGAAACGGTTTTACCGCTTTGCACACAGTCAATTGTTCTTAAAATTTTCCCGTCCATCAAAATACCGTCTTTTTCTCTTTTCAGTCGTGTTATTATTCTTGCAGAAAGCCCGCATTTATCACGCAGAAATCTTTGAGCAAGCATATTGTCACATTCGTCAGGTACGGAAAAATACAGTCTGTCAGACATAAATCATCCTCCAAACAAAAAACAGAATTATCAGCTGAATAATAAATATTATCGGTATGCCGAGCATAAATTTAATGTGTCTTGTTTTGTGTCTGATTAATTGCATTGTAATGTACATTGCAACACTTCCTCCGAGTGCGGAGAGAATCAGCAATGTGCTTTCTCTTACTCTCCATTTGCGGTGAATTGCAAAGTATTTGTCACAGACTGTTACGATAATTGATATCAGGCTGATGATGCAAATGTATATGATGAAAATTTCCATGAGAACTCCAAAGGATGATTTGATTGAAAAACAAAAAGATTGTTCCGATTATTGTATCTGTAATAGCTATGTTAAGCGTTATCTGCATAAGCTCATTTACAAGAGAAAAGCCGCCGAAAAAGCAGAATGATATCAACAATATTGCAGCTTTATCATCAAAGGCAACCGCCGACACACCCGAAAGTGATGAAGAAATGCGTGGTGTGTGGGTATCGTATATGGAGCTTTCTATGGAAAATGAAAGCTCAAAAACACAAAAAGCGTTTGAAGATAAATTTACCGAAATAGTACAAAAATGCCGTGAAAGCGGTTTCAACACGCTCATTGTACAGGTACGCCCCTTTTGTGACGCATTATATAAGTCAAGCTATTTTCCGTGGTCACATATTCTCACGGGTACGCAGGGTGAAAATCCTCAATATGACGCACTTCAAATTATGTGTGATATATGCAAAGAAAATAATTTGAAAATTCATGCGTGGATTAATCCATACAGAGTCAGTTCAAATAAAACTCCGAAAAAACTTTCAGACAACAATCCTTATATAAAGAATTCCGAAATAGGTATAAAAACCGATAACGGAATTTTTCTTGATCCGTCAAATGAAACTGCACAACAGCTGATTAGTGACGGTGTAAAGGAAATTGCGGAAAATTATGATGTTGACGGGATACAATTTGACGACTACTTCTACCCTACTAAGAATGAAAGTTTTGATAAAAAGCAGTATGAGGCTTATATTGAAAAATACGGTAAAGAAAACTGTATGAGTCTTGATAATTGGCGAATGCAAAATGTAAATACGCTGATTTGTAAGGTTTACAGAACAATAAAAAGTGTGGATTCGTCAGTTGAGTTCGGCATATCACCGCAAGGAAATATAGGTAACAATGACGGATTGTATGCCGATGTAAAATCGTGGTGTACCTGTAAAGGCTTTGCAGATTACATCTGTCCGCAAATTTACTTTAGCCTTGAAAATCCTGCTCTGACTTTTGAAGATTGCCTTAACAGCTGGACATCTCTTGATTTTGACGAAAATGTAAAACTGTATGTAGGTCTTGGCGGTTATAAGGCAGGTAACGGCGAATATGACGAAGAAACATGGCTTTCAAGTGACAGTATTCTTGCCGATGAATACGATATTTTGCGTAACAACAAATCTGTCAGGGGCTTTATGCTTTACAGCTATAGTTGTCTTGAGAATGATACTGCAAAAAAAGAGATTAATAATCTGATTAACGCTTTAAACTAATTCAGCATCGCAGTAGTCATCAAATGATTTTGTGATTTTCACATCAATAATTTTACCGCAGAGACTTGTATCTTCGGAATTAATATGAACAGGCGTGTAGTTCTTTGTGTAACCCTCAAGATAACCGTGACGAAGTCTTTCAACGAGAACAGATTCACAAAGGCCAACCTGATCTTTAAGAAATTCCCTTCTGGTTTCATCGCAGACCTGTTCCATAATTTTGGCTCTCTGCTCTTTGATTTGCGGATCAATTTGATTTGGTGCTTTATCGGCAACAGTGCCTTTACGGCGTGAATACGGGAAGATATGCACCTTTGCAAAGCCGATTGACTTAACAAAATTAAGAGATGCTTTGAAATCTTCCTCTGTTTCACCTGCAAATCCAACCATTACATCGGTTGTCATAGAACTGTTTTCAAAAGCGTTTCTGAGATTTGTAACAATTTCAGCGTATTCTGAACAATTGTAGTGACGATTCATTGCTTTGAGTGTGTTATCGCAACCGCTTTGTAGTGAAAGATGAAACTGCGGACAGAACTTTGGCTGTACAGCAAGACGGGCAATCATTTCTTTATCCATTCTTTCCGGTTCGATTGACCCGAGTCTTACACGGTCGATTCCGTCAACGGAACAAGCACATTCTACAGCATCCGCAAGATCAAAATCTTCGTCAAGACCGTAGGCGGAAAGGTTAATACCAACAAGAACAACCTCACGGTAACCGTTTGCGGCAACCTGAATAAGCTCTGCCTTTAAATCTTCAAGAGATTTTGAACGCACTCTGCCCCTTGCATACGGAATAATGCAGTAAGAACAGAATCTGTTGCAACCGTCCTCGATTTTAATGAAAGCTCTTGTATGCTCTCCGAGTGACGATACGGAAAGGTTTTCGTATTTTTCGCCTTTTCCGATATGCTCTGTTATATGAACAAATTTCTGTTTTTCTTCGAGAAACTTGTAAATTGAAGGAACGAGTTCGGCTCTCTTTGCGTTGCCGAGTACGATATCGCAATTTGAAAAGTTCTCGCTTTCTTCGGGGAAAGCCTGTGGCATACAGCCGGTTAAAATAACAATTCCGTCAGGATTTTCACGGCGGACACGGTTGAGAATCTTGCGGTTTTTTGCGTCACTTACGGATGTTACCGTACAGCTGTTAACGATTGTTATGTCTGCCCTGTCCCTGTCATCCGAGAGAAGAAAACCGTTTTTCAGCATATCTTCACGCATTGCCTGTGACTCATACTGATTAACCTTGCAGCCGAGTGTAATTATATTAAAATTCATTCACTAACCATCCTTTTTTGGGTAAATAGTTGAAATTGCAAAAATTCATTAATTCGTTGTTGATTTAGACAAAAATTAATGATAAAATATAGACCAGATGAACAATGGAGGTGAGATCTTGTTTTCTGTACCGATTTCCGTTAAAAATAAAAAAGAAATGATTGATATGTTTGAAACTCTTGCTCACTTTCCGGATACAGTAATGATGCTAAGAAACGGCGATAATACTGTTGATGCTCATTCGTTGATGGGATTTTTTGCAATTGACGAAAAAATTCCGATTGAACTTCTTCTTGAATCAGAACCTGATGATAATCTCAAGCAGGCGATTTCTAAATTTGCTTTTGTTAATGCATAAAAATAATATATACATACTGTTAAGCCCTATGACCAAAGTCATAGGGCCTTTTTGTTTGTGCTTTTAGTTATGAATTTTTGTCAACAACATGGAACTTTTTAAGGTTTCCTGTCTTTTCGCTTCTCTTGTCAAGTTCGGCAAGAACATCTTCAAGCGGAATGCCGAGCTTTACCATCATTACAGTAAGATGATAGATAAGGTCTGCTATTTCATAAACAGTTTCGCTGTTATCATCATTTTTTGCCGCAATGATTGTTTCACTGCACTCCTCGCCTACTTTTTTAAGAATCTTGTCAATTCCTTTATCAAGAAGGTAGCAAGTGTATGAACCCTCCTTTGGATTATCTCGTCTGTTTTCTACTGTAGCATAAAGTGCTTCAAGAACTTCTCTGTCGTTCATATTAAAATTCTCCTCATTTTAATTTTTTAAAAAAGCAGGAATGATTTCCCGTGTGGCAGGCCGCACCTGTCTGTTCAACAGTGATGAGCAATGTATCGTCATCGCAGTCGGCATATATATCAATTACCTTTTGTAAATGACCTGATGTTGCACCCTTGTTCCAAAGCTCCTGACGGCTTCTTGACCAGAACCATGTGTAACCGGTTTCAAAAGTTTTTTGCATACTTTCACGGTTCATATATGCAAGCATAAGTACCTCACCCGTTGACTTTTCCTGAATAATTGCGGGAATAAGTTCGGATTTTACAAAATATTTATCAAGATCCATAATTACCTCAGATTTTATTTGTTACTTCAATCGCATGTTTCAAATCAAGCGAACCTGTGTAGATAGCCTTACCGCAGATTGCGCCGTAGACATCGAGTTCTGCAAGATTAATGATATCCTTGAGAACTGCAACACCGCCGCTTGCGATAATATTGCAGCTGACTTCGTGAACAAGGTCATTAAGCTGTTTAAGGTTAGGACCTGCAAGAGTACCGTCCTGATCAATGTCTGTGAACACAATAGTCTTTACTCCGACATCTTCCATACGCTTTGCAAGCTCAATGTAGTTGATTTCCGAATTGTCAATCCAACCTTCTGCACGAACCATGCCGTCCTTTGCATCAATGCCAACTACAATTCTCTCACCGTATTCTTTTACGGCATCAATAACAAGCTGCTGGTTTTTAACTGCGGCTGAACCGAGAATAACACGGTTTATTCCTCTTGAAAGATAATATTCAACCGCTTTCATATCACGGATTCCTCCGCCAACCTCAACAGAAAGTCCCGAGGCTTTTGCAACATCCGCAATAAGATCGGCATTAACAAGCTTTGCGTCTTTTGCACCGTCAAGGTCAACCATATGCATCCACTCTGCACCTGCGTCAGCAAAGCCCTGAGCGGCAATATACGGGGACTCTGCTACCTTCTGAACGGTTGCATAATCGCCCTTGAAAAGACGGACACAATTGCCGTCTTTTATGTCAATAGCGGGTAAAATAATCATTATAACACTCCTTTAGTAGAAAGAAGTACATTTGAAGAATTTTGCTTTACTGCAAGGCGGAGTGCGTGTGCGCAAGCCTTGTACAAAGCCTCTGTGATATGGTGAGAGTTGTCACCGTAAACAGATTTGAGGTGAAGTGTGATTTGTGCGTTAAATGCAAATGCACGCATAAATTCTACTGTCATTGAACAGTCGTAGCCGCCGCATCTTTCCTGCGGGAAATCAGCGTCGAATACAAGATAAGGTCTGCCGCTGATGTCAACCGATGCAAACGCAAGCGCTTCGTCCATAGGAACATAAAAACTGCCGAATCTTTCAATTGACTCTTTGGTTGAAAGAGCCTCTGCAAATGCTTTGCCGAGAACTATGCCTGTGTCTTCAACGGTGTGGTGTTCATCAACATAGAGATCGCCTTTTACCGAAACCTCAAGTCCGAATCTGCCGTGAGTGGCAAACGAATTGAGCATATGGTCAAAAAAGCCTATGCCTGTATCAATTTTAATATCGCCGCCGTCAAGATTAAGTTTTAGCTTTATGTCGGTTTCCTTCGTTTTACGCTCAACATATGCACTGCGCATATAATCACCTCGATAAATAAGTTTTAATGCAACTTATCAGTTCTTCGTTTTCTTCTTCTGTGCCAACGGAAATTCTGATGTAATCGCCCATAAAACGGATTACAATTGAATTGTCCTTGAGATAGTTCCACAAGTCTTTGCCGAATGATGTTTTAACAAAAACAAAGTTTGCACAACTGTTGTAAACCTTAAAATCATCGGAAAGAGCGGACAACTCCAATAAATCATTATACAGCTTTTCTCTGTTTCTGACAATTGTTTTTTGTCTGTTTTTGAGATAATCTTTATTTTTATATATTATACTGCCGACAACCTGAGAAAATGTGTTCACATTGTACGGCGATTTTACCGCTTTTACAGCTCTTGAAATTGTTTCATTTGCAACGGCAAAACCGAGTCTGAGTGCCGCTGAGCCTACCGCCTTTGATGCGGTTCTGAAAATAATGAGATTTGAATACTTTTCAACCTCATTTATAAGACTCTGATCCCAGAAATCCATATATGCTTCGTCAAGAATTACAAGTGCATTTACGCTTGTAACAAGTCTGCGTGCATCTTCGGCGGTCATACCCTGCCCTGTCGGATTGCATGGGTTTGAAAAGAGTAAAAGTTTGATATTGTCACGATTTACCTTTTCAATAAGCGCATCCGTATCAATTGAAAGGTCGTCGGATTTGATAAATGTGTCACATTCGACCTCACAGATTGATGAATAGAATTTGTACATTGAAAAATCGGGAGCAACGCAAAGCATCCTGTCCCCTTTTTCCATAAATGCGGCTTCAATCAAAAAGATAAGTTCATCTGAGCCGTTACCTGCGGTTACATATTTTGGATTGATTCCGTAATAATCCGCAAAAGCCGTAACAACCTTTTCCGCAAGCGGATCGGGATAGCGGTTGAAATCAATTGTATCAATTGCATTTTTGATTTCTTCTTTGATGAAATCGGGATAATTTTCGGGACATTCGTTTGCATCAAGTCGAATTTTATATGTACCGCTGATTGGTTCATACGGTTCAAGTTCACGAATTTTTTTGTTTAATTCATAAGACATTGCATAACTTCCATTCTTATTTCATATCAAAACGCACTTTAATTGAATTTGCGTGTGCTGTAAGTCCTTCTGTTTCTGCAAAGCGAACTACATCTTCGGCATCTTTTCTTAAAGCGTCTTCCGTATAGTAAATAAAGCTTGATTTTTTTACAAAGCTGTCTACCGAAAGAGGTGAGAAAAATCTTGCCGTGCCGCTTGTCGGAAGAACATGGTTAGGACCGGCAAAATAGTCGCCCAGAGGCTCGGGACTGTAGTTGCCGAGAAATACAGAGCCGGCATTATCAAGCTTGCCGACATACTCCATTGGGTTTTCACAACAAACCTCAAGATGTTCGGGAGCAAGCTCGTTAGCAAATTCAATCGCCTGTGACATATCACTGCATACAATAACTGCACCGAAATTGTCAACCGATGAACGGATAATATCTTTTCTTGAAAGAGCGGTCATCTGCTTTTCAAGCTCTGTTTCAGTTTCTTTGGCGAGCTCTTCGCAGTCGGTAAGCAGAATTGCAGATGCAAGCCTGTCATGCTCTGCCTGACTCATAAGGTCTGCGGCAAGGAATTTGGGATTTGCAGACTTATCGGCAATGATGAGTATTTCACTCGGACCGGCAATCATATCAATGTCAACTGTTCCGTAAAGAAGTTTTTTTGCTGTTGCAACAAAGATGTTGCCGGGTCCTACGATTTTATCAACCTTTGGTACGGATTCTGTACCGTATGCAAGTGCGGCTACTGCCTGTGCACCGCCCATAAGGAAGATTCTGTCAACACCTGCTACCTTTGCGGCGGCGATGATATTCGGATTCGGTGTACCGTCCTTCTGAGGAGGTGTACACATAATAATTTCCTCAACACCTGCAATTTTAGCTGGAACTGCGTTCATAAGAACTGATGAGGGATATGCTGCAGTGCCGCCCGGAACATAGATACCTACTCTTTTAAGACCTCTGATTCTCTGCCCCATCATTACGCCGTTATTCTTTGTTGTGAGCCAGCTTTGCTGAACCTGTCTTTTATGGAAGTCTGCAATATTTGCGGCTGCCTTTTTGATTGTTTCGAGATAATCCTTATCGCATTTTTCAATAAGGCTGTCGATTTCATCGGAAGTGATTTCTACCTTTTCAGGTGCTTTTCCGTCAAATTTAACGGTATATTCCTTTACGGCTTTATCACCGTTTTCTGCAACATTTTCGATGATTTCCGAAACAATCGGAACTACATTTTTATCTGAATTCTGCGCTCTCTTTTTGAGCAAATCAATAAATTCATATTCGTTTTTTCCGTCTGCTACAACAGTTGTAATCATTTTGTGACAGCCTCCAGTTTCTTCTGCAATTCTTCAATTTCAGCCTTGCGCAGTTTTAGACTTGCCGTATTGGCAATAAGTCTTGCTGAAATATCACATACCCATTCAATTACTTCAAGTCCATTAGCCTTGAGCGTTGAACCTGTTTCTACTATATCTACAATACCGTCTGCAAGACCTACAAGAGGAGCAAGTTCAACCGAGCCCTCAATCTTAATGATTCTTACATCCATATTTTTATCGTCAAAAAATGCTCTGGTTACATTGGGATACTTTGACGCAATTGTCTTTGTTTTGTAACCGCCGTAAAAATCGGAGTCCTTTTTTGTAGCAAGAGCAAAACGGCACTTACCGAATCCTAAGTCGAGAAGTTCATAAAAAGATGAACCGTTTTCAAGAATTGTATCCTTGCCAACGACACCAAGGTCACACACACCGTGCTCAACATATGTAATTACATCTGCGGCTTTCGCAAGCACAACTTCAAAATCATTATTGCCGATCGGAAGAATAAGCCTTCTTCCCTTGTTTTTTACTTCATCACAATTATATCCGATTTTTTCAAGAAGTTCAATTGTGGTCTTTTCAAGTCTGCCCTTTGTCAGAGCAATTCTTAATGGTTTCATATTTAATCCTTTCCGACAGCTTGATTATATACTTTCAACTTTTGCAATTCCTCTTGATTTTGCAAACTGTTCTGTTTCTTCAAGAGTTTCAAGTACGCTGAACTGTGCATTTATTCCCTTTTCGTTAAGCTCGTCAACATATCTGAGAGCCTTCATTTCATGTCCGTTTTCTGCAAAAACGAGAACATCGGGATTATCTGAATAATTTACATCATCATCGGAAAGATGTTTCATTGTAATTGCGTCTGTATCAATCGCAAAGCCTGCCGCACCCATAGGAGCGTCAAATTCGCTGAGAAGCTCGTCATATCTTCCTCCCGAAATAACAGCGTCACCGATTCCGTTAATATACCCTGAAAATACGATTCCCGTATAGTAATCGTTTCTCTGAACAAGTCCGAGGTCGATGATAAGCTTGTTGCCGAGTTCAAGCACGGAAAGTTCTTTATAGATTGTGTGGAGATAATCAAGAGCGTTTTCGGCGCCTGTACCTTTGCAGATGTCATATGCCTCATCAAACACTTCTTCACCGCCGAAAAGTGACGGGAGCGAACGGATTGCGGAAACAGTCTTGCAAGGCTTGAGTTTGTCAAGAAGATTGTTAAGCGCCGAGTAGTTTTTACTTTCGATTGATACTCTGATTTTTTCTTTGTAATCGTTATCAATATCGAGTTCTTTTGACAGAGCATTGAATACTTCGGCGTGTCCGAGTTCAATTCTGAAATCATCGGCAACGGCTGAAATGCTTTTTATTGCCGAGGTGAGAATTTCAAGGTCGGCTCTTTTTCCTTTTGCCCCGAGAAGTTCAACACCCATCTGAAGAAATTCGTTTCTTCTTCCAGCAAGTGACGGATTGTTGCGATATACTGCCTGCTTGTAGTAAAGTCGAACAGGAAGTGTATTGTTTTTAAGTCTTGTAGAAACCATTCTTGCAATCGGCAGAGTGGAGTCAGGACGGGCAACAAGAAGCCTGCCTTTGTTATCGGTTGTCTTGAACATTGATTCCTGCGAGATTCCGCTTGACGGAATTGAGAACACATCATAAAATTCAAGAGCAGGAGTTATTACCCGTTTAAATCCGCCTTTTACAAATACCTTTTCAATGCTTGTGCAGATATAATCCATAGCGGAACATTCGGCGAACAGAAAGTCCTTTGTTCCCTCGGGAGTCATTTTTAAATTCTTTTTCATAATTGCCTCTCAACGCTTTAGTGTGTTAATACGGTAATATATTAACACACTAAACTTGATTTGTCAACACTATTCAGATGAAACGAAAATTTTACGATTATTCATTTGTATTTTCTGAGGATTCGTCTTCATCATTTGCTTTGTTACGGTTGATGAATTTCATAAGTTTTTCTCTATGCTGCATTTCTTTTTCTTCACGAAGTTTTTTCTGCTCTGCGGCAATTTTGGTATAGTTAAGCACCTCAAAGTCAAGAGCCTCCTGAGCTATTCTTCCCTTTGAGTCAATTTTGTTTTTAACTCTCTTGCCGACAAGAGCATAGATTACGGCATAGATTGGAGTTCCGAGTATAAGACCGAGCACACCGAACATTCCTCCGCCGACAATTACGCTGAACAGTACCCAGAAGCTTGAAAGACCGACCTGACTGCCGATAATCTTCGGCTTGAAAAGATTGCCGTCAAGCTGCTGAATTATAACTATAATGATTATGAAAATAATCATGTAAATCGGATCAATAAGCAAGAGGATAAAAGCACTCGGAATTGCACCGATGAACGGACCAAAGAACGGAATAATATTCGTCACACCGATAAGAACCGCAATAAGCGGTGCGTACGGTAATTGACAAATTGACATTGTAATGAATGTGAGAACACCAAGAAAAGCCGCATCAATGATATCGCCAACGAGAAAACGACCGCATTTTGTATCTGTAATATCGACAATTTCATAAATCTTAGGAAGATACTTTATCGGAATAAAAGCAACAGCAAGCTTTTTTATCTGACGGCAAAGTGTTTCCTTTGCGGCAAGGAAGTAAACTGAAATAACGATTCCGAGCAGGAAGTTATACACACCGTTACACGTAGACATAATTGCGCTGAATACGGCATTTGTAGAGTTGCCGAGAAAACTGGTGATATTGCCTGCCGAAATAAAGTTTGTAATATACTTGAAGAAGTTGTTTATTACTTCACTTGCGTCAATTTCCATACTGAATGTATGGTTAATCCAATGCACCACTGTTTTTGTCATGTCAGAAAGTACGCCTGCATACTGCGGCAGGCTGTTAATAAGACTGAACAGGCTGGCTGCAATCTGCGGAACTACAATTGAGATTATAACGACAAAAATTGCTACTACAATTGCATAGGTTATAATAAGTGCAAGGGGTTTTCTGAAGTTAGCAAGGAATTTTCGCTTTCGCCCCATTCTGCCGAAAACTTTGGAGTAGAAAAATTTGTACGGATAGTTAAGGATGTAAGCAAAAAGGAACCCGATTGCAAACGGAGTGATTATGCCTGTTATCCAACCGATTGCCGACCACACAACATTCATATTATCTTTTACAAGTAAAAGAAACACTGTAAATGAAATGCAAATCAGCAAAGTTTTTAGCGAAAGCAGTTTTTTCATTTAGACAACTCCTTAAAATAATGACATCTGTGAGCTTTCAGGCAAATCCTTGAGAACTCCGACATCTTTCAGTGTTTCAATAACAGCCTTAGTAACCTTTGTTTTTATCTGCATATCTTCAATTGAAAGATATTCTGTGTGCTTGCCCGTTTCTGCGAGTGAATCTGCAGCGGCACCGCCTACACCGGGTAAGGATGAAAACGGAAGTCTGATTTTCCCGTCCTCTACCTTGAACATTTTAGCCTCGGATTTGTAGATATCAACAGGAAGAAATTCAATTTTTCTTGCCATCATTTCGTTGACAATCTGCAAAGTCTGGAACTCTGCTTCATCCTTGGCTGTGGCTTCGTGAACACTCTGTTTTTGTTTTATGTTGTTCATCTTGTCACGGACAGCCTGATGTCCCTGCATGGCAATTGCACCGTCAAGATTTTCACTTCGTACGGTAAAGTATGCCGCATAATATTCAACGGGCTTGTGAACCTTGTACCAACCGAGTCTGAGCGTTGCAATCATATAGGCTGCGGCATGGGCTTTCGGGAACATATACTTAATTTTCATACATGAATCAATATACCATTCGGGAACATTGTGTTCACGCATAGCCTTGAAGTGTTCTTCCGTAAGAAGTTTTGTTGCGTTACCTTTACGGACAATCTCCATTATTTTGAATGCCATGCCCGGTTCAAGACCTTTGTGCATAAGATAAGTCATAATCGAGTCACGAGTACCGATTACTTCCGAAATTGTACAGGTTCCGTTATGAATAAGTTCCTGAGCGTTTCCGAGCCATACATCGGTACCATGCGAAAGACCTGCAATCTGCAAAAGGTCGGTAAAGGTTTTGGGCTGTGCCTCAATGAGCATTCCTCTTACGAAAGCCGTACCGCATTCAGGAAGGCTGAATGTACCGGTTTTTGAGTCGATATCCTCCTCAGTAACTCCGAGTGCTTTCGGAGAAGTAAACAGCGACATAACCTCGGGATCGCTCATAGAAACTTTCATTACGGGGATACCTGTGTAGAGTTCAAGATAATGATAGATTGTCGGAACATCGTGTCCGAGCTCATCAAGTTTTGTGATTGTATCATGAATTGAATGGAAGTCGAAGTGGGTTGTAATGTTATCTGAGTTCACATCATTTGCAGGATGCTGAACAGGGCAGAAATCATAAACATCGTTTGTTCTCGGTACAACAACCATACCGCCGGGGTGCTGACCTGTGGTTCTCTTAACACCCGTACAACCGATTGCAAGACGCTTTTCCTCAGCCTTGTGCATTACAAGACCTCGCTCCTGTGCAAACTTCTTAACGAAGCCGAGTGCTGTTTTTTCGGCTACTGTAGAAATTGTTCCCGCTTTGAACACATTATTCTTACCGAAGAGCTCTTCCGTGTAACGGTGAGATTTTGACTGATACTCACCGCTGAAGTTAAGGTCGATATCAGGCACTTTGTCGCCTTTAAAGCCAAGAAATGTTTCAAACGGAATTTCGTGACCGTCCTGATCCATAAGAGTGCCGCATTCGGGACAGTTTTTTGGCGGCATATCAAAGCCTGAGCCGTAACTGCCGTCTGTTATGAACTCGCTGTGTTTGCAGTTTGGGCATACATAGTGCGGACAAAGCGGATTAACCTCCGAAATACCGGACATAGTAGCTACGAAAGACGAACCTACCGATCCTCGTGAACCGACAAGATATCCGTGTGCCTCACTGTCTGCAACAAGCTTTTGCGCAGTCATATAAAGCACCGAGAATCCGTAGGTTGTGATTGAATTAAGTTCCTTGTCAAGTCTTGCCTTTACGATTTCAGGCAATGGATCACCGTATTTCTCTTTTGCTCTTTTCCATGTAATATCAATAAGCTGTTCCTGTGCGCCCTCAATGTTAGGCGGGAATGTACCCTTTGGAATAGGTCTGATATATTCGCACATATCGGCGATTTTATTGGGATTTTCTACTACATACTCATAGGCTTTATCCTTGCCGAGCCATTCAAATTCCTTGAGCATTTCAGCGGTTGTTCTGAAATAAAGCGGAGCTTGCTGTTCGGCATCTTTAAATCCCTGACCTGCCATAAGAATTTTTCTGAATTCGGAATCTGTCGGATCCATAAAGTGAACATCGCAGGTTGCGCATACAGGCTTGCCGAGTTCTTTTGCAAGCTTAATTATTGTACGGTCAATTTCATGAAGTTCGTCAACAGAATTAAATCTGCCGTCACGAATCATAAAGCTGTTATTGCCTGCAGGCTGAATTTCAAGATAATCATAGAATGACGCAATCTGTTTGAGTTCGCCCCACGGCTTGCCCTCGAGAATTGCCATGTAAAGCTGACCTGCACAACAAGCTGAGCCGATTATGAGTCCCTCTCTGTACTTTACAAGCTCGCTTTTCGGAATTCTCGGCTTTTTATAGAAATAATTAAGATGACTGTAAGAAATAAGTCTGTAAAGATTTTTAAGACCTGTTTTATTCTTTACAAGAATAATCTGATGATAGGTCGGAAGTTTTTTAAAATCTCCGCCTGCTATCTTTGTATTAATGTCGTTTGTTTTTGTTATACCGTAATCATCTGTAAGTCTCTGACAGAGATTTATAAAAATTCTCGCAAGCATTTCGGCATCATCGGTTGCTCTGTGATGATTGAAGTCGCCGAGCCTTAAAAATTTTGCAACCGTATCAAGCTTGCAGTTCTTGATATCTGTAAGAATCGCTCTTGAAATTGCAACCGTGTCGATTGAAGTATAGTTATATTCCCTGCCCATATCTTCACAAGCTTTTGCTATGAAGGATGTATCAAAGGGAGCATTGTGAGCAACAAGCACATTGTCACCGGCAAATTCAAGAAATGCTCCAACCGCCTCGCTCTGAGACGGAGCGTCCTTTACCATATCATCGGTAATGCCTGTAAGTTGAGTGATTTTCTGCGGAATCGGCATTTCGGGATTCGCAAATGTTGAAAAAGTATCGGTGATGACACCGTTTTCAACCTTGACTGCGCCGATTTCGGTAATCTTGTCACGGGCGGCTGAAAGACCTGTTGTTTCTATATCAAAGCAGATGAATGTGCCGTCAAAACCTGTGTCGGCATCACCTTTTACAGACTCTACAAGGTCATCCATAAAGTATGCCTCAACACCGTAGATGATTTTAATTTTCTCTTCGTCTTTGTTGATTTTATCTGCGGCTTTCATTGCGTCGGGAAAAGCCTGTGCGACACCGTGGTCAGTAATTGCAACGGCTTTGTGTCCCCACTGATAAGCACGGTTTACAAGGTCACCTGCCGATGTTACGGCATCCATCTGCGACATATTTGTATGCATATGGAGTTCAACACGCTTTTTCTCGGCATTATCAACTACTTTTACTTTTTGAGCCGTACCGATTGAACGGGCATTTACAACAAGTTCGCCTGCATATTTATCGTACTCAACATCACCCTGAACAACGATTGTATCGCCTTTTTTAATATTATCAATTACGGCTGATTCCTTGATTGAATTGAATACTTTAGCTGTTGTTGAACCGGTATAATCGGTTATGTCGATAGTGAAAATATTTTTGTCACCGCTTTTAGTGACTTTCTTTTCAATATCAAACACATCGCCCCATACCACAATTCTTCCCGAATCACCTGAGATTGAAGAAATGGGAATCATTTTTCCCCTGATTGAACGACCGTATAACGGACGGATTGAGGACTGAATAATCTGAGGTGTTGCAAACTTGCCCTCACGAACTTCAATTTCCACAGTAGTGTTTTCAGCGTGTTTTTCTTCTCTCTTTTCTGCTGTTTCAACCTCCTCCTGATAGAATTCAGCGGCTTTCTGAAGATTTTCTCGGTTGATTTTCTCCTGAGCATCCTGAATAGCGGCTTTGTATTCTTCGCTGTTTTCTTCAACCTCAAAGGTTCCGGTATAATTAACGGAAATGTAAAGATTGAATTCTTCCGAAACGAGTTTTATAAGTGCTTTGTCAAAGCCTTTACTGTCAAGGAGAGTTTTTCCGCCGTTAAGAAGATTTATCGTAAGCGTATTGTTTTCAAACCTAACCTCAGCATTGTTGAGAGTTCCGTTAATACTCGGAATATCTCGCCTTACGGCTGCGTATAGCTGAGGAAAATAATCAGCGGAAAACAACTCTGTCGGAAAATGCGGTTTGATTACAGTATGATACGCAAGTGTCTTGGTAATCAGCTTTTCCGTGTCAAAAAGCGTATTACGCTCAACGAGCCCGTTGAATTTTACTGCTAAGGTAATCAAACGGGCTTGTTTGTTAATATTAAGTTGTGTCAGTTCTCCCTGTGAAATCTTTTGCGGCAGTTTAATGCCGAATTGGGAGTCAAAGACTTCTCCTAATGTTTTCATATATGTCCTTCTGTCATATTACAGCAAATGTATTTTGACTGCTGATAGAGTTATAATTTTTCTACTTCTTCCAAAAGTGCGTCAACGAGTTTATCTTCCGGAACTTTGCGAAGAATTTCGCCTTTTTTGAATACAAGCCCGCAACCGTCACCGCCTGCGATGCCGATATCAGCTTCTCTTGCCTCTCCGGGACCGTTTACAACGCAACCCATTACCGCTACTTTGATATTCTTTTTGCAGTTTCTGAGCTTATCTTCAACCTCGTTTGCAATCTTCACAAGGTCAATTCTTGTTCTTCCGCAAGTCGGACATGAAACAAATTGAACTCCGTCTTTCTCAATATCAAGAGCCTTGAGGATATCATGAGCGGCGTAAACTTCCTTTACAGGATCGGCTGTGAGTGAAACTCTGATTGTATCGCCGATACCATGGAGAAGTAATGCACCGATTCCGGCAGAAGATTTGATAATACCCATTCTTTCTGTTCCCGCCTCTGTAACACCGAGGTGAAGCGGATAATCACACCTTTCTGCTGCAAGCTCATAGGCTTTAATCATAGTAGAAACGGTTGAACTTTTCATTGAAAGAACAATATCGTTGAAATCAAATTTTTCAAGAAGTGACGCATGGTACAAGGCGCTGTCGCAGAGTGCCTCGGGTGTGGGGTGACCGTATTTTGCAAGAATTTCCTTTTCAAGCGAACCTGAGTTAACACCGATTCTTATCGGAATGCCACGCTGTCGGCAAGCGTCTGCCACCGCCTTTACCCTATCGTCTGATCCGATGTTACCCGGATTGATACGGATTTTGTCGATGCCTGCCGCACATGCCTCAAGCGCAAGCTTATAGTCAAAATGGATATCGGCTACAATCGGGACGCTTACAGCCTCTTTGAGGGCAGGAATAAGCTTTACTGCATCTTTATTAGGAATAGCTGCACGAATAATTTCGCAACCGGCCTCTTCAAGCTCTCTTGCCTGTCTTACAGAACCCTCAATATCAGTTGAGGGAATGTTGAGCATTGACTGAACGCTTACTTTAGCACCGCCGCCGATTTTTACATTGCCGGCAGTTACCTGAATTTTACTTCCCATAAAATTTCCTCCGTTTGTCTACATTCCGGGGAATGTTCCCGTTACAAGCTGGAACACATCTTTCACCGAAATAATAAGCATAAATGCAAGCAACAGAACAAGACCGACTGTATTCACAATCTGTTCTGCCTTTCTCGGAATTGGCTTTTTGAATATCCATTCAATCAGCAAAAATAAGAATCTTCCACCGTCAAGCGCCGGGAACGGCAGCATATTTACAATTCCGAGGTTTACCGTAATGAGTATCATTACAAAAAGAATGTTATTGACTGCATCTCCGAAGCCTGTTTGAAGTCCCATTGATGCAACCTGAGTGACAGCTGTAGCAATACCAACAGGACCTGACATATCGTTGAATGTAAATCTGCCCTGAACAAGCCACACCAGAGATGTCCACACGGTTTTTGCCATTGAACAGGTCTGTGTGAATGTTTCACCGAGAACAGTACCGACATTTTTCTCAATCGGTTCAACGGCAAAGTCAAATGCTACAGTAGGTTTGTTTTCCTTTTCGGCATCCTCATCAGCATAATAGGTAAAAAACTGTACATTTTCAAGTGTTATTTCTTTGCCGTCACGAACAACCTTTACATCACCCATGAATCTCGGTCTTGATGTAGTTGTGTCTATTTCGGGTGTTTTATACTTTGACATATCATATGATTTGTCAAGTGCATAAATTGACTTGCAAGTTTCATCAAGAAGTTTTTTAGCCTCGTCTTTGCTTGCAGCCTTATTTATTTTTGAACAACCCTCCGAAAGAGCATTGTAGTATTTTTGAAGTTCATCCTTTGAAAGAGACTCGTCTTTTGCATACTTATTATATACACCGCAAGCGGCAGATGTTGCTCTTTCTTTGTATACCTCAAGTGTATTGCCTTCTACTGTTTCATATGGAAGAGTTGAGATTGCAAACTGCAAATCTCGTGAATTCCAAATTGAATAACCGTTCACTTCAACAATTTTATCCCCTGTTTGTAAACCTGTGTTTGCAGTAAATGCATTGGGTTGAAACTGAGATATTGTAGTTGAACTGTAGCTGTCAGCCTGAACGGTAAAGGCAAACATCATAACAAATCCGAGAAGAATATTCATAACCGCACCTGCGATTATGATAATCATTCTCTTCCAAACTTTTGCGTTATTAAAAGCACCTTTTTCTTCACTGTCTTCATCCTCTCCTTCCATGGCACAGTAACCGCCTATAGGAAAAAGACGAAGCGAGTACCTTGTTTCGCCTTTAACAAAACTGATTATTTTCGGTCCCATTCCGAGTGCAAATTCATTTACCTTTACACCCGAAAGCTTTGCGGTAATAAAATGACCGAATTCGTGAGAAAAAATTATAAGCTCAAAAAGTAATATTCCTATCACTATAAGAGCCGCAACTGTTAAAATTTGCATTAAAATAAATCAACTCCAAAATATTCATTGCCGTCGCAAAGACAGCAGTGGAAAATATTACCGCAAATTATAGCTTAGAGAGTACATACTCTCTTGCAAGTTTGTCTGCCTTTAACACATCATCAACGCATAAAGGCTCAAAATTGTCTATGTTATCAATTGCACCCATAACAAGGTCACCGATTTCAAGAAAAGTGATTTTACCTTCTCTGAAAAGTCGGTTAGCCTCCTCATTAGCACCGTTGGCAATTGCTGTTGCAACGCCTCCGAGTGAAAGAGCTTTTTTACAGGCTCTCAGACATTTGAAAGTATCATAGTCAGGTTCAAAGAAAGTCATTTTGCCGATTTGAGCAAGACTTAATTCACCGACAGGTGACTCATATCTTTTAGGATATGTAATTGCGTACTGTATCGGAATCCTCATATCGGGGAGTCCGAGCTGTGCAATTACGGAATTATCTACATATTCTATGAGAGAATGTATGATACTTTCACGATGAACAACAACATCAATGTTTTCGGGCTGAACATCAAAAAGCCATCTCGCCTCAATGATTTCAAGACCTTTGTTCATCATTGTAGCAGAGTCGATGGTTATTTTTGCGCCCATACTCCAATTTGGATGATTGAGAGCCTCATTAACTGTTACATTCTTTAAGTCTTCGACTGTTTTACCAAAGAACGGACCGCCTGAAGCTGTAAGAATGAGCTTTTTAAGCATTTTTTTCTCAGGCATACCCTGTAAGCACTGAAAAATGGCTGAATGTTCACTGTCAACGGGAAGAAGCTTCACACCGTTCTTCTTTACCGCATCACATACAAGCTTACCGCCTGTTACAAGCGTTTCCTTGTTTGCAAAAGCAATGTCTTTTTTAGCGTTTGCCGCTGCAAGTGTAGGCTTTAAGCCTACCATTCCGACAACCGAATTTACAACAAGGTCGGCATTCTCAAGCGTTGCCGCCTCAATAAGTCCGTCCATACCGCTTAAAACACGGGTGTTTGTATCTTTTATATTATCTTTGAATTCTTTGGCTTTTTCTTCGTTAAAAACTACTGCAAGTTCAGGTTTGTATTTTCTTACCTGTTCTTCAAGCAGCTTTATATTTGTTGACGCCGTGAGTGCGGAAACTTTTAAATTAAGTTTATCTACAACATCAAGCGTCTGAGTTCCGATTGAACCCGTCGATCCGAGAATTGAAAGTGAATTTACCATTTTAGTTTACCCCACTGTTATGAAAGGTATGAATTGATTGATTGCCACAAGAACAGGGGCAGTAAATATTATGCTGTCAAACCTGTCAAGCATTCCGCCGTGACCGGGAAAAATTGAACCGTAGTCCTTGATTCCGTAATTTCTTTTGATGAGTGAAAAGCTCAAATCACCGAGAATTGAAACAGGAGCGTCAATTACACCGAGAAGAATCAATGCCCAGAAATTGATGTTAGCGTCCGGCATAACCAAAAATTTGAACACAAGTCCGATAATTACTGCTGTGAGGTCACAGAAAAGTATTCCGCCGATTGCTCCCTCAACAGTCTTTTTAGGGCTGATTTTCGGGCAAAGTTTGTGCTTGCCGAACGATGCTCCGATAAAAAAGCCGCCTGCGTCTGCCATCCACGGTAATGCGAAAATACATATATAGCAGAAAGTAATTGATACAAATGATGCACAGGCAATCGGTACGGCACTCATTCCAAAAGAAATTAAAAAAGTTCCGAACACTGAATATGCAACATCGGCATAGTTTGTCTTTTCGTGTTTAAAAATCATTACGGCAAAGACTGTCAGTATAAAAGCAAAAATCAAAACATACAGATACTTTGTCGTAACTAAAACCGAAAGCAGAAAAGCAAACAGCATACAAGGTATTGAAAGGTGAAATTTATAAAGCATCTTTCTTGCATGAAGATACTCGCCTGTCATAAATGCCGAGAATGCTCCTATGACTATGCCTACAAACGGGAGCCAAAGTTCCGAAACAAACAGAACGATCAGCAGTATTGGTATTCCTATTACGGCTGTCAGCAGCCGTGGCTTGAGGGATTTCATTTTATATCAACTCTCATCAGACTCCACCGTATCTTCTGTTTCTGGAGGAGTATATTTTTAACGCTTCGTCAAGGTCCGATTTCTGAAAATCAGGCCAAAGCTTGTTCATTATAACAAATTCCGTGTAGGCTGACTGCCACAAAAGGAAATTTGAAATTCTGTATTCACCGCTCGGTCTGATAATAAGGTCGGGATCGGGCTGACCTGCGGTATAAAGATAGTTTGAAAAAAGATTTTCTGTTATGTCATCGGAAGAAATTTTTCCGTTTCTGACATCCTCGGAAATGTTTCTGACGGCTCTGACAATTTCATCACGACTGCCGTAATTCATAGCTATATTGAGAACCATACCGTCACGGTCTTTTGAACTCTCCTCGTTTTCAATCATAAGCTCACGAAGCTCGTCATTAAAACCCGACTTATCACCGATGAATTTTACCACAATACTGTCATCCTTAAAATCTTCAAGTGCTTCATTAAGATATGATTTAAAGAGCGACATTAGTGCATCAACTTCCTCCTGCGGTCTTTTCCAGTTTTCGGTTGAAAAAGCATATACGGTAAGGTACTTTATTCCGATATCGGAACAGTATCTTGTTATGGTTCTGAAAGTTTTCGCACCCTGACGGTGACCTGCTTTTCTCGGAAGTCCTCTTTTCTTTGCCCAACGGCCGTTGCCGTCCATAATAATTCCGATATGTGAAGGCAGATTGAGGTCTGTAACCTCAATCTGCTCATCTTTTTTCTTTGAGAAAAAAGCCATATTACATCTCCAAAATTTCTTTCTGCTTTACTGCAGAAACGCTCTCAACTTCTTTGACATACTTATCTGTAAGATCCTGAGCTTTCTTTTCGCCCTGCTTGAGATCGTCCTCTGTAAGCTCGCCGTCCTTCTTCATAGCTTTAAGCTTGTCGATAAGTTCACGGCGGACATTACGAATCTGAATCTTTGTTTCCTCAGCAATCTTCTGAACATCTTTTACGATTTCTTTTCTTCTGTCCTCTGTGAGAGGCGGGAAAATAAGACGAATAATCTTACCGTCATTCTGTGGGTTGATGCCGATATCGGATGTCTGGATAGCCTTTTCAATCTGTCTTAATACAGACGCATCCCATGGCTGAATGGTAAGAGTTCTTGCCTCTGTAACAGATACTGCGGCAAGCTGATTTACGGGTGTGGGTGCGCCGTAATAGTCAACCTTTACCTTATCAAGAACTGCGGGATTTGCTCTGCCTGCTCTGATTTCTGAAAATTCCGTGCGCATATGCTCAAGTCGTCTGTCCATACTTTCGCCGGCTTTTTTTAACTGTGTCTGCATATTTATGCCTCCTGTGTAATAATTATTGTTAAAAAGTCAGTAAAAAATTCAAATTAATTGTTAGCTGTTACGATTGTACCGATGTTTTCACCGCATACAGCTTTGTAGATATTTTCGGGATCTTCGATACTGAATACAAGAATCGGAAGATTATTGTCCTTGCAAAGCGATGCCGCTGTGCTGTCCATAACAGCGAGATCCTTGTTAAGAACATCATGGAAAGAAATTGTATCGTATTTCTTTGCATTTGGGTTTTTCTTGGGATCGCTGTCATATACACCGTCAACCATAGTAGCCTTCATTACGATATCAGCCTCAATTTCTGCCGCACGAAGAGCCGCTGCTGTGTCTGTGCTGAAGAACGGGTTGCCGGTTCCGCAACCGAATACTACTACTCTGCCCTTCTGAAGGTGAAGAACTGCTTTGTTTCTGATGTACGGCTCTGCAATCTGATGCATAGCGATAGCTGTCTGTACACGAACATTAACTCCAAGCTGTTCGAGTGCATCACAAACACCGAGTGCATTGATTGTTGTTGCAAGCATACCCATATGGTCGGCTCTTGTTCTGTCCATTTCACCTGAGCTTCTGCCACGCCAGAAGTTGCCGCCGCCTACTACGATGCCGACTTCTACGCCTGCATCAACACATTCTTTAATAGGCTTGCAGATTTTGAGAACAGTTTCAAAATCAATTCCGTGTTTCATTTCGCCTGCAAGTGATTCGCCTGAAAGTTTTAATAATACTCTTTTATATTTTGGTTTCATACATAACACCCCATGGTAATTTATAATTACTAATATAATACAATATCTTGTAGGGTTTGTAAAGGTTTAGTGGCAGTTTTTTGAATAAATAACCGAAAGCTGAATGGTTATGTCATATGAAATGCTAAAAAATTATTAAAAATGACCGTAAATGCACTGTATGTGCTAACTCTTCACCGTAAATCCGTTGACAACAAATCTTGCCATACGATACAATTATATATATGAAAAACAACACCTTTTATTAAGAAAAACAACACCTTTTATTAAGAAAAACAGGTCAAAAAAATAACGCTGAACCTAAAATAAAGTTCAGCGTTTATGGCGGAGAGAAGGGGATTCGAACCCCTGATACGGTGTTCACCGTATACATGATTTCCAATCATGCTCCTTCGGCCAGCTCGGACATCTCTCCAAACGACCTGTTTATTATATCAAATGATATCAGAAAAATCAAGTGAGATTTTGAAATATTTTAATTTTATGTGGCGAACTATGAAAAAACTATTTTCTATTATTTTAATTTTGGTAGCTTTATTGCAAATATCTTTAACAAGTGCATTTGCAACTGCAAGCGTAAGTTTTGAAATGCAGAATGCAGATATGAAACCAAACAGACTTTTCAGCGTTGCGCTTTCCGCAAATTCCGGCAATCGACTTTCTGCCGCAACATTTGAATTTACATATGACCCCGATTATATCGAATTCAGAAAGGTTAAAGCAGTGAATAACGGCTCAAAAATTCAGGTCAACAAGAAAAGCGGCAAGGTTAAAGTTGTTTTTCTTAATTCTGAAGGGCAGAATATTTCGGGCGGAAGCGATGTCTTAACGCTTGATTTCAAAACAATAAAAGAAGGTACTGCGTATATTGACTACACGGTGAATCAATGTGTTGATTCCGATGTGAACTTTATGGATGTTGGAAGTTGCACTGCATCGTGTATCAGAATATATAAAAATGCGTCGGGAACGGTTAGCGGCGGAAGTTCCTCGTCAAGCAATAAAAACAGCACGCAAGCTACAGGAAAGGGCGGTAAAAGTAAACACCCGACCGAGCCTACAACTGTTAATGCCTCAGATGACGAATATATTGATTACAATCCCATTAAAGATAGGCAAATAAAATTTTTCCTTGCCGGCATGGGCATAACTGCGGGATGCTTGGCTATATTGGCTGTTGCATATGCAATCGGTAAAAAATCAGCTCAGAAGAAAGCTGAAAAAGAGAAAAATCACAACGACAATACTCTTGAAAACAAGACTTCCGATGATTGATTCGGAAGTCTTTTACTTTGCCTTTCTTCCCTGCGTGATATCACGCTTTGCAAATTCACGGTTGATTGAGTTTAAAACACGCTTTTTATCTGCACTCCACATGGGTGCAACGAGCAGTTTTTTATCCCCGTCACCTGTTAAACGGTGAATTACAACATTTTCAGGCAACACTTCAACGCAATCGCAAAGAATATCAATATAATCTTCCATTGAAAGCACATCAAATTTTCCGCTTTCATAGTCATCACACAAGTCTGTGTTTTTTAAAACATGCAACAACTGCAGTTTGATTCCGTCGGTTTTACTGCCTGCATATTTTACAGATTCAAGCATCATTTCTTTAGATTCGTTCGGGAGTCCCAAAATAATGTGTGTAATTACATTGATTCCGATTTTATGAAGATTTTCTGTAGCTGAGTCATAAACGGATAGCGGATACATTCTTCTTATATAATCTGCCGATTTTTCGTGAATTGTCTGCAATCCGAGTTCTACCCAGACAGGTTTTATCTTATTTAGTTTTTCAAGAAGACCTAACACATTATTTCCCAGGCAATCGGGACGGGTTGCGATTGAAAGGGCAACAATGTCGGGTTCTGAAATTGCATCTGTAAATATTTTTTCAAGATATTCAACAGGCGCATAGGTATTTGTGAACGGCTGAAAGTATGCAATAAACTTTTTACAGTCGGATTTCTTTTTTATTCGCAGTTTAGCCTGATCGATTTGTCCGTGAACAGGAAGAAGTGCATCGGAGGCAAATTCTCCGGAGCCTCCCCTGCTGCAAAAAATACAGCCCCTTGTTCCGAGGGTTCCGTCACGATTCGGACAGGTCATATTACCATTCAGCGAAATTTTGTACACCTTTTCACCGAATGTATTTTTGAGATACTTATTAAGGGAGTAGTAATTCATAATAAAACACCTGATAAATTAAAAAGGTCGGCAGAAAAGCCGACCTTTGTGTCTTTCGACATATTAGAGAGGAAATCTATGAAAAGTTCTTGTAAGCATTATCTATGTGAAGTTAAAGTGTTTTTTTGTTTATCTTTAACTTACAATCATATAATAACTGTCTTATGTGACAGAAAATTGAACGCTTGTGTAAAGTAATGTGAAAGTTTAAAAAGATTATGAGAACTTTCTGATATATTCAAGAAACTTTGCATAGAGCTTGTCCTCAAGCTCTTCAAGAGTATCATCTATACCGCCGTTAAAAAACATTTTATTGTGCTTTGAAAGTGAAAGGTATGCACCAATCATGCTCTTTCTGACTTCATCCTGCAAATCCTCTCCGAGTTCATTGCCGCAGGAAAGTCCGAGAAAGATATTGCCGTCAACAAGCTGTGACGCAACAGCTGCATTTTTCAATTCAAAAGAATTGAATTTGCCAAGTCCGGTTGCAAACTCACGGAGCGAGAACTCCTCTTCACCTTTCTTGTATTTTTTTTGTTTTTCTAAAATTTCATTTTCACATACTTCAAGCGAAAAGTTTCCGCCGGTAATATATTCGTGCATATAATCCGGATTTGTAGCAAGGACATTGTAAAGTCGCATTGAGTTCACGGCTGTTTCAAGACAGGAAAATGATGCAAACTGCATATTGCTGTCATTCAGCTTGATGAAACTGTACATATTTTGAAAAACAGATTTGTTGACTACAAGCAAAACAAGTCTTTCGCTCTCACGCACATCTGACAAAAGAGGGCTTGTCAGGTACGACATGGTGAACTTATACGACTTATTTACATAGTCACTCAATAAATCCAAAAATCCGTTTAAAAAATCATTTTCTCGTATTGTAAATTCAAACATATATTCACCTATCTAAACAATTCCATATCTGCGTTGTAGAGGTCATTTCTTGTGATGTCGGTATCACAGGAAACCAAAAAACGGTTTTCAAAAGCCGATATAAGCAGATTCGGATTCACATTATCGGAGCTGCCTGCTGACAAAACAACATCAAGTTCTGCAAAGTCGAATTTTTCGGTTACTGCAAAGCTCTTTATACCCTGTTTTATGTCAACGGTTTTTATGCCTTTTTTAGATTTCTTTTCAACTTCAATACTTTCGCTTGTCAGCAGTTCTTTGAGTTGTTCGCATACTGTACGGGAGTTTTCACCGTCACAGGAAATCTTGATTGTAAATGATGCAAAAGCAATCTTTCCGGCCTTCATAACGGGTTCCGTTACATCAAACACACGAAGTCCTCTCGGCAGACAACCGTTAAGCCTTGAGATGATTTCTTCAAACGGAAAGCTTTCATCCTCAAGCTTGACATCCATACATTCGTTTACACCCCTGAAACCAAGCGAAAGCGGCAACGGGAATGTTGCAAACGGATGTGGGTTAAATCCTTCTGTATGCCAGATAGGGATTTTGCTCTTGTGCAATGCACGGAGCATACATCGATTGAGGTCAAGGTGCGAAATATAGCGACATTCAAAATCTTTTTTAAACCATATTCTTACGCTTTTCAAAACACACACCCTTTCCGTATTTAGCCGCACCGCAGTTATTGCATTTCAGTCTGCAATGCGGTGTTGTTGTATCTGCGTACGCTTTTTTACATTCTCTGATAAGGAAATCCTTAGTTACACCGTAGTCAATATGATCCCACGGAAGAATTTCATCAAAACTTCTGTGTCTGTTTGCATAAAATGACGGATCAACACCGCATTCATCAAAGAGTTCAAGCCACTTTTCAAGGCTGAAGCAATCATTCCAACCGTCAAAATGAAAACCTCTTTCACATGCAAGCTCCATAACCTTACAAAGTTTTCTGTCACCCCTTGCAAATACTGCTTCAAGGTAGCTTGTATCGGCATCGTGATAGTTAAACTGAATTTTTCTTGTTGTAATACTGTCCTTGATGTGCTGTTGCTTTTCATGAAGAACAGGAATTGTATCCTGCGGTTCCCATTGAAACGGGGTGAACGGTTTTGGTACAAAAGAGGATGCAGATACGGTTACACGCACCGACTTGCCCTTTGGTTTATCGGGACATTTGTAATATGCATCAACTACAGACTGACCAAGGCCGGCAATTGCGGCGACATCGTCCATTGTTTCGGTAGGCAGACCAATCATAAAATAGAGTTTTACCGTAGTCCAGCCGCCTGCAAATGCAGTTGTGCAAGTCTGCAAAAGTTCATCTTCACGAACATTTTTATTGATAACATCACGCATACGCTGACTGCCTGCCTCCGGAGCAAAGGTAAGTCCGCTCTTGCGTACGGTTTTAATCTTATTCATAATGTCATCTGTAAAGCCGTCAACACGCAGTGACGGAAGTGAAATGCTGACTTTTTCGTCTTTACTCCACTCATTTAGCTTGTCAAGCAACGGTACAATCTGACTGTAGTCACTTGAACTGAGTGAAGATAGCGAAACTTCATCGTAACCCGTGTTATCACATAATGCTCTGCATTGTTTATTTATAGTTTCGGGAGATTTTTCACGGACGGGACGGTAAATCATACCTGCCTGACAGAAACGGCAGCCTCTTATACAGCCACGGAAAATTTCCTGAACCGCTCTGTCATGAACTATCTCAACGAGCGGAACTACAAAATTATCAGGATAGAACGACTTGTCCATATCAAGCATAATACGCTTGTGGATTTTAGCGGGAGCATCTCCTTTTGGAGTGAATGACTTGATTGTGCCGTCCTCGTTATATGTTACATCATAGAGTGCAGGAACATATACACCCTCAATTTTAGATGAGAGTTCAAGAAACTCCTGTTTTGATTTACCCTCGGCTCTGCACTTTCTGAAAAGTTCAATAACCTCAAGGTCAACCTCTTCACCCTCACCGATGAAGAAAATATCGACAAAATCTGCAATCGGCTCGGGGTTGCAGGCACACGGTCCGCCTGCAACTACTATGTTTTTAAGTTCTTTTCTGTCACAGCTTTTAATCGGCACACCCGAAAGCCTGAGCATATTGAGCATATTTGTAAAGCTGAGTTCATACTGGAGAGTAAAACCGATAAAGTCAAAATCGGACACGGGATCTCCGCTTTCAAGCGCATAAAGCGGAATATTGTGTTTTATCATCTCTTCTTCCATATCAACCCATGGGGCAAAAACTCTTTCGCACCAAATGTACGGCACAGCGTTCATAAGACTGTAAAGAATTTTCATTCCGAGATGGGACATTCCTACTTCATAGGTATCGGGAAAACAGAAGGCAAATCTGCAATCTACTTTCTTTTTATCCTTGATTACTTCGTTGAGTTCACCGCCGACATATCTTCCCGGCTTTTGAACTTTCAGAAGTAATTTTTCAACTTCTTTGCTGACCATAGAAATCCTCCGTCAGTAGTACCTGTTGTTTTTACATAAAAGTGACGCAATAAGATAAGCACACACAAACAACAGCGAAAAATTATATTTTGAATTTAGCAAAACCATAAAGCCGAGTACCGTCAGCGGAAAAAGAATTATAACAGCAGTTATATCTATGATTCTTTCGGTTGATTTTTCCGAGAATTTTCTGCACAGAATAACATACATAAGCTGTCCGCCGTCAAGCGACATAACCGGCAGCATATTAAAAAGTCCCGTGCAAAGGTTCGCCAAGGCAATCGGCAATAAAAATTCACTATTACATAAGTATAACAGATAAAACAGAATAAAACAAATGAAATTGACTAAAGGTCCGAAAAAAATTATAAAAATGTTCTGACGGGTTGTGTTTAACTGCCTTGAAGAGTTGGTAATCTTGATTTCAAACAGCGAAATTTTGATTTTATCAGGCGGAGATTTGCAAATGAGCATTGCAAAAAGATGACCGCACTCATGAATAATCACAGCCATAACACAACATAGAAATCCTAAAAATATATTCAGTATCACACATATTGCTCCAAGACAAACGAGTGAATACGAAACCGTAAAATCAATGTTCAGCAGACGAAACTTCATCGCTTGTTGCAGTAAACAGGTTTGATAAATCTATTTTATTATCGCCCGTATCAAAAACAACGGATTTTTCAAGGTTTGAATAGTACCATTCCCGTGTTGCGGCATAGACCTCACCGCCGAATAAATTAAGCAAAAAAGCCGCAAGAGCTATAATAATACAACACACAAGCTGAATTGTTATCACAAGCTGTTTCGGAGAATTTTTCTTTTCATCACTATTTTCAGCCGATAAAGAGTTCCTATCCTTCTCATCTGAATCAAGCTCATCCGATACCTTCGGGTATTCCGAATATGAAACAGATTTCCAGTCATCGTCATATGTAATGGTATTTCTGTTATCATTATTTTCTGTCAAAAAAATCACCTCAATGCAATATATGCAATGAGGTGAACAAATTTAACTGCGTCATTCAATCTTTTGGTCAAGGCTCTTGAAATCGCCTTTTGTAAGGTTGACAAAAAATGCAATTGCAAGCATTAACGAGAAAAATTCCGCAATCGGGAAAGCATACCATACGGCTGTATAATCAAACACCATAGAAAGCACCCACGCAATCGGAAGAATGAGTACAAGCTGACGGCAGAATGACATAATAAGACTGCGCAGTCCCTTTCCGACCGCCTGAAAAAGTGTTGTAAAGATAATGCCGGCAGCAGCAGGAATAAAGCAAAGGCTTATGATTCTGAATGCAGGGACACCGATATCCATAATATCCTGTGTGCCACCAAACATAGCAATAAGCTGTTCGGGGATTGTCCACATAAGAATTGTGCCGACCGCCATAATAATTACGCCAATGATGATGCCGCGCTTTAAAGCGGAATACATTCTCTTTTTCTTTCTTGCACCGTAGTTATAACCGATAATCGGCATTACGCCCTGATTGAGTCCGAAACAAGGCATAAATACAAAGCTCTGTAATTTATAATATATACCGAGAACAGTAACGGCAGCCTCCGAAACAGCAAGAATTGCATTGAGTCCGATAATCATAACGGAACCTATTGACTGCATAATTACAGACGGAAAGCCTACAACATAAATAGATTTCAATGTGGAACCATTCAATTTGAAATGTTTGAACGAAACTTTAACTTCGTTATTCTTAAAGAAAAAAATGCAAAGGCAGAAAACCATACCGCAGAATTGACCGAATACAGTAGCAATTGCCGCACCGAGAACGCCCATTTCAGGGAAAATTCCTATACCGAAAATCAGGAGCGGGTCAAAAATAATATTTACAATTGCACCGAAAAGCTGGGATAACATCGGGAATATCATATTGCCTGTTGCCTGAAGCGTTTTTTCAACCATAATCTGTACAATTGAAAAGAACGAGAAGCAAAGTACAACCGTCAGATACTGGATTCCGTAATTTACAATAGCCTCATTCTGCGTGTACATTGCCATAAACGGGCGAACCGCAAAAAGTCCGAGCAATAAAAATATTACATAATTAAAAATACAGGTTACAAGACCGTGAGTTGCTCCGTCGTTTGCCTGAACAAAATTTTTCTCACCTAATTTTCTTGAAACAAACGAGTTTACACCGACTGCCGTACCGGCTGCAAACGCAATCAAAAGCATTTGCAGAGGATACGCAAGCGAAGTTGCGGTCAGTCCGTCTGCGTCATAGTTGCCGATAAAAATACTGTCAACAACATTATACATTGCCTGAATTGTCATTGAAAAAATTGCAGGCAGACTCATTGTTAGAATTAGCCTTGTCATTGGCATAGTTCCCATTTTGTTTTCATGGGGCTTTACTGAATTTTCCATATTTCCCATACTGATTCCTTTCTTATTCGCATACATATAGTTAGTTGATCTTTCGTATCTTCCTGTAAATCCAAAATGCAACAAGCATTACAGCCGTACCAAGCAACACACCGAAAAAGTCAATCCACATATCGCTTACCTGTCCCGATCTTCCCTCAACCCCAAGTTGGATTGTTTCATCAATAAAACAGGTAAACAATCCGATTGAAACAGTGTAGGGTATGAATTTTATCGGTTTGATTCGGTCAAATGAATACGCACATGAACAGAGCAATGCTCCCAGAACGGTATATTCCGTAAAATGAGCAAGCTTTCTGATTATGTGGTCCGAAAGATTCGGCTCAATTCCGAATAATTTTAAAATTACTGTGACAAAATCAAGGACGCTTTCACTCTCTTGTGCCGACTCAACTGACGGCATTGAAGAATGAATAAACGCAAATGCAATCACTGATGCGGTCAAAACAAACATAATTATTCTAAATCGCATTGAACAGGAATTCGTTTTCATCAAATCACTCCTAAATATATTTTACAGATTATTCAGTCAATGTCAACTTTTGAATAATTATTTATCATAATGTATAAATAAATCAAATTTTAAGGCTTTATTATGGAAGATTTTATCTTGCTCAAATATTGAAAAAAACTTTTAAATCTGTTATACTTATCAGGTATTGGCAAAATATAATTTCTAAGGAGCAAATATGTGGTATTTAATAGTATTTTTTATTTCAATGGTTCCGATAGTAGAAATCAGAGGTGCTGTGCCTGTTGCGGTTGCAAATGACTTAAATCTTTTTTGGACATATGTAATCTGCATTTTAGGCAATATGCTCCCGGTTCCGATTATCTACCTCTTTGCAAGAAAGGTTCTTGTTTGGGGTTCTGATAAGAAGTTTATCGGCAGATTCTTTTCTTTCTGTCTTGAAAAAGGCGAAAAAGGCGGCAGAAAGCTTGAGGCAAAAGCAGGCAACGGTATGTTTGTTGCACTTATGCTTTTCGTAGGCATCCCTCTTCCCGGCACAGGCGCATGGACAGGAACACTTGCGGCAAGTATTCTTGACCTCGGATTTAAGAAAAGCGTTATAGCCGTTATGTGCGGTGTTGTTATCGCAGGCATTATAATGGGTATTGGTTCGGTACTTGTTGCAAACGGAATCAACTTTATTTTTGCTCCGTAAATAATTTTGGGCAGCACATCGCTGCCCTTATTTTTTGGTGAATTTATAAAATGGAAAAGAAAAATATATATGATGCAATTATAATCGGCGGCGGTGCATCGGGACTTATGTGTGCAATCACAGCAAAGAAACATGACCGTTCAAAGAAAATTGCAATAATCGAAAAAAACGACAGATTAGGCAAAAAGCTGATGTCAACAGGCAACGGCAGATGTAACCTGACAAATCACTGTATATCTCCCGATAAATATGTCGGTTCTTTCAAAAAGCAGAGTAAAAAAATTTTTGAAAGATTCAGTGGCGATGAAATGACGAATATCTTTAAAAACTTCGGTCTTTTAAGTTTTTACGATAACGAGGGCAGATATTACCCGATAAGCAAACACGCCGCATCTGTTCTGGATGTTCTGCGCTTACAGGTTGAAACACTCGGAATAGATGTTTTCACAAAACAGAATGTCAATTCTATAAAAAAAGTTTCAAACGGTTTTAAAATTTCGTCTGATGACAGCAAGAAAAAGTACGATTTCATATGTAACAAGCTTGTGATTGCAAACGGTTCAAAAGCCGCACCTAAGCTTGGCGGAAACGCAAGTGCAATTGATTATCTTAAAAATTTCGGTCATAAGGTTGTTTCGTTCTCCCCTGCTTTATGCCCTGTTAAGGTTAAAAGCGATGTTCTGAAAACATTAAAAGGTCTGAGAGTTACAGGCAAGGCACAGTTATACGGTGAACACGGTCGATTAATCAAGGAAGAAACAGGCGAAATTCAATTTACCGAGAATTCGCTGTCGGGAATTTGCGTGTTCAATCTTTCATTGTTTGCTAAACAAAACGACAAAATAGTGCTTGATTTATTGCCCGATTATTCGGAAAATGAGCTGATTAAAATAATCAGACAACATATATCATTGTTTTCTGATTTGCCGTGTGAACAGCTTTTGACAGGGATTTTTCAGAAGAGAATCGGACAGGCAATTCTGAAAATCAGCCGAGTTGATTTGTCAAAGATTTGTTCCAATCTTTCAAAGGACGAAGTATCAGGAATTTGCAAAACAATAAAATCGATGTCATTTCCAGTAAGCGGAAAAGAAGATTTCTCACACGCACAATGTGCTTTGGGCGGTGTTTTAGGCAAAGAGATTGACGAAAACACTATGATGAGTAAAATTGTGAAAAATCTTTTTATATGCGGTGAGGCGATTGACCTTTGCGGTGAATGCGGAGGATTTAATCTTCATTTTGCATTTGCCGGCGGAATTATTGCAGGAGAAAATTTATGATCAGAGTGAACAATATACATTTAAGCCTTGACTACGATGATAAATCGGTTCGCAAGGCAGTTGCCCAACAGCTGAGGATTGAAGAAAAATCTATAAAAAGCTGTAAGATTTTTCGCAGATCGGTTGACGCAAGAAAAAAGGATAGTATCTACTTTCTTACAACCGTTGACGCTGAACTTAATATCAACGAGGATAAAGTCTGCAAAAAGTGCGGTAACGCTCAAATTGCGAGAAAGTATGAATATAATCAGATGAAATTTGGCAATGCTCCCTCCCCCATTGTTGTCGGAGCAGGTCCGGCAGGATTATTTGCGGCACTTATACTTGCAAGAAGCGGTGCAAATCCAATTCTTATTGAAAGAGGTCGTGATGTTGACAGGCGAACTGCCGATGTGAACAGGTTCTGGACAAGCGGTCAGCTTGACACAACTTCAAATGTTCAGTTTGGCGAAGGCGGTGCGGGAACATTTTCTGACGGAAAACTGAATTCAGGTACAAAAGATATAAGACAACGCAAGGTACTTGAAGAATTTGTAAGCCACGGCGCACCTGATGAAATTCTCTATAACGCAAAACCTCATATCGGAACGGATATGCTAAAAGGAACAATAAAAAATATCCGCAACGAGATTATTGAACTCGGCGGAAAGGTTATGTTTGAAACGAAGCTTGTTTCAATGGCTTTTAGTGATAACAAGCTGAAAGCTATAACTGTTGAAACGGCTAACGGCGATGAAATTATAGAAACAGACAATATTATTCTTGCAATCGGTCACAGTGCAAGGGATACTTTTGAAATGCTTTATGATTTAAAATTGCCGATTGAGGCAAAGCCTTTCTCGGTAGGAGCAAGAATTGAACATCTTCGTCAAAAAGTTGATAAGGCACAATACGGCAGGTTTGCGGGCAATAAAAAACTCGGCTCGGCAAATTATAAGTTGAGTACACACCTTGATAACGGACGGGGTGTGTATACATTTTGTATGTGTCCGGGAGGCAAGGTGGTCAATGCGTCAAGCGAAGAAAACAGACTTTGCACCAACGGTATGAGTGAATTTGCTCGAGATGCCGAAAATTCAAATTCAGCGTTGCTTGTAGGAATAAACCCGGATGATTATGAATCCAACCATCCGCTTGCCGGAATGTATTTGCAAAGAAAGCTTGAATCAAAAGCATTCGTTGCCGGCGGTGAAAATTATAATGCACCCATACAAAGAGTTGACGATTTTCTTAATAACAGAAAATCCACACATCTCGGTGATGTAAAGCCAAGTATCGGTCCGAATTATGAGTTTTCAAATCTGAACGAGATTTTGCCTGAATATGTCAGCACTTCAATGGCTCAGGGCATTGTGAAAATGGGCAGAATGTTACACGGATTTGATGACGGTGACGCTGTTTTGACTGGCGTTGAGAGCAGAAGCTCTTCCCCCGTCAGAATCATGAGAAAGACAGATACGCTCGAAAGTGTACTTATTGAAGGACTGTATCCGTGCGGTGAAGGTGCAGGCTATGCAGGCGGAATTATCTCCGCCGCAGTTGACGGCATTAAATGTGCCGAAAAAATTATAGAAAAATCGAATAAATAAACCTCCGAAATCAATCGGATTGTGAAACGCCCCCTAAAGGTCAGAGCAAAAATCTGACTTTTAGGGGGCAATCATTTTTTACAGGCGGTTTATTTAGTATTGTGATTTAAACAAATAACAGTACCGCCCCGACAGTAAAAATCAAAACAGCAAAATGCGCTTGATTGTGCGGGGCGGCTCTTAGATAAACTTGTTAAATTTTACTTGGAGTATTTACTCCACTGTCCGTTTGAGTAAATCATATTTACATCGGGAATTTTTAAGTCACCTGTCTGTGCTGAACCGTTATTGAATATAGCATATTCTGCACCATTCGGAAGTTCAAATCTGTATGTGTTATTACCTATACTTTCCATAGCCTTGCCGGGCCAGCTCATATAAGTCGAATCTGTTGAACTCCATACATAGACATTTACTGTTGACCAGTTTTCCGTATTATTGAAATAAACATAATTCTTCGTCTGAATTGAAGTCGGTTCGGTTGTTGGCTCTGTGACATTCGTTGTAGGCTGGGTGGGTGCAACATTTTCTGTGTAAGTACCGCAGTATGAGTCTTCAACAATAAGCTTAACGATATAAGCCTGAATCATAGTTGCGTCTTTTACAGAAATAACAGAATCCTTGTTTACATCTGCCGCAATGAGAGCCTCATCGCTTAAAGTCGATATGTTAGCAATGTATTTTTGAACCTCTGTTGAATCACAGACTGTAATTGTTCCGTTTAAATCAACATCACCGATAAGAATTCTGTTTGAAGGCTCTGTTACCGGCTGAGTTGTAGACGGCTGTGTTGTAGCAGGCTGTGTTGTAGCAGGCTGTGTTGTGGTAGGCTGTGATGTGGTAGGCTGAGTTGCGATTGTAGTAGGACGGACTGTCGTGGAAGGAGCTGTTGTCGGCTGAGTGGGTTTTACAGTCGAATAGTTCTGCCAAGAACCGTTGCTGTAAATTTTATTACCGTCTGCAATCCTGAGGTCATCTGTCTGACTGTCACCGTTGTTGAAGATTACATATTTTGCACCGTCAGGCACTTCAATATCAAAAATATTATTACCCTTGTCGGTCATTTTCTTGCCCGGCCACGATGTCATTTCTTTATTATCATCACTCCAGAAATATGCATTAACCTTAGACCACTTGGTTGATGAGTTATCATAAGCAACAACCTTTACGGCATTCGGGTCTACCTTTGTGTATGTATATGTTTCCGGATCGGATGTTGTCTTGCCGTCGCTTGCTTTTACTGTTACTGTGGTTACAGTATCGTAAGCAAGGTTTGTACCGATTGTAATTTGCTGACCGTTTGTGTAGTTTACAAATGCACCGTCATCAATTGAATACTGAGCATTTTTTGCATTCTTGCAATTGAGCGTAAGTGTGAGCTCATCTGTATTGTAGTTTGTTGAACCTGGTGTTACTGACGCTGAAGGTCCTTCGGGTTCGGCATCATAGACTACTGCAATACCTGATGAACCTATTGTACCTGAAATGGTGCTTGATGTAATTGTAAATGTATTGCCTGAAACAGCGTCTGTGTATGTACCCGGTTTTGCGTAACCGCCGCCGTTTTCTACCGATACCTCGCCGCTTCCGCTGCCTTTTACGATAACAGCACCGCCGTCTTTACGGGTAATTACAGAACAACCGTCTGACACTGTGTAGTAATCGGCTTTGCCGTCCATTGCATTATGGAACTTATTGATTTGGGCAACCTCACTGCTGGTGAAATGAGTTGAGCCTTTTTCTCCCATTTTGATACTTTCTTTGTTGGTTGAAGAAGGACGGGAAAAATAAAGAGCAGTAACTTTATTACGGCTTGCCGCAACCGCATAGGCACGGTCAATAACATTCTGACTCATTTCATTTGAAAAGCCCCAGTCTTTGTTGTTTGACCATGTATCATGGCTTTCACCCCAATAAAGAAGCTTATCGTTTGAAATGCCTTTTTCACTCCAGTTTCCGCTTGAAGTAGGAGCTTTGCCCGAATTAAACGAATCACGGAGTTCTTTACCGTAGTTACTGTCTGTGACAGAAATATAATCGGTATACTCTTTCATAATGTCTTCATTGCCTGTCGAACGGTCATCGGGACCACCGAGAATTTCGCCGTAGTTATAAAGGCCGTACTGTGTTACCGATTTCCAGAAATCGTCGCCCTCGCTCGGAACGCCAATGTGTTTTGCAGCGTCCCAACGAAGTCCGTCAACACCTACCGACTTGAGTTCCTGAACATAGTTGCAGACTTTTTGCTGAACATATGGATTTTCGGTTGCAATGTCCGGCATACCAATCGAGCCGTGTGTTACCTGCCAACGGTTTTTCCAGTCAATACCTCCGCCGAAGGTATGCCAATACTCGGATGGCTTTAAATCGTTGTCTATGTTGTTGTGATCGCCTCTCAAATGGTTAGCGACAACATCGACAATAATCTTAATTCCGTACTTTTCTGCCTCATCACAAAGCGACTGAAGTTCAGCCTTTGTGCCGACACCATTTGTTCCGATACTGAATGAAATTGGCTGATATAACCAATACCAAGTACCTGTTCCGTTTGGCTGTGCCGGAGAAGTCTGTATACTTGTAAATCCGGCTTTTGCAATTTTAGGCAATTCAGCCTTAATATCGTTATAAGTCCAGTCAAAACAATGTAAAATTACACCGTCCTGAATATTATCTTTGAGTCTGTACTTATTAGCCGATACGGTTGGCGAGCTTTCTGCCGCCTGAACACCGAGTGAACCGGATACAAAGGCAGATAGGCTTGCCGACAGGATGCTCACGCTCAATATTGCGCTGAGTATTTTTGATTTTGTTTTCAAATTTTTACACACCTTTCAAATTAATTTCAAAACTCTACAATGTGTCGAATCAGTCGACTGTAACTAATAAAATTAAATCAATTTTAATAGATTTCAGCATAAAGCAAAGTACAATAAAGAGCAGCATAAATGCAATGCATTTTTAAATTAATTGCAAATGTGCATAACATTTGTACAAATTGCTAAAATTCGACAATAATATTAAAGCACCCATACAAGGTGCCTTAATATGCGACTGTGTCTGTAAGCCGGGTTTTGTCGTGAACAGCCATCTATCTTGGCAGACCGTTACCGAATCTGCTCGATGCCACCTCCTAAGGACACGCCGAGCAAGCGTATAATGTCCTACCACGGTGTTGCTTCAAATAGGGTTTACACGGCAGAGCAGTCTCCTGCCCTCCGGTGAGCTCTTACCTCACCTTTCCATCCTTACCATATAATGGCGGTAATTTTCTGTTGCACTATCCCTGGAGTCGCCTCCGGCGGCCGTTAGCCGTTATTATTGCTCTGTGAAGCCCGGACTTTCCTCGCACAGTACCTTTCGGCAGCTGCTCGCAGCTGTTCAACACACTCGCATATTTATTTTATACCTTTTTTGTACAAAAGTCAAATGAATTTTGTGATTTTTACTTGATATAACGGCTTTTTAGGGGTATAATGAAAAGGAATTAATTATAAGGAGTTACCGATATGGATATCAGAAAAGAATCACTCAAAAAACACTATGAGTGGAACGGTAAGATTGAAGTTGTTTCAAGAGTTCCGATTAACTCGGCTGAAGACCTCTCTCTTGCCTATACTCCGGGTGTTGCAGAACCGTGTCTTGAAATTCAGAAGGACTATGACAAGTCTTTTGAACTCACAAGAAGAAACAACCTTGTTGCCGTTGTAACCGACGGTACAGCTGTTCTCGGTCTTGGTGACATAGGTCCTGAGGCAGGTATGCCTGTTATGGAGGGAAAATGTGCGCTTTTTAAGGAATTCGGCGATGTTGACGCATTTCCTATTTGCGTAAGAAGTAAGGATGTTGACGAAATTGTAAACGCAATTTACCTTATCAGCGGTTCATTCGGCGGAATCAATCTTGAGGATATTGCCGCTCCGAGATGCTTTGAAATTGAAAAGAAGCTCAAAGAGAAGTGTGATATTCCGATTTTCCACGATGACCAGCACGGTACTGCCGTTATTGTTGCCGCAGGTCTTATCAACTCACTCAAGCTTGTTCACAAGAAACTTGACGAAATCAAGGTTGTTATGAACGGTGCAGGTGCGGCAGGTATTGCAATTGCAAAGCACCTTCTTAATATGGGTGTAAAGGACATTACACTTTGCGACAGTAAGGGTATTATCTGCAAGGGTGATCCGAGACTTAACGCTGTTAAACAGGAAATGGCTGAAATTACTAACCTTTCTCACCTTGAGGGTTCGCTTGCAGATGCAATGAAAGGTGCTGATGTATTCCTCGGAATTTCTGCCGCAGGTTGCGTAAGCGAAGAAATGGTTAAGTCAATGGCTAAGGATCCTATCCTTTTTGCTATGGCTAATCCGACTCCCGAGATTATGCCTGACATTGCTAAAAAGGCAGGTGCGGCTGTTGTAGGTACAGGCAGAAGTGACTTTCCTAACCAAATTAACAATGTACTTGCTTTTCCGGGTATTTTCAGAGGTGCTCTCGACTGCCGTGCAAGCGATATTAACGAAGAAATGAAAGTTGCCGCATCTTTTGCAATTGCTTCACTCGTGAGCGATGAAGAACTTAATGCAGATTATATTCTTCCCGAGGCATTTGACAAGAGAATCGGCAAAACTGTTGCTGAGGCTGTTAAGAAGGCTGCAATTGAATCAGGCGTTGCAAGAATCTGATAAAGATTTGCAAATAAATATTTTAAGAGAAAGAAAAAGAGGAAAACAATGAAAAAGACAGTTACTTTATTGGTACTGATTTCAATGCTGTTCTCTACTGTTTTTCTGTTCACCGGATGCGGTGATTCATCGGTTAAGGAAATTAAGACTGCCGATGATATCAAAGGAGCATCCGTAGGTGTTCAGACAGGTACAACCGGCGATACTTTTGTATCTGACTATGAGGCTGACGGCACCAAGGTTATGCGTTACAGCAAGGGTGCCGACGCTATCGTAGCTCTTACACAGAATAAAATCGACTGTGTTGTAATTGACAGTGAACCGGCAAAGGAATTTGTAAAAGCAAATGCAGGACTAAAAATTCTTGATGAACCTTTTGCGGAAGAGCAGTATGCAATCTGCATTTCAAAGGAAAATCATGAACTCACCGAAAAAATCGACAAAGCTCTTGCAGAGCTTAAAGACGAGGGTGTTCTGGACAAAATCAAAAGCTATTACATAGAGGGTAATACTGATACCGTACCCTATGAATCACCTAAGGATATCAAGTATGACGGTGAACTTCATATGGCTACGAACGCTGCTTTTCCACCGTATGAATATGTTGAAGGCGGTAAAATTGTCGGTCTTGATCCGATGATGGCTACAGCAATCTGTGACAAGCTCGGTAAAAAACTTGTTATTGATGATATGGAATTTGATTCTGTTATCACTGCTGTTCAGACCGGCAAAGACGATTTCGGTATGGCAGGTATGACCGACACACCGGAAAGAAGAAAAAATATCGACTTTTCAACTTCATATGCAAACACAACTCAGGTTATTATCGTAAACGACAGTGCGTCGGGCAGTTTGTTCGGCAATCTCGGCGAAAGCTTTAAAAACACATTCATCACAGATAACAGATGGCAGCAGCTTTTAAGCGGTTTGCTTGTAACCCTTGAAATCACATTGTTTGCAGGTATTATCGGTGTTATTATCGGTTTTGTCATTGCTCTTGTAAGAGCTACTCACGATATTCAGCTTGACAAGAGAAAATGCAGGAGCTTCGGTGATTGTGTTCTGAAATTCTTTAATGTGATTTGCAACATCTACATTACTGTTATCAGAGGCACACCTGTTGTAGTTCAGTTGATGATTATGTATTACATTATTCTTGCATCTGTAAGAAATGGTATCTTTGCCGCAATCATTGCATTTGGTATGAACTCTGCCGCTTATGTTGCAGAAATTGTTCGTTCGGGTATTATGGCTGTTGACATTGGTCAGACTGAGGCAAGCCGTTCACTCGGTTTTAACAACAGACAGACAATGACAATGGTCGTTCTTCCGCAGGCAATTAAAAATGTTCTTCCTGCACTCGGCAATGAAATTATTACACTTCTCAAAGAAACTTCGGTTGCAGGTTATGTTGCACTTGCAGATATCACATATATTGGTAATATGATTCGTTCAAGAACTTACGAGGCATTCTTCCCGCTTATTACGGTTGCATTGATTTACCTTGTAATTGTACTTGTGCTTTCGTACATCCTCAGAAGATTTGAAAGGAGATTGAAAAAGAGTGAAAGATAACGCATTAATCTCCGTAAGAGGACTTGAAAAATCATTCGGTAAGGATATTCAGGTTCTTAAAGGTATTGATATTGACATTTTTAAAGGTGATGTAGTTGTTGTTCTCGGTCCTTCAGGCTCGGGTAAATCAACCTTTCTCCGTTGCCTTAACAGACTTGAGGAACCGACAGGCGGTCACATTTTCTTTGAGGGTACCGATATTACGGATCCAAAGGTTAATATAAATGTTCACCGTCAAAAAATGGGAATGGTGTTCCAGCAGTTTAACCTTTTCCCCCACAAGACTGTTATTGACAACCTTACAATGGCTCCTGTCAAGCTTCTTGGCAAGAGCAAAGATGAGGCTAAAAAAGACGCTATGGATCTTTTGGAGCGTGTAGGACTTGCCGAAAAGGCAAACGCATATCCGAACCAGCTTTCAGGCGGTCAGAAACAGCGTATTGCAATTGTAAGAGCGCTTGCGATGAATCCCGATGTTCTCCTTTTTGACGAGCCGACATCTGCACTCGACCCCGAAATGGTCGGCGAAGTTCTTGATGTTATGAAAGAGCTTGCCAAGGCAGGTATGACAATGGTTGTTGTTACTCACGAAATCGGCTTTGCAAAGGAAGTTGCAACCGATGTTGTATTTATTGACGACGGTGTTATCAAAGAAAAGAACAATCCGCAGGAGTTCTTCAATAATCCGCAGGACGACCGTTTAAAGGAATTTTTATCAAAGGTTCTTTAATTTTAAACAAAAATCAGAGGATTTCAGTTTTCGCTGAAATCCTCTTTTTTTAATTACTTATTCATTTGATTACCGTAAATATATTCTTTGGCTTTTGATATGAGTATTGATTTTTTGTTTGGGACATTTGCATCTACTACAAGCATTAGCAGATAATCGAGAATATTTCCGACATCTCTTCCCTCTTTTACGCCAAGATTTAAAACATCTTTACCGTTGATATCAAGCTGACTCAGCTTAAAACATTCGTTATCTTTGATTATTTCATTAAGATGTGTTTTAGCCGTTTCAAGATATCCGAGCTTTTCTTCTCGCTGATATTCAGACTGTGCAGATATATCGGCATATTCAACCTCTAACAACTGCTTTGTAAGGTCTGTACCGAGTACATTCATAACCTTTTTCATAAGCTTTTTACTGCCGTTAAAACGGACATCATGATATTCAATAAGCAGAAGAGTTTTGTTGATAAAATCAGACGGTAATCTTAGTCTGTGCAGAATTCTGTCTGCAATTTTTTTACTTTCAAGCTGATGTCCCTGAAAATGCGATTGACCGCTGTTGTCAGTGGTTTTAACAAAAGGCTTGCCGATGTCATGCAGAAGCATTGTCATACGAAGTATGGGATTCGGTTCAATTGTGCCGAGTGCAGTCAGGGTATGTTGCCACAAATCATACGAATGATGAATGTTGTTCTGATTGAAATTGAACATAACGGTAATTTCAGGGATAATAACAGCAATTGTTTCTCGGTAAGCATCAAGAATTTTTACGGCATCCTTACCGCAGATGAGCTTTAGAAATTCCGAAATCACACGCTCTGTTGCAATGTTTTTTAGCAAGTCTGCATTTTTAAATATAGACTTTGATGTGTTCTCTTCAATTGAAAATCCGTAAACAGAGGCAAAGCGTAATGCCCGCAAGATTCGCAGAGCATCCTCGTTAAAGCGTGTATCGGGATTTCCGACACAACGGATAATTTTATCTTTAAGGTCATTTTTACCGCCGTATGGATCGACAAGACCGTATTCAGCGTTATATGCCATTGCATTTACCGTAAAGTCACGGCGTTGCAAATCTTCGTTTATGTTTCGTGTAAAGCTTACACTGTCCGGATGACGGTTATCGGAATAATCACCGTCAATACGGTAGGTTGTGATTTCATAGACTTCACCGCCGCATACAACGGAAATTGTGCCGTGTTTGATACCTGTATCAAAAGTATGATAAGCCTCAAAGCATTTTTTTGTCTGCTCGGGCAAAGCGTTTGTGCAAATATCTGTATCATGCGGAGTCAATCCGAGAAGATAATCACGAACACAACCGCCCACTATAAAAGCCTCATAGCCTTGATTATTCAGTTGTCTGATTAATTTTTCAGCGTTTTTGTTTATTTGCATTTCTTTTTGCAGTCAGTTTAAGATGACTTTCCTTTTTGAATTTTTCTATATAGTGCTGTGCTATATTGTAGAATATATTAAATACAACAAATGTGCCTACAGCAAAGATTACAAGCAATATGATGTTTTCAAATGTAAGCGGTGCAAGTGAGAACAATCCGCCGAAGAAAATTGAACCGATTATTATTCCTGCGGAACATCCGATGACCATAACGGCTCTGAGCGGATTGAACGGGATTGATAATCTGATTACAAGCAGCATACATGAAAATGCAGTAAGATATACGCAGAGAGTTGAAAACTGTGCCTGTGGCATATCTGTCATATACTTTAAAATTGCGAGTAATATTGTATCTGCCGAAATACAAAAAGCTGTGGGGAGTGATCTTGCTATTATATTTACGGTGAAATTACCTTTTACTATATCTTTATTCGGTTGAAGTGCAAGAACAAATGATGGCAATCCAACCGTTAATGCACCGACAAGCGTAAGCTGTATCGGTTCAAAGGGATATCCTGTGCGGAAGAATATGAAGAAAATTGAAAGTATAACCGAATAAATCGTCTTAACAAGATAGAGTGCAGAGCTTCGTTCAAGGTTATTGATTGTTCGTCTGCCCTCTGCCACAACGCTCGGCATTGCGCCAAAGTCATTATTGACAAGTACAAGCTGTGACACATTTCGTGCGGCATCGCTGCCCGACGCCATAGCTACGGAGCAATCCGCCTCTTTGAGTGCGAGAACATCATTTACTCCGTCACCTGTCATAGCAACCGAATGTCCGTGCTTTTTAAGGGCAACCACAAGCTTTTTCTTTTGAGCCGGAGTTACTCTGCCAAACACATTACAACGCTCTGCCGCATCTTCAAGCTCTTTATCTGTTGTTACGGTTGACATATCGATTGCATTTTCTGCACCCTCGATCCCTGTGTCAAGCGCAATATTTTTAACAGTTTTAACGCTGTCGCCTGAAATTACCTTTAAGGTGACACCCTGTTCCTTAAAATATTTTACCGTTTCATTTACATTATCACGAAGTTTATCCTTGATAAGAATGAGTGCAAGCGGTTTTAAATCATCAGGCAATGAGTCTTTGTCCGGTTCACTATCGCTTTCGGCAAGAACAAGGATTCTGACGGTTTGATTTATCTTTTCAATCTCAGAATACACCTCGGAATACTTTTCTCTGCTTTTTAAAATACATTCAGTCGCACCGACTATGTAGGTCTTGCCGTTTTCAAATGTACCGCCCGACCATTTTGTTTCGGACGAAAAATCGCAGAATTTACTGCACTCATACGGTGAAACGGAATCCGAATAGTCACGCAGTGCATACAAAGTTGCATTCAGTTCATCGGACGCTTTTACAATTGAAGAAAGTGCTTTCTTGATTTTATTTTCATCAGCCCCAAACGGAATGACACCTGTTACCGTCATTTCGTCTGTTGTAAGCGTTCCAGTTTTATCAAGACAAAGCACATCAACTCTTGCAAGTGTTTCAATGCAATACATTTCTTGTACAAGCACCTTTTTAGATGAAAGCCTGATAATTGATACTGCAAGAACAGAACTTGTAAGAAGAATCATTCCCTTTGGAATCATACCGACAAGCGACGCAACAGTGCTGATTACAGCAGACTGCAATGTTGCATCGGGCAAGGTAAATTGTCGAATAAAAAATGCAATGCCGATTGGAAAAAGTACAAATGTACAGATTTTGATAATGAAATTGAATGACTCCATAATCTGAGAATTTACTTTTTTAATATATTTGGCTTCGTTATTTATCTTAGCGGCATAGCAATCGGCTCCGACCTTTACAGCCTGAGCATAGCATTTTCCTGCCGCAATAAAACTGCCAGAGAGCAGTTCATCTCCGACATTTTTTTCAATGAGATTTGACTCGCCTGTAAGCAAACTTTCGTTGACTCTGCAGTTGCCGTCGCATACAATGCAGTCGGCAGGAATCTGGCTTCCTCTTGAAAGCACAAGAATATCGTCAAGGACAATCTCATCTTTACTTATTTCTGCAATTTTACCGTTTCTGAGAACATTGATTTTTTTCTCAGACAAAATAGTCAGCTTGTCAACGCTTATTTTGGAACGAATTTCCTGAACTATACCTATAATTATATTTGCGATAACAACACCGATAAAAAGCATATTCTTGTGTGAACCCACAAAAATCAATGCCGCAAGCAAAATTACATTTATAAGATTGAAAAGCGTAAAAATGTTATCACAAAATATTCTTTTGATTGATTTGGTTTTAATATTAGTTGAAATATTTACCTTTCCTTCATCTATACGCTTTTGAACTTCGGAATCGGTAAGACCGACAAGGTTAGAATTTATGTTTTCCATATATACCTCATAATAAGAAAATGATATAATTTCAGAAAATAATTTACAATGCACGGCTGTTTATCGCCTTTTCAGAAAATCCTCTGCCAGTAACATTTTTAATATTTTCATCAACGCACTAATCTATATTATAAATGCAAATCATAATAAAGGCAACGGAAAGAAGGTGAATTTTTTGCGAAAATTTAAAGAAATTATATCAGTTGCCCTGATTTTCACATTATTATTTACTGTTTCGACTTTTTCGCCTTATGCCGCTGATGATAAAAATGAGGTTTACATTGGCGGTGAGGCTTTCGGAGTTAAATTTTATGCTAACGGAGCAATGATAATCAAGCTTGAAAGCTACTACGACGGTGAAAAATATGTTTGCCCCGCAAAAGACGGCGGACTTAAAGTAAACGATATTATAAAGAAAGTAAATAATACAAAAATCAGCACAAATGAAGAATTAAAGTCTGAAATTGAAAAATCAAACGGCAATGAAATTACTGTTGAAATTGATAGAAACGGCAAAACCGAAAACAAAACCGTTTTGCCGATTAAAAATACCGTGGGAGTATATCTCCTCGGTGCGTGGGTTCGTGACAGCTGTGCAGGCATTGGAACTATAACCTATTATAATGACAGCAATAATTATTTTGCCGCACTCGGTCATGGAATATGCGACTGTGACACGGCTGCTTTGTTACCGTTAAAATCGGGAGAAGCGGTTCGGGCTGAAATCAGCGGAATTGAAAAAAGCGTCTGCGGTAAAGCCGGCAGTTTCTGCGGATATTTTACCGATGTAAAGTTTGGTAATTTGAGCGTCAACTCCCCTTTAGGAATTTTCGGAGATTTAACGAGTGAAAATTATAAAAGAAACAAGAAATATCTGATTGCAAATGACGATGAGGTAAAAACAGGAAAGGCTGTTATGGTAACAACGCCTGTCGGAGATACACCGCAGGAATATGATATTGAAATCAAAAGAATATGCAACCGTGATATGACATCAAATGAAAATTTTGTCATAAAAATAACCGACAGCAGATTGCTCGAAAATTGCGGCGGTATTGTACAGGGTATGAGCGGCAGTCCGATAGTTCAAAACGGTAAAATTATTGGTGCTGTTACCCATGTTTTTCTGAATAATCCCAAAGAGGGTTACGGTGTGTTTGCACAATATATGGCAAATCGCTACAATAATCAACACTAAATATATGATCGTTTGTTCATTTTTGATTTAGTAACGCAAAATGTAAAACTTTTTTCTCAATTTTTCAAAAAAGTTTTATGGAAGGTATTGCCATCTTTACCATTTTGTGGTAATATTAGTACAACAAAAATTACTGGGGGAAATCACAATGAACAACAAAATAAAACTAATCGTAACCGATGACGCTTCTGAATTTACGCAGGAAAATCTTAATATCTTACAAAGTAAGAATATTTCCGTTATTTTCTGTGCAAAAGACGGAGAAGAATTGTGCGATAAAATTAAAAGAGAAAGTCCTGATGTTGTACTGATGGATTCATTTATGACAAGGCTTGATGCGATCGGTGTTATGAGAAGCATTACACGAGAAAGCACGAAAGTGCCTGTATTTATGGTGTATTCGTCATTTCACAGCACTGTTCTTGAGCGTGAAATTATGAATTCGGGCGCATCGTATTTTGTGTTGAAGCCGTATAACATTTCCGAATTAAGCACCATTATCAGCGATTTATCGGATTTGAGCAAGAAAAACAATTTTGGCAGAGGCAGAGTTATCGACGCTTTCGGAATTGAAATGAAAGTAACCGATATTCTCCATGAAATAGGAGTTCCGGCTCACATCAAAGGCTATCACTATCTTCGTGATTCAATCATTATGTCTGTTGAGCATCCTGAAATTATCAATGCCGTGACAAAACAGCTCTATCCGTCGGTTGCCAAAAAGTACGAAACAACTTCTTCACGAGTTGAAAGAGCTATTAGACACGCAATTGAGGTTGCATGGGATCGAGGTGACATTGATGTTTTGAACTCATATTTCGGATATACAATTCACAACGACAGAGGTAAGCCCACAAACAGCGAATTTATTGCCATGATTTCTGACAAATTAAGACTGCAGATTAAAAATGCAGGCTAAAAAAAGAGCCGCTCGTTAAGAGTGGCTCTTAATATATTATTTAGTTTTGCCGATATCGTGTCTGTAATGAGCGCCTTCAAATGAAATTTTTCCTACTGCGGCATATGCCTTTTCGAGTGCCTCATCAAGTGTATCTGCTGTCGCAGTAACACCGAGAACTCGACCGCCGTTAGTATAGAACTTTCCGTTTTCGTACTTAGTGCCGGCATGATAAACGATTGCACCATCGACACCGCCGTTATCATTAAGACCGAACATCTCTATACCCTTTTTATATGAAACAGGATATCCGCCGCTTGCCATAACAACACAAGCCGCAGCACCGTTGTCCCATTCAATGTCAAGGTCGGAAAGCTTTTCGTCAATAACAGCCTCACAGATATCTACAAGGTCAGTTTTAAGTCTTGGAAGAACAACCTGAGCCTCAGGATCGCCGAAACGGGCATTGTATTCAATAACCTTTGGACCGTTCGGTGTAATCATAAGTCCAAAGTACAGACAGCCCTTAAAAGGTCTGCCCTCTTTATTCATCGCCTCAATTGTAGGGATAAAGATTGTATCCATACATTCCTTGGCAATCTCATCTGTATAATACGGGTTCGGGCTGATTGTGCCCATACCGCCTGTGTTAAGACCTTCGTCATTATCAAAAGCACGCTTGTGGTCTTTTGAGCTGACCATAGGTTTTACGCACTTGCCGTCTGTAAATGCAAGAACAGAAACCTCGGGACCTGTAAGAAACTCTTCGATAACGATATTGTTACCTGAGTCGCCAAACTTCTTGTCCTCCATAATTTCTTTGACTGCTTCAATTGCCTCATCAACAGATTGAGCAATAATTACACCCTTGCCGAGTGCAAGACCGTCAGCCTTTACAACAACGGGAGCAGTATTTTCGTTCTTTATATAGTCAATTGCTTTCTGAGCGTCATTGAATACTTCATACTTTGCAGTAGGTATGCCGTATTTCTTCATGAGATTTTTTGAGAAAACCTTTGACGCCTCAATAATAGCGGCATTTGCATTAGGACCGAATGCTCTGATTCCAGCCTCCTGCATAGCGTCAACCATACCGTCAGCAAGCGGATCATCAGGAGCTACAAAAACGAGGTCAATTGCATTGTCCTTTGCAAACTTAACCATATTTTCTTTATCCATAACTCCGATATTAACAAGCTCGGCATCTCTTGAAATACCGCCGTTGCCGGGAGCGCAATAAAGCTTTGTGCATTTAGGACTTTCAAGAAGCTTTTTAATTAAAGCGTGCTCTCTGCCGCCCGAACCAATCATTAAAATTTTCATAACCGCACCTCTATCAGTGATGGAAAAGACGAATACCCGTAAATGACATTGTCATATTGTACTTATTGCAGGTTTCAATAACATTATCATCACGAATTGAGCCACCCGGCTGTGCAACAAACTTAACACCTGAACGCTTTGCTCTTTCAATGTTGTCACCGAATGGGAAGAATGCGTCAGAACCGAGTGAAACACCGTCAAATGTTGCAAGCCAAGCCTTTTTCTCTTCCTTTGTAAGAGGTTCGGGCTTAGTTTTAAAGAACTGCTGCCATATACCGTCAGCAAGCACATCCTCATAATCATCAGAGATGTAAACATCAATAGTGTTATCTCTGTCGGGACGGCGGATGTTGTCAACAAACGGAAGGTTCATAACCTTCGGATGCTGTCTGAGATACCAGATATCAGCCTTATTACCTGCAAGTCTTGTGCAGTGAATTCTTGACTGCTGACCTGCGCCTACACCGATTGCCTGACCGCCCTTTGCGTAGCAAACAGAATTAGACTGAGTATATTTAAGAGTAATAAGAGCAACAAGAAGGTCACGCTTAGCTTCCTCTGTAAAATTCTTATTATCTGTTACAATGTTCTGAAGGAGCATTTCTTCGTCAATTTTGAGTTCATTTCTGCCCTGTTCAAATGTAATGCCGAAAACATCCTTATGCTCAATAGGAGCAGGAACATAGTTCGGGTCGATTTTTACGACATTATAGTTGCCTTTCTTTTTTGACTTGAGGACTTCAAGAGCCTCGGGAGTATAGTCAGGAGCAATAATACCGTCAGAAACCTCTCTCTTGAGGAGGATTGCAGTCTGAACATCGCAAGTATCGGAAAGAGCCACCCAGTCACCGTATGATGACATTCTGTCTGCACCTCTTGCCATTGCATATGCGCTTGCAATCGGAGAAAGCTCAAGGTCATCTACAAAGTAGATTTTCTTGAGTGTGTCAGAAAGCTCAGTTGCAACTGCCGCACCGGCAGGACTTACATGCTTGAATGACGCAGCCGCAGGAAGACCTGTTGCCGCTTTGAGTTCCTTTACGAGCTGCCATGAGTTAAATGCATCAAGAAAGTTGATGTAACCGGGTTTGCCGTTGAGAACCTCAACAGGAAGATCTTTGCCGTCCTGCATGAAAATTCTCGAAGGCTTCTGATTCGGGTTACAGCCATATTTTAAAGCAAGTTCGTTCATTGGATTCATCCTTTCCGAAAAATAAATTAGTTGTTTTTATTGATAATTCTTGACTCTGCCTTATTTGAAGCAATGTCAATATAGCGTACAAAAAGTGAAACCTTGTTATCCTCATTGAGAGAATTCCAGATTTTATCGGCAAATGTGTCAATATCATCGTTACCGATTTCTACGAGTGTAGGTTCACCCTCAAAGCTCGGAAGCGGATTGCCGTCACTCATATATGTGTGAATGAATCTGCCAAGACCGTTTATCGGCTTGTCATATGTAAATGTGTATCTTTCGCAACAATCGGGATTGCCGTCTGCACTTTTGAGAATTGACATTGCATAGTTCATCTTGCCGTTTTCACACTCAACGATACCTGAAATTCGTGGAGTGTAGTTAGGACCGTCAGGCTCAAATTCCCTTGTTGTGAGTGACTGTTCAAATGTCTGACCTTCATTCATAAGGTCATAAACAGTATCTGTCTGGTCACCGTTAGTAACGATAGTTTTGTTGCCGAGAACTCTTACGGGAGAATAGATGATAAGTGACGGATCAACAAGCTTTGACGGATCAAAAGCCTGAGTTTTGATGCCGTCCTCGGTTTCTGCAAACACTCTGTTTCTGCTGTTTTCGCTTCTGCCCATAATGAAGTATGCAATAACAGCCTTTGAGCCGTCTGCACTTTTGCCGATTACAATGCCTCTGCCCGGATATGAAGTTGAAGCAATGTCATTGTAAAGTGATACAGGTTTCATATTTTTCCTCCGTTAGTCAAGAATTTCGGTTTTATTGTCTTTTACTATAATTTTATCTTCGCAGAAAAGCGAAACCGCCCTTGGAAGAATCTTCCATTCAGCCTGTTCCATAACTCTTTTCTGAAGAATTTCGGGTGTGTCACCGTTCTGAATTTCAACGGCTTTCTGAATGATAATGGGACCGCCGTCGCACACTTCGTTTACAAAATGTGCGGTAGCACCCGTTACCTTGACGCCTCTGTTAAGAGCCTCCTCATGAACTCTGAGTCCGTAATAGCCCTCGCCGCAGAATGACGGAATAAGCGACGGATGGATATTGATTATTCTGTTTTCAAAAGCAGAAATAAACTGCTTTCCGAGAATAGTCATAAATCCCGCAAGAACAACAAGGTCAACATCCTTGGATTTCAAAAGCTCGGTTACAGCAGAATCATACTCATCAAATTCGTCATAGTCTTTTCTTCTAATAACCTCAGTTGCAATCGAATTGTTTTTTGCTCTTTCAAGTGCATAAGCGTTTGGATTTGAGGACACAACAAGAGAGATTTTTCCGTTTTTAATCTCTCCCCTGTTCTGAGCGTCAATAAGCGCCTGAAGATTTGTGCCGCCGCCCGACACAAGAACTGCAATATTTTTCATTATTCAAACACTACTCCGTCATTACCGCTGATTACTTCACCGAGTACAACAGCGTCTTCACCGTTAGCCGCAAGAACCTCAAGAGCCTTGTCTGCATCTTCCTTGGCAACGGCGATTATCATACCTACACCCATATTGAATGTGTTGAACATATCGTGCTCGGGGATATTACCTACTCTCTGCATAAGCTTGAAAATAGGAAGAACAGGAATATTGTCCTTTTTGATTTTGGCTGAAAGACCGTCTGTAAGCATACGGGGAATGTTTTCATAGAAACCGCCGCCCGTGATGTGTGAAACAGCCTTTACATCAACCTTATCCATAAGAGCGAGAAGAGGTTTTACATAAATTTTTGTTGGAGTGAGCAATGTTTCACCGAGAGTTTTGTCAAGCTCAGGATACTCGGCATTGATTGTTTCCTCGTTGATATCAAAGATTTTTCTGACAAGTGAAAAACCGTTTGAGTGAACACCCGAAGAACGGAGTCCTAAAAGTACATCACCCTCACAAAGCTTTGAACCGTCAATCATCTTCGGCTTGTCTGCAATACCAACGCTGAAACCTGCAACATCATATTCATCAACAGGCATAAGACCCGGATGCTCTGCAGTTTCACCGCCGATAAGAGCACAACCGGACTGAACACAGCCTTCTGCAATGCCTGATACAATTTCAGCTACCTTTTCGGGATAGTTCTTGCCGATTGCGATATAATCGAGGAAGAAAAGAGGTTTTGCTCCACAGCAAATTACATCGTTTACGCACATTGCAACTGCGTCAATACCGATTGTGTCATGCTTGTCAAGAAGAAAAGCAAGCTTGATTTTTGTACCTACACCGTCAGTACCGCTGACAAGTACAGGCTCTTCCATATCTTTGAAATCAGGGGCAAAAAGTCCGCCGAAACCGCCGATGCCTGAAATAACACCGTCAATTTTTGTGCGTGCCACATGCTTTTTCATAAGCTCTACAGACTTATAGCCTGCTGTTACATCAACACCTGCCGCTTTGTAGCTTTCGGAAAAGCTGTTGTTCATTGTAATCACTCCGTCACTTTCTGTTAATTTTTTTAGCGTATTTATCTACAAAGATTGTTCTCGGAATTTCAGCGTCGTAGCTGCCCGTGAAACAACCGTCACAGAATTCTATATTTGCACCCTCAGCAATTTTTCTGAGACTGTTTATACTGAGATAACCAAGTGAATCTGCACCGATATATTCACAGATTTCACTTGTTGTCAACTTGTTTGCAATAAGACTTTCTTTATCGTGAATGTCCACACCAAAGTAGCACGGACATACAAACGGAGGTGAGCTGATGAGCATATGCACCTCGGCAGCTCCTGCCTCACGCATAAGACGAACAATATGCTTTGATGTTTCACCTCTGACGATTGAGTCGTCAATAATAACAACTCTCTTGCCTTTAACATTAGCCTTCAAAGCAGTAAGTCTTGTTCTGAGAAGTCTTTTCTTTTTATCTTTACCCGAGCCTACTGTTCTGCCGATATATTTATTTTTGACAAAACCTGTGCTAAACGGGATACCCGAAGCCTTTGCATAACCCTGTGCGGCAATAAGTCCCGAATCGGGAACACCGCACACCATATCTGCCTCAATCGGGAACTCGTCATAAAGAAGTTCACCGGCTTTGAATCTTGCATTATGTACGCAGACACCGTTGATTACGCTGTCCGGTCTTGCGATATAGACATATTCAAAAAGGCAGAAAGATGTTTTATCGGGCAAAAGCTTTAATTTGTAGCTGTGAAAGCCTTCTTCGTCAACTACTACCATTTCACCCGGCTCAACATCACGGACAAATTCACCGCCGAGACTGTCGATAACACAGCTTTCGGAAGTGAAAATCCAGCTGTTTTTGAGTTTGCCGATACAGAGCGGACGAAATCCGTGCATATCACGAAAGCCGATAAGACGGCTCGGTGCGCAAATTACAGTTGAGTAAGCGCCCTTGAGCTTTCTCATTGAAGAAAGAACAGCATCTTCAAGCGTGTCTGTTACACATCTTTCGGTTGCGATAACATAAGCCATAATTTCAGCATTGGAATTGGACTGAAAAACAGCGCCGCCTGTTTCAAGCTCCTGCCTTATTTCATTGAAGTTTGTAATTGAGCCGTTGTTTGCAATACCGATTGAACCCTGAATATATCGCATAACAAGCGGCTGGTTAGATGCACGGTCGAGTGATTCCGATGAAGTATAACGGACATGACCGACTGCAATCTTACCGTTTGGAAGTTTTTCAAGTGCTTTGGGCGTAAAAATCTCGGACACCATACCGAGTTCCTTGACAGTTGTAAATTCACCGTCTTTATTCACGGTGATACCTGCACTCTGTTGTCCCCTGTGCTGAAGGCTGTAAAGTGCGTCATTTGCGGCGGCAACAACATCGATATCGTCATCATTACGGTAAATACCAAACACACCGCACTCGTCATTTACTTTGTCAAGTTTTGTGTCAATATCTACATAGTTCTTAATCAAAGCTCTGCCACCTTAGCCTGCATTGCCTTGTCTTTTTCGGCAACGCCTTTTTCCATATCAGCTTTCATATTTTCAAGCTTCTCTGCAAGAGAATCGTCGGAAAGTGCGAGCATTTCAACGGCAAGAATTGCAGCGTTAGCCGCACCGTCAACTGCTACTGTTGCAACCGGAATTCCTGTAGGCATCATAACTGTTGCGAGAAGAGCATCCATACCGTCAAGCTGAGCCGACTTGCATGGGATTCCTATCACAGGGAGGGTTGTTTTTGCTGCAAGAACACCTGCGAGATGTGCCGCCATACCTGCTGCGGCAATGATTACGCCAAAACCGTTCTTTTTAGCCTCTGCCGAAAACTTAATTGCCGCATCGGGAGTACGGTGTGCGCTCATTACATGAACCTCATACTCTACGCCAAATTCTTTGAGTTTACTGACAGCCTTTGATACTACGGGGAAATCACTGTCGGAGCCCATAATAATTGCAACCTTTTTCATAATTACTCATAGCCTTTCCGCCCACTTGATAAATTGCCGCAAAAACCGTGCCGTGGGCAGACAAAGTCAGGACAAATATGCCAATTTATGCTTTGAATCGACATAAATAAAGCATTACTAATTAATTATATAAAAAAATCGGTTAAAATTCAATAGTCAGGCGAAATTATTTTTAAAATACCGCCAAAAAGCAAAAAGTGACTGTGCAAAGCATAGCCACTTCATGATATTAATTAATCTCGGAAACATCTTTTCCTTGTTCGATTTTTGTGCCTTTATCGGGATCTGTAGCATTAAGATACGGTCTTTCATTGGAAATTACGCCCTCGGTTGTAACTCCCGCCTCTGCAGCCTTTTTCATACCCGGAAAAAGAAATTCCATCTTTTCATTATCGAATTTTTCATCGAGATATTCTTCAAAGCTGTTTGACGCAGGTACTCCCTCTGTTCTCTGAGTCCATCTTGCCGTAGCTGTTACGGACATAAAGCCGTTGAATGCCATGAATACAATCAGAAATGTTGTAATAATTGCACCTGCTCTTTTAGGGATTTTTTCAATAAGCTTTGCTGTCCACGGATACAGATAACGCACCCAGACAAGACCAAGGAATCCCCAGATAAGGGCATACATAAGATTAGTTCTGCCGTCA